>BNJU01000349.1_pt1 | contig 503300 bp, 557 predicted proteins | sample 8539281 | NCBI WGS metagenome assembly BNJU01 (sample SAMD00202456, study PRJDB9452) | human saliva metagenome | isolation source: human saliva | place: Japan
GATGCTGGTATCCCAGAATTTCAAGACTCCAATAACTGTCCCTTCTCTTTTTCCTATCTGTTGATGAGTGGGAGAATAATCCATACCATAAAAAAATATTCATTTAGATTGGATTAAAGATTCTCATTTTACTTTCGAAAGAGGAAAGATTGCAGGCTTTGAATTATTTAATTCTGATGTAATCCAAAAAGATCCAAATCGAGAATTAAATGATTGGATGAAATTACGTGCAATGGACCGTAATTTTGATGCACTCTATCTATACCAAGATGATATGGACTGGATGTTTGATGCACCTAGTGAAGCTAACACCAATGATATTCCTGCACAAAGAGCACATGGCAAAAGTACTTACCTTTGGTTTTAGGCATCGGTTATTTCCTATATATGGCAATTCAAAATCCAAATGTAGAAGAAGTCACTGTCATCGAACGCTCAAAAGAAGTTATCGCAATGTTTAGAAATTTTATTCTCCCTCAATTTGAAACAACAAAAGCCAATTCATCTCATTGAGGGTGATGCATTTGATTACTTCAATCAAGATTATCTTTCAAACTTTGATTATATCTATACAGATATTTGGCAATCATCACAAGATGGCTTACCACTGATTACAGAACTATTAGAACAATGTTATCTACCAAAAGAAAAAAAGCAGACTTCTGGATTGAAGATTCTTGTCTTGAGGTCATTTGGACATTAATCTTCTTATACTTTGAAGCTCTAGCACGTAATAAAGAGTTGGAAAGTTAATCCATACTATCAATCCCTACATCGAAAAAGATTGCTCATTACTTCGATCAAATTGATGAGACAGTCTCTGATGTAGAAACGCTAAAAACATTCATGTATGATACAAATATTTCTCGTTGTATCCTATCAACAAAACTGGATTGATCTTCACTAGACCAACCCAGTTTTTTATTTAAATTAACATTGGCAAGAATATATTTGCGAGTTCTAGGAAGATAAAGAATCCCAATACATCTGTCGCAGTTGTTACAAAGATGGAAGAAGATACCGCTGGATCTGCACCAAACTTATCTAAGATAACAGGAACTAAGAATCCAAAGATGCCAGCTACCACTAGATTTCCAATCATTGCGATTACTGTAATGACACCCAGAAATACGTTATGGTAAAGAATCATTACAATAATTGCTGTAATCAGACCATTCACTGTACCATTAATAACCCCAAGGAAAATTTCCTTTACAAAGGATTTCCAATCTCTTTTGAAATCAACTTTGTCTGTCGCAATTTGACGAACTAGGATTGACTGCGTTTGAGAACCAGCATTACCACCCATACCAGAAATAATTGTCATAATAGAACTCAGCGCAACAACCTGAGCGATAGTACCTTCAAATACTTTTACAGTAAAGGAGGCCATGAACGCTGTAATTAAGTTAATTAATAGCCATGGTAAACGTAACTTGATGGATTGTAATAGTGTTGTATCTAAACTTTCTTCCTTGGATACACCACCCATCTCTAAGATATCCTCATTATACTCTTCGACGATAACATCGATAATATCATCGACAGTAACGATACCAAGGATTGCCATGCGTTGATTTACAACTGGAATCGCTTTTAAGTCATACTTAGATACAAGTTTCGCAACTTCTTCCTGATCCATCTCTGGTCCTACACTAATGAAGTTTTCCTTTGTGATATCAGCCATCAATATATTTTTATCAGAAGATAAGATATCACGTAAATCTGCAGTACCAATCAACTGCCCTCTTGCGTTAACAACAAAAATTGTTTCAATAACTTCTATCTTAGGACCAATCTCACGGATCTTCTCTAGTCCTTCGATGACTTTCAAATCTTCCCTAATTGCGATGTAGGCAGTCGTCATAATACCACCAGCCGTATCTGCAGGATATTCCAACAGATTTGTAATTTCTGTACGGTCGTTATCCTTCATCAGATTTACAATTGTTTTACGTCTACCAATTGTTAAATCTCCAATAATATCGGCGATATCATCCTGTGCCATACTGCTAAAGATTTCAAGAAGTTCATTATTAGAGAGTGCATATGTAAAGCGAACACGAAGATCATCATCTGCTTGTTCTAACACGGAGGCAATATCCTCTGAAGATAAAATACTACACATTTTCCATAGTTCTTCATCATCAAGATATTCAGCAGCTTGTGCTACATCAATCGGATTATTCTCTTTGATATATTCAGAAAGTTCTGCAGCCTCACTAGCTTCAATCATATGACGCAGTCTTTCTTCATTCATATTTTCTTTTAGTATTTCTTCAGACATCTCTTTGCCCCCTTAGCATAATAACTGTATAGTCTTATGCCAAGAATTTCAATTCATTTCATCCTTTGATTTCAGAAATTTTTATATAAGAATCTATTCTGCATCTACAATAATTGTCTCAAACTCTAACGCTGGCATACATTCCCTCAAATCATGTTCGATACGGCGTAGTGCTTCTACTCTATCTTCAACTGGCGTATTTCCATTTCCTTGGATAATGAAAATTGCATTCTTTGTTGTATCATCAAACTTATAGTTTTCGCCATCTCTAACACCCATCCAAGCTAAGATGCCTTGACTATCACGATAGAGATAATCTGTTTCTGCAACATGTTTTGGAGTTGAACAAATCGGTAAGAATGTATCTTCTTTTTGACTAACAGTAAACAAGAGTGGTTCCTGAATCTTATCTAAATCATGACCACCAATCGCTAGGAAAGACTTTAGTGTCTCAACATTATAGATATCGACGATACTATTGACATGAGGCATAGCGCCACGGTGTTGAATATTGCGAATAAATGCTGGAATAGTTGGTGGATTCTTCTTAATACTTCTACCAACCTTCTGCATTAGTTCAATGTAGCCCTGAATAAAAGGGTGTTGCAATACTTCGTCAATGTTACACTGTAGCGCCCACTCTTCCACCTCTTTTTGTTTTTGTAAAAATGCTGGTGTTAATTCTGCGTTTGGATCAACGTTCTTAGCGATACCAATTACAACATGTTTTACGCCAAGAGCTTCCAAACTTTTGTCTAAGATTATCTTCATATAGCACCTCACTATTACTAGCATTATACCATCTACGTATTAAAATTTTTGCTTTAAAATGAATCATTTTCCATTGTATATTCCCTAATCTTTACTGCTAGTAAGATAACTCTTTTCGAAGAATATGCATCTAGACAAGTCTGTATAGTCACAAAGTCATCGTTAAATTTTGGCTTTAAATCTGTATCGTAGATAAGTGCGACTTTTTTCGCATCTGCTATCCATTCATAGAACTTATCAGCAGAAGTAAAAATCCTTCTGCTGATAATTCCAATCTAATTCTTTTGTTTTTTTACTGTAATCAAAAATACTCTATATTCCTCTACTTTATCTTGCATGCACAAGTAAAAAGTTTGGTATTCGTAAAATAATTTCTTATCCGTTAATTCAGATAGTTTAGTAAACACTACATTTTCAACCCCATAACCCACATGATGTCCGTAAATAATTTTTTTTTTTGATTTTGTTTCAAAAATCATTGGTGTACCACACATAGATGGTTGTCCATCAAAATTTCTGGTAAAGATATTCTTTGCCACCTGCATCAATCACTATCGGTTGTGATACGATACCCCCTTGCCAATAAATCCATGCCCAAATCTGGATTCTGTTTCTTCAGGTTATTCCATGCATGCGTGTTAAATTGAATTTCATCTTTTTTATTTTGAAGCTGAAGTTTCTCTGTAAGGTTTAAAATCTTTTCTTGTTCATCCTCCAATAATTTCCATTTTCTTGCATAGATACATGTACCGAATATCACGAGCAATAAACACAAAGAGAGTTTAATCTTTACTATCATCTATTTTATCTACGTCTTGTTGAGAAAAAAGTCCATGCAATGCCAATAATTCCACCAACAATACAGAACCATACACCAAAGGAAATCCCTACACCTGTTGGAATATCTTTTTCTTTTTCATCCGCAACTGTTAATTCTACGGGTTTATCAGGATTGAAGTTTAGGTTAGAAAGGTGTTTAATTTCATACTTTTCAACAGAGATTTCATATCCCTTTGGAGCTTCAGTTTCCATAACATACAATCCTTCTGCAGCATATGGTACCGCAAAGTCCACGAATCCATGCTCATCTGTTAAACCAACCGTAGTTCTTCCATAGATGTCCTTTGCGATTGTGCTATCAGAATGGAAGAGCGTAAATTCTGTATTCTCAAGTACTGTATCGTGATCTTCTGCATCCACCTTCTTTACGCGAACATATATTTTCTTCTTACGATCAACCGCTTGAATGAGCTGTGGTTTTTCCTTTGTGCCTGTTGCGGTAAAGATAATATCTTGATCCATCAGTTCATATCCAAATGGTGCCTCTACTTCATGTAGGATATAGGTATTACCTCCTTTTACATACTGTCCAATGTCATAAACATCTTCATCCGTTGTAGTAAAGCGATAAACCAGTTTTGGATTTTGATTCTCATCTAATACAGGTATATATTCATGATTTTCATTCTGTGTTGCTTCATAAATTTCAAGGGTAGATCCCACAACTGTTTTGCCATCTTCATCTACTTTTTTAAGTGAAATATCAACTGTTAAATCAATCATTTGAATCTTAATAGGACCTGATGTTGTTGGATTATATTTTGGAACTGTAAACTGGATTGTTGATGCACGGTGTACACCATTAATAATTTCCACTTCTTCTAATTCGTATTGCTGACCTGCATGCAGGTTATTTAGATGGAATCCTTCATCGGTCGTAATACCATCATTAGGAAGCGGAACCAGTTCTCCAGTTGAAAGATTCCTTAATTGTAAACGAACACCACTAACTGCTTTGCCTTCTTCATTTACTTTCTCAATGAGATATTCAACAGGCTTATCTATCATTTCTACTGCTAGTATTGAGCCATCTTCATTCACTGTAAATGTGATATCATCCGCATAATAGTATCCATCCACAGTCATTTCCTCATGTAGAGTATATTTTTTCCCTGCAGTTAAGCCTGCAATTTTATGTACTACTTGATACGCGGATACCCATTCATCAATCACGGTATTTTCTTCGTCAATCACTTGTAATTTCGCACCAGGTGTTTCTGGACCACCTGTAATCATTGTCTTTGTGATATCTGTCTTTGTAATTTCATTTGTAATTATAAGTTTACGATGAATTGTAGCTGTCACATCATCTTCTGCATTGAATTCAACAGGGTATGTCGTTTCATTTAATACAAGTCCATCCAGTGTCTGAATTTCTTGTACAACATACTTTCCTAAAGGAATATGTTCAACGAATGCATATCCATTTTCATCTGTGGTAAATTCTGTATATGTCTGTCCTTTTGGTAATATCACTTTTCCATGGATTGGTTCAATGATATCTTCTGCCGCAACCAATCTAAAAATGATTCCAGCAAGACTCTTTTCTGTTACTAAATTACGGTCACTTTGATATTCTTCTACCTGCTTCTGTAGTTCAAGCTGTCCATACATACGATTATTTTTTACTTCGACTGTAATGTATTGGTTATTATCCTCATCAACATTTACAACATTCTCCTGCTTTAATGTAAAAGGAATCTCCTGTGTCTCTCTTGTAAATCCATCAGGACTACTAATTTCTTCAATCGTATAACTACCTGGCGCTAACTTGAGTGGAGTAGTAATTGTCCCACCCTGTTGTGTAACACAGAATGTACCTTCAGGGTATTTCTTATCTTCATTTGTGCTTGTCTGGAAGGTATCATAACTACGTTCTCCAACACGTTGAACAACATAATTTCCATGCTGCATCTTTGATTTTTAAAACCCTGCAGAATGGAAAATCAATGATTTCGTTTGTCTCAGCATCTTTCTTTACAAGACGCACATAATATTCCTTTGAAATATTACTAATTTCATATTTTACATCCGGTTGATTTTCACGAGATACTTCAAATACAAAGTCCTCATTTAAGAGTGCAATTTCACTATCCTTTGCGGATGTTTGACGTACTGTGTATTTCCCATATGCAAGTTCACCTGTTTCTGCAATACCGTCTTCATCTGTAGTGATTACTGCATATTCTTTTGGTGTAAACTCTGATAAGTGCTGATAAGCTTCTTCAAAGCTACCAAAGCGTTCAATATGTTTCTGTAAGATTGCTGTAAAAGTAGCACCTTGTTCATTTGTTGCTAGAGCTGACTGATGTTTATCAACGAATAACTTATGAATACGAAACTTTCCTGTAATTACATCATCCATAACATCAAGTGAAATATGATTTGTATCACTAGGCAGTTGATTAAATAAAACAGTTTTCTTTTCGGTATCTAGTTTATATCCCTTAGGTGCCGTGATTTCTTTTACACTATATTGATGCGAGTAATACAGTCCGTCAATTGTATTAGAAACACCACTTTCACCAACGTTTAACATACCTACTATCGTTTGTGTTGTTTCATCAAAGAGTTCATAACTAGTCTGTGCAAAAGATTCCGCTGCACCTTGTGGTTGTTGAAGGTTTGTATCTGCGTCGTGCTTGATTAAGTTTAGGCTTGTCCCTACTGCATGTAAATTAATTTCTGCACTATCTACATGTAATTTCCCTGCCTTGATAACATCTTGATTAATCGAAGAACGATAGATAATCTGATTTCTCCACCTTCATCATTGCGAGATAAAAGTTTATTAATAAAGCGAATCTTAGCATGTTGTCCCATCGTAACTTTTACATAAAATTCATTCCCCACAACGGCAGAAACAGGATTACCATTAACATCTACAAGTGTTCCATTTTCAATCACTACATCAAAGTTTTCAAGATTTCCATTTGTATTCACAACACGAATAGGAACATTTCCATCAATTTCCCCAGTAAAGAAACTGCCTTCCTTTACGTTGTGGTTATACTCTATAACCTTTAGATTTGGCATAGTACGTAGTTGTTCTACAAGTGATCGAATTTCATTTTTCTTTTGTGTTGTATCTATTGTTGCACGTGTAATATTTGTCGTACCTAAATATTCCCAAATTAAATCTTGTGCTGCTAAATATCGCTCGTCTGTCCTCTCTCCATCAAACCCATAACCAAAAAATGCATATGCAAGCATGATATTTTGGTCAAGTTCGGACATCTTCGTCCACCCTGGATCTTCACCAACGTAACCGATTGGGTGATAGATTTCCGGTATTTTAGGCTGTATGCAGTATGCGGGTATTCCATCCGCCCGTAAGAAATGTGACTCTGGTGTATCATAGACAATCCCATCTACATAATATACTTGTCTACCAGGTACATTTTTACAAGTGATTGTTGTACTTCCTGCGTGAACATGCATGTGTGGTATCAGTGTGAATACCATGAATACTGACATGATACGCAAAATCAAATTTTGAATTTGTTTTTTGATCTTTTCTATCTTCATATGAGTTCCTCCCTACTCACTTATTTATAGAAAAAAAGTTGGTACATTCCTGTGCCAACTTTATGCCAATCTAAAATCCCTCATATTCAACCGAAATAATATCATCAAACTGTATTGTAGTACGGTCCTTAAAAATAACCTTTTTCTCAATATCATCAATACGATGCAATTGTTTTTCAACCGTTTGATAACTACCACCATTCTTTTTTAAATCCTGCAAGAAATACATAACTTTAATCAATGGTTTTTCTTTTTCATGAACATGCAAAAATTCAAGTTTATGTTTTAATTCTTCTATTTCTGTTTCCGATAACTCAATACGTCGTTGCGTAATTCTTGAGGATTCGCGAATTAAATCTTCATAGCCTGTGAGTGCCGCAAACGGCATAAACTGGGCTGCTCTTTCTGAAATCGACATCTTACGATGTATCTTAGATACTGGAGGTTCTAGATACAGCATATCTTCATACTTTTTCATTCATGCCTTATGACCTCCAATCTGATTATTTCGTTCTACAGCTGTAGCACCTTCTTCTAAATCTCTCCCTTTTAATAGTTTATTCTTCCCATATTTACGTTTGATAGATAGAATTGCTTGTTGTAGTTGGTGGTCCTTTGTTTCATCTACCTTTTGTTATCTTTGCTTTCGCGGTTGGTGGTGCGAATAAATCTAGTTGCGTAGCTTCTATACGCTTCTTAGCATCTTCCTCACTGATGATACTCATAAATGCGATTGTTATCTTACGCACCAACAATCTTGCATCAACAATCTTATCAAATAGCCGTTCTACAGCTTCCATAATCTCTTTCGAGAATGAAGTATGATGTGACAAATTCACAGTGCCATTTGTTGGTTTTGGAACCTCTCTACCATACCAGTCTAGTGCTGTTTGAATATCCATCGATACTTCACAATCCTTTAAATTTTCCGCATCGTAACTAATGTATAGACCAACTTGTTTGGTAGTCATCTTCTTCGCAACCAAATCCAAAATCAATTGTTCTGTCATTTCCTTTGTGACCAGTTTTGCTTTCGAAAACGTATATCCAGACATCAATACTTGTCCTGAACTAAAACTATGATTGCTTGGTTGATAATGCTTAATTGCATACATGGTGCAAGTTTCACATCCCCACGCATGATCAATCAGTAATTCTGCATTTATTCCAAATAGTTTATATAACAATTCTTCATTTAAATACTCGCTTTCCTTACCAATCGAACATCTTGCGATATCCCCCATGGTATACATCCCGTGTTGTGCAAGCTTGCGGACATAACCTCTACCCACTCGCCAAAAATCAGTTAATGGTTGATGGTCCCACAAAAGCTTTCGATATTTGATTTCATCTAGTTCACCGATACGAACACCATATTGATCTGCTGGAAGATGTTTTGCGATGATATCCATCGCAACTTTCGCAAGATATAAGTTTGATCCAATGCCAGCAGTTGCTGTAATTCCTGTCTCTTCATAGACAGCTGATATCATCATTCTCGCTAGTTCCTCCGCTGTCTTATGATATGTACGCAAATATCCCGTCACATCCATCATCACTTCATCAATCGAATATACATGGATATCCTCAGCAGCAATATAACGCAAGTAAATATTATAAATATTTGCACTATATTCAAGATATTTTGCCATACGAGGCTGTGCAATGATATATGTCAATTTATATTCAGGATGGCTTTCTAAGATATCTCGATTCCATTCTTCTTTTATAAACTGTTTTCCATGTAACTTACTTTGACGTTCACGATTAATTTCCTTAACCTTTCTGTTCCACTTCAAAAAGTCTAGGTCTACCCGACACACCTAGTTTTTTTAGTGATGGTGATACCGCAAGACAAATTGTCTTATTTCGTACGTGAAGTATCAGCTACTACTAGATTTGTTGTAAGTGGATTTAAATTTCGATCCTGACACTCTACAGATGCGTAGAATGACTTTAAATCAATTGCAATGTATGTTCTTCTTTCACTCATAAATTTATCTCTGTAGATACTATTATAGCGTAATAAAAAGACAAGTTTTTACTTGCCTTAACATCCAGTTCCATCAATATTGCAAGACTGTCCAGATTTTACTATACCTGTCTTTGAAATTTTTTCTTCCTTTCAACCACTCTTCATAGTCAAAACGAATCGTTCCATCTTCTAGTACAAGTGTTGGAATACCGATGTAACCTTCTTTCTTCACTTCATCGTATGCATCAGAATGATCACGTAAAGCTAAGAATTGTTTTAATGCACGAATTGATCCTGTAATATCTACATATTCAAAATGGAATATGATTCTTTTTCTAAAGATTGCTTTACATGCAACACAATCTGGACAATGTGGACTACCAAAAACTTTTAACATAACAAACCTCCTGTTTTATTCATTGTAACCCATAATATCTCTACTACCAAAAATAATGATTAAAAAAGATAACCATCTCAGGGATTGCCTAAATGGACAATCAGATATGGTTATCTACTTTTTTTACTATGAATTCTATTTCAAATATGTACGAAAGATTACTTTGTAACTAGATTACGTGCTTTTTAATAGTAATCACTACAGCACCTAAGCTAACGAATAGCATACCAATCTGATATCCAATGTTTGTGTTATCACTTGTCTTTGGTGTTACTGATGTAGCTGGCTGTGATGGTGTAACTGGTGCTTGTGGTACTTCTTCCCACATTGCAAATACATCCATTGTTTCTAGTACGTCTGTTGTATTTGGATCAAATGGAAGAACATTACCAGATGCATCCCTATAGAACCATCCCTTGAATTGCTTACTAGCATCATTACTGATTGGAGTAGTATTAAATGTTGGTATCGCTTCATCATTTGCACGAACTGCCATACCAATCGTATGACCACGCATCGCTAATGTTTCTTTATTTGCATTTGTACCATCCGCAAATGTAGCACTAGGATTATCACCTAAAGCTAAATGTTACCTTCTCACTTGGTACCCATACATACTTGTATTACCATCACTTGATGGATTTGCTACTCCATATGTATAACGTTGACCATATCTGTTGACTGGAGATAATACAGTCACAGAAGGATCTGCCAATTGGAAATAAGTTAGTTTTTCATTACCATTTGCTGCACCATTTGTAGGTGTAGTACTTACTTCAGCCGTTGTATCTTTATGATACTTTACAAGGTATGAACCACCTGTCACAACATATGATGAAGATTCTGCATCAATAGCCGCAACATTATCAATCGCATAGATACTTTCTGCAATTTGGTCATTTGTTGCTAGAGTATTGATTACTGTATTTTTCTCCAACTTTCAGAAGAGATGAAGAACCACTAAAACAGCAACTCGACCCTTTGATATGAATTTTCGTTGTAATGTTTAGTTCTGAATTATCAATCTTGACTTGTCCATTCTCAGAATATAATCCGAAACTACCATGATCTCGAGCAAACTCTTCGTCACTTGAAAGATTAATATTAATTTTGGAATTTCCGATATTTAAACTAGAATCAAGCACTACAATTCCAAATAATGTATTATGTAGAGTGAAAGTAGAATTTCTAATCTCTGAAGTGAACTCCTCTTTGAACCACTAAATCGAAAAATAAGTATCCCCAAAGTTTGCTACATCATCAGTTGATAATCAATCGAAACATCAGAATCTATCCACAAACATGTTAGCATATGGCATCATAGCTGACTTCTAATGCTGTTCCCACAAATGATACATTTTTAAAGTTCCAACTATGTCATTTGAGACTTCTCTGTCTGAGGAAGCTGCTCCACCCATCATCCAAGTGGACTATCCCCATGTCTTTACATGGTAGATGTAGTTAATTTGAGTGTTGCATTTTTCCAATCTTTAAACTTCATCTGTATACAATTTGTTAAATTTCATATGCAGTAATATCTACTACCAAAGATTCTCTTGATGTTCCCTTTACACTTTACCATCTAAAGTGACATATGATTATCTTTGAATACATAATTACCATCATTCATTTCAGCTCCTGCTTGTAAATCTAGAGCTCTTTTAAAACCTTGCATATATAAAGTGGAGCCATTAACAGTTTTAATATGCGAACCACTAGCAATCGTAATTCCACTCTGATTATCATCATCATTGAGAATTGAAGTATCTGATGCAACTTCTAATGTCATTCCGTTATTGACTACAGCATCTCTAAATGCTGCGATTTGTAGTATCAAATAAACCACTAATACGGATTGTATCACCAGTATTACCAGCTGCTACTGCATCATTAATCGTTGCATATGTGATAGTGTCATCATCATTTAACCAAATCTTACCAGCCTCCAGAGCACTTACTCTAGATGTAAATGATATGATACTGCTTATTCCTAAAATCAAAGCCAATACTATAACTGTTAATTTTTTAACCATTGATATCCCTCCATAAAAAAAAAGCAAAGTTATGCTTTGCTAAAATAAGGTAACATGCTAAATTACGATTCACAATTAACTTGCTCCAAATAAAAACGAATTTTCATTACAAGTGTAATTACTCATTCGTTTTTAAAATATTTTTACTTCATGTTCTTGCGATATTCAGCTAATTCAGCTTCATTTGCCCATACAAAGTGTCAGGCTTAATTTCATGGAATGCTGGTTTATCTTCATCATAATGATGGCTATCCAATGAATATGGTTTAACAACCTTAGCCTTTTCAATTTGTGGATCAGGAATAGGAACTGCTCCTAATAATGACTGAGTATATGGGTGTAATGGATTGAGGAACAATTCATTTGTTTCTGCAAGTTCCACAATTCTACCTAAGTGAATAACTGCAATACGATCAGAGATAAAGCGTACAACAGATAAGTCATGTGCAATGAAGATACATGTTAGTCCACGCTCTCTCTGTAATCTCTTTAATAAGTTCAATACCTGAGCACGAATCGATACGTCAAGCGCTGAAATAGGCTCATCCGCAATCAATAAGTCAGGCTTCATGATAATCGCTCTAGCGATACCAATACGTTGACGCTGTCCACCAGAGAACTCATGAGGATAACGAGACATATGTTCTTCCAAAAGACCTACTTCATTTAACGCTGAAACAACCTGATCATAGCGATCTGCTTCATCCTTATATAACTTAAAGTTAACAAGACCTTCAGAAACGATATAATCGACGGTAGCACGTTCATTTAAAGAAGCAGCTGGATCTTGAAAGACCATCTGAATCTTACGAATAACTTCCTTATCAAGTTCACGAGAAATCTTTCCAGAAATACGCTTTCCTTCAAACAAGACTTCACCATTACTAATTGGATTAATACGGTTAATTGCACGAGCAATTGTTGTCTTACCTGAACCAGACTCACCTACAAGGGAGAATGTTTCTCCTCTGTATACTTGGAAGTTAGCATCATGTACAGCAACAAACTTATTTTTACCATTGGTGAAAGTTACTTCAAGGTTTTTGACTTCAACTAGTACTTCTTTTTCGTTGTTATCCATGATATGTACCTCCTTCACCTAATGTCTTCAATAATCTTTCATGTAAGTTACGAATTACTTCAGGCTTTTCAACCTTTGGCGCACGTGGGTCTAATAACCATGTCTTAGCTAGATGTGTATTACTTACCGCAAACATTGGAGGTTCTTCCTCGAAGTCAATTTTCATCGCATAAGGATTACGTGGCGCAAATGCGTCACCTACCACCTGCTCAAATAAACTTGGTGGAGTACCTGTGATTGCATATAGGTCTTGACCCTTAATACCTAACTGAGGCATAGAACTTAATAATGCCCATGTGTATGGATGCTTAGGATCATAGAATACTTCTTCTACTGTTCCGTATTCAACAATCTGACCTGCATACATAACTGCAACCTTATCTGCTACATTCGCAACAACACCAAGGTCATGCGTAATATAAACAGTTGTAAAGTGATACTCTTCCTGCAAGTCTTTGATCAACTTGATAATCTGTGCCTGAATTGTAACGTCTAACGCAGTTGTTGGCTCATCACAAATCAAGATACGAGGACGGCAAGCTAGCGCAATCGCAATAACGATACGCTGACGCATACCACCAGAATACATGAATGGATATTCATCAAAACGGTTTTCTGCGTTGTTGATACCTACACGCTTCATTAAATCAACCGCAATCTTACGAGCTTCAATCAAATCAACACCTTGGTGTTTTACAATAACCTCAGTAATCTGAGAACCAATCGTACGAATTGGGTTTAAGGAAGTCATTGGATCTTGGAAGATTGTCGCAATCTTCTTACCACGAATTTCTTCCCAGTCTTTATCGGAAGTATTTTCTAATAAATTTCTTCCTTCAAAAATGATCTTACCCTGTGGGATATTACCATTCTTGTCTAACATACCTGTAAATGTTTTTGTAAATACAGATTTACCTGAACCAGACTCACCTACAATTGCAAGTGTTTCACCATCATATAAATCTAATGAAACATTACGTATCGCAGTTAATACACGGTCACGAACAGTAAATTCAACAATAATATCACGTGCAGATAATACTGCCTCTTTGTCTGAGTTTTCAAAGGTGATATCTAAGTTTGTAGCTAATGTTTCTTCTGCCATGATACCCTCCTTTACATATGTGTCTTTGGATCAGAAGCATCTGCCAAAGTCTGTCCGACGATATAGAGTGAAATTGAGATAACTGCTGCTACAGCTACTGGAATCCAGAATAAATATGGAGCAGAAGTCATGTATGCTGAGTTACTTGAAATAAGTCTACCCAAAGAAACTTCTTTTCTCAGTTAAACCAATTCCTAAGTAAGACAAGAACACCTCATAGGAAATAAAAGCTTGGAACATCTCTAGAAATCGATGTTACGATAATTGGAATCATAAACGGTAAAACGTTATGTTGAATAATCTTAGCTGTAGGTGTACCTAAGCATCTTGAAGCTAAGTTATATTCACGGTCACGAATCATCATAACCTGAATACGAATACTATAGGCCATACCTAACCAAGAAGTAATACATAAAGCAGAATACCAACTGCCAGAATCCAGGTCCTAATACATAGGACAAGATAATAACTACTAATGTAAATGGAACGTTTGCGATGATATTGTAAACTTCAATCATGATCACGTCCATCTTACGTGAATAACCCCAGAACGCACCTACAATAACACCAATCACATTTGTAATAAATGTAGCGATAATCGCAAGGCTTAATGAAGTTCTAGCACCTGCCCAAACTTCATCAAAGAATGAATCACCTACATTGTTTGTACCAAACCAGTATTGGAAACTTGGTGGAAGATGACGATGTGATATGTCATTGATATATTCTTGAACGGTCGGATCGTACCCACTAATCAACGGTAAAATATAAGATAAGAATAAAGTTACTAGTGTTAGTACTAAGAAGAAGATAGCCACCTTACTACTAAAGAACTTTCTAAATACACTCTTCCAATAAGAATATTTAGGACTATTCAGTCTTTCTGATGCAAAGTCGTCTAATGCGACAAAAGTAAATCTTTCATCTCTGATTTCTGACATTATCTCGAATCTCCTTTTGCCTGTAACTGAATACGAGGGTCAACAACTGTAACGAGTAAGTCACCTAATAACAAGGCAAAAATAGAAACAGCAGTGAAAATAAATGTTAGACCAATAACCATTGGGTTATTGTATGCCTTAATACTATCTGGCAACATCTTACCCATACCAGGAATCGCGAAAACAGTTTCTGTAATAACCGCACCAGAAATTGTCATAATAACAGCTGATGGGAAACCATTTACGAATGGAATAATTGCATTACGTAAAATATGTGTACGGAAAATTTCATTATTTGAAAGACCCTTTGCACGTGCAAACTTAACATAGTCAGAACTTGATTGGTCAACCATGTAACGTCTGATCCATAACATCTGTCCACCTGTACTTAATAAACCAAGAATTAAGATAGGCATAATATAGGAACGAACATCATGTGCACCATATACTGGGAACTTATCCGGTAAGCCGAATGTCATACCAATTGATCTAACGAAATAAATAAATGCAAGTGAAGGAACAGCACTCATAATATTGATATAAACTGTACCAAGCTTATCTTGCCACTTACCCTTATTCGCAGCCATGACCATACCAGCTGGAATACCAAATAAATAAGTAATCAATAAGGCAATTAAACCTTGAATCGCTGATGTAGTTACCATTGATGGATCTTGTAAGTTAGATGAACAGTTTGCATAGTTATCATTAAACTTACCCTTATCAATATTGTCTAACAATTCAGAATATTTATATGTACATGAATGTAAATTAACAGCAGAAGAAGATGTCTTTCCAGTTTCAAAAGTCACTTCCTGACTCTTTGCATTACCCTGTGTCTGTGTAATAACAGCAGTTACATCTACACCACTAAATGTTGGATAAGAAATACCAAAATTCAATCCAACAATATTTTGGTGGATAAATGGGAAGCTTCCATCCATATATACAAGATACTTATGCTCACAACCTGCACACTTAATAGCAGGTAGACCATTATAGTCATTCTCAATATAGACTTTTCTTTCCATATTTTCGTTATGACCATCATACATTCTCCATGGATGATCCACTTCAATTAATCTACCAAACCAGTTAAGTACAAGTTCCGGAACAGAATAATCTTTATAGGCATAGTATTTACCATCTGAATATGTATTAATTGTATATCCATCTGACTCATACTTCTTAACCTGTTCTTTCAATAAATCAGAACCAGTAACCATACATGCATCATAATCACTTGTGTTTGCACATAGGTCCTTCTGTTCCTCAAAACGGAGATAACCTAGGCTTTCCCAGGTGTTGTATTTGTATTTGATTTTATCATCCGCGCTCTTCAACTTTTGGTAAGTTGTATCAGTTGTAAAGATATTGTCGCGCGGTGTCAGCGTATAGACCAAAACCAATGCGATTGTAACAACCGCAAAAATCGAGAAGAACGATCTGATTACACGGCCTAAAATGTAACGCTTCATATAACTCACCCCTACCTTTTCATAGTAGTTATAATACCATATAAGACTACGTATTTCACTAAAATATAATTTTTTTCACGTTTAATTTCATATTAATTTTCATTTTCAAACAAGATGAATATTTATTCATAGGCATAAAAATACCCTCTATATTGTATCCATATTGTCATTTATAAGAGAAAGAAAAGACAGACTCATCGATTAATGATATCTGTCTTTTAAATTGTTTATGAAACTTTACTTTGTAAAGATTCTAGGATTTATTTGCTAGCGGACTTAGCGCGTTCTGACAACCAAGCTTCCTTAGCTGCGTAGTAGTCCTTGCTTGTAACGATATCCTTTTGAACACGTCTTAGCTTGAACTTGCTACCACCTTGTCCGGCAATTGAGTATGGTCCTACGAATGGAACGTTTCTTGTAACTGTATTTGCTACAACTGTGCACTGTACACTGATAGCGAATGCATTTTCAATAATCCATGCATCAGCCTTAGCATATGCAGCATAACGAGCATCTAAGTCATCAGTAATTGCATCAGCTTCTTCTAGTAACTTCTGGTAATCGAATAATCCAACAGCTTCCATAGCAGCCTTATCAGAATCCTGGTAGTTATCTGGATCAGATGTTCCATTTAGACCAACTGAAATTAACTGGTCACCATTTACTGGGCTGTAGATATTTAGGTAACTTCTTGGATCTAAGTAGTCTGGGTTCCAACCTACTGCTGTAGAGATATCCCAGTCAGATTCATTACCACTAGTTGCAAGGTATGTTGCTGCATAGTAAGCATCCTTGTCAATTGGCATAACGTTGATTAAGATTTGTCCATTTGTAGCAGCTTCTACAGACTTCTTTAAAGAATTAGCCTGGTTAACTGCAAATGACATTGTTGATAATGTTACTAAGTCTAGAGAAACAGGTAATGTTAATCCAGCTTCAGAAGCAGCCTTAGCAAGTAATTCCTTTGCCTTATCTGGGTTGTAGTATGGATCCTGTCCTTCAGAAAGGTCTAATGAGTTACCAAATACGTCTGTCTGTTCTGTAACAAGCTTAGCAACTGTCTTACCATAATCTTCGCCCTTAATTTGAACGAATGTTGTAGGTACTAATTCGTTACGTAATGAAGCCTTAGCAGCTGTTTCATCACCAACTCTTTGCTTCAAGTAAGCAACTCTATCGAATGCAGCCTGTAAAGCAAGACGGAAGTTCTTGTTTAAAATAGCCTTATGTGTGTTTTCCTTTTCAGCATCTGTTGTCTTGTTTGTGTTGTTGAATGAACGACGGTTATAGTTGAATGACAATGAGAATGTACCACCATCTGTCATAGGAATATAAACGTTATCCTTGTACTTATCCATGTACTTATCGAATTCTTCAGTTGACCATGTACCACGGATAGAAGCAGATGTATATGTACCAGCTTCGAAGCCGTTCATGATTGAGTGGTCATCAGAACCATCATCATATGTATAAGTTACCTTATTGATATATACGTGTTCTGCATCCCAGTAGTTCTGATTCTTTGTGAATTCAACGATAGACTTAGCTGTGTTGTTTGTTAAGATGTAACCACCATTGTAAAGAATAGATGATGGATCAACAATACCGAAATCACATGCATTTAAATCAGGGGAACCTAACTTACATCCAGAACCCTTTGAATTTAAGAAGTCTTCATTGATTGGGAATAAAATACCATAAGTTGTTAGAGAGTAGAAATAAGATGCTGGTTTTTCAAGAGTATACTTCAATGTATAATCATCAACAGCTTCTACACCAACCTTGATCAAATGGTACTTCACCTGCTTCATATTCAGAGAAGTTCTTAATGAGACCTTCTACTAAGTATTTTGTTCCAGACTTGAAGTCTGCTGCGTGTTGAAGACCAGTAACGAAGTCCTGTGCCTTTAATTCAGCATATTCTTCGCCTTCATTTGTTACCCATTTAACACCCTTACGAATCTTAAATGTCCATTCTGTCTTATCTTCGTTAGATTCATAAGACTCAGCAAGAGCAGATACATAGTTACCGTACTTATCATTTTCTAATAAGCCGTCAACAAAGTTTGCTGTATTTTCGTTATCAACTGCCTTGTTGGAAACTGTGTAGTCTAAGCTCTGCATATCCAAAGAATAAGTACCTCTAAAGTCTTCAGATTGTGATGCAGTTGTCTGTCCACCTTTGCCATTGCAACCTGCAAGAGCTAAAACAGCGGCAAGAGAACCCAATAGTGCTTTTTTCATAAATTCCTCTTCCTCCTAATTTAAGAGAACTTCCTCTCTTAATATACCAGTAATATTACGCAAATCCTAAAATGATGTCAATAGTTTGTAAACGATTTTTGAAAATATTTCCTGATATTTTTTTCTTTTTATGAAAAATATTTTCATAAAGTATATTTTTCTAAATTCTTTGCTTGTCTTTCACTTCCTTAAACCTTCATCCTATTTCTATGATATAATTGTTCAGCGCTGGAGAAGTACCCAAGAGGCTGAAGGGGGCGGTTTCGAAAACCGCTAGACGTGAAAGCGTGCGGGGGTTCAAATCCCTTCTTCTCCGCCATAATAAAAAGCCTGTCATTTTGAAGTGACTAGGCTTTTTATTATGCGACTTCTTCTAATAATGATGCCCATCTTTCTTCTAGATGTGCTAATTCATTATGTATATCATCTATATCTTGATCTAAATCATTCATCTTTTGATAATCTTGATAATATTCTGGTTCAAAGCGAAGTTCACGCATCTCTTCTAACTCCGCTTCTTTTTCTGTAATCAACCGTTCAAGTTTCGCAATCTCACGACGACGTGCTTCTGGTGATAGTGCCCTCTTCACTTCTTTTTTAGGATTTGGTTCACTACTTGTTTGTTTTGCTTCGCTTATTTGTACAGGTTCTTGATTCATGTATTCATCATAAGTTTGATTTACAAACTTACAGCCATCATTACTTAGAATTAATAAACCTGTTGCCATCTGTTGAATAAAGTAACGGTCATGCGAAACAAATAATATCGAACCAGTAAATCCCTTTAGGGATAACTCAAGTGCTTCCTTGCCTGGAATATCTAAGTGGTTTGTTGGTTCATCCAGGATTAACATATTGGCATGTTGTAATAATAGTTTTACAAAGGATAGGCGTACCTTCTCTCCACCCGATAAAACATCAACGGTTTTAAATACATCATCCGCCGAGAATAAAAACTGGCCTAATACACTGCGAACAGTTGTTCGATCCAAATCTGGATACTCATCCCAAACTTCTTCTAGTACTGTTTTACCAGAAGAGAATTGTGCAAGCTGCTGATCAAAGTATCCTTGTTCAATTTGATGACCAAACAAGAAACTACCCGATAGTGCAGGAACGATATGCATGAGTGTCTTTACAAACGTTGATTTTCCGGTACCGTTTGTGCCAATAATCGCAATTCTATCTCCACGGCGCATCTTCATCGAAATCGTCGTAAGAACATGGTCATATCCAATCGCAAGATTTTCAACTTCCAATACTTTCTCACCACCTTTTACGCGTGGAGTAAATTTGGCATGGAATGTTTTATCATCAGTTTGGTCGACTTCAATACGATCCATACGCTCTAAATATTTAATTTTAGACTGCGCAAAAGCTGCTTTATTTTTTTTATAACGGAACTTTTCAATTAGCGCCTCTAAGCGTTGGATATCTTTCTGTTGTCTTGCGTATGCGGATTGTTGGCGTTCAATATCATTTTCACGTTGGATGACATAGTTGGAATAATTACCTGGATAACGTTTCATCTTTCCGTATTCCATATTATATACAACATCCACTGTATGATCTAAAAACATACGGTCATGCGATACAATAACGACAGCCTTTGGATAATTCTTTACATAGCCTTCCAACCACTCAATCGCATCAATATCCAGATGGTTTGTAGGTTCGTCCAATAATAAGATATCCGGTTTTGATAATAGTAGTTTTACAAACGCGATACGCGTCTTTTGTCCACCAGAAAATTCTCCAATTTTCTTTTGTAGGTCTTCGACTGGAAAGCCAAAGCGCGTAAAGACTGTTTTCATCTCTGATTCCCAATGGTATCCATTCATCGCTTCAAACTTTTCTTGAACAGTAGCGTATTGCGCAAGAACCTTTTCACTCGCATCTACTTCCATCTGCTTTTCTAACTCATGCATTCTTGCTTGCATTGCAAATACTGGTTCAAAGATAAGGCGCAACTCTTCTTCAACGGTTCTTTCATCATGTGGTAATACCTTCTGTGATAAGTATCCAATCACCGTATTATTCTGCTGTGAGATAGTTCCTTTATCAAATTGTTCCTCTCCACACATGCAGCGCAAAAAGGTTGTTTTTCCACAACCATTTCTACCAACGAGGGCAATCTTCTCTGTACCTTTAATCTCAAAATTAACATCTTCAAAGATTGTATCGACGCCATAATATTTTGAGGCTTTACTAACTTGATATAACATCGTTACCTCCATAAAAATGGAAGTGGCAGCCGTTTGCATTACCACTCCCATATCATAATTTCTTTTAGAAGTTTAAGTTTCGTGGTGTTCTTGCGAAAGGAATAACGTCACGAATATTTTCCATACCTGTAATATACATTACTAAGCGTTCAAATCCTAAACCAAAACCTGCATGTTGGCAACCACCATATCTACGCAAGTCAAGATACCACTGATAACCTTCTACATTCATGCCAAGACTTTCCATCTTCTTTTCAAGAATATCAAGTCTTTCTTCACGTTGGCTTCCTCCAACAAGTTCACCAACACCTGGCACTAATAAGTCACATGCCGCAACTGTCTTACCGTCGTCATTACGACGCATGTAGAATGCTTTGATTTCCTCTGGATAGTCAATTAAGAATGTAGGGCCCTTAACAACCTTTTCCGTAATGTATCGTTCATGCTCAGTGTTTAAATCCATACCCCAGTAAATATTACTATTTTCAAACTTCACATCCGCATTCTTTAAAATTTCAATTGCTTCTGTGTATGGTAAACGCTTGAAGGTTGAAGTTCTTACATGTTCAAGACGTTCTAATAGAGATGTATCAATTCTTTCATTGAAGAATGCAAGTTCTTCTGGACACATTTCCATAACATAGTTAATGCAGTACTTCAACATATCCTCAATCACATCCATACTGTAATCTAAATCCGCAAAAGCCATTTCTGGTTCAATCATCCAGAATTCAGCTGCGTGTGTTGTTGTATTAGAGTTCTCTGCACGGAAAGTTGGTCCAAATGTATAGATATCTCTAAATGCCATTGCATATGCTTCTGCTTGTAACTGACCAGATACTGTTAGTGAGGCATGCTTGCCGAAGAAAGTCTTCTTCATAGTTTCCATCTTCGCGTGTTGTAACTGTAAATGTTTCGCCTGCACCTTCCGCATCAGCACCTGTGATGATTGGTGTATGTACATATACAAATCCTTGATCTTGGAAGAATTGATGAATTGCCATTGCTAGCACAGAACGTACTCTAAATACAGCAGAGAAAGTATTTGTACGTGGTCTTAAATGACCAATTTCACGTAAGTACTCAAATGTATGTCTCTTCTTTTGTAAAGGATATGTGCTATCGCATTCACCTTCTAAATTGATTTCAGTTGCCTGAATTTCAAATGGCTGAGAAGCTTCTGGTGTTAATACAAATTTACCAACAACAGAAACTGCTGTACCTGTTAAGTACTTGGCAACTTCAGCGTAATTGGAAAGAGTATCAGAAGAATACACAATCTGTGCATTCTTAAAGAATGTTCCATCATTTAAGGCAATAAAAGATACATTCTTACCAGCACGGTTTGTACGAACCCATCCCTGAAGTTGGATAAAATCTAACTGGTCTAGTTCTAGTGTTGTTCCATCTTTCGCTAACTGATATAGTTCGCGGATACTCATTTCTGTAGGCATACTTATTTAATCTCCATTCTTATTTCTACATTAGTTATTCATTGCATTGGTTTCAAATACCAATTCCTGAATACTAGATACGACATCTACCTGTCGTACATATACTCCTGATGGAACTGAGAAATGTTCCATCGCAAAACTTACAAATCCATGAATTCCATGTGCAACCAATAAATCTACTGTCTTCTGCACATCTTGTGAGATACACAAAATAGCGATACGGCAGCCTTTTGGCATCTTTTCAGCTATCTCATCCATACCATATACTGGCACAGATGCCTTCTTTACATTCTCTGGATGTAAATCAAATGCACATACGATTTCACCGACAATATGGTTCCAGTGATTGTAATTCAATAACGCTTTTCCAAGGTTACCAGCACCGACAAGAATAATCTTCTCATCAAAGTTTACGCCAAGCTGATTCGAGAAGATACTGATTAAATCCTCAACGTTATAACCATAACCTTGTTTCCCAAGGTTTCCTAAAAAACTAAAGTCACGACGGATTGTTGTTGACTCGATTGATACGTAGTCCGCCAACTCCCTGGACATAATTCTGTTTATCCCATCCGCATGAAGCTTACGTAATGCTTTTAAATAGACAGGATATCGTTGTAATGTTGCCTTTGGCACTTTCTTTTCGCTCATATTTATCACCGTCCTCTATTTTAACACCATTTGTGAAAAAATTGCTAAATTTATTCTTCACCTGGCATCATGAGTCCTGGATCAGCTGCTGCCGCAAGGTCTCCAAATAATCCATGCTTGTATGCAACATAACCAACTGCACCAATCATGGCTGCGTTATCTGTGCAACAATACATTGGTGGAATCACTAGTTGCGTATTTGGATATGCTTGCATCTTCTCAGTCATTAACTGTCTTAATCTTGAGTTCGCCGCAACACCCCCTGCTAGAACTAACATCTTTGGCTTTAAATCCTCGACAGCCTGTAATGTCTTTCCTGTTAATTGTCCTAAGGCAGTTTCCTGGAAAGCATATGCTACATCTTCTTTGATGATTTCATTACCTGCTTTTTCTTCACGTTGAATGAGCTGTAATACAGCAGTCTTCAAGCCTGAGAAACTGAAATCATATACACCATCTGTCTTTGGAGATGGTAACTTATAATGTTCTTTACCCTCTTTTGCCATACGATCGATGACTGGACCACCAGGATAGCCTGTACCTAATACGCGTGATACCTTATCGTATGCTTCACCAATCGCATCATCCTTTAGTTGTGCCGATGACTTTATAATCCCAATCATTTTCCATATATACAAGTTGTGTATGTCCCCCAGAAATCACTAACGCTAGTAATGGGAACTTTAAATCTGCCACAAAGTTATTTGCCCAGATATGACCCTGTCATATGATTAATTGGTATTAATGGCTTATGGAATGTCCAAGCAATTGTCTTCGCTGCTTGTACACCTACATGTAGCGAACCAATTAAACCAGGTCCTTGTGTATAGGCAATCGCATCAATATCATCCATAGTTAGATTGGCTTTCTTTAATGCTTCATCAATAACTGTTGATATATTTTCAACGTGGATACGGCTAGCTACCTCTGGCACAACACCACCATATTGTGTATGAACATTTATCTGTGATGATACGATATTAGATAATATTTCTTTGCCATCCTTAATAATCGCACACGCTGTTTCATCACAGCTAGATTCTAATGCTAAAATCAATGTCATTTATAAACCTCCTAAGGGTTTAATCATTAGATATGCATTCTCGCCATCATCATAATAATTCTTGCGAGTATTCACAGAAATAAACCCGTTTTTTCATAGAATTGAATTGCACGCTCATTTGAGATACGTACTTCCAATGTCATATTTTCACACTCTTCTTCAATTGCGTTTTGAAGAGCTTCATTCAATAATTGTTGACCCAATGCCCTTGTTTCCAACTTGCAGGATGAACCGCAATATTTGCAAGTTGAGCTTGTTCATAAGTAATCCACCAATCAATATATCCAACTGATTGTTTGATTCTCTTCAAAAACCAATAAGTTTGAGAAAGGATTTTCCAAAAGTTCATAACGGAACTGTTCTAAGGTCCATCCCCCTTTTGGAAAACAAATATTTTCAAGATCTACGACTTTCGAAAGATCTGTTTCTATCATCTTTCGAATCATTATTTATGAATATTATATGCATCGGATGACTTTAAATACTCTGGCACAACCAAATGCACATTTTCTGCTTTCTGCCACTCATTTTTTAACAACAAGAAGTTCTTTGCCATATTTGGGTAATATGTTTCTTTTCCAAATAATTGACCATCACCAACGATCTTTTCATCACGTACCATATTTTCAAGATCAGCGATGTATTCAACTCTTTCTTCCTCAACTGCTTTCCCATTCTTATATGCACAGGTATATACACGCTTACCACGTGCATCTAATACGACACGGCAATCATCCATTCCTGCATACAACAACATCGTAGGAAGTGTATACAGTGGCTTATTGGTCATCGAACAGAATACTTTCGCAATCGTCATTGCGATACGAACACCAGTGTAACTACCAGGTCCCTTTGTAATGACAATCTGATCAATATCATCGCTCTTTAATGATAATTTTGATAACATCTTCTTCAAGTTTAGGGAAAATTTCTTCTGATTGATGTTTCCAGCACTCTTCCTGTACTTCACCAATAATTTCGTCATCACGAATTAACGCAAGTGATAAATAGATATGACTTGTATCCATACATAAAGTAATCATGCTAGAACCTCCAATAAATCTTCATACTTCTTTCCAATCGCATGGAAAGTAAATTCACGATCTCCATTCTCTAGTAATTGAATAGAAATCTTTAAATGTTCCTCAGGAACTAAATCCGGACTAAACTGTGACCATTCAATAACAGTTAGTCCTTCATCATTTAAATATTCATCAAAGCCTAAATCCTGATGAACACCTTCTAAACGATACGCATCAATATGATTTAACAAGAGTCTACCATGATAAATCTTTTGAATCGTAAATGTTGGACTTGTAACACTACGACTAATATCTAATCCCTTCGCAATACCTTGTGTTAAACAAGTCTTACCAGCACCCAAGTCACCATCTAATAAGATGACCATACCAGCTTCACTATGCTTACCTATCTTAGCGCCAAGCTCTCTTGTTTCATCAGCTGATTTTGTAATTAAACTTAAATCTTTCATATAGAAAACCTCACCAAATCATTATAATACGATTTATAAAAAGCGCTATAAGTCAGCACTAACTTTACATAAAAAGTATAAAAAAAGGGAGAGCGATGGAAAACCATGCTCTCGATGACCCGGCAACGTGCTAGATTTGCTTGCGCTATTTTCGCCGCTACAGTGCTTAACTTCTGTGTTCGGGATGGGTACAGGTGTGGCCACTGCGCCATCATCACCGGATCTTGCTTCTTTTGGAACCTCTGTTCCCTGAAAACTAAATAACAGTTTCTGACTTCGTCTTTTTCAAACAGTCGTGTGTGCGTTCTCTCGTGAATAAATCTTCGACCTATTAGTATCAGTCAACTGAATGTATCGCTACACTTACATCTCTGACCTATCAACCTCGTCGTCTTCAAGGGGTCTTATTCATTTGAAATGATGGGAAATCTAATCTTGGAGTCGGTTTCACGCTTAGATGCCTTCAGCGTTTATCCGGTCCGTTCTCAGCTATCCAGCTATGCCACTGGCGTGACAACTGGTGCACCGTAGGAACGTCCACCCTGGTCCTCTCGTACTAGGGGCAGCTCTCCTCAAATTTCCAACGCCCACAACAGATAGGGACCGAACTGTCTCACGACGTTCTGAACCCAGCTCGCGTACCGCTTTAATGGGCGGACAGCCCAACCCTTGGAAGCGAATTCACCTCCAGGATGCGATGAGCCGACATCGAGGTGCCAAACCTCGCCGTCGATGTGAACTCTTGGGCGAGATCAGCCTGTTATCCCCAGGGTAGCTTTTATCCGTTAAGCGACGGCCATTCCATTCTGCACCGCCGGATCACTAACACCGACTTTTCGTCCCTGCTCGACTTGTTTGTCTCGCAGTCAAGCACTCTTCTGCGTTTGCGCTCGTTGAATGATTTCCAACCATTCTGAGAGTACCTTTGTGCGCCTCCGTTACTCTTTTGGGAGGCGACCGCCCCAGTCAAACTGCCCATCTGCCACGGTCCTCTAGCCGGATCACGGCTTAGAGTTAGAATTTCAATTAAGTAAGAGTGGTATCCCAACAGTGACTCCTCTGATCCCAAAAGACCAGTCTCATCGTCTCCCACCTATCCTGTGCATACTTAACCGAAACTCAATAGCAGACTACAGTAAAGCTCCATGGGGTCTTTCCGTCTAGTTGCGGGTAACCTGCATCTTCACAGGTACTAAGATTTCACCGAGTCTGCTGCCGAGACAGTGCCCAAATCATTACACCTTTCGTGCGGGTCAGAACTTACCTGACAAGGAATTTCGCTACCTTAGGACCGTTATAGTTACGGCCGCCGTTCACTGGGGCTTCGGTTCAATGCTTCGACTTGCGTCTGACAAATCCCCTTGACCTTCCAGCACCGGGCAGGTGTCACCCCCTATACTTCGTCTTGCGACTTCGCAGAGAGCTATGTTTTAGTTAAACAGTTGCTAGGGCCTATTCACTGCGGCTCTTTCGAGCACCCCTTATTGCTAACGTACGGGGTCAATTTGCCGAGTTCCTTGGCAACAGTTCTCTCGCTCACCTTAGGCTACTCGCCTCAACCACCTGTGTCGGTTTTGGTACGGGCCGCTAGTAAATTATCGCTAGAAGCTTTTCTTGAGACCTGGTATCACCCTCTTCACTACTTGCTCGCGCGTTCGCTTGAGTCAAGCCTTTGAGTATCCGGCGCGGATTTGCCTACGCCACTCTCCTGCTTGCCTTGCCCAATCCATTAAGGACTTGGGTTAACCCTATCTGTCACTCCATCACTTTACTCGCGGGTGCAGGAATATCAACCTGCTGTCCATCGACTACGCCTTTCGGCCTGGCCTTAGGTCCCGACTTACCCAGGGCGGACGAACCTTCCCTGGAAACCTTGGTTGTTCGGTGTGTGGGATTCTCACCCACATCTCGCTACTCACACCGGCATTCTCACTTCCATACGCTCCAGCACTCCTTACGGTATACCTTCAATGCTGTATGGAACGCTCCCCTACCACTTATACCTAAAGTATAAATCCATAGATTCGGTATTACGCTTAGCCCCGGTTAATTTTCGGCGCAGAGATACTCGACTAGTGAGCTGTTACGCACTCTTTGAAGGATGGCTGCTTCTGAGCCAACCTCCTAGCTGTTTGCGCGTCTCCACATCCTTTTTCCACTTAGCGTAAATTTTGGGACCTTATCTGATGATCTGGGCTGTTTCCCTTTTTGACCATGGACCTTATCACCCACAGTCTGACTGCTGAATATTCTTGCCCGGCATTCGGAGTTTGATATCATTTGGTACGGCGAGATGCCGCCCGCATGATTTCAGTGCTCTACCTCCGGGTAGATTCGTTCAACGCTAGCCCTAAAGCTATTTCGGGGAGAACCAGCTATCGCCGTGTTCGATTGGAATTTCTCCGCTAATCACAAGTCATCCGCCAACTTTTCAACGGGGGTCGGTTCGGTCCTCCAGCTGGATTCACCCAGCCTTCAACCTGCTCATGACTAGATCACTACGGCTTCGGGTCTATCTCTACATACTTGTCACCCTATTAAGATTCGCTTTCGCTACGGCTCCGCATTGTCTGCTTAACCTCGCATGCAAAGATAACTCGCCGGTTCATTCTACAAAAGGCACGCCATCACACCTTAATGTGCTCTGACTTTTTGTAAGCATACGGTTTCAGGATCTATTTCACTCCGCTCCCGCGGTTCTTTTCATCTTTCCCTCATGGTACTGGTTCACTATCGGTCATATAGGAGTATTTAGCCTTACCGGATGGTCCCGGCCGATTCCGTCAGAGTTTCACGTGCTCCGACGTACTCAGGATCCCACTCGCGTGAATCGAGATTTCGCCTACAGGGCTTGCACCTTCTGCGGCTGACCTTTCAATGCCATTCGACTATCTCTTTTCAATCACTTGTCGTGGTCCTACTACCCCAGCTCGTTGCTGGTTTGGGCTGCTCCGATTTCGCTCGCCACTACTCTCGGAATCATTGTTATTTTTCTTCTCCTCCAGGTACTAAGATGTTTCAATTCCCTGGGTTGCCTTCTCTTAAGTTATGTATTGGCTTAAGGATGATAAAGCTTTTTCAACTTTATCGGGTTTCCCCATTCGGATACCCCCCGGATCGTTGCCTGTGTACGACTCCCCGAGGCGTTTCGCCGTTATCTGCGTCCTTCTTCTGCTCTATATGCCAAGACATCCACCGTACGCTCTTACTAATTTAATCACTTATATACGTTTATGCTTTTACGAGAACTGTTAACTATTTCGTTTTAGACTTTTTTTAGTTAATCTTGTTATCACAACTTTTTCGAAAAAAAGACCCTATCTATTGTCTTCTTCTGTTATTCAGTTTTCAAAGAACAGATGCTCCTTTTGAGTTACCTCTTGCGAGATCCCTCAAAACTAAACAGGTAATAAAACTCTTAAACAACTTTTTACTTCACATCTTTCTCCTTAGAAAGGAGGTGATCCATCCCCACGTTCTCGTAGGGATACCTTGTTACGACTTGACCCCAATCACTAGTCCTACCTTCGACGGCTCCTTCCTTGCGGTTAGGCCACCGGCTTCGGGTATTACCAGCTCTCATGGTATGACGGGCGGTGTGTACAAGGCCCGAGAACGTATTCACCGCGGCATTCTGATCCGCGATTACTAGCGATTCCAGCTTCATGAAGTCGAGTTGCAGACTTCAATCCGAACTGAGACTGTCTTTTAGTGATTCGCTTCCTATCGCTAGGTCGCTGCACGTTGTAACAGCCATTGTAGTACGTGTGTAGCCCAGGCCATAAGGGGCATGATGATTTGACGTCATCCCCACCTTCCTCCGGTTTATCACCGGCAGTCCCTCCAGAGTCCCCAACTGAATGCTGGTAACTGAAGGCAAGGGTTGCGCTCGTTGCGGGACTTAACCCAACATCTCACGACACGAGCTGACGACAACCATGCACCACCTGTCTCCTTGATAACCTCTACTGTATCTCTACAGCTTTGCAAGGGATGTCAAGGCCTGGTAAGGTTCTTCGCGTTGCGTCGAATTAAACCACATACTCCACCGCTTGTGCGGGCCCCCGTCAATTCCTTTATGTTTCACACTTGCGTGCATACTCCACAGGCGGAATACTTATTGCGTTAGCTGCAGCACTGAGTTTCCCCAATACTTAGTATTCATCGTTTACGGCGTGGACTACTAGGGTATCTAATCCTATTTGCTCCCCACGCTTTCGTGCATGAGCGTCAGTCTTTGGCTAGCAAGCCGCCTTCGCCACTGGTGTTCCTCCATATATCTACGCATTTTACCGCTACACATGGAATTCCACTTGCCTCTCCAATACTCTAGCCTGCCAGTTTAAGTGGCTGGATTGGGTTGAGCCCAACAATTTAACCACTTACTTAACAGGCCGCCTACGCACCCTTTACGCCCAATAATTCCGGATAACGCTCGCCACCTACGTATTACCGCGGCTGCTGGCACGTAGTTAGCCGTGGCTTTCTGGTAAGGTACCGTCACTTAGATATTCTCTATCTACCGTTCTTCCCTTACAACAGAGCTTTACAACCCGAAGGCCGTCATCACTCACGCGGCGTTGCTCGGTCAGGGTTTCCCCCATTGCCGAAAATTCCCTACTGCTGCCTCCCGTAGGAGTCTGGGCCGTGTCTCAGTCCCAATGTGGCCGTTCACCCTCTCAGGCCGGCTACGCATCATCGTCTTGGTGGGCCGTTACCTCACCAACTAACTAATGCGCCATAAGCCCATCCACCAGTGTTTTTTTAACCTTTAATAACCAGAAGATGCCTTCCGATTACCTATCCGGTATTAGTCCCCGTTTCCAGAGATTATCCCAGTCTTCGTGGGTAGGTTGCTTATGTATTACTCACCCGTTCGCCACTCCTTCGATCTAGCAAGCTAGATCTCCAGCGTTCGACTTGCATGTATTAGGCACGCCGCCAGCGTTCATCCTGAGCCAGGATCAAACTCTTCATTTGATTGACTCTTTTTATTTTTACGAAGTCTCTTGCTTCGTATTCTTTTTGCTTGACGTTGTTTATGTGTCTTATTCCTGTTCAGTTTTCAAAGATCTCTGCACCTCCCCTTCCGAAGAGTGCTGTATTAATATACCAAGTATCTATCCTGATGTCAATTACTTTTATAAACTTTTTGAGAAAAATTTTTAGAAAAGTTTGTCTAAGCTAATTCAAGCCTTATTCATTCTCAAGATTCTGGCTTGAGCTCATCTTTAAATAAAGCTGATAATACTTATCAATACACTCTTTATTAAACGGTTCTTTCTCCTCTTCCATATCCATAATTAACTTATCCAATTGCGCTTCAACGATATCCATAACATCATCTGAATAATTCATCTTCTTCGCATGTTCGAAATATTCGTTTTCATCAAGAACCTGATATGTACGATCTGGATAGAGCTTCACATCCAAATCATAATCAATATTCTTGATTGCTTCACCATCATATATTGTTGGGGACGCCAAAGTTACAATAATAGTAGATACCACTATGACGAATCATAGAGATGACGTTGTACCATTTCTTTCTATAGAAAAAACATACAGCCGGTTCACGTGTAAGCCACTTACGGTTATCCGCTTCAATCACCCATGCATGATCAGTAACTGCTACGATTCTATCCTCATCTGCCTCAAGAACAAAACCCTTACACCATGTGCGATGTAAACTTCCGTCGTGTTTAAAACTTTGAATGTGTACTGATGAACCTACTGTTGGATACATGAAAATCTCCTGTCGTCTGTTATTCATTCTACAACTGATTTCATATTTCGCAAGCGAGTTATTCAATTATCACACCCCACCTTTATATATACATTTATTAAAAAAACCTTCATGGTGATGAAGGTCCAAAACTTTTATAAGTTGAAAATTTGTGATGCGATTGAGAAGTACACCATAATTGCAAGTGTATCTACGATAGTTGTAATCAATGGTGCAGCCATAATTGCTGGGTCCATCTTTAATCTCTTCGCAACAATTGGTAACACACATCCTACGAACTTGGAAATCATAACTGTTACAACAATTGAAGCTGAAACAACAAATGCTAGATATACATCATGGTTTAACAACACAATTCTAATACCCGTTTGCGATACCTAGCATAATGCCTACAACAATAGAAATTCTAAATTCTTTGAAAACTACCTTGAAGAAATCACTGAACTTAATTTCATCAATTGCTAAACCACGGATAATCAAAGTTGAACTCTGAGATCCACAGTTTCCACCTGTATCCATTAGCATAGGAATAAAGGACACCAGTACTGGCATTACTTCAAAGGCATGTTCATAGTTAGAGATGATACTACCTGTTAATGTTGCTGAAAACATCAAGATTAATAGCCAAACAATTCTACTACGTGCATGTTCCCACACAGATGTTGTTAGGTATGGCTTATCATTTGCCACAATCGCAGCCATCTTCTGCATGTCTTCTGTTGTCTCTTCTGTTAAGACATCAATCGCATCGTCAAATGTTACAATACCAACAATGCAATCTTCTACATCTAATACTGGCAAGGCAATCAAGTCATACTTCTTCATCTTTTTAGCGATGTCTTCTTTATCATCCCCAGTATATGCATAGATAAATTCTGTCTTCATGATGTCCTGGATAAGTACATCAGAGTCACTTAACATCAAACTTCTCGCACTGACGATACCAATTAGCTTACGGCTTTCTACTACATAACAGGTATACACCGTCTCACTATCGATACCAACACGCTTGATTTTAGCTAGCGCATCCGCAACTGTCATCTCTTTTGTAAACTCAATGAATTCAACCGTCATGATACTTCCTGCAGTATCATCCTTATACTTCAATAAGTGATTGATATCTTTGCGAACATCATCATCAACTTTATCTAATAGCTGTGTAACTAGATTTGCTGGCATATCAGATAGGAAATCAATTGCGTCATCTGAATATAGTTCATTAATCACGTTTACAATCTCGGTATTGTTAAATGTTTTGATTAACCGATTGCGTTCTTCATTATCTAAATAAGAGAAAACATTTGCTGCTTCTTCTTTTTCCAAAATTCTAAAGAAGATTGCTAGTGTACTATCATCCAACTCGTGGAGAAACTCCGCAATATCAACGACGTTTTGCTTCTTTAGATATTCGTGTAATTCTTTTAAATTGTTGCTTTTGATCCACTCTAAAACTAAGTCCTTGTCCATAATAAAAAATCCTCCCTCATGATTGACTGATACAGCCATCATAAAAAGGACCTTTATGGCTATATCATTTATTCGTTTTTACATCCGTGTTACACTCACCAGATATATCATCCATAGATATAGCCTCCCTCTGGTTTCATTATAATTCCATGTTTATTTTAATCAACCCTATGCTATGATTTTCTCATGAAAACGATATTAAATAAACAAATTTGTGCTTTTTTAGAAGAAAGCGATAAGATTGCTGCACTTTCCAATGTCAGCGCGTGCATTCAAATGAATTACAAAAATATCAACTGGGTTGGATTCTATTTTGTAAAAGATAGCCAACTTGTTCTTGGCCCTTTTCAGGGAAAACCTGCTTGTACAAGAATTCCTTTTGATAAAGGCGTTTGTGGGAAATGTTACCGTGATAAAAGTGTACAGCGCATTGATAATGTACTAGCATTTCCAGGACATATTGCCTGTGATTGTGACAGTCGCAGTGAACTTTGTGTGCCGATTATTGTAAATGGAGAGTGCGTTGGTGAGATTGATATTGATTCTCCTATAACAAATCGCTTTGGCCAAGAGGAAGAAAATGAAATGCTGCAGGCTGCGCATGACATTGCACAAGCATACCTACAGCATCATTGGATTTAACGATATAAATCGTACACCATGGTCTTATCAAAATAACGCATTGCTTCATCAATTGCATTTGCAGCTGAGAAAAGCGTAATCTTGCAACCACCTAACATGGTTTCTCTAACCATGTTTTTCTTTCGCATCATTTGTCCAACTTTCAGAAAGATATCACTATCTAACCGTAAATCAAGATATTTTCTCCACACATCACCTTCTGCCGTCTTGACCTTTCGCACCTTGAATGCCGATTGGTCGACAATCGGAGCGATACTCCGCTAGATGCATGCATGTTGCGGAATCAAAATCACAGCCAATTAAAAGTACATATCCTTTTAATTCATATAGTCTTGCTGTTGGAGATTCATCTGCTAATGGAAAATGTGTTGATTGATGATTGCATAACAATCTTGCATATCTACCCCATGCAGAATAAGAGTAGGTAGGATGTGAGGAAGTAATCACACCATCTCGTAGTCTAAAGTTTTCAACAACTGATCCCATGTAATGTACATCACTTGTCTTTGTATCGTGAGCTGGGATTGCTTCACGAATTTCTTTGTATAGTGTCGGTGCAACCGCTGGATATTCCCAATCACTCGGCTCACTGTTATCAACTGCTTGTGCTGGCATGAGAATCGTTCCACCATTTTCGCACAATTCCATCAAGCCATCTACGATTGTTCGAGCACCACCAATTACATATCCGAAACTAGACATCTGTGTATGTACTTCCAAAATCTGATTGCCAGTAATGCCAAGACTTTTCAGTGCTTGAATAAAACTATCTTTTGTTACTGGATCAGAAACTGTCTGTTTCATCTCTGTCATAAGCTTACTTATAGTATTCCTTTGCAATTTCTGTACCAACAGCCGCATTGTTGAATACTAATTGAATGTTAGATTCAAGGGACTTACCACCTGTGATTTCTGCAATCTTAGCAAGTAAGAATGGTGTGCATTCTTTTCCTTTAATTCCCTTTTTCATCCATTTCCTTGATAGCAGAATCAATAACTGCGTTAATTGCATCTGCATCCATAGAATATTCTTCTGGAATTGGGTTTGTGATTAATACACCACCATCTAAACCAAAGTCTCTCTTTGCGTGGATGATTTCTGCAGCTTCAGCATAACTTTCTAACTTGTGGTCAACCTTTAAACCTGACTTACGTGTGTAGAATGCAGGAAGTTCATCTGTTTGGAAACCTAATACTGGAACACCCTTTGTTTCCAAAAATTTCTAATGTCTTTGGCAAGTCTAAGATAGCCTTAGCACCTGCACAGATAACTGTAACGTTTGTATTTCCCAATTCTTCTAAGTCAGCGGAGATATCAAATGTAGTTTCAGCACCACGGTGAACACCACCGATACCACCAGTTACGAAGAACTCAACTCCAGCTTTAGCCGCAAGAATCATTGTTGTCGCAACTGTAGATGCACCCCAACTCTTATTTGCGATAATCACTGGAATATCTCTACGAGATACCTTAGGAATGCTTAATCCACGCTTACCAAATTCTTCAATTTCTTCTGGTGTCATACCAACAACTGCTTCACCATCAATAATACCAACTGTTGCAGGAACACCACCATGTTCACGAATGATTGCCTCTACCTTTAATGCTGTTTCAACATTCTGTGGGTATGGCATACCGTGTGAGATAATTGTTGATTCTAGAGCGATAACAGGCTTGTGTTCTGCTAGTGCCTTTGATACTTCTTCATTTGTTCTTACTTTCATAATGTTTTCTCCTCTATCTTCATATCTGAAATCTTAGCATTTACTTCTTCTGTATTTAAATTGCGTCTTCTAACTGCATCTTGTTCAATGCTGATAACAGCCGCACTAATACCAAATCTCATTGACTCTAACGGATCTTTGCCTGCAAGTCGACTTGCTACGTATGCCCCCAGCAAGGAATCCCCTCCACCAGTCGCATTTTCCATATTGATTTGACGATGTGTAAACCAAGTCTTATGCTCAGGTGTTCCTAGCAAGATTCCACGATCTGCCATTGAAATAATCACTTCTTTGACACCATGCTCGATAAACCAATCTAAACTCTGTCTTGCTGTTTCTTCATCCTTAATCCAAATACCAGTTAATTCCGATGCTTCAAACTGATTTGGCTTAAAGATATCTAAGTGATTTAATACAGACTTTAATCTAGCTGCTTTATGCGCACTGACCGGGTCTGCCGCAATCCTCGATTTTGCATGTGTTGCGATATATTCAATACTCTCCATATCCAAGTTGGAGTCTATAATAATGATATCATCTTCATGCAATGTTTCTAAGATTGGTTGTAACATTTTTGCGTCCATACGACGTAAAATTCGCATGTCACTCATACCAAGCTTCATATCACGATTATTATCTAATAACGCAATATACATGGAGCTTGGTAGATCTTCTACAGTAGAAGACATGGACACATCCATTCCTAGCCTCTTACAATCTTCCTTCATTGCTTGACCATAACTATCACCAGAGAAGCAAGTCACAAACTTAATATTTTCACCAAGTAAGGCACAAATCTGTGCAATATTTCTTCCTACTCCTCCATACGCAATGGAAATTTCACCAGGGTTGGAATCGAAATTCTGTAATGGATCGATACTTGAACCAACGATATCAATGTTCGCTCCACCAATTACACAAATACTACTCATGATGACTCTCCTTCTGTTTTAGATGTTCTGTTCCCTTAAGGGCTTCCTCTAGAATACGAGCTTGTGCTGAAATCTGCTCATATGTATATTCTTCTTTCATTAACATCAAATAGGAATCCATTAAAGCTCGCTTTAAGATAGCGGCGTGTTCTGGTTCTAATTGATTTAAATCCATGCCGTTTGTTGACTCAATCATCATTTGTAAGTGATACATCTGTTCCATGATTCTAGCTTCTTGTTTTGCTTCCTCAAAAATCATTTCTAATGTCCATTCACGGTTTGTTTGTGTTGCACTGACCATGATGCCACCAAATGGTACATCTGCCCCATCGAAAGATTCACTCATAATCATGATTTCCTCTTTTGATAATCCATCCATCAAAAGATAGGAACCATCATACTTCTCGTGTATGTCTGATGTAGATTCTTGCAGATTTAAAACCTGCTTAAATCTTTTACTAAGACAGTCATCTCCGATGATTATCATATCAATACCCATCTGCTCTAATATATCCCTATATATTGGGGCTGCAGATGTTGATATTCCATAAAATATTACCTTTTTTTCACTGATTACCTCCGTGTTATTGATGCAAATAAAGCATTGCTCTTTTATTTTATAACAAATCCATTTAGAATATACTTATTGAAAGGGGGACCATGCACATGGCTATGCCTATTTATGAATCCGCTGAAGACTATTTAGAAGCTATACTAGTGATTCAACAGCGAAAAGGAATAGTACATTCCATTGACGTTGCTGAAGAAACTGGTTTCTCCAAAGCAAGTGTAAGTGTTGCGATGAAGAAGCTGCGCGAGAATGGATATATCTCCATGGACAAAGACGGTTCTCTCAAATTGCTCGCTCCTGGTAAAAAGATTGCTGAGCGCATTTGGGAAAGAAATCGTGTATTAACTCATTTCTTCATCAGTATTGGTGTTGACGAAGAAACTGCCGCAAGAGATGCGCACAAAATCGAACACGATCTCAGTGATGAGACATTTGAGAAGATTAAAGAAAAATTTGCTGATCATTTTGAATAATCCGATTCTTCGGATTTTTCTTTTTGTTCGATAAAAAGTCCCAGTTTATACCGGGACAATTTTTTATTTTTATTGAACCGGTATCATATTTTCTTTTATCCGGCATCGTAGGTTTGAAACCATATTTTAAGCGCTTGCAGATAAAAATTCAATCCCTAATTTTCGATGTTTTTCTAATTTTGCACAAAATAGGTAAATCCACCCTTTGCGACCAGTTTTGCTGCATCGTTATAAATTTCCACTTCAATAAAATGAATATGTTTCCCGCGTTTAATATCTTTCGCAATCGCAACCAGTCGTTCGGTATCTGCGGTCGAGCGAAGATAATCGTAGTTTGCGGATACAGTTGGACCATATCCACCTGCTGAATAGAAGGTACATCCTGCCACAATATCCGCAAAGTTATAGCTAATACCACCATATACCAGACCCAGTGGATTGATATCTTTCTTAGTAACTAGCATCTGTGCCATTGCTACACCATTATTCATACAAATCATCGTCATATGAAATTTCTCGGACGCATCTAATAGTAGTGGATATAATTGCTTCTCTATCTCTTTCAGATTTCGATGATTTGCTTCTTGTAAATCAACCTTCATCGCAGGCTCAAGAATTAACTTATTTTCAACTTGCAGTGCAATCGCCACGCGATAATCAAATAGTGCTTCTTGTGAAGTATGTATTGGGATAATTTGCTTTGCTAACACACTCATTTTCTCTTCTGATATTTCTGAATGCATACTAGGCACAAGGGCATAATCATCGTTACCATCTACGACAACATCCAGTTTCCCACATACAAGAATCTTTTTGTCATCCACTTCGATACGATATGTATCATCTGCGATTCTTTCAATCTGTATATCACGATAAATAAACTTCTTACCTATCTCAAGTAAATCTTGATTGATGATTTTGGCTTGATCTGTTGTGATATGTAGTTGGACTAGTGATCTGTTCGTTTTTGTCGTCTGAAGGATAATATCTGCTTGTTTGACTATAGTCTTTTTCCCCTTTTCAGGATTTCATATATAAAACAGTATTATTTCTCGAAATTAAGCGACAACTATAGTCGCCTAAATATAAAAGTTCCGTCATTGTTTCTCCTCTTTCCTGCTTCCAAGCAATAAGCTTTGGATTCCTTTTATCATTCTCAATTCCACATCTTGAAAGTGATTACCCGGATTGTACTCATACGTTAATGGAATATTTTGTTTCTGCAGAATTTGTATCACAGATTCAAAACACCTTCCTACTGTAGACATTACTTTATTCTTTGCGTTTGGTTCTTTATCACCTAAACTTAGATATACTTCATTAGTATGAATTAGATGTTGATCAAGATAGTCTACAAAACCCATATACCATACAGACGGAGAAACAGCCGCAACCTTCTTAAAAAGATTTGTTTGACATGAAGCCCATAATACAAATAGTCCAGCCAAAGAATACCCACAAAGATACAACTGATCTGACTCTATCTGATGTTCACATTGAAACCAATTCCAAAAACTTTCTAACTCAGATAATAATACTGATGCATTCCCTGCAAAATCATGTTTTCCAAAAATTGCAGGTGCAGCCCATGGAGATAGTTCCGCTTGCCAATCATGAATAGCCACCACTATCATACAAAATTGATTTTTATCAGAAAATTTTTGATAGATTAGTTTGTAATCCTCTGGATTAGATTCATCTACTAAATACATCAGAAATGTACTAGCCTGAATATCCTCTAGGAATGTATATTTTCTATTTTGATACTCCATTATTTTCATATCTATATTTTTACAGAGTTTTAAGTATTAAAAAGAGTTACAATCTCCTTTCACTTAGAAAGGCAATCATAACACTTAAACATTTATTCTCTACACAACCAAATCTGATATAAAGCCACTAACATTGGCACAACCAATAAACAATATGAAACAAAGAAATACACATACCAAACGCGGAATATCAAGTAGACTGCAACCAACATGATCAGTGGGACAATGGAAGCCATAAATTTGAAGAATCCATCTCTTCTGCTGAGTTCCATGCATTCATGTTCAGAAACACTATCGTACTTTATCATATTAAATGTTTGAATTCCTGTTATACACGGAATAATGTTGATGATGACAATTCCAATTCCTACCCCAATAAGTGAAACACAAACCAATTGAAACATTGGCGTGCTTGCCATATGTACAAAAGGCGATAAGGTTAGCTTTCCATTCACATCCATTCCAATTGTATCAAAGGATGGAGCTTGATTCATCTGGACAAATATATATGCTGAAATGCTTCCCACTACAGCACCAATTCCTAACATGATGAACGATAGAACGGTCGTAAAGACAGTAATGATTCTTATTTTATTAATCTTATCCATCATATCCTCCTAACATGCATGAGCATTTTAAAAGATGAAACTTCATATGAAATTTCATCTTTATTTTATCACTTATTGTTGTGCTTTTTTCAAGTTTGCAACGGAAGTTGGACATGTTTCAGGTGTGCAAGCACCGTTTGGACCTAAATCAGATGAGCGATCGATAAATCCTTCTGTGTGTAACATGTGATGAGCCTTCTCACTTAGTGGAGCGTCATAGAACTCATTATATAATACTTGAATTTCAGGGTTATCTTGTGGTGCCTTGATTGACTTGAGCTTATCTCTTTCATACAAGGACGCAATACGAGATTCCTTCGCAGCCTTGACTTGAGGAAGCTTATGACGTGGCATACCTCCACCACCAATACATCCACCAGGGCAGGCCATTACTTCGATAAAGTCATAATGTGTTCCTGTTTCCTTCATATGTTCGTAGAACTTACGGAAGTTACCTGTACCGTGGATTGCGGCAACATGTAATACCTTATCACCGATTTGAACATCTGCTTCACGACTATTTCAAAGCCACGAATCGCATCAAAGCGAATCAAGTTAGCAGGCACTTCATCCTTTGTAACAAACTTATATGCGGAACGCATTGCGGATTCCATAACACCACCAGTATTGGCAAAGATAATTCCTCCACCAGATGCTTCACCCATCAATGGATCAAACTTACCATCTTCAAGATTAGCGAAATCTAATCCAGCTTCGCGAATCCAACGTGCAAGTTCACGCACTGTAATGCTGTAGTCTGAATCACGCATTTCTTCTTCATTCCAATATCCTGCAGATGAATTCATTTCTGGACGACGAATTTCTGCTTTCTTAGCTGTACATGGCGTTACACATACAGAAACAATCTTATTAGGGTCAATATTGTTCTTTTTAGCAAAGTAAGTCTTCTCTGTTGCGGCTTGCATAGCGATTGGACTCTTTGCAGTTGAAAGATGTGGAATTAATTCTGGGTAGAATGTTTCCGCAAATTTAACCCAAGCTGGGCAGCAGCTTGTATATTGAGGTAATTGGCCATTACCATTAATAACTCTTTCAATTAACTCAGAAGCTTCTTCCATAATTGTCATGTCCGCTCCAAAGTTTGTATCTAGTACATAGTCACCACCAAGCTTACGTAAAGCTGTGATCATCTTTCCTTGTACGAATGTTCCGGCAGGCATACCGAACTCTTCACCAAGTCCTACACGTACTGCTGGTGCAGTCTGGAATACAACAATCTTTTCAGGATCTTGAATCGCAGCCTTTACACCATCTAATTCCGAACGTTCATTTAAACTGTCAAATGGGCAAGATACTACACATTGACCACAATTGATACAGATTGGGACATCTCCGTTTGTAGTCAAATCATAATAATCAAATACACCGGCATCAATGGCACAAGCACGTCTGCATAGTGTACAATTCTTACATTTTGATAAATCCTGGACAATAGAAATATTGTCGTCAGCTATCGGCACTCTCTTATCTAAAAATTGATACTTACTCATGAATTTCTCTCCTCTTTCCACACTTTTGAATTTACCATTATTTAGCGAAAAAAACAATTCTAAGCGCAGTAATTCATCCCCATGCTACACAGCTTTTGCGGTTTAACATTTTAATAAATTCAGTCTATAATGAACTTAAAATTAGGAGTTCATTATGAAGACAATTTACTACTATTATGTTCGTCATGGAGAGACCGTATTTAATTTGGAAAACCGAATGCAAGGTATAACAGACTCTCCATTAACTTCCAAAGGAATAGAGCAGATTTTGCAAACAACGGAAGCGTTAAGAAACCAGTCTTTTAATTCTGCATATACATCCCCTTTACCAAGAACAATTCAAACCGCAAAACTAATCCTAGAGCCTCATCACATGCATGCAAAAATCTTTGAATCATTACGTGAATTTAGTTATGGATCATGGGATGGAAATATTAAAAAAATGAAAGTGACCCAGAATATCAATATCGTTTTTCAAATGATCTTTTTGATGATTTAGGTGGTGAAAATCCAACAATGATTCAACAGCGTATTCAAAATGCTTTTAGTGAGTTACGCAAACTGAGTCACGATCAAGATAAAGTTCTTCTTGTTTCTCATGGAGCATACTTTAGACATCTATTATTTAGTCTTATGAAAGAGAATATTCCTGATGAGCTTCTTCATCGTGAATGCTTAATTGGAAATGGTGGAATTGCTGTTTTTAAGGATGAAGATGGAAACTTCTCACTAGTCGAGGGGCCACTAAACCAAGCGGAGTATATGAATCGACATGCTAACGATTAATTCAAAAATACTTGCATGCATTCTATCACTTTCTCTATTGTCCGGTTGCACGCATTTTACAAAACATGACGCAAATCCGATCCCACCAGCAAATAGACTCATTATCTTTACAAGTCATAAGTCCGAAGTATACGCACCAATTATCAAGGAATTTGAATTACGAACAGGTATCAGTGTTGAAGTACAAGCTGGTGGTACTACAGAAATGCTCGAAAAAATAAAAAATGGAGAAGATGCAGATGTCATGTTTGGTGGCGATGTTCAAAACTATACATACTATCAGGACTATATTGAACCTTATGTGGCTAGTGAAAGCTCATCTCTTGATTTTCGATATTTAGAACAACATGATAACTACACCCTCTTCTCCCAGTTACCGCTTGTCTTTATCTACAATAATAAGTTAGTCAACAACCAACGAGCTCCACAAAAATGGTCTGATTTTTGTGATGAATCTTGGAAAGGGAAAATATCATTTGCTGATCCACACACTTCAGGTACGAGCATCTCTATCTTGAATGCGTTCATGACATTGAATGACCCTACATACATTGATAAATTTTATCAACAGTTAGATGGTCATGTTGCCAGCGGTAGTGGAGAAGTCATCCGTGAAGTAAGTACAGGAACACGATTGATTGGAATTACCTTAGAAGAAACCGCAAAAAAGGCAATGTTAACAGATTCAAACATTACAATGGTTTATCCTGATTATCTCTTCGTTATATCCGATGGTAGTTTTCTTGTAAAAAATGCAAAGAATAAAGATAACGCACAGAAATTTATTGATTTTACAATCAGTAAAGATGCACAACAATTCCTATCATCCACAATGTACCGACGTAGCGTAAGACAAGATATTAATCAACTCACGGCACTAACTGATCTCGCAGATTACCAAAAATCTTGTACCATGGTCAAAATTTAGGCAGGAGGAAATACTACAATTATGGGACATTTCTACGAAAATAAACAAATAGAGAAAAGTCAGTCTGTTCGTATTCGCCTACTCAATCGTTTCATTGCGATTTCGGTTGTACCAATTGTACTATGTGGCTTTTGTTTGATTTTCTTGTTTCAAGTTATGACATTCAATACATATGAAACTACTGTAAAAAAAGAGACAAAAGAAATTAGTACAAGCTTTCAATCATTTTTAGATGGAATTGATAAAACTCTTTCTACATTATCATCACACCAAGAATTTCTAAGTTCATCAGATAGTGAATCAATATATAATACGCTTTATCAGTTAACCAACCCCTATCGAAATTACGCAACATTCTCAATTTACGATCAGAACGGTAATTGTATGTATGCAACATGCGAGCTTGCAAGTCGACCTACTTACTGGGGAATCTTACATGCATTAGACAATCCATCTAAAGACATCATTAAGCAAGTAGATAGCGAAGACAATCAAATCGTTTTAAATATCGCAACAAAAATAAAACATAATAATAGAATAATTGGTTATATTGTCGCTTCTATCGACAATCAAGATTTCACATATCTATTTAGTAATCAACTCTCTAACGATGAAGGATTTGGAATTATCAGTAAAGAGAATGAACCAGTTTATATAAACACCAGCTTAGGGACGTCTGGAATTTTTAATAAGTTACATCATGCATGGATATCGGGTTCAAAGTATGATGATTACTTTAATGATTATTACATCACAATTCAAAATATAGGTAATACAGGTTTTTAAACAAATTATTATTCATCCTAAAGTACTTAGTACATCTACGATGCATCGGATGTATCTAATGGTTGGCTTACTCGCTGCTCTTAGTTTATCGTATGTATTGTTGTTGCGCAAAAGACTACGACCTCTTTTACACAGCCAATCAACCAGATGAATCAAGCAATGAAGCAAGTACAAGAAGGAAAGCTAGATACATCAATTCCTGTAGTACGCAATGATGAATTCGGAGTATTATCTCAAAATTTCAATATTATGACAGAAGAACTTTCTAACTTCTTAGAACAAAAGATAGAAACACAAAGACAATTAGCCGATATCCAAATCGCGATGATGCAAGCACAGCTTAACCCCCACTTTCTATATAACACATTAGATACAATCAAATGGATGGCAAAAGGTGCCAAAGTTGAACCAATTTCTCAGCTTTCACAAAAACTTGCACGCATATTAAGAACTTCTATCGTGAAAGAACAGTTCATAACAATCGAAGAAGAGTTTCAGATTTGTTCCGATTATGGAGAAATTCAAAATATTCGCTTCCAAGGGAAATATCAATTCCTATTCGATTGTCCAAAGGATCTATTATCCTATAAGATTCCTAAGCTGATTATTCAACCCTTAGTAGAGAATGCAATTATTCATGGTTTACGTATGAAAGAGACTGGCGTCATCCAAGTATATGCATGCAAACAAAATGACGCAATCATCTTATCTGTAAAAGATAATGGCATCGGTATTAATGACGAAATGATGCATCTAATTAACACGCATCAATGGAATCAAATTGATGGTCATATCGGTATGTATAATGTTGATTCTATATTACGTTTACACTTTGGTGTAAATTCAGGTCTTCACGCACAGCGTCTAGAAGAAGGTGGAACTTTAATACAGATAACACTGCCATATAAGGAGGAGCCATGTACAAAGTAATGATTGTTGATGATGAACTATTTGCTAGAGAAGGTATGGTTCATGATATCAATTGGAATTCACTTGATTTTACAGTTTGCGCAGTTGCCAAAGATGGTCTTCAAGCACTCGAAAAATATCAAGAAACATTACCTGACTTAATTATCTCAGACATTAACATGCCACTTTGTAATGGTATAGAAATGTTACAGCAATTACGTAATCAAGGTAGTGATGTTCAAATCATCTTCCTAACAGCATATAGTGAGTTCGATTATGCGCGTGATGCATTACGCCTATATGCTGCAGACTACATTTTAAAAACCATTTGAAGATGGCACCATTGAAACAAGCGTACAAAAAGATTATCCCAAAACTTACTAAGGTAAAAAAATCCACAAGCGGTTAATGATACGAACCGTTATGTCAAAAAAAGCAATTGAATACATCGAACAAAAATTATGCAAAACCCTAATTTATCCATCTATGAGATAGCATCTTATTTAGAAATCAGCGAAGGACATATCTCACGACTATTCCATAAGGAAACAAACTATACCCTTGCTGGATATATTACGAGTATACGTTTAGAGAATGCTAAGAAACTACTTTGTAAACATAACTGTAGAATCAGCGAAGCTGCTGAACAAACTGGTTATACATCTGTTGCTTACTTCTCTTCCCTTTTTCAAAAAAACGCTATGGACTAACACCTAGCGAATATCAAAAATCAAAAATCTCTAATATCAGAAATTTAAAAAAATATCATTTTTTTCTTTAATTTAAAGCGCTTACATTCTCTTTTATAATATGACTAGATTCATTAATCAGGAGGGAAAAAAATAATGAGTAAGTTGTTTTTATCATCAGTACTCTCTGTAGTACTGGCCGCATCATTGGTTGGATGCGGTGGAAAAGGAACTAATAACACTTCCACAAACGATACAGCCAATCAGTCTGAAATAGACAAAATTATCGCAGAAGCACAGACAATGTCACTCGAAGAGCTTGGAAAGAAAGCAATCGAAGAATCTAATGGTAAGACATTCTTCGGATTAGGTAACTCTAGCCGCGGTAAGTCTGCACTGCCATTATTCATCGAATACTTACAGACAATCGATCCTAGCTACAAATTAGATTTCGAATGGCAACAGCCAAAGAACAATAAGATTTTCGAGCAGTTACAAGCTGACTCCCTTAAGGATCAAGGAACATTCGCAATGACTTTGATTCAGGATGGTAACCAGATTGAATCAAAGATGAATCAAACCGGTATCCTAAAAACATTCATTCCTAAGGAATGGGCAGATGCAAATGGCGTAAAAGCTAGTGACTACAAAGGCTTCCTACCATTACAAACACTAAATAAAGTATTTATGTACAATTCAACAGGCTCCAAGAAATTCACAAACTGCTGGGATTTCGTACGTAAGGATACACATCCACTATTCATGGATATCGACTCAGAAATCGTCGGCAAGAATTTCTTGTATATGTTGACAGAAGATAAGTATGCAGCTGAATTAAAGAATGCCTTCGATAAGCTACCAGCTGATGCAAAAGCGGAATTCCAACCAACAATTGATGAAGTTGCGAAAGATGCTGAAAGCTTTAACTTAGGTGAAAATGGTAAATATGCTTTAGCTTGGATCAAGCTTTGGGTAAATGGATACAATGCACAAACAGATGATGGACCAATTTGTACAACACTAACATCTGCATCTGCAACAGATCAATCTGGATTATTGGTATATTCTAAGTTACGTTCTATCGAAGAATCTTCAGAAACTTCTGTAAACAACATCAAAAGTTGCTGCATATGAAGATGGTTACGAAGGAATCGGTGGATTTGGATATTGCCATTACCTATTCTTAACAAAGAATAGCCCACTTCCATGGACAGCTGCTGCATTTATCGCATACATGACATGTACAGAAAAAGGCTTCAGTGCTTGGGGCAAAGATATGGGTGGTTACTCCTCAAATCCAGATGTTATGACAGCAACAGAAAGACATTCAATCATGCACAAGGTGGATATGTTGATGGTGTAGATAAGTTCCCATCTAAGGATGACCGTGGATATGATTGGTGGACAACAAAAGGCCATCTCGTATTAGAAGATCCTGAATACTGTGCTTCAGTAGCATTCACTGTTGGTTCTTGGATTGAAACACTAGACAAATTTAACGGTAATACTTCTAAATAAACAAACAGTTATCATGAGGCACCCTACGTGGTAGTTGGGTGCCTTCCATTTTTTTGAAAGGAGACACAACTTGGATACAACAATTTCGAAAAAACGCAATGCGATTTTCTTTAATAAGATTAAAACCTATTTCACGCAACCATTTAATGTGATTCTGCTCATCTTTGGTATCTTATGTACGATTGCAACAGTATCACCTATTGTGGCAATCATTCGTGATACATTTGAGATTCACCCAGGAACAATTGACCAACATTTAACTGGGCAAACATCAGGATTAACCCTCATCAATTACATTGATTTATTCACAAGTAATTTAGCGAAGACAAATCTTTGGACACCGATGGGTAATACTTTAGCACTTGCCATCCTTACATGCATGATTTCAATCCTATTCGGTGGTGTATTTGCTTTCCTTGTGACAAGAACAAATATGAAGTGCAGAAAGTACCTCAGTTCTATATTTATCTTCCCATATATTATGCCGCAGTGGACATTAGCAGTTGTATGGCAGCATTTATTTAATTCCAATGCGATTACTGGTACATCTAACGGATTGCTTGCCTCACTATTTGGCATCAACATGCCACTATGGTGGTGTGTAGGATTATTCCCATGCGCCATGGTATTAGGATTACACTATGCACCATTTGCATATATCTTGATTGGTGGTATCTTCAAGAACATGGATGCAAACCTAGAAGAAGCCGCAACAATCCTAAATACACCTCGTCATAAAATATTGACACGTATTACAATTCCAATGATCAAGCCTGCTATCCTTTCGACAATCTTACTCGTATTTGGTAGCGCAATGGGATCTATCCAGTTCCACATTATTTAAATTTAACTACCCTTTCTACCAAGTATATTTCACTCAACAGTAAATATACTGGTGAAGCATCTATTCTGGCAGTTCTAATGATGATCTTTGGTATGGCAATTCTCGCACTCAACCAAGCATCACTAAAGAGTAGAAAGAACTATACAACTGTTACTGGTAAATCTGGACAAATATCAAAGATCAACCTAGGTAAGATTGGTAAACATTTAGTTGCATTTATCTTTGTTATCATTACATTCTTTACAAGTATCTTCCCAATTATCTCGTTTGCTTTTGAAACATTCCTACCTAATCCAGGTGATTACTCCTTCCTATATACAGGTAACTTCGCTAATCTAACAACAAAATGGTGGATTACAAATGAAAACATCACTGAAAATGGTATGTATGGACAACGCGGTATTTTATTCAATAGTACGATTTGGGATGCATATAAAGGAACTATCCTTGTCTCAATCGCCTGTGCACTAATTGCAGGTATCATCGGTACTTTAATTGGTTATGCTGTTTCAAAGAAACGCCGCTCGAAATGGGCTAATTACGTAAATAGTATGGCATTCCTTCCATATCTAATGCCGAGTATCGCAGTTAGCGCAGCCTTCTTCATTCTATTCTCAAATCAACATATCAATTTATTTAATACGTATACGTTACTTGTTATTGTCGGTGTGATTAAATACATTCCATTCGCAAGTCGTAACGCATTAAACTCTATGTTGCAATTATCTGGAGAAATCGAAGAAGCCGCAATCATCCAAGATATACCTTGGATCAAACGAATGACACGCATTATCATCCCAATTCAAAAAAATCTTCGATCATCAGTGGATTCATGTTACCATTCATGACTTGCTTACGTGAGTTATCACTATTCTTATTACTATGTACGCAAGGATTTATCTTATCAACTACATTAGATTACTTTTGATGAAATGGGACTATATGCTTTCTCAAGTGCAATCAACCTGATCTTAATTGTAACAATCATGCTTTCAAACTTGATTGTAAATAAATTAACTGGTGCAAGCCTTGATGAAGGAATTGGTAATTAGGAGGAAAAAATATGCCTGAAATCAAACTAACAAATATCACAAAACGTTGGGGTAAATTCTATGCTGTAGATAACCTCAACTTACATATTGAAAACAATTCATTTATTACAATCTTAGGACCATCCGGCTGCGGTAAAACAACAACACTACGTATGATTGCTGGTTTAGAAACACCTACAAGCGGACAGATTAAAATCGGTGACCAAATTGTTTATGATTCCGATCAAGGAATCAACATTCCGCCAAACAAGCGTAAAGTAGGATTCTTATTCCAGAACTATGCGTTATGGCCAAATATGACAGTTTATGACAACATCTCTTTTGGATTAAAAAAACATCAAAGAAGAACTTCCAGTAATGGATATTGAATTAAAAACAACTAGTGATGTGATTCGTTTATTACAAAATACAAATAAACTCACACAAATCTTTGAAGAATGTAAAAGAGAAGACAGGCAAAATTGACAAGAAACGTCTTCTTCTAAAAACTGATCAATACCTATACAATTTCCAAATATACAGCTGAAAAAGATCTTTCAAGTTCAACTTACATTCATCAAACGCCATCGAACAAGATGCAAAAAAATATATTCAGCAATTTGAAGAGAAAAAGAATAAATTAATTGCTGCACATCAAAGCAAAAATGAAACTGTAAATGAAAAAAATTTGAAGTTGTAGAAAATGATTCTGTGAAAAAAATAATTCGTAAATTAAGCAATGAAGAAATCGATTTATCTGTAAATCGTGTAGCAAGAATCGTAAAGATTGGTATGTTCATGGATCGCTATCCTGCTGAACTTTCTGGTGGACAACAACAGCGTGTTGCCATCGCTCGTACCTTAGCACCTGAACCACAAGTTCTATTTATGGATGAACCATTATCAAACCTTGATGCAAAGTTACGTTTAGAAATGCGTTATGAATTACAGCGATTACATGTAGAAACCGGTTCAACATTTGTATACGTTACACACGATCAAATGGAAGCAATGACACTTTCAACAAAGATCTGCTTAATGAATAATGGTTTACTACAGCAGTATGATTATCCATTATCACTCTACAACAAGCCAAACAACCTATTCTGTGCTGACTTCGTTGGTAATCCATCTATCAACTTCTTAGAGGCAAAAGGAAAACAGAACCAAGATGGAACATTTACTTTCACAGTATTAGACAATAAGACAGCAGTCTTTACACCAGAACACAATTTCAACTTGCAGGAATGGTTTGAACACCGTGATGCAGAAAAAAACATTCTAATGATCTTGACGAAAAATCTAGCACTAAGGTTGAAAAAAAGAGAATAAAGATGAAGTATTCAAATATCATATCCAAAAAGTTAATGAGGACTATATCAGCGATGATGATGTAATCATTACAAATGAGGACTTCATCTTAGGTATTCGTCCTGAAAAGATTACAGTCGATGTAAATGGTAAGTTAGATGCAGCAGTTGATGGCTCTATGCCTACTGGTATGGAGTCAACATTAAAACTTAACATCAATAACTATCTTCTTACATCTGTCATCTTTTGGTAATCAATCATTCGTCATTGGTGACCAGGTTCATATCACAGTTCTACCATATGACATTCTTCTATATGATAGAAAATCAGGAAAACTCATCGCTTCTGGTTCAGTAACAATTCAATAAACTTAATCGAAGGTCAGAAAATGGCCTTCTTTTCTTTTAAAAAAGTACTAAACTTGGTATATTCAGTACTTAAAACTTATCTTCTGTTTTTCAACATCAACTCTTGCCATTACACCAAATGGAACAATCGTACGCGGTGTCGCATGACCTACATTTAGATTCCACACAATTGGCAAGTTTGGATTATTTACAATATCTACCAGAATTTCCTGATATTCCTTTGTATACATTTCATCCATTGGTTTTTCCAACAAGAATCCCATGAATCACATCAAAGATACCTGTATTCTTTAAAGCCTCTATCATGTGACGGTATTTTTTTCAGGAGTTGGCTGTTCTTCACTTGATTCTAATAACAGTATTTTTCCTTTCCAGTCTTCTAAATTTGGAAACAGATCATATTTTCTACATAGTTCAACAGAATCACTATGTCTAGTTGTATCAAAAATATCATATAAACTATCGATACATCCACCTAATATCTTTCCCTGGAATACTCTACTACCTTGTAATAATTCAAATCCTTGATTTGCATGCATGATGCGTTTTGTACCGACAGATTCTGCACTATAATCACTACGTTCTTCATACCATACATCACTTGGTGTTATTTCGTGGATTGTCCCATTTTCTAATAATTCCAAGAAATACTTCTCAGTGTATGGCAACATCTCTTCATCCAATTCACATACATCCGGAAGAAATGCTTGTCCATAAAATGTATTGAGACCTACTTTATGTAGCATTAAGTGATTAAAGGTTGTATCGGAAAATCCAAGGAATATCTTTTCTTTTACAGCATTCTTTAGTTCATCATGCTCAAAAAGATAAGGTAGTAAACGATACGTATCCTCACCACCAATTGCACAAAGTATCATATCGATTGAATCATCTTGAAATGCATTTAACAAATCACTCGCTCTATCCTCTGGATGTTCAGAAATATATTTCAATCCTTTGCATGCATGTTCCATAAATTTAACTTGAATGCCAAGTTTCTCTAAACGTTCAAGCCCAATCTTTACTTCATGTTGTACAAAATCTTCCCCAAGAATGCCACTGGATAAACTGACGATTCCGATTGTTTTCACTTTCTTCATAACACTAACCTCGTATAATTTTTAGCATTATATCACAAAAAACACAGTAGAGTTTCTACTGTGTCTTTAAACATTAATTATTCACCCTTTTCAAGAGCTAGTGTTCTAGTTGTTAGATCACAAACCTCAGCTGGTCCATAGTACTGAATTGCACCTGGGTATGTGTAGCATGTTTCCTTAGCCCACTGTTCTCTGTGTGCTTCGAAGAACTTGAATGGCTTACCATCAAGTTCAACAAGAGCCTTTCTAATAACTGGCTTGTCTTCACCATGTCTTCTTTCGATGTTCATCATCTTAGTGATTGGCATACCACCAGCTACCCATTCATCAGCTGACTTAGATAGGTTAGAAACCTTTGACAAGTATCCATTGTAACCATATTGGATCAACATGAATGCATTGTAACCTAATGAATAGCAGTAGTCGGCATCAAAGTTAGATGGGAATGCACATCTTCCTTCATAACCGAAGAAGTGATGCAATGCATTGAACTTACCCTTGTAAGTACCTGCAGCCTTTCTCTCTTCTAACTTAGCTTTCACGATAGCAGAGAATAACTTCTCAGATTCAATGAGAGATACCTGTACGTTTCCGTGTGGGTCTCTTTCTAAGAATAACTGCTGTTGGATTCCTTCTGGAAGAATTGCGAATACTGACATTGCTTCCTGAGATAAACCTTTTTCGATAAATACATACTTTTCTTTCCAGTTTGGTAAAGCATTGAATGCTTCAGCCTTACTACCCGCAAGTAATTCATTAATTTCAGCGATTAATGCAGAGAACTCTGGGACGAATTCAACGACACCTTCAGGAATAATTGCAACACCGAAGTTCATACCCTTAGCAGCTCTAGCCTCTACTGAGTCAGCGATATAATCTGCAATCTGTGATAAGGACATCTTCTTTTCCGCAACTTCTTCAGAAATTAAGCAAACGTTTGGTTGTGTCTGTAATGCACATTCCAAAGCAACGTGAGAAGCAGAACGTCCCATTACCTTAACGAAATGCCAGTACTTCTTAGCAGAGTTAGCATCTCTTTCGATATTACCGATAACTTCGCTATATGTCTTAGTAGCTGTATCGAAACCGAATGAACATTCAATATCTTCATTCTTTAAGTCACCATCGATTGTCTTAGGGCAACCAATTACCTGTACACCAGCATCATGTGCTGCAAAGTACTCAGCTAAAACAGCAGCGTTTGTATTGGAGTCATCACCACCGATAATAACAATCGCTGTGATACCGTGCTTCTTACAAACTTCAGCCGCAACTGCAAACTGCTCTTCTGTTTCAAGCTTTGTTCTACCAGAACCGATGATATCAAATCCACCAGTATTTCTATACTGATCGATATAAGCATCATCGAAATTAAATAATCATCTTCAAGTAATCCACTTGGACCCTTCTTAAATCCATATAATACATTTTCTGGATTTGTTGCCTTTAAAGCATCATATAGACCGCACACTACGTTGTGTCCGCCAGGTGCCTGTCCACCAGAAAGGATAACACCTACAACCTGCTTCTTCGCTACGGATGTATTTTGTCCCTTTTGGAATGTAATTTCTTTCTTACCATAAGTATTTGGGAATAAAGCCTTGATCTTTTCCTGATCAGCAACGCTTGTTGTCTCTTCCCCTTCCAAAACTGAAATCTCAGAGATGCCGTTTCTTAGCATCTTTGGAAGCTTTGGTGCATACTGATATCTAGCTTTTTGTAGTGGTGATAAATCTGTCATATTTTTACTCCTTTTCGATTTAAACCTCATTATTAGAATACCACAACTTTTTTGAAATAAACATACAGAAGATTTGCCCGATTGACTCATATTTAACCATGATTTTATAAATAGAATACCGATATAAAAACATCGCCATAATAGCGATGCTTTAAAGATTTATATTTGCTTTTGAATATACTTTACTACTTTGGTTAGTTTACTCCTCTTCCATTTTCCATCATCAGCTGTTTTGGCAAGTGGATAGATGATTTGGAAGTCGAGTGCTTCTCCCTCTACACGACCACTTCGCTTAGGATTCAAGAAGTTTTCTTCCCACTTCTTTTCACTTGCATTCTGATATTCCTTTGGATTCAAGTAAATTAACTGTCTCTTATATGCAGAAATCATCATCTTAGCCGCAAGTGCTTCTAAGTTTCGATACTCTTCTTCTTGTACATCTACAAAGATATCAGGCAATTTTGCGGTACGCACATGTTCTAACGCACGATTGATACGAATACCACATGCATCCCATGTAAACTTCTTTCAGTGAAGTTAATTTTAACCAAAATACCATGCTCTGTATTGTATTGTGCGCGTTGATAATCTGTATCAAAGATAAAATTTCCAAGGGAATAAAAAATAACTTTATCGCCAACAGTCTCATAATTCATTGGTACATGCGGATGATGTGATACCACAACATCTGCACCCATCTCTAAGAATCGATGATAACGGTCTCTTGTATAGGAAGATGGAAGCGAAGTAAACTCTTCTCCACCATGACAAACAATCACACACCAACGGCATGTCTTTTTGATTTCATTAATATTTTTCTGGATGCGTTCCATATCATTCCAAAGAAGACATCCAGCACGATTTACATCCGCTGGTTTACAACCTCTACGATAACCAACACTGAATAAGCCAATTCCACCAGCCTCATCAAACAATAGTGGTCTAGCAGCTTCGTCAATATTCATGCCTGCACCAAGTGTTTGAACATGATTTTTATCTGCAAGCTTTATTGTTTGTTCTACACCTTCTTCACCAGCATCTAAGATATGATTATTACATAAGTTCCATACATCTGCATGCATGTTATTCAATACTTTAATTGCCTTTGGATTCATTGCATGAATGAGTTGTTTCACACCAGATGTATCATCTTGTGGTGGCAAGTCAATGAGTGCTCCTTCCACATTTGCTACAACATGATCACCACTATGCAAAAAACGCAAAACACCATCTGTAATCAGATGCTTATCTTCCCATTTTTTATCCATGTACTTATCAAAGCCAATATCGCCTGTAAATACAAATGAACTCTTCTTTTTCATATCGTCACCATGTTATTTAATCTTTCACATCATAGTATAAGTTTTGTTCTCTTTCAATTCTAATCCTTTATTATCAGATTGATCATCTCAAATTGTAATTGTTGCAAAGATACTATTCTGTCCTTCGACAATCTCAAAACCAGACTCTTGATAAATTCTGATTTCTTCCTTTGCGTTTGCATCCACCAAAGTCATCATTGTATTTGAACCATTCAACCCAATAGCTTTTGATAGCAGTGCTTCTTCGTATCCTTGATTTTGATACTCAGGTAATACAATTAAACTATATGGCTCATTTTGTTTATAAGCATATGTAACATCTAAATATCCAACTAACCGTTCTTGATGAATTGCCAGGAATACTCTGAACCGGTCCAGTGCAGATAATACCCTTTCCGCTGTCCAATAGGTTTCTTTTACGTGCATATCAACGTAGGAGCGTTTCCACTTATCGCTATATAGTTGAATATTCAGCGAATACTCTTTCTGTGATGCTTGTCTAGCAATCATTCTTTGTTGCTCATTTTCGAAGATTGCATTCTTTGAAGTAAGTATATTCTTTAACAGGATATTTTTCGGATTTATGACGAAGTCACAATGATATTCTTTATAATTCTTCTCTAAATATTCAAATAGTTCATTGTATGCATGTTCAGACTTTGATAAACCAATTATCATCTCTATATTTTTTTCGGTAGATAAAAATCAGTAATACGAATATTCCATCAATACTACCATTATAAATATTTGCATATACATGTTGGTCTTTTTTTCTCAAAAAGCACCATACAGATTGTTACTATCATACAAATAATGAGGATCAACATAGCATGCATCACTACATATATCTTTGATAAATGCCTCATATTCATCTAGAGAAGTAATTTCTTCTATCATTTTTTTGATTACCTCGTTTTTTTCACTTTTTTTCTATTGTCTAATAAACTGATGATCAATACCTTCATTCGTATCATCTGAGATATATCTTTCAACTCGCATGTGTAAATCATATTTATCACGCAACTTTTGCAATCTCTATCATCATTGGTGAAGCGTGATGAAAATCAATTGATTTCTGATCTTTCCAAGAATCAATTAACAATACTGTTTCATCATCATTTATAGGATAGAAATATTCATATCGTAAGTTTCCATCTTCTTCACGAATCTTCTTTGTTAATCCTCTAGATTCCATCTCATTAGCAAATTTTTCTTGCATTTCCATTAATACCTGTATAGTAAATATTGATTGTTATACTCATAATGCAACCTCATTTAACTTCATCCTTATTATACCTAAACTATCAATATTATAAAAAGCATTTCAGCACTGAAATACTTTTTTTATAATATTTATTGATTTAAACGTAAGTGAATTACCATGGTTCGTTTTTAATCTATCTGAAAAAAACATCATAATCTTGGATATAAGTTTTAATCCTCTACATTGTTTCAGAGCATCCGTAAAGAATCCACTTACATTAACAAGTTTTGTTTTTAGTTTCCGTTGCAAATTCATTTGGATTGTCTATCGCAAAAATACATCTCCGCATTCACATTACCAGTTCTTCTAACAAATATATTTGCGCGCTTTTAATCCAATACTATCTGTTGCATCAAATACCATTTCACATTTTGGAATACTACTTTGTATTTGACGGATAAAATGGATAATTCTATCTTTTGTAAAATATTGAAATACACCTGCTAAAACAATCAATGTATGTTTAGAGGTATCTAAGTATTTAACCCACTCCATTGAGAACATATCACAACCAATGAGTATCTCATTTTTACCATGACCAAGAAGTTTTTCTCTCTCTGCAATTACATGTTCCAAATCTACTTCATAGAAGTTAGAACTATTATTTCTAATGCGGAAGTATGCTGTTTCTAAGCCAGCACCCAGAAATATAACATTGCATGCATGGTTATGTTCTAAAAATGAAATAATCTTTTTATCAATGATCTGCTGTCTACAAACGCTAGCCATATTGACATACTCAAATGTATTCTGCGCAATTGTCTTTAGAGAGATATTATGTTCAAATAATAATGCTTTTTCATCATAGAAATAATCAGGAAATCTCTTAGATGCATATATTCTCGCATATAAAGGAATGTACAATGTATCTTCTACTCCTTGTAAGGAACTTGTATCATTCATACCTCTTTCCTTTTCCATGGGATACAACGGTTTACGCGTTGTCGATATTGGACATACTCTTTCCCATATAAATCTTCTAACCATTTTTCTTCCGTTAACTTCATTAATACAGTCATAAATCCCCAGTAGATGATTGGTAATACTAACAACACTAGATTTCCGTAAATCAATAAAACCCCTGTACACACAAACATGAACGCACTATACACTGGATTTCTTACGTATGCATAGACACCAGTAGTTACCAACTCATTCTTTATGATATGTGCATCAAGTCGATCAATAATAACAGCCTTCAACCATAGAGTTATTCCAATAATGAAACATAAAATACCAATTAAGATAAATATCCATCGCATATTAGTAAATGTAATGACAGGAATAAATCTTGTTGCAGAAAGAATAATACTGATGATTGTCATCAAAATAATAGTGATGACATACAACGGCCCAACGCCCAAAAATTGGCAGATGACCCTTTTTCCATATTTCCAATCCTCCAATAATTAAAAATTTTAGTTAGTTATATCTAACTAAAATTTTAGCACTTCCTGACAGTACATTTCAATATCAATTAAAAAGTGTAGATATTATTTTTTTACTTGAACTATCTTAATCCAAGGAATTCCACACTTTATCTAATAAAGAATGGAACTGTTTGCTTTCCTCTTCACTCAAGCTATCCAGCAAGATAGATTTTGTTGATACCATTACTTTTCTAGCATTCGTGATTCCCGCATGTCCTTCTTCTGTAAGAGTAATCATTTTTTACGTTTATCCTTGGAATCAATGCACAATATATCATGTAAGTTCTCTTTAATTATTTCACGCATTCATACTTTTTATCTTTCAAAAAAATATACAGCAGATATCGATAGTGCTACTTCAATCACCACAAGAATGATAAGTGGTACTAACGTACTCTTCACTAACATAACTATCGCAAGACTATCAATCAACATATGTGCAAGCACACATGGAATCGCTCCCTTGGAGAATTCCTTGATTGCACCAAGCATAAACGAATTCCCAAGTATCATCAAATAAAATAATAAGTAATTTGTAGATCCTGCAGTAATCCATGGCAACCTATAAATTGGTAGATGCCATACAAACCAAATGACAGATATCACAAACATTTTAAGAATGAAATTCTTACACTGAAGATGTTCTTGTAGATACCATCTCCAGCCCACCTCTTCAAGTCCGCCTTGAAATAATGTCCATGGAAAATAAGCTATTACAGCACCTAATGCCATACCAGTAAATTTTACATTCCCTAATAAAACGGAGACACCATAATAAACAACTGGTACAAGTAAGACGAATAGCCAAACAATAGAACGTTCTTCCCCACAGAAGACCTTCTCTAAAAACTGCCACAATCCATTAACTTCTTTTGACTGATACGTAAATAGAAATGCCATTAGCATCGGAATGAGATTCAGTAGTATGAATAGGATACTAGCGGTTGGATTTGATTTCTCAGGAGCTATCGCAAAGATAATTCCACCCAAAATAAATGTGCATATAACAGTAATCACAGAATATAAGAATGCCTTTTTATTATTAGAAATGCTCTTGTCCATAGGGTACCTCTTAACTTATAACTTCCACTATATGCATTATAGCACTGAACTACAGCGTAACCATATTGATATCTCATAGATTTTCTCCAAGTTAAAATAATCTTAGCCGATAATTAGCAAAATCATACATGCATGCATATTTATATCAATTAACATTATTATTTAATGCTATGACTTTTTATACTTTTTACGAATAAATGTATAAGCTATCATCATAAGCACCAATCCAACTGTAGCATCTACGAGTATAATATTTGCGCCTAGAATTATACTATGACACACAACAGCAATTGTCCCTATCCAAAGCGGTAACGAAAAAAACAAAAGCCACATGATGCCATTTGCTCGATTATATGCACGAACATCTGTAATCTCATCCTCAGATACAGTATCACCTGCCCAAAACCACATCGGTTTCCTTCTCCTCCAGGCATAAATCCCAATAGATGTAAATAAAAGACTAGTAGGAACCATTATTATCAAGCAGAATAATAGATTACTCATACATATCTCATCTCCTTTTTCTCCATTATATATATATTAATTACGTCATCTACGTCATCAAAAAAATGTTATATACTTATCAAAAAGATAAGAGAATACATTTTTCGTTTTTAATGATTTTTATTTAATTTTTTTCTATTGTGAGACTTTCCACGCTTTTTCAAAGTCATTATCAATACGGTTTTTTTCCAATCTTTACTTATATAACTATGTTCTCTTAAAAACACAGATTGCATCACTCAGAACTTCATAATTTAACTCAGTACCCTCACTATCACAATTGAATTTAACTGCTCTACTTTCATCAATGCCTATATGACTTGCGACATCAACAGCGTCAATATTTGCACCTAAGAACATAAACTCCCAACCATACTTATCTTTTTTTGAACTTCAATCAGTTGTCTAATCATCCCACAATCATATTTATGACTTGAATTCTCCATACCATCTGTAATGATGATAAACATCGTATGTTCCGGAAGGTTTTTCCTTGCGTGAATACTTGTGAATATTCGCTATATGACATATAGCATGACCAATCGTATCCAATAAGGCTGTAGATCCTCCTGTTACATAGTCTTTTGCCAGTCATTGGACTCATATCTTTTTAAGTCTATACGGTCATGTATAACTTTATTTGTATGATTGAATAAAATGGTTGTAATAAGTGCCTCACCATCTACTTCTTTCTGTTTATCAATCATAGAGTTAAAGCTACCAATTGTATCCTTTTCAAGTCCATGCATCGAGCCACTACGATCTAAAAATAAATACAAGTTCTGTTAAATTCTTTTTCATACACTTACCTCCTAAGGACTTCCCTTTTGTATGTTTTTAAGTGTATCTATATATTTATTTCTAATGGTCGCCTGCAAAGCGACATTTTTTATTCACCAATCAAACTTTGATCAAACGCGAATAACGCTTCATTGATTTCATATACATTGTAATTTCCCTGTTTTACAAAGTATTCGATAATCAAATCAAACTTACTAGAATGTGACAATGCGAATCCAGCTTTTGCAAGCATATCTTGCATTTCCTCTAATGATAATTCTAATGCTAAAGCAAATGCTAGAACTGTAGGTTTGGATGTCTTATATAATTTATCAGAGCGTATCTTTGAAAAGAGTTTTCTATCAATATTAGCTTTCTTATAACACTCCGCATCACTCATACCACTCTCATCAATTTTTTTCTTAATAACATTTCCGAAAAAAACTTTCATCAATATCCTCTAGCCAATCTGTTATAGATTTCTGTTCAGCAGAACTAAGTGGTACTGACCCTTCTCTTAAACATGTATTCTCAAACTCTCTAAATCTAACTCTTTGCAAAGATGGAGAATCAGAATGTTCATCTACATATTGATCATCAATATACGTTGCAATATCAGAGTATAATTTATCACTGATTTCATATGCTTTACGGTCAAATATAACAAGATATACCATCATCTCATGATCTAATAGAAACTTTCTAATCTGTTCAACAGCAATCCTTAGTGCTTGATCCTTCGGATACCCGTAAATTCCTGAAGAGATTAACGGGAATGCAATGGACTTACAACCGTACTCCATTGACAAATGTAATGAAGTTGTATAGCAGGACTCTAATAATTCTTTTTCATGATGATTACCATCAATCCAACGTGGTCCAACAGCATGAATTACATACATGCATGGTAAATGATATCCTTTGGTAACTTTTGCATTTCCTGTTTGACAACCATTCAGTAACTTGCACTCCGCAAGTAATTCAGGGCCTGCTGCACGATGAATACAACCGTCAACACCACCGCCACCTAAAAGAGATTTATTTGCGGCATTCACAATTGCATCAACCTTCATCTTTGTAATATCGTTTCTAACTATCTCAAAAGGCATACCCATCCTCCATGTTTACATTCTTTAAATAAATTGAAGTAATACTATTTTAATCGTATATATTTTGTTGAACGTCCTACCCCTTCTCTTCGAAGAGTACCTTCCTCAACTAATTTTCTTAGTGAACCTTCAATAGAACTTATACTTAAGGATGGACATAGCTCAAGAATATCTTGTTTCGAAAATCGACCAATCTTTTGTGATGTTGCTTTCCTCACCATTTCTACAGCAGATAACTTATCTTCCACAATGCTGAATCGATCATCAAATGCTTTATATGCCGCGAGTATGATTCCCAAAAGATATTTGATAAATGGGACAATATCTTCATTTCCATTCTGCCAATTCATTCCTGCCTTGTTAAGTGCTTCATAATAAGAACCCTTATCCTTAGCAATCAATGATTCAAGTGATATATATCTACCTACATAAAAAAACCATTCTTATATAACAAAAGGGTTGTTAACAATCTACTCAATCTACCATTACCATCATTGAATGGATGAATACACAAAAAAATCATGAATAAAAAAATAGGAATCATAATGATAGGTTCTACTTCAAAATTACCGATTACACGATTGTATTCATCACAAATAAGATCCAAAGCACCTGGTGTTTCAAATGGACTAAGAGGTGTAAACAAAAACTTCTGAATGACCATCTGGATACGTTGCACTAATGTAATTCTGTACGTTCTTTGTTTTTCCCCGCAAGCGGATTATTCATATGACTATACAAAATTTTATGCATCTGCAAAATATAGTTTCTTGAGATAGGTATCACATCAAAATTTTCATGAATAATATCTAGTACATCTCGATATCCTACAATCTCTTGTTCGTTTCGATTTCGTGGTGTTGTCTTTTTCTTCTAATAATTGCTTAAGTCTTACACTTGTAGTAACAATACCCTCAATCTCATTTGAAGACTCTGTGCTTTGTATCTTCGCAATGTCAATCAACTTTTCCAGTTCATTCGGTCTTTGTTTTAAGATATAATTCTTGTTTTCCTTGGTAGCGATAAATTGACGCAACTAAACTTAGGATTTCCGAGTCCCATTTAATATCTTTTTATTTTTGGAATAATTAAAGTTTCTCATTTTATTTCTCCCTTAATTATTAATTTATCCCTTAAATTATATTATTTTTTTAAGGGATAAAACAATTTATTGGGAGAAAAAGACATCTTTACTCTATTACGTTTTTTTATATGTTTTAGAATAAACAATAATTTGTACAACAATACATACAAGAATTGATACTGAAATATATCCTAACATTTGTGTCACATCTAAATATCCATCAAATATTCTAGCTTTAAATGAGAATAGTTCCTTTATGATTGTCACAAACATGCCATGATCCACTCCTGCTAGCGATATATTCATATGTTCCAATAATCCATTGATTAGGACATTCCTTAGCACAATTGTAATTTGACTAGCAGGAAAGATATTACATCCCGTTTGTATATTTTCTGAAAACTGTGAAATCGGAATATATGCACCAATGATAAATCCCGAGGCTGCAGATAACATACCAAAGAAGGCGCCACTAGCACTTACAGATTTGAAGAATAATACTACTATCATGAAGATTGAAGTTGCAGAGATAGATCCAAGCGCTACAACACCAAACGCCTTTGCAATGTCATCTATCCCAAGATAGATATCCCCTTGCACACCAATGACTCCAAGTCCAATCGCAAGTATGATACTTGTCAGAATCACCGAAGCTAATGCTGCAGAGATAAAGTATGAGAAGATAATCTGTCCTCTTTTCAGCGGTGTTGCAAGGATATCATAATCCACCTTGTTTTCTCGATCCTTTACAAGAGTAATCAAACAGTTATAAGGAACAGTTATCATTGCGGAACCTAGAATACCTGTTAACAAGATTAGATTTGCAAACATATCTTTATCATTTTTATCAATGAGTGAAGATAAACCGGGAAATTGATTGATTGCACTATCCATCGAATTTACAAATGTATCCTTTAAAAATAATAGATACAATGCCAGTACAATCATTGATGTTAGTAATGAAAATATAATGGATTGTTTATCCTTAAAGAACAGTAATAAATTTCTTTTTGCTAGTCCTAAAAACCCTCTCATGTTATTCACCAAGCTTTCTACCTGTTAAGTTCAGGAATACGTCATCCATACTTCCTTTTGCGACTTCATAATCCGTAATTTGATGGCGATTTAGATATAAGAATTCTGTTAGGTTAAATTCCTTTTGTGATTCTAGATTCACGATATAGTGGTCAACCTCATACGTATATGCAAAGTCGCTGATTAACTTCTCATTTTCACAATCCTGTTGCGTGTACCAAATCAATTTTGTATTTGTATACTTATTCTTTAAACCAGCTGGAGTATCATTCGCCACAATATGTCCCTTATCTAGAATTACTACTCGATCAGCATCTCTGACTTCTTCCATGTAGTGTGTTGTAAGGAATATTGTCATGTGCTTTTCCTTACGAAGATAATCAATATACTCCCACACCACTTTTCTAGACATAGGATCAAGTCCAGTTGTTGGCTCATCTAGAAAGAGTATCTTTGGATTATGTAAAAGAGCTCTTATAATATCAACTCTTCTTCTCTGACCTCCAGATAACTTCTCATATTTTTGATTCCAGATACTATCCAGTTCAAATGCCTGCATTAATGGATTCAAACGCTGTAGTATTTCATCTTTTCCAATACCATAATAAGATGCCCTTGTTAGAAGATTTTCTTTTACTGTTAACTTTCCATCTAATACAGAGTTTTGAAAAACAATACCGATGTTCTCTCGTATCTTGTCATCATCTTTTCCGAGTTTATAATCAAACACTTCCACATCACCTTCTGTTTTATCAAAGATTGTACATAGCATATTTATTGTTGTAGATTTACCTGCACCATTCTCTCCTAGAAATGCAAAGAACTCTCCTTCTTTGACCTCAAATGAGATATGATCCACTGCAATCTTTTTGTCATATTTCTTTGCTAAGTTTTTTACTGTAATTGCATTCATCGTAATAACTCCTCCTGAATCTTTTTCTTTCTGAAAGCATCTTATCATCATGAAAGAATAAAAAAAGTGCTACTCTACCAACCTGCATATACAGGCTACTGAGTTGCACTTTTTCTTTAAAAACATCTATTTTTCGTTATTTATTACTTATTCTAAATCTTGCATATCTTTGATAGCTGCATTGATTTTTTTATCTCATCTGATTTAGCAATCCATGCAGTAATGATCCATACAAATACATAGATAATACTGTACATAACAACAATCTTACGTACATCAAATAAATCACCATACCAGTCAAAAAGATAACCGCATAGAACTACAATTCCACCAACTAATACAAAGTGAATCCCAATTCTCATCCACATAACCTTTTTTTCTCTAATGTATCTATATCCAAAAAGGAAATAAGTAGGTAATGAACATAGAAAGCCAGTTAAACAAATAGAAATAGGAATATACCAACCTAACACTAGTGTCTCTGAGCCTGAAATAAAATGTTGGATAATCATTTGTATCCCAAGTCCAAATAGAATGGCTGTTGAAATCATTATCGTCTGATTAAAGATAATTTTTGCTTTATTCATATTATATTCCCAGCCTTTCTTTTAGTTCTTTTACATAACTTCTTGCGATGATTACCTGCTCACCATTTAATAGTTCTGCTGTCATTCTGCCATTAATCTCAGACTTAACAGATTTAATCTTTCGAACATTAATAATCATTGCCTTTGCGGCTCTGAAGAAATTACGAGTTAATTCACTTTCAAGTTCATATAGTCGATATGAAACTTCAAGAGTATTATCCTTCGTATAGATATAAGTTCTCTTATCCACAGATTCAATATAGTAGATTTTTATCAATCTGACACATGACAGTCTGATCATTGTATCGCGCAGCGATAACACGACAGTTATTCTCAAGTGTATCGATTGCACTTTGAATTGTATCCGTTACTTCAACGACACTCAACTCAGCATGTTCATCATCATATGAATTTACTTTTTTGATTTCAACCTTCACGATACCACCACCTACATTAATAACTCTTACACTTCATCAGTTCCATTATCTTAAAATAATATTTTATTTGTAAAAAATCTTAGCCCAATCTTGTTTTGCATTTAGGATACGAGCTATAAATACTTTGTAATTCTCAATGTAATAAAATGCTAAATAGTTTTCTATGGGCATATATCGATAAAATTTACCATCATTCGTAATCTCACCATATCCCCTACTTGAAACCAAAGGACAGACTTCTGGAAACATTTCCAAAGTTTCAAGAGCACTTAAAATTAAATCTACTTTTCCATCAGCAGATTGCTGACTATAAAAATTAATAACAATATAGTTATGAATATCGCGTAAGTCTTTCTTTGCGCTATCCGCAAGGAAAACAGAATACCGTTTTGAATTAGTCAAGATTGAATTCCTTTCTCACATCAGCTAGAGAAGTTACCTTTCCCTCACTAATTTCTTGATGTCCAGCTAAAATTTCTTTCTTTAGATCTTCAAAGACCACTTGATACTGTGTGTCTTTTAAATCGCTGGAAACAAATTCCTTCGCATCAACTGTGCCATTTGCGATTTTTCTAAGCGTTGCATTCAGCACATCCGAAACTGTAATTTTCTCAATCGCTAAAATTTCTTTTGTCTTCTGATAAGATATTAAATCTGCACGAAAATTTACTACTTGTGTACTAGCCATCCCAATACTCCTTTGTAAATACAATTTGTATATACATAATAGCATAGAAAAGGTGATGCACTCAAAAAATATCCATCATTGTTATGTATGACAATGATGGATATAACTATATTATTCTATATAAGATTCCCTTTTCCGTTCTCCAAGGAATGATTCATAGAGATTCACATCTCTCCTATCTATTATAATTAAGATAGAATTATGATATTATATTGATATTTAAAGGAGGTATTTAACTATAAGAAAATCAAGTGAAATTTAAAAAAATAGTGAGATTTAAAAAAATTCAGATGAATCTCAAAAAGATCTTTGAAATCGTGAATAGAGTACAGTTAAAACAACTACATTTGTAGCTTTGAGTACGTAGATGATTATTATAGGTTGATAATTCAATCAGTGAATATGATTTTTGATTATAGAGAGAATTCGTACTAAGAAGTTTGTATATCACACGGAGAAGTTTTTCGTGCACAATGACCTTGGGCACATCTGTGAGACTTTCCTTGATTACGTTTTTTTAGTATAATAGGCATGGAAGGTCGGAGAATATTTACAGACAGTGAATACGGCTTGATACAGAGCCTTGCGCATATATCTTGAACCGTGCTTGGATATAGGCATATGTGCAGCGTCATATTTACCGGACTGGTATACAAGCGGATCCATTCCGGCAAAGGATATCAAATTTCCCGTGTTCTGAAAGTGATTGATATCTCCGATTTCCGCAAGAATTGTCATTCCTGAGATATGAGAAATGCCAGGGATGGAAATGATAGGAGAGTTTAGCTTGTGACTGAATTCTTCTATTTTCTTTTCTAAAATGCGAAGCTGCTCTTCTCTGGTAATGATGACAGCGATGATAGATGTTACTTCCAATTCAATGGAACTATTATCTTCGCCAACAGAATGTTTGGCAAGCTCTCTGATTTCTTCTGCGGTCACCTTACATTGTCTGCCTTTTCCCTCTGTTTTGAGTGCCTTGCGAAGATTACGGATATCTTCAAAGGCGATTGATGAAGCACTAGGATAAGTTGACAGGAATTTCATATACGCTTTTGAATAGCGTGTCCACGAAAGTAAATTCACTTCTGGGAATACGATATCTAGTGCCCTCTGTAGCCGATTCATATCTTGATTCTGCTGCTCTTGGAGTTGGTGATAAAGACGAGTGATATCACGAAATTTACTATTTTCAATAGTACGTGAAGAAATGGAACGCCAGAATCTCTTCTCGCTTAACATTTCTGCTATTAAAAGCGCATCTTTTCTGTCATTCTTGGCAGATACACCAAGTTCCTTACGACGTAGGCAGGTAGCCCTTGGATTGATGTATTTGACAGTAAATTTCTTGTCGAGTAGGTAATTTGTGAGATTGATCATATAATGACCGGTATCTTCCATACCAACGGAATGTTTCCTGCGAATAAATTGTTTTTGTTTTAGAATAGAGTAGATCAAATCCCTTCCGATCGTTTGTGAGGAAGAAGGGTTTGATGAGAACTTCGCCGGTAGAATCATCGAGTACTGTAGCACAGTGCTTGAACTTACCGACATCGATACCAATGTTGATCATGTAAATGACTCCTTTCAAAATTAAGCTGTGATGAATACCAGTACCACCGTTTCAGAAGTATCAAAGAATATGGTGCGAAATGTGAACTCACTTCAATAAAAGAAGGGCTCATCTAACTAATAACAATTTCTATACAACGAAGCGGTCAGATAATACCTCACGTAGTCAAAGCTACAAATACATAAGATTCTAGTACGCATTCACGATCTCAATTCTACACGGTTTCCCAGACCGATACTAATCAGGGTAAGAAAGGAGATGTATACAGATTTTGTTTAGCTGGATGAGCTTAATTTGTATATACCAAATACTATGATTAATATTCGTCCAGTTTCTGACTTAAGAAACAAATTCCCAGAAATTGAAAAAACTGTTATAGATTCCAACACTCCGGTGTTCCTTACTAAAAATGGTTATGGAACAATGGTACTTATGAGCATTGAACAATACTCTGCACTTACAGATGATATTGAAAGAAACCTCGATGAAGCAGATGCATTTACAGCAAACTCTTCTATCCGCCTTTCTAAATCTGATGTATTTGACAAAAATAAGGAGCAGAGTTGATGAACAAGCGAAGCTATAAATTAACTTTTCTTCTGTTATTTGAAGAAGATTTACTTGAAGTCACTGCTTATATAACCAATACGCTACAAAATCCCAATTCGGCTCACGTTTGATTGATGATATAGAACTGGCAATTGTTAAAAGGCTTGAAATGCCTCTTAGTTTTGCCCCCTATCAATCATCAAAGATTAAGAATCATCCCTACTATAGAATCAATGTAAGAAACTTCTCGATTTTTTATGTAGTAATTGATAACACTATGGAAGTTCGTAGGATTCTATATTCAAAACGAAACATTGATGAACTGATAAAATAATCATTCTTTACGAGTGGTTATTTTTTTCTAACGATTCCTCTTTCTACATGAATTCTCGTATGACATGATTTACATAATGATATCCAATTACTTTTTAATAAAAATTTCTACGTTCAGAGAAAGGTTTAATATCATGTATTTTTTAATATGTTCCCTCTCAGTTTTTTTGCAAAAAACAAGGCCTATTTCAGACTATCGATACCTTTTAACGATAGTCTTAGAATAAGCCTTTAACATCTAAAGTTTATTTAATTCTTGGGTGCAACTTTTGACATCAAAACTACTGTCTCCACATATCTAAAAAGTGTGGTGCGAGGAGGATTCTTCCAACTGTAATGATAACTGAAAACAAAATCACCCAAAAAATTAAGTTCCCCATGATTTTATCTACGGTTTTCTGGTCTCCTTTTCAGATTTCTCTTGATAGAACAGAAGCTGACCCTACACCAAACAAGGTTGAAACACCGCTGTTAAAAAAGGTGAGAGGCATTGCAACACCACAAGCGGTCATTGCTGTTTGTCCTATAATTTTTTCGGCAAAGATTCCGTCCATGAGAGGGTACAGTCCAATTACAATCATTCCAATCACTGCCGGAATGGATAGTTGGAACATTAGTGATAATGGTGTCTTGGTTAACAATTGCTCTTTCATGTTTTGTTTCATTTTAACCATCTCCTTCACACTAATTAGCAATCTTCCAAACAGTTGCTTTATTTTTCATATTGATCAATGTTTTATACAAACCTCCTTGCTTCATTAGTTCTTCATGATTTCCACGTTGTTCTATTTTTCCGTTATTTAAAACTAAAATCTGATCGGCATTTCGTATGGTAGAAAGTCTGTGAGCAATCATAATAATAGTTTTGTTCTTTGTCAGTTCTTCAATAGCAGTCTTTAGCTTATCTTCATTTTTCCGGATCAATATTTGCTGTGGCTTCGTCAAAAATGACAATCGGGGCATCTTTCAACATAGCTCTGGCAATGGAAATCCTCTGCTTTTCTCCACCGGAAAGAGTGGCTCCACCTTCACCAATCAATGTATCGTACCCATTCGGCAAGGCTTCTATAAAATCATGGCACATCGCCTTTTTAGCAGCTTCTATGACTTCTTCTCTTGTCGCATTCGGCACACCGAACTTGATATTATTTTCAATCGTATCTTCAAAGAGATAGACACTCTGAAATACCATAGCGATATGATTCATCAGATGGGACAGAGTATACTCTTTGATGTTCTTCCCACCTATTAAGATTTCTCCTGTATTCACATCCCAAAATCTTGCAATCAGATTGCAAAAAGTCGTCTTTCCACTTCCGGACGGACCAACAATGGCAGTAATGGTGTTTTTCTTCATCTCACAGGAAATATGATCTAAAATCGTCTTTTCATCATAAGCGAAAGAAACATCTTTAAATTCAATACTAGGGTGACGGATTGGACTTGTTTCCTGTCCTTCTTTTTATTTCAGGAATCTGTTCCAAATATTTCAAGCTGTCGATGGAGTTTTCCGCAATTCTCAGTATTGCCATAGAACTTCCTGCCGCCTTGATTCCCTCAAAGATAATAAAACCGGCAATCATCGACATAATTGCATCTGCCAAAATCATATTTCCCTCCATGTAATACTTGGCAGATAAAATAATAATAGCGGCAATACTGATTCCAAGGACAATTCTCTGCAAGGCGATATATGGAGTCATAGTTTTTTCAAGTTTCATTGTAATATTACAGTTTTTCTTCAAATGCATTGCTAAGTTCTTTATTATTCTTGCCGCCTAAATTGTATGATTTAATCACCTGTATTCCCTGTACGGTTTCCAGTACCTGTTTTGTCAAATGCGTTTGAGCGATGCCAATTTCACTTGCATTTTCTCTTGACTTTTTCTCCATAAAATAAGTGACAATAAAAAATGCAAGGATTCCTAAAACTGCGGTGATCCCCACCATTATATGTAAATAAAACAAGGCTAAGGCAAAAACAATAGTATTGAGTAATCCGCCTAAAACAAGCACAAGCAACATCGGTACCTGCATTTCAATCTGGCTGAGAGTGGTTGTACTCATTGTTGTAATCTTTCCTAAGCTGAATTCACTGAAAAAAATCCCATCGGTACTTTTTTTCAGCTTGTTTTCAATACGAATTCTTTTTATCCGCTGCCATAAAATAGCCGGCATGCGTTTGTTCCAGCTGAGAAACATATTGTGTGATAATCTTTCCGACTAAGCTGATAAGAAGAATCCCCAAGACAACGGCTATATCCTTCACGGAAAGAGTTTCGTCAAAAATTTTAACGAGAACATAATACACACCACCCATTTGCATTGCGTTAAACGCCGCACAAAGGAAGCCGATAATAATGGACTTTCGTATATTCGATTGTTCCTTTTCCGCAAAGTTCCATATTTTCTTAAATACTGTAATCATAACGCTCCTCCTTTCCCGCAGCTTTCCACAAAGAGGAATAGACTTTTGATGTTTCTAAAAGCTCCTCATGCTGTCCACAGCTTTCAATCTTCCCGTTTTTGACCACAAATATTTTATCTGCATTAACAACGGTTCTAAGCCTATGTGCAATTAAAATCAATGTTTTTCCTTTCACCAAATTGCTGATGGCTTCCTGAACGATACTCTCATTTTCAGTATCCATATAGGAGGTTGCTTCATCTAAAATGACGATTGGTGCATTTTTCAGCATGGCTCTTGCGATAGAAATTCGTTGCTTTTCTCCTCCGGACAAATGTCCTCCGCCTTCTCCCACAATCGTGTCATACCCGGCGGATAACCCTCGGATAAATTCATCACAACCGGATAATTTTGCCATTTCCTCTACTTCCTTATCACTTGCCGACGGTTTTCCGATTCTTATATTTTTCTCTGACAGACATATCAAATAGATAGTTGTCCTGTGATACATAAGAGATGGTTTCGGATAACTGTTCCAGCGGAATCTCTTTGATGTTTTTTCCCCCGATTATTACTTCTCCGGCATCTGCATTCCAAAAACCTGCAATCAGCTTCGTAATGGTTGACTTTCCGCCTCCTGACGGACCGACAAATGCCGTTACCTGATTTTCCCCAATCGTCAAACTGACCCCTTCTAATACTTTCTTATCTTCCGTATAAGAAAAATCCACATTTTTCAGTTCAATATCACTACCAGATAACGAAACATTCCCTTTCCCATGTTCAAGATCAGGAGCATCTAAAATCAATCCGATTTCCTTTGTAATCGTTCCTATTCTGGACAGATCATCCATATAATTGGTCGCCGTCAATATATTTTCTACCGTTCCAAAAGAAAGTACAATGATGGTTATAAAAGTCGCTATTGTTAAGGAACCATTTAAATAGAAATAAACTCCTAACGGCAGGATTGTAAGCAAGGACATAGGTGAAATTTTTCTGTATGCAGATACACCAATCATCGTTTCTTTCATCCAATGATAATAAAATGCCGCATTTTCATGGACCGCTTCACTGTATTTCTGATAGGAGGCTTCGCTTTGATTGAACATCTTGATGACCTCAATTCCTCCGATATATTCCACCACTGCGTTATTCATTTTTCTGATTGATTTCCACCGATTGCTGATACTTTTTCCCATAAGATGCCATCACCGATTTCATACAGAACATTCCAATCACAAGAGGGATCAGGGAAACAAGTGCTAATCTCCAATCCAAAATAAACATATAAATCAGCAAGAGAATCGGACCGATGATATTGGCAGTCATTTCAGGAATAATATGTGCTAAGGTTGTTTCCATAGAATCCACCTGATCCACAATAATATTCTTGAGCTTACCGGAAGAAATATTCATAACCTTTCCAAGGGGCATCCGAAACAGTTTTTTAGAAATTTCTTCCCTTATCTTTTTTAAGGAATAAAACGTTGCCTGATGCGATATGGAGGTGGAAGCCGCCGCAAAGATTTCTTTCAAGACCATTGCGGCTAATACCATAAGACCGTATTGCAAAATAAAAATCCGAATTCTGTGTTTTTCCAATCAGTCCTACAATCATTTTTTTGCTAATATGATATATGCGGCAAGACCGGATACCACTCCTAAAACTGCCAATAGAACAGATTGAATGTAAGTGTTCTTATATTCTTTTTACATACTGTTTGATTAAATTCATAATCTATATCCTCCTTTGATACCAAAAAAATTTTTTTATCCTATGGAAGCAAATAAAAAATCCGATATTTCAACTTCATTCTCTTTTACAGGTATTTTTTTATAAGTCTTGTCATCAATCATCAGCACCGTATTACACACCTCAAAGAGAAGTTCTAAATCATGGGTAATAATAACCACCGGTCTCTTAGTCGCATACTTCCTTATCATAGCTCCTATTTCTTTCATTCGTTTGCAATCAAGCCCTGAAGTCGGCTCGTCCAAAATAATGATTTTCCTTTCACTTAAAAAGGCAGTGGCAAGTGCAAGCCTTTGCTTTTGCCCACCGGAAAGTTCTTGCGGATGATCCATTTTTTTATCCCACAAATCAATCGCCCTAATGTAGGAGGTGACTTCTTTCAGATATTCACTATCTTTCACTTTATTCTTAGGGATCAGTTCATTTTCCACCGTATCAAAGAAAATTTGATAATCCACATCCTGCATCATATAGTATGATTGCTTCAATCTTTCTTTCGTTGTTTTTTTCCATAGCTTATTTTTCCCTTTATTTTTAATTATGCCCGCCAAAGTTCTTCCTAATGTTGTTTTTCCCGATTCCATTTTTTTCCCGATGATTGCCATGATTTCTCCATAATGAAGATCAAAGGAAAGATTCTTTATGAGTTCCTGTTTCCCGATATTGATACTTAAATCCACGATACTCGCAGCCTTCTCTTGTTCCGCACCCAAGTTTTTGTGCTTTCAGGGACCCTATAACTGATTGCTCGCAATCCATATTTTTTTGCAGTCATTCTCTGTGAGTTCTCCTTGAAAAAACACCCTTTCGATCGTCCCGTCTTTCATATAGATTAAGCGGTCATATAAATCATTTAAAAAGAACAATCGATGTTCCGCAACAAGGATTGTTTTCCCCATCGCTCTTAATCTGCGAACAATATCTCTAAACTGAGCAATCCCTTGATAATCCAAATTGGAGGAAGGTTCGTCAAAGAAAATAATTTTGGTATCATATAGCAAAGTGGAAGCAATTGCTACTTTTTGCTTTTGTCCTCCGGAAAGTTCGGAAAGTTTCTTGTCCATCAAGTCGCTAATTCCCATTTTTTCAAAGGCTTCTTTTGTTTTTTGTTTTAATTCCTCAAGGGGCATTCCTAAGTTTTCTCCGACAAAGGCGACTTCTTCTTCCGCAATGGTAGCAAAAAACTGATCCGATGGATTTTGAAATACATTGCCAATATATTTTGCAAGTTCACCTTTTTCGTAGTCCAGCAAATTTTTATTAAATAAATTTACTTCCCCATCTAAATCACCCTCATAGTGATTAGGAATTAATCCGTTTAATATTCTTGTTAAGGTTGTTTTCCCACAACCTGAAAGACCGGTTATAACAATCAATTCACCCGGTTCAACGCTTAAACTTAAATTTTTTTAAGATAATCTCTTTGCTGTTTTTATACTTAAATTTGTTGATTTTGACATCTAAAATATTCATTAATATTCTCCCATTTTTTTATAGAACTCTCCATACTAAATAAATGGAAATGCATATGCAAAACAAATCAAAAACACTATATTTAGTAGAGTTGTAACTTGTTTTTTCTATCTCATATTCTGCACCTTTTGAAATAATGGAAGATGTCAAGGTTTCACTTACATGAAGACATTTGTACATCAATGGAATAAGATAAAGCTCAAACGAACGTATAGGGTGTAAGAGGCTTATTGCTAAGCCTCTTACTTTCATTCCGTTTCGTATCTCTTTAAGTCTTATGTTCATTTCACCCATAAATCTAAGTCCCGTAGCAACACTTAGATTAAAATTATTGGGAATTCCAATTTTCCTTAAGGAACTCATTATAGTAAGTGGCGATAAAGAAATCAGTATCCTACCTAAAGTAAAAACAGGAAAAAGCTTTATTCCAATTAAAAGTAGGCCTATAAAAGACGCCACTCCAAGTCCATAAGGAAGTTTTTCTAATAAGTGCAAGAGTAGTATGAGAAACAAATACTTTGTAGACATGTTAAGAAATTCTTTTTTTGAATGCGTTAGCAATAAAACAAACGAAACCGTCAGCATAATATAATAGCCAAACTTATCGGTAATAAAAAGCGTGATAGAGAATGAAACGATAAGAATAAACAAAACTATACTATTAGCTATGCAAGTCTCTTTTTATTTTGTTTATTTGCATTAAAGTATCCCTTTCTCTTTTCTTTTTTTCAAAAAAATTTATTATTGATATACATTCCGAACATGCCGTCACAATAACTAAAACGATATTTATAGCAATCGAAATCAACATTGCTTTAGGTGTAAAAAATGTGTACATATATTGAGCTTGCTCCGGAGAAAAAACAGTAAATACTTCCACTAATTTTTTTCAGGGCCTAAAATTTTTACAAAAGTCATAGCATGCATTGAAATTATAAACATTCCAGTTGCAACTGCCGCTGCCACTCGTTTATCATTTTCATAATTTCCAATGATAATTTCAGCTACAATTCCTGCGACTAAATTTATAATTAGCATAGGCCAATATCCCATTAACGACCAAAAAATAGCCAACAACATGAAAAATATAAATGCTGAAGGTTTTTTCTTAATCTTTTTTGCCATTACAACAAATGGCGGCGCTATCACAAGTGCAGAAAAACCACTTGCAACATAAAGTGAAACGGTTCCTAACATTCCTGTACCCATTGATACAGCCATTCCTAAAACAAAAGCAATAACCGTAAATACAGTGATTTGAATAATGTCTTTTAACTTCATAATGAACTTCCCTCCTAAATTCCAGTTCTTAATTTGTTAGTTTTAACTAACCCTGATGAAAAATATAAGACACTGGTGCACCAGTGCCTTATATCACCATCCATGTTAAGTATGCCTGCAAAGTTAAAAGTTCTCTATAACCAATTGGGTATTTTTTTAACTCCAAAAAGACAAATTATTCTCACTTAAATTCACTTGGATTTTTTTACCCATAATACTTTTTAAACGCCTTTGAAAAACTTACTTTGATTTTTCATAACCGGTCATCTCAGCAAGTTCCCCTATACTTAAGTATGGTTTTTTATTCAAAAGAATCGATGCTTCTTTTATTCTGTTTTCCCTCATAAAAGCACCTATAGATTTCCCAGAAATACATTGAAAGCAATTTTTAAGACTTGATTCGGAAACAGCAAACTTTTTCGCTAAATCTCTTATCTTCATCCATTCAAAAAGGATTTTCTATAATCATTTTTATAACACTCTTGAGTTGCTCTGTATACTGGTTCAGAAAATGATGAAAAACTGTTCTGTATCTTTTGATTCTATCAAACCTAAAAAAACAAAAAGTAACTCTATCGTTTTTTTATAATAGAGTATGGAAGCTTTTACTCTTTCATCTACCTCATAGAGTTCGTTGATAATATGATTTATTCCATCACGAGAACGTATAATCAAAGATACTCCATTTTTTTACACAATCTGTCTCGTAATTTATGCAAATCAATATTTCCATACGGAAAATATTTATCAATTGATTTTTTTGAGCCACATTTATATCAATAAAAAGTGAAAGTCCAACATATCTCTTCATAGGGATACAAGAATTTTTTAAATAAAGCTTTTGCCAAGATCAACAATGCTTAAATCTCCACTCCCTAAAAAAAGCATGCTCGTTATTTTTCTAAAAATAAATTCATAACAACCTTCTAAACAATGATCAATCTGTAACATACCCTCCTTAGGCTCTATCTTTTGATAAGTAGTTTGCATATTCAAAAGTATTGTAAGAGAGTTGAATTCCTTCCAAAAGATTATAACAACGCATTTTACCCGTTCCTGTATCATTGTTTAAGCAATATATTTGTATACCTTTTTGTCTGTTTTTTTCTGTGAAAAAGAGTTTATCATAAGCATTTTCAATAACATTATTTTTTTATTTAATTCCATTTCTTTTCTCATCTCTTTTTTTCTCATGTTTAAATATTGTACCATAATAACTTAACATAACGCACAAAGAAAAAGCTGCACGGAAAATCATCCATACAGCTGCTCCATTTCTACAACGAAGAAATGGCTAAGAGACTTCATGATTTTGGAATTACCGAAATCGCTGCAGACGAAGTAATTCTAAAACCATATCTTCTAAAGTAAGAAGATAACTCAGAAGTTTCAAAATCAATCACACACGAAGAATCGGCATACAACTTTTAGCCATCAACGAAGTAGAATCAACTCTTACAAATTTTTTTGAACAGTAGATTCTGCCTACCTTTCATGCGCTCATTTTTTTCTGTAACTTCACCTTTCATTCTAACTAAAATAAAATCATTTTTCAACTTAAAAAAATAGTACTATCTTAGATTATCAATCCCTTGATAGCACTATTTCTGAATAACTTACTTCCACTTTATTTTTTTATTCTTTAGAAGTGGATTTAACTTTTCACTTGAGCGTTGACATAAAGGTAATATTCTTTTGGCATTTTATTCCCTCCATTTCTTTTTTTGTCTGCGTTTTTTTAACAAAAAGGAGGACTTCTGCACATAGGTATAATAAGTCCTCTGAAATGAAAGAAACATGCTCTTTCCTTATATTTTTAAATTGATTTTTTTATGATAATTACCAGTATCAAAAAGGTCTATTGTTTTTTTCTATATGAATAACAGACCCTAAATAATACATAGCAATTATCTCCATTATTTAGTCCATTTTTATTTTTCTAACAAACAAAGATTGATTAAATCACTCCAGCTTTTTCAAAATGTTTTTTAAGTATCCTTGTTGCAACGAATGCTCCTATGCAAGCAAGAACAAAAGTTATCAAGCCAAATCCTACTGCCCACGAAACTTTGAAATAAGATAATGCTTCATTTATTTGTGCTTCGCTCATTTTCCATTTTGATGCTCTTTCCACAAAAGAAGCTGTTCCGAATAAAATTACAGGAATTACTGTTCCTAAAAAATCTGCTAATGCAAATGTCCCATATCCAATAATCATTCGTCCCTTGCTCTTATAATTTCCTATAATCAAATCACATATAATTCCACCGATTACAGCAAAAGACTGCATGAGGCAAATGTCCTCCTGACAATGCAATTAAAGCAAGAAGCGTTCCTGATATTGTAAATACGCCATTCTTTTTAACTTTCAAAGCCATAAGGATATAAACGGTAGCAGCTACCATAAAGCTAACTCCTGAAGCAATAAATCCTCCAATAACTGTTGTTGCCATAGCAAATGCAACCGCCATGTATATGACAATTCCAATTGCATTAAAGATTCCGATTGTAATAAAATCACGACCATTCAATTTGTTTTTCATAAAAGTCCTCCTAATAAATTTTCTGTATTACTATCACAAGAGCAATCATCAAAGCTCCTAATAGTCCAATCATTAAGTCTGTTTTTCTAAACCGCAATTCTGTTAATGTTACCCTCTTCTCATCACTATCAAGTCCTCTAATAAGTGCTGAAGCTGACAGATCATCTGAAATCTTAATCATTCTCATTAAAAGCGGAACAAGCGTATATTCAATATATTTAATTGGATGTAGCAATGGGAAAAATCTGCTTGTTACAATTCCTCGAATCTTCATATTCTCTTTTAATGCCTTGAGTTCTATTTTTATAGTTGGTACAAACCTAAGCAAAACACTAAAAGGTATACCAATGCTTCTTGGTACTTTCATTCTATTTAACGCTTCCAGCATTTCACTTACACTTGTAGTCTTTGTTATATATCCACCAAACATAGCGATTAAGGTCATTCTTGATGCAAAGTAAATAAACATATATATTGCAAATACAATACTTGCTTCACAAAATTTTCCAAGCCCTAACTCTATGCAGTATAAAAGCACAAAAAACAAGATAAAGCGTAACGCTCTTTTCCCACATCCCGCTATATAAATATAGAAAAAAGACAAAAACAATTAATACAAAAAGTAGAATTGTATCGCTTATAAAAAAGCTCGTAAATCCAACAATTGGAAGTAGAGTAAGTTTTATTCTCGGATCTATAGTTTTTCTATCTATCAAGCTCTCTACCTCCTCTCATCTTGTCTAATATGAGTAATTTATTATTTTCACTCATATCTAAAACAGTTTCTATTTTTCCATCTCCCATTACCCATAGCTTGCTCACTGTGTTTGCCAAAAACTCAAAATCATGACTTATTACCAAAACTGTTGTCCCAATTTTCAATTGTTCTTCAATCAGTTTTGCGACGGAAAGCATTGAGTCTTTATCACAACCTGATGTTGGTTCATCATAGATGAAAATCTTTGCCTGTTTCATCATTCCACAAGCTATTGTCAATCTTTGTTTTTCTCCTCTTGATAAAGCAAACGGATGCTTATCAATGTATTTGTCTAAGCCAAGTACACTCAAAATAGACTTTGCCTTTTGAGTATTTTCTTTTTTATCTTTACTTGAAATACCAAGTAGCATTTCATCAAGTACACTTTCCGAAAACAACTGATAGTCTGAATCTTGAAAGACAAAATATGACATATCCATTAAATCTTTATGATTAAGCGACTTATCTTTCCTCGCCCATATTTTTCCCCTCTTCTATCTTCTCAAGTCCTGAAAGCACTCTTGCAAAGGTGGTTTTCCCAGTACCATTTAAGCCGATAAGACCAATGGCTTTTCCGTACTCCATGTTGAAATCAAGATGATTTAAAATACACTGTTTTTTCTTCTTTCCATCCTTAGCTACATTCGGATAGCAAAATTTCAAGCCTTTTCCGATGATACTTTCATCATTTAATTGATATGGATCTTTCTTCTCACTTATCCTGTATTCTTCTAATTCAAGAGTTCTTAGTCCATTTTCATCCCAAAACGCCCTTTCAAGATAGATAACTTCTTCCCGACTCAAGTCTTTCGTAATTTCTCCGTCTTTCATCAAAAGAAAACGGTCAAATAAAGACTTTACATAGTACAAACGATGTTCAATTAGAACAACCGTTGTTCCTTTTTTCTTTAATTTCTCCAAAATTAAAAACAGATCAAATGTTGCTTTCATATCCAAATTTGCTGAAGGCTCATCTAAAATTAAAACTTTCGGATTCATCGCATAGATACTTGCAATAGCTATCTTTTGTTTCTGTCCGCTTGATAATTCAAAAACAGATTTTCCTTTAAGTTCCTCAATATCTAGCTCTGCATATACTTCTTCTACTCTCTGTTTGATTTCATCTCTTGATTTGCAGATAGTTTGAAGCCCAAAAGCTATTTCTTCATCTGTCGTTGTCGTGAAACTGACTTCTTGGATCTTGAAATACAGTCCCTACAATATGCCCTACTTCATGAAGTAATAATTTGCTTATATCTTTTCCGGACGCAAAGGCTTCTCCTTTCATTTTGCCTTTGTAATAATGTGGAATAAGACCATTCATTACACTTCCAAGAGTGCTTTTACCACTTCCACTTTTCCCTGAAATTAAAACAAATTCACCTTTTTTAATTTCAAGATTGATATTTTTTAAAGCAGTTCGCCCATCTTCCCATTCATAAGAAACATCTTTTAACAAAATCATGGTTACACCTCATATTGAGCTTTCCATAATTTTGTGTAGTAACCATCTTTCTCAAGAAGTTCCCCATGCTTTCCTTTTTCAAGTAAATTTCCTTTTTGAAATACGAGAATTTGGTCAGCTTTTTGAATTGTTTTTAAATGATGAGCCACTACAAGTACAGTTCTATTCTTTGCAAGTTCTGTAATAGCATCTTGTATCAAAGATTCATTTACAGGATCAACATTACTTGTCATTTCATCAAGAATTAAAATAGGTGCATCCTTTAGAAAGGCTCTTGCAATAGATATTCTTTGTCTTTGTCCACCTGATAAAAATCCCACCATTTTCTCCAATATCAGTTTCATAACCTTTTTGGTAAACTCATAATGAAATCATGTATCCTTGCTTTCTTTGCAGCTTCAATGATTTTTTTCTTTCGTTGCTCCTTTTTTTACCTACCCTGATGTTTTCTTCAATCGTGTTATCAAACAGTTGAACATTTTTGCATGACAATACTAATACGATCTAAAAAGCTCATCATAAGGAATATCCCTTATATCAGTTCCTCCGAGTGTAATTTTTTTCCTTTATGCACATCATAAAATCTTAAAAAGCAAGTTGGTTATAGTAGTCTTTCCACTACCTGATTCACCAACTAAGGCTGTCATTGTTTTTTTCAGCAATAGAAAAGCTCAATTTTTTTCCATTTTAAATTCATCTTTTTTCATAAGAAAAAAATCTATGTTTTTCAAAAAGCTATATCATTATCTTGCGGAACAATTCCATTCACTTTATCCGGGATTACATCTGCATATAAAATTCTTGAAAGTCTTTTTGTAACTATCTATCGCTCGAAACATAGTACATATAGTGTTGTTCCATAGAAGCGAACGGCTTATAAAACTCTTTTGAAATTACTGCAAAGATAATAAAATGAAGTACATCAAGACTTCCCTTTATAACAAGTATTGCTCCTGTAATTAAAAGAACTAAATATCCAATATCCAGTAAAAACCCAAATATAGATAGCTGTTTTGCCTTGAATCTTGAAGCTACTTTACTTGTTTCTCCAAACTTTTTTGTCTTATTCATAAGCTCATTATCCAAGCTCTTGTTGTTTGAAAAACTCTTTAATACAGGTATTCCTCTAACATATTCAACAAATAAGCTAACCATATCAAGAAGTGCTGAGTTGTTCTGATTTTCTATTTTTTCAGATTGCTTAATTATCAGATATAGAAAGATAAGTGCAATCGGAACAGATACAGCCATAATAATAGAAAGCTTGAAATCAATACTTGCAAGACCAACAAATACGACTGCACCTATCAAAAAATCACCAAACATTCTCGACCACATGTGTCCTACAACAAGGGACATATTATCAACATCTTTGTGTAAAATTGTATTGATCTCGCCCAGTCTTTCATTGGTATAAAAGCCCAAACTGAATTTCTTTAATTTGATAATCATGCGTTCTCTTATTTGCTGAACAATATCAAAACCTGCACTATGCTTTTTCATATCTGCGACCATATTACAAATACCTTTGAAGACTACAAGTAATCCAATCGCAATAAAATATTTATATAGGCTTGCTAAGCTCGTTCTATCAAAGATTTGGAACAGTATAGAAAATACGATGACAATCATGGCTATGGAGCTTAGTCCATAAAGGGCAAAGAATACACTTGATATAATCAAATCTCTCTTGCCGGTTTTTGTAAGTAGTTTTAACATTTCTCTAAACATTTTCTGTTACCACCTCTTTCAAATCCCATCTATCTACCTTGTTCTGTGCTTCAACCATATCCTTATAAAAATTACATCTTTTCATCAACTCTTCATGGCTTCCTGCATCAAGAACAACACCCTTATCCATAACTATAATTTGGTCTGAATTTCTAATCGTATTTAGATGATGAGCAATTGTAATGATGGTTTTATCCTTACTTAAATCATCAATCGCTTCACCGATTAGTCTTTCATTTTCACTATCAACAGCTGCCATTGCCTCATCTAATATTAAAATCGGTGCATTTTTCAGTATCATTCTTGCTATGGAGATTCTTTGTTTTTCTCCACCGGATAACTTAACTCCCATTTCACCTACTCGTGTTTCATATCCGTTTGGTAAAGCAGAAATAAAATCATGGCATCTTGCTTTTTTAGCTGCCTCTATAACTTCTTCTTTTGTTGCATTTAGTTTTCCGATTGATATATTTTCAAAAATACTTAAATCAAAAAGGATAACTTCTTGTTGCACACTACCAATCAGCATTGATATATTTTTCTTGACTATATTCTGTTATGTCTTTTCCATTTATCAGTATTTGTCCTTCATCTGCATCCCAAAAATCCCATAAGCAAATTAGATACAGTACTTTTTCCCACAACCACTTGCTCCTACAAAGGCATTCAAACTATTTTTTTCTTAAAAAGTTAAATTAATATTTTTTTAAGCTCAAATCCATCTTTTTCCGTATGCAAAATTCACATCTTTAAATTCTATGTTTCCAAATTCTAAACCTTGTTCTGTCTTTTTGTTTGGAAGTGGAACTGTTAAAACTTTTCCAATCGCCTTTAATGCCTCCCTAAATACAATAGAAAAATGTTGTAGAGTGGCTGTCTTGCATATGGATGCTGTAAACGCAGATGATAAAATAATTGCAAGGATAAAATTAGGCGTTGTAATATTCTCCTGATAAAGAAAGATACTTCCCAAAATCATGACAATAACTACTCCAATTTCCATAAATATGTCAATGAGTCCCATTGGAATTGTAATTGCTCCCATGCTCTTTTTAACCCAGTAAATATATTCTCTTGCCGTTTTTAATGTTCTTTCGCTAATCTCCTCTTCTTTAGCAAAAGCCTTAATAACAGAAATATTTTTTACATATTCCATTAGCTCTTCTCTCATCTTGTTTTCATGGTTAAAGTAAATAGCAAAGTTTTTATCCATTGTTTTCTGTGAAAGAACTTTTACCAAATACATGAGTGGAACTCCTGCAATCATACCAAGCGCAAGACGCCAATCCACAAAAATCATAGTTACAAAAATAATGGTAGGTAGAAGTGTAACTGACATTATTTCAGGAAGACCATGGGCAAGGTATACTTCCACTTGTTCTACATCATGTTGAACGATGTTGATAAGCTCTCCAGTATTATGTTCTTTGAAAAATCCTAAACTTAGTTTTTTTAAATGACCGATAATATCTAACCTAAGTTCTGTCAATTTTTTTCATAGGCTTTTTTCATGAGCAACCTTTGTTGCAAAATAGTAAAACACACCTTTTTAATGCAAATGATATAAAGATTCCTAAGAAAATATATTTCAAATTATCTTCGCTAATATTGTTTGTAATTAAAGAACTAATCAAATATACGAGTAAGATTTGTGGTATCAAATCACATACTATTTTTTTAAAGCAAGAAGTAAATTGGATAAGCCATTTTTTTCCAATCACTTTTTTTCTTAATTCTTTTTCCGGCATGAAAAACGCTCCTTTCAAAATTGAATAATATTGAATTTTAATTCATTATTAAGGTTTAAAGTAAGACTTTGCTGATTACGCAAAGTCTATTTTTTTAGTGCTGATTATAGGGATTCCACTCCCTTGTAATAACACCTTGCAATGAGTTTTAGCATATCTTTTGCCCACTTTTCACTTTGATAGTGCCTTGCTATTTCAATAAGCCCCTCTGTAAAGTTACTGGCTAAAATATGGGCAAGCATTGGATCATATTCCACTTTTGATTGTCTTTTTAAACTTACTTCAATATGAACCTGCATTTGTGATATGAGTTTGTGTTTGGCTTCTGTATGCTTTGTACCTGAGCTTTTATCCATTAGAATAATTAATTTCTTACGCTCTTTTAATAGTTCATGAATATAGTTTTTCTCCAACTTCATCAAACCTTTCAGAAGCAGAACCTTTTTTTCCAAAGACTCCTCATCATCAAAAAGCTGACTCAAAATTTATATAAACAGAACTTACTACTGCATCAAACAAAACTTCTTTATTCTTGAAATAGGTATAAATTAGTGCCACAGGAATATCTGCTTCTTTTTGCAATTTCTGTTAATTTGGCACCTCTATAATCCTTTTTTTATAAAACACTTTTTCTGCTGCTTCAAGTATTCTATTTCTAACTTCTTCTTTTTAATACTTGTGCCATAGCACACCTCTTTCTCCTATAATACTGAATCTATATTTAATAATAAATTAAAATTCAATATTCATCAAGATGCTTATTGAAAAATATGGGCACTAAAAAAAGTAATAGCGATGATAGTAAAATCAACCTTCTCAACCTTATGATTTTAAGATATTCTTCACCATCAACGCTATCGATATTATATAGCCAACCAATTAGTTTATAAGGGGTATGCACTAATACTTATTCAATAAAAATTATTTTTTTAACCAGACTATTTATCAACACTTCTACAATTAATATTATTATTTAATAATAGCCACTTGTTTTTGCTCCACACACTTTTTGAAGTAAATTTATTATATTCACCTGATGATTCCCATTTCCCAGCAATAACTATAATCTTATCTCTATTATTATATATTTCAGAGCGAATCTTTTTATAATTATCTTCATCTGAAAAACGATAATATAAATGTGTATTTTTTTTACTGTTAATAGGTGATACTAAATAAACTTCTTTCTTCTCATCGTTATACAATCTCCCATCTACAGTCGCTTCAATTATCCTATTTCCAAAACATCCTTTGGAATATCTGTATTCGCTCCTGTCATCTAATATCATTGAACCTATTTCTTTACCTGCATATGTATTTCCAACAGAGAAACTTTTGCACAATGAATATATTTGTCTTAATGTTCTTGGCGGATGAGCACCAGGTTCCCCAGTCCCATGTGCAGAAGGAGTTCTTTTTTGTGATGATGGTTTGGTGTTGCATAAAAGATTATTTATAGCATCTTCATAAACAAATTGGGATTCATCATAGTTGTTCGAATCAAACTCTGTACTACTATTGCCAAACGGACAATTCTTAATATGCTTAAAATTTGGTTTTGTCGCTCTGAAATAGGCACTTTTACTCCCATCAACTGCACAAATATATAATTTTGCGTTACACATATGATTAGGGCAAAAAAACGCAGTGTTCCTATCTACTTCTATAGCTTCATCAGAATAAATTATATTTTTTCTATCTTTATCTCTATATGCATATTTAGCCATATCCTTGCCTCCCAGTTTATAAAAACATATTTTATGACAATAGTTCTATTGTCTCCATACACTAAAAAGCCTCTTTGACAATTGTCCTATAGTCTCAACAGAAACAAAAAACAGTTCTATAGCCATAACCACCTATTTCCAGTGGTCAGAACTATTGCCAAATGCTATAAAATCTCAAAGTAAACTCTCTGTCCAAACACATGAATTTTTCTCTAAATCCTTTGATTTCAAGGCTTTTCTATACTTTGTAGATCGTACAAGCAGTGTTACGCATTCAACTTGCTCATCATTGTCCAAACCTATATTCAAATCTTCGCCTATGATAGGAAACTTGAAAGGAATAGACTTTAGCCACTGTCCATTAGGTTGCTTCTCTTCATAAATTTGAATTTCAGCTATCAAAGCTTCTATTAACTGACCTTCTAATTCTTCAATGAGCTTAAACTTTGTAGAATGACTCTTTCTTAGATCTTTTTGATAATTCTCTATAAATTCAAATTATCATTTCTCGCTAAATTGACATTTGTTAATTTGTAAATCTTAACAAATACCCGTTTTGGATCTTGTATTAAAAAAACTCTATTTGCGTTTCTTCTATTCCATTAACTTGATATATGTTTCTAGTTAGTTCTCTGTATAATTCTATATTCAAACTCTTCACTAATTGATAAAGTTCTTCAATATCATCGACGGCTATTGAAAAATTTATTCCTCTTCCTAAAGGATATACTAACTCACCTATATTCCAACCATCATCGTGAATTTGTTCGAACATAAACTGACTATCTTGAAAAAGACATGAAAACGAATTTATCTTCAGCACGTTCATATTCAATTTTAAATCCTAATTCACTATAAAAATTTTTTTAAGTCCGACCAATATCAAAAACTGATAATTCAGGAATCATCCTATTAAAATCCATATTCTCTCCTCAACAAATTTAGATTTAGCTATTCTTATAGTTTAGTAGCATTCCATCACAATATTTTTAACGCTTGTAATCATTTACTTTTTTTAACTTCAAATAACTTAACATCTTTATTTGAATACTCCTCAAGTGTATTTTTTTACCGGTATAATACAAAAAAACTGGCTTTGACCCAACGAGAAATATGTATATATTCCAACATTTCCTTTATAAAACAACGCATATGGTGCTTCATTTTGGTCGTACCATTTATCTCTAGGATTATTATATCCGATATCGATAGCTTTAGAGTAAATTTCTTTAATTTCGTCATCTTGAATATAAAACAAAGATTATATAATCAACTAGCGGGTTTAGTTTCTTCTTCACATCAATACCCTCATTCATGTGCAATATATAATTTATTCAAAAAAATAATTTACTGGACTGCTTTTAAAATTTATTTATCTATCTTAACATTATATCATTTTTTTAGGTATTTTTTTCTTTATCAGCTTCCTACGGTGCTTGAAAGTCCCCTAATAAAGTTAAAACATCTTCCCTTTCCGAATTCCTATAATTATCTTTTTGTTCTCTCTTTTTCTTTTTCGTATTTTTTTCCTGTTGCTCTTGGCACTTTTTTTAATCTGTGCAATTACACTTGGTTTCTCTCCACGCTCTATTGCCTTGTCTATTTCAACGGATAAATCTATTTCATAATCATCATTGACTATCTTTACTGCATATTTGATATGGTTAATATTTTAATATTTTTTTCTTTGATAGTTTGAGATTGTTTATTGAGCTTCGTAATTTCATCTTCAAGACATTTCATTTCTTTTTGCCAATCTTTACTCTTAATCGCAGATGAACCTGTTATTTTTTTGGTTCTATAATTTTTTTAGGGTGGATGGAAATTTTTCCACCAACCCTATTTTTAGTGTATACAAAAGGAAACGATTGAAGCAGCTACACAATTAGATCTATCCCCTAGTTTTAAAAAGAGTATTAAAGACTTTAATTACTTACTTGCCATATATTCAAAATACTTGTGAGTATCCAACTAGAACAAATGGCCCCATTGAAGGAATAAACAATAAAATAAAAAGTACTCAAAAGAAATGCCTACGGCTTTAGATACTATTACCATTTTAGAAACAGAATTATTTTTAATAACAAAAAAATGTTTGGTCCCAAAAACAAAAAGGAATTAAGCAACAATTAGTTGCTTAATTCCTTCCCAAAAATTCTTCATCAACACTATTTGACAAAGAGCCTATTATTAGAAGTCAAAACCTAAAAGGTTGCGATTTTCCGACAATATAATAGAACTCTTCTCTTCCACTTCTTTAATAACAGAATCATAGTTTCCTAGTTGATATTTATTTACTGAAACAATTATCTGTTTATTTGATACCTCTGAAATATTATTTAGTTGACCTAGCATCCCCACTATTTGCCGAGGATCAATCCCATTATAGCAAGCTGAGTCTTGAATCATAATTTCCAATTGATTATTATATCTACAAATTAAATAATCCATCAAGTTTTTTCTTTACTTCACCAACTCCTTCACCAGTATCACCTTTAAGTGTAAACTCAAAAAAATAACAGGTCTATATGTTAAATGCTTGTTTCTAATTTTTTTATATCGAAATAGGAATTTACATCTGTATCATATATAGATTTTGTTATATCGAATATAAAAATCTCTATATGCCTGAATTAAAAGTATCATATTCCTTTCTTAACTGTGCGGCATGACTAAAACTTGAAACTAAATTGGAATCTTCTACAGTAATGGTATCATCTATATTTTTTTGACTTGAGATAACTTTCCTTGCCTATATTTAACTTCTTGTAAATCATTATTATATTTTTTTCGTATAGCTCAATTGATTCTTTATAGACTTCATTTTTCTGAAATAATTGCGCCAATTTTATCGATTGCAGTGGCTAAAGAATCAATTTTTTTATTCATTATTTCCATTTCAGAAAGTATTATGCTTCTTCTTTGATTCAGAAAATCTTTTTCTTTCTTCGTAGACTTTTCTATGGAATTCTTCAACTTCATCAATGGTCTTCTTTACCATATCAGGGAACTTCTTGCTTTGCTTTATTAAAAATTGCTAAAATGTGTTCACTTGTGATATCAACCTTATTTGAATCTTCTATAAATTGTAATAATCTATCACTCTCAAACTTATTTTTTTCTCATAATTTCTCTTTATATTTTTTTAACTCTTTACTCTTCTCTGAATATTCTTCAACGACATCTTTCTGTATATCTGCAATCTCAATTGATTTTTATTTTTATTACTTACTTTTTTCTAATTCTGTAGTAAGTCGTTCAACCTCTTTATCAATAAAATATATTTCTTCATCAATTTGCTTGACATCAAAGTCTCCATAAAAAGAAACTAACTCTTTCTTATTTGTCTTTAATTCTTTTATGCGGTCTTGAGAATCATAAATATTCCCTATTTCCTCTAAAAATATCTTTTTAGGTTCAATAATTCCAAACAACTGATTACATCATCTTTGCCAGTATTAGTTCTTTGACTAATTTCAGTTGACTTCTTGCTTAAGATAATTTGTTTTCCAAGTAGTCTTCTTTTTAGCTGAAAGAAATCCTTGTACTCTGATAAGCTATATCCTTTTCCATCTATATACATTTCATCAGAGTTTCCTAATGTTCGCACAACAGTGAAGTACTTACCCTCATATTTTTACCGTTGCTTCTAATTTAAAACCATGAATTGGCTCTTTAACAATAGCCAAATCTTCATTTGCACCAAAAAAATGTAGTCAATGAACTTGAGCAGCAATGTTTTACCTAAACTATTTATCGTTCCTTTTAGGTTTGCCGGATTTTGTATATCAGCGTATATAAACGAAACTCCTACTTCATTAAATTTTATATCCTCAATTGATTTCCCTTGAGGGATTCTTGATTATTAATTCTAATATTTTCATTTACAATTTCCCTTTCTCGTTATAAGAAATCATATTTGATAGATACATAAACTCTAACACATAAATATACTTTTGATAAACTGGAGCATGTTTGAGCTTATTTGTTTTAACATATTTCTTATTAAAGTTATTCCATAGTGTGTCGACAGTAAGCTTTTTTTATCACCCAATGTATCTAGTAATACAGCACTGATACCAATAAAGCTCTCGGTTAAAGAAGTATACTTATCCGGTAATATCATTCTTATCACCTCTCTTTTTCAAATATATCACATTTATCAAATATATAGACTATCAAAAAAACTTCATTGGTACATCTAAATTCCACTTATCCTGAGAGTATGATAACATCTCATTTATCAATGTGTTATACAGCTCTACTCCGTGAACTTTTGCTGATAATTCAACATACTTACTTATAACTTGTTCTTTTACTCTTTCAAACTTATTATCATATAGTATATCTTGATTAATCGTATTCACAGCATTTTTCTACAACATCTAATTTAGAAATAATACTCTCTATTTCATCTCTTTTTTTCATCCAAAGAATTGATTGATATTTTTTTCAACAGACGATATTCTCTGATATGATTGAGTCGATCCACCATTAATGGATTGACGACTAAGATTACCTGAAATTCCAATTATTAAGTCCATAATTATTTGCTCATTAATAGCATTATAATCCATCATATTCCTAACTCGTAAAGTTGCTGAAATTTTTTTAACACTTCAATATCATTGATTTCTGTTAAAATATCACGAACATAATCCGTATTTGTTACTCTATACTGGAAAGTTATTGCATATTTTTTTCTTTAAACTCGTTGACCTTTTTTTCAAAAAAACCTTCACTATCGTGAGGAAGATTGTTGTCAAATGTATTAACAATAAATATAAAAATTATTTAATCTTCCATTCCATTTTTTTCTTCATAAATTATGTTTAGCAAACCACTTAAATCTTCAACAAATTTCTCTTGAATCTCTTTTTTTCAATGAATCTTTTTAATCTAGTAGGTGCAAAGACCTGATAAAATAATCCATCTTCAAGGACACAGCCATCATTTTTTTGATCACCACCATAAAAAAATCTGGCATTTCATAGACTTTTTCCCAAATACTTATAATATGCAGCTAAAATTTCTTTTTAACTGCAACTGATAGTTAATACCCGTTACTCCTTTGAGAAAAGAGACAATACTCTCTATATAATCATATCTATCCAAGCATTTCACCTCCAAAAACATGGTTGCGTATAATCCCTTTTTTTAATCATAACATTATATAACTATTTACATTCTAAATAATACCTGCTTTTAATATTATTTTGTATCTCCACACTCCATATCAATCACTACAGAAACATTGATGTAGTTTTTATGACCTTATTTCTGATTTTATCACCCTCACCAGTAAAGACGACATGCTTGAAATAGTGCTTAAAATAAATGATTTCTACGTATCTGCTCGTTGTAGCAACACAACAGTCTCCACATGTACTGTCTGAGGAAATAAATCAACTGGTTGTACGAGTTCTATTTTGTATCCATTGTCACTGAGTATCTTTACATCACGTGCAAGTGTTGCTGGATCACAGGATACATAGACTAGTCGCTTTGGTGAGATGGTTACTATAGCGTCTATTGTATCTTTTGAACATCCTTTGCGTGGTGGATCAATAATCATCGCGTCTGCTTGTATCTTTGATTTGATAATTTGTTGTGCACCTTCGGATGCGTCCGCATTGATGAATTTAATGTTTGTTACATTATTATTTTTCGCGTTGGTATTCGCATCACGGATTGCATCTGCGACAATCTCAATGCCATATACTTGCTTGGCTTGTTTTGCGGCGATGATACCCATCGTACCGGTACCACAATACAGATCAATGAGCGTTTCATTACCTGTTAATCCTGCTAGTTCAATTGCTTTAGAATAAAGCTTTCTTGTTGCGTATGGGTTAATCTGATAGAACGATCTAGCACTGATTCTAAACGTACAATCAAGTAACTCTTCTTCGATGTAATGTCTTCCAGCCAGTAGGATTTCTTCACCATCAAGGATAACATTATCCTCTCGTTTATTCACGATAGCGACAAGGCTCTTAATTTGTGGGTAGTTTGCTAGAACATCTTTGATTAAGCTATCACTATTGTGAAATGAATAGTTTCTTACCACAAGTGCTACCATTACCTCTCCCGTGTTATGTGCATGCTTGATTAATACATGTCGCATATCTTTTCCACATGCAAGCATGTCAAATTGTTTACGGAAGTAATTTGTAAGTTCGTTTGACAAATCTGTTTGTACATGACACACATCATACTGCACAATACGATTGGAGTGTGGCGCATAAAAGCCCATTTCCACCTTATTATCATTGCATTGTACTGGTATCTGTACTTTATTACGATAATTCCAATGTGGTTCTACTTTGATGATTGGTTGTATTTCTACATCCATTCCTGCAATCTTATGGAAACAGTCTTTTACTTTGTTTTCTTTAAATGTGTTTTGTTCGTGACTGTCCATATGCTGGAGTTGGCAACCACCGCATTGTTTATATACAGAACAAGTTGGATCAATGCGGTGTAGAGATGGTTTTAGGATTTTAATAATACGACCATAACCATAATTCTTCTTCATTTTCGTGATACCAATTTCTGCTTCTTCTCCATTTAAAAGACCCGGCACGAAAATGACGATACCGTTAATACGGGTAACGCCTGCACCATCTTCTGAATAACTTGTCGCTGTTGCGATATATCTCTCGGTTTTTTCCATCTTCTTTTACATTCTAAAAAAGGGATATGTTGTATCCCTTATTGTTGAGTCTGCTGTGTTTGTTGTGTTGATTCTGTATTTTCAGTATTCTCTGTGCTTGGCTGCTCTTTCTGAGCCTGTGCTTCAGCAGCTGCAGCAGCTTCTGCTGCTTTTCTCGCTGTTACCGCATCTCTTAAGCTTTGCGCAACTTCCGCATTCTTAGGACTACTTACCAATTGATATTGTGGGGCACTCATTGCGGATGTCTTTGTAAAGATACCATAAATAAAGTTATCTTTATCACGTCCATCTTTCATATTAGATGTATGAATCTCTAAGTCATACATCTTCATATCATTGCCTTGTGAGAAGTATACATTTGGATCTAAGATTGCGACTACTGCTTCATAAGCACGTCCTGTCACATCTTGAACCACTTCTGCTGTTGAATCTTCTGCTACATCAACATATACACGCAATGTCCCAGTTGCTAGATGTACGCTGTGACCTGTTACACCATCAAGTTTACCAACTGCTTCATCAACTTGTTTGAGTTGGTCTTTGGTGATTGCTGGGTTTAAATCATTTTCATAACGGCTACCCAATACTGGTGAGTGGGAATCCATATATGTCGATGCTAGCATCCAGCCAAAGTAAATCGCTGGCGCAAGAATCAATATCAAGCATACTGTAAATACAATATGCACAAGTTTTAATCTGGGTTTTCTGTTTTTCTGTGTCATATTACTCTCCACACTTATTGTATTCTTTTTCCAAGAAATACGCCAGTCTTAATCATGAATGCGTTTTTTGAGCTCTTCTTCTAAGATTTGAGATACCATTCCTGGGTTTGCCTGTCCCTTAGATTTCTTCATGACTTGTCCAACCAAGAAACCTACTGCACGACCCTTACCATTCTTGTAATCTTCGATTGCCTGTGCGTTTGCGTCAAGTACTTCATTTACCATCGCAGTTAACGCTGAACTATCAGAGACTTGTTTCAAACCCTTTTCTTCAGCTGCCACTTCTGGATCTTTTCCTAGCATCAAGTCATCGCATAATTGCTTTGCCTGTGCGGAAGATACCTTACCTTCATCCACTAACGCAATCATCTTTGCAAGCATTTCTGGTTTTAACTCACATTTATCAATGCTTGTTTCATGCTTATTGAGCCATGCGCTTACTTCGCCTAATAGCCAGTTGCACGCAGCTTTTGCGTTTGTTGTATACTTCATAACTTCTTCAAAGAACTTAGACATTTCCATATCAGCAATCAAAATACGAATGTCATGTTCAGTTAATGCATACTGTTTTGCATAACGTTCTTTTCTCGCTTCTGGAAGCTCTGGCATATGTTCTTGAATATCTTGAATCCAAGATGGATCTAGTTGTATTGGGAAAATATTTGGCTCAGGGAAGAACTTATAATCCACAGAACCTTCCTTACGACGCATCATGACAGTAGTATTTGTCTTTTCGTCGTAACGACGTGTTTCTTGATGAATCACTTCACCTGCTTCTAATAGTTCCTTTTGACGTTGAATTTCATACTCTACAGCTTTACCGACGTGGGAGATTGAGTTCAAGTTCTTGATTTCATTCTTAACACCCAACTTATCAGAACCCTTTGGTGCGATGGAGACGTTAACGTCACAACGCATGGATCCTTCTTCCATCTTACAATCGGATACACCGATATAGAACAGTGTCTGACGAAGTGCTTCAACGTAAGCTTCTGCTTCTTCTCCTGTCTTCATATCTGGACAAGATACAATTTCAATCAGTGGCGTTCCAGCACGGTTAAAGTCTAATAATGAGAACTTTGTTAAGTGGAACTGCTTAGCTGTATCTTCTTCCATGTGAATACGTTCGATACGTATCTTTTTCTTCCCAGTGCTTGTATTAATTTCAATATATCCATTTCTTCCGATTGGATGGAATTGTTGAGTAATCTGGAATCCCTTTGGTAAATCGGAATAGTAATAGTTTTTACGATCAAACTTTACAAGTGGATCAATTTCTAAGTGTAGTGCAGTACATGCTTGAATGGCTTTCTTAACTGCTTCTACATTCACTGATGGAAGTGTTCCTGGATGTCCTAAGTCAATCTCATTAACGCAAGTATTTGCTTTGCGGCCAAAGGAAGTTGGCGCACCAGAGAACATCTTTGTGTTTGTCTTTAACTGACAGTGAATTTCAATACCTATGGTTGCTTCGTATTCCATTATTTCACCTCCGTCTGCAAATCCTTATATCCTGTGATATCTTCAATTGCTTTTGCAATTGTAAACATTGTGCTCTCATGCCATGCTGGGCATGTTAGGTTTACACCAATTGGACAACCTTCTTCAAATCCCATTGGAACTGTCATCGATGGATCACCAGAGAAGTTTGCCATTGCCATGTAGTTTTCTGCTACTAAGTAGTCAGTTGATAACTTATCATCGTTATTGATTTCATCTATGAATGGTGCGATTGTGCCACTGGCTGGAGCGAGAATACAATCATATTCTTTAAAGCATTCCTTCATCGCATTAACAATTAAACGTCTAACCTTCTGTGCCTTACGGAAGATACGCTCTTGGTTAGCTTCAAATAAGCCATAGGATCCAATCACAAATCTTCTACGAATCAAAGGTCCAAAGCCCTTTGTACGTGAGTTTGTCATGATTTCTTGCATATCTGCGCCATCTTCACGAACACCAAAACGAATACCGTCTAGGTTAGAGTGATTGGAAGCTGCTTCGCAGTTAGCGATTGTATAGTACGTTGGTAAGATTGCTCGCATGAGTTTGTCATCAAAGTGATACGTATCTACCACAGCACCTGCTGCCTTAAGCTTTTCAACAAGTTCATTAAATAGCTTGACTGTTTCTGGATTGGATACGCTATCGATAACATTCCCAAGAATCGCAATCTTCTTACCTTGGATACTATCATTGAGCACTTCTGTGTAATGTTCAACCGGACGATTTGAAGATGTAACATCTAAATCATCACGTCCTGCTAATACTTCTAATGTAATGCATGCGTCTTCGACAGATCTTGTAAAGTAGCCTACATGGTCTAATGATGATGCGTAAGGAATAATACCGTAACGGCTAATTCTTCCATATGTTGGTTTTACACCAACAACACCACAATATGACGCTGGTTTCTAACGGAGTCTCCTGTATCTGAACCGATTGCCATCGGTACAACACCTGCTGCTACAAGCGCTGCAGAGCCACCAGAAGATCCACCTGTCATACGACGTGTATCCCATGGGTTATGTGCTGCACCTGTAAAGCATGTTAAGTTTGTACCACCCATTGCGAGTTCATCCATGGATGCCTTCGCAATACATACTGCACCAGCTTCATGTAATTTCTTTGTGATTGTCGCATCATAGATTGGGAAATAGTTAGAGAGAATACGTGAACCTGAAGTTGTACGAATTCCCTTTGTATTTACGTTATCTTTGATTGCGATTGGAACACCATGCAGTAAACCACCTTCTGGTAGTTGACTTAGTTGTTCCTTTGGATCAACAAATGTGATAACTGCGTTTAGTTTCTCCTGTAAGTCCTGTGCCTTTGCGTAAGCTTCTTCACAGCGAGCAGCACTATCTGCTGGATGATTTACCATATCTTTAATCATTACTTCACCACCTTTGGTAGAACAAAATGTCCTTCCAATTTCTTCGTTACATTTCTCATCGCATCATCTTGAGAGATCACATGATCTGGCTCATCGTGACGGATGTATGTTGTTGGTTCTTCAAACGGATAAATCATTTCTTCTACACCGTCCGTATTAATTTCTTCCATAAGCGCAAACTGTTGTTCAAGCGTTCCAAACTCACTTACAAGTTCGTCTGCCTCTTCGTTTGATAGATTAAACATCAGTTGGTTTGCTAACTTTTGGAAGTATTCTCTGTTTTTGTTTTCTACCATGATTTATACCTCATTTCTCGCTGATATATTTTAGCCTTAAATAGCGATTTTATCAATGTTATCACCTTTTTGACCATCGACATAAATACAATCTTCCAAAGATTCTATGTCTTTATTTCTTGACGTAAAAGTTTTTACGCTATAGGACCATGAATAATGTTCCGATAGCGATAAAGATACAGCCAACTAGTGACTTGAGAAGTGAACTGTTCGTGTAAAAAGATAAATGCGAATACCAAAGTGATTACAACACTCAATTTATCAATTGGCACAACCTTTGAAGCCTGTCCTAACTGTAATGCACGATAGTAACATAACCATGATATTCCCGTAGCTAAGCCTGACAAAATCAAAAATATCCAACTCTTTTTACTGATTGCACCAATACCTGAACTACTGTTTGTTAGAAATACCATGCCCCATGCCATGAGAACGACAACCATTGTTCGTATCGCTGTCGCAAGGTTAGAATTTACATTTTCAATTCCAACCTTTGCTAGGATTGAGGTAAATGCCGCAAATACAGCTGATAATAACGCAAAGATGAACCACATTGTTACACACTTTCTTTTTCTATGATTCTTTTACAAATCGTGCAATAAACTCCTCTTCCGAAAGAATTGGAATGTTGAGTTGTTTTGCTTTTGTATTTTTGGATGATGACGAAGTCACATCATTATTGATTAAATAATTGGTTGATTTAGATACAGAACCTGTTACTTTACCACCCTGCGATTCAATATATGCCTTCAATTCATTACGATTTGCGTAATGATGTACATCACCCGTCACAACGAAGGTCAAACCTTCACAAAGATTACCACTGGCAACTGTATTTGTACGTTGCACAGTAATTTCATCTAATAGGTCTTCAAGTTGAGAAATATTTTCTGGATCCTTACACCAGCTAACAAAGGCATTAGACTTTTCTGGTCCAATTCCATCGATGGAACTAAATACTTCCGTAGTCTCTGTGTTTCTTGCGATACTAACTAGTTCTCTAAATGGATAGACAGAGAGTAATCGTTTTGCGACATCTTTACCAATCAAAGGAATATTCAGGGCATAGACAAGTTTTGTTTCGTCAATCTCTCTTGCTCGATTGATTGATTCCATGATATTCGCTGCAGATTTCTCACCAAAGCCTTCTAAGTCTGTGATTTCTTCGTGGTGTTTGGATAAGCGGAAGATATCGCCATATTTTGTAATCCATCCTTCATTGATGAATCTTGCTAGTGTCTGCTCTGAGATACCATCGATATCCATTCCTGCCTTTGACACAAAGCGATTGAATTTCTTCAGTTTTTTGGCAGGACAACTTGGATTTGTACATTTAAGCGTTTCCGTACCACGCTCACTCATATCCACAATTGTCTTACTATGACATACAGGACAGGCTTCTGGAATATGGAAACTTCCAATCGCATGTTTTACACTGATGACCTTTGGGATGATCTTAGTTGCTTTAATGACTTCAAGTTCACTTCCTGCATCACCAATGCCTAACCGTTTACACTCACTGATATTACAGAGGGAGGCACGTTTTACCGTCGTACCTTCAATTTCTACTGGTTCAAATACTGCTACTGGTGTAATGGTAGATGCTGCACAGGACCACTCGATATATTCGAGCTTAGAAAGTACAGATTCATCTTGCCACTTAAACGCAAAACCTGCTCTAGTCGCATGATGTCCTGTGACAGAACCACCTGCCGCATATTCTGTATCATCATAAACAACAACCAAACCATCCACTGGATATGGATTGATTGCGTTAGTAACCTTCTTTGTAAACTTATCAATTTCTTTGTTGATATTTGCAAGTGTTGGATGTTCAATACACTCACGTTCTACAACTTGGGAAGCCTAACTTCTCCATGTAGTCCATACGCTTACCCCAAGAATTAATTTCTTCTTCTGTATATACAAGCGTAAATGGAATCCAATGAATCTGACGTTTCTTCACTTCTTCGATATCTTTTAGGGTTAATGAACCTGACGCAAGATTTCTTGGGTTTGCGTAATCTTCACCAGACTCCATCACAAACTGGTTAAAGTCTTCGTATGAAATTACCGCTTCTCCACGAATCACAAGATGTCCCTTTTCATAGATTGTCTGTGGGATCCCATGGATTGCCGTGGATAAATGGGTAATGTTTGTACCTACATGACCATCTCCACGGGTAACGACTTTACTTAGTTTTCCATTATCATATGTCACAACAAGTGTTAAACCATCTAACTTCCAGGAAATCCAAATTGGTTTTCCTTCCGCCCACTTTTCAACTTCTTCTGGCTTTTTTGTTTTTGCAAGTGATAAAGCCAAGAATTCGTGAGCCTCTTTTTGACCTGCAGTATGGTCACTAGAAACTTTCATCGTTGGCGAATCTTCTAATACAACACCTGTTTCTTCTTCTAATTTTTTCAGACGATCAAATAAGGCATCCCACTCATAGTCAGTCATCTGTTCTGCCTTACCATCATAATAGGCATCAGCTGCTTGATTTAACTGTGCGACCATCTGTCGCATAAGTTCTAATTTATCTTCACTCATGTTAACTCCTTAAATCTGTCTTCTTTTTGATGCTTGGATGTCCTGCCGCAACCTTCTTCACTCCAAATGGATATGGGAATGCGATTTCCGCAATCTCATTTTTGATACTGATGACTAAGCCTTCACCAAACTTTGCGTGAATAACTTTATCACCTTTCTTTAGTCCTGAAGGTTTTGCCTTTGCCATCTGTTGTGTAAAGGATGAAGGACTATTATCAAACAATCTTTCTGATAAGCGTACTTCTCTTTGTGCATTACCTGCATGCATACTCGAGCCTAGATGTTCAATATATTCCGCATCGATTTCTTCGATAAAGCGTGAGGTTGTTCGTACGCGCTGCAATATCATAGAGAATCCACCTGCTTCGGTTAGATAGAGTTTATTTCTAGCTCTTGTAAAGGCTACGTACGCAAGACGTCTTTCTTCTTCCACACCACGATGACTTTCATTCACTGCTCTTTCATTTGGGAATATACCTTCATTCATATCTGAAATAAACACAGTATCGAATTCCAAACCCTTCGCCGCATGGACTGTCATTAACTGTACAAAATCACTTGCCAGCGTCTCTTCACGGTCTCCATAGAGGGATACTAATTGTAAGTATTCATCTAGAGTACTTTCTGGATATGTCTCAGAGAATTCTTTACGTCATCAATCAATTCTTTTAAATTTTCAATACGATCTTGTTCCTTGGCTTCCGTTAACATCGCACGATAGCCACTTTCTTCAATGATTTGTTCAAATAGTTTAAAGATTTCTACCTCACCACTATTTGCACGCTTACGCCATGATTCAACCATGTTTACGAAGTTCTCCATTGTTGTTAACATCTTGCCACTAAATAGAGAACTGTCTTTTAATACTTCGTACATAGAAGTATTTCTTGCTCGTGCAGTTTCCACAATTAAATCCATCGTCTTATTTCCAATTCCACGCTTTGGACGATTGAGAATACGTTGTAATGCAAGATCATCTGCTGTTGTTACCATACGTAAGTAACATAGTGCATCTTTGACTTCCTGACGTTCATAGAAGCGTGTTCCACCATAGATGATATATGGAATCCTTTCATCTAGTAGTGCTTTTTCTATGGAACGAGACAAGTAATTGGAACGATATAAAATCGCAATGTCATGATAACTCTTACCTTCACGGTGTAAACTAGAAATCTTACCTGCAATCCACGCTGCTTGATATTCATCACTTGCCGCAGAATAATGAGTAATCTTTCATCGCTATGGCGATTTGTAAATAGTTCTTTATCTACACGATATTTATTATTTTTAATGACAGAGTTTGCACCATTGAGGATTGCCTCAACAGAACGATAGTTTTCATTTAGAATGATTGTCTTGGCTTGTGGATAATCCTTTGCAAAGTTCATGATGATATTCACATCCGCACCACGCCATGTATAGATTGTCTGGTCTGGATCACCCACTACAAGTAGGTTATTATTTGGACCTGTTAATTGGTTGATTAATTCGTATTGTTTTTTATCGATATCCTGGAACTCATCTACCAGGATATAGTTAAAATGTTTTTGCCACTTCTCTAAGATTTCCGGGAATTTAGCAAACATGCGTACAGTCCATAAAATCAAATCATCAAAGTCTAATGCATATAAGTCTCTTTGGCGTTTGTCATAAAATGCATATACTTCCGCCTTAACTTTATCCGCATGATAATCACCTGCTAAAACAAGTGCTCTTTCCGGTGTAATATCTGCGGTTTTATTATTTGCAATATAATCCAACATAGAGCTATAGGAATAGGTTGTCGCATCAATCCCTTGTAACTTATACGCTTCCTTGAGCACAGACTTTTGGTCTTCTGTATCCATGATAGTAAAGTTACGTGGATATCCCATCGCAATAATATCTTCGCGTAGAATACGTACACACAGGGAGTGAATGGTACTTACCCATGGGGCACTCGTTTGACTAGCAAGCATATTACGAACACGTTCTTTCATTTCGTTCGCCGCTTTGTTGGTAAATGTAATTGCCAAAATCTTTGTTGGCCAACATCTTCATCTTCAATCAAATGCACAATGCGCATCGTTAAAACTCTAGTCTTTCCTGAACCTGCACCCGCAATAATTCTCAGGTACTTTTCTTTGGATAAAACTGCATCTTTTTGGTTTTCATTTAAACTATTTATATCAATCATCGCTACACGCTCCACATTCTGCATTTCTTCATCATTACGTTTTCGGTAAATCATTTCCGATAGGTTCTATTATACCATCGACTACCGACTATGAGGCGCTGTAGCACAATGTAAATATATTATTTTCTTTTCTGAAACCCCTAAGGAAAGCGTGCAGTTCATGGTATAATGAGCAAAGAGGTAACCCCATGTCAAGAATAGCAAATCAATGGAAAGATTATACCTGCTTTGATGCAGGAAATGGCGAGGAAATTAGAACAGTGGAAAGGCATCGTTTTAAGACGTCCAGACCCACAAGCAATCTGGCCAGCAAATCAGAATACAAGTCTTTGGCAAGCTACTGATGCCATCTACCACCGCTCTGATAAAGGTGGTGGACATTGGGAGTATCGTAAGAAGCTTCCAGAGTCATGGACAATCAATTATAGAGATCTAACATTCAAGGTATCCCCAACCGGTTTTAAACATACTGGCTTATTCCCTGAACAAGCAGTGAATTGGGATTGGATGTCTGATTTAATTAAGAAATATCCAAACGAAGAGATCCGTGTTCTCAATCTTTTTGCCTACACTGGCGGTGCCACAATGGCATGTGCGAAAGCTGGTGCTGCTGAAGTGGTACACGTCGACGCATCAAAGGGTATGGTGCAATGGGCAAAGGAAAATCGTGACTTATGTGGTCTTCAAAACAACAAGATTCGTTTCATCGTTGATGATTGCTTAAAGTTCGTTGAACGCGAAAAACGTCGTGGCCATACTTATCACGGGATTTAATGGACCCACCATCCTATGGAAGAGGTCCAAATGGCGAAATGTGGAAGTTTGAAAAAGAAGTCACAAAACTCATTCAAGCTTGTGCAGAGATTCTTGATGATAATGCGCTATTCTTCTTAATCAACAGTTATACAACTGGTTTCTCTTCCATTGTTTTAGATAACACACTTCGTACAATGATCTTGCCAGATCATCCAAATGGTATTGTGGAAACAGGTGAAATTGCCCTTCCTATCGCAAATCGTGATTTATTATTACCATGCGGTATCTATGGCAGCTGGCAGAGAAAATGATCAACGTACTCTACGAAGATAACCACGTCTTGTGCGTGGAGAAACCAATCAATATTCCTGTTATGGAAGATGATTCTCACGACATGGATTTACTAACCATGTGTAAAGAATATCTCAAAGAAAAATACCAAAAACCAGGCAATGTCTATTGTGGCCTTGTGCATCGTTTAGATCGCCCCGTTGGTGGTGTGATGGTATTTGCGAAGACCTCTAAAGCAGCTTCACGTTTATCCGAAGCTGTTCGAACCCATCAACTCAAGAAAGAATACCTAGCAATTCTCGATGGTATTCCTACAAAGAAGGTAGATACATTAGAAGATTATCTATCCAAGGATACACGTACCAATACCGTCAGCGTAACTGACGCAAAACATGGTAAGAAATGTCATCTATCCTATGAAGTTGTTAGTCAAAAAGGAAAGAAGTCCCTTGTACATATCGTACTTGGTACAGGTCGATCTCATCAGATTCGCGTTCAATTTGCCAGTCGCAAATTACCGCTCATTCATGATCAGCGTTACAATCCATACACAACAAAAGGTCCAATTGGATTATACGCATTCCGCTTAACATTCCCACATCCAACCTTGAAACACCTATCGTAGTACAAGCAAGCCCTTCTCAATCAATATGGAAAGAATTTGAGGTGAACTATGACAAACTATAATAAAAATCCCCAAAGAGTATCGCATAGTAGTGGTACAATCAATCCACCAAGAAAACGCAGAAAACCAAGACGTCATATTCGTCCCGAAATTCTGATTGGTCTTGTAATTGTGCTTTGTATTCTGGTAACTGCACTGGTATTACCAAACCTGATTACCAATTCAAAGTTAAAGGGATTAGGCTATACAAATACCCAAATCAAAGAAATTAAACACGAAAAACTAACAAAAGAAATCTTAGATAATAAATACTATTCCGTCTCGCTTGCAAATGCACTAGATAAAAAGTCAGTCAATTCAGATTATTTAGAACTGTATACATCTGTAAAAGATAATCGTACACTAACTGCAGAAGACTTCTTACTCGCAAGCCGTCTTGCGGATAAAGGATATGAACAAGCACAGATTCTCAATCTCTTTAAAAATCTAGAATATTGGGAAATCACGCCATTACTTGTATTCGATTATCAATGGGATGAAAAAGTATATATCGATGATTGTGTTCTCCACCGCGATACAAACACCAAAGATTCCTTCACTTTATCAAACAAGTTCATTGTACCAAATACAGAGAACATCGTATCTGACCCATCTTCTATCACAGTTCTTGTAAATCAGAAGAATAATCTACCTGCAGAATACGTTCCAGAAGATTTAGAGACAATTGATCTTCAATACGCCTCCCAAGGTGTACAGTTACGTGCAGAAGCCGCAAAAACTTTGAAGCACTCTCTGCCGCAAGTATCCAAAATAAAGTTCCATTCTTCGCATCAACAGGATATGTATCTTATCAGGCATTAAAGGATATCTACAGTTCCTATAACGCAGATGTCGCAAACTTATATGCGGATGTCCCTGGACAATCCGAACAACAAACTGGTTTTTCTGCAGATGTAAGTCCTACCTATGAAGGTGGTGCCTTCTCCCAGACAAACACCTATCAATGGCTCAAAGAACACGCAGCAGAATATGGATTCATCCTACGTTATCCAGTCTCAAAGGCAGCCATTACTGGCAATAAGTCTGAGACAAACCAACTTCGTTACCTTGGAAAGTCATTAGCCAAGGCAATCGTTGACTCGAATCTTACTTACGATGAGTATTACTCCTTGTATATCGCAAGTTGGTCTGATGAGAAAAACATGCCAAAGGAAAATGTATTAAGTGCTACAAATTATCAAAAATATCTGAGCGACAACGACAAATTTGAATAACCGGAATGACTGTTACAGTAATATGAAACATTAAAAAATAGAGTAGAGTGAGAATATCTTATCCAGATATTCATCGACCCTCTCATTGCACCGTACGTACGGGTCTCGTATACGGCGCTACATTTGTATTATTACTACCTTTACTTAGATTGATAATATTCTAGTGGATTGATTAATCCTGGTCTGTTTTTGCTTTTCATCGATAGTACCTTTGGGCACAATAAGAAGTTTATTGTGTCCCCCTTTACCTGTCGATACAGACCTAGTCTAGTATTGGCTGTACTGTAGATTCTTTCATCAGGGATATTTAATTTGAGTATCCGATTTAGACTTTGTAGGTTGGTATAGATACGTTTTGGTTTCTTCCATTGTTTTAGGATTATCACGCGTATCTTGTGTCGTAACCATTCTCCAAATTCTTTTAAGAATGTCTTCATCGAACCAATCCTGAAGTAGTTTATCCATCCTCTCACGATTTGGTTTACTTTGGTGAATACAGTCGATAAAGGAAGTGCACTTGCCTTTTTACAGCATAGCACTTCTTTTATTTTCCTACATAGTTTTTGTTTCCTATCGTATGTAGGCACACCTTTCCATTCATCTTTGTCCTTCCAAAACGTGTAGCATTATATCAGCTTTCTGTTCATAACCTCGAAAGAATCGCTATACCACTTCCTTCACCCAAAACCTCGCGACTTACGGCTTGTAGTTCGATAGCTTGGCGGTAACTATAAATCGTGGTTTATGACATTTTTTCATTTTTAACTGTCAAAGATGGGATTTTACTCTGAATTCTAACAATAACAAAACAACAGTGTAGTTGGTATCAGCTTAAATTTATTCCATTCTTTTTTTATATACATTTAAAGTGTTCCTATTTACGCCTAGTATCTTTTGCGATTTTATTTTTTTCGATAGTCCTTTCTCATGCAATTCAATAATAGTTTTTTTCTTTACCAGTTAATTTATAATGAGTAGACTTTTTTTCCCTTTTGGCCTGCCCAATTGCACCCCTTCTGCTTTTTTTGCGCGCTAGTGCTTCCTTAGTTCTCTGGCTTATTAAGTTTCTCTCTATTTCCGCACTTAATCCAAATGCGAATGCAAGTACTTTAGAGGTAAGATCATCTCCTAATTTATATCCATCTTTTATCGTCCAAACTTTAATTTCATTTTCCATGCAATAATTTAATATCGACATTATCATAAACATATTTCTCCCAAGTCTAGACAGCTCTGCACAAATAATAATATCTCCTTTTTTTACTTTTGCCTAACAATTTCCCTAACTTTCTTTCATCCACTTTTTTTAGTACCAGAAATCGTTTCTTCAATCCAAGAAGCCACCAACAAATTTCTTTCTTTACAATAGTTTTCAATTTCAAATCTTTGGTTTTCAACTGTCTGTTTATCAGTACTCACTCTTATATATCCATAAATCATATTAAATTCCTCCTTTTATGGTGACATATAAACGAGCGATTATTTACAGCAACATTATTCTGAAAATAATTTTAATTCAAGCGATAATTGGATACTTCTCAACCCAATTGAGACAAGCATTAAAAAAATAAAATTGAACAATATGGTACGCCATTAAGCGAATGGAACATTCAAATTAACTATGGGATAAAAAAACCGGTTATAATGATGCATTCATTATAGATGAATCCACTAAAAACGCTTTAATAGCTTCTGATCCTAAATCTGCTGAATTAATTCGACCAATTTTAAGAGGCAAAGATATAAAAAGATATACATATGACTTTTGCTGAATTGTGGATTATATGTATTCCTTGTGGATTTACAAATGCAAATAAGAAAGGTGATGCAGAGGAATGGTTTTCAAACAACTACAAAAAGCATTTACACATATTTGGTTAATATAGAAAAGGAATTATCTAAAAATAGATCATCTAAATCTAAAGGTCTATATAAAAAGAGATGATCAAGGAGATTATTGGTGGGAACTACGCAGTTGCAAAATATATAGACGATTTTAATATGCCAAAAATTAATGTATAGTGAAATTGTTCAAGAACCTCATTTTTTTACTTTGATGACAATACACATTTTTTTATCCAGAGGCAACAACCTTTATTATGAATGGTGATAATTTGAAATCATTATTGTTAATTTTAAATTCAAAACTAACATTTAATATTTTTTTAAGCTATTTTATGCAGGCGGAGGATTAGGTGAAAATGGTATAAGATATAAAAAAATCCTTTTTGCTAAATTTAAGATTACCGAAATTAGATGAAACAGTAAATTCAGTACTAGAATCATATTATGAAATGTTACTGGTAAATAATTTCCAAACGGAGACATGTTGTATAATTCTTAATGAAGTAGAAAATTACATTTCAAAATTATACAATTTATCACAATCTGAAATAGACTATTTACTTAATTAGTGCTACTAAAATTGATCAAACACAGCAATTGCTGTGTTTGACTTTTTAAAAATAGAATTAATGATATATGAATATTCTTCTTCCGTTAGATTTAAGCTACTGGCTAAAAGACAATCTATCCTATTCAAAACAATTATTAAATATTTCTTTTATTGCTGATATTATTAATTATCTTATTGTATAAATCTTCAATTTTTTTGCGTTTTCATATTCTACATCTTCAGATTTGGGAACAGGCAAAAATAAGAAGCCTATTTGTTTTTAATTCACCTTCAATTCCTCCACCCATATAATATTTTTCTTAAAGCAAAGTAAAAAAACAGAGCTGTTCAAACATGCATTTAAGAATTTTAGATGTTTCCCTGTGATTATGTTTCCTGGTGCGATAGTATAAAAATTCTGCTTTTTCATCTAAAAATAAAAGAAGGACTTTTTTTGGCATAATGCAAGGATATATTATTTTTTTGCTTATTAAATTCGTCCGAATAATTTATCTGATCTTGGGTTTCAAACCATTTATTCCCAGTCTTTTTTTCTTGCATTAAATCCTTTTTATTCCATCAATATTTTTTTCTCCGGTCTGAGCTAATCTTCTTTTATCAAAAGATAGAAGATAATCACGTATCGCTGGATACTTATCTATATCATAGTGTTTGCTTGGAAAAAGTACAAATTAGATATAAATTTGCATAGTTATAAGTATAGCGTTTTTATATCTTTGCCTCTTAAAATTGGTCGAATTAATTCAGCAGATTTGGGATCTGCTGTTATTAATGAATTCTTTGCTGCTTCATCTATAATGAATGCATCATTATAGCCTGTAAGTATTCCTCTATTAATTGATAGGTCCCAATCTTGTAGTTTAGTTCCATATTGTTCTATCTTTTTTTCTTTATAGAAAGTTCAATAGGATTTAAAAATAACCCAGTTTTCGGAATTGTTAAATGATATTTCAGAGCTATTTTGCTTTATATAATCGCTCAAATTTCTTGTGCATCCATCATCCACAGTAACAGCAAGTGTTTTTTTCCTTTATTTTTCTCTTTACATGCAATCAAAGTATTAACGTCTACAGTAGCAGATTCAAATATTTTATTACCTGCATAATCAATCAATTTTAAAGGATTGTAATTATCTGCTAAATATCCACGCAACTTTTCACCATAACCAGATCTCATCCATTTGTTTGAAGTGATATAACATAATATGCCTTTATCTTTCAGAAGATTTAAACCTTTTTTTCATAGAAAATACAGTATATATCACCCGTTCTTGCAAATGTTTCATATCCTTGATCTTTTAATTCGTTTGCCAACTTACCACCATCTTTTTGTAACTGAACATAAGGTGGATTAGCGATAACAATGTCAAATCCATCATTTTTATAAACTTCTTCAAATTCTAGTTCCCATATGAAGAAAGGTTTGGTTTTTATTTTTTTAATCATGTCTTCAATTCTGTAGAAAAACACCATATTTTTCCTTGTGCAACCAACTCAGCTCTAATCAACTCCATCTGTTCAAGTTCAATTTGACGAGATAATTTTTTTGTTTTTCGTGTTCATCTGATGTATTAAAAAATTTAACCTTAGCATCCTTCAATCTCTTTAAGATTACTTCTACCGTATCCGTATTAAATAGATTCATCTGAAGATCAGCTTTAGCTTCTTTCTTTGAACCTCTCCATCTAACATTCCATAATTTTTATATTTTCAAAAAGTATCAACCAATGAATTTCCTACTCTCAAATGAAAAATTTAAATTTGGAAGAGGTTTTGACGCATCACCATTTGTTTCTTGATCTACGATCAAAGATAACCACAAACGTAGTTTTGCAATTTCTACCGCATCATATTCTAAATCCACTCCATATAAAAGAATTTTTGAATAGTTTGTAGTTTAATTTCGTACTTATCTATTTTTTTGTTTGTTAATTCAAGTAAATTAGTACGTAATTTAACTATTTGATTCAACATACCAACAAGAAATGCACCTGATCCAACAGCTGGATCAACTATAGTGAATTCACTAACACACTCGTCAATATCCTCTGCCAATCCTTTTATAAAGTCAGTTTCTTTAAGAGCATCACCGTAACGTACATAATTCAAAATAGAATCATAATCTAAATTCAACATTTTAGCTAATCTAGCTGCTAAAGACTCTTCACACATGAAGTGCACAATTTCTCTAGGTGTATAAAACGCTCCTAATGAAGAACGATCATTAGTATCTAATAAAGATTCAAAAATTTTACCTAGCATTTCTGGATCGATAGCAACTTCTTGTTCTTCTGGATCAGCTTCATCAACTGTGAAATTATATTGAGATAAAACATTCAGTAAACCAGTTTCTTTATCGTTAAACCAAAAAAATCATTAGGTATTTCAAAATCAGTATTTTTCCCAATCATAATTTTTCAATTGCTTGGAATAACCCACCATTTAGAAAAAGGTATCTTTTTACCTAAATATTCGTCATTATCTCTTTTAGCATTTAAGGCGTTATAAAATAGTGGCTCTAAAAAGTCATTGAAGTAGTTCCCTGTGAAGTTTTTTGTACTATTTAGCAAATAAGATTTGTCACCATCACCCCATTCAGAAGTAACGCCAATCCATCCCTTCTTTTTGAATAAAGTGAAGAAACATTATTTGTCCCATAGTCTTTTTTTACAGAAAGTTGTTGTGAATTTTTTTACACCATCTTCTCCTCTATAACCAACTCTATTTGCTTCATTTTTTTAAAAAAACATTATTTGTAGATAAGTAATCATATAATTCAAAAAAATTTATTTTTATATTCTTCATAAAAGTCTTTAGATAACCTTGAAACACTAAAAAGCTTCAGTTATTTGTTCCAAAGAAGGATTGGTATTTGATTCATATATTGGATTTAGTTGCTGAAAGTAAGTTCTAGTCGGCTCATCTTCTCCTACTAAAAAAAGAAAATCTTTTTGCTGGTTTTAAATTGTAATTCAACTCCATTTTCATTAAATTCATATTCAATTGTTACAAATGAAAGTTTCCAGTTTTTTTCCTAGTATCATCAAAGTATGCAACTAAAGCAGCATTAAAAATCAGTAAATTGATTTTCTAATAAATATGCCACAAAAATTTCTTTGAGCTTTTGGAGCAGAACTATTATTTTTTTACTTTAACAGATAGAACTATTACACTTTTTTTCCTACGTTATCTTCGTATTTACCAAATATCGTATATGATTGAATAGTATTTTTTTAAACATTGGTGGAATATCTGTTTGTTCTTGTAAAGGAACAGCTTCCATATCATTCAAAAAAATCTGCAGTAAACCGTTTATAGTTCTCTTGCCTATAAGGAACCGTTAATAATGATTTAAGCTTCTCCATGTCTATTTTTCATCCTTTTTCTAAATATTCAGACAAAACAATCACTTTTTGGTTTATTAAGTGAATTTTTGCACGTCATAATTTGTTCTTTCCATTAAAAAAACACTTCATCAATTGATGATTTAAATGCATTAACAATAGCATCAGAAGACTTAGAATTTTTTTATCTATTGCATTTTTTTACCTCTTTTTAGAACTCTTGAATTCAATGAACCACGTTTTTATAGCATTTTTCAACTTTCTCTAAATATTCTCTTTCAGCAGTTTTTTTAACGAAGAATTTGTTAGTAATGCTCTTAATGTATTTCTAACCTTTTTTTCATTAGGTGAAGCTGTATTTGAAAAAAATTGCTAGTTTTAGAAGAATCTAATATTGATGAATATAGGTTTTTATTTGAGGTAAAGCCTTCAAAATAGTCATTTGGAATTTCAATTCCTTTATCATTTTCCTCTGCTTCTAATAATTTTTGCAGCATCTTCAAATTCTATTTCACTTGAAGTACCGTTTTCATACTTAACAAACTTCTTAATCCATCCTTGTTTTATAAATGTTATTATAGCATTTGTATCATTAGACTTTCGTGCTACCCTGATCTTATCAGGCAAAGATTGTATTTTATTGGCTAAGTTTGTATTATTCGAAATAATGTCATTAATCATCTTGATGTAAGACATTTGTTTTCCATTTGACATCATATCTTCTTCATTATCCAACTTATTAGCCATCATCAAGAAATCGTACAAGTTATATGAAGTAACATGCTCGTCATCCGTTATGGTTTTAGAATCCTCTCCTAAAAGTTCATTAAACATTTGAACTTTTGCTCTTATTGAATCTTCTAAAGATAGGTGCTCTCGTGTATTAGCTCTTGGAAAGAAGTTATAAACATATAACTGTTCATTTTCTGATCCAACACGATTTATACGACCGACTCTTTGCATTACTCTTGTTGGATTCCATGGCAAATCATAATTAATAATTATTGATGCTTTATGCAAGTTGATACCTTCACTCAAAGAATCTGTAGTAATCAAAAATACGTTTATCATTTATACCTTTTGAGTTAAAATGTGGGTCGAAATTATATTGAATATACTGTTTTTTTGGACATGGAATCTCCACCTCCAAAATCAATTACAACATCTCCATAATCTCGTTCCAATTTTTTTCTTTTTAAGTAATCAACGGTGTCTTTAGCTTCTGAAAAAAATTATTAATTTTGTATCATTTCCAAAAGAATCAATATTATGTTTTAACAAATTATATTTTTTTCATCCCTTGTTTTGATATCATATTTACTCCACATATCAAAAAAATTTCTTGAAGAATCTCATCATCCGCTTTAACTTTATCAATGTAATCATACACAAATTCATCAGGTTTAAAAACAATCGATATCATTTGAATCAACAAAAACATTAAACGCTTCTTCTTCCATTTGATCTAAATCATTGAAATTGTATTTGGTTCTTGAAGCAGCACCCACAACAACTTTTTCCTTTATTGTATAAATTGATAAAACCCTCAGATGATATTTTTTCAATCTTTCTACAGATTTAAGAAAAGCATAGATAGAACTTTCTAGACGTTTTTACAAGTATTGTTTTAACAAATCCAATCATATTTTTGCTGTCTAGCTCTATCTGATCCGACCTTCTTTTGATTTTTTAAATATAGTAAAGGAGCATATCTTGCATAAGAAAAATTTTTTTAAGCAATTCTGTTGTATCTGTAAAAGTCTGTTCCATCTCTTCATCATACATATAATCCAAACGAATAGGATCATTTACTGTAGGAAACTTTAGACCTTGTTTTTTTCTAAATCCTCTTTATAATATTGATTTATTTCACTTCTAGTTCTTCTTATCAGCACATGTCTTAAGACATTGTCACGAATCTCTGCGGCAACATTCGATACAACTATGGGATCATTTTTTTGAAACTTTGACTTCTTTGTATAATTCATTAAAAATATTTTTTTCAAGATTATGATTTCCAGGAATTATTGAGGAATTTCTTGAATCCTGGAATAAAGTAATCAGATTTGCTATATCTAGAATTGTATTATTCTGAGGTGTTGCGGTAATCAAAATAACGCCTTTACAATAACAAATTTTCTTCAAATACTGAAATTCAGTAGAAGATGCATTTCTAAATCTATGGGCTTCATCAATAAAAACATATTTATATGAGGCTATATCATCCATTTCCGATAGTTGATCAACAATGCCAAGCGATACAACTTTATCAGACATTTTATATCCAAAATCAGCTAATACACTTTCCCAGTTATCTTTTACTACTGGTGGCACAATAAAAAGCTTTCTACCATCTAATAATTTTTCCAAGCATTGCTGCAATATATGTTTTTCCCAAACCTACCACATCAGAAATGATTACACCACCATGACGAGCTAAAATTTTTCTTGCTTGAGTAACGGCATCCGATTGATATTGTAGATTCATATAACCATCTGGCCATTCATAGTCATTCTTTCTAGAATCAATCTCTTCCTCAAAATAAACAAAGAGGAGCTTTAAAAATAATTCATATGGAGTTATATTTTTTTATTCATCCAAGTATCGTTGTTTATAGTTGTTAGAATATCTTCTGTTATATCTTTAGAATCTTTCCATAATTCTTCAAAAAAATCTAAGCCATATTGAACATCAGATTGATTTTTTTAAGTTCTACATTAAATTCAACATTTTTTTATCTAAACCATTAAATGTAAAATTACTAGAGCCTGTAATTAAGTTTCCAAATTGATCAGGTACTTTATCAGGATCCTTCCTAACAATATATAATTTTTGCGTGCACATTTTTTTCATAACACATGCGAATTTTGAGTTTTTCCAGATTTAATCCACTCACAAAACTTAAATACTCCATTTTCCATTTCTAAATTATCATCTTCTGTGTTATTAAATTCTTCTGTTATTACTTTTTGCACTTTACGAGTAGCGTTGGCTCCTGAAAGTTCGAATATATCCATTGCTCGGACAGTTTCTATGTCCGCTCCTAAGCCAATCAAAATTCGTATTTCTTTCACATCTTCCAATTGTTCTTTTAATAAGTAAAACCCAGTAATTCTAAAATATCCAACTAACACATCAAAATATTTTTGAATTAGTTAAAACCGTATTTAAAACGATCAGACAGTTTAATTCCATTCTCGTTCTTATTAGTAAATATTGACAAATCATTATTTGTTACAGCCATTATTCCAACCCCAATCTCTGCTTTCAATTATTTTTCTTTATTGATTATCTCTACCACATCATCAAATGTGCAATTTAAATACTTACAAATACGCACTAGAAGTTCCATAGAAATGAATTGTCCTTTTTCCCATTCTAGCTAACGTATTCTGACTAATACCTGCCTTTTGCGGCAAATTCAGTCTTCTTTAAATCCTTATCAATAAGTAATTTAAACAACTTTTTTTATATGATGCTTGTTCCATAACACGTTCTCCATCATTAAAACTATTATAACCTATTCATATTTCATCATAAATATATAACTTGCATATCTGCAAGATTTTTCTTAAACAAATACGATATTCAAAAAAATTTCACTTTGCGATGAATCGTTGGATTCGCATTATTAATTTTATAACTCTTGCCATTTGCTTCTTTTCTAAGATGATAAACATTCTTTAAGACTCAACATTGTATTATCATTTCACACATGTTCTAATTATATTGATGACAAAAATCAGAGATCCAACTCTTATAAATAGCCGATAACACAAATAAAAAAAATGCAGATCCAATTTATAACGATCTGCATTTTTTTATCATTGCACATACTTCATGGAAGAAGTTTTTCTTTCTTTTTTTAAGCACTGCAATACATGTCATCTTTCGTCGACTCATATATAAAGGATTACTTCCTTCAAAAGTATGAGTTTAAAAAGGAGAAAGATGAAATGAAATGATTTAAAAAAATGGAAAGAAAGGGATGAAAAAAATTCATGAGAGAAAATGGTTTGACAGAAGACAAAATCAAAGTTATCAATGATTATGATCGCATGATATTTAATTCAGATCGTAGATTCTATGAACACGCGCTACAACCGTCCGATAATTTTTTTGAATTCGTATGTGATAATTCAACAACAGAAATAACCACAGTAGAAGATTTTTATAAATTCAATATACAGTATTACTCTTGCGCAAGCTCTAGAAGAATTTGGATTTGAAGTTCAACTCATTGTCTTTTTTTAATGCATTGAGGATATACAGGAAAAGAAATATCCGAAATTACTGGTATTCCTAGATATACGATTTCAAGAAGACTTTCTAAACTAGAAAAGGATATAAATCAAAATCTAATAGTAAACAAAAATGGCCTAAATAAGAATGTAGTCTAGTGACATAGCCAAATATTAAAATACTTAAGTTAACCATCCAACCGGAGATGTCGTATGCCTAAATCTGAATTTTTAACTGACCTTGTTTTCAATGTGGACAACAAGGGCTTTGAACTACTTCAAGAAGTAATCGCTGCCCGAAACAACAAGGAAAGATATTGGTGTAATGAGTGTGGCTGTAGATATACTTTGATGAGTAATAGTATATTCTCTTCATCAAAGAAAGATTGTAATACATGGGTAATCTATCTTACGTTGATGACATTCAACGTACCACTGGAAATGACAGAAGAGATATGTGATATATCACACCCTACTGCTATGTTGTGGAGAGAAAAGGTATTTTCTACTGTAAATGGATACCAAGAACATCTATATTTGAAAGATCGTGTATGGATAGACGAGACATATCTCTATGATAGTTCTCCACTTCATGACGATAGTTATAAGAAGAAGAGAGGACTATCTAAGAATCAACTCTGTATCGTTGTGGCAATCGATTGTCACAAATACATACGCTGTTATTTGTGGTCATGGAAAGCCATCTGCTTCACGTATCTTTGAAGTACTAAAGAATCATATCGTTTCTGGATCAACACTAATACGAAATGGCGAAGAAGCATATGACAAAGAATATCTTGAGAAAACGGCATTGATAAACAATATGTGTTCATGGCTAAAAAGGTATATCTATCGCTTCATTGGGATGAGAATGACGAATCTAAAGTCCTATTTAAATCGGTTTGTATATCTGTTTAGGGTGAAGGGCACAGCAGAACGGTGGTAAAAGATTTATAAAATTTTACAAAATTTGATTTCACTCAATAAAACATATAAGAGAAACACTTGATTTCATAGCATTTCCATAAGCCATTTTTATTTACTATTAGATACCTACAACTGGACTTTCACCAGTTAGGTTTATGACTGCCTGCCACACACAGAAAAGCTCACCATAGAGACGAGCCTTCAATGTTTGGAGGAATATCCCATGAACAAAAGAGCCAAAGAAAAAAATTGCTAAATAGTATGCCGATGTAGTATCTATTTAACAATCTCTAATATAACGATTTTCAATTAGTTCTTTCTTGTTCTCTTCTACTTCTGTAAGAACTTCAGAATTTCTTCACGTCTAGCTTCCATATCGTTGTAGCCAAGTTCATATAATGCCTTTGTCTTTTCTACATCACCCTTATAGCGAGAAACTTTGATGTTCTGTGATGGTAGGATATGTAATGCTTTACCCTGTTCTACTTGTTGGTTGATAATTTCAACTTGATGATAGTAGTTTAAATGACGGACATGATAGTCTTTAGCAATTTGTGGATATTTATGATAGATAATGCGCATTAAGAATTCCACAATCTTACTTGCTGGCTTACGAACATAGTCCTTTGGCTTTGTAGTGATGATAAGTGTCTTTGTGCATCCCTGTTCTAAAGCACGTTCAATAGGAATCATCTTTGTAATACCACCATCAAGTAACTTCTTACCACGATAGTTTACAATCGCGGAAGCGATTGGAAGCGCACAGCTACCCAATAATACATGCATACTATCATCCATCTCATCAATGCCATAGTATACTGTCTTACCTTCATCCAACACATAACAACCCACTTCAATATTCGCTTTTTGATCTAATAAGGGTTGAATTGTCATATGTGCTTCTTTCTTTAATACATCATTGAATAGATGATTATATGCCACAAAATGTCCTTCTTTGAATAATGCTTTCAAGCCAACGATGTCTGGTGCGATAGAATACTTTGTCGCTAAATCATAGGCAATCTTTGTTTCGCCTTGCCAATACAGTGCTAGATATACAGAGCCGCTCGAAATACCAACACCATAATCAAATGTAATATTGTTATCGTTTAACCACTTCACGGCACCTGCAGTATACGCTCCACGGATACCACCGCCTTCCAATACTAAACCAATCTTTTCCATATAACCTCTTCTTTATACTAGTGGGATAAATACATTTAGAACTGCTCTAAATACCTTTACGATCCATACTGTATCACGTACCTCTTCATATGTAACTTCTTGTGATACTTCAAGTGCTTCTAAGAAATTCTCTTTCATCTTGTATACTGAATCTGTATCATACATCACTACACCATTTTCAAAGTGTAGAAAGTAACTACGGTAGTCTGTATTCGCTGTACCCACAATCCCAAATTTATCATCAGCTACCATATTCTTAGCATGATTGAAACCTGGTGTGTACTCATAGATTTTAACACCATTTGAAATTAAATCGAAATAATGACCGCGTGTAATCTGGAATACAAACTTTTTATCTGGGATATGTGGTGTTAAAATACGCACATCCACGCCATTCTTCGCAGCCATCTTTAGTGCAGTCTTCATTGACTCCGTTAAGATTAAGTAAGGCGCATCAATATAGATATATTTCTTTGCGTGTTGAATCATGTTTAGGTGTACATTTAACGCAAATGGCTCTTCATCTGTAGGTGTATCAGAATACGGTTGATAGAACCCCTTCGCATTTTCAGGATACTCATATAACAAATGATATTGCTCGTAATCGATACTATCATTTGTGCCACGAACATAGGTATACATCCCTAAAAACATACATGTAAAGGACCATACCGCATCACCCTCAATCATGATGGCACTATCCTTCCAATAACCAAAGCGACGATGACGATTGATATATTCATCTGAGATATTTACACCACCTGTAAAGGCAACACGGTTATCTACCACCGTAATCTTACGGTGGTCACGGTTATTCATAAGAGCTGCTAAAGATGGACGTATCTTATTGAAACGATAGGTTTCAATTCCACGTTTTTGAAGTTGTTTATCAAAGTGAATTGGGATATCCAAAGCTCCAAAATCATCATAAATCATGACGACCTTGACACCCTGTCGAACCTTTTCCTCAAGTAACGCAACTAAATCATCTAACATCCAGCCTTGATTAATAATGAAGTATTCCAAGAAAATAAAATGCTTTGCGCTAGAAAGCTCTTTTTTAAATACTGGATACCATTCTTCACCACTCTTGAAATAGGTGCTTGTAGTGTGTTCATAGACTGGAAAACCACCACCGCGAATCCCATAACGGAAGATCTGTTTTGCGTCTTCATCGTGGATATCATCAAGAATTGATTCATCTGGTTTGATTAAATCTGAAAGGGAACGTGTTGCACGTACGGTTCCATGATGTAGTTTTTTCGGTACCTTACGGTTTCCGGTAATCAGGTAGAGTGGAACTCCAATCACTGGTGCAGCCAATACCAATAATAACCAACCAATCTTATACGATGGATCGTTTCTTCGATTGATAATATAGATTGCGATAATCAGTGCTAAAATATCCAGCACTGGCATTGCAGTTCCATACGTTGTATAACCATAAAACAGTACTACAAAAAATCCCAACTGTAATAGGAGCAGTGGGATCACTACCATTAATCGACCTGTCAGTATTCGCCATAATTTTTTCATAAAATTATTATACCAAACTCCTTTTTCATTCTCTAAATTAGAGTGTCAATAAATAGATATTCTTAACTTTCTCTCCACGTCGATACAACCAATGATGTTTAGGAACATTCACTGTCTGTAGTAGTTCTGCGTGTAGAGATTGTATTGTCTTATCACTTGCGATATTGTCTGGTGAACATGTGATAATCACTTTACGAAAGTGATATTCCTCTTTTGCGATCTGTAATAGTAACTTACATGCATGATAGGCATAATGATGACCACGAAATCCATCATAGATACGATAACCTATATTTCCTGCATAGTATAATTCTTCATCCATGCCCAGTCGTAAATCACATTCCCCAATACACTCATATTCTCCATGACGATAAATGCTATAGACGATTGATTTGGGGAACGATTAAAAAACGAAACTGGAATCACTTCCCGAATCCTTAAATCAATACTTTCCGATTCATATAGCTGTTTCTTTATCATCACAAGTTTCCTATAGCTTTTCTTTTACAATATATACCGGTCTATCTTTTACTTCCATATATGTCTTTGCTAGATATTGGCCAATCACACCAATGGATAATAATTGTAGTCCAGATGCTAGTAAGATAATACATACCAGTGATGGCCAACCAGCAGTTGGATCACCAAACATTAACTTACGGATTACCACAAATATAATCATCAAAAAGGAAATCAAACAAAATAGCACTCCTACAAAAGAAGACATGGATAGTAATGCTGTAGAATATGCGGTTAAACCATCAAATGCATATTTCCATAACTGCCAAAATGACCACTTGGATTGACCATATTTACGTTGTACGTTTTCATATGCAATCCACTTTGTCTGAAATCCAACCCAACTAAAGATTCCCTTGGAGAATCGATTCTTTTCTGTAACGGAAAGTACTGCCTCAACTACCCTTGTATTCATGACACGATAATCTCTTGCGCCATCCATCACTTTTGTCTGCGAGAAGCAATTTAGTATTTTATAGAATAATTTTGCAAACCAAGAACGGATGCGTGGTTCCCCTTTGCGTGCTGTTCTTCTTGCGACAACTTGATCAGCACCCGCAAAAATTTCATCAATCATTTGCGGTAATAGTGATGGTGGATCTTGTAAGTCTACATCCATAATTGCGACAAGGTTTCCTGAGGCATGTTGTAGACCCGCATAAATTGCGGCTTCCTTGCCAAAATTACGTGAGAATGAGATGAGCTTGATTCGTTTATCCTTTTGATGTAAGTTCTTGATTTCTGTAACAGTTTTATCAGTTGATCCATCATCCACAAAGAGTAATTGATACATGATTGCATGTTTCAAAAAGTAAGCATCATTCTTACAGAATTCTTCATAGAAATATCGGATGTTTTCCTCTTCGTTATAACACGGAATAATTACAGTTAATAATTTCGGCATAATACTTCCCTCATCTTTGCACTTAAAATAGCATAATCATCGCTTCAGTTCAATGTAGAATAGATTCTTCAAAAAAGGTTCAACCAAATGATTGAACCTTTTTTTGCATTAGTCAGCGACTTCTTTCGCAATCTTGCGATAAATATCCTGTAATTCTTGTTTTTGTGCATCGGATAACTGTTTATCTGGATCATCCTTCGATAATTCGAAATCATCTAAGAGTGACACATGATAATCAACTAACTTACCATTCTTTACACCGATGACTGCTGGCACATAGAAACCTTTTTCACCTGAAGAGTTTACCTTTAATACTGGATCAATGTATTCTAGTAACTTCTTGTAGTCATCTTTTTCAACTTTCGCAGAAGCGTCAACGTAATAAATTGTTAAGTTTAATTCCTTCGCGACTTCATTTAACTCTGGAACTGCACGGTTACACCACGCACATTCGTCATATCCGTAATAAAGAATACCTGTTCCACCTTCTTCAAACATACGTAGGGATTCTTTCAATGTGATAAGTTGAAAATCTGCGACCTCATTGCGAATCCACTTATAACCTTTCATATCTGCCTTTGTGGAATTTAATTTGATTGGGTTTGTAATAGTGAGTGTATTTGAAGTTTCACTTGTGGATGTGTTCTTCTTACTTTCAGTTTTATTGAAGCAGCCTGCTAGTAATACGACTGCTAATAAGCATGTTAAGATTTTTTTCATCTTGTACCTCTTTTCTTTGCGTTTTAGTATAGCATAATCTAAAAACTCAATCTATTTTTCGAACTTCAACGGAATTAGAGAAAGATTCAATCTTCTCGCGTGTAGCCAAACCTTTCGAATACGCTGTGGCAGATCCACAGGATGCCCCAAACTGGAAGCTATCTACGATATTTCTGGAGCGGTTATATTCCATTAAGAATCCTGCAACGAGGGAGTCTCCAGTTCCCACTGTATTGACAATTGTTGTTGGGTCTAATACTTCACACTGGAATGTTCCTTCCTTTGATGCTAGAACTGCATTACCACTGATATCTAGTATCATTACGTTTTCAACCCCTTGGGCATGTAAGTCTTTTGTGGCATGTACCATATCTTCTGTTGTTTCAACAGGATAGGATACAAGTGCTCTTACTTCTTCCTTTGTTGTCTTCAACAAGAATAACTTCGTGGATAACATTTTCTTAACAAGCTCGGCATCTGTATCTAAGACAACCTTAATCCCATCTGCCTGTAACTTCTTTAAGATAGATACCATATGATCAACCGTATACGCTGGTGTATTTCCTGCTAATACAAGTACATCATTTTCATAGAGTGTATTTAAGTTTTCCTGCTAGATTATCTAAATCCTTATCTTGGATATATGGGCCACATGCATTCATGTTTGTGTCAGTTGTAGAATTGCACTTGACATTGATGCGTGTATTTCCATCAATGTAGGAAAAGTTAGGACGAATTTCCTGATACTTCGTTAATAAGCGAATATAGAAGTCTTTTGTAAAGCCACCAAGGAAACCGAATGCTCGTGATGGCACTCCTAAGTTACTTAACACGATAGAAATATTGATTCCCTTACCACCTGCTTCATAATATTCCAAATCAGAGCGATTTGTCTTTCCTGCTTCAATCGGGGAAGAAAACTCCATGTAATAATCTAATGAAGGATTTATTGTACATGTACAAATCATATTACACCTCTGCTACATTCTGAATGATCTTCAAGATAACTTGTATGGATTGTTCCAATTCATCAATCACGCAGTATTCAAATCGACCGTGGAAGTTTCCACCACCACAACCAATGTTTGGACATGGTAGTCCCATAAAGGATAGCTGTGCACCATCTGTACCACCACGAATTGGTTCTTGCAGAATGTGAATCCCTAACTCTTCCATGGACTTCTTTGCAATGATAACTGCAGTTGGATCTTTATCCAATACTTCCTTCATATTGCGATAGCTATCCTTGATTTCAATCGTTACAGCACCTTCACCATACTTCGTATTGATGAATTCAGCAGCCTTTAACATTAGCTCTTTCTTTCTGTTAACTTTTGATAATCGTGGTCTCGAATGATATATTCAAGCTCTGCACTTTCTACATCACCTTTCATATTATGAAGATGAATAAAACCTTCCCATAACTCTGTGTGTTCAGGTACTGCATGTGCAGGCATCATTGTTTGATATTCACATGCAAGCTTTGCCGCATTGATCATACGATTCTTTGCGGAACCTGGGTGAATGGAACGTCCATTAAAATGTAGTACTGCAGATGCCGCATTAAAAGTTTCATCAGATAGTTCACGTACAGTTCCACCATCCATTGTGTAGGCAAACTTCGCACCAAACTTCTTTACATCAAAGAAGCGTGGACCATTACCGATTTCTTCATCTGGAGTAAAACCAATCGCAATCTCACCATGCTTTACTTCGGGATGATCATGCAAGTATACAAGAGCTTCCATAATGGATGTAATACCAGCCTTATCATCTGCACCAAGTAGCGTATTACCATCTGTTACCATCAAACGCTTTCCCTTGAATTCTTTCATCCATGGGAAACGTTCCATGGATAGTGTTACATCTTTATTCAAGGCAATGTCCTTTCCATCAAAGTTTTCGATGATACGTGGATTGACACCAGTGCCACTAAAATCAGGTGCTGTATCCATATGTGCAATAAAGCCTACTGTATCAACCTTTTTATCTAAGTTTGATGGTAGCTTTGCGTATACGTAACAATGTTCATCTACCGATACATCTTGTAAACCTAATTCTTTTAATTCCTCAACAAGTAGATTTGCCAAATCAAATTGTTTCTTTGAGGAAGGTGTTTCTTGTTCATTTGCAGGATCTGATTGTGTATCAATCTTGCAATAACGTATTAATCTTTCTGCTGCGCTCATATTCTTACTCCTTTTCTGATTGTAAAAATGAGTGTTCATACTGAATCCCATTCTTTACATTTTCTAATGTTTGTTTATCACAGAGTGTTTCAATGATTTTTAATGCAAAATCAATCGTCGCACCCATACCACGACCCGTAATCAAATTACCATCTTTTACAGCCAATACCTGTTGGTATTCACCGCCAAAGCTTGGTTCATCAAATGTCGGATAACAAGTATACTTTCTACCATGCAGTAAACCACGACGGCCCAGAATTGATGGTGCTGCACAGATTGCACAGGATAACTTTCCTGCTCTAAAGTGTGCTTCATATAAGTCAACGAGTTTCTGATTGTTTTCAAGATTTTGTGTACCTAATTTTCCACCTGGGAAAATCATAACATCGTATTCATTTTGAAACTCGCTAAACAGTTTATCAGCCTGAATCTTCACTTGATGAGATGTTGTGACTGTCAGAGTCTCATTCATCGAAATCATATCAATCGTCAAACCTGCACGACGTAATAAATCAACTGTTATCAGTCCCTCACAGGTTTCAAATCCATCTGCCATAAAAATTGCACATTTCATTTCAATATCTCCTATCGATTCGTTGTTACATTTTCAACTTATGATAAATATTATACACCTTCAAGGCTTTGCCTTATCATTTATACTCTATTTTATATATGTTTGTAGTATATAAAAACCGCATTATCTGCGGCATTTACTTTAAAATTTGACGAACTCGTTTTTGCAGTTCTTTCACTGTTTTCTCTTCAAACCAAGGATTTTTACCAAGCCATCTAAAGTTAAGTGGACTTGGATGAACAATTGGAAAATACTTTGGTAGATATTCTTGATAGTTTTCTACTGTTTCCGTTAAGTTCTTCTTTTTCTCTTTGCCAAGATAATAATCGATAGAATACTTTCCAACCAACAAAGTTAATTCAATATTTGGCATTAACTTCAAACTTCTCATGATATTCTTGCGCAATAAACTTGCGTGGTGGTAAATCACCTGTTTTTGCCTTACCAGGATAGTAGAAATCCATTGGTAAGATTGCGATATCTTTACTATAGAACTCCTTATCATCAATTCCCATCCACTTACGTAAACGAATACCAGATTGATCATCGAAAGGGATTCCTGATCTTTCTACGTGTGACCCTGGAGCTTGTCCGATAATTAAGATTTTTGCGCTAGCATCTACCTGTAAGATAGGACTGTATCCGTTCTTTGTATATTCTTTATTCCGTGGATCTTTTTTCAATTCCTCTAATAATTCTTCTATTTTCATCTTCACGACCTCTAAAAGGAAAAAATCCTGCTATCTTTCGATAACAGGATAAACCAATTACATTTCAGATTCAATCTTTCCGATTTCACGAGCGTGTCTTCTACGATCGATTTCTGTTAGATACTTCTTACGAATGCGAATATCTTCTGGCGTGATTTCTACGAGTTCATCATCGTTGATAAATTCAATCGCAGCTTCTAAAGACATAATACGTGGTGGAACAAGCTTCATGGCTTCATCGTTACCAGTAGAACGAACCGCAGTCATCTTCTTATTCTTAATTGGGTTAACACCCATATCCATATTCTTAGCGGATACACCAATAATCATACCTTCATATACAGGTGTTTGTGCACCGATGAATAACTGTCCACGTTCCTGAATATTCCAAAGGGCGTATGTCATAGCACTGCCTGTTTCCGTAGAAATGAGAGCACCATTTTCACGCTGTGGAATTTCACCCTTAAATGGTTCATAACCATCTAAACGCTGTACCATAGTACCTTCACCATGTGTCATATTGATGAAGTCTGATCTAAATCCAATCAATCCACGTGTAGGACACTTATAAGTAATACGTGTGTATGTACCAATTTCTTCCATGTCAGAAAGGATACCCTTACGTACATTGAGAGCAGAGATAACAGAACCAGAATATTCTGTAGGAACATCGATGACAACTTCTTCGATAGGTTCACATGTAACACCATCAATCTTCTTCATAATAACTTCAGGACGTGATACAGCAATTTCAAAACCTTCACGACGCATCTGCTCTAATAAGATTGTTAAGTGTAATTCACCACGACCAGACACCTTGAATGTATCTGTAGAATCTGTATCTTCAACCTTTAAACCAACATTTACTTCAAGTTCTTTATCTAAACGTTCACGAATATTACGTGAAGTGACAAACTTACCAACTTGTCCAGCAAATGGAGAATCATTAACCATGAAGTTCATGGATAGTGTTGGCTCTTCAATCTTTAACATTGGCATTGGATCTGGAGCACCTTGAGGGCAGATCGTATCACCAATATTAATATCAGGGATACCAGAAATCATACAGATTTCACCACACTGGATTTCTTCAACTGGAACACGACTCAATCCTTTGTAGATAAAGACCTGATTTGTCTTACCTTGGTGTGCATTACCATCCGCATTGCATACTGTATAAGATGTCGCAGCCTTTAATGTGCCTTTGTATACACGTCCAATTCCTAAGCGTCCGATATAATCGTCATATGCAAGTGCACTAATTTGCATCTGCACTGGCTCATCAATCAAGTTTGGATACGCTTGTGTATGATGGATAATTGTTTCAAATAGTGGGACGATATCTTCATTTGTACCATCCTGCTCATAATGAACAATACCCTCTCTAGCCTTACCAAATAAGATTGGGAAGTCTAACTGGTCATCCGTTGCGTTTAGTTCGAGGAATAATTCATAAACTTCATCGATAACTTCGTTCGCACGAGCATCCTGTTTATCCATCTTATTAATTAATAGGATAGGACGTAGGCCTGCTTCTAATGACTTCTGTAACACGAAACGTGTCTGTGGCATTGGTCCTTCGGCAGAGTCTACTAACAAGATAACCGTATCAACCGTTTTGATAATACGCTCAACTTCAGAAGAGAAGTCTGCGTGACCTGGGGTATCAACGATATTAATCTTATAGTCTTTGTATGTTACAGAGCAGTTCTTAGAATAAATAGTAATTCCTCTTTCACGCTCGAGATCGTTGGAGTCCATAATGCAGTCTACAACCTTCTCGTTATCTTTAAATACATGACTTTGTTTGAGGAATGCGTCTACTAATGTTGATTTCCAGCATCAACGTGAGCAATGACAGCAATGTTAATAATCTTTTGATAGTCCATCTTCTCTTCACCTTCTTTTAAGCATAAGCGGATAAATTATATATTTTATGGCCGCAAATTACAACCCAAACCCATCTAAAATACAGATGTTTTCATTGACGATAGATGTGGAGGTTGCTATAATATTTGAGCGATGCACCAGTGGTGGAATCGGCAGACACGTACGCTTGAGGGGCGTATGAGGCAACTCGTGCAAGTTCAAGTCTTGTCTGGTGCACTATCAAAACCCACAATTTCGTGGGTTTTTTTACGCTTTCATCTATACTTTCATGAAAAGTTTGCAAGTTGATATTTTTATTTCAATAAAAAAAGAATGTAAGCGGTATAATATCTCTTTACTTTTTAGTTGTGATAAAACTATCATTGATACTTGTAGGAGGAAAAAGATTAATATGAAAAAGTATTGATTCCGGCTTTAGCCTTAACAATGGCTTTATCCTTAGCCGGCTGCTCAAAATCTGACAAAACAGGTTCTACAGCAGAAACAAAAGAGACTGTAAAGACAGACTACGATGTAGTAGTTGTTGGTGCTGGCGGAGCTGGTCTTACTGCCGCAATTACAGCAGCTGAAAACGGTGCATCCGTTGTTGTTGTTGAAAAGATGGCAGCTATTGGTGGTAACACAGCTTTATCCGGTGGTGAAATGGCAGCACCTGGTAACTGGTTACAACAAAAAGAAGGCATCGAAGATAGTACTGATAAGTTCTATGAAGATGTAATGAAAGGTGGCGACTACAAGGCTAATCCTGAACTCGTTAGAGTTTAGCTGATAACGCTTTAAGCGCTGCTGAATGGTTACGTGATGACATCAAGGTTGACTTCGAAGACAAGATGATGTTCTTTGGTGGACACAGTGTAATGCGTTCCTTAGTACCACATAACGAATCTGGTGTTGAAATCATCCAGAAGTTAAAGGCTAAGGCTGATGAATTAGGTATCACAGTATTAACAAACACAAAGGCTACTGAATTAGTAGAGTCAGATAAGAAGGTTACTGGCGTTAAGGCAACAACAAAAGATGGTGATGTAACATTCACAGCTTCTAAGGGTGTTGTTCTAGCAACTGGTGGTTTCGGATCTAACATTGAAATGCGTAAGGAATACAATCCAGAAATGGATGAAAAGATTCTATCTACATGTTCCCCAGGAAGCACTGGTGACGGTATTGTAATGGCTGAAAAGCTTGGTGCAGCTACAGTTGATATGTCATATATCCAAACATATCCAACATGCGACATCACATCAGGTACATTATTATATGTTGGTGACGTTCGTTTAGCTGGTAGATCAATCCTTGTTAACAAGGAAGGTAAGCGTTTCGTTGAAGAACTAGAGCGTCGTGACGTTATTTCTAAGGCTGTTACAGAACAGACTGGTGGTGTTTCATACATGTTCTGGGATGAAGCATCTATGGAAGCTTCTGGTGTTAAAGGAAGCTCACCCTGAAGAGTACGAAAGACTCATCAAGGAAAAGCACTTAGTGAAGGCTGATACAATCGATGAAGCTGCCGCATTCTTCGGTATTGACGCTGAAACATTAAAGAAGACTATCGCAGATTACAACCAATACGCTGCTGATGGTAAGGACTTAGAATTCAACAAGCGTGGTAAGTTAGTTGCCTTCGGTGAAGGTCCATACTACATCATGGTTTCACAACCATCTGTTCACCACACAATGGGTGGTGTTGTAATCAATACAAACGCTCAAGTATTAGACAAGGATGGCAAGGCTATCTCTGGTCTATACGCTGCTGGTGAAGTTACTGGTGGTATCCATGGTACAACCGTCTAGGTTCTGACGCTATAGCTGATATTACAGTATTTGGTAGAATCGCTGGCGAACAAGTATCTAAGTAAGAACAGATAAAGGGGCTGTAACGATTAAGTAAATTTTATAGATTTACTTGAGGCGTACAGCCTCTTTTCTTGTGCCTTTTTCATATGTTTATGTAAAACAGTATAAAAGTAGATATTTTATAGCTATTTTAAGCGCACTAAAAACAACCTGTCCTATATGAAGTTATTTTAGGATAGTATCATTCTCAGTTTCTTTTGGTGATATTTCATCAGATTGAATCCCATACAGATCAAATAGAGCTCGTTTTCCACATTCTCCATTCCTCTTCTATGGATTCTGTTATATTGCCAATCACTCTTGATGATTCCAAATGTTCCTTCAGCTTGTATACATCTCTGTTGTCTTAGCTGTATTCCGGCTTCGCTATCCAACAGTTCCTTCGCATGTGCCTTCAGTTCATCGAGGATCGGATTGATGCGTACTGCTCGTGTCTTAGCTTTTGTACATTCCTTTTTGAGTGGGCATCTATTACATGTCTTGCATTCCCAAACTTGTGTAATGCATGGATAGTCAGTCTTTGTATTTTGATAATCCTGTTTGTATACAAACTCTCTACCTTGTGGACATATCAATTTCCCGTTTTCTTCTCTCAACAGGTTCTCTTTTCGATAGATGTCTTTCTTGAACTTGGCTGTCTTTTCATATCGATAGTTTTGATATTTGAGATAGCCTTCGATATCTTTTTCCAAACAGTACATATAGTTGTCATAACTTCCGTATCCCGCATCTGCTACGACGATACCTGGATATTCTTGATATCTTTTCTCATAACCGTCCATGAACGGAATGAATGTCTTCGTATCACTTCTGGCATTGCTTACCATGACATGCATGATGAATTCATCTGATTCGGCTAGTTGTACGTTATACCCAGGCTTGAATACTCCTGTATTGTTGTAGTAGTCATACTTCATATGCATAAACGTCGCATCATGGTCTGTCTTACTATAACTGTTTCTATCATTCCCGCAGGTTTCGATGCGTTCTTGGCATTCCTTTAACTTTTCGTTGAGTTTCTTTAATTCCTCATATGCCTTTTGTAAAGCTGTCTTGCGGTGTCCTTTCCCTAGTGCGAATTGGACCTTATTCTTTGAACACCACCGCCATATTGAAACGATATATCCTCCAATGGCCTGTGTATCTTCATAGCTTTCTGTATAAAAGATACCTGTTAGTTTTGTAAGTTGCCCAATCGTCTCTGCTATTCTTGCCAGTGTCTTGTCTTTTGTCTTTACAGCTGTCTTCTTCCATACGAAGCTGAACTTATTGGCATTGGCTTCCATGGAAGTTCCGTCGATATACAAGATGCGTGTATTTACCTTCATCTTCTTACAGATGACCAACATGATCTCTGTAAATATATCGGAAGCGTTTCCTTTGATTTGATTCGATATGAATCTTTTGAAAGGCCATGAAAGATGGTCTTTCATCTTGGCATAGATACATAAAGCGGATATCCGTTTTACATTTTTTTCTTCTATAGATCGTAGACTATAGACATGATTCATATACGCAAATAAGATGACTCTCATCATCATGATAGGATCATACCCTTGGTTACCTTTTATGAGATCGGATAAACCTCCTCAAGTTGATACTATTTACGATCTCTAGGAAAGACCACATTGGATCAAGTTTATCAATGACCAATGATAAATCTATTGGTAAACGCAATTGATATGGGGTATAATCTACATGGTTATAATTTATCGTGTTTTCCATACATATAAATTATAACTCAAAAATAAAATGTCCTTCCTCTTAATTTAGAGGTTGGACATTTTTATTTTATAAAGCTGTTATGCGTTACAGCCCCTTTTTTTGTTATTAGTTTTATTGTTTTTATCGCTTTTTTTGCAGAAACTATCATATAACTACATGCATTGACTAAGATTTTAATATCATCAGTAATACAGATCCAATTCTTCCCTTCTCTAGATATCTTACAATTCTTATCACTTATTTTATTTTTTTACAATATTCAACAACATCTTCTAAATTTAAATTTAAACTCTCTTTAATTCTAATTCGCCCTTCAGGTGTCACATTTATATTATCTATATTTAATAAAAAAATTCTTCTCTAGTTTCATTTTTTAAGTATTTTTGGTATTATTTGAAAGAATCTGTTTTTACATCTTTTGCGTAATTTTCTATACAATCTTTCCAGTCATCATCATTTCCCCACCAATGATACTTTGAACAATTCATCCTATCCAATACTCTAGATGGATAAATTTTTTTCAATCTCCAATTACAAATCTGTTCTCTTTTAATGATGCATTCAATGAAACTATTTTTTTATGCCTAGGTTTTCCTAAAACAACAAGTTTATCTCCACCATCTCCCCATTGGTGTGGGGCAATGTAGACTTTAGTACCAGGAGATAATAACTTTATACCAGATTTAATTTCATGTTCTTCTCCATAAAATCTTTTATCTACTATATTCCCAACCAAACACCATCTCCAGTCATAGTTTATTTTTTCATTTTCCTTCATAGTCTTAATACCTTGACCCAATTATAGCATGTAAAAAGCCCCGCTTAACGAGGCTAATTCCACTGTTCAAAATCATTATGATATAACTGAGAAAGTTCTTTAGGTTCGACACTTCCTTGTGGATATGGATAGACTGGTAGATCTGCGTCAGAATACATCTGCTTTAAAGCATCTATATATTCCCAACTGTATTCTATCATTTCCCATTTTGTAAACCATGAGTTATCGCCAATCATGCACGCATGTAACATTCTTTCATACGCTTCTGGCGTATTTAGCTTAAAGATTAAATTACAGTTTTGGCAGAAGTCCATCTGTGCTTTTGTAATACTATCTTCACCTGGTGTCTTGATATTAAATTCAAGATATACGCCTTCTGTTGGTTGAATCTTGATTACTAGTACATTTGGATCTACATCTTCGCGCTGTCTTTTGAACGTAATCTTTACTTCAATTTCTCGACGAGCCATTTTCTTACCTGTACGGATATAGAATGGCACTCCTTGCCAACGCTCATTATCGATGAACAGTTTTAATCCTGCAAACGTTTCTGTTGCAGATGCAGGATCAACATGTAGTTCTTCTCTGTATCCTTCATACTGACCCAATAATAAAGTATCCTGAATCTTTAGTTCACTAACTGGACGTAGTTGTTTCAGCACTGCAAGCTGTTGTTCATTCATATTTCCTGTTGGATCATCTACTGCCACAATACTCATAATCTGTAATAAATGGTTTTGAACCATATCCTTGAGGGCACCTGCATGATCATAATAGTTCCCTCTTGTTTCAACACCGACTTCTTCTAGTGCTGAAATCTGGACATGATCGATGTTATCTTTATTCCAAACATTTTTAAATAATAGATTCGCATCACGAATTGTTAAAATATTACGAACCATTTCTTTACCAAGATAATGATCGATTCGATAAATATGATCACTACCAAATAGTGTCTCTAATTTCTTGCTTAGGAATTTCGCAAGTTCTAAACTTGCGCCAAAAGGTTTTTCTAATACAATCTTTGGTTCATGCATGTTTTTCATCGTAGAAACACCATCTGTGATTCCTTCAAAGAAATCTGGTGCTACCGCATAATATACGACATGATTTTCTGATGGATGTACTTCGTAGTATTGATCTAATAACTGATATTGGGATTGGTCTGTAAAATCCATGCGAAAGTAATGAATATGTTCAAAGAATGCTTGTAACTGCTCATTTTTTACTTTTACTTGTGCAAACTCACTAATCCATGGTTCAATGATTCCCTGATAATCCGCATCTGTATAGTCACGTCTTCCAATTGGTGTAATTAAAAACTCCTCAGGAAGCTGATTTTTAATATACAGATTATACATGGCAGGCAAAAGTTTACGATATGTTAAGTCACCTGTTCCGCCAAATATTGTAAGTGTTAATTTATTCATGGCTGCCCCACTGATGGTGCTCAAACCCTTCACGGTCGACTCTTTGATATGTATGTGCACCAAAGAAGTCACGTTGACCTTGGATGATATTCGCACCTAAACATGTACTAGATAATTGATTGATGTATGTAAGTGCTGCGGTAAAAACTGGTAGTGGTAAATCAATAGATTGTACAACAATCTCTTTTAATGCTGGCGTATTTTCTAATACTTCATTTTTGAATACTGGATAAAGAAGTAAATCATCTGCACCATCATCATATGCATGCATGATATCCTGTAATAACTTTGCTTGGATAATACATCCTGCTCTAAAGATAGCCGCAATCTGCTTGAGATTTAAATTCCAACTATACTTATTAGACGCATCACGATATAGATTAAATCCCTGCGCAAAAGCAACTGTCTTTGCTAGCTTATATGCTTGATGTACCTTTTCAATATCAATGTTTTTCTTATCAGTTGTATTTTCCTTGCGATATGCATCACGTAAAGTAAGTTGGTTAGACATGATACGTGCTTGATACGCTGCCGTTAATAAAGACGCATTAAACTCTTGGCGTAGTGCTTCTATACTTGTCCAACGACCTGTTCCCTTATTTCCAGCTACATCTAAGATAACATCCACAAGATCATGTTCAGTAACAGAATCTTTTTCTCGCAATACAGTTACTGTAATATCAACGAGATAGCTTTGTACATCTCCTTGGTTCCACTGCTCTAATACATCCGCAATCTCACTATTGGTATAGCCTGCTGTATATTTTAGAATTAAATATGTTTCCGCAAGTAATTGCATATCCGCATATTCAATTCCATTGTGTACCATCTTCACATAGTGACCACTACCTTCTGGTCCAATATATGTACAACATGGTTGACCATCTTTCTTCGCTGCGATATCTTCTAATATCTTTCCTATCGAAGCGTAGGCATCTTTATCTCCAGATGGCATGATACTTGGACCTTTTAAGGCACCTTCTTCACCACCAGATACACCAACGCCAAAATATTTTAATCCATGGCTAGCCATCTGCTTGTGACGACGATTTGTATCCTCAAAGTAAGAATTACCACCATCCATGATGATATCTCCTTCTTCTAATAACTCTGAAAGTTGTGCTAGTACATCATCAACCGGTTTACCAGCTGGTACCATCAAAAATACACGACGTGGTTTTTCAAGAGAATTCACAAAATCTTCTAACTTTTCAAAACCATGAAAACTCGGGATATTTTCATCAATCAATAATTTTGTACGTTTGAAAGAACGATTATATCCACTCACTTCATAACCGTGATTTAACATATTTAAGGCGATGTTTTTCCCCATGACACCTAATCCAATTACACCAATATTACTCATTTTCATTACTCCTCATGATAATAGAAACACCTTCTGGAATTGTTACTGTTGATACTGCGCTCTGTATGTATGCATGTTCAATCGGTAATACGCTTAGAGAATCCGAAAAGCGATTTGCGACAATAATATCATCATCCACAATCACAAAGTCACGTGGATGCTTACCTGCACAAGATGTTACTTGGATACGCTTAACATCTTTACCGGATACATGTAATACTGTGATTACATCTTGTGTACGTGTTGATACGTATAAATAATCACCCTTCTTACGTATTGCGGCTGTATCTTTAACATGTGATAAACCATTCTCTAAAAGTTCTACTGTATTTACAATCTTCTTTGTATGCATGTCTACGACATATAGAAGATTGCTTAATTCACCTACTACATATAAGTATTTCTCATCATCTGAGAAAACCGCGTGTCTAGGGCCTGCCCCTTCTTCAAATGAAATCTCATCCACAACCGTAAAATCTTTATCCAATATCTTGATCTGGTCCATAAAAAGACATGGTACGAGATATTGATCCTTGTATGGGATAACCTGGTGGCATCCAGCCTTATCCTTGATGTGTGTTCTCTGAACCAGTTCAAGATGGTTATTTTCAAATCGTAATAGCGTTACATCACCACTGTGGAAGTGTGCTGTAAAGATTAAGTTATCTTTCACACCGACATAGCATGATGTAAATGCTTCAAAAACAATATGATCAATTTCATTGCCACTTAAATCAAATACTGCTACACCAGATCCTTCTTCAAAATCACATACTGCCACAATATAGTCATTCATCCACGCTAAATACTTTGGATTACGAACTTTTGTAAATAAATGAACATCTGTTACCTTATGATTTTCAAATGTGAACGCATAAATACCTTCACTCTTTTCAGATGTGTATGTTCCTACATAGCCTGTATATGACATCATTAGTTCCTCTTATTTCTATTGGTCTTATTGTATTCTCTTTCGGTTAAAAACACTGCTATTTTGCCCTAAAACGCAAAAAGGGGCTGTAACGATTAAGTAAATTTTATAGATTTACTTGAGGCGTACAGCCTCTTTTCTTGTGCCTTTTTCATATGTTTATGTAAAACAGTATAAAAGTAGATATTTTATAGCTATTTTAAGCGCACTAAAAACAACCTGTCCTATATGAAGTTATTTTAGGATAGTATCATTCTCAGTTTCTTTTGGTGATATTTCATCAGATTGAATCCCATACAGATCAAATAGAGCTCGTTTTCCACATTCTCCATTCCTCTTCTATGGATTCTGTTATATTGCCAATCACTCTTGATGATTCCAAATGTTCCTTCAGCTTGTATACATCTCTGTTGTCTTAGCTGTATTCCGGCTTCGCTATCCAACAGTTCCTTCGCATGTGCCTTCAGTTCATCGAGGATCGGATTGATGCGTACTGCTCGTGTCTTAGCTTTTGTACATTCCTTTTTGAGTGGGCATCTATTACATGTCTTGCATTCCCAAACTTGTGTAATGCATGGATAGTCAGTCTTTGTATTTTTCATGATCCTGTTTGTATACGAACTCTCTACCTTGTGGACATATCAATTTCCCGTTTTCTTCTCTCAACAGGTTCTCTTTTCGATAGATGTCTTTCTTGAACTTGGCTGTCTTTTCATATCGATAGTTTTGATATTTGAGATAGCCTTCAATATCTTTTTCTAAACAGTACATATAGTTGTCATAACTTCCGTATCCCGCATCTGCTACGACGATACCTGGATATTCTTGATATCTTTTCTCATAACCGTCCATGAACGGAATGAATGTCTTCGTATCACTTCTGGCATTGCTTACCATGACATGCATGATGAATTCATCTGATTCTGCCAGTTGTACGTTATACCCAGGCTTGAATACTCCTGTATTGTTGTAGTAGTCATACTTCATATGCATAAACGTCGCATCATGGTCTGTCTTACTATAACTGTTTCTATCATTCCCGCAGGTTTCGATGCGTTCTTGGCATTCCTTTAACTTTTTCATTGAGTTTCTTTAATTCCTCATATGCCTTTTGTAAAGCTGTCTTGCGGTGTCCTTTCCCTAGTGCGAATTGGACCTTATTCTTTGAACACCACCGCCATATTGAAACGATATATCCTCCAATGGCCTGTGTATCTTCATAGCTTTCTGTATAAAAGATACCTGTTAGTTTTGTAAGTTGCCCAATCGTCTCTGCTATTCTTGCCAGTGTCTTGTCTTTTTGTCTTTACAGCTGTCTTCTTCCATACGAAGCTGAACTTATTGGCATTGGCTTCCATGGAAGTTCCGTCGATATACAAGATGCGTGTATTTACCTTCATCTTCTTACAGATGACCAACATGATCTCTGTAAATATATCGGAAGCGTTTCCTTTGATTTGATTCGATATGAATCTTTGAAAGGCCATGAAAGATGGTCTTTCATCTTGGCATAGATACATAAAGCGGATATCCGTTTTACATTTTTCTTCTATAGATCGTAGACTATAGACATGATTCATATACGCAAATAAGATGACTCTCATCATCATGATAGGATCATACCCTTTGGTTACCTTTTATGAGATCGGATAAACCTCCTCAAGTTGATACTATTTACGATCTCTAGGAAAGACCACATTGGATCAAGTTTATCAATGACCAATGATAAATCTATTGGTAAACGCAATTGATATGGGGTATAATCTACATGGTTATAATTTATCGTGTTTTTCCATACATATAAATTATAACCAAAAAAATAAAATGTCCTTCCTCTTAATTTAGAGGTTGGACATTTTTATTTTATAGGCTGTTATGCGTTACAGCCCCTTTTATATTTCCCTACTCTTTTCTAAAGCAGACGCAATAACCTTATCCATATCATAGTACTTGTACTCACCTAAACGACCACCAAAAAGAATATTTGTTTCGTGTGAGGCAAGTTCCTTATACTGCTCATATAAAGCAGTATTCTTTTCATCATTAACTGGATAGTAAGGCTCGTCACCCTGTTTCCATTCAGAACTATATTCACGACTAATGACAGTCTTAGCTAAATCGTTGCCATTTTCATCTTTCCCGAATGTAAACCACTTATGTTCGATAATACGTGTCCATGGTGTTTCACGATCTGTATAGTTTACTGCCGCATTTCCCTGGAAATTCGGAATATCTAAAAGTTCATTTTCGAAACGAACAGAACGATATTCCAATGTGCCTAAACGATAGTCAAAAATAAGCATCGATCGGTCCTGTATAAACCACTTTTTTTCCGCAAGTGCATCATACTCTTCTTTTTACTTGAAGATAATCGACATTGAGTCGAACTTCAATACCTGCAAGCAGGTTTTTCAACTAGCTTTGTATAACCACCAACAGGAATACCCTGATAGAGCGCATTAAAATAGTTATTATCAAAAGTTAAGCGAACTGGTAAACGTTTGATGATAAATGCTGGTAGTTCAGTACAAGGTCTTCCCCATTGTTTTTCCGTATATCCTTTGATTAGTTTCTCATAGATATCTGTTCCAACAAGTGAGATTGCCTGTTCTTCAAGATTTGTCGCTGTTGTAATATTTGCGGCTTTCTTCTGTTCTTCGATTTTGTGAATCGCTTCTTCTGGTGTTACAACACCCCACATTTTATTAAATGTGTACATATTAAATGGTAAAGAATATAACTCACCATGGTAATTGGCTACTGGTGAATTCGTGAAACGATTGAATTCGATAAATTGCGTAATATACTTCCAGACATCTCTATCATTTGTATGGAAAATATGTGCACCATACTCATGTACATCTATGCCTTCTGCCTTCTTTGTGTAGATATTACCAGCAATATGAGGTCGCTTATCAATAACAAGAACTTTCTTGCCTTTTTCTTTTGCCTGTTGGGCAAATACTGCACCAAACAATCCAGCGCCTACAACTAGATAATCATATTGTTTCATATGTACTCCTTATTAAGCACCGTATTTTCTACGGATAATATCTGCAACCTTTCCTACAAGACGTTCACAGATTTCATCTGTCTCAGCTTCTGCCATTACGCGTAATAGTGGTTCTGTTCCACTTGGACGAACAAGGATACGACCATTACCATTGAGTTCTTCATTTACTTCATCGATTGATTTTTGGACTTCCTCATCATCCATTACTAGCGTCTTGTCTGTAACCTTAACATTTACTAGTAACTGTGGATAAATCTTAAGTCCATCACAAAGCTCGATAATACCCTTACCAGTATTCTTCATAACTTCAAGCACAGAAAGAGCTGTTAATAAACCATCACCCGTTGTGGCATGTTCCTTCAGGATGATATGTCCACTCTGTTCACCACCGATAACATAGTTATCACGGAACATGACTTCAGAGACATACTTATCTCCTACCTGTGTCTTTTCAACTTGAATTCCTTCACGTTCCATCGCTTTATATAGACCTAAATTTGCCATAACTGTTGTAACAATTGTGTTATTTGTTAACTTGTTTTGGTCACGTAGATATTTACCGACGATATATAACATGAAGTCACCGTTTACAAGTTCTCCATCTGGACGAACCATAATCTGACGGTCCGCATCACCATCAAATGTTAAACCAACAGTATAGTCACCCTTCTTCATCTCTTCACAGAATAATTCAGGATGTGTTGAACCACACTTCGTATTGATGTTGATGCCATTTGGCTCATTGTGGAACGCTGTTACTTCAGCGCCTAATCTTTCAAGTGCCTTCTTAGCTGTAAATGATGAAGAACCATTTGCACAATCAATCGCAATCTTCCATCCACTCAAATCTAATGGATATTCTTTTACAATCCAATCTAAGTAAATTTCAATTCCTTGTGGGTAAGCAATTACCTTACCAATTTCACTATCTGTACGATATGGAATTGTAACTTTACCATCAATATAGTCTTCAATGAGGCTTTCAATATCACTAGATAGCTTGAATCCATCATTTGAGAACACTTTAATACCATTATCGTAGAAAGGATTATGGCTAGCAGAAATCATAGCACCACACGCAAAACCATTCTCCTTTGTTAAAAGACAAATCATTGGGGTTGGGCAATATCCTGCTAGATATGCATCGCAACCTTCAGAAGTAATACCAGATGCTAGTGCATTTTCAAACATATCACTAGATAGTCTTGTATCCTTACCGATTACAATTTTATTCTTTCCTTCTTTACTAAAATAGTGCCCCAGGTATCTTCCAACCTGGAAGGCCCTCTCTGCTGTTAATACTTCATTTGCTTTTCCACGGATTCCATCCGTACCAAAATATCGTCCCATTCGTTATTCTCCCTCTTTCTGTTGGGTATTTTGATCACCTAAAACTGTGAGTGTAAGTTTATTATTTTTCAAGCTGTACTTTACAAGTCCTGTTGTAGGTTGCTCTACCTTCACTTCAAATTCATGCAAGCCAGGCTCTGCTGTAGACATATCAATGTATAGATAAATATCGTTTTCATTAATCTTACTGATGTTCTCTTGTGTACCAAACACTTCCACATCCATAGTAGTAATATTGTCTGACTGTGTAGCTTTGTAGTTGTGTACATTGTTCTTGTAGTTGATTGGAACACCGCTAATTGTCTTTGTTGTTCCTGTACCAAACTTCACATCTACACTAATCGTTGAAACAGTTGCTGATGTAATACCAGTAGGTAATACAATATCTTGCGATACCGTCGTATCCTTTGTAAGATTCGATACATCAACTTCTACTGTTATTTTATCAACATCGAGCAATGCACTTTCAGTACCGTAAATTGTAACAGTCTGTTTATCAGCTACCGCTGAAGCGACAGCCTGATTATCACCAGGTGTACCTTTAATCTTTACTTCGATAGGTACTGTTTTGTTTGGTGAAGTAACCGGTACATATACATGCATGGTTTGAGGTTCGATATCTACATTTACAATTTGACCATTCGCATCGTAGGCAACTAGCTTGGCATCTTGTTCGAAGTCTGCAACTTGATTGGATACATCAATAAGTGCCTTTACAAAAGCAATTTGATTCAATGTATCCTGTGATGCACGGATATTTACAACAGAGGACGCAAATTGAGGAGTACCTACGTTATATATTCCATCCATCTTATCACGATGAATAATATCATAAGAGATAGCGAATTGTTGTGTAACCTTCTTCTTGATTGTTACAACAGCATTGGATGGATTAACGATCGTACTGACAGAATCTCCAAATCCTTCCGCAATCAATGTTACTGCATGTGTTCCTTCAGTTAAGTTTGTTAAATCCGCAACAACCTTACCATTTGTAGTACTTGCGGCAGTAACGCTTGTCGCATCCCCTGTAATCGTAACATCGGTTGTTGTAGGAATTCCTGATATCTCATACTCTTGTGTATCGTATTGTACATATACCGCAACATTTTGAACTGTACGGCTTGTCTTGAGTGATGTCTTATATAGTGAAGTAATATCATTGTAGTTTACTACAACATATAATAGTGCCGCTAAAATCAACGATACAACTTTTGCGTACTTTGCATTGAATAATACACGATCAATCCCAGTAGATGCATAGTGAATGAAATGGATAATCTTCTGTACAAATCGATCATACTGGCTTGATATACGCTTTGATTGATTTGCAAGATGTTTTGCAAGTTCAAGCTTATTATGATCCATATGATGTTTCTTCTTATTTGCCATTATCGTTCACCTCCTTGCTTACGATTAGAGGTATCTGATTGTTTATAATTTGTTTATTGTGTGTTGGATAACTTGGCGTTGGGCGCTTCTTCTTATGTGGAAGTTTGATTGAAGCCGCCTTTGCAGCCGCATCCGCTGCTTCATGTACATCCTCTAATGCATGTTTACGTTTTGTGGATGTATCATTTTGTTCAGCTGGAATAACTTCTTCTGCAGTAATCTTACCTGCTTCAAGGATTGTCTCTTCATTAGCAGCTGGTGTATCATCCATCTTTGTTTGAATTTCATGTACATCTGCTTCAATGATAGTTTCATCATCGTTATCTTCTCCATTTTCCTCAGTTTGACCAACGATGATATGTGTTAGATATTTACGTAATTGTTGTTCATTTACTGCAGTTAACTTACCGCCCTCCGCAATGGATACATTTCCTGTTTCTTCGGATACAACAATTGTAATCGCATCTGTAATTTCACTAATGCCAATCGCAGCACGGTGTCTTGAACCATAGCGAGATGGAATATCTGCTGTTGTCGGTGGGAAGTATGCACTAGCACAAGCAATCTTATCACCCTGAATAATAACCGCTCCATCATGTAGTGGCGTCGAAGTAACAAAGATTGAAGTTAAAAGTTCTGCGGTCACATCAGAATTCAAACGCGTTCCAGTCGCAATAAAATCATCCAAAGGATGAGATTTTTCAATAGAAATCAACGCACCTGTTTGATCAGCGCTCAATAAACGTACGGCAGTCACAATATTGTCTACAAGTTTTTCCTTCTCATTACCACTGAGTGAACTCATTCTAGAGAAGAAACTACTCTTACCAAGTCTTTCCAAAATCGTACGGATTTCTGGTTGGAAGATAATAATAACTGCTAAAAATCCCCAGTTAATAAACATGTTTGTCAAAAACTGCAAAGTTTTAAGATTCATGACCTTTGCAAGTACATCTACGATGATGACAAAGATAATACCTTTAAATATCTGCATGGTGCTACTCTTACCACGAACAATGCGTAAAGCAGCCAAGATAATCATCCAAATTACTACTATATCGATAACTGTCGTACTGAAAGTTAAGAACTTGTCCCACAATGATGATAAGTTATAGGTTGACATTTAACATATCCCCTTTCAAATATGTTCCTATTATACCACACACCACCACGCTCACTATAGCCCCCATCAAAAGAAAAAGATGACCTTATAGATCATCTTCAATTGCACCACTCTTGGCGTATGCGGAAGGTCTAGCTTCAAAGAAATCAGTCTTAACCATGTTTGCGTCTGAGTATTGTTTTACCCACTTCATGGATTCAGGCTCCTCTGCATATTCTTCATAGAGATTACCAAAGCCTAATGTCGCAAAACGTGTGTTACCTAAATACTTGATATAATCAGTAACCATCTGCTTATTTAATCCTGGAATTTCATCACCAATTACATAGTGTCCCCATGCGATTTCTTGTTCAACACCAGTATTCATCATATCGCGAATCATCTGAATATTTTCTGGTGTAAATAACTCTGGTTCTTCCTTCTGTAACTCTACTAAGATATTACGGAATAACCATAAGTGCGTGGATTCATCACGGTTGATATAACGAATTTCCTGTACACTTCCAGGCATCTTGCCATTTCTTGCAAGATTATAGAAAAACATAAATCCAGAGTAGAAGTAAACACCCTCTAAGATAAAGTTTGCAATACAAACTCTCAAGAAAGATTGTTTATCTTGCTTGGCAACGAACTCATTATAGAGTTCGCCAATAAATTCATTTCTCTTTAATAAGTGTTCATCTGTCTTCCACTGATAGAGGATATCATTTCTCTGTTCTGGAGAACAGATGGAGTCTAGCATGTAGCTGTAGGACTGGGAGTGAATGCACTCTTGGAATGTCTGGATAGACAAGCATAAGTTAACTTCATTTGCAGTAATGTACTGAGAAATGTTTGGTAAGTTAGCAGATTGTAGAGAATCCAAGTAAACTAAGAAACTCAAAATCTTATCATACGCTGTCTTTTCAGCAAGACTCAGACGTGGATAGTCCGATTTATCTTGATTCAAGTTAATTTCTTCTGGAACCCAGAAGTTATTCATTGCCTGACGGTACCAATCAGATACCCAGTTATACTTCATATTATTGAAGTCATTGATATTTGTTGTATTGAAGTTGATAAGACGACGATTACGTACATCAATATCTCCCTCAGGGTTGAATAACGGTTTACGATTAATCTGATCTGTCTGCATGTTTCTACCTCCTATGCGGAACAACTTTCACAATCCTCAGGGTCTAACGCCTTAGAACGTGTGTAGTAGATAGTCTTAACACCACAATCATACGCTAGTACATATAACTGTAATAACTGACTCATCTTATAGTCATTTGTAATCCATAAGTTAAAACTCTGTGCTTGGTCAATATGTCGCTGACGGATACCAGCAGCTCTAACTGACCAAGTCTGGTCAATTGTATGTGCAGTCTTATAGTACCAATATGTATCCGCAGATAATTCTGGTGCAGTTCTTGGTAAGATAGAGCCCTTCTTTTCTTCTAAGAAGAAACGATTCATCACTGGATCAAGTCCTGCTGAAGTACCGATTAAGATTGATGTAGAACTTGTTGGAGCGACTGCTAATACATATGCATTACGCATACCTGTTGCATGTACCTCTTCTTTAAGTTCTTTCCATCGTGCAGAATCATATCCGCGCTGGTCAAAGTATACTCCAGTTTCCCATTCAGAGCCTTCGAAGTACTGATAACTTCCACGTTCCTTCGCTAAAGCATTACTTGCCTTAATAGACGCATACGCAATATTTTCAAATACTTCATCTACGAACTTCAAGTGTTCTTCACTTTCCCACATAATATGGTTCTTTGCAAGCATGTGGTGATAACCACTGACACCAAGCCCAATGGAACGATACTTACGGTTTGTTACTTGCGCATTTGGTAATGGATAGAAGTTTAAATCAATTACATTATCAAGTGCACGTACCACCGTCGCAGTAACTTCTTCGATTTCCTTAGGGTCTTTCACATTAATATTACCTAAACATAATGAAGCTAAGTTACATACAACATAATCACCTGGTTTGTTGTTGTAACAATTACTTCATCACCATCCTTTGTCTTAATAACACGAGATACTTGCTTCACTTCAGACATGTTCTGTGCAATTTCTGTACAGAGGTTAGAACTATAAATCATTCCCTTGTGTTTATTAGGGTTAGCACGGTTAACCGCATCACGATAGAAGGCAAACGGTGTTCCTGTTTCTACCATAGACTTCAAGATTAAACGAACAACTTCCTTTAAGACTAGAACACGTTTAGAAATACGGTTGTCATGTACACATTCCCAATATCTCTTTTCCCATTCTTCGCCATAGAAGTCTTCCAAGCAATAACCCTTAACCATGAGGACATCATGCGGATCAAGAAGATACCAATCTTGATTCATATCTTCCTTTACCATCTTCCAGAATAAATCCGGATAGCATACGGCAGGGAATACGTCGTGTGCCTTCATACGGTCATCACCATTGTTTGTACGTAACTGTAAGAATTCAGGTAAGTCCTTATGCCATACGTCGAGATATACCGCTACAGCGCCAGCTCTTACACCAAGTTGGTCAACCGCAACCGCAGTATCGTTGATAACACGAATCCAGCGGATAACACCACCAGATGCACCTTCAAAACCACGGATAGATCCACCACGGGAGCGAACCTTACCTAAGTACATACCCATTCCACCACCGAACTTACTTACATCAGCGAAATTAGAAATGGAATGATAAATACCATCCAATGAATCTGGAACAGTATCAATAAAACAGCTTGATAACTGATGATATGGCTTTCTCGCATTTGCCTGTGTAGGAGTTGCCATTGTTACCTTATGTAAACTCATCATATCGTAAAATTTCTTAACCCAACCGATACGATCATTTGTTTCCTTCATCGCTAAATGCATCGCAATTCCAATATACATTTCCTGTGGTGATTCTAACAGAACATGTTGGTGGCTACGAATCAAATAACGTTGAGATAATAAATCCAAACCACTGTAAGTGAATAAGTTATTACGTGTATTGTCGATTAAGCTTGCGATTTCATCAACTTCTTTATGAGAATAGTTTTCTAAAATATATGCTCCATATAATCCCTGTTCGATCATATAGGAGATCTTCTGATAGAAACTTGCTAGACCAAGCTTTTCTTCAGTAGTTTTTAAATCACAAGCAATACTGTAACTAAGTAAACGTCCAGCAATTCTTTCCCAGTTTGGTTCTTCTTTAGTTGTAAGTTCAGCAGAACTTCTTGTTAATAATGCAATTCTATCTTTCAGAGACTGACCCTCTTTAGACATTGTAGAGAATTTTTCATACAATCTCTTTAAGTCATAGTCTGGATAAGACTTTTGGATATCAACCAAAACATCTTCCAACTCGTCATCACCGATTAGTTTTACCAACTCAAGGCGGTCATTACGCATTTGTGTACGCTTTTCACGGTATAAGATATAACTCTTTGCGACGTTATACTTTTCGTTCTTCATCAAGATCTTTTCAACAGTATCTTGAATTTCTTCAACATCAACTTCTTGACGGCCGTCAAATTGCGCTTCAATCTGCTCTAATAAGTCAGAAAGATATGCTTGATCAACACTCTCTTTTACGCTTAGGAACGATTTTTCTATCGCTAAAACAATCTTAGCTCCATCATATGGAACAACTTGTCCGTTACGTTTTACTATCCTATCCACAACTTCTACCTCCACTGAATTCTGTCTTTCAATAGCATAATAAAAAAAGAATTATTTTTTTCTATCTGAATGCCCAACTTTTTTCCCAGAATTCCTTACGTAAAAACCCCTTATTTTTAAATCGTGAAAATCACTATTTTTTTATTCTCTGAAATCATTCTCACTTTTTCATTTTTTTAAAGCTTGAAAACTTTGCATATCATCTATTAAATTATCAAAAAAAGCCCCTGTTAGGGCATACTAAAACCAATCAATTCTCATTGATATATTTATTTCATACCTGCTTTTCGATATTGCTCATTAACCCACTCTTTGAACTTTTCAAATGCCTCAACAGCTTCAATAGGGGCATCATCTCTCATTTTACAGTTCACCATATATGGCTCATAGATTGATTTTAACTTTTTTTATTTCTTCAGGATATATCAGTCTCATGTAATCATCCCCTTTATACATTTAGTTTATTGTCGTCAACTGTTATTTCATTGTACTACCTAAATATATACATGTCATTTTCTTCTTAATAAATCAGCTTTATGGAAAATACTTTTTAAATGGTGCCAAATTGTAGGCCACAATAAAGAAAGCCCTTAAAATAAGGCTTTATCTCTATAAAGTGCCGCTTAGCAGAATTGAACTGCTCGTTCATCCTTACCATGGATGCGTATTACCACTATACTAAAGCGGCATAGCCTTTATATAATAACAAACTACAACTAAAAATCAATAATCAGTATTGTTTTTCAGTTCGTTATAAACGACCTGTAAAGGCAATCCCATAATAGCATAATAATCACCATGAATTTCTTTGATGTATCTACCACCAAAACCTTGGATTGCATAAGCACCTGCTTTATCGACAGTTTCTCCTGTATGAATATAATCCCAAATTTCCTCATCACTCATATGTGCAAAATAAACATCCGCAACACTTGCATATGTAAAACACTTTTTCTCACTGATGATACATAGACTTGTTAGTACTTGGCTCTTGTGATTTTGAAGTTTCTTTAGCATCCTAAACGCATCCTCATCATTTTCGGGTTTTCCCATAACTTGATTATCACATAAAACTAAAGTATCACTACCAATCACGATAGAATCAGGATGTCTTTCTAAAACTGTCTTTGCTTTGCGATAAGATAAATTCTTACTTTCTTCAATAAGATCTGCCTGTAAATCAATTGACTCATCAATATCTGCTGGATCACAGATGAATGAAAATCCAGTTTTCTCTAATAACTCTTTTCTTCGTGGGCTTTGTGAAGCTAGTACTAGTTCTCTCATAGACAACCTCTTTCTTTATTATTTTATGAAAAATTAGGAATTAATGAAAGTGCTTACGTGATATAATTATTAAAGGAAAAAAATTTGAAAGGGATTAAGAATGAACAAACCTACATTAGTTATTTTGGCTGCCGGAATGGGTAGCCGCTATGGTGGAATGAAACAGATTGATGGTGTTGGAAGCCATGGTGAGCCAATCATAGAATTTTCTATCTATGACGCAAAAGAAGCAGGATTTGAGGATGTTGTTCTCATCATCCGTCGCGAACATGAACAAGCATTCCATACTGCATTAACAGACCGCGTATCTAAGGGAATGAATGTGAAGTTTGCTTATCAGGACATCAATAATGTTCCATCTGATATTGTGGTACCTGAAGGCCGTGAAAAGCCATGGGGTACAACACATGCATTACTCGCATGCAAGGGTGTCGTTGATGGACCATTTGCGATTATCAACGCAGATGATTTCTATGGTAAGGACGCATATAAAGTTATCTATAACTTCCTAACAACAGAAGTAAGTGATGACCATTACGCAATGGTCGGTTATGCCGCAAATAACACTCTTACAGACCACGGAACAGTCACTCGTGGCGTTTGCCAAGAAGACGAAAATGGCAACTTAACAAGTATTGTCGAAGTACAGAAGATTGCTCGTAAAGATGGTAAAGTTGTTTACGATGACAATGGTACTTGGAAAGAAATGGATCCTAATGCATTAGTTTCTATGAACTTCTGGGGATTTACACCTAAAGTATTCGATGACATGGATGTATACTTTGATGAATTCATTCATGCAAATATCGCATCTAACCCAATGAAGTGTGAATATGTTATTCCTACAACAGTTGGCCAGATGGTTAAGGATGGTAAGTGTACAGTTAAGGTGCTTTCATCTAAGGATCAATGGTTCGGTGTAACATATCAAGAAGATAAGCCGCTTGTAGTTGAAAAGATTGCGGAAATGAAAGAAGCTGGAATTTATCCAGATATCCTCTGGAAGTAAAATCAAGCCCTTGTGCTATTGCACAAGAGCTTTTCTTTTACATATATTTTCTTAAGAAGCGCAGAACATTGCGATATGCAATATCTTTGATCTCTTCTGATGTAAATCCTACACGCTGTAACGCTTTGATAAAATTCTGTGCTTGGGAAGGACCATACATATTATGTTCCTCACCATCATTATAATATTCACCAAAGTCGAATCCACACGCAACATGTCTTACCCCAACAAGATCTGCGATATATTTTGCATGTTTTGCTAGATGTAACGCATCTTGTTTTTGTTGTTCTGTATGAATAAATGAACAACATGCATTCATACCAATTAATCCATCTTTACTGGCGATTGCACGAATTTGTTGATCTGTTAAATTTCTCTCTACAAAACAACGACTCTTCGCATTTGAATGTGTCGCAATAATTGGTTGGGTTGAACAGGAAAGAATATCCCAGAATGTTTTCTCATTGGCATGTGATACATCCACAATCATATGTAGTTCATTCATCTTTGTGATTGCTTGCTTACCAAGTTCTGTTAAGCCTCTTGTAGGATCTCCAGAATTTCCTGTCGCAAGTGCGTTTTGATCATTCCAACAAAGAGAACCAATACGATTTCCCATATCATATAACCACTGAATTTTCTCTTCGACATCGTCGTGGATTCCACACATTCCTTCAATCGTCATTAAGAATGCTGTTTCTTGTTGATCATCTTCTAAATCATCCTTGGTATAGATAACTTTATGACCAGAGGCGGTAATGTCATTCTTTACTTTTGTGACAACATCTTGCATTTCTTTCCAACTTTCCGTTCCCACAAAGAAGCTTGCAGCAGAAGTATATGCAATCTGCCCCTGTTTAAAACGGGTATTCCAATCTTTCTTAAGAATGGATGTCTTACCATCTGTGTAAAAAGGTTTGATTGCTTCTGCTAAATCCGCATGTAAATCAAAGATTTTCATATTCACTCCCCTTATTGATATCGTATAAAATCTTCATTCCCTTATACGCAATATCCGCATCATATGCATCTATCTCATCGGTCTCATTTGCGATAATCTTACCAAGACCTCCAGTTGCTATAACCATACATGATGAATCATTCAGCTCCTTCTTCATTGTTTTAATAATGTATTCAACTGAACCAATATATCCATATACAACACCTGCTTGCATGCCTTCAATTGTATTTGTGCCAAGAACTGATTTTGGTTTCACAATTTCAATCTCTGGTAATTTAGCAGTCATAGAAGTTAACGCATTGAGACTAATACCTAATCCCGGCTGAATCACAACATAGCGGAAAACTCCATTTTGATCTATATAGTCGTATGTCGTTGCGGTTCCAAAGTCTACGATAATGCATGAACGATGAAATGTATTCCATGCATAGGTTGTATTGACAATACGATCTGCACCAATTGATCTAGGGGCCTCAGTATCTAGTTTAATATCCATCTGCATATCGTTACTTACAATCATTGGTTTCTGATGTAAATATTTAATCACTGCAGAAGTTAAGGAATACATCAACTTTGGTACAACAGAAGAAATGATAGTACCTTTTATATCTAATGCTTTTTAATTCTAAAGTATTTAAGAATGTTGTGATGAAGAAACCATATTCATCACTGGTACGTGTTGTTTGTGTCATAAGTCGATAACGACCAATGATATTTTCTCCATCAAGAATTCCCATGGAAATATTTGTATTTCCTACATCAATTGTTAGTAACATAGTTATCCTCACTTCTTTAGGCAATGACGCAGTATTTCTTTTGCTGTTTCATCTTTGGATAATAATCCTAAATCCTCTACACTTGTCGGTGAGATGATTTTTACAATATTTGTATCAACGCCAAAACCTGCACCTGATTCACGAATACTATTTGCGATAATATAATCCGCATTCTTTTCTTGTAGTTTCTTTGCGGCGTTTTCTATTAGATTCTCTGTTTCCATCGCAAAGCCTATTACAACTTGATTTTCACGTTTCTTCTTTCCGATTGTTAGAAGAATATCTTGTGTACGTTTTAGAGTGATGGACAAATCACCATCTGCCTTTTTAATCTTGTGATCTACTTTTTCAAGCGGCGTATAATCTGCAACTGCAGCAGACATAATTACAACATCTGCCTTTTCAAAGTTGTTAACAACACTATCTGCCATATCCGCTGCGCTTATAACATTCACAACATCAACCCCATAAGGTTGGGGTAAATTTGTCTTGCCAGAAATTAATGTGACCTTGGCACCTGCATTACGTGCTTCTTTCGCCAAAGCATAACCCATCTTTCCGGTTGAGTGATTTGTGATATAACGCACAGGATCGATTTCTTCTTGGGTAGCACCTGCTGTAATCACAACATGTCTTCCATTTAGATAACAGTCTGTCTCGACAAGAGACGCAATCGCATCTTCGATTTCTTCCGGCTCAGGTAAACGTCCTTTACCAACATCTCCACACGCTAGATACCCTGCACCACTACACATAATATGCATGCCATATTTTTTGCATGTCGCAATATTATCCTGTGTAATAGGATTATCTAGCATATTTGTATTCATTGCAGGAACAATCAGTTTTGGACAAGTCGCTGCTAGAAATGTAGTTGTTAACATATCATCTGCTATACCATGAGCAATCTTTGCAATGATATTTGCAGTAGCAGGAGCCACAACAAATAAATCAGCCTTCTTCGCAAGTGATATATGATGTACATCCGGTGTATAATCCACCGTAAACATATCTGTAATCACTTTTTGATTGCTGAGTGTTTGGAAAGTCAAAGGTGTCACAAACTTCTCCGCTTCCTTTGTCATAATGACATGAACTTCATTTCCTTGTTTTTTCAATGAAGAAACTAACTGACAAATTTTATATGCAGCAATCCCTGCTGTCACTCCAACAATAATGCACTTATTTTTCATATACTGTACCTTCTTGTAAACATTATAACACGCAAAATATGCTAATATTAGTGGCAGAGGTAAATGAAATATGACGAATTCACAAACGTTTTTAGTAGTATCCGATATTCACGGTGCTCTTTCAGGTGCACAAGCAATGGAAGAGGCCTTCTCATACCATCACGCAGATAAAATTCTCTGCCTTGGTGATGTTCTTTATCATGGACCAAGAAATAATTTACCAAGTGATTATGCACCAAAAGAAGTTATCACAATCATGAATACATTCAAAGATAAGATTATTGCAGTACGTGGTAACTGTGATGCGGAAGTAGACCAGATGGTACTGAACTTTCCAATCACCGCTGACTACAATATCCTTTTCCATGGAACACATCAAATCTTTATGTCACACGGACATGTATATGGTCCAAACAATCTACCTACCCTAAGTGCGGGGGATAGTTTCCTTTCAGGTCATACACATATTCCAACTGCTTACGAAAAAGATGGAATCTTACTTTTAAACCCTGGATCTATCTCTTTACCAAAAGAAAACCATCCAAGAACATATGCCATTATCAACGAAGATGGCTTTACCATCTATACGCTTGATCATAAACAATACATGCATACAGATTGGCTATAAATCATGTATAATAGAGAAAAGAAAGTTGAGGGTTAATCATGCCTACACCACATAACAGTGCCGAAAAGGGCCAGTTCGCAAAAACAGTCTTAATGCCAGGTGATCCACTTCGTGCGAAGTTTATCGCTGAAACATTCTTGGAGAATCCAGTACTAGTTAATAATGTACGTGGCGTTCAAGGATACACAGGAACTTGGAAAGGAAAACCAGTATCCGTTATGGCATCAGGAATGGGAATGCCATCAATCGGTATCTATTCTTATGAATTATTTACAGAATATGATGTTGAAAACATTATTCGTATCGGTTCTGCTGGTGCATACCAACCAGAATTAAAATTATTTGATGTAATTCTAGCAGATGCTGCTTATTCCGACTCTTCATTCGCAAGAGAACAATGCGGAAATACAAGCGATACAATTAAGCCATCTGCAGAATTAAACGAAAAGATTAAGAAAGCTGCAGCAAATCTTGGAATGAAGATTACAGAAGGTTTGATTCATTCATCTGACGTATTCTATCGCGAAAAGAATGTTACTTACCTACCAAAGGTTATGAACGAACTACATTGCCTAGCTGTTGAAATGGAGAGTTTCGCTCTATTCTCAAACGCAAATGTATTAGGAAAGAACGCAGCTTGCTTGTTAACAGTTTCTGATAGTTTTGTATCACCAGAAATTACTACGGCTGAACAACGTCAAACAGCCTTCACAGATATGATGAAGATTGCATTAGACGCTGCTATCGCTGACTAAACCAAAAAGGTGGACCAACTGGTTCACTTTAATTGCGCTGTTCAATATCTCTTCTTCGTTTGGAAACTCTTCTAGAAATGTATCCATCACAATTTTGCACAAAGACGAAACTTCTTTTGTATATCCTAGTCGCTTTGGTAAACGCACAAAGATATTTGTAATTTCATCCGCAACATTTCCAACAACCACACGTTCATCACGTTTTCCCATACCAAAGAAATAGGATTTCGAATGATTCTTTTTACTTAAGCGAATATATGTTCTAGCCAGATGTTTCCATTCTGCAGCTAGATACTCAGATTGTTTTGTGTTAATTGCTAGTTCTTGCAGGAATTGTTGATATTCCTGTTTTCTCTTTGCGAGCATAAAACTACCGAACTTTTCATTTGCCATCACTTTCATCATTAAACATGCATGCATAAAGTGATCTGCCGGCTTTCTAAGCTTTGCATTCCCATAACGCATCGTCAATACTTTTAGCATTTCTTGCGCATCTTTATCTTCTTTGTGATCTGCTAAGTACTCTTGAACTAATACATATCGTTCATAACTATCTTCTAAAGAATAGTATTTTTCTTTTAATTCGCTCATTTCCATATCTGCATTATAACTGAGAAATCACATATAAAAAAGCGGAAGCTAGTAGCTTCCGCAGATTGCATTACTTCTTTTGAACGTACTTTAAGCAGTCCAATGTTACCGCAGCTAAGATGATGAGACCTTCGAATACGAATTGAAGGTTTGTATCAATACCTAAGATTGTTAAGGAGTATGTTAACGCTGTAAAGATCGTTACACCGACAACAACACCAGAAATCTTACCGATACCACCAGAGAAGGATACACCACCTACTACGCAGGCAGCGATAGCGTCCATATCCCAACCTTGTCCATACGCAGCAGAGCCAGAACCTACCATACGGTTACATTCTAGCCATGCACCAAAACCGTAAAGTACACCAGCCATAGCAAATGCCATGATTGTTACTTTGAATACATCGATACCTGATACAGCAGCAGCTTCTGGGTTTCCACCTACTGCATATAGGTTCTTACCAAATGTTGTCTTATTCCAGATAAACCACACAACAACAACAGCTGTAGCAGCCCATAAGATGATTGTTGGGAAGTTACCAATCTTAGGAATAATCATTGCTGGAATATCATTTTCGATAGCACCGAAGGATACACCCTTTGTCGCATATGTAACCATACCGAAGATGATTAACATGTTAGACATAGAAGAAATAAATGGATGCATCTTATACTTTGCCTTGAAGAAACCTGCAATGGAAGTAAAGATTGTACATAAGATAATACATACAACAAGTGCCATCACTGCTCTTAGACCAACTGGAAGATTTGTAAAGTCGAATACCTTACCAAATACAGCACCAGTATTAATACCTTTATGCATGATGATTGTAGAAGCCACCATGCCCATACCAACCATACGTCCGATAGATAAGTCAGTACCAGCAAGCATCAATACACCAGCTACACCTAATGCCAAGAACATTCTTGGAGAAGCCTGCTGTAAGATATTTAAAATGTTATTGACTGTAAACAAAGGAGTCTTCTTGATAATTGGAGTAACGATACCCAAACCAATAAATACAATAATAATTACTAGATATAGACCATTACGTAATAACCAATCTTTACGATTAAATGTATATAGATAATGTTCAATCTTCTGCGCCTGTGTTTCAGCGAAACTAAACTTAGACATCTTCAACAAGTCGATTAAATGGTAACGCTGAATAAACGCTTCATGTTTACGATCTTTAATCGCCTGTAATTCTTTTTGATATGTTAATTTCGCATCAAAGATTTTTATTTTTTTGTATACATAGTTTTTCATCTTTGATTTCTTGTTTCGCATCAGCGTCATTACCTGAAATCTTTGATAGATTCTGTGTATGAACATTCTTTATTTCAACTAATAAATCGCTATATCTCTTTGCGGCAAGAGACTTTTCTGCAACACAACTTGCGACAACCTTTGAATAGTATTCCTTTTTCAAAATGTTGATTTAAATATGAAAACACCTTCATTGATTAACTTATCAACAGCTGGCTTATTTGCTTTTTTTCAACTTGTTGAGCAGCCTCTAATTCTTTCTTAGCTTCAGCAATACGGTTTTCCTTTTCACCCTTTGATAAGCTCTTATCATTCTTTGTCATCTGAATTACATTCAATAGTTCAACAGTTTTATCTGTGCCATCTTTACGTAATTCATCAATTTGTGCTTGAATCTTACCTACGTGATCCGTAATTGGTTTTAGTAGGCTTTCTTCTTGATCAACAGAGAGAACCTCTGCCCCTAATTTCGTTATTTTGACTCATGTCTAACCCCTCCGATTACAAATACATTGCGCTGAGTCTCAGGAGTTCTTCCTGATTTGTCTCTTTTGTATTAACGATTCCAGCAAGACGTCCATTGGACATAACACCGATTCGATTTGTGATACCGAGAATCTCTGGCATCTCAGATGAACATACAATAATTGTCTTACCCATCTTTGCCATCTTGATAATCAAATCATAGATTTCGTATTTCGCACCAACGTCGATACCACGTGTTGGCTCATCCATCATAAATACCTTTGGATTTCTTTCTAACCACTTACCGAAGATAATCTTCTGCTGGTTACCACCAGATAACGATGTAATCGCATCATCCGGTCCCATACATTTCGTATGCATCAAGGCAATCTCTTTTACCGTTGCCTTCTTCATCTTTTCATCAGACACAACGATACCATTCTTATAGTGATCCATATTTGCAATACATGTATTGAATGTTAAATCACTCTTCAAGAATAAACCGTTAGCCTTTCTTTCTTCAGTAATCATAGCGAATCCATTGTCCATGGCTTCTTTTGCGCTATCGAAGTTCATGAGCTTACCTTTGTAATAAACACGACCTGCAGCTCTTGTACGAACACCAAAGATTGTTTCCATTAACTCTGTACGTCCAGCACCAACTAGACCATACAAGCCGAAGATTTCACCTTCCTTAACGTCGAAACTTACTTCGTCAAGGTATGGTGCAAACTTCGTAGAAAGATCTTTGACAGAAAGAATCGTTTCACCTGGTGTGTTATCAACCGGTGGGAAACGGTTATCAAGAGAACGTCCAACCATGGCCGCAATCAAGTCATTCATATTTGTGTCAGTAACATCTTTTGTCATGATCATCTTACCGTCACGTAATACAGACACCTGATCACATATATCAAAAATTTCATCCATCTTATGAGAAATATAGATAATGGAAATACCCTGACTACGTAGCTTACGCATCATTTGGAATAATTTCTTAACTTCCGGTTCTGTTAATGATGATGTAGGTTCATCCAAAACGATAATCTTGGAATGATACGAAATAGCCTTTGCAATTTCACACATCTGACGAGCAGATACGGACATTGTACGCATTGGCTGTGTCAAATTGACCGTAATACCTAAACTACGGAATAACTCAGAAGCTTCCTTCTTCATTCTTCCTTCATCAACAACACCCAAAGAGTTTACTGGATAACGTCCTAAAAATAAGTTATCAATAACACTACGTTCCAAGCATTGGTTCAGTTCTTGGTGAACCATCGCAATACCATTTTCAAGTGCATCCTTTGGACCAGTGAAACTTACTTCTCTTCCATCTAGGAAAATACTTCCTTCATCTTTTTGATATGTACCGAACAAACATTTCATCATTGTAGATTTGCCGGCACCATTTTCACCCATGAGACCCATAATTGAGCCGGGTTTCACATCTAAATTGATGTGATCAAGTACTCTGTTTCTGCCGAATGATTTCGACATGCCCTTTATTGACAAGATTAAATTGTCATTTCTTTCTGACATAATTGATTTACCCCTGTTTAACTAAAAATCATAAGCAGTATGGTTAACTACAAACTACTTAGAAAGAGGCTATCAGGTTTTCAAAAGCCTACCTGCTAGCCTCTTAGAAAATCTTACTGAATTACTTTAAGAGTGAAGTATATGATGTAGCGTTGTCTGTCTTAACCATGTTAATAGCATACGCATCATATTGACTTGGGTTTCCTAAACGGTTTGTGATATTAGATTCTGTCTGACCATCACCACCGATGTATTCAACATCCAAGTGTAGTAAGTCATCATACTTTTCAAGTAATGGCTGGTATGTTGAACTTAAGAAGTTATCGGAAGCATTATAAATATCCAACCAAACTTTCTTAGTGTCGCTCTTAACTTCCTTAGATACTGGTTCAAATGTCTTAGTAGCATCCATGAAGTTCTTGTAGTTATCAGCTGTTACAGCAAGGTTCAATGCATAGAATGAACGATCTGCTTCGTTATATACGTAGTCAACGCCTTCTTCAAGAACGTTTCCAGCTTCGTCAGCTGTAGCAATACCTGTCTTGATATCAACACCATCTAAAGCGTTACGTAATACTCTTAATGTTAAGTAAGCCTGAACGTCAGCGTGCTGAGAAATTGTTCCGCCGTAACCTTCAGCGATAGCAGCTACTGCATCACTGTTAGCGTCGTAACCGAATGTAGCAACCTTCTTATCCTTAGCCCATGCTGTGAACATTGACATACCCATACCATCGTTATTGGAGATAACTAAGTCAATTTCATCACCGAATGAAGCTGACCATGTACCGATAGCGTTACCTGCAGTAGCAGCATCCCATGTAGCACCTGCAGAGTTCTTCATTTCCTGAGAAGCAAGTTCACGAACCTTGAAGTCGCCAATCTTACCATCCTTAACTACTGTAGCGGAGCCATCTGTGTTTGTTCCTGCTGGAGTAGCGTCAATAGCGCCATCCTTTCAACAGCTGTTCCTAAAGCCTTACGAACACCTCTTGTACGAGCGATAGAGTCATTGTGACCAACGTCACCAATAGCTAATACGTAACCGATAACACCATCACCGTTACGGTCGATGATATCCTTGTGAGCTGCGATATAATCAGCTACCATCTTACCCTGTAATTCTGCACCCTGGTTAGCATCGAATCCTACATAGTAAGTATCCTTGTTGAAGTTTAAAGCATCTTTATCTAACTCACCTGTTGTACTGTTAGATGGCTGACGGTTATACCATACTAATGGCTTATCAGCGTTTGAAACTGATGATTCTGTGTTTGAGCTTCCGCCTTTGTCGCTTGTCTTAGAACCACAACCAACAAGTGATAGTGCTAAAACCGCAGAAGTCATAACCGCAAATAATTTCTTCATAAAAGTTTTTCTTTCCTCCCCTAAATTATTTGGTTTTGAAACTATAGAAAGCGCTTTCGCGTTTCCGGTGAAAAAATCATATCACCATGCAAAATGACCGTCAACGCATATCCACTTTATAAATTCTTAATAATTAGCAGCTCTTTTTGTTTATTTTTACATAATACGAAAATGAGAAGTTAAAAAAAGCGGCTACGAATAGCCTTTTTTTGAAAACATTTAATTTTATACAATTGTCATATTTTTTTATAATAATACTTATTTATTACCGATTAATACAAATAAAACAACAAAAAAAATAACAATTTAACTTGTGAATATTCTACTTTCTAGTTTTTTTCAAAACGATATTTTTGTCGTATTTCTGGGTACTTAACGTGATCTACTTCTTCCATAAACATTTCATACGGTCTAACAAATAATCCTTTATCTCCATACAAAGCTCGATAAACTACTACCCTATCACGAGTTTTTAGAATGTGTCGCAACGCCAATAAATTCATATAGGTATTGCATACTATTTTGATCAACTGTTTCTCTTTTTAAAATGTTGAATGATATCTCCAGGTGCAAATTCTCTCATTAGTTAAAATCTCCCTTATTTATGTATAGCATAACCAATTTATACAATTATTTCTAATTCAATAGAGTAGAGTGAAAATATCTTATTCAGATATTCTTCGACCCTCTCATTGCACCGTACGTACGGGTCTCGTATACGGCGCTACATTTGTATTGTTTCTACCTTTACTTAGATTGATAATATTCTAGTGGATTGATTAATCCTGGTCTGTTTTTTTGCTTTTTCATCGATAGTACCTTTGGACTTAATAAGAAGTTTATTGTGTTCCCCTTTGTCTGTCGATACAGACCTAGTCTAGTATTGGCTGTACTGTAGATTCTTTCATCAGGGATATTTAATTTGAGTATCCGATTAAGGTTTTGTAGGTTGGTATAGATACGTTTTGGTTTCTTCCATTGTTTTAGAATTATTACACGTATCTTGTGTCGCAACCATTCTCCAAATTCTTTTAAGAAGGTCTTCATCGAACCAATCCTGAAGTAGTTTATCCATCCTCTCACGATTTGGTTTACTTTGGTGAATACAGTTGATAAAGGAAGTGCACTTGCCTTTTTACGGCATAGCACTTCTTTTTATTTTCTTACATAGTTTTTTTGTTTCCTGTCATATGTAGGCTTACTTTTTCCATCCATCTTTGTTTCTCCAGAACGTGAAGCCAAGAAACGAACTATTGCTAGGTCTTACTACTTTTGTTTTTGTCATGTTGACCTTTAGAAATAGTTTTCTTTCTAACCAACTTGATACAGACTTCATGACTCTGTTAGCTGACATCTCACTCTTTACGAAGATATTACAGTCATCTGCGTATCTTACGAATCTTAGTCCTCTGCTCTCCAGTTCCTTATCAAACCTATCTAGGTAGATATTGGATAATATTGGACTGAGCGGACCTCCTTGTGGAACGCCTTCCTCATTTCTGCGGATGATTCCATCCTCCATGATTCCAGCCCTCAAAAAGGACCTTACGAGATGTAGCGTTACATCATCTTTTACTTTCTCTCTAAGTATGGATATCAACTTATCATGATTCACTGTGTCAAAGTACTTTTCGATATCTAGGTCTATTACCCATTCACATCCTTCGTTTAGGTAGAAGAGTACTTCCTCCATTGCTTGGTGGGCACTTCTGTTTGGTCTGAATCCATAACTATGCTCGCTAAAGCACTCGTCATAGAGTTCACTAAACACTTGTGCCACAGCTTGTTGGACTACTCTATCCACTACAACGGGTATTCCCAATGGTCTTTTCTTTCCATTTGGTTTTGGGATATAAACTCTTTTCACTGCCTGAGGTCTATATTTCTTTTCCCATATCGAAGTTTTGATTTCTTCTATATGTTTACTGAAGTATTCGTCAATTTCTTCCACAGACATCTTGTCGATGCCCGATGCCCCTTTATTACTCTTGACTCTTTTCATCGCCTCTTGTAAGTTCTTTTGACTTAGAATCTTGTCCATTAATTCCATGGCTGCTCCTCCTTCTATTGCACAAATAATGAAATCCTCTTCTTGCCTTTCACCATCCATAATTACGTTCTATGGTTCTAGGTGATATCTCAATTCCAGAGTATTCATTCTCTTACATATAGTGATTTGCACTATACAAACATTAACCCCTTCGGTATTGGTGTATACCTACTATGGACTCAGCTGACTTCTTGTGATAAACCTTTTTCCGACTGATGGTACTATAGTTGTTTGAAAACGTCTAGGATTCATCGTCCACAAGACCTCACGGGGTAAGTCACATACCTTTCTCTCTTCTTTCACAAGTTCCTGATTTACTGTTTTGGTTTTACGTTTACCTTTGGGTTTCGATTTGTACGGCAATCTCACCCACCATTTAGCCTTATATCAGGTTTCTGTTCGTAACCTCGAAAGAATCGCTACACCACTTCCTTCACCCAAAGCCTCACGGCTTACGGCTTGTGGTTCGCTACGCTTGGCGGTAACTACCTACGACTGGACTTTCACCAGTTAGGTTTGTGACATGCCCGTCACACCATATAAAAACTGAACTATCCAATGGATAATTCAGCTTTATTCCTATTGTTGTGCTGATAAATCAATGTGAACGATGTAAACGTCACCTTTGTGCTGGTTACCTTGCTTATCATTATAAATATCTTGTGCTGTAAGCGAAACATCTGTAACGCCTTCAGGAATTTCAAACACAAGAACACCTTCTTTAGACTCACCTGATGTGAGAGTATATTCTTTTTCAAACTCTTCGTTGAAGATTGCATCCTTATCATAATAAGAGTGAGGTCCATCTACACCCTCATCATCAGCGCTTGTCTTATCCCATTCAAGTAAGAAGTCTGTTGAGAACATCTGGATATCTTGACCAAATGTATTCTCCACCTTAATCTTTACAGCCACAAACTGCTTACCTGCATCAGGCTTATTTCCACTAATATCTGTGGAGGATAAGAAATCTTCTACTGTGAAGTTAAAGAACATTGTCTCAACTGAATCACCAACTTCATATTCATGGTAGCCGTTATCCGAACCTGTTGTTGTATTGTTTTCTGTACCACCATTGTTTTCATTTACAATGTCAGATAAAGTCTTTCTTGTACAACCAGCAGATCCAAATGTTACTGCCAATGCCAACAATAATACACTTAACTTCTTCATTTTATTTTCTCCTGTTTCCCCAATTGAATATATGCAAATCCTTGCATCTGTATATAGTATAACAATAATTTCACAAGAAAATATAGTAAAAAGCGCAAATTCTCTTTGTCAAAAACCCTTAAAAGATACAAAAATACGCATAGTATCACACCAAAAAAGCAAAAAAGACATAAAAAAAAGCCCCTGACTTTGGACTAATTAAACTAATGGAGCGAGTGATGAGAATCGAACTCACGTATACAGCTTGGAAGGCTGTCGTTCTACCATTGAACTACACTCGCATGTCTTAAATAAAGTGGTGTCTCGGAAGGGACTCGAACCCTCGACCCACTGATTAAAGTCAGTTGCTCTACCGTCTGAGCTACCGAGACATCTTAAATGGCTGGGGTAGTAAGATTCGAACTTACGAATGAGGGAGTCAAAGTCCCTTGCCTTACCGCTTGGCTATACCCCAATAATCAAGTCCAACTCGTAAGCATCACTCGATGCATCATCAGTAAATGGTGGAGACGGGTGGTTTCGAACCACCGAACCCAGAGGGAGCAGATTTACAGTCTGCCGCGTTTAGCCACTTCGCTACGTCTCCAAATAAATGGTGCCGACTATAGGAATCGAACCTACAACCTATTGATTACAAATCAATTGCTCTGCCAATTGAGCTAAGTCGGCGAAAAAAATGGTGGAGGTTAACGGGCTCGAACCGCTGACCCTCTGCTTGTAAGGCAGATGCTCTCCCAACTGAGCTAAACCTCCATCTATCCCTTACATTCCTTGTTTCGTGGAATGCTTTAATATAGTAGCATGGTGACTTTTCATCGTCAACACTTTTTGTTTCCTTTTTTTAAATTTTTCTAACAGTAAACAAAAACCTCAATTATTTTTGAAAGTTCCTCTTTTGATTTTATTGTTGGTGAAGGTTCCCTTTTTTAATATGATGTCTTTAGAGATGGTGCTGGCAGTTTCTAGAAAGGAGGCAATCATATGGTTGCCAGCGGTTATAAACATCTATCTTTAGAAGAACGTAAATCTATAGAAGTTCTATTGAATCATTCCGACATCAAACTAAAACAGATAGCACTTTCTATCAATCATTCACCGAAATGCGTACGTGAAGAAATCAAAGCACACAGGGTTGTACGTATCCACTCGAATAAGACAAACAAATGTGGTAGGCAAGATTCTTGTAAGAAACATCGCCTATGCACATATTGCATAAGCGGTGATTGTAAGTCTTGTAAACACAAGGACTGCAACAAGCTATGTGATGAATTCGTCTCATATCCCGTTTGCGAGAGAATAGAGCGATTCCCTTATGTCTGTTCAGGTTGTCCAGACATACATAAATGCCATCTTCCCAAGTACTTCTATATAGCACGAATAGCACAGGACAAATATACGCAAGACAAATTAGAATGGAGGTCTGGCCCCTCGCAAGAGCGAAGCAGAAATGAAATCTATCGTGGAGGCATTTCAAAATAATATTCCTAAAAAACAATCCATCGATACAATCATCCATACTAACGACCTGAATATATCTACCTCTACTGCATACAGATACATTCGTTATCACCAGATTCCAGGAATCGCAAACATCGACCTAAAACGTCAGGTACGATATACACAGCGAAGTTCTTCAAGACATCATCCTATATCGATTGACTACGATTTCCTCGAAGGTCGCAAATATGAGGACTTCCTAGTAGCCCTGGAAACAGTAGGACCAGATGTAAACGTATGGGAAATGGATACGATCATCGGGAAGAAAGAGAGTGATGAGAAGTGTGTACTGAGCCTGTTACACAGACGTTCCAATCTTCAATTATATTTTCTCTTACGACACAAGAACATGTTTGAGGTAATGTATCTATTCGATACTATAAAAACTTTCTTGGGTATCGAACTATTCAGAGAAACATTTACTATCATACTCACCGATAATGGCACTGAGTTCCATGACCCACTATCGCTTGAGACAGACCCAGAAACGGGAGAGAAACTCATTAGTATCTATTTCGCAAGACCTAGGCGCTCTGATGACAAAGGTAAATGTGAAAAGAACCATGAGCACTTCAGAGAGAAGATTCCAAAAGGATACAGTATGAACGGACTTACAAAACACGACATCAATTTCGTATCAAATCAGGTAAACAATTATGTACGTAGGAAGTTAAATTACCAATCACCCTACATCATTGCCAAGCTAGTACTAAATGAAAAGGTGTTAGAACTAAACCGCCTACATTCCATTCCACCCAAGGCAGTTGATCTAACACCTATCCTCCATTAGCATCAGGCACTGACAGCACCATCTCTTTATATTCAAAGGGAGCTTTCAAGAGAAATTCAAAAAATTTTTAGTTGAAAGTATACTTTTCGTGCGGTCAAAATGCCCAATATCTATTTAGATTATAGCTTAAAATGTATCAATTCAAAACCCACAAAAGGAAAAGCACCCCAATTAGAGGGCGCTTTCGTTAGAAGGGAGTTTTCACTAAAAATTGAGCCAGTAAACAAAAATGGCCTATGGAAATGCGATGAAATCAAGTGTTTCTCTTATATGTTCCGTTGAATAATATCAAATGTCGTAAAATTCTATCCATCTTTGGCCATTGTTCTACTGCACCTTTTACTCTAAACAGATATACAAACCAATTTAAATAGGATTGTAGATTAGTCATTCTCATCCCAATGAAACGATAAATATACCTTTTTAACCACGAGCACATATTGTTTATCAATGCCATATTCTCTAGATATTCTTTGTCATGTGTATTGGCTTTATAGAACTCTTCTTTCAAGTCTAATTCTTTATTAACTTGTCATGTGCTTTTTCTCCATCATGCACTAGTGTTGAACCAGAAATGATATGATTCTTTAGTGCTTCAAAGATACGTGAAGCAGACGGTTTTCCATGACCACAAATGACAGCGTACGTATTTTTATGACAGTCAATTGCCACAACAATACAGAATTGGTTCTTTGATAGCCCTCTCTTCTTCTTATAACTATCGTCATGAAGTAGAGAACTATCATAGAGATATGTCTCATCTATCCATACACGATCTTTCAAATATAGATGTTCTTGGTATCCATCGACAGTAGAAAATACCTTTTCTCTCCATAACATAGCAGTAGGGTGTGATATATTACATATCTCTTCTGTCATTTTGAGTGGTACGTTGAATGTCATCAACGTAAGATAGATTACCCATGTATTAAAATCTTTCTTTGATGAAGAGAAGATACTATTACTCATCAAAGTATTTCTACAGCCACACTCATTACACAGATATCTATGTAACCCTTGTGGAGTATGGCTGCTTGGTTTGTGGTATGTGATACTGCACCTAGGACACGATGGGATACGATTATACTTAATAGCTAGTTCTACAAAGTTAGATACACCGTATCTTTCCTTATTGTTTCGTGCAGAAATCACCTCTTGAAGTAGTTCAAAGTCCTTGTTATCCATATTGAAAACAAGGTCAGTTAAAAATTTAGTTTTTGGCATACGACATCTCCGTACACTTAAGTAACCATCCAACCGGAGATGTCGCCAAACATTAAGTTGAATGGTTACTTAAGTATTTTAATATTTGGCTATGTCATTATACTACATTCTTATTTAGGCCATTTTTTTGTTTACTGTTAGATAAATTTTTTTCAAAACAGTTCTATTTATCCCATTCTTTCTCATTTTACTTAATGGATATAGAAGCCGTAATGATGTTTCACAAGCGAATGTGCTACAATAATAGATGTTTTATGGAGGTTTCAAATGAAAATCTATAACGCTAGATACTTAGATAATAACCAACGATTTATTGCTGCGATTATTACAGGATTTATCGCTGCAGTTATATTTGGTAATTTATATGGACTGATTACTGCATTCTTACATATCGAATTCTCTCTAATGTTTATTGCCATCGGCTATGGAATTGCCGCTACAATCAAGCATTTCGGAAGAGGTGTTCATACTAGATTTATGGTAGTTGGGGCAATCATGACTTTATTGCAATCTTTATCGGTGACCTAACGAGTTCCATATCGATCAATGGCGTTATCGTCTTATTCACAAGCGGAAATTTATCAGTCATCGCAACCACCTTCCTGTCTTATCTACGTATTTTTGCTTCTCTGAATCCATATGCATTAATCAGTTTAGCATTCCGTTTAATTGGCATATACGTTGGATATACGCAATCCGTTATTTTATAGAGGTGTAATATGTATAGAAAAACATGGATGCAAGTCAATCTAGACAAGATTGAACGCAACTTGATTCAATTAAAAGAAATTTGTCAGAAGAAAATCATCGCTGTATTAAAAGCAGATGCCTATGGCTGTGGTGATATTCATGTAGCACGTGCTGTTTTAGAGGCGGGGGCAGAGATGATCGCAGTATCATCCTTAGATGAAGCTCTTGTTCTTCGCAATGAAGGCTATGAAGGAAAGTTATTAATATTAGGTGCTACAGAAGCTAACGATATTCCCGTTTTAATCAAATACAGAATATCCTGTACTGCTTACTCTAGTGAATGGGTACAAGATGCAGCAAAACAAAACTGCAAAGGTTTACACGTACATCTAAAAGTTGATACAGGCATGAGTCGTATTGGCTTTCGTACAATTGACGAACTTCATTTTGCCTTCGAAAAACTGCAAGCTGCTAACTGTGATATGGAAGGAATCTTCACCCACTTCTGTTGTGCAGATAGTGATTTAGAACTTACAAACCTTCAATTTTCTAAATTTAAAGAAGCAGTAGAATCCTTCTCATATACATTTCCTTGGGTACATTGTGACAACAGTGACGCAACCGCATTCTTTAAAGAAGACACTTCAAACGCTTGCCGTATTGGTATCTCTCTATATGGCATCTCTACTTATGAAAAATCCCTCGAACCAGCAATTTCACTTTTCAGTGAAGTTGCGATGGTAAAACATATGCATGCAGGTGATACAGTAGGTTATGGCGCTACCTACACTGCAAAAGATGACGAAATCATCGCTACCCTACCAATTGGTTATGCGGATGGATTTATCCGCGCAAACCAAGGTAGAAAGGTATACGTAGATGGTCAATATGCCGAGATTGTAGGACGTGTTTGTATGGATCAAGCAATGATTCACTTAGAGAAAGAAGTTCCAGTAAACAGTTATTGAAATCTTTGGTGAACACATCTCTTTAGAAAAGATGGCTGAAGAATTAAATACAATCCCATATGAGATTATCTGTTTACTTAGCAGCCGTGTAACACGGCGTTATATCTGGCATAGCAAAATTCAAGATGAAGAAAATTCTCGTTTAGAAAAGAGTATTCTTACAAAAGAAAGAAACTAAAACGATGGGCAACAGTTTGCTCATCGTTTTTCATTGATTGGTAATAAATCGATAAATCCTAATTCAGGATTGTTATACAAGCGAACAAAGAATTTATTTCCAGTCGCAAATCCTCTTGAAATATATAAAAGTCTTCCTTCAAGATTCTTGATGCCATGCGTGTATCTTGGGAATAGTCCTTGTTGTGGTGCATATAATCCTTGTCTAATAAATGGGATTGCCCATTGACCACCGTGTGCATGTCCACTGATGATTAGATTTACAGGCAGCTGTTCATAAAATGCAATATGATGTGGTCGATGCGATAAAAGAATTCTATAATACGATGTCATACAAAGAGAATCTACTTCCTCTACTGTTTTATTCATCTTAGGGCCACCATCCGTTAAACCAATGATTTCTAGTAATTGCCCATTGATATTCATTACTTCACTATCATCTAATAGAACCTGCACACCATCGGAACGCATCGCAATCACATAGTCATGTAGTTCTTCTTTCAACATTGCATCATGATTTCCACTGATATATACACGTGGATATTGTCTCAATGCATGCATGAGCGCAAGCATACTTTCATTGTCTCCCCTAGGTATAAAGATATCCCCTGGAAATACAATTAAATCCGGTTTGTGTTTGTTTACCATACGGATAATACGCTCATTATCTTTACCAAAACTTTGAGAGTGCAAATCCGAAATCACACAGATTCGAACACGTTTTGAAATAAGTGGTGAGTATATCTTTTTTCTCGTCGCATCAATTTTATGCGGCCATCCCAAAAATATAATCAATGCAAGCAATAAAATCGTCACTATCGAAACAAGTATCATTGTATGCATATCTACTGACCTCCTACTCCACTTAACCAATTCGTCTTATATAACCGAATTAAATATAATATACCTCTTATCGCAATATCAATCGTCATCGCTAGCCAAGCTCCCATAAGACCCATCGTTGGCGCCAAGAAGAACGCTAGTGTAATACGAATCCCCCATAAACTTAGTAAATTGAGTATAAATGGCACTACCGTATCACCAGCGCCACGTAATACACCTGTGATTACAATCGATGCTGCAAATAACGGTTCCGCAAGCATGACAACACGGATTACACTGACACCTAACCTTTGTACTTCAACATCTGGGGTTAAGATTGCAAAAATCATCGGTGAAGCAAAAAACAAGAATATCGCAAGAATGCCCATTACACACATACCTAATAACGTAATAATATTCGCAAAGTCTTTCGCAAGATTTTTTTTACTTGCACCGATTGCCTGACCAATTAGGGTTGTGGCTGCAGCTGCGATACCATAGCCTGGCATATAACAAATTGATTCTACTGTATTGCCAAAGGAATGTGCCGCGATAGCCACTGTACCTAGTGGTGCAATAATCTTAGTTGAGGCAATCTGTCCCATGCATAATACACTTTGTGCTAATGCATTTGGCATTCCAATCTTCCACGCAGAAGATAACACCTCTTTACCCGCAAACCAATTCCCATGAATTCCCTTGATATGTAACTCTTTTGATTTTGTTAGGGCTACTCGAAAGGAAATCACAGTACATACACATACCGCCAGTGATGTTCCAAGCTGTGCACCTAAAACACCAAGGTTTGCACCATATACCCACATCTCAATACCAAAGATTGAAATCAGACGAGATGGGAAAATCAAAATAAAATTAAAGATAATATCTAAGATACACATTAATACAGCCATCTTACTAGGCGTCTTCATGTCACCTGCACACTGCAACATACCATTCACCAAATAATTTAACTGACGTATTGGAAGGAAGATTGCATATAAACCTAAATAATCTATCGCATCTTTCCATATCTCCGGTTGTGCTTGTAACCAAGATGGAGCAACATGTGCCCACACAAAACAAATTCCAGCAATCAAAAATGATATCAATAAAGAAGTTAAGATTGATCCTTTAAATATCCTTCTACTACGATCAAGTTTTCCCGCCCCAACGGCATGTGCTACTTGCACCGAAAAGCCGATTGAAACACTGTTGATCAGTTCACCAAATAACCAAGTACTCGACATAACGAGGCCAATTGAAGCAGAGGCTAATGCGCCAAGTGCACCAACCATCGCTGTATCAATAAATCCCATCACTGTCTCTGTAATGACTGCTAAGATACCCGGGATACTTAAATCACGTATCAATTTGATTTTATCGGAAAATGTTAACTGTTCTGCATTCCGTATCTTTTCTGCTAGCTGTGTATTCATATGCCTATTATACAAAAAGGCACTCCCTTTGGAGTACCCCCTTATGCTTATTTATTTGGATTAAAGTACACAGTTGTGCCAGCCTCGACAGATTTTGTAATCCATACACTCGCTCCAATCACACAACCATCCCCAATTACGGTATCACCACCAAGAACTGTAGCGTTAGCATAGATAACAACGTTATTACCAATATTTGGATGACGTTTTATTCCCTTTACAAGCTCACCATTCTCATTGACCTTGAAACTCTTCGCGCCAAGTGTAACGCCCTGGTATAACTTCACATGGTGACCAAGCACTGCCGTTTCACCAATGACAACACCTGTACCATGATCAATACAGAAATAATCACCAATCGTCGCACCAGGATTGATATCAATCCCCGTCTTTTCGTGTGCATATTCTGACATTAAACGTGGGATATATGGAACGCCTAGATTATACAACACATGCGCAATACGATAGATAAAGATTGCATAGAAACCAGGATAAGCAATAACAACTTCCGGCTTTGATTTCGCTGCTGGATCTCCATCATATATCGCTTGGATATCAGTTAAGACAGAACGTTTGATTGCAGGTAGCTCCTGCAAGAACATATCTCTTAAATGTCCACATATGGAACAATCCGCACCTTTAAATTGTAGAGATGCTTGAATTTCCTTCTGTAAACCTTCCGATAAATAGTTTAACGCTTGTTGCTGGTTTAACATTCCAGCATGATAATAGTCTGGTAAAATAACTGCTTGTACCTGTTTCAATATCGTTATGATATTTGTACGATCAGGAATTCGCATTTTTAATACTAGATCTTCATCCGTAATATCATTTAGTTCTTTAAGTAGTGTTTCGTAATTTTCCATTTTATTCTGCGAATAATGCAGTTGATAAATAGCGATCTCCTGAGTCAGGTAATAATACAACAATTAACTTACCTGCATTCTCTTCTCTCTTCGCTACTTCAAGTGCAGCGTATACTGCTGAGCCTGAAGAAATACCAACTAATATTCCTTCCTTTCTGCCGATTTCAGCACCTGTTGTGAAAGCTTCTTCATCTGTAACACGGATAACTTCATCGTAGATGTCTGTATCTAATGTTGTAGGAATAAAGCCTGTACCAATACCTTGAATCTTATGTGGACCTGGTTTACCGCCTGTTAATACAGCACTTGTTGCAGGTTCAACACCAATTACCTTCACATTTGGATTCTTTTCCTTGAGATACTTACCTGTACCAGAGATTGTTCCTCCTGTTCCGATAGCGGAAATGAAGATATCAACCTTACCATCTGTATCTTCCCAGATTTCTGGTCCTGTTGTTAAGTAATGTGCTTTACGGTTTGACATATTTCAAACTGCTGTGGGATAAAGGAATTCTCAATTCCTGCCGCAAGCTCTTCAGCCTTAGCAATTGCGCCCTTCATACCCTTAGCGCCTTCTGTTAATACAACTTCAGCACCATAACCCTTTACCATCTTACGACGTTCAACAGTCATTGTATCTGGCATTACTAGAATAACACGATAACCCTTCGCTGTGCCAACCGCAGCTAAACCAATACCTGTATTACCTGATGTAGGTTCAATAATTGTAGAACCTGGTTTTAATAAACCTGCTTCTTCAGCATCTACAATCATCTGATATGCAATTCTGTCTTTTACAGAACCTGTTAAGTTAAAATATTCAACCTTTGCTACAACACGTGCTTTTAAGCCAAGGTCTTTTTCAAAATGTGTAAATTCTAATAATGGTGTGTGACCAATTAATTCAGTTGTTGATTTTTTGATATTTGACATAGTATTTTCCTCTTTCTTTTACGTAATATTGACAAGCGGTAAAACAAAAATCCGAGCATGCATTCATATGCCCGGATTTATTTACGATTGCACTTGCGAATCACTGCAATAATTGTAAATTAAAGCAGTCCCGACGCAGTAACAGCATTCATCCGGACATTGTTTAAAATACAACAGCAACACATTTGATTCATCATTTGTTTGTTCATGCCCGCTTCCTCCTGTTCACCGTTCTTATTACGGGAACTATCATAGTACTGTCAGTTTTATTTGTCTACTCTAATGATTCAATTTTTTTCTTTCATTTTGAATAAGTACTTGAATATCCGCTTCTTAAAACTGTTCTAGCTGCTCCGATATCTCAGATTCATCCGCAAATTGATCAAAGATTTTTTTGTTTATCATGTAATCGTTTAACCAGTGTTTCATCTATCGTATCTGCTGATAATAATCGGTATACAAATACATGATGAACCTGACCCATACGATAGATACGAGAGATGGCTTGCATCTCATCCGAAGGTTTTAATTGTGGTTCACAAAGAATGACAATCTCTGCTGTCTGAATATTTAAGCCAATTCCACCCGCATGAATTTGTATTGGTAATACACGTGCAATCGGCTCCTCAAATTGGCATAGAATATCTTGTCGTTTCTCCAGTGATAATTTACCACTAATGACAGGTAAAGCTTTCCCTAATAATAAGTCCGAGACAAAAGATAGTGTATCCAGAAAGTAAGAGAATATGACAACTTTTCTTCCTTCACTAAGTGCCTGTAAACAAAGTTCAACCATTCTCTCTGCTTTTGTAGAATTGAGTGAATTCCAAGATACTCTACGCATTGCCATAAAGTTTCCTGATTCAACCGCTTTGCGGTAAGAGTTGATTTCCTCATCATTCATCATGCACCATTCATCGTGGATTGTTAGTTCCGGGAGTTCCATAAGTACATCTGCACGCTTGCGGCGTAAATACACCGGTGCAATCTTTTTACGAAATAAATCTGCTTTCGCTAGATATTTCATCCCTTTGATTTCATTTGCCACCGATGGATTCAAACATTCAATGAGATAACACATCTCATCAACATTGTTTTCAATGGCTGTACCCGTCATATATAAAGCGTACTCTGCTTGTTCAATGATACGTATCGTATGACGAGTACGCTGTGCATCTTTATTTTTAACAAAGTGCGCTTCATCTATGACTACCATATCAAGTGGAAAATCTTTATCAAAAATAATCTTATCTAAACCTTCATAGTTAATGATTGCAATACCACCATCACTCTTCCAGATTTCAAAATCACTTATACAGGTTCCATGCAACATATATGCTTGCATGTCTGTTAGTTTTTCAATTTCACGCTTCCAGTTTAGTAATAACCCGGCTGGGCATATTACAAGAAAATAACGATGTCCTTTGTGATGTAAATGATTCATTGCCGCAATCGCTTGAATAGTCTTTCCTAGACCCATCTCGTCTCCAAGCAGTACCCTTTTCTGATGCAAGATATACTTCGTTCCAAATTCTTGATAATGACGCAACTCCGTATGGAATGATTCTAACAATAATGGTGTTGCTTGTATTTGTTTTAATAGCGAAACATCAATATCTCCATCAACATCATCCTTGATTTCAATATCCGCAAATTTTTCAATCACCGTATAATATTGAATCGCATTTTCTTTATAGTCCTGCAATATCGTTTCAAAATCTACATTTTTTAGTGCAGTACAATTATCATAAAATTGCATAATTGTTTCTGCGTAAGAAGACCGGTTAAAGTACTTTACATCTTCTACAGCTGTTAAAAAAATTTCTGTTTCTTTTTTTCTACTACTAAAAATCCAACCAAAAAAATTTTGTATCAGACCACTATTATCATAGGCTTCTTGGATACCACATTCTGTTTCTTGATAGATTGTATTTAATTTTTGCATAGTTTTTCTTTTTGTATGCAGATAGAAGTAAATTCCCTGAAGAATCTCTTTATCCCTATCCGTTAGATGTTCTAAGTCTATACGATAGTGTATCTGATTTTTAATGGCTGCAATACTACGATGTAATGCCAACATGAGTTTATCTGCCGTTTCATCCCCAATACCATTTAGTGCTTCTAGTTGTCTATGATTATATTTCAATAAATCATACATCGTTGTGATGTGATTGGCTTCAAGTGCTTGTAGAGGAAGTCTTGGAAAGGATTTTGTTAAGTCTGTAATTGGGACTTGTCGAATCTCCTCGTTAACTTTATCCACGATGATATCTTGGCACCGATCATGAATAACTTGGATATTTTTCTTTTCTTGACTGCGTAAAGAAAAGAGTTGATTTCTTAACATATTCAACTGTTCGCGTTCATAGCGAATCTCTTTAAATTTGATATTTCCTAATCGCATAACATCCTCACTCGATTATAAAATTCTACCAATGAGAAACTCACATATACTTTTTCCCATATCTGCTTTATTTTTAGAAATAATTGAATTAAGTTCTCTTTTATCTTCCTTACGATAATTGATATAGTAATCAATCATAGCAGATTCATCTTTGATAAAAAATTCCTTACGTCGAAAGCCTGGATTTTCTTGTAGTTCTTTTGAAGATGTTAAATTCGTCGTGAAAAATGGGAACTGTGAATGGGAAAGTATTTCCGAAAAATTATCCACTGTATTTTGAGACATAAACTTTGAGTTAGGCATCGCAGTATTAATAACGTTTTGCCAGATTCCTAAATTCGAAAGAGTTACCACACTAATACCATCAATCTGTGAAAAATGATACTTCATCGCCAGATAATGAAGCCGTCATCGCATCTATATTTATCCTAAGTTCTTCAAAACCTGCATATTCAGAAGCAATTTCATCACTTTGTATATTTTGATTGGAAATCACAATTGAATGATTATGTTTCAGAAGTACATTTTCAATCGCAGATGTATCAATTAATTTATCCTCAATACTAAATTCACTTTCTTGAGATAAGATAATTTGCGGTCCAGGAGAGGTTGAATATATCTTTATCTGATAATGCATTTTATTAAAGTTTTGAACATACTCGATAAACTCTTGTTGCATCTCTAATATTTTTTCGGCCTCTTTGGCCGCTAATTCTCCTGTTTTTTTGTTAGAGTAATTCTATTTCGTGTCCGATTGAATAATTTTTACATTTAGTAGTTCTTCCAATTTCTGCATACCACGGGTAACCGCAGGTTGAGTAATAGATAAATGTTCTGCCGTTGCAGAGATTGTCTTATATTTTGCAAAAGCAACCAATTCCTCCAAAAGATAATTCTCAATCATCATGATATATCACCTCAGTATACGTTTAAGTTATACTACTATAAATATTTATCATTTTCCATATACTATGAACCTGTTTAGAATGAAATTATCAAATATAGAAAGAGGTACAACATGGAATACATAACACTTAATAACGGAATTAAAATGCCAATGGTTGGCTTTTGGGGTTTTCCAAATTCAAGATGCAAAAACAACACAAGAAGTTGTAGAAGCAGCCATCAAAACAGGCTATCGTCTCATTGACACAGCACAAGCATACGGTAACGAAGAAGCAGTAGGAAAAGCGATTAAATCTGCTGGTATCCCTCGTGAAGAACTCTTTATCACTACCAAGTTATGGATATCTGACATGTCGTATGAAGGTGCAAAAAAAGCCTTCCAAGAATCATTATCTAAGCTAGATTTAGATTATGTCGATCTATATCTACTACACCAACCAATTGGAGATACATTTGGGGCTTGGCGTGCACTGGAAGAACTCTATAAAGAAGGAAAAATCAGATCGATTGGTGTTTCAAACTTCAAAGAAGATCAATTAGCAAATATTTCCCTATTCAATGAAATCACCCCTGCAGTAAATCAGATTGAAGTGCATGTTTTCAACCAAAAAGAACAACAACATGCATATCAAACCTCAAAGGGTGTTGTAACAGAAAGTTGGGGTGCATTTGCGGAAGGAAAAAATGATGTATTTAATCATCCAATTCTAAAAGAGATTGCCCATAAACACAAAAAGACAACTGCTCAAGTTATGTTACGTTGGCAGCTACAAAGAGGAATAGTTTCTCTATCGAAATCAGCAAACCCAGAGCGTGTACGTAGTAATTTTGATATCTTTGATTTCCAACTAACAGATGCGGATATGGAACAAATTAAAACAATTAACACCGATACAACGGTGTTCGCCGATCATCATGACGCTACTACGGTAGAATTACTAGCAAGTTTTATTGGCAAATCATTTTAGACTTGCAAAGCTCCCTATGGAGCTTTTTTATATTACAAACATGCATGCAAAAAGCAAATGGCTACTTAATAGTCATTTGCTAAAATTACCTATTTTGTCCACTTTGCAAACTCTTCATCCGTCGCAAGAACTGTATGTGTATCAGAAATCTTGTGATAACTTCCTGCTGTGTAATCAACACCCTCTTTCACCTTATCATAACTGAGTGCGATACGTTTTTTCTCAACAACCGGATTAGCTTTCGGAATCGCAGACAAGAGCGATTTTGTATATGGATGAACTGGGTTATCAAAGATTTCATCTGTTGTACCTGTCTCTACAATATGACCTAGGTGCATAACCCCAATACGATCAGAAATATACTTCACCATTGAAAGATCATGTGCGATAAATAAATACGTAATGCCAAGCTCTTGTTGTAAATCTCGCATTAGATTAACAACCTGTGCCTGTACCGATACATCCAAAGCAGAAATGGCTTCGTCTGCGATAACTAGTTTTGGATTCATAATGAGCGCACGTGCAATCCCAATACGCTGTCTTTGTCCACCTGAAAACTGTTGTGGATAACGTGTCGCATGTTCACGGGATAAACCAACCTTCTCCAAAATTTGATATACACGCTCTGTTAACTCTTCTTCGCTCTTATAGTCATGATGAATACGCAATCCTTGCGCAATAATTTCTTTGACTTTCTTACGCGGATTTAAACAAGCCATCGGATCTTGGAAAATCATCTGCATATTCTTACGGAGATAATCATTTTCCTTTTTTGAAAGCTTCCCACTAATATCATGACCATCAAAGATAATCTTACCTTCTGTAGGATCATATAAACGGATGACTGCACGTCCTGTTGTGGACTTACCAGATCCAGACTCCCCTACAAGTCCATAGGTTTCACCTTCATAGATATCAAAGCTAATACCATCTACAGCTTTCGTTGTGTAATTTCGAGAGATACGGAAGTGCTGCTTTAAATTTTCTACATGCAATAATGGTGTTGCGTTATAATCAACTGCCATACTTTTCACTCTCCTCTCTCATACGCTCAATTCTATCTTTTAGAACTGCAGGCATTTCTGCATGTGGACTTCTTTCATCACATAACCAAGAAGCTACGCGGTGCTGTCCACCGACGTTAAACATTGGTGGTTCTGCTTTATAGTCAATTGCTAATGCATATTCATTACGCGGTGCAAATGCATCATACTTAATTGGTTTTAATAAATCTGGTGGTGTTCCTGGAATTGCGTATAATCGATTAGAATTTGTTTCTGTATCAGGCATAGACGCAAGTAGTCCCCATGTATATGGATGACGAGGATCGTAGAAGATTTCATCAATGGAACCTTTCTCAATAATTCTACCTGCATACATGACATCGACATAGTCCGCAACTTTTGCGACTACTCCTAAGTCATGCGTGATAAAGATAACTGAGATATTTCTTTCTACCTGAAGTTTTTTAATCACTTCTAGAATTTTAGCCTGAATCGTTACATCAAGCGCTGTAGTAGGCTCATCACAAATCAGAATATCAGGATTACATGCAAGTGCTATCGCAATCACGACACGCTGACGCATACCACCAGATAACTGGTGCGGATATTCTTTAAATCGCTTCTCAGGGTTTTCAATTCCAACTTCTGCTAAAAGGTCGATTGCACGCTTTTTCGCCTCTTCTTTGGAAATGCCTTCATGAATAATCATACCCTCCATGATTTGCTTCCCTATCTGCATGGTTGGATCAAGGGATGTCATCGGGTCTTGGAAAATCATCGCAATATGTTTTCCGCTGAAGCGGTAACGAATTTCTTTCTGCGATAAGGTAGTCATATCAACCGTTTCGCGTTCACCCTTCTCATTTGTAAAACTGTATTCAATACGGCCACTATCGATCCTACCATTACCCGCTAGAATTCCCATGATGGCACGAACAGTAACGGACTTACCCGAGCCAGATTCACCTACGATAGCGATTGTTTCACCTTTAAATAAATCCATACGTACACCACGAATAGCCTTCACTCTACCCGAAGCTGTTTCAAACGAAATATTCAGATCACGTATCGATAATACTTTATCTTTTTTATCCTTGTTTGCTGACATGGAAACTCCTTTCTAGCGTTGTTTTTGATTTGGATCAAACGCATCGCGAATACCATCTGCGAATAGATTGAAACTTAACATCAGTAATGCAAGTACGATAATCGCAGACATGATGATATGTGGATGACCTGTAAGTGATTTATATCCATCGGAAATAAGTGATCCCAGGGAGGCATCAGGAGCTTGAATCCCTAAACCAACGAAGGATAGGAAGGCTTCTGTAAAGATTGCATTTGGAATTGAGAACATTGACATTACAATCAATTGTCCAAAGATATTTGGCATAACTTCTTTAAAGATGATAGAGAAGTTTTTTGCACCAAGCGTTCTACTTGCAAGAATGAATTCGGATTCTTTCAACTTTAATACTTCCGCTCTGGAAATACGCGCCATACCAATCCATCCCGTAATCATTAACGCAAAGACGATGGAAGTAATACCCGGAGGAAGAACAAGTCCTAATAGTGTTACAACCACAAGGGTTGGAATACCATTTAAGATTTCCATGAATCTTTGCATAACCATATCGACCTTACCACCAAAGTAACCAGAGATTAATCCATAGGACATACCAATAACAATATCGATTACAACTGCACTTAGTGCAATAATCAACGATACTCTTGTGCCTTCCCATACACGCGTAAACAAGTCTCTTCCATTGGTATCCGTACCAAACCAATAAAATGCTTGCGAGACACCATGAGCCGCGTATTGATCAACACCCTTTTCATAACCACTAAAGATTCCTAGTTTATAAATCCCTTGAATACGCGGTGGTAAACTCTGTACATCAAGGTTAATTGCATCAGCCTTATACCCTGAAATCATCGGTCCAATAATAGCCAGTAAGATGATTACAATAATAATGATAGCTCCAAGAACTGCACCCTTATTCTTTAAAATGCATCCAAACATCTTTTGCATAAGAAGTTGCAGTATACGCTTCATCTAATAATTCTTCATTACGATGTACAAAGACAAAATCTTCCGCTGTAAAATCATCAACTTTTTCATCTGTCAAAAAAGGTTTATTTTTAATCATATCCATTTAATTACCCTCCTTTGCCACACGAATACGTGGATCAATGAAACCATAGAGAATATCAATAATTAACATCACAAAGATATACAATGCTGAATAGATAAATGCACATGCAATTACAACGTTATAATCGTTATTCTGAATTGCTTGTACCATCAACATACCGATACCAGGAATACCAAATACCTTTTCAACGACCATTGATCCAGTCAAAAGATTTACTAACAATGGGCCCATAATCGTAACGATAGGAATTAATGCATTACGTAATGCATGGTTTAGAATCAAACCTGTTTGTTTCACACCTTTTGCCTTGACCAATTGAATATAATCAGAGCCTAATACATCGATTAATTCCGAACGTGTAAAACGAGAAACATTCGCAAGCGGAAACATCGATAATGCAAGTACAGGTAGTATCATGGATGCACCAGCATTCTTTGCGGAGAATAGAATTGGCGTCCAGCTGAGTTTAAGCCGACGTAATACATTAACACTAATGCAAATACATACGATGGAACGGATACACCTATGATAGAAATAAAGGAACATAGTGTATCGACCCAAGTATTGTGATTGAGTGCAGCCGCAACTCCTAAAATAAGTCCTAGAATCGAACCGACAACCATTGCCATAGCACCAATGCGAATGGATAAGGAAAGTGGTCCACTAATCAAAGCAGATACAGCTTTATTCTTATTGATAACATAAGATACACCAAAGTCACCTTGAAACATATTTGCGACATAGCGGAAGAAGCGAATCAAAACTGGATCACTTAAACCATATTTCGCATTTAACAAAGCTAACTGTGAGGATGTTAACTTTTCATCATTAAATGGAGAACCAGGCATTAATTCCAACATCAGAAACAACACAAGCAAGATTGCTAATAATGTTAGAAAGCTAATCACGACACGCTTGGTAATATATTTAAACATGAAGACTCCTTTCTGTTTGATAACAGAATAGAGCGGCGTTTATACCGCTCTATAATGTTGTTTTATACAATGTTACTGTGAAACGACCATCCATCTGTAATCGTCAACGCCACCACTGTGGAAACGAATACCAGATACCTTAGGATTAATCATCATCGCACCACCATTCTGATAGATTGGGATAACACCATGGTCTTGTTGTACTAAAATCTTTTCAGCTTCTTGGAAATCCTTCCAACGAGCTTCCGCATTTGCGGCATCTTCACCTGTCTCAGCTTTGCAATGAGTGCATCATATGTAGGGTTGCTGTAAGAACCTTGGTTGTAAGTACTTGTAGTTGTTACCAAATCCATGAATGATTGTGGATCTGCATAGTCTGGTCCCCAACGTGTTAGACCAATATCATAGTCATGTGAAATCATTAGCTGTAATCTTGTCTTCTTAGGCTTTTGGTCAAGAGTTACTGTTAAACCAGGACAATTCTTCTGTAACTGTGCCTGTAGATTCTCGGCAACTGACTTAGAAGCTTCAGTGTCCTCAAATAATAGTGTAAAAGAAACATCTCCACCCAATTCCGCAACAGCCTTCTTATAGTATTCTGCTGCCTTATCAGGATCATACTCCGTTAAAGTATCTGCAGTATCAACATAGTCTTTTCCATCTGGGCCTGTCGCAAATTCTGAAGGAACGAAACCTCTAGCAGCGATAGAACCATCTTTTAATACATCTTTTGCAATCGCTTCACGATTTACAGCATAACTGAGTGCTGTACGTAAGTTTGCATTTTGGAAGATTGGATTGTTGTAGTTGATGGATAGGTACCATAGGTAACCTTGTAAACGATTTGTAAAGCCTTCTTGAGAACTATATTGATCAACTTGTTCACCCTGTAGTTTAACCGCATCAATATCACCATTCTGATATGACAACATTGCGGCCTGTGTATCCTGAATGAACTTGAAGACAACTGTATCAGCCTTATCCTTCGCCTCATCTGCGTTAACATACTTATCATTCTTTTCAAACGTATATTCATTACCCTGTTTCCAATCTGTCATGACATACTGTCCAGAGTAGATCATATTTTCTGGAGATAATGCATACTGATCACCTTGAGATGTTACATATTCCTCATTCAATGGGAATAGTGGTGGGAATGCCATCAGGGATGGCAAGAAACTACATGGTAGAGATAAACTTACCTTTACTGTATGATCATCTACCGCTTCAACGCCTAACTCCTTAGCATCTTTTTACCTGCGATAACATCAGCCGCATTTACAACATGCATCGTATCTAAGATGAAAGCATACTCACTTGCAAGTGTTGGACTCGCTAAACGATGCCAACTGTAAACAACATCATTTGCTGTGATTGGTGTTCCATTAGACCACTGTGCATCCTTCTTTAGATGGAAAGTATAAGTAAGTCCATCATCACTTACATCATAACTTTCCGCTAAGTCTGGCACAGGTGTTCCTGATTCATCCAACGCAAGAAGTCCAGATAAACCCATCATTTGCATCGAGAAGGAAGAACCATCTGTCGCAACTGAATTATCCATTGAACTCATATCAGTATCGAATGCAATTGTTACTGTCGTAGTTGTGGTCGCTTCTGACTTTGGACCACAGCCCGCTAGTACTGCCATACTCATCGCTGCAGCTAAACCAGTTGCCGCTATCTTCTTTGCTTTCATAACTATTTCCCTCCTAAAAGATACACTGAGTTTAAAATGTTTCAAAAAGTTTTTCAAGTACTTTTTTCTTTTCTTTCATAAATTATGTAAATATTTATCATTTAATTTATGTAAATTCTTACATTTATACTATTTTATATCTTAAAATATCCTCGCTTTCCGTTAACTACCTCAAACTAATCCTGTCAATTCGTGCTATTGTATATGAGGATAACAAATTTTCCCCATTTCAAAGAAAGTGGGTTTTTTTATGGAAAATTTTACAGTTTTTGATTACGAAGACATTCAACTAATACCAAATAAGTGTATTGTAAACAGTCGTTCAGAATGTGATACAACAACACGATTTGGCAAACATCGCTTTAAATTACCAGTCGTCCCAGCAAACATGCAGACAGTCATTGATGAATCTCTAGCAATTAAGCTTGCAGAGAATGGATATTTCTATATCATGCATCGTTTCACTCCTGAAAGTCGTCTTCAGTTTGTACAGATGATGAACGATAAAGGATTAATTTCTTCCATTAGTGTTGGTGTAAAAGAAAATGAATATCATTTCATTGCAGACCTTGCAAGTCATCACCTAGTTCCGGACTACATTACAATTGATATTGCTCACGGTCACTCCAACGCCGTCATCAATATGATCAAACATATCAAAAAATACCTACCTGATACATTTGTCATTGCAGGTAATGTAGGAACCCCTGAAGGTGTTCGTGAACTTGAAAATGCAGGTGCAGACGCAACGAAAGTTGGTATTGGTCCTGGTAAAGTATGTATCACAAAATTAAAAACAGGCTTTGGCACAGGTGGTTGGCAGTTGGCTGCCCTACGTTGGTGTGCAAAAGCTGCACGTAAGCCAATCATTGCCGATGGCGGTATCCGTTCAAATGGCGATATTGCAAAGTCGATTCGCTTTGGCGCAAGCATGGTTATGATTGGTTCCTTATTTGCTGGGCATACCGAATCACCAGGTAATACCGTCATGCAAGATGGTATTGAAATGAAAGAATACTTCGGTAGTGCCTCTGAATATCAAAAAGGCACCCGTAAAAATGTGGAAGGCAAAAAGATGCTTGTGCCATGTAAAGGTTCTATCATGGATACACTAATCGAAATGCAACAAGACCTTCAATCATCCATCTCTTATGCAGGCGGAAAAGATTTAAACGCAATTCGCTATGTTGATTATGTCATTGTAAAGAATTCTATTTTCAATGGCGATGCACATTAGGCATTCTATTTGGTGAATTTGACGCAAAGGATATAATAATAATGAAAGAAGGTAACGAAATGACAAAGATTGATATTATCTCCGGCTTTCTAGGAGCCGGAAAAACAACATTGATACAAAAGTTAATCAAAGAAGTATATGCAGGTAAAAAGTAGTTCTTGTTGAAAACGAATTTGGCGAAATTGGAATTGACGGTGGTTTCTTAAAAGATGCCGGTATCGTTGTCAATGAAATCAACAGTGGATGTATCTGCTGTACATTACAAGGTGACTTCCGCAATGCTTTACAAGAAGTAGTCAAGAAATATGACCCTGACCACATCATTATTGAACCTTCCGGTGTTGGTAAATTATCCGATATCTTAGCAGTTGTAAAAGATGTAGAAGGTTTACAACTAAATAGTTACAGTACTGTTGTAGACGCAAAGCGTTGTGAAATATACCACAAAAACTTCAAGGAATTCTTCGATGATCAGATTTCCACAGCTGCTTGTGTCATCTTATCCAGAACACAACTGGTTGATGAAGAAACATTACAAAAGGATATCGCAATTATCCGTGAGTTAAACCATGACGCAAGAATCATCACGACACCATGGGATGACCTCTCTGGTCAAGCCATCATCGACGCAATGGAAGGCTCTACAGACGGCTTCCCAGAACTCGAAGAGGAAGAAGAGTGCTGCTGTTGTGGATGTGGTTGTCATGACGAAGACGACGATGACGATTGTTGCTGTGACCATGACCACCACGAACACGAACATCATCACCACCACGAGGAAGAAGAGTGCTGCTGTTGTGATTCTCATGAACATGAAGAGCACCATCATGAACATCATCATGATGATGAAGAATGTTGCTGCCATCACCACCACGAGGAAGAAGAACATGATGAGGAAGAATGCTGCTGTTGTGGCCATGATCATCACGATCATGAACATCACCATCATCACCACCATCATGGACACGATGCGGATGAAGTATTCACATCAATCGGTATTGAAACAGTAAACAAATACTCTGTAGAAGACATTGCACTAGCACTTTCCGAGTTAGATGAGCATATCATCCGTGCTAAGGGCATCGTCCCAAGTACAGATGGAAGTTGGTTATTCTTTGACTATGTACCAGGAGATGCAGATATCCGCATTGGTTCTCCTGCTTATACTGGTTTAATCACTGTCATTGGTGATCAGGTAGATGTTGATCGCATTAAAGAAATCTTTGCGGTGAAGTAAGATGGCACCCCTGTTTATCTCTTTACGGGATTTCTTGATTCCGGTAAAACATCTTTAATCTTAGACACACTCAACGACCCTTCCTTTATGGAAGAAAACAGCCGTACGTTAATCATCTGTTTTGAACAAGGCGAAGTTCGATACAACGATAAATACCTCGCAGAGCGCAAAGCATTCGTTGAATACATGGACTCTCCAGAGGATTTAAACGTAGAAAAGATTCGCGAATTAGATACAATTTATCATCCAAACCAAGTATTTATTGAATACAATGGAACCCTCGCAATCACACCGTTTATCTTGTCACAGATGCCAAACTTCTGGCCTTTGGTACAGATTCTTACAACAGTAGATGCGACAACTTTCCAAATGTATATTAACGCAATGCGTTCTGTCATTTACGAGCAGTTAAAGTACAGCGATACAATTATCTGTAATCGTTGTACACCAGATACCTCCGCATCAATGCTGCGCGGCAATATCAAAGCTATTAATAAAAAAGCTCAGATTTTCTACGAAGGCGAACATGGTGCACAAGTTACTCTTAAAGAAGGTGTACTACCATTTAATATCAACGCCCCTATCATCGATATCAAAGATGATGATTATGGCATCTGGTATATGGATGCGATTGAAAACCCAGACAAATATGATGGAAAAGAAATCATCCTACGCGGAAAGTTCACCGAGACTTTGCCAGGCTACCATCAAACATTTATCATGGGTAGACAAGCAATGGTATGTTGTGCAAATGATACGAGCTTGTGTGGCTTAACCGTCACAGGTGTGAAAGTAGAAGAACTTGTGAAGGATAACTGGTATGAAGTACAAGGTAACCTCAAAACCGTCCCATTAGATAATGGCGGCAAAACGCTTGTCTTATACGCAAACCGCATTCAAAACTACCAAAAACCACAAGATGAGTTCGTATATTTCAGTTAATCACTAGGGTAATTCGTAAGAATTACTCTTTTTTATTCTGAACTTTTTTAATTTTCATCTATGTTAGTTAACGCACTTTGCACATTTGTGCTACCATTATTCAGGGAAGTGATAAAATGATGAAATTTATAAAAGAAAAACTAAATATACGTAGAGCCGTGTGGTTCTTACTCATCTCGGCAATGTTCTTACTATTTTATGCGCCACATCTTTCCTTTGATGTACACATGAAAAAAGGTATCCAAGGTACTGTGGTCGTATCAAACTTCAACACAGACCGTGGAGAAGAAATCTTTGCAAACTATAACTATAACTCTCATAAAACTTGGTTAGATGCACAGCCATCTTGGGAAGTGATTCACCTCAGCAACATTCCAATCGTTACAAACTCTTTACGTTTAGGTTTTAACAACGTAAAGACAGACATCGCTATTTCAAAGATTGATGTATCATTTGGACCATTTAAACTTGCAGAGTATACACCAGAGAATATCTCTAACAAGATCATCGCCTCTCAAGGTATGGTCATCAACACAAATGACAACACCATTAACTTAACCGTAAACGGTGTTGAAGGCTGGCTCCAGCTTGAAACCCAAGAGTACCTACCAAAAACAGCTTGGGTTGCAGTATACCTATCCATTTTGGTATTAAGTTGGATCATCGCTTATCTCATTGATAAGAAGATTACATGGGCAAAACACGTTCCAGAAAACGAAATGATGTTAATAGCAGCTCCTATCTGGTGCTTCTTTATGTCAGAAATCTGTACCGGTAACTACTACTACATCAACTTGATGAATCGTTTCTATAACGTTGCAATCTATATTATTCTATATAAAGTAATCTACTTAATATTCCGTCGATTACCAATCTCAGTACTAATTAGTAACTTATTTGTTGTAATCTTCGGTATCGTAAACATGTACGTAACACAGTTCCGTAACCGTCCAATCGCACCTTGGGATTTAACCGCAATTGGTACAGCGGCAGATGTCATCTCAAACTACCATGTTCAGATTCGTTACTTCATGGTTATCGCAATTATTATCGCCATCTTAATTTATCTCTTGATGCGCGCTGTACCACGCGATAATACAAAGATTAACGTATACTACGCAACATACCCTATCTTGATTATTGTTGTAGCACTCTTCTTAAATAGTGTTGGTCAATACTACCTATGGGATATGAACCTATTATCCATCTTCCAAACAGATGGTACAGCGCTTAGTTTCACAGGTCTTGTAAACCAATACATCTCTGATCAACCAAAGAAACCAGAAGGATATTCTGTAGAAGAACTCAAGCAACTGGGTAAAGAACTTCAAGAACGTGCCGCAGCTAATGTTGATCCAAATGTCACAAAACCAACGAATATCATCATGGTTATGAATGAATCCTTCGCGGATATGAATGTTGGTGGTACAAACTACGCCGATAACATCATCCCTTACTTTCTATCTTTAGATAATACGATTCGTGGTAATCTCTACGTCGATGTACGTGGTGGTGGCACATGTAATAGTGAATATGAATCATTAACCGGTAATACAACAGCCTTCTTTGCGGGTGGTGTATATCCATTCAACATGTATATGCACAGAAACGTACCTTCTATGATTTCCTACTTCAACCAAAGCGGCTTTACTACTACAGGTATCCACCTTGGTAAATCTACCAACTGGAACCGTGCTTCCGCATGGAAGAAACTACAATACCAAGACAAAGTCTTCGCAGAGACATTTGATGGTCTAGAAACACTCCATGGATATCCAAGTGATGCACAGAATTTCAAGGTTCTAGAGGAGACTTACGAAAAGGAAAAAGATAAGAAGAACTTCATCTTCAATATCACCTACCAAAACCATGGTGGTTATGATGATAAGGATGATTTGAAGAAGACCGTTAATTTCAGTTCTATCGGCGGTGGATATGGTCATGCGGAAAACTACTTCTCATTAATGAAGATTTCCGATCAAGACTACAAGAACTTGATTGAATACTTCTCAAAGGTAAAAGAGCCTACAATGATTGTGATGTTTGGTGACCATCAACCATCATTAGGAGCAGATTGCGATAACCTTCTATTCCCACATGCAGGTACGCCTGAAAACGACATGACACAATACATTACACCATTCTCCATCTGGGCAAACTATGATATTCCAGATCAGAAATTCGATAAGTTAAGTATCAACTTCATATCTTCGCTCATCATGAAGACAGCTAACTATCAAATGACTCCATATCAGGAATTCCTATATGAATTAAAAGATAAGTATCCTGTTATTGGTCTATATGGTTGTTATGACGCAAGTGGAAAGTACTATCAATCCGTAAATGATATTAATGATCCAGATATCAATACATACCGTTGTCTACAATACAATAACGTATTTGATTCTGATCGTATCGCATCACTATTCTATCCAGACGGAAACGAAAGTAAATAACCTAAAAAAGAACACCCAAGTGTTCTTTTTTAGTTATAGAAACATACGAATAAAACTATTTTCTTCCGTATAAGGTTTCCAACCTTTACCAGGTTCTGAACTCTTCATGAAATTCGCCCAAGCGGAAACCATTTCATCACTAATCTTATAATCACGAACTTCCATCTCTCTCCAACAACGACTCAATGTACCAAACATGTACCATAACTCTGCAGAGTGGAAAGCACCCGCATCATCTGACGGTAACTTACGATTAAATAAATAAAGATATGTCGGTTTCCCATGATGTTCATTTCTTAAGTTCGCAAAATCAATCATACTCTGATAGTACTTAGACTTACGCATCGGTTCATCAACACCTAAGCCAAATCATTACCATTAGCACCTATGATATACGGTATATTCTGAACATCCCCACGCTTTGCAAGTTCATCCAAAGTATCCTCTAGCACAAAACCATCCACCACTGGCCCAAACAGCAAGCGATTATCATATTTGGAAAGCTTTGGTAAAATATCCACTAACCTCTGAGCAGGAATTTGACGTAATGCTTGAATATTCTTCGCACCCACAAGCTTCATAATCTCTTCACCCGTCTCATAAGCTTCTTCTACCGTCTTATGTTTGAAAATAGGATTATCCACCCCTGCACCGCTCTGTATAATTGCCTTGGCAATCATACCACGTGTTGTAGGACTAGAAATTAATGTCTGAACACTGATAGCACCAGCGCTTTGTCCAAATAAAGTAATATTATCAGGATTTCCACCGAAAGCTTCAATATTCTTACGAATCCAACGAATCGCAAATACTTGGTCTAAATTCCATAGTTAGATACACAATGTGCAGGATCTTCTTCCTTCAATTGCGGATGAGCAAAGAATCCAAATACACCAACACGATAATTAATCGTCACAAGAATCACATCATTCTGTACAAACGCTTCGCCATCAAATGGAGCTTCATTTCCATAACCATGGTCAAAAGCACCACCATGAAGCCAAATTGCGACTGGATGTCCATGTTCTGATTTACGGTTTGGTGCCCAGATATTTAAATATAAACAATCCTCACTCATTTCAGGATACGGATATTGTTCATAGTTATAAAACTCCTTACGATAAAACGGATTCGATGCCTTAGGTTGTGGACAGATTTTACTATATTCCAAAGCATCTCTAACCCCCAGCCAACGATCAGGTGCCTGTGGCGAACTAAAACGGAGATTCCCAATTGGAGGTTTTGCGTATGGTACACCTTTAAATATTAATTTAGATTCTGTAACTTCCCCTCGCAAGATACCTTGTTCCACTTTTATTTCAACTGTTTTCATAAAAACCTCCAGTTCGAATGTTACTCGTATTTTTCATCATTATACCATTTCTAATTTTTTTAAACTAATGAAGAATACATGAAAAAGAGGCCCGCTGGCACAGGTCTCGATTTCTTTTTATTTTTTTGGGAGGGAAAGAAATTTATAATTTCTCTGTCATTTAAGACACTTATAATATACCCAAACCATGTGTGAGATATATGGTGAAATCGTGAAAGTATTGTGAAAGTGTTTTTTTCATATAATTTTTTTCTAAACTTATTATCAAAAAAATGCTTATTTTATCGTACTTTAGTAATTTCACTATTGTTATTATCAATAATCCAGTTTCATAATCTATGTAATTAATTTTCAAAATTTAGAATAATTATTCAAAAAAACATAGCAACCTAAAAGCATTTTTTTAAATGATAGAGAGGTGCTTACTATAACAAACCCATTAAAAAAAAGTATAATATTAAATATGGTGGTCTAATATGCATTCCCTAATGTATCATTCATGATTTCCCTACGTCCTCGTAGCTCAGCTGGATAGAGCGACTGCCTCCTAAGCAGTAGGTCGTGCGTTCAAATCGCATCGAGGACGCCATAGCATATGACTCTAAGCCTTTATTCATCAGGCTTAGAGTTTATTCTTTTCAGGTTTCCAAACATAATCTATTAGATAATGTCATTATAAAAGGACAGAAAACATAGACCAAAACAGCGGGATGTTTTCTCTCGCTCATTCTGATGAAACTATATATCGGCTTTCAAATTCAAATCCGTGTCGTCTGCTTCTTAACTAACCACGCAAGCAGACAATGCGGTAACGGTTTGTACGGCAATTATCAGTTACCGCAGGCACTTCCTAAAATCGAATTTCATTCGTATTCAGTTGTCACTCTCATTTATTCAAATAGCTATGGTATAATTTTGTGTAGATACCAATAGATATTGAAATTCACGAGGAAATAATTGCTATGGACGATAAAAATGAACTTCAAGTTAAACTTGTGCCAAATAATGAAATGGCTATTGCAAATGAATATGACTTTGATAAAATCATTTTCGACTTAGATAGTCAAGTTGATTTGTTATCCAGCCAAGCGGATAAATATGATTATTTAGTATCTGTTGGTAGCGGAATACTTTGCGGCTTGCTTGATATTCTTTGGGTTGGAGAGTTCAGTTTAGAGCGAGGACAAACTATAGCGAGCGATAAAGTTGACGAATTTGTTAAAAAGACCGCCAAGATGCTTGGTTGTAAAGATAATGATTTGCAGTCTTCAGTTAAATTCCTTGAAAAGAAATTTCCTATACCAAGTGACGGCAATACACCTGATTTTGGTGGCGGATTGCAACATCATCTGCGTGATTTTGCTCATCATCCAACAATAGTGGGATTGATGTTTTCGCTACTTACTCAATTTACTTCAAAATCATACGGCACAGATGTAAACGGTTGTTTTATGGTTGTGAATGTTCCTGAAAAGAGCAAGGCTTTTATCGGTAAAGATATTCCTACAAAAATGTTGTTCGGCACTCTGGTTTGGTTTTTCCATCTTGTTAGTGATGTGGCTGGATCAAGCAGTTCTGTTGGAAAAAGCGGAGGCACAGGAATACCCGGTCCGATACTGGCTTTAGCAAAAGAATTATCGGTACTTCCAGTCTTTAAAAATATAAAGGTTGATGATAATTCTCTATCTGTGTTTTTATCAAAACTCTTCAACGGAACTTTACTTGCAAAGCACGATAAATCTGGGGAAATTATCAAAGACACTGTATTAAAGTTCGATTTGCGTGGAGAACTTGGTGTTGGAATTGAACTTGGACGACAAGCTATTCCTGTTATTGCAAATGAATGTATCGTAAGGACTTTTTATTTTCTTCGCCGTCTTGCAATGGAAATGCGTGCAAATAATGTTCATTCAATTTCTGATATGAAGAATATTGACTGGTCAAAAGTAAAGCCATCGAACAATCCGACGATTGCGAGAATGCTTACAATTTCAACTGGAGTTTTTACCACTCTCGATATAGGTGAAGCTGTAATTTCTCAAAAATATTGGGTTTCTGTTAACTATATAGGTGTTGGACGGTTTGCTATTGCCATAGGCGAAGATGTTAATTGGTGCTTAAAGGCAAGAAAAGTCAAAAAAGTAAAGCAAATGTATGAAGATATAAAACGGTTTTCATTTTCACAATCAGATGAAAAAAATTTATGAAAGAATAAGTAATGATATGGATATAGATAAACTTGGCTTAACAGTTGAGCAAACAGAGATTTTATATAATCTTGAATACTATAAAACACTGAACGATATAAAAAACACTAAGCTGCCAATTAACAACGACGGTGTAAAACAATTAAAGCAGGAATGGCTTGATGAGTGGAAAAAGTATATGGCAAGAGGTTTTGCGAGCTTTTTGCAAATTGAGGGTGTGGAACTCCATTGGTATAGCGATGAAAAAGAACTAATACAAAAAGTGGAAGAAAACGAGCCGAATAATACTTGGTTTCGTTTAGTGCTACTTGAGGCTATGCTTTTTGAGCCATACTATCCGTTAAGTCTTGAAAAAGATAAAAAAGGTAATGATATACCGAGTCGAAAATATAAGGAACTTCAAAATATCATTAGTGGGTATAAAAAAGGTGTTGGCGATAGTTATCTTGATTTGATTTTCAGCGGTGATTATTATACAAAAGGCTATATAAAGAGACTTAGAAAATGTTATGATAAAGTACTGCGTGAGTTAAATGAAGTTCTAAAAACTGCCTTAACATCGGTAACCATTACTGCAGGCATTGCGATTGTTGCTACTGCAACAGCAGGAGTATTTGCACCTGCAATCGCCGTCGCTTTGGTCGGATCAAATTTTGCAGGACTCAGCGGTGCAGCCCTAACCAGCGCTTGTTTGGCTTATCTTGGCGGTGGAGCGATTGCGATAGGTGGATTAGGAATGGTAGGAGGTACAGCAGCTATTGTTGGCGGCGGTGCTATTCTTGGACTTGGCGTCGGTGCAGGTGTAGGTGGTGCTGTTGGTGCAGCAGGTTTGATGGGTAAGAAAAACACCATTATGCAGTCCGCAAAGTTACTCGTATCTATTAGGGAAATATTCCTTAATGATGAACACGATGTTGAATACTCAAACAGCATTTACGAAAAGTATGTTCAGAATATCACAGATATTGAAAAAGGCTTGGTTGAGTTAAGACTAAAGGCAGATGTAGCAAGCGGAAGAGAGAAAAAAGAATTAAAGGACAAAAATCAAAAAGACAGAAGAGTCTGTCGAGGCTATGAAAATCGCACGAAAGAGCTTGCTAAAATTCAAAACTTCTTTTGAAGAAGGATTAAAAGTATCCTCAACTAATTAACAATTACAAATAATGGCGGCAAGGATTTTCCCTGCCGCCATTGCTATTAAAATATGTCCGCTTTGATTTGTTCTGATAAATCACCCAAATATTTATATAGAAGTTGTTTAGAGGAATAGTAATCCGTATTAAAAAGCCTTATAAGTTAAGCCCTTCATTATATCATCATCAATAATTTCGTTTTCTTTCAAGAATTGTCCTAATCCATAATGGGCAAGGCAATTACGAAAGTCCCTGTCTTGTAAAGAACTATCTATGTGGTAATTGGTTCGCTGACAAGCATTCAAGTCATTTATGAAATTGCATAAATAGTAATATTGCAAATAGGCAAATTTGAATTTCTGAGGAATTTCCTCGATGAAATATATATCAATAAATTTTGTAACATAATTGATACTACAAAGTACTGAAAATAGTACAAAGCCCAAATCTGTTTTTAATTTTAACGGACAATTTTTATAAAAGTGATAGTCCTTATACCCAACGCTGATATTATCATTATACCGATATGGCGGAAAATCAGTACACCCAAAGAAAGCAGCAAGTTTCCCTGCAATAACACTTATGTCTCTAATAGATACTCCTGTTGTTTTATTTCCTAATGTCATTATGGGGGTATGAAGCGCACAGATAATAGTGTTTCCACAAAATTCATTGTTGCAATAATCTGTGCCTACATTGTAGTAGCCCAATAATTTTTCATGAATACGACGAATGCTGTAAAAATAATTGTCGCTTTCTTGGAATTTTTCTAACAATAGCATCTCGTATTCGCTATATGATTTTTCAAACAATTTATGTCCTTGTCTTAATGCAGTATAGTATGTTTTTTCTCTCTGGTTAAAAGCAGGAGCTTCTAATTTTAATTTTTTACACCATTGCTCTGCACCATCTGCAAAAATTCCTATATATGGTTGGCACATCATTATGTAATTGCTATTTATATTTCGAGCTTTTTGATGTACGTCTGTCAAAGTATATAAAAATCTAGCATCAGACTGAATTAAATCAAAAGCTGCTGCTTGCACTTTATTAAAAGTCAATACTTTTCTGTCCTTTCACTTTATGGCAAGATTTCTAACCAATATCCATCTGGGTCTTCGATAAAGTAAATACCCATTGCCTCATTTTCAAAACAAATACAACCCATTTCCTCATGCTTCTTATGAGCTGCATCAAAATCATCTGCCCTAAATGCAAGGTGAAATTCACACTCACCCAAATCATATGGCTGTGGATGATCCTTGAGCCAAGTGAGTTCCAATTCAAACTCACCAACTTCACTCTTCAAGTACACAATGATAAAATCATCGCTTGTCTTTCGTCTTACCTCGTGTAAGTCGAGAGCTTCATTGTAGAAACGAATGGATCTTTCTAAATCTGAAACATTTAAATTCTCATGAATTATTTTAAATTTCATATCTCTTCTCCTCTTGCTGCCTCTGTGTTTCTAATACGTGACTGATACTCTGGGTATTCCGTGATAAAACGTTGAATCACGCTAGGATCTCCCCAGTAGTGGATTGGATAGACAGCATCGCAGTCCACATTTTCTAGAAAATATAATAACCCGTCAGCGTAGTGCATTTCTAGTCTTGGATCAAGAGGAACAAAGGCAAGGTCAAAATGTCTGCCCCTAATTTTACCAATCTCCGAGTGATAGATTGTTCGAAGTTCTAGGTTATCCTCTTCTGGCTCCCCTTCCCAATACCAATCATTTAAATCACCACTATGGTAAATAATTCCTTCGTCACTACGCACAATAAATGCAACACCACTGTCATTTGAAAGTAAGGTCTCAACTTGCAACCCACCATCTAACTGATAGCTTTGATTTGATTCAACAAAACTATGCTTTATCTTCAACAATCTCTTTTCATCGCTAATGTCGTTTGACAGCACCGTCCGATAGTTCAGCCCTCTTTCATCAAGAAGGTCAAAAATCAACGGATTATAGTGGTCCTCGTGACAGTGGCTACAAAAGACAATCACTTCCTTCTTTTTATCGAGAAGCGGTAGTTCACCCCTGTAATAGTCAAAAATACAATAGTAGTCTTTGAATTCCACCAAAACACCGCTGTGATTTAAATATGTTACTTTCATGGTATCACCTCCTTGGAATTAACCCACTAACTATCCTATATTACCTAAAATCAATAGATTAATTTGTATATTAAATATTTTTATCCCACTTTTTCAAACTTAATAATCATGATTTTTTTATATTTTTGCCTACTAATATTTGAGAACAATTTACATAAATTACACTAATCTTATTATTTCAGTTTCTCAGTAATATCATTAACGATTACTGCCTCTTTATTACTTACAATCTCAAACCTATAATTCTCACTTTGCTTACCGCCAAAATAATTTCTTGCATATTCTATGGCAGTATCAATCTGATCTAAACTTTCTAGTTCATATATCACTTCAAAAGCTTCATCAAACCAGTTCATATCAAAAAGAGCCGGATTATCATCTCTAAGTTCTGCTTCAAATAAATGAATCTTATCTCTTTCTTCTTGATCTGCCTCTCCCCAATCTTCTTCAAATAGACGTTTACTACTCTCAATTGAATCAAAGAAGTAATTACTTTCAATACGATTTGGAAGTCCAGGAAATTCATTCTGTCGTACATATTCAAATAATCCTTCAGTTGCCCATTTTACAGAATAAGTATCCATATTCTTCATATTAAACTTTCCTAATACAGCCCGCATGTATTGACCAGACAAACAAAGATTAAAAAAACATTCCTTGTTTTGTTTCAATGCTATAACAAACGGTCTTACAAGTTCTATATTCTTTTTGTAATCGTTGATTAGTCTAGTTCCAACTTGAGCAGTATCACTGGAATGATAAACTTTCATTTCCCTTCTCCTTCATTTATATAGTCTTTTTGATTCATGATTCCTCAAAGATAAAGGCTCGTGCAAACTCTTTATAACCGATTGATTTTGCTACTTGAATCGATGCAATGTTATCTAAAGCACATTCCCATTGAGGAACAATACCTGATTGAATATGGTGATGTGTTGCTAGTGCTGCACATAATTTTGCATAGCCTTTTCTTCTATACTCGGGTAAAGTTACTATTCCTGTATGCTGAATATTCCCCTCCATATATGGCATATCTGGCGCATCACATAACGCTACAATTTCATCATCAATGATATATCCAAAGAAAAATCCTTTATCCACTTTTCCTTCAAAATAGGCTTTGAGCCAACCTATTTCAGAAACTGATGGATATGCTTTTTTAAAAAAAATCTCAAACAGCGGATAATCATCTCTTTTCAGCATTCTTGCATCTTTATAATCAAAAACACACTCCTCTATAAACTCCATTAATTGATATGTTTTCAAAGGATAAGACTGGTTGATTGTAGCAATCAATTCCTTTACATCTGTTAGTTGTATAAGGTCATCAAAATAAGGTTGATATTTAGGTGAATAAGATACAATACAAGCATCCTCTTTACATAAGATATATATCGAATATTTGCATCCAAATCCTTTTTAATATACGGCTTCTTTCATCAGTACAAACAAACTGTATACCATATTCAAAAATTACTTACACCTACTCCACAAAAGCAAGAATAATAATCATATGTTCTTTTTTTAATTTCTCTAGCATCTATTTTTCATACAATCACCCTTCCATAAAAGATTTTTCTACTATTTTCTTTGAACTACAAATTCTTGGCTTAAGTACATATTCTTTTGGAAATCCGTTCTAGTTCCTCTGGATGGAAAAACTTTTCTAATTCTAATTATATTCAAAACATCACATTCTAATCTAGAAAGAATACTGTATCAAAAATTTTTTTAGTAGTTTCTCGTTCTTTATTTTTCCTCTATTATAAGAAATTTTTTTATTCATCTCTTACATGCTACATCATTTTTTTCACACGAAATCACATAGTATTTTTGTTAGCACTCTATGAATGAATGTGCTAAAATCTTTTTATCCGAAAGGAGTTTTATAAATATGAATGATAACAAGAAGAAAAAACCTCTTGTGTACTACTACGCATTTGTTGCAATTGTATTAGTATTACTCAACTTGGTTTTACGACCTGTACTTCAGCAGGCACAAATTGAAGAAGTTCCGTATAGTACATTTATTCAACAAACCACCGATGACAAAATTGATGAGGTGACGATTGAGTCTTCTCAGATTACATACAAGCTCAAAGATGGCGATACAGTATATTCTACTGTAAAAATAAATGACCCTGATTTAGTCGATCGTCTCGAAAGTCATGACGTGAAGTTCTCTGGTACACGTGTACAACAGGGTTCTCTATTTATGAACATCTTCTTTGGTTGGATTCTTCCAATCATCATTGCAGTAATGTTAATGCGCTATGTTAACCGTACGATGCAAGGTGGTGGAAAGATTCTCCACTTGGAGGTGGAGGTCTTGGCGGAATGTTCAACCTAGGCAAATCAAATGCACGTGTTTACGATAAGGATAAGACAACGATTCGTTTCCACGATGTGGCTGGTGAGGATGAAGCCAAAGAGAATCTGCAGGAAATTGTAAACTATCTACATGATCCAAATCAGTTTAAATCCATTGGTGCGACTATGCCAAAGGGTATTCTCTTAGTTGGTCCTCCAGGAACAGGTAAGACCATGCTTGCAAAGGCAGTCGCAGGTGAATCAAACGTACCATTCTTCTCTATCTCTGGTTCAGAGTTTGTAGAGATGTTTGTAGGTATGGGTGCTTCTAAAGTTCGTAGTTTATTTAAAGACGCAAAAGAAAAAGCACCATGTATTGTATTTATCGATGAAATCGATGCGATTGGTGGTAAGCGTAATGCAGGTAACTTTGGCGGTAATGATGAGCGCGAACAAACATTAAACCAGTTACTAACAGAAATGGATGGATTTGAAGGTAATAACGGTATTGTCGTTTTAGCAGCTACAAACCGTCCTGAAAATCTAGACCCTGCCCTACTACGTCCAGGAAGATTTGACCGCCGTGTTCCAGTTGAGTTACCTGACCTTCAAGGTCGTGAAGATATCTTAAAGGTACACGCAAAGAAAGTTAAGACAGAGCCAGGCATTGATTACAATGTCGTTGCACGCATGGCTTCTGGTGCCTCTGGTGCAGAACTTGCAAATATCATCAACGAAGCTGCTTTACGTGCTGTACGTGAAAAGAGAAATGCAGTTAGTCAGAAAGACTTAGAAGAAAGTATTGAAGTCGTTATTGCAGGATATCAAAAGAAGAATGCAATTCTAACGGATAAAGAAAAACTAGTTGTTGCATATCACGAAGTTGGACATGCATTAGTTGCGGCACTACAAACACATAGTGCACCTGTACAGAAGATTACAATTATCCCACGTACAAGTGGTGCTCTAGGCTACACAATGCAGGTAGAAGAAGGTAACCATCCTCTTTACACGAAGTCTGAATTAGAAAATCGCATTGCGACACTTACAGGTGGCCGTGCAGCGGAAGAAGTTGAGTTTGGTCAAGTTACTACAGGTGCTTCTAACGATATCGAACAAGCAACGAAAATTGCTCGTGCCATGATTACACGTTACGGTATGAGTGATGAATTCGATATGGTCGCAATGGAGACTGTAAATAACAAGTACCTTGGTGGTGATGCATCACTTGCATGTTCAGATGGTACAGCTTCAACAATCGATCAGAAGGTTGTAGCTCTCGTGAAACAACAACACGACAAAGCAAAACAACTATTAACGGAGCATAAAGCAGATCTTGATCGCATTGCACAGTTCTTATATCAAAAAGAAACAATTACTGGTGAAGAATTCATGGAGATTCTTGAAAAGAAAGAAGACTTTGAATTACCAGTAGTACAATAGCCTTCACATTCGTGAAGGTTTTTCTTTTTCCAAAAGAAAAAACCGGTATTCACCGGTTAAAAGTTTCTCGCTTCGATGTCCATTACCATGTTTACTCTGCGTTCATGGCGACCACCTTCAAATTCAGTATTCATGAATTCATCCACTAGCATCTTCGCTGTTTCGATTCCAATGACTCTTGAACCAAAGGCAATAATATTTGCATTGTTATGTAATCTAGAATATCTAGCACTGTATGGTTCAGAGCAGATACATGCACGAATACCCTTTACTTTATTACATGCAATCCCAATTCCAACACCAGTTCCACAGATTGCGATACCACGCTCTACTTCACCATTCACAACAGCCATTGATACCTTTTCACCCCAGATAGGATAATCTGTACTTTCCGATAAATCTGTACCGTAGTTAATAACTTCATGTCCTTGTGATTCAAGATACGCAACAAGCTCTTTCTTCATCTCTACGGATGCGTGGTCATTTGCAATACCGATTCTCATGCGGCTACCTCCTTTTTCAAATCTGAATGATTTTGTCTATACCATAGCAAAAACGCTCCTGCTAAGAATACAAAGATAGAAATAAACTGTGATGTGGAGAATATCCAAATTTGCCCACGGATTAAATCACCACGTAAGAACTCTACTAAGAATCTACCTAATCCATATAGGACTAAATACCACGCTGCTGTATCTTCAGGGTGCTTACCTTTTAATAAGTTTCTTAGTAAGAAGGCAAAGATTAAGAAGTTACCTGCCGAAGAAATTAACTCTGTAGGAATAACCTTGATACCAGCACCAGGGCCTAAAGATTCTGCCGGGAATTCTACACCATACCAAGCTGTTGTTCGAATACCATAACAACATCCAGCAAAGAAACATCCAATTCGTCCAAAGCCTTGTCCTAGTGAAACAGCAGGCATTAGTACATTTGCGTACTTCATGAAGTCCCACTTCTTCCACTTACAGTAGATCCACGCCGCAATAATACCAGCAATGATTCCACCGTAGACCACAAATCCTTCATTACTCAAAATCACTACAGGATTCTGTACGAATGAATCCCATACGGTAAAGATATAGAGTAACTTGGCTCCAATAAATCCAAAGATGATGATAAAGAAAATCATTCCATCAATCTTTTCATATTCTAGTCCTTGTTTCTTTGCTAGACGTTCTGATAACCAAAACGCAAACAATATACCAACTGCAATCATGAAACCATATCCATGTACAGTTACAGGACCAATTTTAAACCAGTCATTAAACATTAAAATACTTCCTCCATGTATCTATTTTAAGTGATTGTATCGAAAATGAGAAGTCAGGCTATTCCGACTTCTCTTCTTCTGTATTTTCTTTTTCTGTTTCTACTGTAGTTTCTTCTCTTTCTTCTTCCACTTCCGCATCGATAATCTTTCCGTTTGCTTCAAAACTCTTTAAGAACTTATGGAATTTATCTGCGATAAATAAGACTACGAAAATATCCGAAACACCACAATAAACCAAACTAACACCAATCACAACAAACAAAATCTTCTGTAGTTCAACACCTGTTAAGAAGAACATGACTACAAAGCCAAGTACGATAGATACAGCTGCTAATACAATGTACGTTGCGTATTGAGATGAACCAATACGTTTCGCAACGACTGCATTTTGTAACTTATCAAAACCATCCGCAACGATTACAAGTCCTAGCAAGATTGGAATGATATCTAGCAAGATTTGTTGTTTAAAGATAATAATAAGACCAGCAAATATTGCCATGATTCCGATTGAGAATTCATTACGACGTAAACTTTCTTTTACGTTGATAACAAAGTATGTTGTAAGAGAAACAATACCATATACAACTAATGCGATACCTAACACGTATGCAATCAGATCTCTACTACTTTCTGGATAAACGATTAATAATAAACCTGCAAGAATATATCCAATTCCAACTAATATCGATCTCCACTTAATTTGTTTTTAACATAGTAACCCCTTTTTCCATAGAACTATAGTATCACCAAAAATCACAAAAAGAAATAATAGGAAACACATCTTACTTAAAAAAATCTTATTGTTAAATAACCTTAAAATTAGAATTCTTTATATTTTTTTCAGTATTTGAAGTTATATTTTTCTTTGTCAGAATCAATCCATCATCCTTAACAATAATAGGATTTTTTTCTACCAAAAGATTATCATTTGTTACGATTGTATACTCACAGGTCTCATCGCCATTTGAACATGTCTTTGACCGTATCAAATATAATTGTAATGCTTGTATCATCTGATGATCCATATTACAAAAATGTGGCAAGATCTCCATCATTTCATGTTCCTCACAATAGTCTTTAATCGGACATCCTCTTAGTACAAAGTGAATACCATCATCGATATCATGTTGTACTTCCATTCCCCAAGTATTGTGCCAATCATTGTGAAGATGTGGCTCTAGTTTTTTCTGATATTTATCTAAAGAGCGAATAATAAGATTTCGTATGAATTTTCTTTCAAGCAAGAACTTACCTGGAATTTTTCGAAGAGTATTTAAACCATCTTCCATAACATCATGAATTACAGTATTGATTTCTTCCGTTGTTAGATTTCTTCCAACCACATCATAGAGAGCGATTATCCACGCAACCTCATATAGATTATGACTCATTGAATTAGCTTCACCACCAATATCTGGTGCTTCATCTAAGATTTGATTATATCGTTCTTCTATTTTTTGCCAATAAGAATCAACCTGATCTAATCCATACCGTTTAGCAAGAAAATTTTGACATGCACGTTTCATTCTCTTTTGATATTTTCTTGTAATTGTTGTCTATTCTTTCTGACTTAGCATTCGTATCACTATTCCTTTCAATCATACTTATAGTCAAAATCACGTAACAACTTCATTATTAGTTCAAAATTTAAGCTAACTTCAGCTTTTAGATTAGCACAGTTCACTATAACTAACAATGTAATTCACAATATTCAAATTCTTTATACATGGTCATAATAAAAACGACTCTAAGGTCGTTTTTTTATCGTTCAGTGGTGTTATTCTCACTTAATCATAAAATTTATGTATTTTAGATTTCAAATGCTTCAAGATACCTTCTTTTGCAGCTAAAGAACCAATTTTTGCTGTAACGAACTGTCCGAAGAACTCTCTAAAAATGAATGCTCTTAATATTTTAGACACATTCCAAGAATAAACTAATTCAAACTCTTGATAATATTTTTGGTCAAATTTGCCTGTGGAGATTACCCTATATTTGATTCAGCAATATACTCGATAAATACACCTTTTTCAACGCATTCTTTGCAATGCTAACAGTCATACAGTCATGTCCAAGGTGGATTGCTTTTCCAAAGGATCAGAACAGAAGACTTCAGCTACATGTGTTTCACTTCATGAAATTTTTTGATAATCTTTACTCTTCGTGTACATTACACTTTTAGTCCTACCCCCGAATACTAATGGTCCCTATCCAACAATATATCCAATCTGGTTAACACCAATAACACCTCGGCGAAGAACGGTTAGATTAATAGTTTCATAATCAGTTCTTATGATTTCAGATTTATCAATATTGATCTTTGGAATATCTATCGTATCTATCTTGGTTCTTGGAATAGGAATAGTTTTGACTCCCATCTCATGGAGTACGTTTTCAGGTAACTCATAATTCTGTTCCACAAGACCAAAGCAGGTGAATCCTGAATCCACACAGAAAGATATCAATTTTTTCTTTCCAATTTTATACACTACACAGAAAGAGGTGCCTATTAAACTACCCAGAAGGTATCCAAGGACCGGAAATTTAAATCCGAGAACCTTCAATATTACTCCTCCGATTTTTGCACCAACAAGATATCCGCCAGATACAACCACAAAGTCAGTAAATGCTTCTCCCATTTGCTTCATAGTCATTTTACCAGCAGCTACTAATATACTATTTTTGATAGTATGTAATACTAAAGCACAAAATGTTCCCAGAAAAGTAGGATTAACTGATTTGAATACGTCTCCAAAAACTCCATTTTTACACATTACAAATAGAGAGGAGGATATCGCGCCCCGAAGAAATCCCTCAGCACCTGCAGATATTCCTTTTTCCCCCATTTGCTTGATCTGATTTAAATCAAGTTTGCCATTCTTAATAAGATAGTCAATAGCTTTATATATTTCTGGCGCAAGCTGCATTACAACTGTAATAGTAGCAGTTGTATATCCAGCTTTTAGAGCTTGTTTTAGCATATACTCAGGCTTGATAGCATTTTCAACTGTTACTCCATGCCTATCAGCTAAAAATTCTTGTTTCTTACTTTCTTGCGAAATCTTCTCCAACTCTCTACGCGACACTTCTTTAGACTTAACCCCTTCATAATTTTCAACTTTATCCGTTAAATATTTTTCTGTATCACCATATGCCTTTGACACATTTTCACGTATTGGTTTATTACGAAGTTTTTCAAAATGTGCAGTTTGCTTTGCAACTTCAAGTTGGTCAGAAGGAACAAGTCTACCTTGTTCTTGATAACTTGCATATCCGGTTTTCGGATTATATCTAGCCTGTGCTTTTGCCGTTTTTTCTGCAGTTTCATACGATTTTGCACTATATGCATCACCAGAGTTGAGCTGGATATCTACTGAATCTTTTGCAGTACTATGAAGCACGGATGCGAAATCTTTAGAACCAAATGCTGCCGCATCAACATTAAATGTACCTGCAGCATATTCTTCAAGCATATAACCTTGTAACTGCCCAATACCAAGATTACGGTATTGATGATTATTAATATTATCTTCCAGTTGTTTTATTGCATCTTCAATAGCATGAACATAGTCTTCTCCAATATTTGCTGCAGAATCTGCTCCTAGTATCGCTGCTGCGAATTCCCAGCCTTGTTGTAAATCACTCTTTCCCTGCATATGTACTTACCCTATATCTCCATAAAGTATTTCAAGCCATCCGTATAGAGGTGCACCACCCCATAGAAAGCATCTGCCGTTTCATAAGAGCTTTGTTTCTAAATAACTCCTCAGACTTTATCGCTACATGTTTACGTACTTTTTCAATGACATTAGCACTATTCTCAAAGACATTTTTTACTACGTTTAAGAAAACGGGAACTTTCTTATTATCTTTCTCATCCATTGTCTCTTCACTAGATTTTGCTTCTGTATCTTCCTCTGGATTTACTACTATGTTTTCTTTTTCAACTTTAAGAAAACTCGGGACAGGAAGATATGATAGTTTAACCAAAAACTTATCATATCCATCTCGATTAATCAGCGCATCCGGGTCAACATAGAGAACAGCTTGATTTCCTGCCCAACCGTATTTAACACCACATTCATCAAATTTAGTATCAATAACAGGAATCAATTTATCTGTTCCTTTGATTTCTCCAAGGAATAGGATTTTTCCCTGAATATTCCCAGCCTTCTTATTACCCAACCATACTTTTTCAGTCCAAGATACAACGTTTATAGAATCGTCCTTCGTTCCTACTACTGTTTCATCACCATCATCATGTGTCTCAATCAATTTCTTCAGTTGGTTCATAAGTAGTTCATCTTTATAAACTACAATTAGTGTTTTCTTTGTTTCAAACATGCGATACACCTCCTATCAATAATATCTCACGCCAAATTGCTTATAGTAATCAGTTGTCGAATCAACTTCTTTATTCATGATGTAATCTCGAAATTTCTTTTTTTAGACCACAATAATCAGTTTCGTTAGAACGTGCTATTACTACAAAATTTTCAATTTCAACTTTGTCTCCGTGCTTGCTTATATATCATCTGACGAGGTATCGTTGTTCATTGTATCTTCCATTACACTGCGAGATGGAGGATAATTGACAAGATTACCGCAGTCAACCAACTTATTTCATAGACGAACTAATTCCGGTTTGCTCGCCTTAAATACAAGACCGTATTCTCTCCCACGTACATATTCCGATAATCTTTCTTGGGCTGTCGTCTAGTTTTCTAACACGTTCAATTAAATCCTAAATGCTTCATTTTGTCTCCTTTTTAACAATTGTGTTCTGTAATATATTCGGCTGCTAAGTGAAATGAAGTAGACAAGCCAAGTGTATGAGCCATCGCTACTGTAGTATGTTTCTTTTTTCTACAACACTTATTGGCACTACATCTGTTGCACTTTTTTTCAGATTTATTATTTCTGGCTTATCATCTTTTCTTTTTTTATCAGTCATATTTTTTTAATATCACTATAGTCAAAAATTGGTATACATACTATGTATATAATTGTATGTATTGTTATTTCTGACGTCAATATGTACTATACATGCAAATATCAGGGTATATTCAATTTAACCCATTTGGCTAACTAAATTGAATACACATTTTCTTACTACCTGACCTCGTATTCGTCAGGACTATTTTTTTCTTAACATTGAAATCGTGAATGCGTACTTTGATTACCTCCGTGGAGTTTTGAATTCATCGAATAGAATCTTGCCACTTCTTAATATTTAGAATCAAGATCAGCTGTATAGGTCTTTAAACTATTATTATTTACCAAAAATCTATTCGAATTATTTGTAAGTGGAATGTATATTCATATTTTTACAGAAAGAATATATTTTTATGTGCTACATTATCGGTATTGCTGTAGCAAAATTCAAACACACCTCTTGTACCATAGACACGGATGGTATCGACCTTGTATAACCTTTTGATTTCACTAATGATATTTTTGTATATTTCTAATCTTTATATGTGAGAGACGATAATTATTTCAATAATCTATTCAGTAATATTTTTCTGCACTTTTCCACTTCTAATTTTCAGATGGAGCATGCTTCCTAAAAAAACGCTTGTTTAGCGAATTGTTGCGTACTACGAACTGTTACCTTTTTTGATGTTTCCTCCACCACCATCCATTTCCTACCTGTAGCCAAATAGAATAGTGTTACAATTTTTCTAAAAAAATACTTGAGCTATAAAGAAAATATTCCATAACTGAACATTTTTGATGGTTCATTTCGTTGGTCACATTGTAGTTTAGTTCATACACTAAAAAATTTCTTTGAGACCTCTTTTAGAGACCACAATAAGACAAAAAACAAAAAACTGATATCCTTCAAGACGCCTGCTTTTCTATATCATATTACGAGTACAACTCTGTTATTTTTGAGCTGATCTTCTCAAATAAAAAAGTTCGCCTCGTTTATGGTTAATGGTCATAATAAAAACGACTCTAAGGTCGTTTTTATCGTTCAGTGGAGCTGAGGAGAGTCGAACTCCTGTCCAAGAATAGTTCCACATTTGCGCATCTACAGTTTATCTCACTGTAAAGTAAGACAATAACCACGACAGTGAGCGAACAAGTTATTGAATTTACCTGTAAATTGTCGGGTTCCTCCTACAGGCATTGGGTTCACCGTATCCATTTATTTACGCAATCAATACAGAATGGCTAAAGCATTGATCGGGTTGCTGCAACGCATCTAGCGTTCTTAGGCAGCAAAAGCGAAACTATTTGTTCTATTTGCGTTTAAATTTATTTGGTGATAAGGTCACCACTCCACTGCCGCACAAATCAAACATAAACCTGTCGAAACCATGACAGCCCCAGTATTTGTAACGCAATTGGAATATATCACGCTACAGAGTTCATTGCAAGTACCTTGCTAAAAATGAAACCACGAGTTTAAAGAAAATGGAGAATTACCCCATCTTCTTTCTTAACTCATAATATGCGCCTATTAGATTTGCATCATTTCGAAACATGCATGCAACGATTGGTACTGATCGTACTGGCAAGAAATCTACGAATAACTTCTGATACTGTTCATTGATTTTCTCTATGAGTATCGGTTGTGCAGAGATACCACCACCAATCGCAATTTTCTCTGGATCAAAGATTGTTTGAATATTGTAAAGTTGCACTGCCAGTTTCATACAATACTCATCCAAGGCATTTAAAACTTGTTGATTTCCTTGATTAGCCAGTTCGAATATTTCTTCACCGCAAAAATTTTCTTTTACTCCTAAATGTTTTTGTACACATTGTAATAGTCCATTGATGCCATGTACCATTGCCCAGGAATTGCTAAAGTCAGGCTTTGGTGGTGTGTCTACATATATACAAGATACCTCACCTGCTGTAAAGTGCTTACCATGATGAACTTGCTTATCTTTGATAAGACATCCACCAATACCAGTTCCTAGAATAATAGCCAGAGAATCATCCACATCCTGTAATACACCATATCCTACTTCAGCCATACCTGCGCATTTTGCGTCATTACCAATCCATACTGGCACATGATATTTATTTGTGAAGTATGCTTCTACTGGTTCGTTTTTGACGTATAGTAACGCTCCACCAGTGATTGCGATACCTCTTTCGGAATCAATTCGTCCTGGCATACTGATAGCGATACCGTCAATATCACTTGGAATAAATGAATCAATTACATCATATAAATCTTGTATCACATATTTGATTTAGCAATATTGATAGATTCATCAACTGGTGTTTTTACTCTCCCTTTGGAAAGAATAACTCGATTCTCATCAAATACTGCATATTTGATAGAACTGCCACCAATATCAATCCCTATGATTTTCATTGTTTAATCCTCCATACATCAAGAAGAAAGTTTAAAAACTTATGCTAGATCTTCTCCATTTGATGCAATCACCTTCTTATACCAATAGAAGGAATCCTTACGACTTCTAGAATAATCTCCTGTTCCATCATCCTGCTTATTAACATAGATGAAACCATAACGCTTACGCATTTCACCGGTACCTGCAGATACTAAGTCAATGCAACCCCAAGTAGTATACGCAATTAAGTCAACGCCATTATCAATTGCCTTAGACATTGCTTCGATATGTTGGCGATAGTAGTCAATGCGGAATGGATCATGGATACTACCATCTTCTTCTACTGTATCAAAAGCACCTAAGCCATTTCCACGATGAGTAGTGGCTTTTCATAGCGGTCATACATCATTTCTAGATAGTACTGTAATCCAGTTGGATCAGTTGCCCAACCCCAGTCAGAATACTGTAGATATTCATTTCTAGCGCCTGCAGAGAAGTTACCTGATACCTTATCTGTAACTTTATGTGTCGTTACAACAGTAGACATGTAATAGGAGAAGGAATACATATCAACAGTTCCCTTCTTTAGGTCTTCCAAGTCTTCTGGTAAAATTTCTAGCTTCACATTATGATCTTTCCATAAACGTTCAGCGAATGTTGGATACTTACCTTTGCATTGTACATCGCCACAATAGAAAATATTCTTTCCCATGTATGACGATTCAATAAGATATCCTTTGGATCACAAGTCATTGGATAGAATGTAATACCACAGATCATGCATCCAATCTTATTCTCTGGATCAATTTCATGACCAATCTGCACGGCCTTTGCGCTAGCGACAAACTGATGATGTAATGTCTGATATGCATTTTGAAAGTCTGTATCTGTAACCTTCTGTCCAAACATATCTAAGAACATAATTGTATTGTTAATCTCATTAAATGTTAACCAATACTTTACAAGTCCTTTGAATTCTGTAAAGCATGTTTTCGCAAAGCGTACATATAAATCAATTAGTTTACGATTCTTCCAACCACCAAACTTTTCTTCAAGATAGAGTGGTGTATCAAAATGCCAGATTGTTACAAGTGGCTCAATATTATACTTCTTCAGTTCATTGAATACATTGCGATAGAATTCGATACCTTTTTGATTTGGTGTTTCTTCATCACCATTTGGATATAATCTAGACCATGAAATGGACATACGGAATGTTTTAAATCCCATCTCTGCAAATAATGCGATATCCTCCTTGTAATGATGATAGAAATCGATACCATCATGGTTAGGATAAAGATAACCATCTAACACTGCATAATGTGCACCTTCTGGGATTCCACCAGCCATCTCTGGTTGCGCTTGTGGGTTTCCATCTTTATCGATATATGTCACAAGACGATGCGAATTTACACTTCCTCCTGTTTTAACATCTGTTAAGGCTGGACCTCTTCCATCAACATTCCAAGCACCTTCACATTGATTTGCGGCTGTAGCACCACCCCATAAAAAATTCTTAGGAAAACTCATTCTATTTACCTTCTTTCTATTTCAATATTTTTCTCTGTTAATTCAATTTATACTTGTTGATAGTTTCAACTAATTAAATTCTTTTTAATTCTGTATTCCAAAAATATGCAAATCTTATCCTCTCAGATTAGTAACATCTACGATACAAATGAATACTTTTACAAAGAAATGACAAGTTAAATATACGTTTTTATACCTCACCATATGTATACAAACGTATTTGATTTGTTTGTATATATTCTTTGAATGCATCGCTGACTAGCATATCTACTTCTTGCATACGTGGCGTTGTCAGTGAGGAGACAGAAGTAATGTATTGGTCTAAGTAGCCAGGATGAAATACCATCATATGATAGCCATCTTCCTTGGCTTCTAGCATCTTTATAAATGATTGCATTGGATCATAATCTGGCAACATGCTATCCATATGCATGTACATTGGTTTCCCATTTACAATCATCGGACTACCATCAAATGTCATATTTAATGTTTAAGTGATGTCTTTCACCAACGATTTCAATCGCCTTCATAAGATTTTGACTCATGACCGCATGTGCTTCAAAATATGCAGGTTCCTGATGGGTAATTTCTTTAAACCTTTCATATTGTGCTTCCACTTCAATAATAGCTTCTTCTAATACGACAAAATCTTCTTTTGCTTTACGATATTCTTTGCTTGATTTAAACTCACCATTTTTATTCACTAAACTTGGTATTTTTGTTGGATTACTGATAGGTTTACCCACACATACATTTGTATGTTGTCCAAGACAGATATCATAATCTTTCACAAGTTCATATCCATGTATAGATGCATGCATGTTTACCATAAACCCAATATTCTTTATCAAACCATTTTTAACAGTCTCAAAGATTCCGTAATTTACTGCTTTGGAAAAGCCCAAATCATCTGCACGTATCATAAACTTCTTCATAATAAACTCCTTAAAAGGATGACGATATACACCGTCACCCTTACACTAATCTAAATCTTTACCTTGTGTCGCGATGACTTTCTTATACCAGTAGAAACTATCTTTCTTATAGCGTGCTAGGCTTCCCTTGCCTTCATCATCACGGTCTACATATACAAAACCATAACGTTTACGCATTTCGCCAGTACCTGCAGATACTAAGTCGATACAGCCCCACATTGTGTAACCCATTAGTTCAACGCCATCTTTATTAATGGCGTCATCCATAGATTGGATGTTCTGACGAAGATAATCAATACGATAGTCGTCATGAATTGTATGATCAGCTTCTAGTTTATCTTGCCATCCAATACCATTCTCTACAATCCAAATTGGCTTGTTATAACGATAGTATAGTGTATTGCATGCTAGACGTAGACATGCAGGATCTGTTGCCCAACCCCATGCATTTGTCTTTAGATATGGATTCGGAACACCCATTACAAAGTTACCGCCAACATTATCCTTTACTTCATGTGTTGTAACTGTTGAGCTGCCGTAACAAGAGAAACTTAAGAAGTCAGCGGAGTAGTTACGAAGCAATTCATAATCCTCAGGTGTATCATCTAGTTTAATTCCCTTACGCTCATATTCTTTCAACTTATATTCTGGATAATGGCCACCAGTCTGTACATCAGAATACCAAATTGTCTGTTGTTCACGCTCTAATGCTAGAATCTGGTCTGCTGGATCGCATGTATATGTATACGTTGGTTGGTATGCAAGCATCTGTCCAATCTTAATCTCTGGATAGTTTTCAGTGTAAACTTCACTACTTTCGCACTCGCAACGAATTGGTTATGTGCACCCTGTGCTTTTGCCTGGTCTGAGAAATCAATGATTCCACCAGCCATGTAAGGCATCCAAGACATAATATTAATTTCATTAAATGTTAGATAGTATTTTACTTTTTCCAACGTAACGCTTGATTACTGTAGTTGCGTACTTCTCGAAAGAAATCAATGCATTTACGATTCTTCCAACCACCATATTTGATTGTTAAACCAATTGGAGTTTCATAGTGTGATAGTGTTACAAGTGGTTCAATCCCATACTTCTACACTCATCAAACACATCATCATAGAACTTCAGACCCGCTTCATTTGGTGTTTCATCATCACCATTTGGGAAAATTCTTGCCCAGTTCATGGACATGCGGAATGTTTTAAATCCCATCTCTGCCATTAAGGCAATATCTTCCTTGTAATGATGATAGAAATCTGTTGCGACATGGCTTGGATAATATTCCCCATCTAGAATAGTAGGAATCGTACCCTCTGGAATAAACTTATCTCCAGACATAAACTTCATTGGTGAACTACCTGTCTCACCTGTTGTAGGATTCTTCCAAGTTACACGACGTGCAACTGTGTGAGAACCATTTGTTAATGTATCACTGGTGTTGATGCCTTTACCATCTTCTTGCCAACCACCTTCATATTGGTTAGCGGCAGTAGCACCACCCCATAAAAACTCTTTAGGAAAGCTCATATTATTAATCCTTTCTGAATTGTTTTAATCTAAATCTGTTCCATCAGATTGAATACACTTTTGATACCAATAGAAACTATCTTTGCGATAACGTTTTAACGTGCCCTTACCTTCATCGTCCATATCTACGTAAATGAAGCCATAGCGTTTGCGCATTTCTCCCGTTCCTGCGGAAACTAGATCAATACAGCCCCATGGTGTATACGCAATTAGATTCACACCATCGTCCAGTGCTTCTTCCATTGCCTTTACATGGGCTCTCATATATTCAATACGATATGGATCATGAATCTTACCATCTTCAAATGTATCAATAGCACCCAAGCCATTTTCTACAACCATCACCGGAACTTGATAACGGTCATAGATTTCATTGAGGGAGAAGCGTAGACCATCTGCATCCATACCCCATCCCCATTCTGAATATTTAATATAACTATTCTGATAGCCCATCGAAAGGTTACCAGCACCATCTCTTGCAGAATCCTTATGTGTTGTTTCACAACTTGTTGCGTAATAGCTATAGCTGAAGAAGTCTACGTGACCTTCTTTTAGAATCTCTGCATCTTTTTCAAAAAGTGAAGCGTCTAATCCCAACTTCTTCCAAGTCTTCTTTGCATATCCTGGATAATAGCCACGTACCATCACATCACCACAATAGTAGAACGAGTCTTGCATACGCTGTTGATTTGCTAGAACATCCTTTGGATCGCAAGTTAATGGATAGGAAATCATACCTGCAATCATGCATCCCATTTCAAACTGTGGATATTTTTCATGTGCATATTTTACAACCTTTGCACTTGCGACAAATTGATGATGTAATTTGATATAGGATGACTGTAATAGTTCCTTTGGTGCATTTGGCATAAATGCCGCAATCATTAATAAGCAATTGATTTCATTAAATGTTAACCAATATTTAACAAGATCTTTGTACTCTTCAAAAATGACGTGGCAATACTTCTCGTATAATCCAATTGTTTCTGGATTCTGCCAACCACCTAAATGTTCTTCGATATAGAGTGGGTCATCATAATGTGAGATTGTCACAAGTGGTTCAATACCATACTTATGTAATTCCTCAAATACGTTTCGATAGAAATCTAGACCTTCTTGATTTGGTTTTTCATCATTACCATGTGGGAAGATTCTTGGCCATGAGATTGACATACGGAACATCTTAAATCCCATCTCCGCAAATAATGCAATATCTTCTTTGTAGTGATGATAGAAATCTGTACCAATATGATTTGGATAGTAATAGTCATCTAGTACTGCATAACTAGCACCTTCTGGTAACTTTCCACCAAACATTGTGTATTTACCAGGTGTCCCATCCGCGTTTCGATATGTCACATAACGTGGTGTATCTTTTGTGCCACCTGTAGTAACATCGGTCATTGCTAGACCTCTTCCACCTTCATTCCATCCACCTTCATATTGATTGGCAGCTGTTGCGCCACCCCAGTAAAATCCTTTTGGAAAGCCATAAGCCTACACTCCTTTTATCGTAAGATTCATGAATATTTTTCTTTAAAATGAAGACGTCAGGCAGAAACTCCTAACGTCATCATATATTTTCTATGATTATGCTTTTGCGGCTGCTTCTTCAGCGGCTTTCGCTTCTTGTTCCTTCTTGTATAATTGATTGTCATATAGTTTGAAGAATGGATACCATACAAGACCTGCAGGAATCATCGTTAGATAATCCCAGATTGCATTCTGCCAACGAAGTGTTGATAAGAATGCGCCAAATCCCATAGGCATTAATGTCATGATTGGAACGAAACCTGGAACCAAGAAGCCAATCTTATACATGAATAATGTACAAGCCATTACCACAACAACGTTTAATACGTAAGGGATACATAAGATTGGGTTATACATAATAGGCATACCAAATGTGACAGGCTCATTGATACCAAACCAGCCAGGTACTAAAGCAATCTTAGATACTGCACGAATCTGCTCAGATTTAGCCTTTAGACCAAAGATAACAAGTGGAAGTGTATTACCCGATCCACCGCAAGTTGCTAATGCGCCAAATAGTGCTACCGGATAGAATACAAGTGCACCATAACCACCCTCTGCATAGGCAGCTGCGTTAGCAGCGAAAGCCTGTAACATTAATGGCATTAAGACAGAGATGATAATGATTGTTCCGTGGATACCAAAGCACCATAATAGAGCCGCAAATGGTACTAAGATAAACATACCAGGTACAGATACTAGTGCATTCAAAGGTGCTGATAATAATGCCATGAAGCCTGAACATACACCATATGCACCACCAGTTGCTAAACCAATTACAACTTCAAGTACATATAAAGGTACGATTGCGAATAATAATGGAAGAATTGCAGAGAAACCATTTACGAGTGATGGAGGACATACATCCGGCATCTTAATACGAATATCTTTCTCTTGGCAGAACTTTTCAATTTGACATACAAAGAAACATACAAAGAAGCTTACGAACATACCCTGTGCACCTAAATATGTAACATCCATAATATTCGCACCAGCTTCGTTTTTACTCCATGTACAAGCCAATAGTACAAAACATACAGCTGTCTGTACTGCAGACATAACTGGTGCCTTTAACTTAATAGACTTTGCATAGTTGAAAGCAATTAATAGTACTATCCAAAGTGCTAATAAGTCCATTGTAAAGTGATATGGTGCATATAAAACATTGTATACTGCATCACCATTCTGGAACAAACCAACCATTGGTCCAACAGCACAAATGATTGAGAAGATTGAACCTACCATGATTGGTGCCATACAGGACATCATGCCTGCTTGTAGTGCTGATAAAAATTTGTTTGATCCTAATTTTTGACCAAAGTCTTGAAGTTTGATCATCAAAGGACTGTTAAATACTCCATCCATTTTAATTTTCCCCTATTTTCTTTCTAAATTATTTCTGTTGATATAAACGATTCGCAATCTTCATGATATTTGCACAGTTACCAATTGCGTAATCGAAAGAAGGAATTGCTTCACATGGAAGACCTGTATCTTCCTTGATCTGATTTAAGCGATAGCTTACCTGTGGTCCTGCCATGATAATGTCATAATCTTTATACACATCCGGATACTCACTAAGACCTACTGCATTGATTGAGTGTTCCTCACCGTTTTCTTCCCAATACTTTTCCATTTTCTTCATGAGAAGACCTGTAGACATTCCACCTGCACAAACTAATAAAAATTTTCATCTGTTTCTTTCCTCCGTATTCTATTTATTTTTGTACAATTCTATTAATTCTTTGATTAATTCCTGAGCGAGCATACTTGTCATTAAATGATCTTGTGAATGAACGAGAAGTACATTTACTTCTGTATGTCCTCCATTCATTTCCTTAAACAACAGGTCTGTTTGTGCTTTATGCGCCAGTGTAGATGATTCCTCTGATTTCTTCATCAGTTCATCTGCTTGCGCAAAATCACCGTGTTTTGCGGCATCCAATGCCTGGAAAGCAAATGACCTCGCATCACCAGCATTCGCAATAATTCCAAATGAAATCATTTCTGATGATTGTTCATCTGCCTGTTGATTTTCTAATTTTTCTTCAGCCATCTTGAATTTCCCTTTCATCATTTTGTTTTGACAACTCCTATTTTGTATATTTCTTTATTCATTGTCAAAGCGCTTTCATAGATATAAAGTCTTATTTTTTTATACACTATTTTTTTGTGTATAAAATACTGTTTTCATTATTTTTTTATAGATAAAAAAATATGGTTTTTTAGTATTAGTGTATATTTTTTTGTATCAAAAATACACCTAGTGTTTAAATTATACAAATCATGTATACACTAAATACAAAGTGAATGAAAAACGTAAAATGTATTTCTTTGCATGCTATAATACAACCATGAAACTAACAAGAATATTTAATATTACTTCAGATGAGTTCTATGACTATCTTGAAGAACAGGTTTTGAACAATATCCAAAAAGTCCTCAAAACGAAAAGTCGAAAAGAGCGCAATTAAAAAAGGACTTACTTATGATAGTAAGCCTGCACAGTGTAAAGTAACCATTGATGAATATAAACGTGGTAGTGTATATCAATCTACAATGCGCTCTATGACCAGTTTTATTCGTGTCACATATCACACAGAGGAAACAAAGGATGGTCTAAAGATTGATTTTGAGCAGTTTGTCAGTGGACACGATGATGAATTGGATCATAAGAATTTCATTGTAAGGTCGTTCTACCAATGGATTAGTTTTGGAAGGATGTCACGTACTCTATACGATATGCGCAATGATATCATAAATAAGCGTGAAGGAATTCAAACCTTCCGTATGCCTCAACCTGAAAGACACAAAGCACTACGTTCATTTCTTCAAAAGAAATTTGGTGATAAAGACGAAACAAATTAAGAGCAGGTACTATCCTGCTCTTTTCATGTATGCATGTTTTACTATAACTTCTTTAATATCATAATAATTGTTGCGATATGATTATCCTCAATGATTACTTTAAATGCTTTTTCTAATGGTTTTAATATCTTAGAGACAATCTTAAAGTCATCTGGATACTTATCAAGGATTTCATCTGTCTTCTTATCCCAACTTTGTCTTACACCTTGTTTTGTATTTTCTAATAAACAAGCAATATGTACAAATAGGCCTGCTTTCTGATCCGTATTTAAAGAATACATGACTTCCAATTCATCGACGATAGATGGTAGAACTGTTTTCAACTTAGCTATCGAAATATATTTAAACTGATCTTCCAAGAAAGAATATACCGCTTCATAGTCTAACTGTTTTGATTGAATCGATTCAAACATCAAGATCTTATCAATATCATCAGGTTTATTTTCAAATACCTTTGTAATCGAAATAAACGGAATTCCTAATAACTTCGGATCGTATGTTCCAACAAAACAATGAATACGATAAATCTTCTTTAAATCCATCACCTGTTGAATTAGTTCTTCACGTCTAGATATCGCAAGAGGAACTGTCTTGATACCAAGATTGGAATGTTGGTCGATATATTGTTTTAACTGGAAAGCACCACCCTCGCCAGTATGGCAAAGTGTAATGATAATTTCTTTTCTTGAATCACTCAGATGCATCATATTCTTTAATTCGCGCATCGTTGTATGATACACGTAATCTAAATCTTCTTCTTGTACACATTTACGTGCTACGTCTAATCCCACTAGTGTAATTGGGAAATAGATATAGCGAATCTTGATATTGAGTTCTTCCGAAATCGTATCCAACATCGTCTTAATAGAACCCATATCATAAATAACAATGATACCCTGTCCATCATCAATACGCGTGATTAAATCTTTAATCTCTGTAAAAGCTTCTTTTGAATCCTTCTCTAAACAGAGATCATAGGAATACACATTATTTGTATGTGTCAGAGTACTAGTAACTTCACTAAGTGAAGAAGCTACACCTTTTCCATGGAAGATATAGAGCAGTACCGGATGACCCTTTGTGTCTTCTTCATCTTTAATTAAGAACATTGTAATAATAACGATTTCATGGATTGGTAGTTCAATACCAAACTCTTCTCTAAACATCTGTGCAAGCTCATTTGAGATAGCATATTCCTTTGGATAATCTTGAATAATATGTACAACCTGATTATCTTCAATACGAGAGTTATCTAATTTCGCTGTTAGTAGGGAATTCATATGTAAACATAACCCATAGAATACCTGCTGTTTAATATCTCTCTGTAATTCATGCTTGCATGCTTTTATGATCTTTGTGACCATGTGAATGATCTTATCATCTACAATCTTAGATAGCTGCTCAATATCATAATCATTATTAAAACTTTGATAGTAGTTATAACGCTTGAATAAATTTGTAACATGGCTATTCACCACATGATGGATAGTATCTTTATCAATTCCATGCTTCACAAGTTCTGCATACTGTATACGCATTTCTTCGTATAAGTCTCTCGATTTATCATTTTCAACTAACTGGTAGTCTTCATCACAGTTATAGATGAATAGTGGTTGTGTGCCCAAAATCTCATTAAACTCAGTAGTTTGGATACGCATACGCATAAGACTTTTCTGTACATCTGCACTGAAGTCATGAATTGTCACCTCAATATTAGAATTAGGGTCATCCATCACACGTACACAAGATGTTGCACATGCACGCTTGATTTCCATTTCTAGTCCTCTTACATTATGACTAAATTCCGTTAGTAATAAAGCATCTAGGACTTCTCGTTTCACTTCGATATTACGTTTTGCGTTGTTTGCTTCTGTCGTAAAGAAGAAGTTGATTAAGGCAAGTTTTTCTTTCGCAGGTCTACTAGCAAGACTAGGAAGTTTGATGATCATTGGAATCTTTCTACATAGTTCTGCTAATCCATTTGGGCCACATGACACTGTCAAAAATGTCTGATTACAGTCTAAAGTTTGGCTATTGATTTCACTAAACAAGATTCCTGTTTCCAAGAAATTTGATAGTTTACTTTTCCCAGTTGCGTCTAGTAAATCTACGTTATCGATAAATAACATTCCACCTCTAGCCTGGGCAAAGAGAGACTTTTCCATATTATCTGGTCTAAAAAGAATATCATTTAACTTATCGATATTATCTTTATAATGTCTGCAATTAATTTTATATAGCGGTTTATTGGAACTAAAAATTCCAGCATCTTTCCCAAATAAATACATTGCATAGACGAAATGTGTTGTACCACTACCTGGTTTTGCGGTTACAAGAACATTAAGACTCTTATTCGGATATAAAATTGCAGCTTTAGCTACCTGGATGGCATTTAACAAACTTCCATCAGAGCCAATTAACTTTTTGCCTACGTTATAAATTTCTTTATTTTCCTTTTGTGGTAAATAGTACAGAACTGGTCTCGTATTTGTCTTATTTAGGCGTTCTTCTTTTACCAATTCATTTAGAATTGTAGAGATATTTGAACGTTGTAGACCAAAATGTTGCGCAATCACATTGGTATTGATACCTTGCTTGCACGCATCATTTGTCATTAGTTCTTTCTGTATATATTCAAAAACACTATCTTTGGTCGTTTTCATATCGTATACTCCACTATCATTTTCTATCTGGATTATACGATATTATACACTGAATTAATACACTAGAGTATAGTGTATAAAAAATCGAAATCCAATTTTGAATTCCGACTTTTTGATTAATGTAATTTTAATGCTTTTTCCATTGCACGCTTTGCATCGCGTAATTTCTCTGTTTCACGCTTATCGTAGAGATCTTTACCCTTTGCTAAAGCAATTTCAAGTTTAGCTCTACCATCCTTCAAGTACATACGTACTGGAATCAATGTATAGCCTTTTAGTTTTACTTTCTGATGTAGGCGGAATATCTCTAGTTTATGTAACAGTAACTTTCGATCACGTGTTTCATCTACGTTAAATATATTTCCGTACTTATATGGAGAGATATGCATTCCTTTAATCCAAGCTTCTCCATGATAAATGGAGATATATGAATCCTGGAATTGAATCTTTCCTTGTCTAACTGATTTAATTTCAGTTCCTGTCAAAACAATACCACACTCAAACTTCTCCTCGAGGAAGTAGTCATGTGAAGCACGTCTATTCAGAGCTACTGTTTTTCATGCGTCTTTTCTACCATGTGTTATCTTCCTTCCGGTTGATTTCCCTTTATAGAAAGGCTTTTTGTCACCTTGTTTTGTATGCGATGATTTTGAACTATCAAATTTGCCACGTTTTTGCGACGTGAATGGTTTTTTATCCTTCTTATCGCCAAACTTCTTAGTACCGAATTTCTTATCTTCTCTTGGTTTACGTGTTTGTGCTGGTCGACGATCATTTGAGAAACGATCACGCCCTGAAGAGAATCTTGATGGTTTCTTAGCAATCGCAAAGTCTACAGTACCTGCATCTTTATTCGCATCCACAACTGTTACCTTAATAGGCATACCAATGCGATATGTCTTCTTACGTCTTTGACCCACAAGTTCAAAACGATCTTTATTAAACTCATAGTAGTCATCATCCAAGTCCGCAACACGAATCATACCTTCAACAGTATTCTCTAGTTTTACATACATACCAAAGCTCGTAATACTTGAAATAATACCCGAATACGTCTTACCGATTCTTTCATGCATGTATTCTGCAATCTTCATATCTTCGCATGCATACTCAGCATCTTGACTGTTTCTTTCACGGATGCTTGCATGTTCAGCTTGTGACTTACATTTCTCTAGATCAATTGCACGTTGTTCTAAGTTATCATTTGCTTGGAAACAATATCTACGTAACATACGATGCACGATTAAATCTGGATAACGACGAATCGGAGAAGTGAAGTGTAGATATTCATCTTCAGCTAGACCAAAGTGTCCAACACATGAAGCATCATATCTTGCCTTCTGCATACATCTTAGTAACATCGTGCTTAGTACTGGATATTCTGGAAGATCATGTACAGATGCTAAATATCTCTGCAATTCATTTGGATAAATCGCTGTTTTACCTAATACCAACTTATGTCCCATACCTTCAGAGATACGAACAAATTCTTTCATCTTCTTTGCAGTTGGAGATTCATGAATACGATAGATAGATGGTACATCTAGCCACTTCATGTAGTTGGCAACAGATACATTGGCCGCAATCATACAGTCTTCAATCATTCTTTCCGCATGACCACTCATACGTGCATGTACATCAATTGGGCGACCCTTCTCATCCACCTCTACAACCGTCTCTGTTCCATCGAAGTCGATAGCACCTTTCGCCGTACGATTTGCACGAATTGCGTCAGCACAATCTCTTAAATCAAAGAAGAGATTACCTAAATGACTATATTGTTCCTGTAATGTTTCATCACCATCAAGAATCTTATTTACATTTGCATATGTCATACGTTCTGTAGAACGGATAACACTTGGGTAGATAGAGTATTCCGCAATCTTACCACTATGATTTACATTCATCTGACATGTAAGTGTCAATCGTTCTACATATGGATTTAAGGAACAGATACCATTACTCAATTCATGCGGTAACATTGGTACAACTCTATCTGTTACGTATGTAGAACAACCACGTGCAAGTGCTTCTTTATCTAAAGCACTATCTTCTGTTACATAATGCGATACGTCCGCAATAGAAACCTTTAATACCCAGCCGTTTCAACAGGAGTTACACTTACCGCATCATCAAAGTCTTTTGAGTCATCACCATCAATCGTAACGATTATTTCATTTGTTAAATCGACACGATCTTTTTTATCACTCTCCTGAATTTCCTGGGGAATTGTTTTAACTTCTTCCATTACAGCTTCAGAAAATTGTGGATCAATATCATGGTCAAGAAGAATCGCAAGTATATCTACTCCTGGATCATCCTTGTAACCAATAACACGTTCAACATATACAACAATCGCTGTTCCATACTTCTGTATACGACAAAGAACCTTCATCCCCTCAACAGGAAGAAAATTTTGGTCATATTTTACTGTGATTAATTTATCTTGAAGCTTTTCATCATCAGGAATAAATTTTAGTCTCTTTCCACGTGGTAAGAATGTACCTATCATAAAATCCTTTGCACGTGTGATTACGCGTAATACTTCGCCATAGGTTTCCCATGGCTTACAGCGAACAAGGACAGTATCTCCATCTAGTGCAGTATTTTGATCAGTAGGATCAATCTTAATAGATTCTCTATCTTCACGGTCTACAAAACCAAGACCATTACGATTGATAGAAATTCTACCAGTCATAACTCCAGCCTGCTTTTGTGTTAAATATTGGTTATCATCTGCTCTAAATAATAATAATTCACGTTCTAATTCAGATAATGCTTTGGCTTACTTTCACGAAATCTGATGAGGAAGTCATCCCAAGTGCACTTAAAATATCGTCCACTCTACGATTCTTCTTCGGATGATTTTCAATATATTCTAATATTCTCTCTTTTAAATTTTCCATAATTCTTCCTTCTGTTACAGTTCATCTTTAACTGTATTTATTCTGTATCTCTGTAATAAGCAATATCTGATAATATGCAATGTTTCTTCGTAAGAAAAAACCGGCTTTCACCGGTTACTTAATCACTCTTATCGCGATAACTAAAGCAAAAAATGCAATTCCAAGTACCAACGTTAGATTAGAAATGACCTTTTCAGATCCTCTTTCTTTAGTGTTGGCAAATAGATTTAATCCGCCATTTCCAGTAAATGCACTAGAAATACCGTCAGATTTTCCACCCTGTAATAGTGATAAAACAATCAGCAAAGCCGATACAACCATTAATATAGCGTTAAGCATCTAAAAAGCTCCTTTCGCTTGCCACAGTATTATAACATCGGTTTATATTGATGTCCAATATCACTTTATTCCTTCTTTAAATTCTCATCTTCTAGCTTTGACTCTTCTTGAGTAACAACCTGCTCTTCCTTAGCAGGTTGCTCTTCTACTACAGGTTCCTCATTCTTGGTTTCTTCCGTTTTTGTAGGTTGTGCTTCTGTAGCGACTGTTCTTACTTCTTGTCTCTTTATATAGATAACACCAAGAGTAATTACACCAGCTAGATATAGAATATAGCCTAAACCAAAGTGTCCCTGACGCATCACATAAATTGGATTCCAAAGTATAAAAGTAATCAGTGTTGCAAGAATTGATTTTCCTAATACCTTTACGTCCTTTGATAATACTCCACGGATAACACCTACTCCAAGTACTACTGTTGCTAGCGCAAAGAATGGTTTTCTACCAAATGCAGTAACCACAATAGGACCATTGCTCATAAAACGTAAGAATGGTGAAACAATTAACGCAATACTTGCAATCGTTACAATCTTATCCAAATTATAAGCTGTCTGTAATGCAGTAAAAATACTACCCTTTAAACATGTAGTTGTATCAAATTCATCCTTTTTGATGAATCTAAAATATAAATATGCAAGTAAGAGGGCCAAGCTAATATATGCTACAATGCGAATCACATTCACAGTTCCGAGTAGCGAAGAATTTCCAGACCTAGGAATTGAAAAATCAACAATACCAAATGTTAACCAAGAATAAAGATTCTCTACAACACCTGCACCAAAAATCCAAAGCAGACTCTGTCATTTGTAGATTTTCAATCTGTTTTACAAGATTTCCAATCAAACTAAATAACCATAATAAGTTAACAACTCTTAATGGGATAAACACTTTTTCATTCTTCTTTAATGTAAATACTATTTCAATTACTGATGAAATTAAAAATAATACTGCTACACTATCTAGCGCATATAAATTTAATTTGCCAAAACTAGGTAACATTGCGACCTTGAAGAATGACGCAAGAACGATTACAAGTTGACTACATAATAATGCAAGAAACACTTTATTAATTAGAGTTTTATCTTTTGTTAAGTTATGAATTAAGTTTTTCATATATTCCCCTTTTTATCATATTAAAACCACTACAAAGTATGAAATGTTATTCTCATCTTTATAGTGGTTTTATTATACATCATTGCCGTTAGCAAGAAAATTAATACATTCTAAATTCTTTATACCAGTTCCCGCAAGAAACATGCATGCATAATCAGAACTGCGGAAAGAAGATTCGTAATAGCCTTGTAAAATCAGGTGAATCACTCTTTCCATCCTTAATACTAATTGCCAATTGTACACTGTCTGTAATAATACCATCTACATTTGAAACCATAAATCGTATGATAGACCCAAAGGAATTTGCAGTCCATACATCTACCTTCTTACCTGCATCATGTAAGTTATCGATTCTCTTTGTGGTCGCTAGTTCTTCTTCTAAACCTATCGCATCAACTTCCATCGATTCAAGCTGACCATAAGCGATATAGCAAAGATATTCCGTCTCAACATCAGGATAGGTCTTTTCAACTTGTGTAATTAGATTCGCATTTAAACTGATAATACGTACTTGATTCACCATATTTCTTTCTACGAGCATCTGATAGACATCATTCGCCATCTGCATACCTGCACTTTTACCCTTTAATTCAATATAGAGATTTATTTCATCTTTCGCAGTATTTAGAATCTCTTCTAATGTAGCGATTCTTACCTGATGACCATCCGGTGCAGTGATTCTAAGCTTCTTGATCTCTTCTAAAGTTAGTTCTTGAATTGTACGTGGGTCATTACATAACCGTTTCAACGTATTATCATGAAAGATAACGTAGTGGCCATCTGCAGTTCTTTGAACATCAATTTCAGATGCAGTGACACCGGCCTCAATCGCAGCACGAATAGACTCTACAGTATTCTCCGTCGACATGTCTCCACCACCACGGTGCGCAATCACCTCAGTGGTATATTCCTTAGGAAATAAGTCATCAAACGTCATCGCACCACCATACCCAAGTATGAGCGATGCCAAAAGACTTATGGATACGACAACACGGAAACTCTTTTGGAACAAAACAGGTATTTTAAACTGTGCTTCTTGATATCCTGCGAGTGTACATTCATCATACACACGTGTCAGGCACATCGCTTGTGCCTGAATAAAAATCATCGTAAACAAGAAAATAAAGATTAATCCCATGATTACAACCATGATGATCAAATAGTGATACCAAAACCTTGCCTGCATAATCAAATGTGATACATAGTATGGAATTACGATGATACTTAAAATGCCTACTGCTAGTATCAATACAAACATACTAAAGAACTTTAGATATGCCCAAACAACCTTCTTCCAGTTTTTAAAGAATAAACTTCTTGATTCATGCATGGATGTTGATAGTGAATAGTTATCAAATAATACTCCATGGAATGTAAATACATGTATAATACCGATAAAGTCTAAAACGAACACAAGCATTACATATGCAAGCATATACAAATAATTTGAACGTATGACGGAATAAATAAACTGTGGCACCGAATGCTTTGTTAAACGTAAGCCTATCATTGCGGTATTCAGTGGGATAATAACCGCAAAATACATTCCAATCAAACATCCCCGAAAATTAATGAACTTCCGAGATACGCGAATCGCAGTAGAAATGATCTCTTTCATCTTTTTCTTTTGATCATATAGGATATTACGACTTAATAAAATCAGGATAATAATATCAAGTGCCATATATATCGTAAATAAAATTGTAATCGCAATTAATACAACCCACCCATACCAACTGCGCAATAGAGAGGGCAATTCTCCACTACTAACAGAGTAAATTCCTGTTAAGTTCATAATGGAGCCAAGAATACCTTCCGCAAAAGAAAACATGATAAACAAATAATTTTCGCAGGGATTTGATAATATAAGATTTCCGGTAAACCGTGCCAATAATAGCGAAACGAGAATACTCTATCTTGTGATGGTAACTTCTTGGTTGTTTTCATACCTATTATTTAACCACACTATTACACCATACGCACATGAATTATCTTTCAAAAAAGGAAGTATCCACACGGATACTTCCTAATCTAAGTTATTTTTGCTTATTGTTCACAAGCTAAATCAAATAGAACATTTGCGTAAATTGCACATGCAAGAATCATTGTCTCAATTTCAAAACCTTCATCCGCTTCATGTTCAGCACCAACCCAAGACGCATATTCACGTGTTGGGAAGATTGGTCCAAATGCCGCAAAGTTCTCAAAACTACGAGCATATGTACCACCACCAATACGTAGAGGAGGTGTATAAGTATCTCCACTAAATGCACGATAGTGCTTCAAACAAGTCTGAATGAGTTCACTATTAGGATCATTTAATAACCACTTAGAATCATCTACTAACTCTGTATCAATATGTAATACTTCCTTGATGATATCTGCACTTCTCTTTAGTAAATCACTACCATCGCATTCATTTGGATAACGATAGTCTAATGCGAAGTATACCTGACCATCTTCAATATTTGCTTTACCCATATTGAATGTTAGGGGTCCCATGTATGCACCATCATACGCAACCTTTAATCCAACACCATATGGATCTTTAAATAACTTCACAGCGTTTAAACTGAATTCATCGTTATAACAACTGCCGATAAACTCGAACATCTTCACAGCCGCATTAATACCCATATAAGGACGAGATGCATGGAATGGCTTACCATCAATATGATAATGTGCTCCAACTTCATCCTCGTGACATTCACCAGTTAATTCATTGGCAAGTAAGAACTTCTCAAAGTATTCCTTGGCAAGCGGCTTATCAACGATAACATCCGCCTTACTGATAACTACATTAAATGCAGTACCAGACTTCATATACTTGATACAGGAATCAACCTTTCCCTGTGCAGAGAAATCTAAGATACCCTTTTCTGCATAGATACATGGGAAATCCGCATCTGGTACGATACCCATAATTGGATTCTTACGTACTTTCTTGTAATAAAGAATACCAGCAGAAGTATTTTCCTCATCTGTACCCAAAATCATTTGAATATTATGTTTTAGTTTATAGCCCTTATCCTTTAAAATCTTCATTGCATAATACGCCGCAATAGCAGGACCCTTATCATCACAAGTACCTCTACCCATGATATAGCCATCTTTAATTTCTCCACCAAGTGGATCAAATGTCCAGCCATCACCGATAGGCACAACATCCAAGTGACCTAGTACACCAACAGACTCATCTAAATCACCATACTGAATCACACCAGCATAACCATCTACATTCTCAACTTTAAAACCATCACGTTTACCAATCTCTAATGCTTTGTCTAAGCACTTTGCAATGTTTGGTCCAAAAGGTGCTTCTTTTGTCGCAGCTGCGTCATCACGTACGGATTCAATCTTTACAAGCTGTCGTAAATCTTCAATCATATTATCTTGATACGCACGTGCTTCATCAATAAATTTCATCTTTGAAATCCTCCTACACTAATAGTATCATTCAATTCATTTTTAAAGGGAATCCACATGATAAATTATTTGTATTTTTTTGGAATTCATTACAAATGATACGGCTAATCTTGACAAGCACTTCCATACAGGATTACCATTTTCTATATTTTTAGGAGGCCTACAATATGAAACAACAGCGAATGAATCTTCTCTTACGTATATTATTTATTATTTTAATCATTGCAATATCTGGTGCAGCAATTCTTCAAATCTTCGCACCAGAATATATGGGTAGTCATGCGGCATATGGCATCTCAACAGGATGGCAAAGAGAAATTGGTTTCTGGAATATAGCAGTACTTGTGATATTAGTTACAGCCTACCGTCATTACAATTGGACATATTTACAATCCATACTACTCGCTTTGATTCTTGGTGGTATTGGTATTGGTACAAATCATTTCATTCATTATTTACAAATGCATGAAAACGTTAATCTAGTAGGAGCAATTGAAAATTATTTCCTCGTGATTGGATGGTTCATTGGATGGTATATTGAAAGAACAATCAGTGCAAATAATCTAATACATATAAATGCACCCTACATCTAGAGTTTATGTTCTATCAAAAATAAAAACCTCTCATGTTATTGGTATATACAAATTAAGCTCATCCAGCTAAACAAAATCTGTATACATCTCCTTTCTTACCCTGATTAGTATCGGTCTGGGAAACCGTGTAGAATTGAGATCGTGAATGCGTACTAGAATCTTATGTATTTGTAGCTTTGACTACGTGAGGTATTATCTGACCGCTTCGTTGTATAGAAATTGTTATTAGTTAGATGAGCCCTTCTTTTATTGAAGTGAGTTCACATTTCGCACCATATTCTTTGATACTTCTGAAACGGTGGTACTGGTATTCATCACAGCTTAATTTTGAAAGGAGTCATTTACATGATCAACATTGGTATCGATGTCGGTAAGTTCAAGCACTGTGCTACAGTACTCGATGATTCTACCGGCGAAGTTCTCATCAAACCCTTCTTCCTCACAAACGATCGGAAGGGATTTGATCTACTCTATTCTAAAACAAAACAATTTATTCGCAGGAAACATTCCGTTGGTATGGAAGATACCGGTCATTATATGATCAATCTCACAAATTACCTACTCGACAAGAAATTTACTGTCAAATACATCAATCCAAGGGCTACCTGCCTACGTCGTAAGGAACTTGGTGTATCTGCCAAGAATGACAGAAAAGATGCGCTTTTAATAGCAGAAATGTTAAGCGAGAAGAGATTCTGGCGTTCCATTTCTTCACGTACTATTGAAAATAGTAAATTTCGTGATATCACTCGTCTTTATCACCAACTCCAAGAGCAGCAGAATCAAGATATGAATCGGCTACAGAGGGCACTAGATATCGTATTCCCAGAAGTGAATTTACTTTCGTGGACACGCTATTCAAAAGCGTATATGAAATTCCTGTCAACTTATCCTAGTGCTTCATCAATCGCCTTTGAAGATATCCGTAATCTTCGCAAGGCACTCAAAACAGAGGGAAAAGGCAGACAATGTAAGGTGACCGCAGAAGAAATCAGAGAGCTTGCCAAACATTCTGTTGGCGAAGATAATAGTTCCATTGAATTGGGAAGTAACATCTATCATCGCTGTCATCATTACCAGAGAAGAGCAGCTTCGCATTTTAGAAAAGAAAATAGAAGAATTCAGTCACAAGCTAAACTCTCCTATCATTTCCATCCCTGGCATTTCTCATATCTCAGGAATGACAATTCTTGCGGAAATCGGAGATATCAATCACTTTCAGAACACGGGAAATTTGATATCCTTTGCCGGAATGGATCCGCTTGTATACCAGTCCGGTAAATATGACGCTGCACATATGCCTATATCCAAGCACGGTTCAAGATATATGCGCAAGGCTCTGTATCAAGCCGTATTCACTGTCTGTAAATATTCTCCGACCTTCCATGCCTATTATACTAAAAAACGTAATCAAGGAAAGTCTCACAGATGTGCCCAAGGTCATTGTGCACGAAAACTTCTCCGTGTGATATACAAACTTCTTAGTACGAATTCTCTCTATAATCAAAATCATATTCACTGATTGAATTATCAACCTATAATAATCATCTACGTACTCAAAGCTACAAATGTAGTTGTTTTAACTGTACTCTATTCACGATTTCAAAAGATCTTTTTTTGAGATTCATCTGAATTTTTTTAAATCTCACTATTTTTTAAATTTCACTTGATTTTTCTTATAGTTAAATATCTTTTTGCTATGAAAGAAATGAACTTGAGAGGAGGCCATAAATGGCTATTGATTATATTATCACATCTGCTTTGAACTTGTCATAATACCAAGTTTACATTCCACAAAAATTATCTATATTCATATAAAAAAAGTTCACATTGAAGTGAACTTTTTCAAATCATTCTTATTTTGAAGAAAGAGCCTTAACGTTGTAGAAAGCCTGTCTTCCACGGTATTCAGCAACTGATCCTAATTCTTCTTCGATTCTCATCAACTGGTTGTACTTAGCGATACGGTCTGTACGGCTCATAGAACCTGTCTTGATCTGGCCAGCGTTTGTAGCAACTACTAAGTCAGAGATTGTTGAATCTTCAGATTCACCTGAACGGTGAGATACAACTGCTGTGTACTTAGCTTCCTTAGCCATTTCGATAGAATCTAATGTTTCTGTTAATGTACCAATCTGGTTAACCTTGATTAATACAGCGTTAGCTGCCTTTAATTCAATACCCTTCTTGATATATGTTGTGTTTTGTAACGAAGAGGTCATCACCAACAAGCTGAACCTTTTCGCCTAAACGTTCTGTTAACTTAACCCAACCTTCCCAGTCGTTTTCAGCTAAGCCGTCTTCGATTGAGATTAATGGATACTTCTCTACCCATGAAGCTAACATATCAATCATCTGTTCAGATGTCTTGTCACCTTCACCAGAACGTGTTAATTCATAAACACCCTTTTCAGCGTTGTAGAATTCAGAAGCAGCTAAGTCCATAGCGAAGCAGATATCTTCACCCTAACTTGTAGCCAGCCTTCTCAACAGCTTCAACCATTAAAGCTAATGGGCCTTCGTTACCTAATGTCTCTAATGGACCGTTATTTCCAGGTACACATGATGGAGCATATCCACCTTCATCACCTACAGCTGTGTTGTACTTGTAGGACTTTAATACCTTCTTTAATACATGGAATACTTCAGAACCCATACGAACTGCTTCGTGTACGCTCTTAGCACCTACTGGCATAATCATGTATTCTTGGCAGTCTGCAGAAGAATCAGCATGCTTACCACCGTTTAATACGTTCATCATTGGAACTGGTAATACCTTAGCATTTGCACCACCAATATACTTGTATAATGGTAAGCCACAAGCATCAGCAGCAGCACGAGCAGCAGCTAATGAAACAGCTAATGTAGCATTTGCGCCAAGGTTGCTCTTGAATGGTGTTCCATCAAGATCAAGCATTGTCTTATCAATTAAGTTCTGGTCAAATACATTTAAACCGATAACCTTTGGAGCAATCTTTTCGTTAACATTAGCAACAGCCTTTAATGTACCTGTTCCAAGGTAACGATTCTTGTCACCATCACGAAGCTCTAAAGCTTCACGTTCACCTGTAGAAGCACCTGATGGAACGATAGCACGTCCCCAAGCACCTGACTCAGTTGTAATTTCACATTCTACTGTTGGATTTCCACGGGAGTCTAAGACTTCACGTGCATGCACTTCAGCAATTGGATCAATAAAATTAGGCATCTAAATTTCCTCCTATGATAACCTAAAACATATTCTCTCAGCTAAGCTGAGTAAGAACCTATTTTGTAGCGTCAATAATTTCCTTGAAGGATTCAACCTTTAAGGACGCACCACCGATTAACGCACCATCGATGTCTTCACAAGCCATATATTCCTTAATGTTTGTTGGCTTAACAGATCCGCCGTATTGAATACGAACTGCTTGAGCAGTTGCTTCATCATATAAGCCCTTCACTGTTTCACGAACTAGCTTGCAGCAAGCTTCTGCTGTATTTACACCAGCACTCTTACCTGTTCCGATAGCCCAGATTGGTTCATAAGCAATAACCATCTTGGATACTTCTTCAGCAGTTAAACCAGCTAAAGAACCAGCTAACTGAGACTTAACAACTTCTTCAGTCTTACCAGCATCGTATTCAGCTTCTGTTTCACCTACACATAAGATAGGTGTGATGTTGTCAGCGAATAATCTCTTGCACTTAGCAGCACAAGCAGCATCTGTTTCATTGTAATATGTACGTCTTTCGGAGTGACCGATAATGCAGTATGTAATACCGATTTCCTTTAACATTGGAACAGATACTTCGCCTGTATAAGCGCCAGAATCCTTTTCATGGCAGTTTTCAGCAGCGATTAATAAGTTCTTAGCAGCCTTAACGCAAACATCTAAGTCTACGTATGGAGCACCAATACCATAATCAGCAGCTTCTGTGCCTGTTAATACTTCTTCGATACCCTTCATGAACTCTGCAGCTTCTGAAGGTGTCTTGTTCATTTTCCAGTTACCAAAAATTACTGGTTTTCTTGTCATGTTTCTTTTCCTTACTTCTCAGGAATAATAGCGATTCCTGGGAGTTCCTTTCCTTCCATATATTCTAGAGATGCACCACCACCTGTAGAGATGTGGCTGAACTTCTCTGCGAAACCTAAGTTCTTAGCAGCAGAAGCAGAGTCACCACCACCGATGATTGTAGTAGCACCTTCAAGGTTAGCTAATGTTTCGCAGATAGCGATTGTACCCTTAGCAAATCTTTCATCTTCGAATACACCCATTGGTCCATTCCAGAATACTGTCTTGGCACCAACTAATTCATCTTGGAACTTCTTGATTGTTTCAGGACCGATATCTAAGCCCATAAAGCCATCTGGAATTTCTCCAGCAGGTACTGTCTTGATTTCTGTTGGGTTAGAGAAGTCATTTGCTACAACTGTATCTACAGGTAAGAATAACTTGCCTTCACCCTTATTCATGAATTCATTAGCCAATTCCATCTTATCAGCTTCTAATAGAGATGTACCAATCTTGCCACCCTTAGCAGCCGAGAATGTATAAGCCATTCCTCCACCGATTAATACCTTATCTGCAATCTTCAATAAGTTTTCGATAACACCGATCTTATCAGAAACCTTCGCACCGCCTAAGATAGCAACGAATGGTCTTTGTGGATCATTAACTGCCTTACCTAAAACATTAACTTCCTTTTCAACTAAGAAACCTAATGCTGAAGGAATGTGTGTTGGAATACCAACTGTTGATGCGTGAGCTCTATGTACAGAACCAAATGCGTCTTCTACGAATAAATCGCCTAATGAAGCCCAGTATTTGCCTAACTCTTCATCATTCTTTGTTTCGCCCTTCTCATAACGAGTGTTCTGCATCAATACGATAGAACCCTCTTTCTGAGCAGCAACTGCTTCTTCAAGTTCAGCACCACGAGTAGCGTTTACAAACTTAACAGGTGCGCTCTGTAGGGAAGCTAAGCAATCCGCAACGATAGACATGTCGTTCTTTGCATAGTCCTCATCAGTCTTAATCTTACCTAAGTGGCTCAAAAGTAAAACTTTTGCTCCATGCTCTGTAAGATAATTAATTGTTGGCAATGCTGCACGAACACGATTATCATCTGTGATTACATTTCCCTTGTGTGGAACGTTGAAGTCAACACGAACAATGACGTGTTTTCCTTTAACATCTAAGTCTTTTACAGTAACTTTAGACATTTGAATTATCCTCCTATGTACTTCAGAAATTATAACACTTGCGAGCCAAACTTGAAAATGAAGAAACACAAATAATAAGTGTTTTAAGACATTTTTTGAAGATTTTCTAAAAGAAAGCGTTTCCAAAATTCTTATAGAATTTATTTTGTGTAAAAAATAACAAGTGGTCTAATCAATCTTTTTGACTAGACCACTTTTTTCTTCTGAAATATCTTACCAACTACCATTCCAAGGCTCATTACAACAATATAAATTCCAGGATAAATCATACAATCCCATTGTCCAGCCATGTGGAAATAAATAACAGGAATAAATAGGAACGCCACAAGCCAAAGAATCAGCCAATCAAACCCACATATCTTCCCATAAATCCATCCACCAAGGAGCGAAAGAACAGGATTTACAATCAAGAGTAGAAACATCGCTGATCCTGTATCTATTAACAGAAATGGAAACACAATATACCAAGTCGCTATTAAAGCAATCGCAATGCATCTACCCTTTGTCATAGATATTACCCCCTGTCTATTATGTTCTTCGAATATACTCCTTCAAATCCTCAAAACTTCCATGCAATTCATGTTCCATGTCAATCCCATCCGGATTGATCAAACAGTCTGTAATATAAAAGATATCCATACCTAATTGCTTTACAACGCCATCTTCACCAATATCATTACCAACCATCAAGCATTCACTAGCCTCTAAGCCTAAAGTATTTAGTATCTCTTTGTAATATAAAAGATTAGGTTTGCATGCATGACTATTTTCATAAGTAGTAACCAACTCAAAATCACTTGGCACTAGCCCTGCCCAACGTATTCTTTCCTCTGTCGCAATTCTAGGAAACAAAGGATTCGTTGCAAGCACAACTCTATATCCCTGCTGTTTAGCAAATTGAATCATTTCTTTCGCAAACGGTTGAAAACCGCAAGCACTCTGTACCTTAGGAAAATCTTCACGATAGAAATCATCAAATTTCGCATGGTCATTCTTTGTGCGTTCATCACCATACACTTCAGAAAAGCACTTCCAAAACACATCTTCATTTGTAAGTACCCCATCATTCTTTATAACTGCACTAGTACCCTTCCAAATCGTATGAATAAGTTCTTCTGGCTTATACCCAAACTGAGCCATTCTCTTAGCCATTAGTCCAAAATACGTCTTTACAAATATATCCTGATCCATCGGTAGTAATGTACCATCTAGATCAAATAAAATTGCTTTCTTCATATAGATATCTCCACTTCTTCTTACACAATATTAAAAGCCATCGTATAAATATCAAGAATAACTTGTCGCTTTCAATGATACAATGTTCTTAAATCATATTCTATATTTGTTAATAGGAGAGTTACTTTATGAAGATAATTGTTTCATATTTTATAGAAGCCGCAAAAGAAATTCAAACTATCATTCTGTAAATCATTCCTAATGACAGTCCTAGTATCCCTTGTAAATCTAGCAACCATCATCTACTTTTGAGGCTTATTTTTAAATCAAATCTCCACGAGCTCAACAGAGATAATTAAATACTTAGTGATTTTTATGTCTATTGTTAGTATGTACTTCATTCATTAATGTATTATGGTCAATCTCTTTAGATAAATTTGGTGGAGAGTATATTGCCTATTTAGTTCATCAATGTCAAACATCGATTCATAACACGCAATACAAAAAAATATTGATTCATCAAAAAAATCAGTCATACTTTTGTACAATGACATTCTGAATATATTCCGTGTTGTGGAAACTATATCCCATCATTACTTTGTTCTGCAATGCTAATTATTTTTACTTCTTATTTTTTTCTATTACAATCGACCTATTTATATCTCTGTTTCTACTCTGCTCAATCATCGTAGGAATTATGATTTCGTATGTCTCTAGAAAAAAATTATTGTAGAATCATCAACATCCACAAATCAAAAAAATTAAAAGAATACTATAACACCCTGCATGAATATACCGATAAAGTTGAATACATTAAAACAAATAATCTACTATCCTACTTTGTAAATATCACGCAAACTAGAATAGCAAATTTTATATCCTCTTCCGTCAAAGAAGACAAGAAGATTTATTTCTTCAGTACATTCACGCAAAACTATAATTCATTGATGCAATTTATCTTATCAATATTATTATCACTACCTGTTTATCAAAACTCATTACCAAATCTAGCATTCTATATTATTCTATTTAACTTCTTAATGTCACAAGGACAGAGAATGGAACTGCTATTCCAACAGATTAATAGAAATAGAATATGCTTTTCCAATATTTCTGACATTCGAAATTTACCTGCACTGCATGGTGATAAGCTTATCACCGATATTACTTCAATTGAATTAAAAGACATCTCTTTCTCATATCCAGATAAATCAAAAAATGTTCTCAATCACTTTTCTCTTAAATTACTGAAAGGTGATTTCGCCCTGGTCAAAGGAACAAATGGTATTGGTAAAACAACACTATTTCGAATTCTATTGAATCAATATTCTCCTACATCAGGAGAAGTACTCATCAACAATGAAAAAATCGATTTATACAGCATATCTTCTTATTATGAGAACATCGCTTATATTAGCCAACATGAACCTGTATTGAATACTTCAATCAAAAATTACTTAGAGGAAATTTCTCATTCTACTCTCAATTCCGACACAGTAGATCAAATACTTTCTAGATTACAAATGTCTAATCTACACCACATCAATGAAAGTGAACTTTCAGGCGGTGAGAAGAAGAAAGTATTGTTATCAAAGTTAATGACCTTAGAAGAGAAAGTATCTTTGATTCTAATTGATGAAGTAGATGCTGAACTAGATACAGAAACAAGAGATAAATTCTATTCGTACTTAAATTATTTAGCATCCAAGCAAGATAAAATCATTCTTGTAATTCAACATAATGACGCAAGTCAATTGAACTTTAATAAAACAATATCATTCTAAAACACCAAAGAGGCGGGATATAAATCCTGCCTCTACTATTTGTATATCAGTAAATATTTAGTCCCAGTTACAAATTGAGTAATACAACTGTTCGTACTGATTTGCGCTTTGATCCCAACTTACATCAGTATTCATTGCACTCTTCACTAAGCCCTTCCATCCAGTCTTATTGTTGTAATACTGTTCTAAGGCATAACGTAGTGTATACATCATGTCATTTGGATTTGCTGCCCAGAAACTAAAGCCGTTTCCTTCCCCTGTATATTGGTTATATGGATGCACTGTATCCTTTAGACCACCAGTTTCACGTACGATTGGAAGCGTACCATAATGCATGGCAATCAACTGACCAATTCCACATGGTTCATAGATGGAAGGCATGAAGAACAAATCACAACCTGCATAGATAAGGTGGGCAAGATCTTCGTTATAACCACAGTAGTATACTGCTCTACCTTTATATTCAGACTCTAACCACTTAAATGCATTCTCTGCGTTAGCTTCACCTGTACCAAGCACAACAAACTGAACATTCTGGTCCATAATCTCACGTAACTTCTCTGTGACCATATACATGCCCTTTTGTTCTGTTAGTCGAGATACGATACCGATAAGCGCAACATCGCTCTTCACCTCTAAGCCAAGTGTTTCCTGTAGAGCCTTCTTGTTTCCTTCTTACCAGAAACATAGTTTCGAATATCGAAATTCTTCGCAAGATGCTTATCCGTCTTTGGATTCCAATCTACAGTATCAATACCATTTACAATACCCCAAAGGTCCCCACGGCGATAACGTAATACAGAATCCATACGTTCACCATAAGTTTGTGTCAAAATCTCTTCAGCGTATGTTGGAGATACTGTTGTAATCTTATCTGCGTATACAATCGCAGCCTTCATAAAGCTGATACCTGTATCAAATTTAATGGAACCATTATCGAAATAACTGTAATCAAGTCCTAGACAACTCTCCATCATTTCAACACCAAAGTTACCTTGGAATGCCAAGTTGTGAATTGTATAGACGTGCTTGATTTGTTGATAACGATAGTCATCCGCATAACATGCATGTGCCATTAAAGGCATCATACCCGTCTGCCAGTCATTTTCATGAATGATATTTGGCCACCAGTTGATAAAATAAATCATATCTAATACAGCACGTTGGAAGAAAGCAAATCTTTCGCCATCATCCTCATAACCATATAGACCATCTCTTTCAAAATATCCTTGATGTTCAACGAAGTAATACACTACTCCATCTACATCACAACGATAGAACGTTGCTGGTTGGTCAATCCATCCAGAACGAACTTGAATTGTACCAAGTCTTTCTAGCTTATCATAATGTTTCTCAATAATTTTTTTGTATAGAGGCAAAGCAACACGTACATCATGTCCACGCTTTGCTAATGTTCTTGGTAAACTACCTATAACATCTGCTAGGCCTCCAGTTTTAATAAACGGTAAGCCTTCGCCTGCTACAAACAATACAGATCTGCTCATTGAATACTCCTCGCTTCCTAGATACAATCTCTACGCTTTACGTAAATCAGATTATCTTCTGTTCCAACAAGTTCTTTTACTTTATGGATTGTTGCATACTTATCAACAATGACATGATCAAGGTGAACACCGTCACCTATAACAGCACCTGGTAAGACGATGCTATTCTCAATCACTGCATCCCTACCAACCTTAACATTTCTGCTAATGATAGAATTCTTAACGACACCTTCTATTCCGCAACCATTCGCAACAACACTAGCGCTAACATCTGAATCTTCTCCAAATATGGATGGACTAGAGTTATTTGTATGCGTATAGATTGGCCAATTTGACTTGAATAAGTTAAAGGCAACCTTGTAATCCTTCAACAACATGTTAAGACGATAGTATTCTTTTTGATTATTGATACATGCAACAAATCCCTTTACTGCATATCCACGAATATCTACTTCATTTACTACTTCACGTAATACATCCTTGAACCAGTAGAGTGATGAAATTTCTGCACCTGTCTTAACTAATGTAATAAACAAGTCCTTTCTCATCACATATGCTTCTAAGGAAACAGAACGTGTCTTGTATTTACCACGATTCTTATCAATGGAAAGAACTCTCTTATCCTTATCCATTGTGAATGTATCACATTCATGGAATGCTGTCTTAGCATCTGATGTATTTGTATAGAGTGCTGTAATATCTGCACCACTTTCGATATGTGCATCTAATACTTCACTAAAGTCAATATCATAGATGAAATAACTTGGTGCGATAACAACATATGGATTCTTATCTTTCTCAATGTACTGCATGTTCAAGATATAGTTTGCAATATCGTGATTATATACAGGTGAAGAGAATGTCTTTTCACCAAATAAGATACGTAATTTACCACGTTTGGAGTTGATGTTGTAATGACGTCCATCTCCTAAGTGTTCGATGAGATTGCGTGGCTTTCTTTACAGTAAACCTGAACACTATCAATACCTGAGTTGGTCATGTTACTGAGAATGAAGTCAATAATACGATATCTTCCCATGAACGCTGTTGCTGGAACAGGTCGGAAATCACCAAGTCCCTCAATATTAACGGAACTATCTTCAAATGAAATAATACCTAAAGCTTTCATGATTTCTCCTCCTACTCCGTAACATTCTTAGCAATCAATTCAATATGATCACTATCTGCCGAGCCTAATACAACACCCGGTCCAATTTCTACATTATCCGCAACGATACAACGTGTAATTTTTGCACCTGCACCAATCTTAGCGCCTGTTAAGATGACGGAATCCTGTACATCAGCACCGTCATCAATAAAGGAGTTTGTACCTAAGACGGAATTGTTGACTTGCCCAATACCACACTACCCTGTGTGATGTAACTATTACGTACAACCGCATTTTCACCAATGAACTGTGGTAGTGCGTTAACATCTTCTGTATAAATCTTCCAATCAGGATCGCCTAAGTTTAAAGCATTGTCATTCTTCAATAGATCCATATTGGATTCCCAAAGTGAATCGATTGTTCCAACATCTTTCCAGTATCCCTTAAAGCGATATGCTGCTAGAACTTTATTATCATCTAAGTATGCAGGAATGATATCCTTGCCAAAGTCATGTGAGGACTGTTCATTCTTATCATCTTCAAGTAAGTATTTACGTAGTGTCTTATACGTAAAGATGTAAATGCCCATGGAAGCTAAATTACTCTTTGGATGCGCAGGCTTCTCCTCAAATTCCTGAACCATATCATTCTTATCGCAATTCATGATACCAAATCTAGAAGCTTCCTTCATTGGCACCTGCAATACAGCGATTGTCGCATCAGCGCCCTTTGCGATATGATGCTTTAACATCTTCTCATAGTTCATCTTATAGATATGGTCACCAGATAATATAAGTACATATTCTGGTTCAATACTATCTAAGAAGTCAATATTCTGTGTGATTGCGTCTGCTGTTCCACGATATACTTCAAAACCTTTCTGATCTCTTTCACGTGGTGGAAGAACGAATACACCACCATCATTTGTATCAAGGCCCCAGAACTGGTCTTTTGCGACATAAGCATTTAATAAAACGGATTCATATTGTGTTAATACACCTACTGTGTTAATTCCTGAATTTGCGCAATTACTCAGTGGAAAATCAATAATTCTATACTTTCCTCCAAAATGCACTGCAGGCTTTGCGACTTTCTTCGTCAAGTCATGCAGACGGCTTCCGCGGCCACCGGCAAGAATCATCGCAACCATTGCATTAGATCTCATAAAGTCCTCCTTAATCAAAACTATGGATACGCTTACATTATAAACTAATATTGATAATCAGAACATTACCATATGTAAAATATCTCGTTTTTTTATTCAATTTTTTTGATGAAAATCTCAAATATCTTTAATCTGCCAATCAATCCCCTTACGGTTGTTTTTCTCTAGAAATTCATTTGCTTTTTTGAAGTGATTACATCCAAAGAAACCATTGTATGCAGATAAAGGTGATGGATGTGCTGCCTCTAAAACAAGATGCTTCGTTTTATCAATCATGCATGCTTTATTTCTAGCCGCTCTTCCCCACAACAGGAAGACCACCGGCTCTTTCTTTTCATTGATTTTTTGAATCACATGGTCAGTGAATATTTCCCACCCCATGCCAGCATGACTTTGTGGATGAGAATCTTCTACCGTCATCACCGTATTCAACAGAAATACGCCTTGCTTTGCCCATGGTACAAGATACCCGTTATTTGGAATTGGATATCCATATTCTGTTTGTAATTCCTTGTACATATTCAAAAGACTTGGCGGTATCTTAACACCTGGATTAACCGAAAAACACAAACCATGTGCCTGCCCTTTTTGATGATATGGATCTTGTCCAAGAATAACTACCTTAATATCCGAATAATCACAGTGATGAAATGCGGAGAAAACCTGCTGTTTGAGTGGATATATCTCTTTTGTTTCATAGGCATTTTTCAAAAACTCCGAAAGCTTCAAGAAATATTCTTTTTTCCATTCTTGATGTAGCCATTCTATCCATTGATTACCCATTCCAATACTTGCTCCTCTTATATAAAAAATCATACCACTTCGGTATGATTTTTCACTATTTTATTGATAGTTATTTTCTTTTTTCTTACGAACGAAAACAACAACTAAAATTAACACTGTAGCTGCTAACGATACCCAAAGACCAATCTTACCTGGATTGATAAATGACTTGTTAGAAGTAGAAGTTGTAGTACTAGCACCACTAGCTTCCAGATACTTTTCTAAGTCCTTCTGTACGATATCAAATGGACGATCACCATGTGTTAGTAACATACGATTGAATTCTACTACATCATACTTCTTTCCAAGTGCAGACTGTGCTTGATCACGGAAGTGAAGATAATATGTTAGACCAATACCATAAGGAACGATAGAACCTGGTTCTTGCGTTACAGCCGACATTACATTTGAAGCTGCAGAAGCATTTAATCCCAATGATTCATAGTATTTACCTAACTTTTTCTCATCCCATCCCATGCCATTTACTAAGAAATCAGCCTGTGCAGGTAAGATATAGTTTAAGTTTGTATTGATACGGTTTTCTTCCTTGGCACCATCATTTAAGTCAGAATATGCCCAAGCAACATCCTCACAATACATTGCCCAACCTTCTGTATAGCCGATATTGCTGAGCTGTGTACGTAATGGATTTGGATTTGTATTCAAGTACCAAGTAATCTGGAATAAATGTCCAGGGAAACCTTCATGCGCTAAAGTACTATACATTTCATTTGTTGAATTTACATTATCACCATTAATCTTAATTACATTGTTAGCGAAATCATCAATTGGTGGGTGCATGTAATATGCAACAATCGCATCATTAGCAACAGATGGATCTAAGTAACTTGCTGTAAATGTTACTGCAGGGCCTTCTGGAAACTCCTGTAAATGTCCTTGTAATGTATTGAGAATCTCTGTAGGATCCTTCTCTGGCAATGCTTCTTCCAAGTTGTCATCCTTCTTAGCGTTCAAATACAAAGTTCTAGCTTCATCAATTAACTTCTTTAACTGCTCATCTGTTAAATCAAATAATTCTTGTAAAGAAGCGGATGAACTTGATTTTGAACGTAATAATGCTGCGTAATATTCTTTTCCATCTGGCAAATCATACAAACTTAATGATGTACGTGTACCACGGAATGTTTCAAGTTCTTGCGCAAGTTTCTGATACTCAGGAATATATGTGTTTAAGATAAAATCACGATTCTTTTCCTTATATGCAGTACGCTGTTCCTCACTCAAGCCCTCAAACTTATCTACATTCTGATTAAAAATCTGAATGAGTGGGTTATTGTCTGTCTTTGCAACGAACTTTTCAATTCCATCTAATGTACTATCTAAAGCATCATCTGTCATGAAGTAACCATTTTGTACCTGAGTACGCGTAACTTCTAGTGCACCTTCAATATATGCTGGAACACTCTCTAATACAGATAAATAATCATCGATATCTTCTTGCTTGTAGAACACAAACTCTGTAAAGTTTGTAATTAAATTACTCTGAATACCACGATTTGGTAAGAACTGGAAATCAAACATTGGATAATTCAAGAGTTCACGAGTACTTTCTAAGTAATACTTATATGTATCGTAATCATGCTGTTGTATATCTGACAACTCGTCATAATTGAACTTCTCTAATCCCTTTAAAGACTCCTCTACTTTTGCGATACTCTTTGAGTTATCTAAAGTTGGAGGTTCACCAATCGTTGGCTTTGGTTTCGTAATACCATATTTTTCATAATCCTTTAATGCAAAATGTAATGATGTATAATCATCTTCCATCATTTGGATGAATTCATTTCGCATAAACTGATCGAAATCAGCATTTGTTTCTTCTGCATGTACAGGTGAAATTACACAAAGAAGTGCCATGGCAATCAAGCCAAGTAAAAACTTTCTTATTTTCATCTATTCATTCTCCTTGGTTCTAAGTATAACAGAAGTATTATTTTTGAGAAATATTACTATTTATATTCTGTTCCACCCCATTCAACCACTGTAAATCCCTTGCGTTCTACACTGTCTAACTGCTGTGGTTGAATCATTATTGATTCTTGCAACGGTTTCCAAGCCATCATGACACGAATCACTGTATCTGGCTTTGGTGAAATATCTAATTCAGCGTGATCTGTATAGTTTTCATTCTGAAAAGAGATTAGGTTATAGGCATTTTCCTGCATGTATGGTAGCCAGTAAATAATAAACTCATTTCTCTCATGATCATTCAACCCTAGTTTGGTAAGTGCTTCTTCCAAGAAAGCTTCTGTCTTCGACCCCTCTACAACAAAGCCAGTTGAAAAGTCTGGAGTATAATTCACAACACCTTCCCAGAATAAGCAGTAATACGAATTCTTATGATCTAGTACATGAAGTGTTCCATCTGGCTCTGCCACAACTTTCCAGCCATCATTGTACTTTGGATATGTTGTGGTAAACTTACCATCAAGATTTACTTTACATCTACTTCTGTTGTCTTCTCTGGATATAGATAAATAACAGGCTTCTTACTTTTCTCGGGAAATAGATTACATCCTGCTAAAAAAATAATCGTACATGTAAGAAATGCCTTTATAAGTTTATTCATATTCATTTCTCCCTGTTTACAAGAAAGGTCTGAGCAAACTCAGACCTTAACTCATTCGATATTTGAATGTGATTATTTTGTATCAGCTAGTAATGTATCAGCAGATAACTTACCGAATACGACTGTATCTACTACAGCGTTACCACCTAAACGGTTAGCACCGTGGATACCACCAGTAATTTCACCAGCAGCGTATAAGCCCTTGATTGGTTCTCCCTTTTCATTGAGTACACGTGCTTCTGGATCGATTGTTACACCACCCATTGTATGGTGAACACAAGCCTGACGAGGAGTTACAACCCATGGTCCATGCTCGAGTTTTGTAGAGTATAGAGTTCTTCCGAATTCGTCACTTCCACTTTCAACACTCTTGTTGAATTCATCTACAGTTGCCTGTAATGTTGCTGGATCCATATCTAACTTCTTAGCGAGTTCTTCTAATGTATCAGCGTAAATGATGAATCCATTCTTCTCAAGGTATTCAAATGTGAATCCATCACCACTTCTCCACTCTGGGTCTTTAATATCCTTATAACCAGCACCATCGCCACTTTCAAGGATATAGAACATCTTATCAGTTTGATTTAGAACACCACCGCAAATCTGGTCACGACGACCGTCTTCACGAACGAAACGCTTACCTTCCTTATTGATGAAGATAATCTGGTCTGTACCATTAACTGCACGTGCTGGGAACTTAGAAATCTGACCATCAACTAAGTTACCTAAATATAGAAGCTGTAATTGTTCCATATCTGTTAAGGAAGCACCAGCATCCTTAGCCATTGTGATACCATCACCCTGTGATGCTGAGAAACGGTTTGTTGTGCCTGTCTTAGAAAGATCTGGCCACTTACCTGTTGTATTGTATTCCTGAACCATCTTAGCATTAGCACCAAAACCACCAGTAGCTAATACGACACCGTCTTTAGCCTTAAATGTAATTTCTTTACCTGTATGGTTATCTGTAGCCTTAACAGCTGTAACTTTATTATTATCAAGAACAAGTTTTGTAGCTGTAGCTTCTGTTAATAATGTAACCTTATCACCATACTTTCAAGCATATCAGCATATACGGAGATAAAGCCTGTACCCATCTTCATTGTAGATGTGTGTGTACGTTGCCATAAGGAACCAGCACCCTGAGAGATCTTATCCTGGAATGCCATACCCATAGATTCGATCCATTCATATCCACCAAATGCGTTATAGCATAATGCCTTAACAAGATCGAGATTTGCAACCTTATCACCATTGATCCAAGTCTGTAATGCATACCATTCCTTGGAGTCAAATAGGTCTGTTCTACCAGCAGCCTTATATGCATCCCATTGTGCTTGTACTTCAGCTTGTAATGCTGCATGTTGATCATTGATTGGAGTTTCAGCTAAAGCCTTCTCAATCGTAGTCTTTACAGCATCACTCATCTCAGCATGTTGTTGTAATGCTGGGTCTGGTGCATTATAAATCGCACCACAAACTAATGTATCACCACCGATTTCACCGGCTTTTTCGATAATTGCTACACTCTTACCATTCTGTAAGAGTTCAACAGCACTCGCAAGACCAGCTCCACCGCCACCTACTACGACTACGTCAGCTTCAACGTCTTTTCTATCTTCGTAAGTTACTTCTTTCTTAAATGCATCTGGATCGCCACCTGCTTGTTTGATAGCGTCCTTAACAGCAGTCTTAATAGCTCCTGATGTAATTGTCGCACCAGTCACATTATCAACTGATAAGCTTTGATTCTTAACGATTTCTTCTGGAATTAATTGAACAGGTGCTACACCCCCAGTTGTAACAACCTTTCCATCCTTATCAACAAGTTCTCCACCGATACCAGGTGTTTCAGCATGAGAAGTTACCTTAACTGACTTAATTTCATTTTCTGTTACTTCTACTTCTACAGTAACATCGTCGTTCATACCAGTAGCAGAAGCTGTATAGGTACCAGGCTTCATTTTACTGGACGTTGTTGTCTCAGTTGCCTTGTTACAGCCAACAAGAGATGCAGCTAAAACAAGAGTAACCAAAGAGATACTCAATCTTTTCATTATTTTGTTCCCTCCATTTATTAAATACATGATAGACCATTTTTTCACAAAATAGTACCCCCCTACCAATGTTATTTTTGTGATTTATATCTGTACTTGTAAGTTTTTCACTATTACACAGACTTTATTTCTGAAAACTATATCATTTTTCTATATCATGCATACAAAAAACCAGAATACCATTTGATTAGTACCCTGGTTTCCATCATGCTTACATGGCTGATTCATTATTTGTTTGAATATGCAATAATGTAGAGACTGTCTGTTCAGAGATATTCTGCATCATGGCATTGAAGCGATTAAAGCCCTCTTCACGATATGCATCAATTGGCTTTACATTCGCATAACTGCGTAAACGAACACTCGTCTTCAAATGTTCCATCACATCCACATGGTGAATCCACTCACGATCAAGAATCTGTAAGAAGATAAACTTTACCATTCGCTGTAATTCTTCTTGTGGAAGCTCTGCAGTCTGTTTATGGTAAACATCTGTAATCGCATCCGTAATCTCTTCTTGTGATCCTCTGTGGATTGTCTCTGCATACTGTTTACCATCAATTCCTAAACTATTTAAATATTGTGCAAGTTTCTCCTTTGCATCATTCTTATTTGGAATCTGATAATATCCTTCAATTGCAGCAGAAACATTCTCCTTCACAAGTTCATAAACGAGTGGTTCCATATCCTCAAGATCAAGCACCTTATCTCGTTGGTCATAGATCAAATGACGTTGTGCCATTAATACATCGTCATATTCAAGTGTATTTTTACGTGTATCAAAGTGTAGACCTTCTGCTCTTTCTTGCGTGCGGTCAATGAGTGCTCTCATCTTATTGATATTCTCTTTATCATGTTCAAAGCGCTCAATCATGCCTTCACTTTCGTCTGTATGATATTCCACAATCAAATCATCATCCATGGAACAATAGAATCTTGAGAAGCCTGGATCACCTTGACGACCAGAACGTCCACGCAACTGATTATCGATACGCTTTGCTTCATGACGTTCACTACCAAGTACCGCAAGACCACCAAGCTGTGCAACACCTTCGCCAAGCTTAATATCCGTACCACGACCAGCCATATTCGTCGCAACTGTTACCGCAAACTTTTGTCCTGCCTTCGCAATAATCTCAGCTTCATTTTCATCATTTTTTGCATTCAATACATGATGAGGAATATTCTGTTTCTTTAACATTTCACTGAGTGCTTCATTGATACCGATAGATAATGTACCGATTAAGACTGGCTGTCCCTTTTCATACAGTTCTTTTGTATGTTTAACAATTGCCTCATATTTTTCATGTCTATCTTTGAATACAAGATCAGGTTCATCAATACGTGCTATAGGGTCTATTGGTAGGCACCTCATACACAGCATGTTATAAGTATTCAAGAATTCGTCTTCTTCTGTCTTTTGCCGTACCAGTCATACCACTTAACAGGTCATATAAACGGAAGAAGTTCTGATAAGTAATTGTCGCAAGTGTAATTGTTTCTTGCTTGATACCAACATTTTCTTTGGCTTGAATTGCCTGATGTAATCCATCACTGAATTCACGGCCAGCCATCTTTCTACCAGTAAACTGGTCTACAAGAATAATTTCATCATCACCCACTACATACTCAACATCCCTAGTCATGAGGTAGTTAGCGCGCATTGCATTTTGAATATAATGAACTATGCTTGCATGTTCACCATTATAGATGTTTTCAATGCCGAAGGCACGGTCAGCTTTCTTTAAACCAGCATCCGTTAATACAACGGTACGGTCTTCACGGTCAATTTCAAAATCAACATCTCTCTTACAACTCTTCGCAAAACGATCAGCCTGAATATACTGCTGGTCTAATACTGGCCCAGGGCCGCTGATAATTAAAGGTGTTCGTGCTTCATCGATTAAGATGGAGTCAACCTCATCCAATACTGCGTAGTGCAAACCACGTAAAACACGTTGTTCCTTACGCATTACCATGTTATCTCTTAGATAATCAAAGCCTAGTTCTGAATTTGTTGTATAGGTAATATCACAAGCATACGCATCTCTTTTTTCACTTTCAGAAAGTGAATGCAAATTACATCCTACCGTTAGGCCAAGGAACGTATATACACGTCCCATCCATTCCGCATCACGTTTGGCAAGATACTCATTGACAGTTACAACATGTGCACCCTTACCTGCTAAGGCATGTAAGTAAATTGGCATAACAGCTGTTAATGTCTTACCTTCACCAGTCTTCATCTCCGCAATATCACCTTCATGTAATAGAACACCACCTAATACCTGAACACGATATGGAAACTCATTTAGAACACGCTTTGCGGCTTCACGAGCATTCGCAAAAGCATCAGGCAGTACATCTTTAAAGATGTCCCTGCCTGTATTTTTTCTTGTAGTTGTCTTGTTACTTCACGTAAATCATCATCTGATTTCTGCGCATAAGTCTCTTCTAATTTCAAAACTTTATCTGCGAGTACTTCAGCTTGATGAAAGTGTCTTTTTTCACTATCGAATAGATTCCCAAATAATCCCATCTTCTACCTCTTGCATACGATTAGGCTTAATGCTGGAACACATACATGATTTGATTTAGCTTCTTGGCTATTCCCATTTTCATCAAAGATAACTTGCCACTCCTCATCAAAACGATAGAAGCGATCACCAGTTGATGGATTAATCATGACACGAACCGTTTCTGCATTGCCTTTCGAACCTGCAATATCATAGAACACCGTCTGGTCATCCGCAACCCAAACTTTCACTTTTTTATTGATTTCTAACGCAGTTTTCAGACAGAATTCACTTACCGATCTACGTAAAGCGGTCGCTTTGCGGAAATACTTCACAACTTCTTGGTAATATTCCATTCTTTCCCAATCCATACGGTTAATTTCATCTGGAGCATTATAGGAGTTATGATTATCCTTCTTTGTATCACAGAATTCAAAACCAGCATGTACAAATGGTACGCCTTGTGAAACCATCGTAATCGCAATCATCATCTTCTGACGGCGAATACGAGTCGCTCTATCTTCATTATTACAACATGCATGCATCTTATCCCATACGGTACTATTATCATGTGTTTCAAAACCATTGATAGACTGATCTGGAGAGAAGAATCTCTTAAAATGCGGTATATCTAGAACATTTCCTGTTAGTGCAGCCAAGCTAGCAAATGCGTTATTCCAGTTACCAGTCGCATATCCACGTTCATACTTCTCACTCTCACTCGTCTTTCCTTTGATTACATCACGGAAATAATCATTAAAGTGACCAATATGAGGCATCGCACCTTGGTTATGAATATTTGCTTTTTGCGATCCCTGTAACATCGTTGGCATATCCCAACCCTCACCATAAATGAGTGCACTTGGGTTATTACGAATCGCTTCATTACGAATCTTATTCATCGTTGCAACATCAATGATACCCATTAAGTCAAAGCGGAAACCATCAATACCATAAATCTGCATTAAATTACGAATCACGTAAACTAGTATCTAGAAGCCATCGGCATCTCTGAGGCAAAATCATTACCACAATAAGAACCGTTAGACATATACCCTTCTTCGTTATAACGGAAATAATAATATGGAACCAAACAATCAAACGCAGTTTCCGCAACATCATACACATGATTAAACACAACATCTAATGTAACACGTAGATGATTGCGGTGAAGACAAGCCACAAGTTCCTTAAACTCTTTCATGCGTACATATGGATGGTCTGGATCAGAACTAAAACTACCCTTTAAAGATAGATACTGACGAGGGTCATATCCCCAGTTGTAGTTAAGTTCAGGTTTAAAATCATCAACTGTACTAAAGTCTGTTAATGGCATGAACTGTACATGCGTTACACCCAAGGATTTTATGTAGTTCAAACCGGTAGGTAGACCCCTATACTCAGTTCCATCCTCACATAGAGAGCTAAACTTTCCATGTGTTTTTGTCCCTGTAAGTGGATGCATTGTCATATCACGAACACTACATTCGTAGATAATCGATTCTGTAGGTGCGATTGGCTCCTCAATCGGATAATCCTTAATCTTATCTAACTCAGACAAATCAATAACAGCACTTGCCTTTGCATTACCATTACAACTATATGCATATGGGTCTAATGACTTCACTACCTTACCATTACGCTCTACTAAATATGTATATGTCGCATGTTTAAAGTCACCAGGCACCTTTACATACCACGTTCCCATTTCACTAGGCTCCATTGCCTTTAATATCTGAACACCACTGACATCCAAGGACAGTGTTACATTAACAGCTGTTGGTGCCCACACCTTAAACCATGTATGTTCTGGTGAATAATGTGATCCTAAATCATCTTTCTCATAACCATACAAGGCATTGAAGCGTTCACGCTTTACAATGAGTCTAGCAACTAGCGGTGTATATCTACCATGACTTTCACGCACTTGATAATCCATACGGAAATTAGGATCATATAGACCCTTTAGACGATACAAGATAAAACTATCGTGCGTCTCAACACCTTCAATTGATAGTTCCTCGATATAACCGCCCATTCCCGTCAATTGGAAACGACTTGATTCGCCTTGATAAAAACTGCGATCAATCGTTACCGTTATCTTTCCCAAAATCATCTAAATACGCATTAAATATTGACATCTTTATTTCTTACCTCTGTTTTTCTTCGCTACAAACCAAACAGCCGCAAATGGTGCAAGATTCATCTTCAAAAGATTCTTTCCAGACTTCTTAGAAGTACGGATTGCTCTTGGATGAACCATACCATTACCACCATAAATTTGGTCATCTGAGTTCAAGATTTCCTTATAGTATCCACTTTGTGGCATCTCTAACTCAAAGTTTTCGTATGTTGTATTACTTAAGTTTAATACACATACAAGATATTCATCCTTACTGTTACGATAGAAGGAATATACACTCTGTACATTATTATCCGCATCAATCCACTTAAAGCCATCATAGCTATAATCACCTTCATACAAGCATGCATGTGATAGATATAACTCATTTAACTTTTTAATAAATAGATTAAAGGAATAATGTTTTGGATACTGGAGTAATTCCCAGTCAATCTGACGTGTCTCATCAAATTCACGGAAAGAGCCAAGCTCATTTCCCATGAAATTTAACTTCTTACCAGGATGGGAATACATGTATGCATACAAATTCTTTGCTTGTGCAAACTTTGCATCATAGTCGCCCCACATACGATCAATAACAGTATGCTTGCCATGTACATTTTCATCATGACTAAATGGCATTAAGAACTTCTCACTATAGAGAAGTATGCCATTGAGAAAGTCAACTTGTGATGATCATAATAACGATAGATAGGATCCGTTCCATAATACTTCAGCGTATCATTCATCCAACCAAGATCCCACTTATAGTCAAAACCCAATCCATCCTTTTCTGTAGGTGCTGTTACATTTGGGAAATCGGAGCTATCCTCCGCAATCATCATGACAGTCGGAAATTCCTTATGCATGTAATAGTTCAGACGCTTTACAAAGTAAATAGCACCATCATTGGTACCTCTATCACGATTACCAGCCCAATAAATAAGATTAGAAACCGCATCGATACGAATACCATCCATATGATACATATTTACCCAGAACGCTGCAGAGGACATCAAGAACGAACGTACTTCTTCATTCCACAAATTAAAGTTCATCGTACCCCATTCAGAATTCGCATCGTATTCATTTGGATATTCATATAACGCTTCTCCATCAAAGTAACGTAATCCAAAGTCATCCTTTACAAAGTGAACAGGCACCATGTCAATAATGATACCGATTCCTGCCGCATGGCAACGGTCCACAAAGCGATTAAACTCCTTAGGATTTCCATAACGACTTGTTAAGGAATAGTAACCACTGACTTGATATCCCCATGATCCATCAAATGGATACTCACTAAGAGGCATTAGTTCAATATGTGTATAACCATTCTCTTTAATATATGGAATTAGTTCATCCGCAAGCATATCATACGAATATGGATGTTCCCCATTACGCTTCCATCCACCAACATATAACTCATAAATATTCATTGGCTTATCAAAGTTTAAACTACGGTTATTCAACCATTTCTCATCCGTCCAGGATAACTTGCTTAAATCAACAAGCTTACTTGCAGTATTTGGTCTTGTTTCACTATAGAAAGCAAATGGGTCAGCTTTATATAGAATACTTCCTGTTCTAGTTTGAATCTTATACTTATAAACTTCCCACTCATTTAAAGATGGTACTGTAATTGTCCATACACCCTGGAAGTTCATTCTCTCCATCAAGATTTGATTTTCATCCCAGTTTGTAAATGATCCAACGACCCAAACGTTTTCCGCGTGGGGCGCATACACTGTGAAACGTACTCCCTCGTCCACGAGTAAAGCGCCAAACAACTCATATGCATTCAAGGAATGACCCTGATGAAACTCTTCAATGATACGTTCTAAATTCATGCGTGATCCTCCCGTAACTACGTTACATTCATTTTAACATTGACAGTATCGAATGAATACAGATAGATAACGAAAAACGTATAAACTAACATAGAAAAAAAAGATGCAGATATCAACCTGCATCTATCTATATTCTAATTCTTAGGAGAATAAAGGCTTAAGTACTGCTGCTAACTCATCCTTTTCCTTCTGTGCTTCAGCCAAGTCCTTACCTAAAGTTGTAAAGTATGTCTTAATCTTAGGCTCTGTACCAGAAGGACGAACAACAACTGTAGCCCCATCTTCTAAACCAAAGATAAGTACATTTGCTCTAGGTAAACCTGTCTCTTCAGGCTTGTTGTAGTCTGTTAGAGAAACAACCTTACGTCCAGCAAATTCCACCGGAGGATTTGTACGAAGTGTATTCATGATACCAGCCATCTTATCCATACCAGAAAGGCCATCAAACTCATAACTATCAACCTTGTTGAGGAAACGTCCATACTGTGCATAAATTTCTTCTAGACGCTGTTTGATGGAAGAGCCAATACTACGATAGTACGCAGCCATCTCACAAATTAACATTGATCCAACAATCGCATCCTTATCGCGTACATAAGAACCAGCTAAGTAACCATAACTCTCTTCAAAGCCAAAGATGAAACGTTCTTCTTCACCATGCACTTCAAGTTGTGCAATCTGATCACCAATCCACTTGAAACCTGTTAACGTATGACGCAATTCAACACCATAATGCTTCGCAACTAGATCTGCTAAAGGTGTAGATACAATAGACTTCACAGCCACCGGATTCTTAGGCATTGTGCCCTTCTCAATACGTCCAGCACAAATGTAGTCCAGTAAGAGTACACCCATTTCATTACCAGATACAAGTTCATAAGAACCATCTGGACACTTCATCGCAATTCCTACACGGTCAGCGTCAGGATCAGTTGCCAACATTAAATCAGCGCCAACCTTCTTTGCAAGTTCCAAGCCCTTCTCTAAGGCTTCATAAATTTCAGGGTTTGGATAAGGACAAGTTGTAAAGTATCCATTTGGATATTCCTGTTCAGGAACAATCGTAATATCTGTGATACCCATATCACTTAACACACGTGTTACAGGCACAAGACCGGTACCATTTAATGGGGAATACACAAGTTTCAAACCTGCAGTCTTGCAAAGATTTGAACGAACTTGTCTAGATTCAATCGCTTCATAGAGTGCTTCCTTGCAATCATCTCCAACAAACTGAATCAAACCCTTCTCTACGCCTTCCGCAAAAGTAATATATTTCGCACCAGTTAGTACATCTGTCTTTTGAATCTGGTCATATACAATCGCAGCCGCATCATCTGTCATTTGGCAACCATCTGGTCCATATGCTTTAAAGCCATTGTATTTTGCAGGATTGTGTGATGCCGTAATCATAATACCCGCATTGCAATGATAGTATCTTGTCGCAAAGCTCAAAGCAGGAACAGGCATTAACTCATCATATAGACGAACATGGATACCATTTGCGGCTAGTACTGCAGCCGCATCCTTTGCAAAAGTCCAACCCTTTAAACGGCTATCATAACTAATCGCAACAGTCTGTGTACCACCTTGTGTCTTAACCCAATCTGCAACACCCTGTGTTGCTTGACGAACAACCCAGATATTCATACGGTTTGTGCCAGCACCAAGAGTACCTCTTAAACCAGCAGTACCAAACTTCAAAGCCACTGCAAATCTCTCTTTGATTGCTTCATCATCATTTTCAATACTAGCTAATTCTGCATGTAAATCAAAATCAATTAAGTTTGCAGAAAGCCAACGCTTATATTCATCTAAATACATAATTTTTTAGCTCCTTAATCTTATTTTAGCATAATAAAAAAAGAAAGATGTCAAAACATCTTTCTCCCTTATTGTTATCTATTAAGCAATAACTTTTTTTGAGCGCGTAATACGTCTTCAATTGTCTTAACAGCTGAATCTTCGTCATCACCTTCACAGGAAATTGTAATTTCAGACTGTGTAGGAATTCCAAGTGACATAACACCCATAATAGACTTCATATTCACTGTACGGCCCTTGTAAGACACCTTCACTTCACTCTTAAACTTGCTTGCAGCATTTACAGCAACTGTAGCAGGACGTGCATGTAATCCTACTGGGTCAACAACTGTAACAGTAATTTCTTTCATTGGTTTATCCTCCTGATAATTTTTACTTACTATATCTGTATTTTATAACATACTTGTTTCAGATACAAGCGGTTACATATATAGAAGTTGCAATTCGATACAATATTTCTATCTTAGAAATTTACTTATGATATGGCTCGTTATGTAGAATGCGAAAACTACGATAGATTTGTTCTACTACTAGTATTCTACAAAGTTGATGTGGAAAGGTAGCCTTAGAGATACGCCAACGGAAGTCAGCACGCTGAATTAATTCATTACTTAACCCTAAAGAGCCACCAATCACAAATGTAATCTTACTTCTAGCACGATTATAACAATCCTGTATTTTATTCGCTAGCGCGATAGAATCGATATCCACACCCGCAAGATCTAGTAAAATCAGATATTCATCATCACGGATATTTTTTTAATATCCGCCCTTCTATCACCTTTACTTGTTCATTTTTCAGCAGCGGAATTTGTCTCTGGTGCTTTCTCATCTTGTACTTCAATAACATCAATCTTATCGTAAGGACGGATACGTTTTACATACTCTGCGATACCATCCTTCATCCACTTCTCTTTTACTTTGCCGCAGGCAATCATCTTGATCATTGTAAAACCATACCAATCTGCTTACTTTCACCACCACGGATGATGGATATATTTACAGTATCACCAGCTGAATGCATGTACATTCTCGCAAGCACATCTTGATACGAAGTCATTTCAATTCCATCAATCATAGTGATAATATCTCCAACCTGAAGAGTATCACCTGCATCTTTCTTCTCGACAACTGTTTGAACATATACACCAGTCTTCATATCAATGTTAATGCCCTGTGCACTCTTTTCATATGCAAGCATACTTGAAATATTACGCATCACAACACCCAATGCACCACGAGTTACTTTGCCATTTGTTTTGAGTGCGTTGTAAATCAGTTTGATTTCATTAGCAGTAATTGCATACTCCATACGAGAATTCCCTTGGAATGGTTGACTCGCAACAACACCAACGAGAGATCCATTTAAATCAATGACAGCACCACCCTCTTGAATCGAAGTGATAGGTGTATCCATTTCTAGCATGGAAGAGAGCCAAGTTGTTGTACCATTCATTCGCCATACACCAGGTTCTGAAACAATACCGCTGCTTACAACTGCACTACCAGTCGTTAGATTTCTACCACTCATTACAACCACATTTGCACCTTGTGCTAAAGCAGTTGTATCTAAAAACGTAAAAGGTTTTACTTCAAAATTTATCGTTACTTGGATAAGCGCTATACCACTTTCAGAATCATCGCCAACCACGGTAGAACTAACACGTACACCACTATCAAACACAACGTTTGGGTTACCATTCTTTATTGCCTTTGCAGTTGTTAAAATGTGGACTGTTTCCTTTTCCTTTGCAATGATAATTCCACTATAGTAAGAACCATCGCTTTCAACCGTAACCACACTACTTCTGCTCTTTTCAATCGCACTCGTATAGTCAGATGTCGTATAGTTTGTACTATTCATATCTTCAAGGGAACTATTGCCTGTATTATTCTTCTGCAGATTCCTAATCAACATCATTGTCAGGACTAGATTCCATACCAATAATAGCGCTAACGCTACCGGCATCAACTTTTTCATCATATATACCCTTTCTAATCATCTCATACTGGCCTGCTGCACACACAAGCAGATTTTTATGTAGTAATCCAGAATGATTTTGTAATGCATGTACTGTTGTATCAAGTGCTTTCTTGCGTGTATTTGCTTGTTCACTTAAATGCGCAAGAATAATCATCTTTGTCTTCTCTGTCACGATTTTATCAAGAACAGCTGCACAATCTTCATTGCACAAATGTCCTGTATCACTATAGATTCTTTGTTTCGTAAACTGTGGGCGACTCGTCGCCATCAACATCTGTACATCATGATTTGACTCCAAAACAATATAGTCCGCATCCTTGATGCGTGGAATATGTTTCTCATTGATATAGCCAGTATCTGTAATATATACAAGTTTTTCAATTCCATTTTCAGCGATATATCCAACTGTATTTAACGCATCGTGCGATAGTGCAATTGGCGTAAAGCGTAAGGTTTCAATTGTAAAAGAAGAACCTGGTTTTACGTAGAAAGTATCAATCTTTGGTATTTCAATTGGAGAATAGATTGGCAGTGAGGCAAAGTGCTTAATTTGTGAGATATGATCAGAATGATTATGTGTAATCAACACTGCATCCAAATCATCTAATGATATCTGTAGTTCTTTTAAGTGCTCAAATAAATATCTCTTTGTTGTACCACAATCAATCATAACTTTTGTAGTACCATCCACAATTACAAAACTATTCCCTTTTGAACCACTCGCTAGTAGTGCAAAGTCCATCATCAGTCTAAACCCTCACAATCCATTAATGCAGAACATGCATTCACCGACTTACCATTCTGCAATAAGCTAAATGTCACATGTGGTCCTGTCGCTTTTCCAGTCATACCAATCTTACCAATGACATCACCTTTTCTTACAACTGTATCAACTTCTAGTGTACACGGTAAGTATAGATGACCATATACGCTCTGATAGCCATTGTGGTGGTCAATAATGACGTAGTTTCCTAGTTCATCCGTATAACCTTTTTCTTTGATGACCCCAGTATCGACAGCCATAACATTACCCCATCGATTATATCGATTGATAAAATCAATCGACTCAACCCCCGCATAACAACCATATTCACAGATGATTTCAGGATGTTCAACCGGATAGGCAAAACTACCACTGCCAATCCCTAAATCACTATTCTTCCCAATTGCCACAACTTCATCTTGTCCAGCTGCTGTAACAACAGATGAAAGTTCTTGTCCTGTTTTAAGCACTCCATTCACCCATGTTTCATGGTAAAGCACATTCTTTGAACCATTTGCACCACTTTGTCTAACAACTGTTTGACCACTTTCGACAGTATTATCCTCTAATACAGAAGTCTTATAAAACAATGTTTCCTTCTGTAGTCTTTGTTTATAAACATACACATCGATTGGCGATGTGAAGTAAGTTACACAGAGTTTTGTACCTGCAGTTAATGGCTGACTGCTATCTTTAATAACATCTTGATTGATACGCATTAACTGCTCGGCAGTTAATCCATAATTCTGTAAACCAATTGAATCTAGTGTGTCTCCTTCTTCAACCGTGTAATACACTAGATTTTCATTATCACCATAGGATAAATAATGTAATACTTCTTCTTCCGTAGTTTTAATATCCTTAACGGATGCGTAGGCATCCGCAATCTGTATTGTTTCATTGATTTTAAAGCCCATTGTCATCACACCATATTCTGTTAGATTTGAAATTGCATGATGTTCGTGAATGGCTTCTAGTGTATCTTCATCGATGAAATAAGAAAGATACTTTTGTAAAGCTTCTTGATAGATATCTTCTGACTTTACAAAGATTCTTGCATACTCTTCATTATTATCCGAGAAAGAAATTGATTTACAGGCAACACTATATAGAGAATGATCGTCTAAATACTGCATGATTTCTGTATCCGCATCCGTATAGACATTTGTACTCATCTCTTCTACAAGATACATATTATCCGCAATCCCAATATGTGTATCCGGGAACATGCTTGCATACTTTTCTTTGTATACGGTCTTTAGATGGTCATCCATAGAAGTCTTATCTTTGATAATGCCAATCAATTTTTGATCTTCATATAATTTATAAATCTTATGTACATCTAAAGTCGTTACTTCTACAGTCTGGTTAAAGTTACCAACCGTACCTGCTTTAATTCCTTCAAAAGAAGGATAGAAAAAGAAGGCACGATGACAATTGCGATTGATAACACTAAGCATATTGTTACAGCAATCAAGTTTTTCATGCCTTCCTCCTTCATTATTGTGGTTTATTTGGGGCAATGTTATAGAGTGCGTTAGTATCTGCCTCAAACGCTACATATACCCTACCTGTCGCACCATTACGGTGCTTTGCAAGATTGATTTCTAGACGCTCTGTTCCAGATTCTTTTGCTTGCTCTTTTGCTTCTTCGTTATAGTAAGACTCACGATACAACATCATAACGATATCGGCATCCTGCTCAATCGCTCCAGATTCACGCAAGTCACTTAACATAGGACGCTTATCTTCACGCGCTTCAACACTACGGCTTAACTGTGATAATGCCACAACAGGCACCTTCAATTCACGCGCAAGAGCTTTTAAACTACGCGAAATATCAGATACTTCCTGTTGACGATTTCCGCCAGTACGATCCGATGGTCCACTAATTAACTGAATATAGTCAATCATAACCATGTTTAATCCATGTTCTGCCTGTAATCGACGACACTTGGAGAAAATTTCAGGAATCTTGATTCCTGCCATATCATCGATATAGATATTGGAAGCCTTTAACTCTGATGAAGCTTCGTTAATACGGTTCCACTCTTCATTGGTTAAACGACCTGTTTTTAACTTATCACCTTGGATATGACTCTTCGCACTCAATAAACGCATCGCGAGCTGTTCTGCACCCATCTCAAGTGAGAAAATCGCTATCGCACCCTTCTGTGCTTGTGGGATTAACGCAACATTCATCGCTAAATTTAACGCAACCGCTGTCTTACCCATAGATGGGCGCGCAGCTAAAACAATCATATCTCCACGCTGTAAACCATGCGTTATGCGATCCAAATCATTAAAGCCAGTCTTTAAGCCAGTAATTTCAGATGAATTCTCTGCGGCCGCACGAATCGTCTTCAACACTTCATTTAAGACATCATTTGGATTCTTAAATTCACCAGCTTTACGATTACGAGACACATTCAAGATTTCTTTCTCGGAACGATCCAAATAATCATTTAAATCTGTTTGTCCACTAAAACCTTCTTCCGCAACCCTTTCAGCCGCTTCAATCATACGACGCATCATCGCTTTATCTCGAATCAAATTCACATATGTTAGTGTATTTGCACTCGTTACTGCTGCGTTCATTAAGTTTAGAATATACTCCATTCCACCAGACTTATCTAAAAGATCAGTATCCTTTAAGCGTGTCGCAACAGTGGTAGAGTCAATTTGCGTTCCTTCTTGATATAACTCTTCACATGCATGATAAATCCGACGATTGGCTTCGATAAAGAAATCGTCAGCTTCAAAGTCCTTCTTCTAATGCTGTACGAGAAGAGCTTGGATATACAAGCATGGTTCCAAGCAAACTAGCTTCCGCTTCTGGGGCAGAAGGTAATACACGTGACATACTTAGTTCTCACTTCCCAGTACTTTCACAACGATCGTACCGATTACATTCTTGTGTAATTCAACTTTTACTCTTGTTGTGCCAAGACTATGAATCGGTTCTGTATCAATAATCTTGCGCTTTTCGATAATAATGCCTTGTTTATTCAAAGCTTCTACAATCTGCTTTGTAGAAACAGAGCCGAAGACTCTTCCTTCTTTCCCAGACTTCACTGTGAAAGTAACTACTGTCTTTTCTAATAAGGCAGCTTTTTCACGCGCTTCTTGTTCACGCTGTGCTTCTAGTGCAGCTTCTTCTGATTTCTGTTCCTTTAAGATTTCTAAGCTAGCCTTAGATTCCGCAACCGCAAGGCCTCTTGCGATTAAGAAATTTCTTCCGTAACCATCAGATACATCGACGATATCTCCGCGCTTACCTACTTTTTTAACATCTTGTTTAAGAATTACTTTCATCTTCTGCCTCCTTCTTCTGCTGTTCAATAATATTAATTAACTCTTCTTTTAGTTCTTTGACTGTCGCATCCTTACGTTGTGTTGCGGCAGCTGTCATATGACCACCGCCATGCATCGCTTCCATAATTGCCTGTACATTGATTTCACCATTTGAACGAGCAGAAATACTATTGATTCCTGTACTCTTATCCTGGGCAATCACAAAGGCTGCCTTCACATCTTGGATACTCAATAAACTATCCGCAACTTTGGCTCATAATCGAACGTGTAATCTTCTCATTTTCAACAGCCGCAATCACGATACCATCCGGATATCTTTCACTTGCATTCATAATCGCACTCTTGAGCACGAACTCATCATAAGTATCTTTCAAATAATCATACGCTACTTGAGGATCTGCACCAAGTTTACGTAAAGCACTGGCCGCATCATATGTACGTACACCAGTTCTTTCACGCCACTTGCGTGTATCAATCGTCATACCTGCAAGCATGAATGTCGCTTCTAATTCAGAAATATCTACTTTACTAGATACAAACGGAATCATCTCCGTCAAGATTTCACACGTACTTGAAGCACCTGCTTCAATATAAATCAGGATTGGTTTTACACCCATATCTGTACTTCTACGGTGGTGATCAATTACCACAATGCGCTCTGCCATCTCTAAGAGTTTTGCGCCATTCGATTGTAGAATGTTGTGATGGTCTGTCATGATGACAAGCGTATCATCCTTGAGTTGGTTGATAGCTTCACCTTCTGTTACAAACGTGATATCTTCTGCAAGTTCCTTTTCATTCTCTTTCATCGCCGCATCTAACTTTTCTTCAATACCACCAGTCCTAGCAATAATACTAACTGGCTTATTAAAAGCGGATGCCATCTTCGATAAACAGATTGCAGAACCAATGCAATCGAAGTCTGCGTTTTTATGTCCACAGATAATGACGTTGGAAGAATGCTGAATGAGGTCACGTAATGCATGTGCCATTACACGTACACGTACACGGCTTCTCTTCTCGGCTGCTTCTGTAGAACCACCGAAATACTTTACATCCTCACCAACGACCTGAATCGCAACTTGGTCACCACCACGCGTTTGCGCAAGGTCCATTAACTTCGTAACTGTCTCATCTAGCTCCGCAAAGTTTGAACTACCCTTGGCAAAAGCCATAGACAATGTAATAGATACTTCAGCTTTTTTTGTGATGCTTTACGTACGATGTTCAAGATTGAGAAACGATCTGCCGCAATCTCACGATAAATCCTCTCATTGAGTACTAATAAATAACGATTGTTGTTTAATCTTCTTAAGAAGACACCAAACTTTTGGAAATATTCATTGAGTGGTGTACGAATTGTCGCATTGATATTTGCGATATCCGCATCATCCGCATACATCGTACTCTCTTCATAGTTATCAAAACTAGCCAAGCCAAGCACAACATGTTCTTCATTATACTTACCACGATACTTATCTAATAACGTAATATCCTTAAAAGAAAATCGTCGGTGCATTTTTCACGCTTACTAATTTCATAAACATATTGGTCAATCGTTACATTTACCTTTTCCGTTTCCCCGGAAATAATATCGTTAGCTTCTGGTAGCCAATTTAATAATTTAGAACCAATACGATCAAGTCCTCTTTCCTTAAAGAGTTCACTTTGCCATGTGATGACATAGTTTCATCGTAGTTCATCATACCTACGCCACCAACAAGATACGCATCCGCGTAAGAACCACCTAAATATTTTTCTAATCCAATGGATTCTTCTTCATTTGCGGATTGGAAATAATCCAATAAATAGACCGCAATTAACGATTCCGCAATTAACACTAAGATGCCTGGTAAAATATTTATCTTAAAAATCAACTGTAACAGAATGATAACCGCAAGCTGGATAGCAAGTGCCACAAAAACAACTTGTTTAATTCGACTCATTTTTTGTTGCATGATATCCCTCCTCTACAATTCGTTTATGCATGTTTGTTGTAATATATAAAAATCCATAAAGCGCTACTGGAAATGACATCGCTAACGCTAAGATAAACACGACAAATGTTAAGATTCTACGACTTTCCTTTGCCAGAAGTCCAATCATCACTAATAGACCAACAACCCCCATCGCTGTGAGATAGAAATAAGCAAACGTTCCTAACGCTGAAAGAATTGTCATTGCCGATTCTGTTTTAATATAACCAGACCCAACATATAAATACCCAAACATTCCAACAAGTGCCACATAGCCAATCCACTTTGGTGGATAGTATAGATAAAGCGGCGTTGATTCAGGAAGCTTCATACGTAATCTCTTTAATAAGAGTCTCGATGAAATATGCGTTACGATTGCTTTTAGAACACCTAACATCAATGTACTAACGAAGAATATATTCCGTAGTAGTACGTTGATATCTACATTTGCAGCAAATGTTACACCCATTGTTTTCTGCATCATATCAAAGGTTGAACGTAACTCTAAAACTAGCTCATCTAAACTAACCCCAAAGATTGCTACATTGATGACAACCGCAAGTAATTCTGTAAGTCCACCAAGAACCATCGTTCTTAGTAATAATCGCTTACTCTCGACATTCTGATAAATACCACATCCATATACCAATCCAATAATCGCCTCAGCGACAAAGAAGAATATCGCAAATGGACTTGCAAAGATAAAAGCCACAAAGATGATTGCGACCAAAACCATCAAACTATCACGCAATCCATATTTAGCCCCAAAGTATACCATCGGTAATGGTAACAGGAACACAAACATACTGCTAAAAGTCCCCTGGAATTGTCTATCGATTAACATAAATACGCCGACCAAGGCAACCATCATTGCCCCTTCGGTAATCTTTCTTACATTTTGATTCATAACGATCTCCCAAAAAGCACTATAAAAAGTCGCTTTTCGCATGCCAATATTATACCATAACCAGCCAAATTCGATTGCCTTAGCTTTCGCTAAATCGCTTTCATCAAAACTCTCATCATTTTATCACTTTCATAACAGTATCTAATTCTGCTATGATACTCCCCAAGGAGGCCCCTATGTTAACAAAAATTCTCTATTTTCTCATTGAACTCATCACTTCCATTCATAACACAATCTTGACATGGAATGATAATAATCTCATCGGATTATCTGATAAAGACTTACACTTTGTAGTCATTGGTATATTAGGAATTTTAATGATTGCGATAGTTTATCCACTCTTTAAATTCCTCGCAAGCGTCACCACTACCTTACACTAACATTTGTCTATGTCTTCACATTGATTATCGTGATTACCTTTGCGATTGAAATCGGTCAAGGCATCACCCATACCGGCACAATGGACTTTGTCGATATTGTTGCAGGTATCGCCGGTTTCCTGCTAATGTATGTTGTACTTGCAATTATTACCAGCGTCATTAGTGGTATCGTCTATTTAATAAAACGACCAAAGTAATCATTTTTCACACTCCAAATTTTCTCTATTTGATATAATATGCAATAGAGTATCGGGGTGTGGCTCAGCTTGGTAGAGCGCTTCGTTCGGGACGAAGAGGTCGTGAGTTCGAATCTCGTCACCCCGACCATAACAAAAACCGTCAATGACGGCTTTTTTTGTTACCAATTTGCGTTGAATACATATTGATTCAAACGTTCAAACGCTTCCTGTACACGCGATAATGGCAATGCCAGATTCATACGAATACTATACGGTCCATGAAACATGCGTCCATCTTGCCAAGCTACACCCACACGATATCCAGCCTTCTCAACTTCTTCAATCGTTTTCCCATGTTGTTTACACCATTTCTCACAATCAATAAACAACATGTAAGTACCTTCTGGCTTCATCAGTTCTACGCCTTCAAAGTGCTTTCTAATATACTCTACTGCATAATTTACATTACCAGTAATTACTTCGCGCAATTCATCTAACCATGCATATCCTTCTGGTTGATACGCACCAATTAATGCATGCATGGATAATACATTCATACTATTGTAGTGAGATTTCGAAGCTTTTGAGCGAATACGATCACGTAATGTCTGATTGTAGATGATATGATAAGCGCCGATAAGTCCTGCAAGGTTAAATGTTTTACTTGGTGCGTATAACGCTACTACATGTTCATGTGACCATGCATTTGCGGACTGTGTAGGAATATGCTTATGTCCCTCTAAGATAATATCTGACCAAATCTCATCTGAGATAACAACTACATCATTACGCTCATAGACTTCCATTGCCTTTTGGATTTCTTCCAATTGCCACACACGACCACAAGGGTTGTGTGGGGAACAGAAGATTGCCACATGAATATGATTCTGCTTAATCTTTTCTTCCATATCCACAAAATCCATTCTCCAGATACCATCTTCATCTTTTACAAGCGGACTATGTACGATGTGGAAACCATTATTATTTAAGCAATGCGTAAATCCAATATACGTAGGACTATGCACTAACACCGCATCTCCAGGTGCAGCGTAAGCTGTTAACGCAGATAACAGTCCACCCAGAACACCATTTTCATATCCAATGTGTTCTGGCAATAACCCCGTCACTCCATTACGCTTATTCTGCCAATCAATAATACTCTGATAGTATTCTTCACTTGGCGCAAAATAACCAAATGCAGGATGGTTTACACGCTTTATAATCGCTTCCTGCACAGAAGGAACTGTTGGAAAGTTCATATCCGCAATCCACATTGGAATCACATCAAATCCCTCATCAGGAAGTCCAGGTTTTCCTGGTAACCCCACACCATCAATCGCTATAGCATCTTTGCCATGACGATCCATTATCGTTGTAAAATCATATTTCATCGTAGAATCCTCCCTATGATTCATACATATTTCTACTACCATCATAATCCCTACATCAAACAATTTCATTATCGAAAGAGAAAAAGTGAACACTTCTGTCCACTTTACTGTTCATTCTTCTTATTTAACTCTTCCGTAGAATGGTGCTCAATTGGAGCCCAATGTACTTTAGAAAATAATGCCTGTATAGAAATTGGTAGGTATGACAACAAGAATAATGGAAATAACAATAGATGCTTAATCTTTGCCCAGTTATTTGTCTCGATACGATCCCACTCCATACCAACGGTGATTGCCCCAATGATCATTAACGATATCCAGAAGCCACCAATCGTCTTGAATACAAACCACAACATTTCTCGTTGGAAAACAAGGCGTACATAATATGGCATTAATCCAGCGGAAGCCATTACCCATAACACAAAACCCAGAATCGCAATCGTTAATAAGCTGGCTGGTAACACCGTCATCAAGATATCATAGAATGCTAGACGTCTGCCCTTCGCTGTTAGAACACCCTTTGTTAAGTCACCCAAGTATCTACCATCAATCTGGTAGAATCCCTTTGCCCAACGCATGCGTTGTTTCCAAGATTGTTTCCAAGTAGATGGTTGTTCATCATATAAAATCGCTGTATCACAATAGCCAATCTTCAACTGATTGATAGTACTTACAACCGAGAATTGAATATCCTCTGTTAATAGGTAATATGGCCAACCCTCATTGTCCTTCATCACTTTCGCCGAAACCACAAAGCCAGTTCCCGAAATCATACACTGCGCACCTAACAACATACGTGGATAATTTAAGTGACGTGCTTCATGCATAAACCAAATAGAATATGCGGCTGTCAACCAGTTTTCATCAAAGTTCTTAGAGTTACGATACGTCGTCATCGCATCAAACTCTCCTGTATCAAACGTCTTATTAACCTCTCGCAAGAAATTCTTATCGATGATATTATCCGCATCAAATACCATGAAAGCTTCATAGTAATCTTCACCCTTGCGTTCAATCACATTGTGATAAAGGAAGTTTAGTGCATAACCCTTACCAACCTCTTCTTGATTGAAACGTTCAAATACGATGGCACCATGCTGACGAGCAACTTCAGCAGTCTCATCCGTACAATTATCCGCCACAACATACATATCATACATTTCATCCGGATAGGTTTGATTGCGTAAACTATCTAACAACTCTCCAATGACACCCTTTTCATTTCTCGCAGAGATGAAAATTGCATATCGATGATTCTTCTTTGCATCAGGTAACTTTGGAACCTTACGCTTAAACATACTGACCGCAATATAAACAATCTGATATAGATACAACAAAATCATCAGCCCAAAGATAATATCTGTGATTAATGTAAACTGTTCAAGAAATTTCATTTGACCTCCGTCCACACAACAATCATTTTTACATACTTTCTATCATGTGTGTTAATATAATTTCTATGCATATTAAAATTCTACCCATGTTACCGGATTTCATCGCTTTAGGATGTCTATATTATTTTGCATTTTTTTACCAAGATGGAAACAGCTATCGAAAAAAAGAAATTCATTTGGTATACTGCACTATATTTGTATATCTGTATCATGATGATGTTAACGCTCATGCCCATCATCATCCATATACCAAATATATTCAATGGTTTCTCATCTGAGACAAACTTCTATCCGTTTATTGACTGGCAGTTACAACGTGGAGATTATTTAACTGAGTCATTATTAAATATATCATTGTTTATACCATTTGGCTTTTTAATTCGACAAAATACAAAATTCAAACCATGGCAGGTCATTCTCATCGGGCTTTTCTCAAGTATTAGTATTGAAGTCCTACAACCACTCCTCTCGTTTGATCGCGTTAGCGACGTAAGTGATGTTATCACCAATACCATCGGTACTTGTCTTGGTGTATACCTCTATCAACTATATCTACGAAAAATGAAATTAAAATAACACGAATAAAGCGATTAACAGTCACAATTCACTGCTAAGCGCTTTTTTCTTTCTATAAACTACATTATCTAGATAGTTGATTCTTCTTAATCAACGCAGCTGCAAAACCTAAAATAGATACCAACAAAATTGTCGCAAATTAGGTAGCAAACGAGACACATGAGTTAATCCTTTATAAGAACCATATAAAACTTAAAAATGAAAACAGATAATCAACGACGTGAATTGCGTTAATCCTTTATAAGAAAATATAAAACCCACCTCTGAAGTACAAAAGAGAGTAAGAGAAGCGTTAATCCTTATAAAATGCAATGGAGGGAACTGGTTATGTAAATCCATACTTGCGTTAATCCTTTATAAGAACAATATAAAACGATTGATGGAAATAAAGGCAACGAACCTGGGTTCGGGCGTTAATCCTTTATAAGAACAATATAAAACGGTTTTAATGGGTAAATATACAGTAAGTAAAGGTATGCGTTAATCCTTTATAAGAACAATATAAAAACTATGTGGAAATCGTAATTTCGAAATGCATAATGGGTGAAATCGCGATTATATATCTATAAAACACAGTATTTCTTCGACCACCTCTATAATTTCGTCGAAAAAAATATCCAAGATGCTTATTGTTTTTTTAAAGGGGTGGTCGAATTATTATTCTTTAAATCAGAATATTCATCGGCTCACAAGTACTATATAACGATTCTTTATACATTTGTTTTTCATTATAAGATATATAAAACAAAATTGAATCGGTTTCGATTGAAACTTTACGTAAATCACATAATAGGTCTTTATATGATTTTTGGTGTAAGACTCCCTTCAAATACTGATTTTTTTGAATATGAAATAAGTACTTTCTTAACACCTTCATTACCTTTGCACATCTTTTTTTCATCAACATCATAAACACAAACCATATACATATTCGTTCCCTCTTACCACTCGGAATCACCTTTTACCATTTAAGTATAAAAGGATGCATCGTTTTCAAATTACCTTTAAGATATTCTGAAAGTTGATGAATTTCTTTAGAAATCAGTGAACGATAACTATATCTTTTCCCACGATATTCTATTGTTGATTGCATCAATATATCAAACTCCTTCATGAAAACTTTAATCCCATAGTTATTCAAAAAAACACGCTTTGTTATCTTTCCAATCAAAAATGTGATTTCGTTATCTGCTTCTTTCTAATCAACCTTAAAACAAGCCTATCTACCAATATGGGCTTCATGACATCAGCAAGATCAAACTGAAGTGAATCTGCGTTTTTACTTAAACTATGGATAAAGCTTATCTGAGGAAATAAACTACTTCTATCTAATATTGCTAGATAAATACCATATAGTATTGCATAGCCATAACTTATCATTGCATTCACTTCATTCTCAGGCGGATTTTTTTGTTCTTTTTTTCAAACATGAAATCTTCACCATTTATTACAATATCAAATAGTTTATAGTAAAATTGCTTTGCTTTTTGCTTCTATTAGAAGAAGTGATTCTATTCTATAGAATTGCAGTCAACAATTTCAGAATCACATTTTTCCAATTCATCAATTATCCCATTAACTTCTTTTTCCTTTTTTTCGGTAATATTTTTACCAATGATAACATGTTATGCAATGAACCTTTGAGTATCGTTTTAGCTATATATAATCTTTTTATCAAAATCTTCATATGCATGTACCTGTTCCAATAGTATTTTTTTCCATTAATATACTCTTTAGGGGTGAACCTGCCTATATAATTCCCATAGAAATTATAGAAGAGTATTGATACCTTTTTTTCTTATTCAACAATGAAAGACACCTCTTATTAAGTGTTACCTCAGAAAAAAACAAATAATTGTATCTAGTTGCTCAATAGGAATATAATCGACGCTTGTCTTTGTTTCCAAAAATCAAAGAATAATCCTGACATTTTAATACACCGCTTTTGTACAAATAAAATACCTTTTTTTCATATTTGTACAACTACCATTCAAAACCAGCCGATCCCTTGGAAGATAATCCTGTATCAAGTAAAAAAAGACAGTGTTTCATAATTTGTATGAATTGATAATTCTACATCATATGCTAAATAGAATGTATTTTTTTAAAATGTACAAGTCGTTTTCTTTGTTTTTTTACTTCATTTATTTTTAAAAAAACAAGTTCTTTTACTATACTTTTTATATGCAGCGTTCTTTTTTTACATAAATTGCGATAGCAGTACATCTCAAATTCCGAATCAGATGGTTGAATATAATTAACAAATTTTCCAACCGTTTTTATACACTACTACTGGAGAGATTGTTTTAATTATTACATCTTTTTTTCTCCTGTAAAGAACACAGCATCAACAAAACTAACTTTTTGAAATTTTTTTAGAATATTATTACCTATAACAATCCTTTCATTGTTTACAAAAAAATTGGTATAAGTTCTGCACAAATTCTTCAACAGGTGAAGCAACATAAAAAAATAGATTTTATCTTCAAATATTAGGTCATGATCTACAATTTGATACTTTCCATAAAGATTGCTAAAGACAAACATTTTAAAAACTTTCTCATCTAGTCTATACCCTTTTTCATGTAGAAAAAAACCATATTCTTTTTTGTCGAACATGCTATAAATCAAGCCCTGTAGCAATGATTGGTAGTTTATAGGAATTCTCACTTGTTTTCCTATTAATTCAATCTTCACTCTCAACTTGACCACCTCCAATATAATTATATTTACCAATTCCAATCGTGAGCAATCGTTGATCGACATTTGCTTGCATGCATGATTTACCAATATATCCTTTTACATAAACTGTACGAGTAGCAAAATGTAATATCGGCCACTCAACTTTCTTAGGATTTATAATCTGTGATACTTCATTCATCAACATGAAACGAGTATTATATTTTTTTGATTGTAATATTGAACCATCCGATTATAGCATTCACTTGTTTCATATGTTTCGATTGGTGTACTAAAATTTGCTACAAAGTTATGATTGATGATAGAAGGCTGTATGAGTTTTGTGGAAATAGAATTTAAATAGAAAAATTTCCAAATATTTTTTTGATTCAAAGAATTAAAAAAAATATTTCTATATAATCTACATATAAGCCAACATCCCCAACGAAATAAAAGTCTATAACCCTCTGTTCACCCTTCTGGTATATTTTTTTCTCAAACAAATCATTATTAATGATAATTCCAGGGTACCCAGCAAAATTCTCACCAAACACATGATAGTAGCGACATTGAGAATGATGTTCACAGTCATTACACTTACAGCTAATATTAAAGCACATTAAATCTTTAATATAATGTACTAACTTTTTATATAGCAGTATGCTAAAACCATCGTAAAACTGTGCACCTAAAGGAAAAGTTAAAATCACTTGCGTATGTTTAATCATATGTCACTTTTATATATCCTGGAGGAAGAATCAGATTATCATTTTCAAAAATTACACGTGTTTTAGGAATTGTTTCCGAACTTGCTTTCTGTTTTCCCCACTGCTTAGGTGATAATACCTGATCAAAGTATGCTTCAAACAAAGAAGGAGCTTTTTTTCTTAATCAGTAAAGCAATTGACTTATTGTAGTAATTTGTAGAATTTCCAATCCTTAGGAAGCAACTCTTTTCTTTGTTATTTTCTACTTCCTTCAGCATTTCAAAAAGTTGATTATTAAATTGGATAATTCCTGAACAATCATAGGATTCATACATATCCATGCATGATTTTTTTCACTTTCAGTACCTAAAACATCAATTGTATATTCATTACAAGCTTTTAGAAAAAAATTCCATAATCAAACTCATTAATTAATTTTTGATATTAATTTATCGTTACTATCTACAGTACTTAAATATTGAAGGGCTAGTTTTTTTATCTTCTCATAATCGATTACAAATAAATTATCTTGAATTTCTTGACCAGATTGAATACTTTCATATATTCCAAGGTTAAGATCACGTCCACTAGAACTTCCTACACGTATTGCCTTAAATAACTCAATATTCTTAAAATATATATCATGACAAATTATGCAAGACTGTAAGTCCTTCATAAATGTTGAATATCCTTTGTCTATTTTTTTATATCAATTCCAAAAAAACTCTAAAAAAATTAATACTACGATTCTTCTTAAGAACTTTCTCAATGAATCCTGGATTAAAATTATGTTTTATCTCATAATAAAACCATGCATGCAATAGCGCACCTTTAATGGATGAGCCAGGAATATATGGTTTTCCATTTGTTTTAATTTGCTCTTGGATATCTTTAGCATCTGAATTATCACCACAATACTCAACCTCGTATATAGGTTTCATTCCATCGTACTTAACATATTTTTCAAAAGCTGAATATAGCATCTTTTTCTTTACATTGTACCTAGCTAATTCACCTAATAATCTCTCATCTAATACAACTTGTGTTGGCAGTTGTCCAATTAAGTCAGAAAAAGAATATCTATACCACTTGTCTGATTCATTTACACGGTGAAAACACGGGCTTTCTATTAAATCACCCGTTCCAATATGAACTGGAGTAATAATTTTAACTTTGCTCATACTTATACCGAAAAACCAATACCATAATGATAAATACATTTACCCTCTGTCATGGTCTCTATTATCCTTCCATAGTATTCTTTTTTCTGATTCACTTTCATCCAACTACCCTCTAAGAAATGTACATATTTCCCATTTATGAAGCCACCTGTATATTCTTTAGAAGAACGATAAATATCCCCATTTAATTGATAGAAAGAACTACTGTAATCAAAGTCATCCACATCCGGAATGAATTTACTCAGTATTAATCGATAGTCTGTCGGATTTAAGAATTCAATTTCTTCTAATTTATCAAATTTAAAACTATTAAGACCAACTGTTCTTCTATTTCCAATGCCAAAATAATCAAAAGTACTTAAATATTGATTCTATTTCTTCCTTCGAAATATTTGCTTTTTAAATAGACACAAAATTTTGTGCCTTTTTGGATAATACTGTGCGTTGACATAAAAAAAGTGTTTTTATCATTTTGACTTTCTGGAAAGCCATTTCTTGTCAATAAAACCATTCTAGGATTCGAAATTTCATTATCCTTTTTATCACGCAGTATACCATTCTCAATAGTAAAAAGCATCTTTGTTTTTCACTAAATCTGTCCGAAGGTTATCTAGCTGATTTTTTTCCCAATATATCTCTCATAAATGGATGATGACATATATTTAATCTTTTTTTATATTTCTTTAATGTTTCAAATATATTGATTTTTATCGATAGGTGACGTATCAGCGATTATTTGATTCACGATGTCAGTAGTGAAAAATATTTTTTTCTTTATCATCGGATACATATTATCCTGATACATGGATGAATGTATCAACAACGGATTATTTTCCTTAAAAGAATTAATATATCGATTGAATTCAGCTTCACCTTTTGTTTGTAAAAGAATTGTACAGATTGCTCCAAATATAGCTTGCGAACTAGGAAGATCATTGATAGCAGACTGGCATGAGAAAACAACCTTATATGTTTTCATATTAGAATTTCACTTCCTGCATGTCTTTTATTTTGCTAATTTTTACTCTTCCATATCCACGTGTACCACTGTTACCGATATAGTTAAGCTCTAATAATTCCAATGCCTCATTGATTCCAGCTTTCATAGCATCTTCATTATCCCCATCATAAACCTGTAAAATAATCTCACCAACAAATTTTACACCTGCTGGAACACGTTCAATAAATCTTGGATTTGCAGCAGTACCATTTAATAAGTTAATACTATTCTCAGCTTTTATTTCTGTATAGACACCTGGTCCAAGCTGCATTTCTAGCATGTTTTTACTATCCTCTGTTAAATACGCATCTCGGAAAATTGCTTTGGTAACTTGGATGTTATTTTCACCAAATTCTACTGGCGCAAAAATATTTAATAATGTTTTTCCATTTTGATCATTTGCAAACTCTATATTCGTTTTATTATGATTTAAAATTCCATATTTTTGTGTTAATAAAGCTCTTAGCTTCCCTTTTATACTACTGCCAGGAATATATGGCTCATTCGTTAAGGGATTTTTTTATTACAGTAGAATCTGCACCACCAATATCAAAACTATCTGATGAGCCACCGATGTGTAATCCTGAAAGCAATTCCATTTCAAATTCTGTTACATATATTTTCTTTAACATACAAAATTACCCCTTCACTTTGTTATATGCATGATATGCAATAATGCTTGTAAATAACTCATCAAGAACATCTAGATCTTGTTTCTCACAAATACTCTTTTCATTTATATGTCGATGCAAAAAATCATAAAGTGGTTTTAAATTACGATCTCTACCAGCATTATAAGCAGCCATTGGCAACAGGAAGAAGAGTTGGCTGCGGACCTTTTCGAAATTCTCTTTACCACTCTGAGATTTAAAATTCTTTATCTGATCCAAAATCTTTCTAAGTTGATGATTCGTGATATTTCTAAACTTTCCAGCATAGACATCAGCCGTCCCATTCGGCAGTAACATTTGTCCCTTATTACAATAGTGTTTTGCTAAAGGTATTTCTATCTGAGGTTCTGCTTCAGTAGTATACCCCTGCTTTCTTCCTTGACCACCGCTACTCCATGATCGATTGTTTCTAGCATCATATCCCATAATTAACTCTCCCTTGTTTGCATAATAGCAAGTTTCATCTCAACAACTAGTTCGTATACTTCTTCAATTGTATTTTTTGTAGCAATCTCTTTTTTCAATTCACATCTAATGTGTTCATTTACAACATTGCGTTTTAATGAATACATCAAAAGTGGAATACTGTGATAATATTCATCAATATTATTTACATCCAAAATACTCATCATATTATAGAAACAAGTACGCGAGATATACTTTTTTTATCTATGTATTCTTTGAATATATTTACTGTTTCTAGTACATTTCCATAACGTTCTAACTTTATTGTTCTATCTAACAATGTGATTGCATGTTTTTCCTTTTGCTTTTTTTAGAGGCACTTAAATTCTCTTCAGCTTCCTTTATCCCCAATCGAATTGGTTTTGAAGGTGACATAATCGTGATACCTCCAGAAATATTTAGATTTTTTTATTGTTTGTATATTGATGAAATGAATGATCTATTTCTTTTTGACAATAACAGAATACCTGATGCCGGTCCGATAATAACCAAATCATCACCACCTGCATAGTTTATATAAAACATATTATCATTATCAGTATTTTTCTTTAAGATTTGAAATCAGTTCTTTGGAGACCTTTTTCACATATATGAATTAAATGATACCCGAAAAAAAGTTTCCATCAATCTACTCAATGTTAAATACTTCGATAGTGATCTAGTTTTTACTTAAACCAAACGCGAATATAGCACCAAGATTATCTACATCCATTTTAAGAATTCTAATTTCAAATCACCATATTCTTCTTTGGTTAATAAATTTTCAGCAATATCTTCAAATGGCAATATGTTTCTATTCTTCTGAGGAGCAAGATTGGCAATCCAACGCGTATTTCCTAAACAGGAATGATTAATCGATTCTATATAATCATAGCCATGCTTTATAACCTGTTTATATGAACTAACATCTTTGCTATCGATAAGATACATTTTGCATATAGTGCATATCTATACAAACACAATTGTGTAAAATTTCTTTATACTTGCCTGAGAAATCATATAGCAAGAACATCTTTTCGTGCTTTACAAAGAAATCCGATAGTTCCGTGATACTATCACAAACCTTACATCTATCCCCATCCCTCTTAACGAAATTACTTTCACACATCACGCATATCGATGCATTATCTGGCGATTGATAGAAAAATTTATCATCAATTCTGTTATGAAATTTCCTTAACTTTTCTTCTTCTAACATTGCTTTCAATGAAATTGCTTTGTCAATTTTGAATTGTTCCAATTCATCATCATCACATTCCACAAAAAGAATATACGTAATTAATATCAGTATGAAACATTTCTAATAATGACGCTTGAATTACATCTGATACTTTTTCTATACGTTCTTTATAACCATCACATTTTGGTAATAATAGTAATGCACCACCACCTGTATTAAAAAAATGATATTACTTTGTGTTAATCCAAACTCATGTAAATAACTATATGTTATACAATTTGTAATCGCTGATATCAAAAAGATCTTCCACGTAATGATTTTGATATTCCTCGTTTGGTATCTTTCCTTCAGTTACTTTAAAAATAAATTTTTGTATTCCTGAAACATCAAATTCTAGCATTACAAAATCATTGTTATTCGGTTCATTTAAATAGAGACAACTTGCGATTGCAGATGTTAATTTCAGATGATCGAATAAACTTACAAAAGTTTGATTTCCTTCAAAAAGTTGATGCAGGAATATATGTTGCATATTCATATAACAAAGAATATAAACGATCAAAATTATATTTTGTTATATCTTCCTTGAATAACTCCTCTTCCGAATCTTTTTAAATCGTTGATAAATTTATTCCATAGAGTTTTATATTCATCTACACTATCCACTTTTGATTTTATTTGATAGTTTGCAAGTGGATATTCTCCTGAAGAAAAAGAATCCAGTTTAAACTTAGCATTATGCCGTTCCTCACCAAAATCTATTTCACTCATGACCGATGACAGTCTTACCACTTGAAATGCACCGGTTCTATTTTTTTCTTCAGTATCATTATCTTCGTCTTTTCTATCGATTGCAGAAGCGATACAATCCGCATCTTTTAGAATGCGGGAAAACTCATCCGTATTCGGTAGATGATGAGAACTTGTAATTCGTTCGAATCCATCAAAACGTTTTAGATATTTCCTAAAGAATTTTGAAGTATATCCACTATGTAAATGTGTATGATATCCTGCATTCGCTATTGGTGTAAGATCCTTCTCAGCATCTGTTAAATCAGAAAATATATCCGTTCTTTGATAAAACTTTCCTATATCATGCATTAAACCCGAAAATGCTACATCAAGTAATGAATATTTCATAATTATTATTCTCTTTTTCCTAATAGTTCGATATAGCCTACCATATCATGCATTATAGTGTCTACATCTCCCGTGATTGACTGTCCATGGTTTATGTGATTTCTTATATCACCATAAAAAAATGTTTAATGCTATCACACATTTTATGACGTTTAATTATAGCTTTGACAGCTTGAATATTTTTCCTCTTTTTCATAGAGGACTTCAGAATATTTATCATTATCGCTAGAACCAAAAAAACCGCTCTAATTCGATATGTATTTAAGATTAAATACTGTGACAGATTATAAACATCTAATTGTTCATGTCTTCCAAACGAATTCTTAGCTATATATGCTTCAAGTGAGAAATTCTTATCCTCTGGCATCAAAGTATTGCGAATCAATTCCTCTCTAAACAATTGATCAATAAACGTGATTGCAACTTGTTTTACGATTATGAGCTATGATTACTTTAACCAGTTCAATTTTTTTCTAGAAACATTATTATTACAGTTATTGTAAATCGCAAATTTATTCTTGATACTTGTTACTACTGGCATAATCAAAGAATAACTTTCTGGTCGCTTTATAATTCCATTACATGATTCTATAATTTGACGAATTACCGTTGTAGTTCTATCAAATTCACATTGTTCTATCATCTTATTAAAAATTTGCAAGTGATGAAATAAATCTCTCAATTCTCTCATCCTTCTGAGCAAAAAGATTATCTACATCTGTTGAGTTTATCATCAACGTTCTATCAAATTGTGATAAAAGTTCAGAAATTTTTTTGAAGTGCATAATCTTGAATTAAGTCTACTATTTCACCAGTATCTCCTACTTTTTCTTCCATAATATAGATGCTTAATCTGAACATTTTTTTGTCAATTCAATATATCGAAGCGCAAATAGCAATTTCATAGGAATTGAACGAAAAACTATGTGTAATATCAATTATTACTTCCTCAGACTCTTTCATTGTCTTTAATAATTTTTGATACATAAACTTCAAATGTATCATTTTCAGATATTGCAATAAAATCAAGGGGCTTATGATATGGGTTTAATCTTTCTAGAAGAAATTTCCATATTTTTTTCTCTTGCGGTCTCTGTAGCAAAAAAATAAATATGTGCTCTATGTCTGCATGTTTTTTTATTATTGCTTCTTGAATAAACTGGCTTTTTTTATTTGATTTGATGGATCATTATCAAAAAAATAGTTAATCTCATCATAACCATTTGGTCCGCCCGTCCCAATAAATGAAAAAAATATTGCATAATTATCCCCCTAATATTCATTAGTAGTTCGTCAGAAAAAAATTATAGCGCTTTCAAAGTAATACGTAAACCATTCAATCGTATACTAAACCACCAGTTCAATATCAACTATTCATTCAACTGTATTACAAAAATATGTTCATACATATTCTAACTAATATCAAAAGTACCGTAAATTGAACGAATCCTTTATAAGAACAATATAAAGCAAATGAAGACGGGTAAAGTCCAGCAGTTCACAATGAAGCGTTAATCCTTTATAGGAACAATATAAAACACTTACATCTTACGTGAAGACGAGGCTCCATTTGGGCGTTAATCCTTCATAAGAACAATATAAAACTATACTATTCAGCCAGGTGACACATTGAGCGGAATTGCGCATTAATCCTTTATAAGAACAATATAAAATGAAGAAGAATAAGCCAAACGGCTAGGAGGAAAAGCGTTAATCCTTTATAAGAACAATATAAAACGTACATACTTCACAGCGCCATTCATCAGGGTATACCAGCGTTAATCCTTTATAAGAACAATATAAAACAGTATATGCTTTATTGACAGTAGTAGCATTTGTAGTAGTGCGTTAATCCTTTATAAGAACAATATAAAACAGAAAAAATGTTCAACAAAACGGGCGGATGTCCACTGCGTTAATCCTTTATAAGAACAATATAAAACTAGATAAAGTGTTAGCGGACATCGAAACCGAATACGCGTTAATCCTTTATAAGAACAATATAAAACTAAACAGAATGAGAAGTGTTATATCACAGAAGAAGAGGGCGTTAATCCTTTATAAGAACAATATAAAACTTTAAGCCCTGAACAAGTTGACGTTATTTTTTTAGCGTTAATCCTTTATAAGAACAATATAAAAACATATTTGAAATCAAATCAAAAGAAGCATTGGAATTCTAGCGTTAATCCTTTATAAGAACAATATAAAAACAAGTGTACTTCATCAATAAGGTTTTACAAGATTATGGCGTTAATCCTTTATAAGAACAATATAAAACGTAGAAGAACCAACAGAAACGACAGCAACAGAAGAATAAGCGTTAATCCTTTATAAGAACAATATAAAACAGACAAAAAAACAACAAAGGCTCAAGCAAAAGGCTATTCAGAACCGCGTTAATCCTTTATAAGAACAATATAAAAACAAAATCACTTGCAAAATAGCCCTGATGGCTGCATGTATCAAGCGTTAATCCTTTATAAGAACAATATAAAAACAGAGTCTAGGCGACTTCTCCAAAAACTGCCTATTGATTGAGCGTTAATCCTTTATAAGAACAATATAAAACGGAAGAAGAATTAAAGCAGCTTGAAATCTTACCGGCGTTAATCCTTTATAAGAACAATATAAAACTTTGTGCCGATGTCGATATATCCATCGTCATATAAATAGCGTTAATCCTTTATAAGAACAATATAAAACTGAAGACATCGAGAAATTGCAGGATTCTTTTTAAAACAGCGTTAATCCTTTATAAGAACAATATAAAACAGAGAATGGTGCCATCAGCGACAAGGGAAATTTCAGCGTTAATCCTTTATAAGAACAATATAAAAACGAGACCAAGCAGACGAATATGCGGCAAGTGAAGATATAGCGTTAATCCTTTATAAGAACAATATAAAACTTACCTGTTCGGTAGCGATTATGTAGAAGCGCACACCGCATTAAGGCGTTAATCCTTTATAAGAACAATATAAAACAGTGTAAAATAAGGCTTTTGAAAAATTCAATAATCTAAAAAGCATTACTTTACACCTATAAATACAATATTTATTCGACCACCTCAAGTTTATAAGCAAAAAAATAATTAGTAATTTCCACATTAAATTGAGGGGTGGTCGAGCTTTTGAAAACGATTCATAAGGTTTGCAGCCTTATATTTCGGCAAGAAATATATGTATCTTTCCTACCAACAGTAAACAGATATCTATATAAACTTCGTCTTTTCACCATGTGTAAAAAGATAATCATATACTCTTGTATGATATAAAACAGGCACTATATGCTCAAAACAATAGATACATTATATTGAGGGTATAAACTTTGATACATCATTTGGGTAAGCAATTGGAATAGATAATGCTATATTACTAGCTAAAATGATCCATTTTTAGAATTAATCCCTTAAAGCCTGTGTAATCTTTTAAACACTTCAAAGATATAAAAAAACACCCTGCAAATATATGCAAAGTGTTTCTTTGTTTGTTGTACTGTCCAACCCAGCAAATTAACGCTTGGAGAACTGTGGAGCGCGACGAGCACCCTTCAAACCGTACTTCTTTCTTTCCTTCTCACGGGAATCACGTGTTAGGAAACCAGCCTTCTTTAATACTGGTCTGTAATCAGCAGAAGCTTCTAGAAGAGCTCTAGCAATACCATGACGCATTGCACCAGCCTGGCCAGTATAACCGCCACCTGCTACGTTGATCTTGATATCGAACTGTTCCTTAGTCTCTGTGAGTACTAATGGTGAATTAACTACCATGCGTAATGTAGCTTGTGGTAGGTATTCTTCTAAGTACGACCATTAACTGTTACAACACCTGTACCCGGAGTCATGAAGACACGAGCAACGGACTGCTTACGGCGTCCTGTTCCAACATAAGTTACTTTCTTCTTAGTTGCCATCTTGTCTTATCCTCCTTACTTTACCTTCAGCTCAACAGGCTTCTGAGCTGCGTGTGGGTGTTCAGCACCAGTGTAAACAAATACATGCTTACGTTGTACATCACCCAATTTGTTATGTGGTAACATACCCTTGATGGCTTTTTCAACCCATTCAACAGTGTAGTTTTCACGCATAACCTTTGTACTTCTTGTACGAAGTCCTCCTGGATACATAGAATGACTATAGTAGAACTTCTTTGCATCCTGGTCACCACTAATCTTAATCTTGTCTGCATTGATTACGATTACATAATCTCCACAGTCAACGTGTGGTGTGTAGGCAGGCTTGTGCTTGCCTCTTAATAATGTTGCTACCTGAGTAGCTAGACGTCCTAATGTGCAGTCTGTTCCATCAACGATATACCACTGACGAACAACTTCACTTGGCTTTAACATAGTTGTTTGACGCATTTTTACTTTCCTCCATATGTAGTTTCCGGGGCTACATTGGCATGAAGTGCCATTTACCATTTTAGCCGTTGATACCCCACAAGTCAATTAGATTATTTCGATTCTTCGACTGAATTTGATACAATTCTTCCACTTTTTGTATATAAGAGAATTGGCGTGAAGTTTGCTTGCTTGTGTAAGCGTTCTTCAAGCTGTGGAAGTAGGATATTTGCTAGTGGGATGCCACGTTCCTTTTCAAGAATATGGATGCTAGCTTGTCCTTGGTTGATTTCATAATACCCCAATAATTCTTGGCTGTGTCTTGTTGTCATCGCATAGAATTGATGACTTGCATTTTCTTTGATTGCTTGCTCTAGAGCAAGCAGTTCTTGATTTGTACAGGAGGTATCATCCCCCTTTAAAAACTCACGAACCATTCCTGTTTCATGTAGTGCTAATGTTTTAAAGTAATCAACATATTCCAATGTCAGTCCTTCGGCAGGACTGTTTTTGTGTGGGAAGCTTTTACGCTTCGCATCTAGAATATCTTGGATATGTGACGGTTCATACTTATGCTTTCCAACTTCAATTAGTACAGAAGCCATCATGCGAACCATGTAACGTAAGAATCCTTTTCCTACAAAGGCTAATGTAATCACACCATCCTCTTCCGTTAATGTAATGGAACTTACTGTTCTTACTTGGTCTGGATATTCTTCTAGTGAACTAGAATTCAAGGATGTAAAATCATGTGTTCCAACAAGATAATGGATACCTTCTCTCATCTTTTCTACATCCAAATGGATTGGACATTGGAAAGCTGTATCCTTTGTAAATACATTGTATGGTCCATGATTGATACGATAGTTATACTGCTTGAAACGTACATTATATCTTGCATGGAAACAAGCATCCTCTTCTTCTACCGACATGATATGAATATCATCTGGCAAAAAGCATTGATCGCGCCCATCCATTTCCGTGCAGGCATTTCACGTTTTGTATCAAACATGAATACTTGTGCTCTTGCGTTTACCCCTGCATCCGTTCTACCCGATCCAATCACATTAACCTTTTCCTGTGTAATTCGTTCAATTACAGCCTCTAGGATTTCCTGAATAGAATCTCCCTTGCGCTGTGATTGCCAACCAGAGTAGTTTCTTCCAACATAAGATACGACACATTTATAACGCATCATAATAAAATCGCCAATCCAATCATCACGATTAGAGTTGTAAAAGCACCAAGCAATAAAGAAGTAATCTCGTTTTTCCATCTTCAAGACTTTATAGCGTGTACGCTTTTCTCCTGGCGCATACCCTCTAGCTTCCATAGCATTCGCAAGATCTTCTGCACGTTGTAAAGCAGACACAAATAGTGGAACAATCAGAGAAAGAATCGCCATGACTCTCTCCATCAGTTTTCCTTCCTTCATATCAACACCACGCGATTGTTGTGCTTTCATTATACGTTGTGTTTCTTCAATTAAGTCTGGAATAAAACGTAACGCAATACTAATTAACATCGCAATCTCATGTGCAGGCACATGGAATCTCTTTAAAGGCATTAACAAATCTTCAATTCCAAGTGTCATATCTAGAGGTTTGGTCGTAGCGGTTAGACAAGTTGTAATCATAATCATCAACATCAGTCGAATTGCAATATAGAGTGTTTGGAATACTGCATCACTATAGATGACAAAACTACCGAGTGTTACTAATGGTTTCCCTGTCTTCATCACAAACGCATTGATGATTAATAAGAAGAATAGCATCATCAACATCGGTTTCATTGATTTCCAAATAAAGCCAAAACTCAACTTTGAAATCAGGATTGTACTAGCAGCCACAACAAAGATAACTCCATAGCCAATCCAGCCAGCTGGAATAAACACCGCTATTAACATCACCAACATCGCAATGATCTTTGCACGTGGATCCATCTTATGCACTGGTGAATCTAATGGCAGATAACGTCCAAGTGTAAAATTACCCATGTTTTTTCACCTGCCTTACAATCTCTTTCGCAAGCGAATGAATATCGTTGATTTCATCAGGAATTTCAAATCCATTCTTACGTAAGCTATCTTTCATCTGAATAAATGCTGGCGGTAAGATATTCATACTGCGACAAAGTTCAGGGTCATCAAAGAACTTCTTCGTACTATCGTGGAAGCGAATCTTTCCATCTTCTACCACAACTACTTCATCACAATATTTATATACCTGCTCCATATCATGTGATACGATCAGCACTGTCTTGTTGTATTTACGATTTAACGCATAGAACAACTCCATCATCTGTACCGTACCGATTGGATCAAGTCCTGCCGTTGGCTCATCTAAGACTATCACTTTCGGATCCATCGCTAAGATACCTGCAATCGCTGTTCTTCTCTTTTGTCCACCAGATAATTCTAATGGACTCTTTTCATAGTTTTCTACACCAAGCCCAACTAACTTGAGTGCATCTTTTGCCTTCTTAATCGCTTCTTCTTCCGTACATCCAAAGTTCTTTGGACCAAACGCAACATCCTTCAATACAGTTTCCTCAAATAATTGATATTCCGGAAACTGGAAGACAAGACCTACATCCCCACGCAAAGACTTTAACTTCTTTGGCGTCTCCTTTGCGCTAATCGTTCGATCAAGAATATGAATCGTTCCTTCAGTTGGTAACAGTAGCGCATTCAAATGTTGAATCAGTGTACTTTTACCAGACCCTGTCTGGCCGATAATCGCTGTAATTTTATTTTCTGTAATATTGAGGTTGATATCCTGTAAGGCATCGTATTGGTAAGGTGTACCGGTGCTATAGACATGTTTTACATGCTCGAATGTAATTGGCATAATTCTTCCACCAGTCCTTCCTGTGTAATATGTGATGAAACATGCAGACCACATGCCTGCAATTCCTCACTCAACTTTAAGCTAAAAGGGACATCAAGCTTCATCTTCTTTAACTTCTCTGGATCTTTGAAGACTTCCTTTGGTGTTCCTGTGATTGCCACATGACCACCATCCATCGCAATGACATAATCACTCTTAGCAACTTCATCAATGTCATGTGTGATGGAGAGAATCGTTAATTTACTTTCACCATGTAGTTCAGTAATAACACGTTTGATTTCATCTTTTCCCTGCGGATCTAACATGGATGTTGCTTCATCAAAGATGAGAATCTTTGGTTTCATCGCAAGAACACCCGCAATCGCAACACGCTGTTTTTGTCCACCACTTAATCGTGTAGGTTCTTGATTCAGATACTTTGTCATACCGACAAGAGCTGCGTTTTCTTCGATGATCTGGTCCATCTCTTCTTGTGGAACACAATGGTTTTCAAGTCCAAAAGCGATATCATCTCTCACCGTTGAACCAATAAACTGGTTATCTGGGTTCTGAAAAACAATACCGATATCGGAACGAATCTTGTTTAAGTTTTCTACATTTAATTCCATGCCATCCACCATGATAGAACCGGAAGCCTTTCTAAAAGACCCGCAATCAACTTTGCGATTGTGGATTTCCCACTACCATTGTGTCCGATAATTGTTGTATAGGTTCCTTCCTCAATCGAGAAAGAAACTTCATCAATTGTCTTCGCACTTTCATCATATGCAAAACTGAGATTTTTTACTTCAATAATCCCCATGTGCTCTTATCTCCTGTACTTCTTACGCGGCTTTTGTACCCTTACAAAGCGTGCATATTATATCATTCTTTTTCACTTACACTCAAACTACAGACCTAAATCTCCTTGTTTTCTACGATTTTCTTACAATCGTAGAAAAAGTTGAAGCGTTCACTCCAACTTTATTTCTTATGAAAACCTGTTTGAAACTACTTTTGAATGGAGTAGTTTTGGTAACTGCCATTTAATACAGCTGCTTGATTTGCGACATTTAAGATATCGCTAATGATAGCGCCATCCTCTACAAATAGTTTCTTTGTGATACCCTCTTGTGAGCACTCATAGCCTGCGGCTGTCATAATATCTGCGAATGCTTCAAAGTTCTTTTCGCTATCAAATGATACGTAGTGATGAATTGTAACGAGTGTATCCTGTTCGAACATACCATTCAATGAAGCTGCTTCCGCCAATAATTCTTCTACGAAGTCAGGATTGAGATATGGATATACACCACATACTTCCTGTACTTCAACTGAACGATCACTTGCGTCATAAGTAGGCTGTGCTACACCATCTCCATCTGAAAGAGTTATAAAACGCACTTCATTATCATCGTCTTCTTCTTTATTTTCTGTTTCTTTCTGATCCTTTAAAAGTTTTACTGCAACGACTGCACCAATTCCGACAGCCACCGCAAGAGCACCAAATAGTCTATTAAACATAGTTGTCTCCTCTCTGTCTCTCTATGCCATATTTTAGCACATCTCGCTAAATACCCTAACAGAAACCTCAGCGTCTCTTCTCTAAATATGTCATGATACTAACCGCATTTGAGGCAGCACCTTTACGAATCTGATCTCCACAACACCAAAGACTAATACTATTTGCTCGACTTGTATCTTTACGCACACGGCCTACGTAGACAATATCTTGATTCGAGGTCTCAATCGGCGTAGGTACATGGTCTTCAATCAGTTGTACACCAGGGAAGTTTTTAATTGCTTGACGAATTGCATCTAATGAAACTTCTTGTTCTGTTTCCACTGTCAAAGAAATGGAATGAGAACGATACACCGGTACACGTACACAAGTGCAGTTTACCTGCATATCATCCGCATGCATGATCTTACGACCCTCATTGTGCATCTTCGCTTCTTCTGTTGTATAACCATCCTCTAGGTATGATCCAATCTGGGCAATACAGTTATACGCAATCTGCGCTGGGAAGACATTTGGATGAACCTCTTCCCCTTTATCAAGTTCTATAATCTGTTGACGTAATTCACGCATGCCTTCAACACCCGCACCACTGACAGCTTGGAATGTTGTCGCATTTACATGCTTGATTTTGGATAAACGATGAATTGGCGCAATTGCCATCAACGCAATAATCGTAGAGCAGTTTGGATTTGAAATAATACCATGATGATTCAGCGCATCGTCCCCGTTAATCTCTGGAACCACTAACGGCACATCATCCTGTAAACGAAACGCACTAGAATTATCAATGAGCACTGCATTTGCCTTTTGAATCAAAGGCAAATATTCCTTCGTTAATGCATTGGATACTGCACCCAATACATAATCTAATCCTTCAAAAGAATGCTCATCTACAACCTGTACCGTGATTCCTTCGCCATGAAACGATAATACGCGTCCAGCCGATCTTGGGCTGGAAAATAAACGTAATTCATCTACCGCAAGGTTTTGCTCTTCGATGCATTCTAGCATTTGTCTTCCAACTGCGCCTGTTGCACCTAAAATTCCAATTTTCATGCATGTTCCCTCTCTTCTTGAATAAAACGTTCATAGATACAGCGAATCGCATTGTGGAAGTCATGATTTGATACACCTACCACCACAGATAATTCATCTGCACTCTGATTGATTACTTTAATATTGATCTTATGATCACCAAACTCACTTAATAACTGCCCTGAAGCACCTGGCACTTGTTTCATACCTCTTCCAACAATGGCTACCATCGCTAAATCTTCTTCCAGCATCAGTTCATCCGGTTCTAATTCCTTCTTGATTTTCGCAAGAATCTCATACTTACATTGTTCGATTGCACCCTTTTGTACAATAACCGTAAATGTATCTACCGTAATTGGTACACTCTCGATAGAAATATGATACTCCTCAAAGATGAATAATAATCTTCGTAAAAAGCCAACCTCTGTAGAACTATGACTCTTTACAACTGTAAAGGAAGCGTAATCTCTTCGACCCGTAATACCTGTAACCGTTGATGTGCCATTGGCTTTATCATACTCTTCACAATCATCTTGAATGAATGTTCCAGGATTCTCTGGATCATTTGTATTCAAGATATGAATCGGAATATTCTTTTCACGGACTGGGAAAATCGCATCATCATGAAGTACATTAGCACCCATGTAGCTCATCCCACGTAGTTCACTATACGTAATTACTGGAATTTGTTGTGGGTTATCGATAATGCGAGGATCAGCCACCAATATTCCAGACACATCAGTCCAGTTTTCATAAACTTCCGCATCTATAATATTCGCTAAAATAGAACCAGTAATATCACTACCCCCACGACTCATCACTTTGATTTGTCCATTTGGTAAAGCCCCATAGAAACCAGGAATAACATACTTCTGATTCATATCCACTAGTTTATCTAGATTCTGTTTAATCTTCTCAAAGTCAAAATCTCCATTATACTTAAACGCAATTACATCTTTCGCATCTAAAAACTTTGCGCCTAAATATTCAGCCATGCATCTAGCAGTTAAATACTCCCCACGTGAAACAATGTAATCAACCGGCGCATGTGTATCCAACATCTCTTTGACACTTGCGAATTCTTTTTCTAAATCAATCTTTAACGCAAGTGAATCACAGATACGTTGATATTTCTCTTTTACAAGATTAAAAATTGTTTCGTAGGATACACCATAGTTAATATGTGCATGTAAAAGATAAAGTAAATCTGTCACTTTATAATCATCACGATTTTCTTTACCACACGCACTTACGACAATAAACTTACGATTTGTATTCGCATCCACAATGCGCTTCACTTTTTCAAATTGTTCTTTACTAGCTACTGAGGAGCCACCAAACTTACTTACAATCATGCATTACCTCCGCCACAAATACTGCACCATCTTCTAATTTTCCAATCAAAGAAGCCAGTTCTACAAATGACATCTTCTTTGTAATGCATGTATCTTCATCAATTCTTTCTTCAATCATATCTTGGATATCATCAAGATTGATTGAACGAACATAGAATGAGGATACACGGCTCGTATTGTCAACATGAATACTCTCTTCTCTTAAGACTGCTATATCTTGTTTATAGAGTAAATCAATCAAATCCTGTACAACCGCATGTGCTGTTGGATAAGAACCTGCGCCTTGACCAACATAAGTCATCTTCCCAAGTGTTCTTGAATCACTTTCGATTGCGTTGAAGTTTGCCGGTATTGTCGCAAAAAGGTTCTCTTTTGGAATAAAGGTTGGGATAACTGTAGCACTAACGCTATCATTAGATTTTATACCAGTACCGATTAATTTACACACATAATCATGCGTGCATGTGTACGCAATATCTCTAGCACTAATATAACGAATCCCATAGATATCAATATCTTGAATGCTTGTAAGTACACCAAACCCCTTACAGCTTGATAGTACGACTTTGTACGCTGTATCCATGCCATCAATATCATCTGATGGATCAAATTCCGCATATCCACAGTCCTGTGCTTCCTTTAAGGCAACCGAAAACTCCGATCCCTCATCACTCATCTTACTTAAGATGTAGTTAGTGGTCCCATTAAAGATACCACGGAAGCTTTCAACATCATCGATACGTTTTGTCCGATCTAAATTACTCATCCATGGAATTCCACCACCACACGCAGCCTCATACTTTAAACTAACACCACGTGTACGTGCGGTTTCTAATAGTTCTCCCAAGTGATTCACCAACATCTTCTTATTGCTTGTCACAACATGCTTTCCATTGAATAACGCCGCTTGAACATAACTAAATGCCGGCTCATCACCACCGATACATTCCACTACTACATCAATATCAGGATCTTCCACAATATCATGGATATCCACTGTCATGCGCTCATCCGTAATATCCTTTTCATAGCGAACCAATATCCTAGAAATCTCCAGTTGCGAGACTTCTTTCGTATTCTTTTCATCAATAATCTTTCTAACACCAGAACCTACAGTTCCATGTCCCAATAATCCAATTTTCATATGAACCTCTGTTTCTAAAATAGATACACTTGTATTTAAAACACAAACAGTGTATCATTTTTCTATATTTGAAACAAGAAGGAAGCCCTATGAAATATATTAGTACACGAAATAAAGATAAAGTTGTATCATCCTCTGAAGCGATTATCCAAGGTCTCGCTGCTGATGGTGGTCTCTATACACCCCAATCACTTGATCAAAAGGTTGATTTATCCTCTGCTCTAAAGATGAACTATCTCGAGTTAGCACAGTATATTCTATCTCTTTTTTTAAGTGACTTTAGCCAAGAACAGATCCAACAATGTGTTCGAAATGCCTATCAAAACTCATTTGAAAACAACGAAGTAGCACCACTATGCAAATATCACGATGGTTGGCTAATGGAACTGTGGCATGGTCCAACCAGCGCCTTTAAAGATGTAGCTTTAACACTACTACCGCATCTATTAACAGCCGCATACAAAAACCAGAATGAAAATGACCTCATCTCCATTCTCACTGCCACAAGTGGCGATACCGGCAAAGCCGCAATCAATGGGTTTGCGGATGTCAAAAACACTGCCATTACAGTACTTTATCCAGAAATCGGCGTATCTGATATCCAAAAGAGACAAATGCGAACATCACTAGGTAACAATGTCGAAGTCATCGCAGTCAAAGGAAACTTTGATGATTGCCAACAGATTGTAAAAGAAGCAATGAAAAATCCAGTTGTACTAAACGCATGCAAGCACATGAAACTATCTTCCGCTAACTCCATTAATATTGGTCGCTTACTCCCACAAATCGTCTATTATTTCGACTCCTACGCAAAACTTGTTAAGAGTGGTGATATTCAATTGGGTGACGCGGTAAACTTCATTGTCCCTAGTGGTAACTTTGGTAATATCCTTGCTGGATATCTGGCAAAAAAGTTAGGCTTACCCGTTAAAAAACTAGTATGTGCGTCTAACTCAAATAATGTACTAACAGAATTTATCCGTACAGGTTCCTACAACGCAAATAGAGCGTTTATTCCTACGATATCTCCATCGATGGATATCCTAGTATCTAGTAACCTAGAACGTTTATTATTCCTTCTTAGCAATCATAACGACGTACTGATCAATCAATATATGTCTTCGCTTAAAGAAGATGGACATTATACAATCTCTGATGAATTACGTCATGCATTACAAGAAAGCTTTACAGCGTATGATTGTTCAGAGGAAGAATGCAAGAAAGTGATTTACGATACATTCCACAATGAACATATTCTTATCGATCCACATACAGCAGTCGCCGTACATGCATGTCATGCATATAAACAAGAATCAAATGATACTACACCATGTATCGTATTATCCACAGCGAGTACATATAAATTTGCGAAAGATGTATATGCGGCCCTTACAGGAAAATCTTACGACGATGAATTTGAAGCGATGTACGCTTTACATGACTACACATCCGTTGCAATTCCTAAAAATCTAGCCTGCTTAAAAGATATGCCAATACGCTTTACAAAAGTCATTGAAAAAGAAGATGCACTAGACACAATCGCAAAACGCTTGGAGGATTTACAACATGATCACAATTAAAACGCCTGCCACATCCGCAAATCTTGGCTCTGGCTTTGATTGCCTTGGCATTGCGCTAAAACTATATAACATTTTCCAAGTTGAAAGATATGATCATAACTTCCTAGAAAATATAGATGAAGAATACAACAATGATAACAATCTTTTCCTAAGGGCCTATCGCCTTGGTTGTGAAACCATTGGAAAATACGATCCAATTCACGTTATCTTTGATTGTCATATTCCTATTAGTCGAGGACTTGGTAGTAGCGCATCGTTTATCATTGGTGGCCTTGTGGCTGCTAGTGTTTTACACAACAACATTCTCAGTGAAGCAGAAATCTATCGGTTAGCCTGCAATATCGAAGGACATCCTGATAATATTGCTCCTTGCCTATATGGTGGACTCTGTGCAGGCATGAAAATTGATGAAAAACATTTCCCTATCCCACAAACTTCCAATCCATAAAGATTGGAAGTATACCGCACTTGTGCCAAATGTCGAGGTAAGCACAGAAGAAGCACGTGCCGCATTACCAGATCATTACCCACGCGCGAAAATCGCTACAGCTATTAGTAATGCGATACTCACATCACAAGCACTTCAGGAAGGAAATCTCTCTCTACTTTCAGCCTCAACGCACGATATCATTCATGAACCTTATCGCAAAAAATTAATTCCAAATTTTGAGACAATCCAACAAATTGTAAAGGAAGATACTGATGGAATCTTACTCATCAGCGGCTCAGGTTCAACCTGCTTAAGTATTGCAAAGAAAGAATTAAGTACAGCAGCACGTTTAAAGATTGCCTCACTTCCACATCATTGGCAGTGTCTACAGTTGGATGTTGCCTATCATGGTACAGAAATAGAAAGGTAAGCACATGCAAAACTCCGATTACCTAATCGTTCATAAAAAGATTTTGCCAGAATACTTCAACCAAGTCATTCAAGCAAGATCTCTACTTGAAAATCATGAAGTTGAAACTGTGACAGAAGCCGTTAAAAAAGTAGGTATCTCTCGAAATACCTACTATCGTTATAAAGACTATCTATTTGAGATTTCTGATAACGCCACTTCACGTACGATGACCATTTCTCTTCTTTTAAAAGATGAAAGTGGCGCATTAACAGCGGTACTACAAACATTGAGTAAAGCACAAGCAAGTGTTTTAACGATTTCTCAAGCAATTCCAGTTGGAGGATACGCAACGGTACTGATCAGTTTAGATATCTCCAAGATGGAAATACGCCAGATATTTTATTAAAACAATTACTAAAACATTCTTGTGTACGTAAAGCACAGCTAGATGCAATCGCATAGTAAAAGAGCCAAGCGGCTCTTTTCTGTTTGTTTACTTTTGAACGCTTCCTTGCTTCGCAACTGCAGCCATCTTAGCTTCAATCGCAGCCTGGTCACCTAAGTATTCCTTAGAGATGAACTTTCCATTGTCGTCGAATGTATAAACGAGTGGAACACCTGTAGGAATATTTACACCGATGATTTCTTCATCTGTTAAGTTTTCGAAATACTTAACAAGAGCACGTAAGCTGTTACCGTGAGCAGCGATGATGACACGCTTACCAGCCTTCATCTGAGGTAAGATTTCCTGCTCATAGTAAGGAACTGCACGAGCAATTGTATCCTTTAAGGATTCAGCTAATGGAAGTTCATCCTTATTTTCATTACGGTAAGCTTCCTGTAATGCTGGATTTCTATCATCTGTTGGATCTAAAGCTGGTGGCTGAACATCAAATGATCTTCTCCAGATCTTAACCTTCTCTTCACCATACTTCTCAGCTGTTTCAGCCTTATTTAAGCCCTGTAAAGCACCATAGTGTCTCTCATTGAGCTTCCAAGTCTTCGTAACTGGTAACCATTCACGGTCCATTTCAGATAATACAAAGTTTAATGTGTGAATTGCACGCTTCAAATATGATGTATAGCAAAGATCAAAGTCGAATCCTGCTTCCTTTAAAGCACGTCCACCAGCCTTAGCTTCTTCTACACCCTTCTCAGAAAGTTCAACGTCTGTCCAACCTGTGAAAAGGTTGAGCTTATTCCATTCACTTTCACCATGTCTAATTAAAACAAGTTTCATTTTAAGCCTCCTTCGCTTTTTAACAAATCAATCGTATCACATGACTTTATGATGTCAAACGAAAATATTCGCATCCGCTTACGCTTTTTGTGATACTAGTTAAAGAATTTATTATTTCCTGGAAATGTTAGGAAACAATATGCATTGAGATACCAGTAACCGCATGAAATGCGGTAGAGATTTCTGTCAAATTCGCCGTACAACTACCCTGCATCATTTCACGATTGCCACCACCTTTAGCGTGAATAGCTGCGTTAAATTCAGCACGAATCGATAGTAAGTCAATCGTACGACTCATGATGACATAAGAATATCCCACTTCCGTCTTCGCAATTACCATGACGGTAGAAATTCCCTTCTCAATACAACAATTGCAGAAGGCACGCATTCCTTCAGAATCCGCAAGAACAGAAGTATATAGAATCGCATCATGTGTAGGAATTTTATCTGCGTCCTTCATCATCATTTCTATTGAAACAGTACGATATGATTTCTGTACATCTAAATAGCGCTGTTGAAGATGACTTACAGCCACCGATATCTCTAGTGGCTTAGCAGACAACATTTTGGAAATCATAGCGTTTTCTTGCTGGATACGATCAAGATAGATAAACGCTCTTCTTCCACTTAACAAGAAGACTCTTGTTTTATTTCGAAACTTTTCAAAGCTAATCACCTTACAGATTCCAATTTCACCCGTATTTTTTACATGCATACCGCAACATGCACACATGTCATATCCAGCAACAGAAATAATCCGTGTAGTACCTTCTATCGCAATCTTCGAACGATACTCATACTTCGCTGTTTCATGTGGAGAACAGAAAATTTCCTGCACAGAAAGATTTGCCCAAATTGCTTGATTTACCCGTCTTTCAACTTCTTCAATATTCGCTTCTGTCAATTCTCCATTAAAATCAGCACAGATATATTCACCCATATGAAAACCAACATTAGAATATCCATATAACTGTTTAACAACACCAGAAAAGATATGTTCTCCAGTATGATTCTGCATTAAGTCAAAGCGATACTCCCAATCAATCTCACAGTGAACCTTCTCTCCTACCGGAAGAGGGTCTTTTGTGATATGTACAATCCCTTCTTTTTCTCGTTGTACATCGATTACTTCAACACCTTGGATTGTGCCTTTATCACAAGGTTGTCCACCACCTTCCGGATAAAAGATTGTATCTTTTAAAATAACTTTATAACCATCCTTGCATGCATGACAACTCAAAACAACGGTATCCAATTCATTTGCGTAAGGATGACGATAATAATATTCTTGAAATTCATTCATTTATTTCACCATCTCTTTGTACAATACATCTACAGCTTCCTGATCCGCAATTCCATAGGAGAAAGCAGTTGCCGATCCCATCGCAACTGACTTTTCAAGTGCTGTTTGATCATCTTCTCCATTTAACTTGCTGGTTAAAAACGCAGCCACCATAGAATCCCCAGCACCTACAGAATTGATAACTTCTCCACTTGGCGCATGGCAGCGATATACCTTGTGATTCACTAAGAGTGCACCCTGATTTCCTAATGAAACAAGTACATTTTGTGCACCCATCGATACTAATTTGCATGCATATTCTTCTATTTGATTCTCTAAGACATTTGCGCCAAATATCTCTGATAATTCCTGTTGATTTGGTTTAATCAAGTATGGATGATATGGAAGTACTGTCTTTAATACACTACCTCCCGCATCGACGATGATGCGTATCTTTCTTCCTTGTAGAAACTTCATTACATCTGCATAGAAATTCTCTTCAACACCAGATGCCATACTACCAGAAAGAATAAGTACATCTCCATCCGTGAGATGTTCTAACTTTACATATAACTTTTCAATATCATCTTTTTCAACTGTAGGTCCACTGGCATTAATTTCTGTTTCTATTTCATGTTTCATCTTGATATTGATACGAGATTCTCCATGATCTAACTTAATAAACTCTGGAATAAGTCCATGACTACTCACACGACGTTCAATCTCATCCCCAGTAAAACCAGCCACATATCCAAGTGGTGTACTAATTCTTCCTAGATGTTTCAATGCGATGGATACATTAATTCCCTTTCCACCAACATCAATCTTCTCAAAGATGGAACGATTTAGTTTTCCTTCCTCAAATGTTTCTAATTGCACTATATAATCCAGTGAAGGATTCATCGTTACTGTATAAATCATACAAACACCTCTTATCAGTATTATAAATGAAAAAAAGGTCCACATTGAAGTGAACCTGATCATTTGTTTAGATGATGAAGAATTTCAAGATGAATAATCCTGTAAGAATATACATCAAGAGTGAAATTTCCTTCGCCTTACCTGTAATCACATGAATGAATGTGTAAGAGATAAAACCAAATGCAATACCTTCAGAAATTGAATATGCAAAGCCCATCATAGTAATGCATACAAAGCATGGGAAAGCCTTTGTGATATCATGCCATTCAATGTTAACAACCTGCTGCATCATTAAGAATCCAACTACGATCAATGCAGGTGCTGTCGCAAAGGAAGGAATTGTCAAGAATAATGGAGATAAGAATAGAGCAACCAAGAACAAGATGCCTGTTGTAACACTTGTTAAACCTGTTCTACCACCTTCCGTAATACCAGAAGAAGATTCAACGAATGTTGTGATTGTAGATGTACCCAAGATAGCACCTACTGTTGTACCAACAGCGTCAGCTAATAGTACACCCTTAATTCTTGGTAACTTACCATCCTTGTCTAACATATTTGCCTAGAAGCACATCCGATAACTGTTCCAAGTGTATCGAATACATCTACGAATAAGAACGCAAATACTACTACTGCAAAGTTCGCAAGGTGACTTGCCACAAACGCAAAGTCAAATTGGAAGAATGTAGGAGCGATAGAATTTGGCATTGAGAAGAACGCTGTTGGGATTAATGAATAGTAACCTAATTCTGGATTTGGTACATAGATGCCTAATAGCTGGCAGATAATACCTAAAACCCAAGTTAATAAGATACCCCATAACATATATCCCTTAACACCCTTGATTAACATGATCACAATAGAGATAACACCAATCATACACAAGATAACACCTACACCCTGTGATGAGAATGTTCCATTCGCAATACCATTTGTGAATGAATATAAACTAACAAGTGTTGCGCCATCAACGATGATATGTGCATTTTGTACACCGATAAATGCGATAAAGAAACCAATACCTACAGATACTGCTACCTTTAACTGTACTGGAATTGCATTGAAGATTGCTTCACGAACACTTGTAAGTGACATGATGATAAAGATAATACCTTCCACAAGTACTGCTGTTAACGCAACCTGCCATGGATAACCCATAACACCACACACTGTGTATGCGAAGTAAGCATTCAAACCTAAACCAGCAGATAATGCAAATGGCATATTTGAGAACGCAGCCATGCAGAAACATGCAATTGCGGATGCGACTGCAGTCGCTGTCAAGATAGAACCTGCATCCATACCAGAAACACTTAAGATGGATGGGTTGAGCGCAAGGATATAAACCATTGTGATAAATGTTGTAACACCTGCGATCAATTCTGTTTTAACTGTTGTGCCGTTTTCCTTTAAATGAAATAACTTTTCTAACATAAATATCCCCCTTGTTTTTCACACATCGCTGCCCTTAAAAAAATAAAAAAATCCTGCCAAGAATCATCTCAACAGGAAGTCACTAAAAAAAGAATAGAGACAACCGTAGTCCCGCTATTAAGGTAGCAGGGTAGAGACACTTCCGCCAATTCGAAAGCATATACGATATGTGGCACATAGGTATTATATGAAATAAACAAGACGATTACAAAGGGTATTTGTTAAAAAAACAATTTTTCCAACATTTTATGCAAAATGTATATATCCTGTAAAATGAAAAGCACTATCATAAAAAAACTTAAAAAAATATGTATCCTTATCAAAAAAATAATGGGATAATAACATGCGTTTGGAGATTTTTCTATGAAGCACATGCGTCAGTTTTTTTAATTATCTTATTCTTTACATGTATTGGTGAAGTCATGCATGAATTTATACCATTACCAATTCCTTCATCTATCTATGGTCTTGTTTTATTATTCATCGCACTCAACCATGGTATCTTTAAAATCAATGAAGTACATGATACAGCTGATTTCTTGATTGATATTATGCCTATCATGTTTATACCAGCAGCCGTTGGTTTAATCCAATCTACCACATCGATCAAACCAATCTTAATTCAATCCATCATTATCATGATGATTTCTACAGTAGTTGTAATGACTATCACAGGTAAGGTATCTATGTTATTACGTAAGGAGAATTCTGATCATGAATAATGTAATGTTAAATAGCGCAACGATGGGTGTTGTCATCTCATTGATGGGTTTCTTTGTTGGACTCTTATGCCGTGAAAAATTCAAGTTACCAATCTTTAATCCATTACTCATTGCGATTATTTTTACAATCGGTTTTGTCGCGATTTTCCATGTAGACTACGATTCCTACTACTCTTCTGCAAAGTATCTCAGTTGGTTATTAACCCCAGCGACAGTCGCGTTAGCTGTACCTCTTTATAAGGAAATCGAAAGACTAAAATCTAATTGGAAGATGATAACTATTTCTATTGCTTGTGGTTGTGCTAGCAGTGTCACAACCGTGTTGATCCTTGCCTTATTATTCCGCTTCAACCACGAAGAATATGTTACTTTCTTACCAAAATCAATTACTACCGCAATTGGTATGGGTATTGCAGAAGAACTAGGTGGTATCGTACCAGTAACAGTAGCAGTTATCATCGTAACAGGTATCTTTGGCGCAATCATCGCAGATATTGTCTTCAAGGTTTTCCATATCACCGACCCAATTGCTCAAGGCTTAGCCCTTGGCGCTAGCGCTCACGCAATTGGCACATCCAAGGCAATCGAGCTCGGTGACTTACAAGGGGCTATGGCAGTCTTGCTATTTGTACATCTGGTATTATCACCGTTGTTCTAGCAACCGTCTTTGCACATATCATGTAAACTTCAAAAAGAAGCGTATTGCTTCTTTTTTTGTACAAAAAACGACTACCTACATTGATAGTCGTTTGTGTCATTAGTCTTCTACGTATGGTAATAAAGCCATTTGACGAGCACGCTTGATAGCGATTGCTAACATTCTCTGGTACTTCGCACGAGTTCCTGTAACGCGACGTGGAGTAATCTTTCCATTTGCGCTAACGAATTTCTTCAAGAGCTCTACATCCTTATAATCGATATAAGTGATGTTGTTTTTTGTAAAGTAGCAGACCTTTCTGCGGCCCATTCTTTGTTTTCTGAATGCCATTGTCTGTTCTCCTTTATTTAGAATGGCAGGTCATCGCTGGAAATATCCATTCCGATTCCTGCGCCGAAGTCATCACTCACAAAATCATCATTTGTAGATGGTTTTGGTTGTGAATACGGCTGTTGATAACTGTTGTCTTGATAACCACTGTTCTGTGCTCTGTTCTGTGATTGACTCTTAGATTCAAGTAAGTTTACAGTATCGCAAACGATTTCTGTAACATAAACCTTCTGTCCATCACGATCATAGTTACGTGTCTGGATTCTTCCTTCAACACCCACTAACGCACCCTTACGTGCATATGAGCCTAAGAAATCGGCAGCTTGTCGCCAAGCGACACAACTGATGAAGTCTGCAGACTGCTGATTGTTTCCATCCTGTCCACGAGCCATACGACGATCACATGCAACAGTAAATGTCGCAACGGATAAGCCACTAGCTGTCTTACGAACTTCCACATCACGTGTTAGTCTGCCAACCAAAACAACGCGGTTAATCATTACTTAGCTCCCTAGCCGGAGCTTCGTCACGGGTAATCATGAAACGAACAACATTTGCGTTGATTCCCATCAAACGATCGAATTCCTTAACGCAGGCATTATCTGCTTCAAATGCTGTTACTACATAGTAACCCTTCTTCATGTCATCAATGTGATATGCGAATTCACGCATGCCCCATTCATCTGTCTTTGCAATCTTACCACCGTTGTCAGTGATGATCTTGCTGAGAGTCTCGATTAATTCAGCTCTCTTCTCTGTTTCAACAGATTCATTGATGATGTACATGACTTCATACTTCTTCATTCCGTACACCTCCTTCTGGTCTAACGGCCATTTCTGGCAAGGAGCGGGAGTAACCCACTCGCCACAATATAGTACCAGTTCCCCAAACAAAAGTAAAGAAAAATCACTTCTGTCTTTCTGACAAAAAAGTGATTCTACTCGCTATTTATGCGGATACTGGCATTCTCTCATCGCCCGCTTCACTATGTAGGTCCATGGTTACACCATTTACCTTATACTTCTTTAATACAAACATTGTGACAGTAGCCGCAACACCCTCAATTGGTGCTAACTTTTCACCGACGAAGTCAGCGACCTCGCGCATTGTCTTTCCATTTACATTTACCAAGAACTCAGAATTACCACTCATGAGAAATAGACTACTCACTTCTGGAAAGTGTGCAATTCTTTCCGCAATCTTATCGTAGCCACTACCACGTTCTGGTTTTGCGCTAACGCCAATCATCGCATCCACATGGTCGATATTCGCCTTATCCCAATTCACCATCGTATGGTAACCACAGATAATCTTATTCTCTTCTAGTTCTTTCTTTGCGTTGTTAACAGATTCTTCTGTTTCACCAAGAATATCTGCTAAGTCGGTAATACTTGCACGTGGATTTTGTACAAGTAAATCAATTAACTTTAGGTTGTCCATCTTATTTTATCTCCTTTGTGATCCTTTATAAACTGTGCAATACGTCTCATCGCTTCTTGCAAGTGTTCGATACTATACGCATAACTAATTCTCGCAAAACCTTGTCCACTTTCTCCAAATGCAGTACCCGGAATAATTGCGACATGCTGTTCATTCAATAACTTCTCACAGAACTCATCGCTTGTCATACCAAGACTTGAAATATTTGGGAAGACATAGAACGCACCTTTTGGTTCAAATGTTTCTAATCCCATTTCATTGAGCTTACGTACACAATACTGACGACGCATATCATATTGTTTACGCATCTCTTCAACATCTCTATCGCAATCACGCAGGGCTGTAATTGCCGCATATTGACTCACGGTAGGTGCTGCCATAACACAGTTTTGATGTACTTTTAACATCACCTTGATTAGTTCTCTTGGTGCTAGTACATATCCCAAACGCCAACCTGTCATAGAAAAGGTCTTAGAGAAACCATTTAGTACGATGGTTCTTTCCTTCATCCCTGGAATCGATGCGAAGGAAGTAAACTTCTCATCACCATAAATCAGTTCGGAATAGATTTCATCAGAGATGACAAGAATATTAGTATCACGTAATACTTCAGCGATTTCTTCCATCTCTTTATAAGATAAAATCGCTCCAGTTGGATTATTTGGATATGATAATAAAATTGCCTTTGTCTTATCAGTAATAGCAGCCTTGATATCTGCCGCTTGGATTCTAAAACCATTTTCAACCTTAGCCCTTACATACTTTACATTCGCACCCGCAAAAGTGGCTGTTGGTTGATACGTAACGTATCCTGGATCTGGCAAGATGACTTCGTCACCTTCTTCTACGATTGTACGGAATACGAGATCAATTCCTTCACTTGCGCCTACAGTCGCAATCATCTGATCAATGTCATAATCCAGATTATATTTACGAAGTAAATATTCACGAATCGCAAGACGTAACTCTTTTAAACCTGCATTCGTCGTATATTGCGTCTTACCTAGTTCAATAGTATGAATTGCCGCATCACGAATATCCCATGGTGTCTTGAAATCAGGCTCACCAACACTAAGTGATATACAATCTGGTATTTCCGCAACCAAATCGAAGAATTTACGGATTCCCGATGGTTTCATATCTACTGCTCTTTTTGCTACTAACTTTGTATAATCCATAGTCTGTACCTCGTACGTCCCCTCTATTATACTCGAACTGTAAAAAAATGCTCCCTATGCAGGAACATTTTTTACAGTAATTTTCTTAACATCTAAAACCTAGAGTTTATCTGAATGTTGATTCAAAAACTCTTGGATGAAAAAATCTACTTTCTCTCTTTCAGATATGACGCTGACATTTATTTGCTTATCTAACTTCTTCTCATAAAATCCACAAAAGATAGGATTCTTGATTTTCATCGTTACCTTCGAACAACCAAGTGGAAGTTTACTTCCTTTTATTGCTTGGATATCTTCCATTGCAAATCGAAAATTCAATACACTATGTCCTCTACTTCCGTAAGTATAGTATTTTTAAAGAGTTGTTTTTATCAATTTCTAATTTCACTGCATTCAGATAGAAATAACAAACTAATAAACAAAGAAGTAGTGGTATACAAACAAGCGCAATAACAATAATCATCCTGCCTGATTCATCCGTTCCTTCATGAATCAAATTTTTTAATATCCACGTCACAATCGAAGAGAACGATATAATCGTCACAAAGGCTATCCAATTTAGTATCGTCTTATGTGGATATGTCAAAATCAGTTTTGGTTCATCTTGCATAGTATCTGTTTTCATAATTTACTCTGATTTTAATTCAAAGAGAATATCGCGAAGTTCAGCTGCTCTTTCAAAGTTTAGACTTGCGGCTGCCTCACGCATTTCAACTTCCATATCTGCGATAAGTTTTGCCTTATCTTTCTGAGATAGTTTCGCTTTCTTCTGCAAGTATTTCGCAGCCATTTCTTTGGTCTCTTTCCCACGAATCGCTTCTTCAACATTCTTCTTAACAGTTGTAGGAATGATGCCATGTTCTGCGTTGTACGCTTCCTGAATCTTGCGACGACGTTCTGTTTCATTGATTGCGTAACGCATGGAATCTGTCATGACATCTGCGTACATGTATACTTCACCATTCGCATTACGAGCAGCACGTCCTATCGTCTGTATTAAAGAACGATGACTACGTAAGAAACCTTCCTTGTCCGCATCTAAGATACATACCAAGGATACTTCAGGAATATCCAACCTTCACGCAACAAGTTAATACCGACAATCGCATCAACCTTTCCCAAACGCAAATCACGAATGACTTCGGTACGTTCCAAGGTCTTTGTCTCATGGTGTAAATGTGAAATCTTATACCCACGTTCTTTCAGATACGCAGTAAGATCTTCTGCCATACGCACAGTTAATGTAGTAATTAATACACGTTCATTGCGTTTAAGTCTAGCATCCAGTGCTTCACAGATATCATCAATCTGTCCCTTGGTTGGCTTGACTGTAATCTTTGGATCTAGTAATCCGGTCGGACGAATAATCTGTTCTGTTACATGATGATCCACCGCTTCTAATTCAAAGTCACCAGGTGTTGCAGAACAATATACAACCTGATTCATCATCGAAAGGAATTCATCAAATTTCATCGGACGATTTTCTAGTGCTGATGGTAAACGGAAACCATACTCCACTAAGACTTCCTTACGTTGACGATCACCATTGTACATACCTCTTACCTGTGGTAAGGATACATGTGATTCATCCACAAACAACAAGAAATCCTTAGGGAAATAATCAAAGAGATTCCATGGACGCTGTCCTACTTTTCTTCCATCAATATGCATGGAATAGTTTTCAATACCAGAACAGTATCCATTCTCTCTTAGAGCCTCTAGATCAAAGCGAGTACGCTGTTCTAAGCGTTCTGCTTCGAGTGGTTTGCCCTTCTTACGGAAATACTCTAGACGATCTTCTAGTTCTGCTTCAATCGCATCACACGCCCGTAACATCGTCTCCTTTGAGCGAGCATAACCACTCGCCGGGAAGATGTTATAAAACTGGTATGCATTCATGGTTTTTCCTGTTAAAGGGTCAATCTCTGTAATACGTTCAATCTCATCTCCAAACATCTCAATACGAATATTGAATTCATTTGTATAAGATGGTGTTAAATCAATAATATCTCCACGTACACGTATCGTACCTCTTGTTTGGTCAACGTCGTTACGTGAGTATTGTAGTTCAATCAAACGACGCATCAAATCATTACGGTCAATGCTTTCTCCTACACGTATCGTATAGAACATGTTCTTATATTCAACAGGATCACTAGCCGCATAGATACATGCAACAGATGCGACAACGATTGTATCTCTTCTTTCGAGAAGAGAATTCAAAGTAGACTCACGGAACATATCTAATTCTTCATTGATCGCAGCTGTCTTTTCAATATACATATCACTCTTAGGCATATATGCCTCAGGTTGATAATAATCGAAGTTTGATACAAAGAACTCTACACGATTGTGTGGGAACAGCTCTTTAAACTCAGAATATAACTGACCAGCCAATGTCTTATTGTGTGAAAACACCAACGTTGGTCGATTCATCTGTGCAATGATATTCGCCATGGTAAATGTCTTACCAGTACCAGTAGCACCCTCTAGAACCTGTTCCTTCTTACCCGCATGCAAGCCTTCCACAAGCTCCGCTATCGCTTTCGGTTGGTCTCCCGTAGGCTTAAATGGCGATACAAGTTCAAACTTACGATCATCCATTTAAAACTTCCTGTGCTTTCTGTAGTTGAACATCGTGTGTCTTTGTTGTATTCCAATCTAGCACCACAGCGCTATAGAGCGTACTAAATGTTTCTTTATCTAATACACCATCCGCCGCAATACCTTTGTCTGTCTCAAACTGACGTAATGCCTCTTCTGTTTGAGAAGAGAAATAACCGTCGGTACGACCAACGTTATACCCTAGATAATCCAAACATAGTTGGGCGAATTTCACCGGTTCACCAACACTATCATAAGCGTAACGATCCGTATCATTCATCTTTGGTAAGCCGTATACATCACTTCATGTAACTTCACTTCATCGTCTGGCGTAATACCAACACCATTGACCCAAACATCGTTCGGGGAAGTCCATTTTGAAGTTGTATATTTAAGTGCAGAACCATCTTTGAATACACGTGATACCTGTACTGTACCCTTGCCATAGGTCGTTACACCAATTATTGTTACATCCTGATGTTGTTCCTTGAGTGCCATTGTGAGTACTTCCGATGCGCTCGCTGTATTCTTATTTACTAAGATGGCAATTTTCTTAATATTGTCATACATACCATCTGTTGTACGGATTTCTTCCGTCGTACCATCCGCATATACTTGTTTCATCGCAAGTGTATCCTTTGGCAAGAAATATGACGCAATCCCCTGTAGTGCGGTTAGATATCCACCACCGTTATCACGTAAGTCAATCACGATATTTGATACATTCGCATTCTTAAAATCATCTAGATATGTCTTAACTTCATTGGTTGTATTTTCACCAAACTGATAAATCTGTAAGTAACCTGTATTATCACTTAGAATCTCGCCAAATGCAGTCGCACTAACAGCTGCACGAGTAATTGTTATCTCAAGAGGTTGTTCCTGACGGATGAATTCAATCGTTACATCCGTACCACTATCACCCTGTACTAGATTCTTGATTTCTTCTGTTGTCTTACCAGTGAGTGATTCACCATTGACCTTATTCATGATATCTCCAGCTTTTACACCTGCTTTATCCGCCGGCGAATTACGGAAGACACGCTCGATGATATTGATTCCATTAGCCTGTAAGAACTGTACACCAATCCCTACATAATTACGGTTGATAGAATCTGTAAACTGCTTCATCTCATCAGCCGTCATATATTCTGTATGCTTATCAATATCATTAGTTGTAATGCCCTTTAGAGCCTGGTCTGTTAATTTTGTATCAATATTTTCTACTTGATCCGCAAAAAACCAATCATTCTCCATCACCTGTAGAACACCATTGATTTTCTCATCAGAATTCAAAGGAAGATTATTCACCACATTCTTACGAGCAGGCGCAAGTGAAGATAATGGCAGTACTGAGCCAAGTAGCCACCCACCTACTAAGGCAACTACGACAAACGCTACCATAAGGATACGTAGACGTTTTACTTTCTTCTGTTCTTGTTTTAAAGCCACTTCTTCTGGCCACAAATGACGACGGAAAGGAATACTGTATACTTTTTCATCGTTCTGTAATTCTTCTTTATTTTCGTCCATTTTACTGCCTCTATCTTTCTAAAAAGAGTCTCTATTTCAGAAGAGACTCTTAAATGCTATTTTAATAACCAAATACTTCTTCAGGTTGGATACGGCATGGAGCGCCGACGCCTTCACTACAACGTCTTCCATATCGACCGTATCTTCCATTAGCCCAACCTGCACCAAAGCTGACGTCGCCATTCCAGTTCGCAGCGTAGTACGCAAATCCTGACGCATCTCCTAAGTAGAAGATTTCCACGTGACAGTGTGGTCCGGTAGTATTACCAGATGAACCTACCTGTCCAATCACATCACCTGCATTTACAATCGTACCAGTCGCAACTGGCGTATTTAATGTCATGTGGAAGTAATCCACACCATACAAACTACCATTGACTGTTACAAGCAAGATAACTTGGTTACCAGAATAGGAAGCACCACCAAATTGGTAACCACAACTATCACCTAGATAACCAACTGTTGGACAGCCATTAACGCCTCTTAACACGACACCATTGGCAACTGCACGAATTGTCGTACCATAACCAGCCGCAAAGTCATATCCCAAGTGAATACTACCATCTGGATAAGACCAAGTACCAGCACTACGCCAAGCGCCATCAACTGGATAAGTCCAACCATTTGTCGTAGGTATCGCTTCAATTTGAGCAGTGATTCCTGACATCAATGCATTGTTTTGCGCAATATCTGAGTTCTTTGTTTCAATTGAACCACGAAGTGCAGCCGCAGTCTTCTGCGCTGCTTCTTGGGCAATCTGCACATAAGTCTGTAAAGTAATAAGTTCTTTTTGTTGGTCCTGTTTTTCCTTCTTTTGAATCTCCAGTTCATTCTTCGCCACAACAAGCTCTTCTTTTTGTTTGTTTAACGTTGCGATAATCTGAACGAGTTCATTCAAAGTCTTCTTATCGTATTGAGAAATTGTACTCAAACCATTCGCAATACGAATAAAGTCTGTGAAGTTATTCGCACCCATCAAAATATCAATATATTGATTTGTACGCATGGTAGGTTGATTCAATACCATACGTGTCTTTACTTTATCTTGTAGTTTATCTGCAGTCTTTTGATTTTGATCAATCTCAGCCTGCTTGTTATCGATTTCCTTCTGCTTTGCGTCAATTTCAGCTTCTTTCTGTGTAATTTCAGCTTGTTTTGTATCAATCTGAGTCTGATACTCCGAAATCTTCGCTGCATATTTCGAGATATTGGCTTCCATATCAGCCTTTTGAGCCTTCCAAGCCGCAATCTGTTGACTCATCTCTGCATTCTGAGACTCTAGGTAAGCCTTATATGCCTCACATGCACTAGCATCATCTTTGCCATAGTTTGTACAACGATTCAACCAATATTCAGAGTTGGAATAATCTTCATCCGCAATAACAGTACTCGATTGATTTCCAACCATAATTACTGCCATCAATAGGCATAGACATATCTTCGTTAATTTTTTCATCGCTTATCCCTCAAATACTTCGTTACAGAGAGCCAACTTCCGAAAAGACCAACCAAAATACCAACTAATAATAAGATACCCGAAACATAGTACAAGAATGGAAATGCCTTCTCTAAACGGAACATATTAGAGATTAGCACACCAGAAGTCTTTTCGAAGATCACGATGTATCCCCAAATCGTTAGACCAATCGGAATGATTGCGCCGAGAATTCCCGTAATAATACCCTCCCAAAGGAAAGGAGCACGGATAAATCCATTAGTCGCACCTACATGTTTCATGATCGTAATTTCATCCTTACGAGCATAAATGGTAAGTTTGATTGTATTTTGAATTAAGAAGATTGCAAGTAGAGTTAAGGCAGCTACTAAGATGCCACCAAAACGACGAATAGATGACATCGCATCAACCATGTTCAAAGTACTCTGACCACCATAGTTGACACTATCAACACCACTAATCTGGCCAATCTTCTTAGCGATATCTTCAAGATTTGCGCCATTCTTTGTTTCTACGTAGTAGGCGTCATGCATAGGGTTATCTGCCTTAAATGGTTCAAACACCGCTCTTGTACGCTCATCTTCAAAACTATTAATGTAATATTTTAGCTCATCATCTTTCGACGAATACGTTACCTTTCTACACCGTCAATTGCAGAGATTGCCTTCTCAATCTGTTTTAGACTTGATGAAGACTCTGCATCATACGAAACCATTACAGAAATTTCGACAGAAGACTCAACGGAACGAGTAAATTGTTCTAAGTGATAACTTAATACCAAGAACAAACTAATAATCATTAGTGTTACTGTAACCGCAATTGCACTTGAAAGAGACATTGCCCAGTGTCTACCAACACCACGAATACCTTCACGAATTGGTCTAATCATGACGAACATAACCTCCTTCGGAACGGTCAGCCACAATGTGTCCTTGTTCCAAAACAATCGTACGCTTACGATACTTATTTACAAGCGTAATATCATGGGTAACCATCACAACGGTTGTACCATAACGCTGATTGATTTCCTGTAGTAAGTCCATAATCTCATCAGATTTTGCTGGATCCAAGTTACCAGTAGGCTCATCCGCAATCAAAACCTTAGGACGGTTAGCAATCGCACGCGCAATCGCTACACGCTGCTGTTGTCCACCGGATAATTCCTTTGGGAAAGAATTGCCCTTTTCACTTAAGCCCACGACCTTCATCACTTCGATTGTACGCTTGCGAATCTGTGCCTTTTTCATACCGATTACTTCTAAGGCATACGCAATATTTTCAAATACGGTTAAATGTGGCAACAATTTATAATCCTGGAATACAACACCGATATTACGGCGATAGATAGGAATCTGACGTTTAGATAATTCACCAACATCAATACCAACAACTTTTACGTTGCCTTTTGTACACATTTCCTCCGCATCCATCAACTTAATCAAAGTAGATTTACCAGAGCCAGTTGGACCAATAACGTAAACAAATTCACCCTGATCAACTGATAAATTTATATCATACAGTGCATTCGTACCATTTTTATATCGTTTGTAAACATGGTTGCATTGAATCATAAGGGTACCTCCTTACTTGTGAAATCCTGCCCAATAATTTTATCACATTCTGTTAAATATTGGATGAAGCGTAGGTGAAACCTTCACCATGCATATCAGACGCATCATTTGTAATCACAAATGCTTTTGGATCAATTCGATTAATTAATGAAATTAAACTTGCATATTGACGTGTTGATACGACAACCAATACGACATTCTTAGTTTCACTGTTGAATCCACCACGACCATCTAAAATCGTAACACCACGATTGAGTTCCTGATAGATTCCATCTCTTAACTCTTCCCAATGACTGGAAATAATATGTACAGACTTGGCATTAGCACCTTGTCCAGCACTCAGCACCTTTCCAATCGCAAAGCCAGACGCAAACACGGACACAAGACCAAGTAATGCAGAATTAATGCCATACGCCGCAATCCCTAATCCAACCGTTAAAGTATCAATAATAATAACCAAAACTGAAATTTGTACACCTGTAAACTTATGTAAAATCAAGGCCGGTATATCCATACCACCTGTACTCGACCCCGCTCTCATCACAATACCAATACCAGTACCGCCAAGGAGCCCTGCATATAAAGCAGCCAAAATCGGATCAACAGTGATTGGATTTGGAACCTTAATCAACAAGTTGTTAAATACTGGATAGGCAAGTGAAGACAACATCGTTGTTAAGGCAAATTCCTTACCAAGGATAACTGCTCCTAAAATTAGGAAGCCAATCACCGCTGAGTTCGCAAATAAGGTCTTATCTATATGGAAGAATGGCTCAAAGGCAACCGCAAGACCAGCGACACCACCGGAAAGAATCTTGTACGGTAAAATAAAAAATTCTACTGACATAGACAATAAAAACGTTCCGGCTAAAACCATCAAAAAATTGATTACACTTTTCTTATTCATGGAAGGTATTATATCATAGGTACTACGATATGGAGAATGACTAATGAAAGATAACCGTATAAAAAACATCATCCTTTGGACTATCGTCATTGCGTATACACTTTGGATATTTCATAACTCAGCACAAACCGGAAAAGTCTCCGCAAATCTGAGCCAAACACTAAGCTATCGAATCTATGATTCCTTACAATTCCTACATTTCATGCCATTCCAACTATTCCACACACTCATTCGTAAATTCGCTCACTTTAGTGAATACGCCCTACTTGGCATCTTGGTATCTACAATCAGTTCACATACCATTCAAGAGCGCAAACAAAAGATAGTCATTATCTTATGGATGGTATTAACACCGATAATCGATGAAGGCATTCAATCCTTTACACCTGGAAGATCTGCCGAATTACGCGACTGTTTCATCGACATGTGTGGATATAGTTTCGGATTTCTAATCACATATCTCATAAAAAAGTGGAAAACCAAATAAGTTCTCCACTATTCTTTATTGTGTTAAACCTGCAACCTTACCCTCTGTAATTTTGATAATATCATCAGGCGCAATTTCAATCTGTGTACCGACTTTACCGCCTGAGACAAGAATCGTATCAAACAATACGATTGTTTCATCATAAACTGTCACAAATAATTTCTTCATCCCAATTGGTGAACATCCACCATGGACATAACCAGTTGTCTTTAACAGTTCCTTCTGTGGTAACATCGCCACACTCTTTACACCAACCGCACGTGCACAAGACTTTAAATCTAACTTCTCTTTTACTGGAATCACAAATACATAATGATTGCCATCATCACCTTTTGTAACTAGTGTCTTAAAAACTTGTTCTGGATCTTCTCCACACTTTTGTGCAACCGATACGCCATCTATCAAATCATCACTTACATCATAGGTATGTTCCTGATACGTAATTCCTTCTGTATCCAAAATACGCATCACATTTGTCTTTACTTCTTTTTTTGCCATATTGTTTTCCTCACTACTATTTTACACCAATTTATTAATCACTGCAGATACGTTCCATCCATATCAAATTTACGTTACAATAAACTGCGAGGTATAAACATGATCAATCGTTTTTCTAGAACACAACGCGTCATCGGAAGAGACGCACTACATAAAATCCAACAAGCCCACGTGATTGTATTCGGTGTTGGTGGTGTTGGTGGATACGCCATCGAAGCTTTAGCACGTAGTGGGATTGGTAAAATCGACATCGTTGACCACGATACGGTTTCACTTACCAATATCAACCGACAACTCATCGCAACTGACGCAACTATCGACCAATACAAAGTAGATGTAATGAAAGAGCGCATCCACACAATCAGTCCAGACACGGTTGTGACTGCTCTACCTATCTTCTATTTACCGGAAACTAAAGACCAATTTGATTTTAGCCAATACGACTATATTATCGATGCCATTGACAACGTTACTGCTAAAATTGATTTAATTGTAACCGCTAAGAGTTTAGGTGTTCCTATCATCTCTGCAATGGGCTGTGGTAATCGCTTCGATCCAACAAAAGTTCGTGTAATGGATATCTACGACACAAAAAATGATCCACTCGCAAAAGTCATGCGCCATGAGTTACGCGTACGTAACATCAAAGACTTACAAGTATGTTGTTCGATAGAGGCTCCAATCAAACCAATTGAATATCCTGATGAGGAACAAGAAAAAGCAGTGAAATGGAGTATTCCAGGTTCCACTGCCTTCGTTCCACCTGTGGCAGGTATTACATTAGCTGCTGAAGTTGTTCGACAGATTACAAATTTTGACCCAAACAATCGCAAATAACGAAAGTTACTTGTTTTTTAATGCAAGATTGTACCAAGAATACGGTTAACCGTCTTACCGTCTGTTTGACCCTTATACTTATCAAGAATCTCCCTCATTACAGGACCTTGATTACGCTTGAGAGGTTCTAAGCCCTTTTCTTGTAAGATTCCTTCGATAATCTGATGAATCTCTTCTTCTGTTAACTGCTTTGGTAAATAGGAAGAAAGTAATGCCAACTTCTTTTGTGCCTCTTCCTTTAAATCTTCACGATTTTCAGGAATACTCTCAATCGTTTCATTTGTCTGCTTGATTTCACGTTGAATATACGCTAGTTCATCATTCTTCTCTAACGTATGGCCAGCTTCTTTCTCCGCAAGTGCAATTGCGGAAATCACAAGACTCAATACACCCTTTGTAAGGGTATCATGTTCCTTCATTGCCTTCATATTATCTTTTCTTAATTGTAATAATAGTTCGCCCATTATGAATACCTCCTGGTACTATTATAAACTTTCTAGCGAAAAAGTATGTGCCTTCTTCATCTATATACTCTAAAATATGCTAAAATCACTACAAAGTAGGTGAATATTATGCAAAAAAACTTTATCTTTATTTCCCCTAATTTTCCTAAGACATATTATCAATTCCCACTCGCTTGGAAACAATTAGGTGGCCGCTCTCTCGCAATCAGTGACGCAAATTATAACTCTTAAGCGATGTACAAAAATCAGCGTTTGATGATTACTATCAAGTAAATTCTCTAGAGAACTATGATGAGGTATATCGTGCTGTCGCATGGTTTGCCCATCGTTATGGCAAAATTGATTGGTTAGAGTCCAATAATGAATATTGGTTATTTCAAGACGCGAAACTTCGTCAGGATTTTAATATTACCACTGGTGATAAAGCAGATGATGTTGTTCACTATAAGCTAAAATCAGAAATGAAAGCATACTATCACAAGGCAAATGTACCAACTGCACGCTATCATATCGTATCCACTTTAGAAGCTGGTAAAGAATTTATCTCTGAAGTAGGTTATCCAGTTGTTGTAAAACCTAACAATGGTGTAGGTTCTAGCGCTACTTGGAAGATTCGTAATGATAGCGAACTTGAAGACTTCTATAAAATTCAATTACCACATGAATATATCATGGAAGAATATGTTCCAGGATACATCCTGTCATTCGATGGTATTGTAGATGAAAACAACAAAATCATTTATCGTACATGCCACGTATTCCCAAACCCAGTCATGGAAATTGTAAATGGAAAGACAGATTGTATCTTCTGGAATGAAATTGATATACCAAAAGACCTTAACCAGATGGGTGAACGACTCATCCATGCCTTTAACCTTCGTTCACGTTTCTTCCATACAGAGTATTTCCGTATGACAGAAGATAAAGAAGGACTTGGTAAGAAAGGTGATTTAATCGGTCTTGAAGTAAATATGCGTCCACCAGGTGGATACATGACAGATATGATCAATTACTCGCAAGATATCAACATCTACATGATTTACGCAAAGATGTGCATGCATGTACAGAATATGGTATCGCCACATCCTATCTATCACTGTGTACACGTCGGTTTACGTGATGGTAGTCATTACGCACACTCTGGCCTTGAAGTCTTCCAACGCTTTGGCGCAAATATCGTCATGCATGAAAGAATGCCACAGGTGTTAGATGCGGCAATGGGTAATGAATTCTACGTTGCCCGCTTTAAAACGATGAAGGAACTCCATGAGTTTGTTGATTTGTGACGGAAAAGGAAGTGAAGCCACATGCAGATAAACTATCACAAGAGTTATAGTAATTATTTAAATCGTGATATGGAATTTAAGGTTTTTGGTCATGCTGGCATTGTGCTACTTGCCTTCCCATCCCAAGATGGAAGATTCTATGACTACGAAAACCGTAACCTAATCCAATCCATTTCCAATCAAATTGATCAAGGAAAAGTCATGGTACTATGTTGTGACTCCATCGATGGAGAATCTTGGTCTGCAGAGTGGAAAAACATCAATGATCGCATTAGTGCTCACGAAGCGTATTTTAATTATATTTACCAAGAACTATTACCACTATTCCGCGACTTATATCCAAATCAAAGAGATAATAAAGTTTATACGATGGGATGCTCACTAGGTGCTTATCACGCATTAAACATCTTGTTCCGTATGCCAGACTTATTTGCGGGATGTATCTGCTTATCTGGTGTATATAGTACTTACCCATTCTTTGGCTCCTACAGCAACGAAATCATCTACCAAAATTCCCCAAATGACTTTATCAACGGTATGCACTATGATCATCCATATGTTGAAAAATACCGCCAGAAACGGATTTATATCTGTTGTGGACAGGGTGCTTGGGAACACCCAATGTTAGAGGATACTCGTCGCTTAGAAGAACTACTCAAATATAAGAATATCCCTGCGCATGTTGAGTACTGGGGATTTGACGTTAGCCACGATTGGCCATGGTGGGAAAAGCAATTTCCATACTATGTAAACCAGTTAATTAACACACAATCAACGAATTAATCATTTTATGCTTTTCATCGTCTTACTATTCTGCTATTATTATCTAGCACGCGGATATGGCGGAACTGGCAGACGCGCTAGATTTAGGATCTAGTTCCTTCGGAGTGCAGGTTCGATTCCTGTTATCCGCACCATTGAAAAGGACTTCAATATCATATTGGAGTCCTTTTTCTACTTATTTGAATACTTTTTCTAATCCATCTACATACTTTTTAAAATTGATTCCATTGACTTCCTCAATGTGTTTGATATCTAAACTATTAAATTCTGAATGAAATGCACCACAGATAGCAGTGGATATAGAACCAATCGTATCACTATCCCCAGCAATATTAGCTGATAATTGAGCAGACTTCATAGGATTCCCTTTACTTAAGATAATCATCGCAAGTACAGCCGGAATTGTTTCAATAGTCTCAAAGCCAACACCATACACTGTCTCAAGTTTTTCAAAGACCTCTTTCTCAGATAAAGTCTTAATATCTTGTCGAATTAAATCAAGTCTCTTTGATAGCGATGCTGAAGGAAGTTGGTTTCCATGTTTCATGCCCTCTTCAATTGCAAGTTTCGCTAGTGACCAAATTTCTTCTTCATCATATTCATGTCGCAACGCATAACTAGATAGAGTTGCGATAGCGCTCGCACCTGCAATCGCAATACTTGTATTGTGCGTTGGAAGACATAGTTTACAAACATCATCTACTAAGCCTTTGATGTCATGATAATCATGCAGAATTCCAAGTGGGCTAGCTTTCATAGCAGAACCATTCGTGGTTCCATACTTTCCAGACTCTACATAACTTTTACCAGCACGTAATAAATCCAAAGCCTTTGAAGTAGATGGTCCAATTTGACTTGCATTCTTTTCTGGATTTTCATCTGCCCATCGTAATAATTTACGAAGGTATAATTCCGTATCAAATTTCTCATCTTCAATGATTGCATCACATACCAGCAAGGTATTCACAGTATCATCTGTCACTTCACCTGCTTTAAATTCCCGCTTGAAGAAATCATTCTTTGAAGATGGTAATAATGCATGGATACCATCAGGGAATGTTTCATCCAATATTGTACGGCACATCATTTCAGATGGCATACCCATCGCGTCACCATAAGCACACCCAAAAATCAACCCAAATATTTTATCTCTTTGGGAAAAGCACATTTATTTCACTTCCTTTGTTTCTTGAAATGTAACAAATGTAAGAGTAAATGTTACTAACATTGCGGCGATACATGCAATAATTGCCCAAACTAGTCCACCAATACCTGAAACATTTGGATTAATAAATGACATAACACCAGTTACACCCATACTAATCGCATACATTGGAGAATTTGATAAAGCCAAGATTAAACCACCTACTAATCCACCAATCATACAGAACCCAAAACGTTTCTTAACTGGTAATGTAACACCATAAATCGAAGGCTCAATAATGCAGAAACATGCACTCAAGAATGCAGGTAAAGCTATATTCTTTGTCTTAATGTCTTTACTCTTTAAGAATACTGCAAGCAAGCTGCCATATGCGCGAAACTTGCAGGAAAGATTGAAGCTACAATGAGTGTATTTCCTAATGAACCATATTCCATAATTCCCAAAGTAATTAATGGCCAATGTAAACCAAAAATTACCAATGGTTGATAAATTAATGTAATTACTGCAAACGCTAAAATCTTTGATGTTGAAATCAAACTATTTAATCCAGCTTGTAATAAGTTCTGGATAATCATTGAGATTGGGCCTACTAATAATACGCCAACGATTCCTGCAAATAGAATTGTAAAGAAAGGAACCATAAACTGTCTTGTTACGCGCGGTAGCACTTGTTTTAAAGTCTTCTCAATCTTAGAAGCCAAGAAGTTTACCATCATAATAGGAATAACCGTTGATGTATACCCTGTTGCAGGGAAAATAATTGGAATTCCTAAGAATGTTTTAAACACAGGCATTTCTATAGGTGTACCTGCAAATAGTGTAAACAATGGATCACCTGCATTAATCGACTGAGCCATGCCTGGAAAAATCATAAATGCACCCAGGATCATACCGATAAATGGATCCATACCAAATGCAGTTGCACTTGTATACCCTAAAATAACTGGGAAGAATGTTAAACATGCATTACCTAAGTTAGATAATAGAATGTTTGTACCATCACCACTTGTGATAACCCCTGTTGATAATAGAATTGAATTAACACCTGCAATAATTCCACAAGCACACAAAACACCTAATGATGGAACTACAATTTTTGTGATTAATGCCGCAAATCGATTTAATACATTTTTATCTTTTGTCTCTTCTTGTGGGGTTTCCTCTACCACATGTACAAACTTAATAAACTCTTCGTAAACATCTCCAACCTGCGTGCCAATAATGACTTGTAACTTTCCTTCCGCAATCTGAGTAGAAATAATACCTGGATGATTATCTAGATTTGTGCGATTCGCTTTTGAAGTATCTTTTAACTTCAGCCGCAATCGTGTCATGCAATGCGTAGCAGACTCAACGTTCTCCTTTCCTCCTACATTTTCCAAAATAAACTGTGCTAATTTTTGATTCTCATTCATATTGATCCCCCTTTCATGAAATTGATCTTTGAATATGAATTATTAGATATGTTAATTCCTCATTGCCAATTTCCACTTCATATTTTGCATGAATAAATTGTTTGATGTTTATTGCACATAAGTATGCGTCTTTATATGCTTCCTTCAACATATTTAACAGTGCTTCATTCTTATCATCACTTCCAAATTGATGATGTGTAACAATGTTCCTTGCAAAATACTTTAAGTGACTAATTAGTCTAAAATATACCAATGACTTTTCATCAATCTCCACGTTGAAATAATTCGATATGATTTTTAAGATTTCATCAATAATGATAGTAATCTTCCTAACATTTGCAGTACCTATTCCATTTTTCAGTTTCAGAATTGATGATATGCATTGCAATAAAACCAGCCTCATCAATCGGTAGTTCTACCCCTGTTTCTTCATTTATAATTTGGATGCCTTGTACCCCAAGTTCATATTCATCCGGATAAAAATGCGATATTTCATTTAATAAATCATTACGCACAGAAACTCCATCCGCATAATTCTTTAAAGCATAATGTACATGATCACACAAAGAAACATATAACATATCACTGAATTTCTTTGTCAAAGATAAACGTATATTTTGAATAATTCTATCCACAATATTGATTTCACTTAGCGGCAAAGACACCAATACTTTCTGCAGATTAAGATTTAAATCATTAGAAGATAAAAAGAATCGTTTCTCAACTAATGCACTATTAATGGAATCTCCCGCTTTACGCTGAAAACAAATCCCTTTTCCAATCACAATTACTTCGTTACCGTTATCATCAATGACAGCAGTATTATTGTTCAGAATCTTCTTGATTTTCATAATCCCTCTCAACGAAAAAACTCGTCTCAAAAAATATACAAATCGTATAATTTAATGAAAACGAGTTAAGCTCAATCATGATAACTTCCTCATTGATATTTCTACTAAAATATTACTCAAAGAATACTGTAAAGTCAATGAGACTTACATCATGCATGCAAATTAAGTAAGTTTTAAAAGAGTACGAGGTATTCCTCTTACTCATAAAGATAATTTGTACCATCTGTCTTGATAGTAATCTTATCACCAACATTTACAGTAATCATTTTAATTACATCAGCGTACTTTGCTTTATAAATATTTTGATCTGTATCAATGATATAAAGATATGTATTACCACCAATATCAATCTTTTCAAGTTTCGCTACCGTAATTTCCTTCTCTTTATAGGCAGAAGTATCTACAGTATCATTCTCCTCTTGATTTGCTTGTTCCGTACTGATTTCACCCTTCAGTAGTCTGCGATACTGTTCGATTGCGTCCTTTTGGTTGTATGCTGTCACAACCATGTTATACTGCTCAACATTGACACAAGCATACATCTTCACCAAACCATTATCATCCTTTAATACCATGATATATGTCGGTGTACCATCTACATTGATTAATGAAGGGAAAGATGCGTGATATCCCTTCTCTTGTACTTCACCTTCAGCTGAATGCATACCACTTCCTTCATCTGCACCAGAAGCTAGGATAAACTTTGTCTCGGATGTACGTTCATTTGCCATAATGAATCCGATATTACTTGAGTCCCCATTTACAGAGGTTACACCCGTATAAATCCAAATATCTCCATCTTTTGCGATATATCCATAGTCTGTACGATAACTCTTATCACCATCTTCATTCTTAATTTCTACGGTTGTAGTCTGTCTACAATCAATCTGACCAAAGATACTATTCAAGAATCCACGGTGCAATTTAGCAGAGTCGTTATACTGATCTACGATAAGATTTCCCGGGTAAATAATATCTGCCCAACGAGGAACATCTTTCACATCAAGCTTTGTCATTGTGCCATCAATTGGATTAACTAAGATAGCACCTGTAATCTTCTTACCACCAAAAAGAGAAATACTATTTGTATAAGTAGAAGCGATATACCAAGGATTACCTTCTTCATCAATTTCAAAATGAAGATTTGTAAACATTGTTGTTGGATATGTAAAACGAATATGTCTTTCTAAATTCTCGTTGAAATAAGCACTAGGTACATACTTCATCTTGCTTGTCATCGCAACATATTCCGCATCCATTGTGACTGGATTTACTTTTACATAACCAGGTATACCATTTTCATGGTTTCCAAACCACTTAAAGAATCCATCATATTGTAAAGGTGCTACCTTGATTGGACTATTCTGATAGTCAATCTGCATATACTCACCAACATTAAACTGTGAAACAACATCACTTAAGGAACCAATCTTACGATCACCAAGTTTCTCAGCACTTGCGGTATCCATTAAGGCAATAGAACTTGTTCCACTAACAGATGGAATATCTTCTGTACTACCTTCATCTACTTTTAAGATGGATGAATATTCCTTCGCATGAAATAAACGCATACTTGTAATACTACCTAGCACCATGCATACAAAAAGAATACATTCTACAAGCGCAATCCTCTTTAGGTTCTCCTTTTCTTTGCGAACAGAGAATACTAGTGCCTGTACGATAAGGTACACTGCACCAACTCCTAATAGAAATGCCCAGAATTGAATACTCTTTAGATTAATTGCTGGCAAGAAAAAGTAGAAGCCAACACACACGATAACAAGTGTAATAACAATTCCAATCACATAACTCATTACAGTATTATTCTTTAAATTTCTTGATGAAACTGTGGGTTCTTCTGTACGTTCATTATTTCATCCCCCTTATTTTATACATGCATTATATCTCGTAACATTCATTTCTCATTTTTCGAATATTACGAAAAACTGCTCTAATTTTAGCGATTATTACAAAATACTAGTTTTTATCAACGTAGTGCTCAATCCAAAGCTGTAAAGAATGAATTGTTTCCTCCATTTGTTTCAGTTGATCTTGAATAATTTTAAAATCGCGGATTTCCTTATCATCAATTTTCCCATCCACTGTCATTTCAATTAATCTTACTTTCTTTTCATCTAAAGACTGCAAAGTCGCAAGCATCTCCAATACAATCTGAGATAAGTTCTTCTCTTTGACAACCTTCATTCCGCGCTTGATTCCAACTGGGCATTCCGTTGCACAGAATGTACTACATAACTCTTTATCCTTATAGATTTCCGCAAGCTTCACAACTTCTTCAGGATGAATTTCGAGCTTACCAGTTTCAATCTTCTCTAGACGACTCTCATTGAAAAAACCATCTGATAAATCAGCCACTTTATTTCGTGTTAGTTTCAGCTTCATACGAGCTTCTTGAAACATACTTTTCTCTTTATTTTCCATAATGACTACCCTCGTGAATCTAATCTCTTATATAGATGATATCATACTAATACTCAAACAAATTTATTGTTATTCGCCATCTTAAAATGTATTACTGTATTTTCTGATTTATACAGTGTCTTGAAAATAAACAAAACAGTTTTACAATTAACTTATATAAGTAACTTCAGAAATCATCCCCAGCTGTACATTTTTTTGTACATATCTACAAACTATAATACAAATATCAAAACCAATATCACATACATTTCATTTTGAATGAGGGACCAATCATATGAAGACTGATCGAGCAATTACAATCTGTTTACTACATGTTCTACGTGAGTACTCTGATGAAAATCACATTCTATCCATGCAGGAAATCCGACAAAAAATGCAGCTACTCTATCACATTCAACCTGATAGAAGAACCATTTACTCTTCAATCGCATTGTTATTAGATCTTGGATATGACATTTCAACATTTGAGGATAACAAGATTGGCTATTATCTTCAAAGTCGAGAATTCGAGCAATCAGAAATTCTACTATTAATAGATGCAGTCTATGCATTTCCTTTTATCTCCAATAAACAGACTTCCGATTTTATCTCAAAGCTTCAAAACCAACTCAGCATGCATCAAAGAAAGAAATATACACACTTAAAAGTAGTACGTTCGAGTAGAAAATCCGATAATCGACAAGTCTTCTTAAATATCGAAGTACTTGATGAAGCAATCCAAGATAAGAAACAAGTATCATTTTCGTATCTAAAATACGACATTAATAAAACTTTAAAAAAACGTAGAGATAAGCCCTACATTGTTAGTCCATATGGCATGGTGTATATGAACGAACATTACTATCTAATATGTAATCTGTCAGGAAAACTAAATACCAGTCTTTATCGTATTGATCACATGAAAGATGTTGTGATTCAATCTTCATCGTGGGATAAAGAATACGAAAGAAAAGAGGATGCCATGGATGCAGTCTATGCATTCTCCGGTAAACCCGAATCTATAACAATGCGATGTGACAACATCATCCTAGATGATGTAATCGACCGCTTCGGAACAAATATCTTCATCAGAAAAACCTCTGACACAGAATTTGAATTTACAGTTCACGCACCACCTCGCGGTATTAAATTCTGGGCATTACAATACTTACAGTATGCAGAAGTATTATCACCAATATGGTTAAAAGACCAAATCACATCCAGTATCCTTCAGAATAAATACATCACAAGTAACACACAATAAAAGTCAAAATGGAGGAACATACTATGACTGACAGCACTAAAAAATCCAACAACCTATTCAACTTCGCAACATCAGAACTTTCCCAAGATGCCTTTTTCTGCTGGAGTCTTAATTGGCTAGCTGTAAAGGAAGACACAGATGATCCATATTATAAATATGGAAAAGCTATGCTTGATTTATTTCTCGGTGAGAATAAAAAAGATATATATAAAGAGGTGAAAGTATTAAAGCAATTCAACAGAATTGATGTACTCGTACTATTTAAGGATAATCAAGATAATCAATATGCACTCATTATCGAGGATAAAACAAACACATCGGAGCATAATGAGCAAATTGAAAAACTATAAGAATCAACTAAACGATGCATTATCCAAAGATGAAAATATTGGATATAAAAATCTACCAGGAAATCAGATTTATACTGCATATGTAAAAACAGGAATTATGTATACTGATGACAAGTACAAAAAAATGATGGTTCTACCGTCATTATCGATATCAAGAAATTGAATGGTGTAATATCAAACTTTCAAGATTTATGTAAAAACGTTATTCTCACTGACTACTATAACTATCTAAATTCAGAAATAGCACGTCGTGATAACACAGAGAAATCATTTAACAAAAATCAAATTGAAACTAGTCTTTTAGATAGCTATGGCCAATTATACTTTTTTTAAATAGTATATTTGGAGAACCAGAGCAGTTTTCTATAGGAAACACCCATACAAATTCTACCAATATCGAAAAAAAGTCTATATAAATAATATATATACCGGAACCAGTCGAGGTAGCAGATGGACTCAATATTGCTTTTTGGGGGCACAGATTTCCAAATCCTATTCTCGATTCTGGCGTGAATGAATTCCATTATCTTTTCTGGAGAGTTGATTGTGCTAATCATAAGATTTCAGGAAGACCATCCGAAAAAAATGCATAGCTCTAAAAATACTACGACAAAAAAATATAAAAAAACGAAAAAAAGTTAGAAATTTATAGCGAACCTATCCAAAAAAAAATATAGACAAGTACAGTCAAGAAATGTGAAAGTATATCAAGAATTAATTAATTATGCCACAAATAATATAAAATCAAAATATGAAGACCTCGTGTTTGTGCCAGAAGAAAATAAACGGAGCAAAAAAATGATGTTAAAGAAAAAAATTACTACTTTTTAATTCCACTTGTAGAATTGCAAAAGCTCGATTTAAAAGCAGCGTAAGAAAGATATGAATGACATCCAATCATCCCTTATTAATTTTTTTGTAAGGAGAAGATTGAAAATAATGAATCTCTAAAATAACATTTAAATATTATTACAACCCCTATACAGATTTATGTACAGGGGGTTTTTTTATGATTAGGGTACCATTGGAGGTACTAGTTATGAGGCCAAAATATAAAACTGTTAGTGTAACTAAAGATTATCAGATACGTATACAAAGAGAAAACTTTACATCTATCGATGAATTAAATGATTTGTACTGCCGTGAGAATATTAAAGATTTTGCTATTATATATCACAACGATCAATCACTCACACTAATTAGTGCATATGTTGTATGTCCATATTGTGGATATTTACATCCAATTCGGTGTATCTATAATCCGAATCAATCACAAGTAAATCTAATATGTGATTGGTCTAATCAAGAATTAACCGTTATAGTCTCAAACGAAGAAGAAACAGAAACAACATTTCAATCGTTAGGGATACATCATTTCACTTGTCCTTACTGCTATAAAGTATCAAATGATATGCATCAGAGTTCCACTACTACTATTAAACAAGAGAAATATAAGTTAACAATCAAACACGAAATTAACATTCTACATGTCAAAAAACATCTATCTTATCTAACCGGTTTAAATTGTGCATTAAATATTCCCATGTATGAACAAGTTGAATTCAATATTCGTAACGGGCATTCATGCATACGCTATATTGGAAAAGATGAAACTCCATTGTATATACTCGACATAACAAATAAACCTACCACTCTATCAAATTGTTTTTCTAAAAAGAATGGTTTACTGAATTCGATATCATAAAACAAACAATAAAAAGAATGCATGCAAAATATTACAAAAACAACCTTGCCTGTAGATTTATCAAACAGTTTAGAAAAACTATGTATTTTTTTCTCCCGGTTTGTAGGATTTGATGCATCATTTTATATGGCTATGCCATATCATAAAACTACATATATATTCCATGAACATTTCACAAATCTGAAAAAGATTACATAACCAAAAAGACTGCGTTAGAGTATCTTATGTCTCTTCCATTTTCAAAAAAATAAATCGATAAGAAAACTTATCTTCCGAAACCAAGGTTTACTGTTTTATTTACCCGAATGTTTATCTTTATACAACGTTATTAATGATGTAAATGTATTTTGCAATACCCTTGGTAGTAAATATATATTTGATATCTTGATGTTGTTTCATCTTCACCCTAATACACACATCTTCTTTCGAGACTGTTGTAAGGTAAAAGGTGCTTCTGTACTTTCACATAAATTTTCTTCAACCAACTTTAACTGGTACGATTTTCAAAATTACGTTATTAATTACTGTTCACTAAATCATATCGAACAAAAGTCTGAACAAAAGAAATGGAAGAAAGGTTTTTACTTCTTTAACGACATGATTTCAACCCCATATTCACTTCCCTTGACACATCGATTATCTAGTAATGTAAATGGTGCTATTCGAGGCTATGAATTTATCGCATTAAACAACACTGCCGAGTGTTATCATGCTGGAGAAGCCCTACATAACTGCTTACAAAGTTGGGGTGATTGTGATAGTGGTGTCGTTGTAATAAAACATCATAGAAAGTTTATTGCATCAATCGAAGTATTTAATCATACGATTGTTCAAGCTCGATCTATCGGCAATCAGCGTATAAGTAAATATGATGGATTAAAAGAAGTAATCATAGACTGGTCCAAATCAAATAATATCAAGTGTCCATTTGATAAAGATGAATAAAGGCATTATCACAATATCGATAATGCCTCTTTATTATTTAGTTGCTAAAAGATAATACTGATGGGCAAATCCATGTGCTCCGATTTCGGATAATGCATGGATACCTGTTCCCTAGTTTGAGTCTACCAATCACTAACATAGGTACTTCGTAGGATTTACTGAGTTGTCCTATCACATTCATCTCCATAAAATGGAAATATTCATGGCTAAGGATGAGGTTGATTGCATCATTCATAGATAACTGATTCTCTTCTGCCCACTTTGCAATAGACTTTAGATAGAGGTTAATTTGATTGGTTCCGGATACATAATCACTAAAGTATCTTTGGTTACCAACAACGTAGTCGGTATCTTTATCATTTAACTGTAGTCCTGATTCAGCACAAATCATGCGGAAGTCATAGCTACCGTTAAATCTTGCGAATACTTCCTTTGCGGTGTCCTCACCCTTTTCCCACGCCTCATCTACAATACGCTCCTTATCTTCTTCCTTGATCTTGTTATAACAATAATCATAAGTGAGTTCTTGATATGCAAGATCTTTGGTTGGGAAAGGATATGTAAATCCTGGCATATTAGCCATCAACTCTCTTTGTCGCAATCACGATCAGTTTTGTGTCTGCAGCGATACCGCTTAATTCAACACCACCGATTGACTTTATCTGTTCTGCATTTTGTAAACCAGATAGGTCGATAACACGCTTTCCTAATACGATATATAGGTTTGGTAGGTTTGCGCCACCATCGTTATATTCTGTTAGTTCTTCAATCATCCAATCCACATCTGCTTGCCAGCTTGCAGCTGAAGATTGACGTGACCATGCATTCTTCTTTTGAAGACGAATAACACCTTCATCATCAATTAAACGTAGTGGTTTTGTTGTTTTCTTAACAAGACCAAAGAGCTTCTTTTCTGTGATAGTTGCTTGTACTGCATACATACTGCCATTTTCTGCAGATATTTCTAATGTTGATTTATCAACATTTAAGTTATGTGCAACTGCATTGAGTAACTCTTCTTTTGTTAGTTGTTTCTTAAGACGATCTTTACTACGTAATTCTGTGGCACCTACCGCAATTGCACGAATGATATTACGTTGTGTATCTACTTCAACAGATACTTCAACTGTATCTGGTGATGCGCCGTTCTGAATTGCCTTGAGTTCTGCTTCACGACGTACACTGATGATATCTTCTTCAGTTGGATTGGATACGGAACGTTCTACCATATCACGAACCATCGCTAATGCGACACCAATTGTTGAGATAACTGGTGCATTCTTTGCAATCTTGAACTGATGGTTCATTGTTTCTGCTAGATGTGGCACAACACTAGCTGCACCTCCTCCACCTCCAACGAATAATGTTGTACGTGGATCCATCTGATAGTCATGCATTAAGTCCTTGACTACCTTACCATTCTTTTCTGCTGCGTATGCCATTACCTTCTTCGCAGTTTCCTCTACAGATAAGCCCATGTTATCTGCGAGTGGTTGCCATGCTTTACGTGCAGCTTCTACATTGCCATATGCATAGTCTTCTGGATGTACATAACCTGCAATATTTGCGGCACCTGCCATTGTTAAGGATACCTTTGTACCATTACTACATTCAATGTATGCATACTCAGGGTCACCATTCATTGGTTGGATTGTCTTTAATACAGGATCAACGATTAAACTTGGATCTGTATATACTTCATATTCAAGGTTTGCGATATGGGCAGATCTTGGTCCGATATTAATAGCCTTACCATCTTTAATTTCAACCATCGATCCACCACCGATACCTACGGTACGTACATCAAGAGAATTTAAATATGTCTTATGTCCACCAACTTCAGCGTACTTAATCATAACCTTACCGTCTTTTACGCATGAAATATCAGTTGATGTGCCACCGACTTCAAAGAAGATACCATCTGTTAATTTTTCATACATCAAAGCACCCGCAACACCCGCTGCTGGTCCAGATAGGATTGTTAGGATAGGACGATTTCTTACTTCCTCAACCGTCATAACACCACCATCACACCGCATAACCATGAGTGGATTCTTAATGTTTGCCTTCTTGATTGATTCATCTGTCATTGTGGCAGCTTCTAACATCTTAGGCATGATACTAGCGTTTACAACTGCTGTACGTGTTCTAATCTTTAAGCCATATAACTTGGAGATATCGTTTGTGGCAGTTGATGGAATATTCTGTTCTGTACAATGCTTAATCACCAAGTTTTCATTTGTTGGATCATCCACTGAGAACGCCTCAGCTGCTACGATACTCTTACATCCCTTTTCTTGTAGGGATTTGATTGCTGCGATAATTGATTCATCAATCTTTGATGAATCTGATGTATCTACAAACTCATTTTCAGAGTAGAGATACTTTCCTTTTGCTAATTCGATGTTATCAATTGCTGTATCACTCTTTGATTTTGCACCTTGTAAACCTTTACCAAGTGTTACAACACCTACCTTAACAACATCACCTTCTAGTAAGGCATTCGTTGCCTGTGTAGTACCATGGGCAATAAATACAACATCATCTGGTTTGATATTATATTCTTCCATGATTTTATGTAATACTTGAACGATACCTGCGGCTACACCCTCTGGTGCAAAGTGTGTTGTAGGAATCTTAACAGTTCCAATCAACTCATATGTTTCATTGTTAATCGCAACTGCATCTGTAAATGTTCCACCTACGTCAATACCAATACGAACTTTCATATACCCTCCTCATATGACTATCTAAAATCAACACAAGTTAAACTTGTACTCATTTTAAATAACTGAGGGTACTTAAAAAATAAGCACCCTTCAGTTTTATTTAATTGAAAAATAATACGGCTGATAATACTACACCAAATACTGCGATTACCCATAGGTAAGGTAGTAATTTACGTGTAATGCTGTTGACATCTACTTCACAGAAGTTTGCTGTCCAAACATTCTGTGTATTTGTTGGGTCACCACAACCCTGGATACGTTCTGCAGATAAGAATGCACCCATAACTGCTAGTGGAGATAATGTTCCTAAACCAATAATTAACGCTGCGATACCAGAACCTAAACCGAATAAGTTCATTGGTCCACGGTAAAGTGCTAATGGCGCAAGTAGTGAGAAGAATAGGATGTACGCAATCTTAGACTTAGGTGTTACAGCTAATAAGAATGGATTGAGAACTTCTTTTACCATTGGGTGTGTAACAGCTAAGTAAAGAATACCGATACCTACCATTAAGATCACTGCTGGACCAGCATCTGTGATACCGTCATAGCATGTCTTGTAAGTGTGTTCATTGCTTTTGCAAAAGATGTTGATGTGAAGATTAACGCCCATGCAATACCAACCATGAATGCAGGACATACTGGAACCTTAAGACCTGCAACAAGAACGATTGGGATTAATGGTGTAAACATTGCTAGTCCACCTCTAACACCAGTTAGTTGTGTTGTCTTAGCCTCTTGCTTAGCTGGAGCTGAGAATGCAAACTTGATACCGTTCTTCTTGAATTCAACGAAGATCAAGATTAGCGTAGCTACTGCTGTAGCAACCATGAGGTACATCTCAAAGTTACGAATCTGATCGATTTCAAGTGAGAAGATACCTGCAAACATCTTCCAGTTTGCGATGTTGAATGTTAAACCTGTTGTGAATGACATTAAGAAGATTGATGCAGCTGATAAAGCAGGAACACCGATAGAGATCAAGATTGGTAATACGATAGAACCAACCATGATGATGGAACCAAGTCCACTTAATGTTGTGAAGAGTAATGCTACCGCAACACAGAGAATCAGTGTTACAACTAATGGCTTATCGCCACCTAATTCGGCGGATTTCTTAATGATATTTTCTGTAATACCTGTCTTGTTCATTAATTGACCTAACCATGAACCGAAAATAACCGCCATGATAGCTGCGCCCATACGAACAGTTCCAGCTTCTAGAACTGCCTGCAACCATCCGATTGCCACACCATCAGCGTTAACACCAATTGCTGGAACACCAGCAATCAAGCAGATTACAACTGCCATTAAAGGTAACGCTAGTAATGTAGGAATCTTTTTTGTCATCATCAATGCTGCGATGATAACGAAGGCTAAAATAATTAAAATACCTTGAAGCATATTCAAATTCCCCTTTCCTATATGAACACGACTGTTGTCGTTAGTTCCTAAACAAATAACAATTCATTTCGTACTTTCTCAGCCATAAGTGGTGATAAAGTATCCGTATTTTCTGTGTGGACCTGTATCAGTTCCACATGTTTATTTTGGAGTTTGAGTTTTTGATAGAACTGAAAGTCCGTACCCATCATGAAGATTTTTTCGATATCAAACATCGTACATAACGTATTCAGTAACTGATTCACTTCCTTTGTGCCTGTGTTTTCTGATAGAAGTTCCTTACAGAACTCAGAGCGTAGTGGAACTTTTTGTCCATCGATCGTAATCGTTGTAAATACTTTCTCACCAATCATCACATGTGCACAGTTTACTTTCTCATGTAGTGTTTCTTCATTGAATGCATTTGTGATTGTGAAACTACTGCATGTTTCTTCACTGATTGGAATATGTAACTGGCTACTGAGTGCACCTTGTAAACTGATAGTCGCAGAGGCGTATCCCGTATCGTAAATCGTATTTAAATCACTAGGCTGTACATCATCATGCAGCAACAAACCAATCCCACGTATATTTGGTCTGCATGTATCTTTACAGTTTCTACCAACAATTCAAACAAGTCATTACCCGTTACTCTTTGTTTCGTAATGCATGTCGAGACAAGCGTTTCTAGACACATATCGAATAAGCAGAAGAATACTGAACGTCTACTGATTTCAAATACTGCAACACTTCCAAAATCTGCAGCGATAGATAAGTCTTTACGGCTCCTACCCTTTTCAACTATCTGTGTGCCAGTTTCTACAATGATTCCTTTACCTAGTAAATCTCCAACAATTGAACTCACAGTACTTGGTGATAAACCCGTTTCCTGTGCAAGCTCAATACGTGAGATACTCCTTGCTTGCATGATCTGTTGCATGATTAAATTGGTATTCTGATTTTTAATATCTTTTAACCCTGTTTTTCCCATGCAAGCTCCTTTAATTCGGACTCCGAAATAAATCGTACTTCTAAAATACACCTAACTTTTAAGAAATGCAATAGGATTTTGTAAACGCTTTCTTCTTTTGCATAAAAAAGTACTCTACCGATAGAGTACTTGATTTTGATTAACGATATTCACCCAGCTTTTCTGCGATATCTTTGCCATTTAGTGCATTCAGTGGAGTGTCTGTTTGATTTGCTAGAATTGTTGCCATACCTGCAGCTTCACCCATATCAATGCAGGTTGGAATAATTCTGACACTTGCCTGCATCAAGAACGTTGTAGAGATACATCTACCTGCCACAACGAGGTTTTCCACTTCATTGGTAACCATTGCACGATATGGAATTTCATAGTAATCGCCTGGTTGATAGGAAATCTGGTGTACCAAACTCTTATTTGCGGAATGGACATCGATATACCAGTCACCACGGGCTACTGCATCTTCGTATCTTGCTTGTCTTGGGTAATCTTCCTCATGCATCAAAAGTTTACCAACAATCTGCCATGATTCGCGTACACCTAACATATTCGCTACCTGCACCAAATAACAATTTTCAAATCCAGGCATCATTTCCTTCAAGAAACGAACTAGACGACGGATGCACTGGTGACCATATACGATAGCAGCAGATCTTTCTAACGCATGCGTATTGTTCTTTAAATTCACTAAGTGTGGACAGTTAAACGACATGACGCCTGTCTTATCAGGGATTGTAAAGTTTTGGAAATAGTGTAAATCCTGTGGAATGAGAATACCCGCTTCTACACCCTTACGGAATAGCGGTTCCATCGCAAAGTTCTTGCCAGCTACCATCGCTGATTCAAACTGGTCGCCTTTAATACGATGAATACTGTAAGTATCATTCAGCGAGAAAACATATTCACGATATTTCTCAATATCAATACCGCCCACTTCAAAACGCAACGAAGTAATCTGATTATTACCCTCTTCATCGCCACACAATACTTCTACACCAGATAAGCGTGATAACACCGCATCACCACTAGCATCCACAAACTGTCTTCCGCCAATCGCAACTAAGCCTTCTATCGTATTGGCGATAACATATTTAATCTTTTGATCTTCTAAAATCACATCACAGACAGACGCATCATAAAGTAACTCACCACCATAACTTGTATAAAGATTTCCCACGCATCTGCCATCGCTTCAGCTGAGAACCATCTTTGTGCAGTTCCGTATTGGTCACGTGTTTCGCCATACTTCTTCATCTCATTTTCAAGATCGTAGAAATTCTGGTGATGATTTGTAAACGAACGCATCATCGGTGTCACAAGTGCGTTTGTGGCACTACCACCAAGGCGAATCGCCTTATCAATGATTAAAGTTGAAAAGCCATTCTTAGCTGAAGTATAGCCTGCAGAACTACCAGCACTACCTCCACCGACAATGACAGTATCATAGGTCTTTAAAACCTTTATCTCTCTTGTGCCATATTGAATTTTTGTTTGCATAATTTTCCATCCTTGTATTTGTTTTTAGTTATGCCCCAAAAAGAACAGATTGTCAAATACTCTTTGAAGTGTATACAATGAAATTAATAGGAGTAAAAACATATGAACGAAAAAAATAAACAAATTTTAGACGCAATCAAGGGACAATTGATTGTCTCTTGCCAAGCATTACCTAGCGAACCATTACACAGTAGTTACATCATGTCCAGAATGGCTTATGCGGCATATTTAGGGGGTTCTAAAGGAATTCGCGCTAATAGTGTCGAAGATATTCTAGAGATTAAAAAGACGGTAGATTTACCAGTCATCGGTATTATCAAGATTGATTATGACGATGCACCAGATGTATACATTACACCAACGATGAAAGAAGTTGATGCGTTAGTAGAAATCGGCGTTGAAGTCATCGCAATGGATGCCACAAAGCGTACACGTCCTGGCCAATTAGATCTAGATACTTTCTTCAAGGCAGTACGTGAAAAATATCCTGACCAGTTATTCATGGCAGATTGTTCCAACATAGAAGAAGGCATGCATGCGGCCGAAATCGGCTTTGACCTAATCGGTACAACAATGGCTGGCTATACAGAATACACAAAGGGATGCAGTCTACCTCCATACAGAATGATTAAGACACTTGTAGAAGAATGTGGTAAGCCTGTAATTGCAGAAGGAAATATCTCTACCCCAGAACAATGTCGCCATGCGATGGATATTGGTGTACATGCAGTTGTGGTTGGTTCCGCAATCACTAGACCACTCGAAATTACTAAAAAGTTCAAGGCGGCACTCGATGCGTAAAATCATTACTCTAGACATCGGCGGCACAAACATCAAAGTTGGTATTTTCGAAGATGAACTACTTGTCCAAGAAGCAGAAATACCAACATTAGCCAAACAAGGCGCAAAAGATGTCATTAACCGCTGTATTGCATTTATCAAACAATACATGCCATGTGATGGTATCGGTATCAGTACCTGCGGACAAGTCAATAACGATGATGGCTCTATCCACTATGCAAATGAAAACATGCCAGGTTATACAGGCATGCAAGTAAAGAAGATATTCGAAGAGGAATTCAACGTTAAAGTCACAGTTGAAAATGATGTATACGCCGCTGCTCGTGGTGAAAACCAATACGGTGCAGGCAAAGGCTACAAAGACTTTATCTGTCTAACTTATGGTACCGGTATTGGTGGAGGCGTATATCTAAATGGTCAACCTTACTACGGTGCAGGGAAATCTGCAGGTGTTATGCTAGGTGGAATGATATTGCAATCATCAACAGTTAACAAACCATGGGATGGCAGCTACGAATCACTAGCATCTACAACCGCGCTCATCCAAAATGCACAGAAAGTTAATCCATGCATTACAAATGGAAGAGTCCTATTTGAGTACTTCAACGAGCCTGAAATCAAAGCAGTTTTAGATGTATGGATTGAGCAGATTGCGATTGGCCTATGTTCTTTAACACACGTATATAACGTACCTCTATTCATTCTTGGTGGTGGTATTCTTGAACAAGAATATGTATTTAACAATATTAAAAAAGCATATCAAAAATATATTATTCCAGGTTTTGATGGTGTACAAATCCATCAAGCAAAGCTTGGTAATAAAGCTGGTATCTATGGTGCACTTGCATTAAATATCAGTAGATAAACACAACAAAAGGAGTAATAATTCACTCCTTTTTATGTTTATTCAGCGTGTGTTAGATTACGCTCTTGCGCATCGTAATATACAGGGTTTACTAAACGGATATAACATTCATCACCCACAGCCAATACTTGATGGTGTGGTGCTTGAATCTTTAATTCCTGTGTGCCTAAACCTACATAGTATTCTGTATATTCAGATAAGATAATACGCTTTGTAATCTTTGTCTTGATGCCAGACTCATGATTGATTTCAATCTCACTTGGTCTTGTCGCAAGCTTTACAGCCTTATCCATGTGTTGAATTGTACATGGTAATGGTTGTGTTGTATCACCTTCAGCATATACCTTACCATCTCTATATTCAACCTTTGTAAAATTAGATTCGCCTAAGAAATTATGTACGAATAAATTTACTGGCTTGTTATAGAGTTCTTGTGGAGTACCGATTTGGATAATTTCACCCTTGTTCATAACAAGTAGACGATCAGATAACGCTAAGCTTCTGATTGGTCATGTGTTACGAATACGATTGTAAAGTTGTATTCCTTCTGTAGACGCTTGATTTCAAAACGCATACTCTCTCTTAACTTTGGATCAAGGTTAGATAAAGGTTCATCTAATAATAAGATTCCTGGGTTAACAACAATAGAACGTGCTAACGCAATTCTCTGCTGTTCACCACCGGATAAATCAGATGGGAATACCTTTGCTTGGTCTAATAAGTTTGTCTGCTTAAGTGCAAGATTTACACGTTCTTCAATCTCTGCCTTTGGACGCTTTTGAACCTGTAATGGGAAGGCAACGTTATCAAATACGTTTAAGTGTGGCCATACTGCGAATGCCTGGAACACCATTCCTAAGTTACGGTGTTCAGGTGGAACGTATAAGTTCTTCGCCTTGTTAGATACAACCTTACCCTCTAAACGAATTTCACCTTCACTTAAATCTTCAAAACCTGCAAGCATACGTAAAGTTGTTGTCTTACCACACCCAGAAGGACCTAAGAATGAGAAACATTCGCCCTTCTTGATTGTTAGGTTGAAGTTGTTTACTGCTGTGACTGTACCTAAAGTTTTAGTCGTATAATCTTTTCTAACATTAATTAATTCAATCTGATTCATATTTATACGCCCTTTCTTTCTTTAGTAATAAAGTTAATAATCCAGTTCACAACAACGATCAATAAGATTGTTAGAGTTGCAAGTGCCGAAGCCTGTGTAATATATCCATCACTACGTAACATGTAGATAGCAACACCCAATGTTCTTGTATATGGTCCATACAAGAGTGAACTTGTTGTTAATTCACGCATTGCTGGTAAGAAGATCAGGAAGAAACCTGATAACATCGCAGGACGAATGAGTGGAAGTGTAATATCCTTGAGGGATTCTGTATGAGAAGCACCGCAAGAACGTGAAGCCTCTTCCAAGGATGGGTGTACCTGTCTTAAGGCAGCGGAAGCTGCGTTCATTGAGAACGACAAGTAACGTGCGATATATGCAATGAAGATAATCCATAGCGTGTTATATAGGTTGATATTTAAAATCTTACCAGACCATGCAAGAATGACACCGATTGCAAGTACTGTACCTGGTAAAGAGTATGGAAGTGTAGCTAAGAATTCCAAAGCACCCTTTCCCTTTGGCTTGATCTTGATGATTACATACGCAATCATTACACCGAGTAACATTGCAAAGATACCTGAGCTTACCGCTAGGATCAAGGAGTTGGAAACACCATCACGAACCATCTTGTTGTTGAATAAGATATTCGTGTAGTTGCTGAAGTCGAAGTTACTTGGAACAAGTGGTAGACCATAAGACTTCAATAGACCAACTAAGAAGATCATTCCTAATGGTACAACAACGATGATAACTAATGTCACGATAGAGATAATCAAGAGAGGAATCTTAGCGGAACGTAATTTAATTACGGTTGGACGCATACTCTTACCCTTGATGATGTCATAGCTTCCAGACTTCAAGATAGCCTTCTGTAATACAAGCGCTACAGATACAACAACAACTAATAAGATCGATAGAATTGTCGCTTCACGAATACCCTGGAAGTCACCAGCCGCACGGTTAATGAGCTGGAAGATACGTGTTGGTAATGTGTAGATGTTCTGTGAGAATCCTAAGATAGAAGGGACACCGAAGTGTGATAATGATGAAATCATAATCAAGAGTGCACCAGATGAAATTGCAGGCTTAACAAGTGGCAATGTAATCTTGCGAATAACATAGCCCTGTGAAGCACCAGCAATACGTGCAGATTCTTCAAGTGTTGGGTCCATTCTTTCTAACGCACTTACTACCTGCATGAATACAAATGGGAAGTAGTAAGAAACTTCAACGAAGATAATTCCCCAGATAGAGTTGATATTAATAGGCGCCTTTGTTAAGTGGAAGGTAGTCATTAACCAGTTGTTTAAATATCCACCTCTTCCTGATAACAATAAGTCCCAAGCCATGGCCCCAAAGAATGGAGGGAACATGTATGGAATACTAAACAATGCACGCATGAATCCCTTCATCGGAATATCACTACGTCCAAGTAACCATGCATAGAACAAGCCCATGATAGTACCGAAAATTGTTACCCAGAATGCAATGGTAATTGTATTCCACATCGCACCGATATTTTTCTTTATTCAATAGAACTTTGAAGAAACTATCTAATGCTAGTTTTCCATCCACGAATAAAGCATTCACGATAATGGAGGCAACCGGAACGATCGCAATAATCGCAAGAATGATAAAAGCTTGCGATAATCATAATTTTATCTAAAGAAAACTTACGACCGTCTAGCGCAGCTAAATCATTATTTAATGTTTTACGCTTAAACATTATGCCTCCTCCTTTTTCATAATAGAACTTACGAACAAACTTCAAGCCAACTTCTTGGCCTTCCTTTGCCTTGCCGTACTTCATTACATCTAAAGCAGATTGTTGAAGACGGATTTGCTTTATCACCCTAATTGAATAAAGTAGTTTGTAATATTTCCTAGGAAAGTTTCTGTAACTACCTTACCCTTAATAGGACTTTCGTTATCAAATACTGCATCCATTGGTCTAAATGCTAATTGATATGCCTTTGTTGGGTTTTTCCAATACAGACTTATCATCTAGCTTCACTAAGCCATTCTGTGTATTGATGTATACGCCATCTTCTTTCGCTACAACATCTACGAAGTTAGAAATCCCTACAAATTCAAAGATATAACGATCCTTAGGCTTCATAACGATATCGTAGTCATTACCTAACTGACGGATATTACCCTGTTGGTCCATGATTGCCAGACGATCACATAACTCTAAAGAAGCTTCTTGGTCATGAGAGATATAAACGATTGTTGTTCCAATTGTCTTTTGAATCTCACGAATTTCCTTCAACATCTCTTGACGTAGTTTCAAGTCTAAGTTAGTAATCGGCTCGTCTAAAACAATTAATTCTTTTGATGATACAAGTGCACGAGCAATCGCAACACGCTGCTGTTGTCCACCAGACAACTGTGAAGGTAAGTGGTTTGCATAAGTTTCCATCTGTACCTGCTTGAGCGCATTCATTGCGATTTCCTGCATTTGTTTCTTATCCATTCTCTTCTTCTTTAATGGATACTTTACGTTTTCCAATACTGTTAAATGTGGCCATACCGCATAGTCTTGGAATACAACACCAATATTTCTTCTTTCTGGTGGGATATTAATTCTCTTTTTAGCGTCGAAGACACAAGTTTCTCCAATAAAAATGGACCCTGTTTCAGGCTTGATAAAACCACAGAGAAGTCTAATCAATGTAGTTTTACCGCACCCGGAGGGTCCAATTACACCCATAATTTCGCCATCATTTACTTCTAATGATAGGTTTTGGATAATCTTTTTGTCTCCATAGCTAAAAGATACATCATTAAATTGTACTTTTGCCATGGTTTTCTCCTAGTTGTTTATTTGAAAATCTTGTCGAACTTCTCTAAGATTTCTGCACTCTGTTCAGCGATTGCCTTGTCATCCGCAACCATTGCACGAGCGATAATTTCATCTAATGATAGTGTGCCTTCCTTCTTAACATCTCCACGGATTGGCATTGTGTCATTCTTCGCAAGAATTTCTTGTCCTTCCTTAGAAAGGATGTAGTCATATAAAGCCTTACCACCTTCTGGGTTTGGTGAGTCTTTGAGTAATGCAATTGGACTAGATACAGCGATTAAGTCTTTTTCTGGATATGTGAAACGAATTGTAGAACCCTTATCTGCTAGAGATTGTGTAACGTAGTCAACACCAATAGCTACCTTATAAGCAGCTGCAGCTACCTTTGTATGTGTAGAAGTTGTACCTGATTCTAATTCAGCTCCGTGTTCCTTTAACTTCTCGAAGAATTCAACACCATATTCTGGGTTATTCATCAAGCTAGCTACTAAGTAGAATGTTGTTCCGGATTCACCTGGGTCTGTCATAACGATCTGGCCCTGGAAGTCATCCTTTAATAAGTCTTTCCAAGTCTTTGGAACTTCGTTTTCTGGAACTGTATTTGTATTTGTTGTTAAGCCCATAACTACAAGACGCGCGCCTGTGTAGAAGTGTTCTGGATCTTTGAACTTTTCATCGATGTTAGCAGCTTCTGGAGATTCATAAGCTTCTAAGATACCCTGTTCCTTAAATGTTACATAGTTGGATGGGTCACCAATCCATACTAAGTCAGTAGCGATTTGACCAGACTGCTTTTCTGTCGCAATCTTTGTCGCAACCTTAGATGTGCCAGCTGCGTAATAGTCTAAAGAATACTCTGGGTGAGCAGCTTCAAATCCCTCTTTTAAAGCTTCTAATTGTTGTTCCTTTAATGAGGAGTACAGCATAACCTTTGACTTTCCACCTGAGTTTGTATTTTCAGTTGCTGTCGTGGAAGTTGTTGCAGGTTTATTTGTGCATCCAATTAACATTGCGGATGCCGCAAGTAGTAAGAAAAATTTTTTCATGATTTCTTTCCTCCTGAGTTCACTTACTAACCATATTGTAGGAATACTCAAACATATTTAAAACTTAAAAATTATGATATTATGTGAATATCAAATATTTAAATATCAAGAAAAGTGCCTATTTATGAATGAATCCACAAAACTACAAAAATAGTATCGATAGATTACGCAAGCGATTAATTCTCATTGTCGCGTTATTTTTTTATCTTTGTCAGTCTACTTTTTACTCAAAAAAATATTAACGATTCTAGAAAAAAAGAGTCTGATTGATTATCACTTAAGTACTCAAGAAAGCTTTAAAAATCTGATGGCACACTCATTGGATACAGTTCGTTATGCCGCTTATAATACCTTCTATTCAAGTGAAGCTATCAGTCTACGTAATGCTACCGATATCTCTCCTACCCAAGCCGCAAAGTACCTACGTACCCTCCATGCGCTAGATAGTACGAATCCATTTATTCATTCGATTTATCTTTTAAATAAATCATCCAACACGGTATATACAACCAATGCAGGTTCATCTTCATTTGACCAATTTGATGATCAATCTGCGTTTTCCCCAAACAACCATTTATTAAAGTTGCGTCAACTACCAAATCAAGTTTGGGTCTATACATTACAATTCACCGGTATTCGCGATACAGATGTATCCATGGTCGTCAATATTGATACATATCTCTTTAACCGTTCCTTATTTCGAGATACCGATGCGACAGAATTCATCTATGTCCCAGAACAGGATACCTATTTTAGTTCTACAGGAAATGCGTATCTTCCAATTGAAACCCTAAATTTTACATCAGATAATGATAGTCACTTTAAGACTATCGATGATGATGTATACTTCTACTCATATCAACCAGACTATGATCTCTATATCGCAAAACAGGTAAAATCAAACAGTATCATCAACCGTTTCTCTTCCTATGTACCTTTATTCTTAGAGATTATTGTGATCAACTTTATCTTGATTGTGATACTAGGTTACTTTATTAATAAGTACTACTACACACCGCTCTATGAAATTATGGATAAGTTTGAGCTGAAATCTTCTTCCAAAAGCTCTGTTAATAACGCAGTTACACTTTGGATTCACGACCAACAACACAAGATGGAAGAAGCGACTCATAAAGCCAAACAAGATTATCTGACCAAGTTACTCTTAAACCAGAAACTTCCTCTGTTAAGAAACTCCCTCGACTTTGATACAACGAAAGATATTTATATCTGTATTCTAGATAGTTTGTCGAACAATCATATTCTCACTCTATTCGGTGAGAAGAAAGAAGTACATTCCATTAATAACCTCTACACAGTTATCACAAATGAGGTAGATGTTGAGGCACTATCAAAATACGCAAAAACGCATCACATCAAAGTATTCCTAGGCGATGCTAAACCACTATCAAAAGTTTATACTTCATATCAAAAATTATCACAACTATATTTCCTACGTATTCTCGATTCCACGAAGTTCTTCTATCGTGAATCAGATATGCCACACTTCATGACAAACTTCTCTACGATTCAAGAAACCGAACAACGTTTACTCTATACAGTTGAACACGGACGTGAGGAAGAAATTACCGCAACATTCCAAGAGTGGTTTAATCTAATGAAATCCTTACATTATAATTCCCTACAATTCTTCTATACAAAGTTATATTCTGGATTACGTGACCGCATCCGTACTATCTCTTCGATTCCAAGTTTACCAACGTATCAGTTTGAAAATAAATTGAGTACAACCACGGACATCCAAGAGATTAATCAGTATATTCTACATCTCATGCATGCATATAGTCAGTATCTTACAGATATGAAAGAAGAGAAGATACTCGATCTAATCTCTAATGCAAAGAATTATATCGACCAACACTTATGTGATACTGATTTAACTGCAGATAGCGTCGCATTATCAATGGATTATAACGCAACGTACTTAAATCGCATTTTCAAATCACAGTATGCAATGTCGATGAAAGAATACATCAATGTCAGTCGTGTCGAACTCGCAAAGAAACTCCTCGTTGAAACAGATTTATCTACGTTAGAAATCTCATCAAAACTAGGCATTGAAAACTCTAACTACTTCTATACGTTCTTCAAGAAACATACAGGTAGCACACCAAATCAATATCGTATAGACAACAAAGCATAAGAGTAAATGTTCTTATGCTTTTTCTTTGTCGTATTAACATATTCATTGTGTCATTTTACAACAATCATCTATTTTTCTTTTTCATTTTTTTATTGTAAAATGATACCGAGCTATGAAAACAAAAAAACTTGATAACTTAAGTCAAGAAGAAATTTCTAATCTTTAGTGATTTCTTCTTTTTCATTTTGCGCATTATTAAAACAAGAGAAATTATATCTCCCATTTTGCCAGATTGGGTTTATACTGTTGTTAAGAATGATATAGAGTACCATTCTTACATAGGCTATAGATTATGACCAGTAATTTATGAGCACTAGCAGTATAGGCAGCTTTAGACGACAATGGGCATTGGGTCTGCTGTCTTTTCTTTTTGGTAAATTCATACAGTGGATCTTCTTTGCGCAATCGATAATTACATTGTGCACCAAGATATAAAAGACATCGTAAATGCTTATTGCCTTTCTTTGATATCTTGAGATGCAGTCCATCGATATCTCCGGATTGTTGTATCTTTGGATTCAAGCCTGCATATGCCACGATGGCCGCTCTATTATCAAATCGGCTTACATCTCCAAGCTCCGCTATGATACGAGCTGCTAAATTCTCTCCGATTCCAACAATACTAACAACTGAAGCGAAATAAGGACATGTTCGTGCTATCTCTATCATTTCCTTCAATAGCGAATCGCATTTTTTCTTCTGTTCCTGCACATTCTCAATCAAGTTTGGCAACTTTAGTACTTCTATATCATTGATCTCACATCCTGAATAGCACTCTTTTGCCTTCTCGTAGATCTTATGTACGATTCTTTCCGTATATCCTTTTAAATGACCTGTACGATGCCCTACATTCTTAACGATGGTATCCTCTCTATGACTCAAAAGTAATGATGGATGAGGATATCTTTTTAATATCTCCATTGGGATTGGATCATACAGATTTTGATTCCCTTTAAAGGTCTTATCAATCCTTGGATATATGATATCCAGCATGGATCTCAAACTCACTTTGCGCTTCCGAAGATGAACCAACTCACTTTCATATATACGGCTCAATTGGTAGAGTCTTTTGTACTCTTGTGGTTGTGCTTGATATTGTCTTAGTTCCTTCTCACAATAGTATGCTTTGGCGATATGCGCACAGTCTAATGCGTCTGTCTTATTACTATGTAGGTCGGTCTTACGATAGGTCGCAGATAATAATGGAGAAATGATGTAGTACCTTATCTTGTGGTCTTCAAGATATTTTTGTAGTGGTCGATGATAGACACCTGTAGCCTCAAAGATAACTGGTATATCTTCTCGTTCTGTCTTAGCTTCAAGGTCTTTGATAGTTTGTCCCAACTTCTGGAAACCATCGATCGTAGCTGAAAGCTGTTTTGGTTTTCGCATTGGATGTCCATTCTCGATGAAGGGCTGGTAATGACAGGAACCCTTTGATACATCCACTGTAATGATTGGTCCTTCCATGATGTGATACTCCTTTCTTTCTGATATGCATAATGTCTTGGTAAACTTCCCCATCCCCACATCCGACTATTTTTCTGGTTTATATACGACATATCTAACTGTTTCCTGGATTATCATCTTGATTAAGCAGCCTAAGATTATAGGAGGGAAGCAGAACGCTTTTTTGAACGGACTCAATGATATCACTGGTCTAAAAAAGAGTACGTTCTCACTTTACCCAGACCAATTCCCATACATGCCTGTACGAGAAAGGCCAGAAACATTCTAGTGTTCCTGACCTCTATATCATATTCTTCTTCTGAAGTTTTTTCTCTATGATCAGGACTAGATTATTCCTGATTTCATAATAGAAAAAGAAGGGGGCTCATTTATGGAACTAAACTATAGAAAATGTGCAGAGGAAATCTTTGCGACACTTGGTGGTAAAGAAAATATTATCAGTGCTGCACACTGTGCTACACGCTTACGTCTCGTCATTGCGGACAACAGTAAAGTTGACGTAAAGACACTAGAAAACGTACAGGGTGTTCAAGGGGTATTTAATTCTAGTGGACAATTACAGATTATTATCGGTACCGGTACTGTAAATAAGGTTTACGATGAATTTATTGCGATCAGCGGAGTGACTGGTGGCAGTAAAGAAGATGTAAAAGCTGCGGCAGCTTCTCAGATGCCATGGTGGAAACAATTAATCAAAACACTCGGTGATGTATTCGTACCTATCCTACCAGCTATCGTAGCTGCAGGTTTAATGATGGGTCTTATAGAGGCATTAGGTAAGGCATTTCCTTCCTTTGCGTCTACGGACTGGTATGCATTCTTAGACATGGCTTCTAATACATCCTTTGCTTTCTTACCAGTACTTGTTGCGGTATCTGCAGCACATGTATTTGGTGGAAATATCTTCTTAGGTGCAGTTATTGGACTGATGATGGTTCACCCTGCACTTACAAATGGTTGGAATGCCGCAAATGGATATGATGTTTGGTATCTATTTGGCAGGGAATTAACATCTTTGGCTATACACTTGGACAAGTCAATCAGTTAGGTTACCAAGGACATGTTATCCCAGTTGTTATCGCAGTATGGGTTATGAGTAAGATTGAAATCAAGTTACACAAGATTGTACCTGAGATGATTGACTTATTTGTAACACCACTTACAACTGTTATCGTAACTGCTTTAGCTACATTCATGGTCATCGGTCCAATTTTCGCAACACTTGAAAGTTGGGTATTATCCGTCGCAACAGTGTTAGTTGCTAACCCATTCGGCGCTCTAGCAATGGGTGCTCTGTACCCAATCACAGTTGTTATGGGACTACACCACATGTATAACACAATTGAGTTAGGTATGCTCAGTACTGGTGCATTAAACACATGGATGCCTATCGCTTCTGCCGCAAACTTTGCACAATTTGGTGCCTGCTTAGCAGTAGGTCTAAAGACAAAGAACGCAAAGCGTAAGACAGTTGCTATCCCATCCGCACTCTCTGCTTCCTTAGGTATCACAGAACCGGCAATCTTCGGCGTCAACCTACGCTTGATGAAGCCATTTGTATTCGCAGCAGTTGGTGGTTCAATCGGTGCCTTAGTTGGAGCTATCTTCCACATTGGCGCAACAGCCAACGGTGTAACTGGTATTCCAGGTTACCTTATCGCATCAAACCCACTCACATATACAATCCTACTATTAGTAGCAGGCGGAACATCCTTTGTACTTACATTCTTATTCTGGAAAGAAGATGATGGTGTGGAACCAGAAACAACCACAACATCTACTCCTTCTCCAGTAGCACCACAAGCCGAACCAATTATCACAACAGAAAAAGGCACTGTCCTTTCCCCAGTAAAAGGAAAAGTTATTCCTGCAAGTGAAATTCCTGATCCAGTCTTTGCAGGTGAAGCAATGGGTCAATCCGTTGGTATTGTTCCAACAGAAGGAACAGTATATGCGCCATTCGATGGAACAGTCATGATGCTATTCCCTACAAAACATGCAATTGGATTACAATCCAAAGACGGTTTAGAAGTACTCATTCACGTAGGTGTTGATACAGTACAGATGAATGGCGATGGTTTCGAAGCATTTGTAAAACAAGATGATGTCATCCACGCAGGTGATAAACTCATTACATTCGACCGTGCTAAAATCAAGGACGCAAATCATCCAGATACAGTCATCGTTGTATTAACAAATAGCGCAAACTTCGAAAAAATTGATAAAAGCCGCATAAATACTTAAAATATTATTTTTGAAAAGATATAGTAATTATTTTTCATAAAACTATATCTTTTTTTCATATTTTTTACATTTTATATATAAAACTTTTAAAAAGAATTTGGTATGATAAGGACATTATTAAAAGGGGTATAACTTATGGAACGTGAAAAACTCTCATCACGCCTCGGCTTCATCTTACTATCCGCAGGTTGTGCAATCGGCTTAGGCAACGTATGGAGATTTCCGTACATCGTTGGACAATACGGTGGTGCAGCCTTTGTACTAATCTATATTGCATGTCTATTATTACTAGGACTACCCATTATTATCATGGAATACGCCGTCGGTAGAGCTAGCCAAAAAAGTATCGCTCTTGCCTTTAATGAATTAGAGCCAAAAGGAACTAAGTGGCATATCTACAAATGGTTTGGCATGGGTGGTAATTACTTACTTGCAATGTATTACACAACGATAACAGGTTGGTTATTACTTTACTTCTTCAAAACACTACGTGGTGACTTCAATGGTTTAGACGCAACTGCAGTTGGTGAACAATTCGGTAGTCTGATGAACCAACCACTCACAATGTTTATCTTCATGGCAATTACAGTCATACTCTGTTTTGGCATCTGCTCTATGGGACTACAAAACGGAGTAGAAAAAATCACTTCTAAGATGATGGTTGCCCTACTCATCCTGATGGTAGCACTAGGAATCAACTCCATCTTCTTAAAAGGAGGACAAGCAGGACTAGAGTTCTACCTCAAACCAAACCTAGCAGCCATTCAAGAAGTTGGTATTGGTAAAGTTATCTTCGCAGCACTAGGACAATCCTTCTTTACACTCAGTATCGGTATTGGCGCAATGACGATTTTCGGCAGTTATATCGATAAAAAACACGCACTCACTGGTGAAGCACTACATGTACTAGGACTCGATACACTTGTGGCAATCATGGCAGGCTTCATTATCTTCCCAGCATGTTTCGCATTTGGTGTAGAACCATCACAAGGACCAAAACTTATATTTGTAACATTACCAAATATATTTAACCACATGTTCTTGGGACAATTATGGGGATCACTATTCTTCCTCTTCATGGCATTTGCGGCACTCTCTACTGTTATTGCTATCTTCCAAAATATGATTGGATTTAGTTCGGATCTAACAAAGGTATCCGTAAAGAAGTCAGCACTCATCAATGCGGTCGTTATTATCGTACTATCACTACCATGTATATTAGGATTTAATGTATTGCAAAACATTACACCGTTAGGTGCAGGCACAAATATTATGGACTTAGAAGACTTTATCGTTAGTAATAACCTACTACCAATTGGATCTTTGATTTTCCTATTATTCTGTACCAGCAAATACGGTTGGGGCTTCAAGAACTTTATTCAAGAAGCCAACGAAGGAAAAGGAATCAAGTTTCCTGCATGGACACGTCTATATATCTCCTATATCATTCCGCTTATCGTCCTATGGATCTTCATCCAAGGTTATATCAGCACATTTATTAAGTAAAAAAATTAGCGTAGAATCGAAAGATTCTGCGCTAATTCTTTATTGTTTTACAAATTTTAAGATATCTTCGTACTTGTATACACGTAAGTAACATAGAGCACATACCACAATTACAAGTGTGATAATACCACCTACAATACTATGGATGATTCCTAACACAACACGATAAGCTACCATCGCAAGCACTGTGTAAATCAAACCATTTGTAATCTTTTGTCCACCAGTTGCTTGGTATAAGTACCATAGACCACCAATCACGATTACTAAACATGCAATATTTAAGATTAATCTAATAATCGCTAACCAACCTAGTGGTGTACATAATATAAGTGCTCTAAGGATTGCGGCAGCTACCAACATATTAATTCCAACACGATATTTATCCATATCATTCCCTCTATCTTTCTGTTTCTTTAAACGATTCATGTACTTCTTTCGCAACTTCTCGCCCGTCTTTAATTGCGGTTGCGATAGATTGAGGACCTAAATATGCATCCCCTGTTATTAGTACATTTCCTATTGTACTCTGATGTTGACCAGAAGTCAAATTAAGATTTTTATCGAGCATACTGAAGTCTACTTTCTGTCCAATCGCTGCCACAACCAAATCACATGGAATGATATGTTCACTACCTTCTACTTCATGGGTTGATCTTCTTCCACTTTCATCTGGTTCACCAAGCTCCATTGTGATAACCTTTACACCAGTTACTTTACCAGTTTCATCACGCAATACTTCTTTAATATTCTCTAGGAAATGAAAGGTTACTCCTTCATTGCGTGCATCTTTGATTTCTCCCTTGTGCGCTGGCATCTCCGCTTCGCTACGACGATAGATAATCTTTACATCATCCATGATACGCACAAGACTTCTTGAGCAATCCATCGCAACGTTACCACCACCCCACACAACGGCGTGTTTGTAATTTTCCTTATAGAAATCATGCATGTGCTTAATGTTTAAATCATGCAGTAAGGTTAACCCTGCAATACAGCCACCCTTCGCTTCTAAACCAAACATATTTTCTACCTGGGCACCGATTGCGACTACAATACGGTCAAACTTCTTTTGTAAGTCACTAAATGGAATATCTTTTCCAATTGTTGTTTGGAAATGAAATTCTACACCTGCAGATGTGAGTTCATCCATCAACTTATCGATAAAACTTGTATTGAAGCGAAACTGTGGAATTCCTGTATAACAAGCCCCACCTGCACGGTCATTCATATCAAACACTTCAACATCGTATTCACCAAGTTTTAAAAGTGTCTGAATACTATATAAGGTCGCAGGTCCTGCACCAATATATGCGATTCTTTTCTTTGTCATCGTATATTCCTCTAGTTTCTTACTTTCCTTGTTTTGCGTCTTTAATATCTGTCACAAACCACTTACCATCATCTTGTTGTTCAAGAGTGATAATCGAATCCTCATTGTTATACTTCTTATCTTTTAACTGTTCTGTATAAACAGAATAAATCTTATCTACAAGCTGTTCCATCATATACTTTTTAGCAGCCTCATCACCATCTTTTTTCTGCATTTCCGTCGCTTCAACAGATAGTGTAGATATTAATGCTTTATACTCTTCACCTGTAAAATATTTTCTAATATCAGCTGTATCTAAAAAATCCATTGAGAAAGTAACTTCATACTTTCTATCGTTTACTTCTTTCACATCTTTAATTTTTAGGATTTTCAAAAGAGGAAGTTCTAATTTCTTTTTCAATTTCAGCTAACTTTTTCTTCGCATCATCAGATAAATCTGTTGATGAAAAACTTGCTGGTGTTTTAAAGGAAGATTCAATCGCATCGCACATCTTTTGAACATCTTCACTGGATTCTTCCTTCGCTTTTTCTGTATCTCCAGAATCTAATGCATTTATAAATGTTTCTGCTGTTTTCTTAGCTTGTGCTTCAGGTGTTGCCTTACCACATCCTGCTAATACCAATAACACTGCCAACATTAATTTTGTAAATTTCATACTGTACCTCACGTTTTTCTGTATTCTACTGTATCATATTTCGCTCAAGTGAAAAGTTAAATTCCACTTCTAAAGAATAAAAAAAATAAAGTGGAAGTAAGTTATTCAGAAATAGTACTATCAAAGGTCAATAACCTAAGATGGTACTATTTTTTTAAGTTGAAAAATGATTATATTTTAGTTAGAATGAAGATGAAGTTACAGAAAAAAATGAGCGCATGAAAGGTAGGCAGAATCTACTGTTCAAAAAAATTTGTAAGAGTTGATTCTACTTCGTTGTCAGATGAAAGTTAAGTGCCGATCCTTCGTGTGTGATTGATTTTGAAACTTCTTGGTTATCTTCTTACTTTAGAAGATATGGTTTTAGAATTACTTCATCTGGTGGGATTTCTGTAATTCCAAAATCATGAAGTCTCTTAGCCATTTCTTCGTTGTAGAAATGGAGCAGCTGTATGGATGATTTTCCGTGCAGCTTTTCTTTTGGATATGAGTTGATATTGGTACTGATAAGATTTGCCTTTTCTTGTGATGTAAGTCCCAATGCATGGAGATCGCACCCCTTTGGACATATCTCTCTACCAATAAATGCACGTTCTCTAGACTTCCTTTCTGCCAAGAGGCCATCGAATCACAGTAGAACATACGTGTTCTACGAGTTCCATCTTCACGTATCTCAGCTTCTTCAGCTAGGACGAATTCACTTCCTCTGTCTGTTAATATGACCTCGACTTCTTTTTCAAACATTTCTTTTCCTAGTATCTTTTCCAATAATTGGATCCCATCCAACATATGTAAGGAGTCTTTTACGGTTTGATAGATATATATCAACAGGTCATACTCTCTGAATTTGAAGGTCTGTAGGAAAGGACCATTGGATATGTCGTTGTATACCGTATCCATCTCTACGACCTTGGCATCGGAATTCTTTTCCATATATATCAAGAAGTCGGAGTACTTTCTTCCTATCAGGTATCGATTGTCTTTGCGTGGCTTATATGTATTGCGCTTTTGTTTGGACATCTTTCGTCTTACGACACGTTTCAAATCGATTGTGCTGATTGATACGCCCACATCTTGGAAGACACCATTTTCGATATAGTTGTATATTGTCTTTTCTGATAACTTGATTTCTCTGTGACTTTGGAGAATAGAGTAGATGGACTGACCTTTCTTGAGCAGTGGTAATAAGAGTTCACCGAGCTGCTTGATATCATTTACTGTCGCATTGACACCTTGTCGTGAAGATGTAAGTGTCATCTGATAGTCGTGCTGTGCATCAAATGCAGAGTATCGATATTTGTCATAACGACAAGAGCGATAGTTTCCACATCCATTACAAGCTCCTGGTGACTTGTCCCTGCGAGTACATTTGAAAGGGACATAATCGATACAATCAAGAGTACAATAGCGTTCATGTTTACAGCGTTTGTAGTTAGCGCACTCTAGAGGCAGATTACATTTGTATGCAAGGACACGATGGAGTTTGATTTCTTTTCCTATGGTTGACTTGTCTTTACCGAGAGTAGTAGCGATAGCTTGTTTGGTAGAACCATTTTCGATACCAGTTTCGATGATCAGTCTATCTGAATAAGACATGTGTGAATTCTTCGTTAACATAATGTTTTCCTCCTAAAAACACGAAGGATAGGCAATTATATTGAACTAGAAGTGTAAGAGTAAATTCAACTAGAATCTGGTGGACGACTAAATTCCACTTTCATACCTTAGAAGTGGAATTTAACTTTTTCACTGAGGTGTATCATATTTCTGACTAATATGATTTGAATTCAGTATCGATATTACGTATAATAATTACATCGCCGACATAGCTCAGTTGGTAGAGCAACGCACTCGTAACGCGTAGGTCGCAGGTTCAATTCCTGTTGTCGGCACCATGATACTGATATGCCCTAATCAAAGGGCTTTTTATTTTCATAAAAACATCTCCCCTTGTATGCATAGCACATGGAAGATGTTTGTTATTTTATTTCTCGTTATATTTCTTTAATTCAAGATTCACACACTCGACATCCGATATGACTGGAATATACTCTGTACCACGTTTTTGACGTGTTTCTGCACCTTTACCTGTAATTAAAATGACGGTATTTCCCTTCGCATTTGCGGCATCCTCTACTGCACGTGCGATGGCTTTTTCACGGTCAATGATGATTTCATATGGTGCCTTTTCTTTTTCAACAGCTCTTGCGATTTCCTGGGCAATTGCGAGTGGATCTTCTTCCCCAGCATCCTCTTCTGTTAAATAAATGTAATCAGCGTTCTTCCCTGCAATTTCACCTAAGTCATGACGGCGATCTTGTGCCTTCTTACCAGGGCAGCCGAAGATAATCGTTGCACGATATCCAGGATACTCATTTCGTACAGATTCAAATAATTTCTGAAAGGATAATTGGTTATGTGCATAGTCTACGATTGCGGTAATCTTTTTATCATTCGATACATAGATTTCCATACGTCCTGGAACCTTCGCATGATAGAGCCCTTCTTGAATATCACTGACAGGGATGTCATATAAACGTGCTATCGCAATCGAACAAAGCGCATTAGATACATTGAATAATCCTGGCATTGATAACTTAAACTCTTCATCAAAGTCACTTCCACGCACCTTGAAGACAATATCATTTCCAACTTTATGCACATCGTAGCCATAGAAGTCAGCATTAACATTTGTCTCTGAGAATGTAATCACCTTCTTAGCAGCTTTAGCTGCTTCTAGAATCTCATCACAGTGATCTGAATCTAGATTTACCAGTCCATATGTACACTGTTCAAAGATACGTAGTTTAGACGCAAAGTAATCTTCCCATGTTGGGTGTTCTACAGAAGATACGTGGTCATATCCAATATTTAGAAATGCCGCAACAGAGAAGTTCACACCTACAACACGGTCATACTTTAATGCTTGGGAAGATACTTCCATTGTCACAAAATCAATCTTCGATTCAACCGCATTTCTAAAATGTCTTTCTAAGTCGAGTGGCTCTGGTGTTGTTAAGTGTGACTCAAAACGTTCAACACCATCATAGGTGCCAATCGAAGAAATCACTGCACTTTCATTTTTACCAACACGTGCAAGATATGTATCGAGAATAGACTTTACATAATATGTCGTTGTGGACTTTCCTTTGGTGCCAGTAAGCCCGATCACATTTAGTTCTTTCCATGGATCGTTGTAGTACATCGTCGCAAGGTTTGCCATTGCGTAACGCACATCCGTTAGTGGAATCCATGGAATATTCACTTCTGGATATTCTACTTCACTTAGATATGCAAAGGCTCCCTTTATCTACCGCATCCTGTAGATACTGTGCTTTAAAATGCATGCCTTTGCACAAGAATAATGTATTACCAACAACCTGTTGTGAATCACAGGATACCAGTTCCACAACAGTATTCATGCATGTATCAGATAAACAAACATCTCCTAATACATTCTTTTCTTGTAAAAAAGAAATATAATCCTTTAATAAATATTTTTTCATCTAAAACCTCCTATACATGCAGCGGTTCACGGTCAAAGAAGCGAATACATTCTTCTGCTAAAACCTCCATCGCATCGATATAAAATGAAGGTAATCCATGATATTCACGGTATACAGATAATTCTGTACAGCCAAGAATTGCACAATCACAGCCAGCATCTCTAACTGCCTTATCGATTGTCGCAAAAGTATGACGGTTACCCTTTTCTCCACGTTTGATTTCATCGTATATTAAAGACATTACCTTTTTTTGAATCTCAGCGTCTGGCTGCCATGCTTGCATACCTGCCGCCTCGATTTCACGACGATAAACACCAGTCATTATCGTACCATCCGTCGCAAGAATCGCAACCTTCTTGTGGTTTGTCTTTGCTAGGCGTTTTACCGTCTCGCGTGGCATGTGAATAATTGGAATGGAGATTTCCTTCTGTAAACGGTCTGCGAAGTAGTGTGATGTATTACATGGAATCGCAATACAACAACTACCACAATTCTCTAATAAATGACAATCATGCAACATGCGTTCATACACAACGTCCTCATTTCCAGATAGAATCGCAGTTGTACGATCTGGCATCTTTGTATCAGATAGTATCATCGTTGGAATATGATCTTGGTCACAAACCGCATCGGTACGATCTAGAATCCATTGATATAAGATTTGTGTTGCCTGTGGACCCATTCCACCTAAGATACCTAATTTATCTTTTGTCTGTTCCATACATGACACCTCTAAGATGCTTTACTGCGTATGTCTCGTAATTCTTTCTTTGTCGTTTTAAGTCATACCAAACCCATAAACGATGGAAGAGATTCTTTTCTCCCTTGTATACAAGGGAGTTTGTCATCTTGCCTTCTTTTTCTAGTTGTCTCATCTTATCGTGGTATGAAGATACGATAAAGTCTCTTGCGACATCGGATGGTACAACTTGCCATAAGCTTTCATTCTCGCAGATTTCAAATGGAAGTTCTTTGTCTTCAATGTAATCTTCCACTAGATAGCGTGCGATATTAAAGCCTGCACCTGTTACATAGTAATTACTTCTACCTTGACGGCAGTTAATTTCAAATAGTTTTAACTTACCATCACGTTCATCATATTTCATATCGAAGTTAGAGAATCCAACGTAGTGAATATCTTCTAAGAACTTCTTTAGCTTCATACAGATTTCTTCATTCTTCTCTGTCATGATAACTGCGTGGTTTCCTAATCCATGTGGTGTATGTTCTTCCAGTAAGACATGGCCTAAGCACATCATCTTTACCTTGCCATTCTTATCAGAATAGTTTGTTAATACACGCATGTAGGAATCATCACCAGGAATACAATCCTGAATAATCATCGTATCTGGATAACCAGCCGCATAACAACGATCTAATACATCGCATAATTCTTCCATTGTCTGTAAGAGGAACACTTTATCATTGCCTTCAAACGGATGTTCCCAATAGGTTACAGAATTAGAAGGTTTACAAATGAATGGCCCTGTAAATGGCAGCGTAAAATCATGACCCATCTCTTTATGATAGATAAACGTTGCTGGATGGTCTAAGCCATACTGATCACACATCTCATAAAACTTCTCTTTATTGATGAGGGTATTTAAAGTTTAGCGTCGATTCCTGCTACGATACAGTTCTTTGGAAATAGATGCTTATTTTCAGCAGCCAATTTTACATACGCATCGCCACAACCAATCACAAACACCTTTCCATCTTGATGACTGTTCGCAAAAGTCAAAACATTCTTTACATACGCATCCGCATCTTCATTATTTTCACATGCATGATAATCAATGATAGAACTGCGATATGCAGGTCCAGATAAGTATTTACCAAAACATGTAGAACGCAAACCATACGCTTCATGAAACGCTCTTGCGACAGAATATACGTTTATATCACCACCAAATAACAATGGATAGATTTTTTCCTTCATAAATATCCTCTTTTCTTTTAATGTACTTTGTCTATTATACTACACAGTTGTTTTGTTGATTAGAATAGTCCAGAAATCATGATGATAGAAAATAGAATCGCATTAAAACTTATCACCGCGATTATAATTCCAACTCCAATCATAGTAGGATTTACCCTCTTTGCGATAAACACACTACAACAATCTAATGGCTGCTCATCCACCCTAAATAGCTTATCAATCAAAGGCATATTCTCCATATCCGTATTACGTTGAATACTCAACAGATAGTTACCTTCTTCTGCCTCAAACCAAAGTACTGTCGAGCACGATAGGAAAATGAACTGCTTTCAACTTTGAACGACTCACGATGGATTAAAATTTCCCTACCGGTTTCCACCTCATTTACCACAATATTCAATCTTGGGTAAGAAAATGTACCTCTTGGCACTCTGAGCCAAATCGCATAACTTCCTTGTTCTGTGATTGTGAACTCATCACAATCCAGCGTAGCTTGCATTTCAAAGATACTCTTTTTAAATTGTTTAAAACGTATTACAAACACAATTGTACCAATGAGACACAATATGCCTACTAGTACTATTAATATCACTAGAGTCTTCATGATTCCTCCATAACATCCCCTTTATTTTATCAGTATTATGCCTTTGTTTCATAGTTATTAGCAGAGATATTTTTATTCATCTATGCTATACTTGTCCTGTATATCTAAGCATATTGAGATGACGAGGTGAATATATGTCTGCCAGATCAAAACAAGAAAAAAAGAAAGGTGTCGTTGGTAAAGTCCTACTCATACTCTTAGCAGTTGTGAGTATTATCGCCATCGGTATTTATATCGCAGGTGTTATCTATTTCCAACAGCACTTCTTCTACCGCACAACAGTCGGTAATACAGATGTTAGTTTCATGGATGTAGACACAAGTGTTAGTACACTTACCAATGCCACAAACACGTATAAAATTAAGATTACTGCTCCTGGAGATAAGGTTTACGAAGTAAAAGGTAAAGATATCTCACTAAGCCTTGCAAGTAATGCGAAGTCTTCTGTTGAAAAAGAAATCAAATCACAAAATGTATTCACTTGGCCACTCTCTTTATTACAGCCAGAGCACAAAGAAATTCAAGTAGAATATAGTGAATCAAAACTTCACAAACAGTTAGAAGACTTGTTGTCACTAACAAAAGATCCAGTTAACGCAACGATTACGATTAACGACGATAACTACAAGGTTGTCGAGTCTAAGTATGGTGCTGATACAGCAGCTGTACAAAAAGAAATTGATACTGCAATCAATCATCAGGATTATCAATTAACACTAAATACCGCAAACTTCACTGCCCCAGAAATCACATCAAACTCTGAACAGATTACAAATGCAGTAAAGAAGATTGAAAGTTACTTAAAGAGTACCGTTTCCTACACCATTGGCTCTTCCAAAAAAGTCATGGATAAAGCATCTGTACTAAAAGTATTAAGTATCTCTGATACATATGATGTAACTGTCGATGACGCAAAGTTACAGGCATACGTCGAAGAGTTAGCTTCAAACTTTAATACCTACGGTAAAGTTCGTACATTTAGAACACAAGCTGGCGATGATATTCAAATCGGTGGTGGTGACTACGGTTATATCCTAGATAAAGATTCTGAATTTACACAGCTAAAGTCCGATTTAGAATCTGGAAAGATGGTTGAAAGACAACCAATGTGGTCACAAACAGCACAAGGTACTTTAGAGAATGATATTGGTGATACTTACGTAGAACTTGATTATACAAACCAGGTAATGTACTACGTACTACATGGCGAGCGTGTATTTACATCCGATATCGTATCCGGAAATGTCAATATGGGTAGCGGTTCTCCAGATGGAGTCTTCCGCATTAAATACCGTGTCACAAACACAAGATTAAAAGGTACAGATTACGATGGTTCAGAATATGATTCACCAGTCAACTACTTCATCGTATTCGCATACAACATTGGCTTCCACGACGCTCCATGGCAACCATGGTTCGGTGGTAACCGTTATACATATGCAGGATCACATGGCTGTATCAACTTACCAAACGACTCCGCCGCATATATGAATGCGAACGTTCCAAATGATATTGCGGTTGTAGCGTACTATCGTTACCCAGTAAATCTAACAGGTACCGCAAACGCTAACTCAAACGCATATTCTTATCACGGATAGTATCAATGCCACTACACAGTGGCATTTTTTAATTCCTACAAAAAAAAGGGGCTGTAACGATGTTGTATTCCTGCTTCGCTATCCAACAGTTCCTTCGCATGTGCCTTCAGTTCATCGAGGATCGGATTGATGCGTACTGCTCGTGTCTTAGCTTTTGTACATTCCTTTTTGAGTGGGCATCTATTACATGTCTTGCATTCCCAAACTTGTGTAATGCATGGATAGTCAGTCTTTGTATTTTGATAATCCTGTTTGTATACAAACTCTCTACCTTGTGGACATATCAATTTCCCGTTTTCTTCTCTCAACAGGTTCTCTTTTCGATAGATGTCTTTCTTGAACTTGGCTGTCTTTTCATATCGGTAGTTTTGATATTTGAGATAGCCTTCAATATCTTTTTCCAAGCAGTACATATAGTTGTCATAACTTCCGTATCCCGCATCTGCTACGACGATACCTGGATATTCTTGATATCTTTTCTCATAACCGTCCATGAACGGAATGAATGTCTTCGTATCACTTCTGGCATTGCTTACCATGACATGCATGATGAATTCATCTGATTCTGCCAGTTGTACGTTATACCCAGGCTTGAATACTCCTGTATTGTTGTAGTAGTCATACTTCATATGCATAAACGTCGCATCATGGTCTGTCTTACTATAACTGTTTCTATCATTCCCACAGGTTTCGATGCGTTCTTGGCATTCCTTTAACTTTTCGTTGAGTTTCTTTAATTCCTCATATGCCTTTTTGTACTGGTCATGGGTGTCCTTTTTCGAATGCAGATTGGACCTTATTCTTTGAACACCACTGCCATGAGAGACGATATATCCTCCAATAGCCTGTGTATCTTCTTAGCTTTCTGTATAAAGATACCTGTTAGTTTTGTAGGGCCTTAATCGTCTCACTATTCTTGCAGTGTCTTGTCTTTTGTCTTTGTTTTAATGTTCTTCCATACAACTGAACTTATTAACATTGGCCATGGAAGTTCCATCGATATACAAAGATGCGTGTTACCTTCATCTTCTTACGATATATATGGTCTCTGTAAATATATCAGGCTGTTCGCTGATTTGATTCGATATGAATCTTTGAAAATATGAAAGATGGTCTTTCATCTTGGCAAGAATACATAAAGCGGATATCCGTTTTGCATTTTCTTCTATGGACCGTAGACCTTATACCTAGTTCATATACGCAAATAAGATGACTCTCATGTCATGATAGGATCATATCCTTGGTTACCTTTATGAGATCGGATAAACCTCCTCCAAGTTGATACTATTCGTCTCTAGGAAGACCACGTGGATCAAGTTTATCAATGACCAATGATAAATCTGATGGTAACACAATTGATATGGGGTATAATCTACATGGTTATAATTTATCGTGTTTTCCATACATAAATTATAACTAAAAATAAAATGTCTAACCTCTTATTTTAGGGGTCGGACATTTTATTTTATAGGCTGTTATGCGTTACAGCCCCTCTAATATAACTTCAGTTCAGCTTCCTGCTTATCCCAGATAGCGTAATCCGCTTCTCCACGATGGTCAGGAATGTGATACTTCTCTTTTAAAATCTTACCAAAATAAGCATTAACCTTCTTTGAACCATTCATATTCAAATGATCTCCACGGTCTAAAGTATCTGTTGTCCAATCAAGAGCGAGTACGTTATCCAACTTATTTAAATCATAATACGTAACATCATACTGATTGCATAACTCCTGAATCGTATCATGTCTTGCGTCACTCCAGTTTTTTGGAGATGGTACACTTACCACCACAAGTTCAACGTTATTCTCTTTACATAGTTGTGCAATCTTTTCAAAGTACTCTAACGTATCTGGATAAAGTGTTGTATCACGCTTGTTTGTCTTCATATACTGATCAGAGCCTTTATATGGACGAATTCTCACACGTGCATAATAACCTTTACATTGATCCGCATATGCATTCTCCTTGGTTGCACCAAGTAAATTAACACTGAGGTTGATTGTCTTATAGATATTGTGATGATGCAGTACAGGGAATAACTGTTCTGCCCACATCAACACAGAATCATCGTTGTTATAAACCGCATTCTTGCGGAATAAAGTGTTGGCTTCTAACACCAATACTTTTGGTTTCTGATGTTTCAATACGTCTTCTAGAACGGTATAGCAGTCATTTAAACGTTGTGCACTACCACCTAGATTATAGGAAGCGATACCCTGTTCTTTCCAATATTGGAAAGGAGAGAATGTATTACTGGCCTCACTGTCACCTGTAAATAGGACATCCAGTGTATTCTCTTTTTCTTGGCTCACTGCATTAATTTTTCGATTTACCAACTGAATGTCATATACATTTTCATATCCATTTGGTGTTACAAGATATGAAGTAACCATCAGTAAACATATCAAAACCAATAGAAACGCAACTGGTTTCAATGCTTTCTTCATACATACTCCTTACTGTTTAAAAATGAGATACAAACTTATTCAGCTTGTAATCTTTGTACCATTGCAAGTAACGCAGTAGCGCTATTGAAGTTTGCTGGTACGATGTCGGATGCCGGAATCTGAATGTCATAATGATCATTCAAAGCACTGATGATTGATAAAATATCAAATGAATCTAATACAGCATCGTCAATCAATGTTGTGCAGTGTTCAAAATCCGCATCATCTTTAATATCGTTTAAAATCTCTAATAGTTCTTCCATGTTTTTTCTCCTTTTGACGCTAGAATCCAGCGTACATCATTTTGATAATATCATATCCCGGTCCATACGCACCGAAGAATATAATATAGAATATCACAAGATACAGAATACTCCATCGTATAACGAGTGGTTTTGCTTCAAATACTTTACGAATTGGATAACCAATTTCTTTTAAGACATCCACAATCACCACAATTACAAACGCAACCCCAACGGTGATGTAATCCCACGCATCCATACCAAGATATGGAATGGTTGACCAAGCATCCGCCCAATCAAAGCGTGTAAACAAGGACTGAATCATCGTGATAATCTGTGCTCCAGAAGAAGCCGCAAAGACCATCTCGCCAAAACATACGATAATCATTAACTTTACAAAACGGAAGACACGATAGCCAAATCCATTTTGGTTAATATGGAACTTCTTACAGAAGTTCTCAGTTGGCTTCTCCATAAATAATTCTGCGAATATCAAAATGAAGTAGTAAATACCATACAGAATATAATTCCATTGTGGACCGTGCCACAAACCATTTGATATCCACACACAGAATAACGCAATCGCTGGTCCAATATACTTTGCGACCGTCTTACCCAGATGCTTTTTACACCACTTTGTTAACTTCATCACTGGCTTTGAAAGGGATACTGGATAAAAGATATAGTCTCTAAAAAATGTACCTAACGTAATATGCCAACGGTGCCAGAAATCTGAAGCACCTTTGGCAAAGAATGGCTGTGTAAAGTTCTCTGGTAATACAATACCAAAGATTCTTGCACTACCAATCGCAATATCGATTGATCCTGAAAAGTCCATATACAACTGAATCGTACAGAAGATTGCGACAACTAGTACAAGTCCACCGGATGAATCGTGTGAGGCAAAGATGGAAGATACGACAGGTGCCAAATGGTCCGCAATCGCAACCTTCTTAAACATACCCCAAAGAATACGTTCAAATCCAATAATCATATTCTCCTGTTCAATTGGCTTTCCTTCTGTTAAAGTTTCACCAATCTCAGAGAAACGCGCGATAGGACCTTCCACTAGCGTTGGAAAGAATGTCGCAAACAACAATAACTTTGCATAACATTGTACCGGTTCAATCTTCCCGCTATTGATATCCGCAAGATAAGAAACAAGTTGTAATGTATAATAACTAATTCCAATTGGAACCAAAATCTTTAACGGTGTAAATGATTGTTGGAACACCGCAAAGATTCCTGTCGCAAAAAAGTTTGTATACTTGAGGGCCAATAACACCGCAAGGTTTAACAAAATTCCAGCTGTTAAAATACGACTCTTCTTTTTCTTAAATACTTTTTTATCTACACCTTCCGGTGCCTTTTTCATCTCACCTAACTTCTTACCGATGAAGAAGGTAATAAGTGTTGTAACCAAACAATATACTACCAACCACTGTGACCAGACCCCGAAGAAGATAAGATTTGCAAGTAATAACACAACCCATCGATACTTCTGTTTTACAATCTGGTATAACAACATCGTAATCGGCAGAAATATAACCAAATAACCTAAAGCGTTATACGATAAATTCATAAGTTAATATCTTTCCATTCCTACAGAAATAACATTCAATATTATAAATTAGTTTTCTGAAAATTACACTATTTTCTACTGAAAAAAATTATTATTTTTTTGCAGATTTTCACATGTTTCCCACTGTCATCACATATTTTTGAACTATTTTTCTAAAAAAAGGACTATAATATAAGTAGTGTTAGTTAATACTAACCAGGAGGTAAGATAATGAATCAACAACAACTAGAACGAATGCATTCAGATTTAGGATTTATTGCTGCCTTGGACCAATCTGGTGGATCAACACCAAAAGCTTTACTCGCATATGGATTAGACCAAACAGCTTATGCAAATGACGAGGAGATGTTCGATTGTGTACACCAAATGCGCACACGTATCATCAAGACACCATCCTTCAACAAAGACGGTATCTTAGCCGCAATTCTATTTGAGAATACAATGGATCGTATGATTGATGGCAAATATACCGCTGACTATTTATGGCAAGAGAAAGGAATCGTTCCAATCTTAAAGATCGATAAAGGCCTAGCTGAAGAAAAGAACCACGTCAAACTGATGAAGCCAATCCCAAATCTTGCGGAAACACTCAAACACGCCGTTGAAGATCGTCATATCTTTGGAACGAAAGAGCGTTCTGTTATCTACGACTACGATGAACAAGGTATTCGCGATATCATCGCCCAACAGTTCGATATTGCTCTACAGGTATGGCATGCTGGTGCAGTCGCAATCATTGAACCAGAAGTAGATATTCATAACCCACACAAGGCAGAATCTGAAGCCTTTATGTTAGAAGTCATCAAGGAACATCTAGCAAAACTAGATTCTGATGTAAAAGTGATGTTTAAGTTAACAATTCCAACTGTGAATAACTTATACGCTGATCTAATGAAGGACCCACATGTAGTACGTGTCGTTGCTCTATCTGGTGGATACTCACAAGATGAAGCTTGTCACCTACTATCACTGAACCACGGTATGATTGCGTCCTTCTCACGTGCATTGCACAAGATCTACGCTATCAACAAACAGACGAGGAATTTGACGCAACTGTAAAAGCAGCCATCGCCAAAATCTACGCAGCTTCTATCGCATAGTCATCCATTCTATCAGAAACAAAAAGAGCTATCGCACAGTCTTGTGTAATAGCTCTTTTTTCATGTATGCATGTATAAACTATTTAATCAGTTCTATATAACTGCCATATCCTTCCGCTTCCATCTTTTCAATTGGAATAAAGCGCAAGGAAGAACTATTGATACAGTAACGTAAGCCGCCCTTATCACGCAGCCCATCATCAAAAACATGTCCTAAATGGCTATCCGCATATCGGCTGCGCACTTCCGTACGAACCATGCCAAACTGTAAATCAACCTTCTCAGTAATCACGTCAGGAATAATTGGCTTCGAGAATGCTGGCCATCCACAACCAGACTGAAACTTATCCGTGGACAAGAATAATGGTTCTCCTGAAACAATATCCACATAGATACCCTTCTGAAATAAATCATCATACTCATTTTGATACGGACGCTCTGTCTTTGCATTCTGTGTTACTTCATACTGTAACGTAGTTAACTTCTCTTTCAACTCTTCTTTGGAAGGTTTGTTGTATTTTGTTTCTAATATATTTTTTCTAATATCTTCGTTCATAGGATTACCTATCACTTTCTAACTGATTTTTTGTATAATGAGGTTGCGAGGTATGATATGGAACTGATTACAGAACTCATGGATCAAGCACAAATTGAACGCTCATTAACACGTATCGCTCATGAGATTATCGAACGAGATAGTACATCTCCAAATGTATGTTTGGTTGGCATCAAACGCCGTGGCATTCCACTAGCGAAGAAACTAGCCGAAAACATCAAGAAGTACACAAATGTTGAACTTCCTGTTGGGGAAGTGGACATCTCTCTATATCGAGATGATCTTACAGAGCTTAGTGAAACCCCAAAGACAACTGGTATCAGTTTGCCAGAGAACATTCAAGATTATGTAGTAATACTCGTAGATGATGTTATCTACACTGGCAGAACCATTCGAGCTGCGATTGATGCAGTATTCTCGCATGGTCGTCCAAAAGCCATACAGCTTGCAGTACTGATTGATCGCGGTCATCGTGAATTACCAATACGACCAGATTTCGTTGGCAAAAATGTACCAACCTCTCGCGATGAACTCATTGATGTTTCCATCGAAGGTATCGATGATGAAACAGTTGTAAGACTATATAAACTATAAAACATCGGCGTACCGATGTTTTATTGTCGTTATAAAGCTGCGATTGCAGACTTGATCTTAACGTGGTCTTCTTCCGTTCCCTGAACATCAACCTTAGCGATTAATACACCACCAAAGTCCTCTACAATCTTATCCCCAGCCAAAGCGAATGTATCCGCATGACGAGCCATAGAACCAGTCGCCACAACACCCTTTAGGCCAGCCTTATTGTTTTCTAGGAAGCTTTCAACTACACCTGGAACTTCACCATATCCATCTGTATATGTAAAGAGTACGTAGTCTCCATCAACCTTTTCACTACCATCAACAATTTGAATCGCATCTGTATAGCCTAACTTCTGTCTTACTAATTCATCTGTATTTCCCATTCTTGTCGCAAAAACGATTTTCATTTTATATTTCTCCTTCTGTAAGTTATCACTAACTAATGTCTATAACGTACCATCACTCATGAAATCTTTTGCAAAATATATGCTCACAGTTGTTTCTGCAATATAAAAATTTTTGTAATAATCAATATTATGCTAATTGATTTTTCTTATTTATTTGGTATTATCTACAAGGTGAATCATATGATTCTGATAAAATTATGGGAGGAATTTATGAGAAGGAGCATAATGTTTGCAATCACCTGTATCGCTTTTTTTATGTGTATGACTACAGTTACACATGCAGATCAAACAGCTATAACCGCAAGAGTTAATTCAGTAGCTAAAACAGGTTGGCAATTTACAAACGGTAATTGGTATTACTTTGACGGTGATGGGAATATGCAGACAGGCTGGATTTCTTATAACGGTCGAAAATACTATCTAAATCAAAACGGTAGTATGGCTACCGGTTGGATATTCACCGATGGCCATTATCAATACCTAAATTCATTTGGTATTCAGCAGTTTGGCTGGCAAATGATTAACGGAAATTGGTATCACTTCGACGATGATGGAAATATGGAAACTGGTTGGATTCAATATAGTGGAAGAAACTACTATATGCGTCCTTCTGGAGAAATGGCTACCGGTTGGGTATTCACAAATGGTTATTACCAATATCTAAATTCCTTTGGTATCCAGCAAACAGGTTGGCAAATGATTCATGGTAAGTGGTATCTGTTAGACGATGATGGAAATATGAAAACTGGGTGGATTACATATAACGGTAGGAACTACTACTTACTTCCATCCGGAGAGATGGCTACCGGTTGGGTATTTACAAATAACCAGTACCAATACTTAAATCCATTTGGTATTCAACAGTTTGGTTGGCAAAATGTTTACAATACCTGGTATTACCTAGATACTGACGGGAATATGCAGACAGGCTGGATTTCTTATAACGGTCGAAAATACTATCTAAATCAAAACGGTAGTATGGCTACCGGTTGGGTATTCACAAATGGTTATTACCAATATCTAAATTCCTTTGGTATCCAGCAAACAGGTTGGCAAATGATTCATGGTAAGTGGTATCTGTTAGACGATGATGGAAATATGAAAACTGGGTGGATTACATATAACGGTAGGAACTACTACTTACTTCCATCCGGAGAGATGGCTACCGGTTGGGTATTTACAAATAACCAGTACCAATACTTAAATCCATTTGGTATTCAACAGTTTGGTTGGCAAAATGTTTACAATACCTGGTATTACCTAGATACTGACGGGAATATGAAAACAGGTTGGTTAAATCTTGGTCAAAATTATTACTACTGTAATTCATCCGGCGCAATGCTTACGGGTTGGCAATTTATCAATGGAAATTGGTATTACCTAGCACCATCTGGTCTAATGCAAAGCGGTTGGCAATATCTTAATGGCCGCTGGTATTACCTAGGCAATAATAATGATGGTTCCATGAAATCTGGTTGGCAATCCATTAATGGTACTACCTATTATTTCAAAGCCAATGGCATGATGGCCGAAAATGGCTGGCTACTTGAAAGTAGCACATGGTATCACTTTAGAGCCAGTGGAGCACAAGACTATGCACAGACTACCGCACCTACTTTAACGTATGATAACGGTTATTATGTTAGTCCAATGAAGACTGGTACATTCAATACAAGCGCAGAAAGAATTGAAGCGATGATTGCACGTGCATATGAATATCTAGGTACAACATATCGTGTTTGTACTTCTTCCTACCCTGGAGATGGAGTGGATTGTAGCGGACTCGTCATGCAGGCTTTATACGCAGCTGGATTTGATCCATATCCTGCAACACCTTCTCATCATGCAAATCCAGAAAATGAGTATGACTCACGTACACTTTGGTCATATACACCTATGGCACATGTTCCGACGTCCGATTTAAGACGTGGTGATCTTGTATTCTATAGTTCAGGTCCATACGCCCCTATTTTTCACGTTGCTATTTACCTAGGTAACGGAAAGGTAATTGAAGCATGGCCACCATACGTAATGGATACATATGGTGTTACAGATTGGCCACATCCTTATATCCTTGGTGTTGCTAGACCATTTGAATAAAATATTAAAATAAGGTGTTTCATCATAGTTTAGTGATGAAACACCCTTCTTTTATTTTCCAAGCTCTAATTTATCTAAGACTGGACGAAGTACACGCATCATTGTCGGAATGATAATACCTGCCACTATCATCTCTAAGATACCATTACTTGTAATGACAGTAATAATCACGGTCGATACCGCTAAGCCTGTTACGCTAGCGTAAACTTGCCCAAAGAATAACCAAATTAATCCCATGACCATTAGCGTATGAAGCAATGTCATACCAATCGCAATCAAAGATTCTACAACAAAGTTATTCTTCTTCGCTTTCTTAAAACCGTTATACAACAAACCAGAAAGATACCCAAGTAGAATACGTGGTCCAAACGCAATAAGTAAACTCCAGAAATTTCCATGAATATCACCAACGGAATAGAATGGTGAAAAGCAAAAACTCGTTATCGTTGGCGCAAAGGTTGCCTTTAAAAAACTAGTCATTCCAAATACAAATCCTAAGATTGCGCCTTCTGTTGGCCCAAGTAAGATACCTGCAAAGATGACAGGTATATGCATTGTCGTAATGGAAATTGCACCTAAGCTAAGGTAGCCGATTGGTGTCATTGCCATAATGAGTTCAATCGCAATAAACATACTGAGAATCGTCATTTTTTGAATTCTTGTTTTATTACCCATTTGAATGCCTTTCTATATCTTATACTCCACCCATTTCCCTTGATGGAAACGAATTCGTAATAATGTAAACCTTGTTAATTGATCTGATAATACACCTAACCAAATACCCACTAAACCTAGTGAGAATACAGAAGTTAATACCCAAGTTAATATTGGTCGAATGATAGCGACACTGATCAATGCCACAACCAATGTATATTTTACATCACCTGCACCTCTTAAGCATCCACCATAAATAATTTGTGATATTTGAAATAGTACGATAACTGCCACAAAGCGAGCAATCATACACCCATTTCAATTACGGATTCATCCGCAAAGAAGAACTGATTCAGTGTTCTTCCACCCACTAATAAAACTATCGCAAATACAACCGATATCACTACACCGATTAACTGACATGCATGTCCATAGGTCTTTGCCAGATCTGGATTTTGTTGTCCAAGACTCTTACCAATTAACGATACTGCCGCTACTTGCATACCATCCCCAAACGCAAAGCCCAACGATAAGATATTCATACCAACCTGATATGCCGCAAACTGGTCAGTACCAAGTCTTGCCGCAAGTACAGCAGTCGTCATAAAACCTACACGCATAGCCCAGTTTTCAAACAGAATATTCGCACCTAGCTTTTGAATCGCATTAAATGCGCCAAAATCTGGTTTAATCTTCTCTTCAAGAATATAGGGAATCGAAACATAACTATCTTTCTTAAATAGCGATTGGATACTCATACCACACGCAAATACAGTACCTAGTACCGTCGCAAACGCCGCACCAAATAGCCCCCATTTTGGAAAGCCAAAGTTACCGCCAATCAATAGATAATTGAAGATGATATTCACGATGGACGATGTAACATTTGTGACCATCGCAATCTTTGTGTTACCTGCACCACGTTGTGCAGCGTTGATCACTAGTGATAATACATTGAATATCATTCCGATCTGTATCACCCTAAAATAAATCACTGCACCCTCATGCGTATCCACATTTGAACCACATATCACAATTAACGGATCGGCAAAAATCACTGTTATAACAGTCAACACAATGCATAACAGTATAACGACCAATGTCGAAGTCACTAATACCTGATTTGCGTTTCGTCGATTATTCTGTCCAAGCCTTCGTGCAACTAAGGCAGATACTGCAACGTTAATCGCAAAGAAGAAACTAAGACTGAGATACTTCGGTTGTAGAATCAACCCTGTAGCCGCTACTGCATATGTACCCATAGAGGAAACCATAAGTGTATCGATAACACCCGCAAGAGACACAAAAACGCTCTCCAGCACAGCTGGCCATGCCATACGTATCGCTTCTGTATACTGTTCCCTGGCGATGTTCTTCAACATTTCTCATTCCCCCATTGACTTGAAACCTCACTCCAAATGAAGTGAGGTTTTCAATTATGCATTTAATTTCTTTTCAATATCTTCGATATCGTTCTTTAACTTCTCTAAGAAAGCTTTCTTTTCTTCAACTTGACGTTGAATACTACGAATTCTCTCATAGTCACTTGTTTCATATTCCTGTTCTTGAAGTCTATTGATTTCTTCTCTTACGACTGGAAGTTGTGACTTCTTGTAGTCGAAGGCTTCCTGCAGACGCTTTTGACTATCTTCACGCTTACCATTCCAGAATACTTCTTTTGCCTGTGTGAATGCTTCCCACAATGCGTCATTCTGCTCACTACCAGAGTATCCAGCAGCACGCCATTCCTTATCAAGTGCCTTCATACGATCTGTCTTCTCACGACCATAATCCTTTGTAACAGCGATTGTCTTTGCTTCTTCAATTAAGGCATTCTTGATACGAATACTTTCCTTCTGCTTTTCATCACGCTCTGTAAAGAACGCTGTTCTTTCATCATAGAAACCTTGACGTGATGCGTTAAACGCATTCCAAAGTTCATCATCCTTATCACGACCTGCACTACCGATTGCCTTCCATGCGTCCATAAGACCATTCATCTTTTCAGATGTTTCACGGAAGTTATCAGTCTTCTTTGCAAGCTCTTTTGCCTGCTTGATTAAATCAAGTTTCTTCTCTTCATTTTCAGAATGTACTTGTGTTAGATTATCAAAATAGTTACGACGCTTATCATTGAATTGGTTACGATAGCCCTTAAACTGTTCCCATAAGGAATCATCTTCTACACCTGCATTACCAAGTGTTTCCCATTCATCCTGTAAGTTTCTAAATTCTGCCTGTGTTTCCTTCCAGTTTGTAGAATCTGCTAAACTAGCAGCCTTTCAATTAACTTCTTCTTTTCTTCGGCGTTTGCGCTTTGACGCTGGCTTCTGGCATTGAACTTTTCTAGTGTCTTACCAAACCAGATCGCATACTCTTCATCCTTTGGCGTATTCCAGTTTTCGATTGTTTCAAATTGCTTACGAATTTCTTCGAACTCTTCTACTGTAGAAATATTCTCTGCTTGACGGCATAATTCCTGCTTCTTACGAAGATCATTTTCCATATCTTCAAGTGCAGTATCATTATGAGAAGTACCGTATTCTACGCCACCCCCTAAATATGCAGGCTTTTGCCAAGAGAACATTCTATATTCTCCATTTGTTTCGATACCAAACCATCTACCGTGACCATCATTTTGGTCCTCTTTTGGTAATACAAAATTACCATTTTCGTCCTTTGCACCGTATAGAACTTCCACTACCTTACCATCAAAAGTCTTATGTGCTTTAAAGCTGACCTTTGCTAATTTCTCATCAAATCCTTCTAACGTTTTCCAATTCATTGTAATTCCTCCTGTTTGTCGTGTAATACGAAAATCTCTATTAAACATTATACATGATAATTAAAGTGTTTGATGTTCGCGTTTTACATGTTCATAAACAATTTTCGCGATATCCTCAACATTTTCTTTCTTACCATTACGCATCCACACAGTATAGATGTTAAATAACGCACCTGAATAATAATATAAGTGATATCTACGCAACTCATCTTCACCCTGTTCAAATACGTAACTATCAATATAGTAATTGAGTCCATCCTGTAAAATTGAAGATAAATTTGATTGGTCTAAACATTCAATAAAGCGTTCATAATTACAGAAATATAAAAATCCTGCAAGAATCATTTCATACGAACGTACTTTTAAATCCTTTGCACGTTGCACGCGAACGAATTCATCCACAATCATCTTCATATAATCACTGAATATCTCTCGCTTACTACGATAATTTCGATAATATGTCATACGTGATACACCAGCCATACGGCAAATTTCCGTAACCGAAATATCTTCATAGGCCTTTGTTTCCATCAAAGCGTATCAGTGCTTCACTAATACATTGACGATTAAATGCATTTTGTTGTTCCTGTTGCATAAATTCTCCTGATAGTTGTATTTTAACATATTTCGATATCTTCCTACTATGTCCAATCCCCATCAAGCATAAACAAAAAGAATATTGAAACCAATCGATTCCAATATTCTCTCGTTTATTTATAACCAAGAACCATGTTTTTTTGATATAGAACTTCTTCACGATTTCAATCGTAGTACTATAGAGTACCAAGATAATAATCAAATATACAAAATATTCAAATGGCATTTCTGTAAATACAGTATTCTTTAAGATTATCAAATAAATATGGAATTGAAACACCTACAAAGATACCAAATGCAGACGCAAGAGCGAGTCTTGAATCACACTTTGAATCAATGATAGGACGCTTTGATGTACGGATAAACTGTACAATCAAAATCTGAGAAATCAGACCTTCAATAAACCAACCAGTCTGGAAGTAATTCTGCATGGCTAGTGTATTGTATCCTAAGATAAACCACAATACCAAGAACGTCAGTACATCAAATACAGATGAGAAACCACCCATGACATTCATGAATGACACAAGCGAAGCACTATTCCACTTATGCGGTGTCTGTAGGAACTCGTCATCGACGTTATCCCATGGAATCGCAATCTGTGTAAAGTCGTAAATCAAATTCTGAATCAAAATCTGTAATGGTAACATCGGTAAGAATGGTAAGAAGATTGACGCAATGAGTACCGAGAAAACATTACCAAAGTTACTGGATAATGCCATCTTCATATACTTCAAGATATTTCCATAAATACGTCTACCTTCATAAATACCATTGAGAATAACCGTTAAACTCTTCTCCAATAGGATAATATCCGCACTGGCTTTGGCAACGTCAGTTCCATTATCAACCGAGATACCAACATCCGCATCATGTAGACTTGGTGCATCATTTACACCATCACCCATATAACCAACTACATGACCATTATTGCGTAACGCATCCACAACACGCTTCTTTTGCATTGGCGATAAGCGTGCAAAGATATCATTCTTCTCCACAACAGAAGATAATTCCGCATCACTCATATTTTCTAAATCAGAACCGGTAACAGCACTCTGATCACCAACCTTCATACCAACAAGCTTGCATACATGTTCAACGACAACAGGCGCATCACCAGAGATAACCTTTACATGTACACCAGCATCATACAAACCACGAATCGCTTCTTTCGCATCTGGTTTTGGTGGATCGAGGAAGGCAATAATACCCAAGAATGTCATATTTGTTTCATCTTCCGCATGGAAGACTGTTGTATCACCTACATTTTTCTTCTTTGCGGCGACACCGATGACATGCATGCCTTCTTTATTTAATTCTTCCGCAAGAGCATTGATTTTCGCAAGATCTTTTTCGTGAATATCCATGTATTCCTTCTTCACGCGTATACGACTACAACACTCTAATACAGACTCCAAAGCACCCTTTGTAATAAGTACCTCATCCTGTGGCATCGGAAGAATTTCTTCAACATTTCCACCCATGTGTTCACCACCAGGATTAGAAATCAAAACACTCATTCTACGACGTTCAAAGTCATATGGAATCTCATCAGACTTCACATAACCACCAGCGTATTTATGTGCATCATTCTCTTCACCATAGGCTAAGATTGCACGGTCAATCAGATTCTTAACTCCCGTAGAGTAGTATGCATTCATCCATGCATAATTCAATACTAAATGTGAATCCTCACCATTAACATCAAGGTACTTCTGCAACACAACATGGTCCATCGTCAGTGTACCGGTCTTATCGGTACAAAGAACATCAATGGCACCTAAATTTTGAATCGCAGACATATTCTTAACAATTGTCTTCTTCTTCGCTAGGAATTTAGCACCCTTAGCAAGTGTTCCATTAACAATCATCGGTAACATACCTGGTGTAATACCTACCGCAACAGAGATAGAGAATAAGAACGCTTCTAACCAATTCTTCTTCACCAAACCATTAATCAATAACACGAAGATAACTACTACAACCATGTAAGTAATTAAGATTCTCGTAATCTTCGCTAAACTCTTATCAAATCTGTCTCTTTCTTCTTTGTATGAATTGTAGAAGAAATCTTACCTAGATAAGAACTCTTACCGGTACGTACTACAACACCAACACCCGTACCGGAATTCACAGTAGAACCACCCAAACAGATGTTGTTTAATTCTGCCGCATTGACAGTTCTATCATCAACACCTTTATATTTTTCTACTGGGATGGACTCCCCTGTAAAGGCAGAAACAGAAACGAATAAGTCCTTACTTTCAAGAAGATATAAGTCACCACTGACAATATCTCCAGACCCAATCAATTGAATATCACCAGGAACCACTTCTTCCACCGGTACTTCTCGAACTTCTGTACCATCTTCTGTTGGAACTTGAATTCTAACCGTATCATGCTCCATCTCTTTTAACTTCTGCATATCACGGTAAGAACCATAGTCTTGGAAGAAACGAATTACCGCACTCATGCACGCCAGTGCAAGAATAATAGATCCAGATAAGATATCTGACTCCACAACAAAAGTCACAATCGCTAATACAAGTAAAACGATAATAAACGCATCCGCAAAACTATGTATAAAGGAAATACGCCCAACTATGTTTCTGCATCGCAGACAAATCATTATAGCCGTACTTCTCTAATCTTTCTTCTCTTTCTTCATCACTTATACCATTTCGTGTACAAGCCAATTCTTGTAGAAGATTAGATTCCTCTGTTTTCGCAATCTGTTGAAACTCTTGTTCAACACCAGTTGACTTAGGTGTAGGCCCTAACTTCTTCTCATTATTTAGAATCATATCTCCACCTCCTTTTTCATTTACACAACAATCTTAGTTACTTTCACACTGTACGTCAATGAATAATCCATCAAAAAAATGCCACAACAAAGTTGTGACAAATAACAGCTATTTCAATGACTCTAAATACGTCTTCGCATCCTTACGAGTATGGAAGATATGAATATCCTTTTCCTTATATTTTGAAAGGAGATTTAAAACTTCCGGTCTATCTTCCTTCTCATAATTTTTGACAAATTCAATCAGATCTTCATCTACTTCATCTTCTACCCATGGTATGTCAGTACGAACCTTGCCAACCCGGTCATAGATTCCTTGTATACATATATCTACCGGATAATCCAAGAAGAATACAGTATCACATGCTTGCATGCGCATTTCCATAGAAGAACCATAATTACCATCAATGATCCATGTATCTTTTTCAATCACTTCCTTAACACGTTTCAAGAATACCGTCTTTTCTACCGTTGTTTTATCCGCATTCCAATTTAATTGATCCAAGTGAAAAAGTGGAATCCCTATACATGCATGCAGATTTTTTGCAAATGTACTTTTACCACTACCGCAACATCCAATTACAATTACTTTCTTCATCTTACCTACTCATTTTTATCCTTATAATAACATAATAAATCAATTGGACCATACACCGCATGATTCAATCCCTTATGTTCTCTTCCTTCATACACAAAGCCTAGCTTTTCAATTAATTTCAGAGAAGCTTTGTTGTAGGGAAAACAGGATACACTAAACATCTGTACTAAATTATGTTCAAAATAATAGTTCATCACTGCTTGTACTGCTTCGTATGTATATCCTCTTCTACGATAGTTCAGATTCATCACAAAGCCTAACTCATAAGAAGAAACTGCTCTATCGTCATCTTGAAGATTAATCATTCCTATCATCTTTTGATTATCCTTCAAGATGATACTAAATCGCTGTTGCCGACATAGAATTTCCATCAAAGATAGATACTGCTTATCTTGCGACTTACTTGCATGATAACCACCATCATCTAAACTTGTCTGTTCATCCGACATGATTTCAAATAAATCATCCTATCAGAGAATTCAAACTGGCGAAGAATTAAACGTTCCGTTTCAATCCTCTCCATATTATTTCCCTTTTGTACTTTCATAGCCCGTTTCAAAGCTAAATACACCAGTATTAATTTTAAAGTTTACATTGAATTTACGTTGGCTTGTGCCTTCTTTATTTTCTCTTTCCATCAGCGCTTTCCCACGTGAGGTAATGTTGGCATTTGGCAGTTCTTTCTCTAGTTGACGTACGTCAAAAGAAGAAACCATCGCATTTTCAATCAGATACTGATAGCCTTCCTGTAACTCCTTCTCACCAATGCCCCATTTAACCTGTTGAAAGATTACACCTTCTTTGAGTTGGTTAATCATATCCATCAGAAAACAAAGACGAAAACGAGAGACTGGTGGTTTCTCACATTCATCAGGAATTACCCATCTACCTCTTTCATCCTTCTCTGCTAACGGAATCACACCATCCGCACATAACTTCGTCACTGTCTTTACAGAACATCCCCATTTCTGAGCAGCTTGTTTTGTGTTCATACTAAACTCTCCTGTATATTCAAATTATAGCATTTCCCAGGAAAACAAAAGATACTCTCTCGAGTATCTTAAGTAAGATTTATTATTTAGCTTCAGGAAGAGCTACAAGATTCTTTGTAGTACCTGTAGTTAGAATCTCATTGAAATTATCCATTGAGTATTCAATCATATTTGCTAAAGCTTCATCTGTATTAGAACCAATATGTGGTGTTACCAATACCTTTGGATACATCTGTACTAGTTCACGAACAGTAGGATCAGAAATTTCTGCAGCACTAGCTAACTTCTTGAAGAAGAATGATGTTTCGTTAGCGAATACGTCTGTTCCATATCCATCTAACTTACCAGACTTAAGAGCAGCTAAGATTGCTTCGTTATCCTGTAATTCACCACGAGCAGTATTTAAGAAGATTGAACCATCCTTCATCTTACTGAAGAATTCAGCGTTAGCCATCTTATCATTCTGACCAGGGAAGTAAGGAACGTGCAAGCTTACGATATCAGACTGTGCAAGTAATTCATCAAGAGTTACATAGTCAAGTACTTCTCTGCATGCATCATTCTCATACACATCATAGCCAATAACCTTAGCACCTAAGCCCTTATACATCTTAGCTTCTGTGAAACCAATTCTACCTGTACCGATAATACCTACTGTACAGTTACGGATTTCCTTAGAGAAATATGTTGGTGAAACAACGAAGTCACCAGCAGCAGTTGCGCTAGTAGCAGCAGCTGTATGACGTAATAACATCATACCTAATGTTAAGGATAATTCAGCGATAGCGTTTGGAGAATATCCAGGAACACGGGCAACGATTAGACCTAAATCTGCAGCAGCCTGTAAATCAATATGGTTGAAACCTACAGTACGTGTAAATACATACTTGATTCCATATCCCTTTAACTTCTCTAAGTTCTGACGGTCCGCAACACAGTTACCACGTAATAAGACTGCGTCAGCACCTTCACACTCAGTGATATTCTCGTGAGTTGTTAAACCCTCAACAAGCTTTAAGTCATAGTTATACTTATTATACTTGTGAAAAAACTCTACTTCATTTGGACGAACACCATAACATACTACTTTAAATGACATAATTTTACTCCTTCTGTTTATTATTTATGAAAGCGGGATATTTATCCCGCCTTATTATAATACTATTCTTAATTAAAAGATTCCTAAATGTCCAATTAATTCAACGATAACGATCCAAATAGGAGCCATAATAACAGCTGCTAATGTCGCAATCAATGAAGTATTAGACGCAACGAGGGCACCCTTATCAAAACGAATTGCATAAGAAGCCGCAACTGTTGCTGGAGGTGTAGCCATCATAATAACTGTTGTACCTAAAGAAACAAGGTTTACAGGTAAGATATGAGTTACGGTTAAGATTGCTAATACAACAATGTTGAATGCAGGGATAATCAATAACTTAATAAATGTATAGTACAATGCCTTCTTGTCTGTCATCGCATCCTTGAAGTTTACTGAACCAAGTGTAGAACCAATTGCTAACCAAGCAAGTGGAGAAGCCAAACCAGCTAAGTAAGTTAAAATCTGAGTGATCTGTGGAGATGTAAGGTCTAAACGCATGAATGAAACAGACTTATTAACCATTTCACCTGATGTCGCATCCTTAACAGCTACAGTAACCTGTGGTAAATATGCTTGTGCTAACCACAAGAATAGACCTAAGAATGTAGCGATAACGATTGGATTTAAGAACATAGACTTGATGTTCTTAGAAGTCATCTTTAATCCACTCATCTTGATATATCCATAAGAATATAAGAAGATTCTGTAACCAATGTTGAAGATAGAAGCGTATAACGCACCTTCTGCACCATAGATTGCACTTACAATAGGAATTCCGAAGAATGTTGTAGAACCGAAGATACTTAGTACACGTAAAGCATCCTGTTCATCACCTTCAAACTTCGCATAGAGCGGAATTGTTAAGAAGATAAGTAAGATGTAAATTACGATACCCCAGATCAATACATTTAAACCTTGTGTAAATGTTTCTGGTTTGATTGGCGCCATAAATGACTTAAATGCCAATGCTGCAATTGATACTGAAAGTACAACCTGAGTTAATACTTTCGCTGTGCGATCATCGAATACCTTCTTGCGACGCATAACATAACCTAATAGGATAATAGCTACGCTAGAAATAATAGCCGAATTGATCTTTCATTTGATAATGTCTTTACAAAGATATCAAAGAAATTCATGTAATAGTCCCCTTCTTTCAAATATATATTTCAATATTTACGCGACTTAGTATAGCAAACCTCGACTTTCATTTCAATCCCTAACGTAAAGTTGCATAACACACAATTTAATAAAAATATTTTATGATTTTTTTCTGTACATTGTAAACATGCATGCATATAAAACCTCATTCTTTTTGCTAGAATGAGGTTTAAAATACTATTGTTCTTTTAATGACTGCGCTAAACGTTGAACTATTTCGGCACTTACTAATTCATAATCATCTTTATCATGATATGCATAGCTGATAGAACCAACTGTTGTAGTAAGATCCTTTCCCCAAGCTTTACAACTACTATGGAACTGATGAATTCCTGTTTTTTCGCGTAATTCCTGAATATTATCTTGGTTGATACCACTGCCTGCAAGTAATTCAATTTGCTTTCCAAACTCAGACTGTAATTTTCTAAGTAACACAGCACCTTCTATCGCAGTGGGTTGTAAACCACTCGTAAGAATACGATCAACTCCACAATCAATAAGTTGTTGAACCGCCACATATGGATCAGAAACACAATCAAAAGCCCTATGGAATACTGCTTCCTTATGATAACGATGAATGAGTTCGACCATCTTCCGTATCTTGTAATATTGATTGTCGCATCAGCATTTAAAAATCCAAATGCTATTCCATCTGCACCGTTTTCCAAGAAAATCTCAGCATCTTTAAACATCATTTCCGTCTCAATATCGTTATAACAGAAACCAGCTGCACGCGGTCGATTCATACATATTACTTTTAAATTTATCTTTTCTTTAACAAGTTTCAACATTGCTAAACTTGGTGTAAGTCCGCCTAAATACAAAGCACTATTTAATTCTATACGGTCAGCACCACCAATTTGTGCATTAATACAATCTTGTACGCTACCAGCACAGACTTCAAAAATATCTGTCTTCATTCTTGAATCGGTGCCATCCTTTCCCGAATATATTCATCAATCCATTCTTTCGATGCCTTTGTGATAACCGTATTACCATCGACATTTTGTGCACGAAATACTGTAGGTTCTTCTCCTTCGCGATATAACACAAAAGAGAAATTCTGGATATTGGTTGCACAACCGTAATTACCATATTTATCCATTGCCACAACACTTAAATCTCCAGCTAAACCACGACTCTTCTTTAATTTTGCATCAAGTTCATTGACTGTTCTCTGGCAGGCTTCTTGCGGCGTACATCCATCTTTCATCTTACGAACAATTTCATAGGATATACATCCCTTCATAAGATCTTCACCAAGGCCAGTCGCCGTCGCTCCACCCACTTCAGAATCCGCATAAAAGCCACCACCAACAATAGGAGAATCACCGATACGTCCAGCTCTTTTCATAAATAAACCACTCGTAGAAGTACCTGCAACGATTCTTCCGGTATGATCTAAAACCACTTCACCAACCGTATCGTGTCCGGCATATGGTTTTAATTCTCGTGCTTTAATTTCTTTGATACGTTTACGGTATAACTGCTTTGCACGATCCGTTAACAAGTTCTTTCTCTCAAAGCCCTTCTTACTAGCATACTTTTCTGCACCTTCAGCAACAAGTACACAGTTAACCGTATCTTTAGATAGCTCTTTGCGATAGAAATAGGATTAGCAAAATCCTTAATACCCGCAACAGCACCTACAGCCATTGTATTTCCATCCATATATCCTGCATCCAACTCAACTATCATTTCCTCATTTGGTAAGCCACCATATCCAACAGATTTAAAAAACGGAAAATCCTCTACACAGCGTATTGCATGTTCAATTGCTTCTCCACTGCTTTTACCCTCTTTTAATAGTTGCCCAGCTTCTTCTACGCCTTCTAATGCCATTCTCCATGTCGCAATGATTGCCCACATATCGCTATCCCCCTAATCAATCGGTTTCCGATAAAACCCACCATAGAAATCATCCGTTCTATATACATTAATAATTGCATGTGGATCTACATTTAAAATCAAATGTGCTATTTCTTTTACCTCTAGCGTTGATACAACCGTATTTAACATGTAATTCTTCTTGTGAGAATAACCACCATAACTTTCCCAAACCGAAATCCCATGTCTATATTTTTTCGTATATACTGATGTGATTTCTTCTGGTTTTGTACTAGTAATCTGCATGGTACTTCTATCATATCTTCGGTACAATCCTTCAACTACCTTTGTAGAAACAAACTGCATGATGATTGAATATCCAGCACGCTCCCAACCAGAAACAAATCCAAAGATACATAACAAGATGCAGTTATAGATAAATACATAATTCCAAATACTTTTGCCTGTTTTATTGGATACATATAATGCGATAAAGTCCGTACCACCCGTACTTGCATTTCCGACAAGCGCAGCCACAAGACCTAGTCCATATACTGCACCGCCTATAATAATATTCAGCATAACATCATCAAACAGTGTGTTAAATGGAAGGATAACCAAGAACAGTGATACACACGCAAACTGCAAAGAGGATAAAATCGTAAACTTTGTAGAAATCGATCTACCACATAGAATCGCAACTGGCAGATTTAATAAAACAATCATCAATGATACAGGTATCTGTATATTATGCTGACTACCAATTACATTTATCAAAATAGCCAATCCTGTAAAACCACTAGACAATAATCCAGCAGGTCTTAAGAATGCTTTCAATGCATATGTTTGTAACAGTGCAGAAAAAATTACACATAGAATACTAAACAAAAATCTAAATATCTGCTTCTCTGTAAGACTGGTAACTTTTTGATTCATTTTAAATGCCTCATTTTCTACTACTATTTTTAGTAAATTCTATCTTTGTTTCCTATACTTATTTTCACAACAAAAAGGATATGATGAAGTACACTCTTCATCAACATCCAATTTGTAGCTTTTTACTATAGTGGTGGATACTGCATTGCCAACTTAAAGTGTTGATAACAGCATTTGTGTATCACCAATGCAATTATATTTTTTCTTTTCTTTTTGAAAGTTCTTTATAATTTTCATCGTTACATCCCTTAAATCAATAAGATTTAGTTACGGTAGAAACGAATCATTCTCTCCTTCATTTCTTTTGGAACAGGTAAATTCTCAACAATGTAGTAGTACCCTACTAATCGATTGTCTACGACCTGCTTTACACGTTTCAGATATGCCTGTCCTACTTCATCCTTCGGTACATATTGATAATTTGATGTCCAGAAGGACTGAATAAATAAAGCGGTGATTAAAAGATTCACTTCCTTATCTAAATCAGGTGTTAGATTTGAGAAGATATGTGCAAAAACTTTATCTAATACTAAATGCTTTTCATTTCTAACTGTCATGATAGATGTTTCATTTGTCTGATTGTAGTTGTATACAATGTCATTTATGTAGTATACGCATCCAGCAGTCGCAATTAAAATTGGCCAAAGTGAAAGGTCTTCATAATAGGAGAATTCTAAATATCTTAATTTCTCAAATAATGATCTATCATAAACTGAACTGTGTCTACATGGGAGCAGGAAGGACGCTCCACGGATAGATATCTCTCCTGAACTTCTTCCTTGGTATGCTGGCAAGTTTTTAACACCATCATACATCGTACAATTACCCTTGCAAATCTTATATCCTTTTTTAATACCGCCATACAGCTTTTCAATATACTCTGGCTCAACCCAGTCATCCACGTCGACAAATGATAGGTATGGTCCTGTTGTATTTTCAATTCCTAAATTTGATGCATGTCCTAAATCAGCTATATCAGTCACTAAGATACGAATGCGTTCATCTTTCTGCATCCATTCTCTTACCTTTCTTCTGATGTGTCAGTCGTACCATTAATCACACAAAGAATTTCAATATTCTTATATGTCTGGGCTACAACTCGAGATAGACATTTATCAATGTATTTTTCCCCATTATAAATTGGGATAATAATTGAAATTAGCGGGTTGTTCATAAATTCCTCCTGTGATTATATTTGATAACTCCTGCGAGCATATTTTCACATACAAGTATGTGCTTTGCAATATAACCTCTGCTTCTCTACTTTATCATAAAAAAAATCTATTTATGACATAATGCCACCAATAGTTTTTTTAATTTGATTTTATCTAAACATTCTTATTTCTTGTCGTGAACGCTGCCATGCTTCCTAGTATTCCAACAATTAGCATTCCCATGAAACTTAGTAGATTTGTATCCCCTGTACTAGGCGAAGCAGACTTTGATGGTGTAGACACAACCTTCTTAAATACGTGTACTCTATCACCTTTTGCTTCTTCGTGAGTAGATACATATTCGTATCCAGCAAAATTTTCTACGGCTTGTAGTTCATATATCTTCGGCTGTAATTCTGTACCATCTTCTGTTACATATTGCGTATAGTCAATACCCACCCGAATAATACGGTCCTCTTTCTTCATAACCATAGTAAGCAGCATATCCACCCCAGCCATTTCTTCCATACTCTATTTGCGATCCATCTGCTGAATTATTAAATAAATCTGCATATTCGGCATAGATTGTATCTGAAGTATATTGTTCAACAGCCGGTGTATCCTCTTCGCTAAATACTACTGGTAATCCGCCTTGAAAAGTAACACTCTTTTCACCATACTTACCTTCCTGGTCAATAACCATTTCATTTGTTTTTAATGATTCATCAATCTACACAATCGTATCGTAAGGTAAATCTCTATTCATTTGGACAGAATAACCCATTGTTTCTATTCATATTAAAAACCCTATCAATGATAGATTTCATTAACAGGGTCACTTCATATTACTTAGTTTTCTGAATTTCTCTTTTTGGTAACATATGCACCAACACTTCCAATCATTCCTGTGAATAGCATGAATGCTGAAGTGAATAAACCAGCATCACCTGTCTTAGGTGTTGACTGTACTGCAGGAGCTACTGTAGCAGAAGCTTCTGGCTGCGCTGGAGTCTCTGGAGTTGTAGGAGCCGGTGTTTCTGGCTGTGCTGGAGTCTCTGGAGTTACAGGAGCCGGTGTTTCTGGCTGCGCTGGAGTCTCTGGTGTTTCAGGAACCGGTGTGTTTCTGGTTCTGCAGGAGTTTCTACAATCTTCTTGTACACATGAACTCTATCACCGTTTGCTTCAGTACGAGTTGTAACATATTCGTAACCTTCAAAGTCTTCTTTATCCTTTAAGCCAAACTTCTTATCAACATTTGCACCATTAACAGTAACTGGTGTTCCATCTTCTGTTACAAAGTGTGTGTAGTCAATACCTACACGAAGTACACGGTTAGTAGCTGGTGAAGATGTAAAGTCTGTGACTGTTGCATCACCCCAAGGTTTAGATAACATATCATTTACTGCTGGTTCAGTATCTACATTTGCAAGTAAATCCGCGTAAATTACGTCTGATGTATATTGCTTGTATGTATCACCTGGTAAATCTTCAGTAGGACTATACGTAATATCATATTTACCTGTCTTATCACCAAGTACACCAGCAACGTCTTCTTCAACTTCACCTGTCTTTAAGGATTCGTCGATCTTAACAATTGTTTCATAAGGAACCATCTCAGTAACTGTTGCATGTAATGTCCAATATCCATTTCCATATAGTGGAATTAAACTTGCATCTTCAATTTCAGGTCGGAATCTTGTATCACCTGCTTCAACCGGTATGTCAAATACATATCTGTCAGTCCATAATGAATCGAAAGTACGGTAGCCCCCTTCACCCTCAAGTGATAGGACTGCATTCTTTACAGTAAACTCTGAACCATCTGCTTGATCAATCAATGTCACTTCATCAGTGAACATGTATTTATCCAAACCATTTTCAAATAAAGATCGCTATCAGACATTGAATTTACTAAATAACCCTTAACATTAGCCCAATCTTTTACCTTTACTGTCTTCCCAGCATGATTACCATTATCAATCGTATATTCATAGTCTTTGTCTAAAGTAATCTTCTGTCCTCTTGTCTTGAATAATGAAGTGTAGTTATTTACACCTAGGAATGTGTAACCACTTGTAGGTTGGTCAACCTTAACCTTACCTAAGTTTGTTGTATCGTTATTTTGTGGTTCTGTAGCTAAGAATGCTTGAATCTTAGCTTCTTCTTCAGCTGTTAAAGCTGCTTGTGCATATGTGTTAATTGCACTTCTATAAGTTAGAGTTGGTGTAACTAGTAACGCCAAACCTAACGCTGCTGTATTAATTACTCTCTTCTTAATTCTTTTCATATTGGTCTCCTTCGATTTATCTTGATATTTTTGCGTGCTTTCGACTGTACACAAACTAACCAGTACCTGTAATCACTACAGTTCCTTATTCGATCTTTTTAACCGGTTGCGTATCAAAACGGCCCGAAATGCTAGGCTATTTTATCTGACATATCACTCATCAGCAATTCATTTGCTCATGCAATTTATTAATATTTTTTTAACTGCTTACCAATCTTTACAAGTACGAATTGATGTATATCTATTGCATGTTCTATACATCTATAACAAAAAATCCTACTGATTTCTCAATAGGATTCTTAGTGCATGTTTTATTAATTATGCATTCTTTTTCTTTGTAATGAATGCTGCAGCACCTGCAATCATACCTGATACTAACATAGCGAAAGCAGTGAACAGGTTTGTATCACCTGTCTTAGGTGTTGCTGGAGCCTCAGGAGCTGGGGTAGCTGGAGTTGTAGGTGTAGGTGTAGCAGGTGTAGGTGCTACTGGAGTAACTGTAACCTTCTTGTACACATGAACTCTATCACCGTTTGCTTCAGTACGAGTTGTAACGTATTCATAACCAGCAAATGTTTCCTGCGGTTGTAAACCATACTTCTTAGCTACTGGAGTTCCATCTGCTGCTACAACAGATGTTCCATCTTCTGTTACAAAGTGTGTGTAGTCAATACCTACACGAAGTACACGGTTAGTAGCTGGTGAAGATGTAAAGTCTGTGACTGTTGCATCACCCCAAGGTTTAGATAACATATCATTTACTGCTGGCTCAGTATCTACATTTGCAAGTAAATCCGCGTAAATAACGTCTGATGTATATTGCTTGTATGTATCACCCGGTAAATCTTCAGTAGGACTATACGTAATATCATATTTACCTGTCTTGTCACCAAGTACACCAGCAACGTCTTCTTCAACTTCACCTGTCTTTAAGGATTCGTCAATCTTAACAATTGTTTCATAAGGAACCATCTCAGTAACTGTCGCATGTAATGTCCAATATCCATTTCCAAATAGTGGAATCAAACTTGCATCTTCAATTTCAGGTCGGAATCTTGGATCAGCTGCTTCGATAGGCAGATCAAATGTGTAACGGTTATACCATAATGTTTCCCATCCACGATCACCATCAGGATTATTTACTGGGAATACTGCATTCTTTACAGTAAATTCAGATCCATCTGCTGTATCAATTAGAGTTACTTCCTTAGCATAAAGGAATTTATCTTCATAACCCAAAGGAGTTGGATTTCCATCACCCATCTTGAAAATATCATAGGCCTCAACACTTGCCCAATTCTTAATCTTTACTCTCTTTCCATCATTTGCATCACTAGACTCAATTGTATATTCATAGTCTTGATCAATATTAACCTTTGTACTACGAGACTGGAATAAAGAAGTATAGTTATTTACACCTGGGAATGTGTAACTTGATGGTTGAGTAACTGCTACCTTACCAATATTTGTTGTGTCATTATTTTGTGGTTGAGTAGCCAAGAACGCTTGAATCTTAGCTTCTTCATCTGCTGTTAAAGCTGCCTGCGCATATGTATGGATTGCACTTCTGGATGCTAGTGTTGGTGTCATTAATAGCGCTAGTCCTAAAGCTGCACTGCTGACAATCTTTCTCTTATTGGATGTCTTCATTTCTTCCCTCCTTCGACGCACACTCTTTCGTCGGTTTCCTCTTCTCAAGCATTTTACAGTGATTTCATCTACATTTTTTGTATGTAAATCCCCTTGTAGTTTCCACCTTATAGATATATCTTGAGTTATCTCTTTAATGATATCTAATAAACATATGGGCTAGCAATCAATATGCCTAACAGCAATTATTAATTTTTTTATTAATTTTAATCTTTTATATATAAAGTGTTTTTTTATTTAAACCACTTTGACTAATTTAGAATAAATAATACTTTCCATACATTTTATGGCTGATAACTTTCTAAAAACCATCGATCTTTTTCTAAGAACAGATTCCTACATCTACCTTGGATAATACATACATAGCGAATACCGCAACCCCCAACGCAAGACTCTTCCTAGAATGACTTAGAACTTTATCAATTTTATATTCCCGTCCATCATTCCAACACAGATAGAGTGGGCGTAGTTCCCCCGTTTTTCTCTGCATCACCACAACATCCACATATTTCTTATATAGCTGCATACCCCTCTCTCCCGTTATTTGTATTATATCGATTTGTGTTGCGTATTTCAATTATTTACGCAACATTTGTCAATTAAATTTCTCCTATTTGTCGCAAATCTGTTATACTGATGCCGAGGTAATATAGATGACACTAAAAGAGATGATTCACCAATATAAAACAAAAACAGGATGTAGTGATTCTGAACTTGCACGTAGATGTAATGTTTCTCGTTCTACCGTTGCACGTTGGTCTAGCGGAGAAATTAAAAAAGTCAATGATGATACTGCCGAAATCTTATCCCAACTATTAGGCTATAACATCACTCCTATCCTCATGGGAATGGACACAACTATCCACCTACCAATCCTCGGTTATGCAAAAGCCGGATATGACTTATTTGCGGAAGAAAATTATCTTGGTGAAGAAGAAACGACCCTAAAAGAAAGAGAAAATGGGGATTACTACCTACGTATCACCGGCAACTCCATGTCAGGTATTGGTATCATGGATGGCTCACTTGTTTTAGTACGCCAATGTAATTCTGTTACTAGCGGTAAGGTTGCCGTTGTCATGATTGATCAAGAAGTTACCGTCAAACGTGTTATCTTTAAAAATGGAATGATGATTCTAGAAGCTGCTAATCCCGATGTTGCGAGTCGTTACTTTACTCCACAAGAGATAAAAGATATACCAGTTAAAATTATTGGACAAGTATTATCTTGTCGTACAAACTTCCAATAATCATAAAAAAATGCTACACAGTATTTGAGCCATGTAGCATTTTTCTTTTTATTCACTAACTTTTTCTTCTGTAACAGGTTCTGATGTGTCTTTTTCTTCATACTTGAAGTCTGCAGAAATATCTTCACCCTTTACAACTCTTTGAATCTGCTCAGCTGTTAATGTTTCATATTCCATCAATGCATGGGCGATTGTTTCAAGTTCTGTCTTATGGGCTTCGATAATCTGTCTAGCCTTCGTATGGCATGTATTAATGATCTTACGTACTTCCTGATCAATTTCATACGCAACTTCACCAGAAACGTTATTTGGTTGGTTATAATCTCTGCCTAAAAATACATTCTCATTACCAGCGTTGTATTTGATAGGTCCAAGATCACTCATACCATAGAGTGTAACCATATCCTTTGCGATATTTGTCGCATTTTGAATATCGTTACTTGCGCCTGTTGTAATGTCATCAAAGAATAATTCTTCTGCTGTACGACCACCCATGTAGGAAGTAATCGTATCGAGTAAATCATTCTTTGTATGCATCATCTTTTCTTCCTTCGGTGTCATGAGGTTATAACCACCTGCTTGCCCACGAGGAATGATTGTGACTTTCTGTACAACTTGTGCATTCTCTAAGAATAAACCGATAATTGCGTGTCCACTTTCGTGGTAAGCAACTAACTTCTTTGTCTTATCATCGTATGTACGACTCACCTTTGCAGGTCCCATCATAACACGGTCGATCGCTTCATCAATCTGCTTCATGCCGATTTCATCTTTGTTTCACGTACCGCGAGAATTGCAGCTTCATTCAATACGTTTTCTAAATCGGCACCAGAGAAACCTGGCGTACGCTTCGCTAAGGCACCTAAATCTAAGTCCTTTACAAATTTCTTATTGCGCGCATGTACATGTAGAATTGCTTCTCTACCCTTACGGTCTGGAAGAGCTACTGTAATCTGACGGTCGAAACGTCCTGCACGTAATAATGCTGGGTCTAGTACATCAGGTCTATTTGTTGCCGCAATGACCACAACACCTGTGTTTTCTTCCATACCATCCATTTCAACGAGCAATTGGTTCAATGTCTGTTCACGTTCATCGTGTCCACCACCAAAGCCAGCACCACGTTGACGACCTACCGCATCGATTTCATCGATGAAGATAATGCATGGTGCAGTCTGTTGTGCCTTCTTGAACATGTCACGAACACGGCTTGCACCTACACCGACAAACATCTCAACGAAGTCAGAACCAGAGATACTATAGAATGGTACATTTGCTTCACCCGCAACTGCCTTAGCAAGTAATGTCTTACCAGTACCTGGATGACCACTTAATAAGATACCCTTGGAATACGAGCACCCATCTTCTCAAACTTCTTAGGATATTTGAGGTAGTCGATGATTTCTGCCATTTCTTGCTTTTCTTCATCGCATCCCGCCACATCACTAAAGCGTACACGAATCTTACCTTCTAACTTCGCTCTAGATTTTGAGAATTCAAATGCCTTCGCATTGGCACCGTTTGCGCCATTCATACGATTTAACATCCAAACCGCAAATACCGCAAATAAGATAAATGGAATAATGGATACCACTGTTTCCAAGAAAATATTGGATGCGTCCGCATCTACAATTGTCAACTTGGTGGATTCATTTCCAAGATTTAATCACCTGTCCGATTTGATCGGAAGTAGACGGAATTGTCGCAGTAAATGTTACTTTTTGTTTATCCTTTTCGTAAACACCCTTTACGACTGTCACATTTGTTCCGATTGAGACAGATACTTCATCTACCTTTTCTTTTTCAATGACATTCTGTAGTTCATAGTAACTGATACGCTCTGATGAAGCGCCCATGTTTAATCCTAATAAGCTGATAACCGCAAGAATGACTACAAGATAAGGGAGAAAGTTTGCTATTCTATTTCTCTGCATTTATTTACTCCTCATTGCATTGATAACATTCGTCCTTCAATACACCAATGTATGGAAGGCAACGATATCTCTGGTCGAAATCCATACCAAATCCAATTACGAATTCATTTTCGATTTCAAAACCAACATAGTCTGCTTTAATATCCACAACACGACGACTAGGCTTATCTAATAGTGTAATGATTTTAACGCTATTGGCACCTTTATGTAATAGTGTTTCACGTACAGTCTGAATTGTTCTTCCTGTATCAACGATATCCTCTACAAGCAAGATATCTAATCCTTCACAGATGTATCTAAATCCTTTAAGATTCGAATATCGCCAATCGATTCTGTACCTTCATAACTACTAACATCCATAAAGTCATACTGAATGTCTAAATCAATATGTTTAATTAGCTCAGCTAAGAAAGGAACTGATCCACGTAATAACGCAACTAATAACGGTTGTTTTCCAGTATAGTCTTCTGTAATTTTAGCGCCTAGTTCCTTAGAACGTTCACTAATCTGTTGTTCGCTAACTAACACTTTCTTTATATCTTTTTCTACCCACATGAGAAATAACTCCTTTTATAACATTAGTATTGTATCACATTCAAATTAGGCATTGTAGAGTAATGCTGCACATTACAACCAAGTCCAGGCACGAGAATAATCTCTCCAGCAGCGTTCTCTACAACTGGCCAAGTTTGTCGTTGATATTGTGGAATATGACGGTCAATAAAGAAGCGATGAACTTCCTTTCGACCAAAACGCATTTGAATCTTATCTCCTGGTTGAAATGAACGAATCCGAATTGGAAAGTCTGCCTCTTCTAGCGTTAGCGCAAAGACACCAGGGCTTCCCTTTTCCGTATAGAAATGTTCTTTACGAACATCTTGTAATTCCTCCATTGATTCAAACACATAACAGTACGGCTCTTCTGGAACATACTTCAAAAGATATGTTCCATCACTCGCTAATGAAAACTCATCTAACGGAATCACGAAATCACCTGCATGCATGATAATATCATCAACCCCCCGCAAATGCTTTAAAGAATAGTGTGGTGTCTTTTCCACAAACATTCTTAACATTGTCACTCTATCCTCTTGTGGTAATGCACGATATGTCTTTAACAGAATCTTATCTTGTCGAATATAGGTTTTCACACGACATCTTCTTTCCTGTAAGACAGCGTTTTTCTGTTTGATCTCACGTAGATATACGCTTCTTTCAAAGGGAGTCATCGGTTCTACAATTTGATGGCGAATCTGATTTCGCGTATACTCATCACTCAGATTTGTTACATCGATATAATAGCGTAATGCATGTTCCTTACAGTATGTAACAAGTTCTTCCTTCGTCATATGTAATAAAGGCCGTTTAAACAATACACCATGCATGAACATCTCTTCCCGAAGACCATAATACTCCGGCACGATGTTTTTACTTTCCTGCATGATATATGTCTCTAATAAATCATCTTTATGATGACCAATCAATACACCCTGAAATCCTTCACTTCTTACAATCTCCACAAAAAAGCGATAGCGTAAGTCACGTGCCGCAGCCTCAAAGTTACCTGTATAAACAAATGGATCATTATGCACAAAGATTGGAATTCCTCTTTCCATACAAAAACTGCGGATATAGTTTTCTTCTTCATCCGCTTCTGGCCGATGATGATAGTTTACATGCGCAACTGCACAATCAATACCCGCATCAATACACATTTGTAAAAGTGCCATAGAATCTGGTCCAGATGAAACCGCAATTAACCACTTTCCCTGTAGTTTTTCCATGTCAGTATAATAACATATCCCATCACTCTGTGCTGAACATCACTCTCAACATTCTTTTCTGAACTTCTTTAAACATAGGTGCTGTAACGGGAATATGTGCTTTAATATCAATCACTCTAGCTGTATTGATAAAACGTATGTCATTTAAAAATAACACCGACGGTTTGTTCAAACCATTTACTAAACCAATCTTCATTAAGTGATATTTCCCCTGTGGATGATAGATAGAATCATAAGCTTTTTGATATGTTGCCTCATTGGAAGTCATCGGAACAACCAAAGCTTTCTTTGCGCATACAGATACGACCAAGCCAAAATGTTGATAACCCATTTCATTTAAATATGATTGCCCAAACTCAATATAACAAATATCACCTGGCTTTACACTGATACCAATATCCTTCCCCGATTGATAACGTGAACGTATCACCCAGTTTGCTTCAGATATCATACCCGCTTCAATATTATGAGGTTGTATTATCCGATAGAGATCCTTGCGGTAGGACATATAATGATGCCATAAATCATACTTTTCTGCCTTATCTTTCATATCATTGTTTCCCCTTTACTTCTATATTCAAAGGAAACTAGAAACTCCACATTATTTCTCAAAGTTTATGAATATAACTACAAAGACCAAATGCATATCCACAAATGGCCAAGTGATAGAATCATTTATTATCTCAAGTCAAAAATATAATAATGTTTCATTATTCAAAACTAAAACAATTAAATAAAACAAGGATTATTCCCAATTCATTTTTTTAGTTTCTTCTTTTCCTTTACACAGTCTGCTAAATATAAATTAATTAATGTTTGATAAGGAATACCCGTATGCACCGACTCATTTTTTTAAAAATAGTCAATCACAGATTTATTAATATTAATCGTAACTTGCCGTTTTAATTCCTTCACATATGGATTTTTTTAATCGTTTTTTTCAAAATTAAACTCTTTCTCTAGATATTCATCTTTCTTTGTCATACTCAAATACCCCTTTCGTGATTCACCACTTCTTCGTATGTCACACCATGTTTAGATTGGTTAATTTTACTTTTATATTGATCCCATTTAAACGAATACACCAAGACACCACTTACATCTATGCAATAATTATATTGTAATTATTGAATAATTTAATATTTTTAATTAAATTGGCGTTAATTATATAACAGAACAGGCAACCACGAATCATCGTGGTTGCCTGTTTACTTTATCCAAAATGGAAAAAACTTAATATAAATGAACCTGCTAGGTATGCAATTGCCATCACTAAGATGAAGTAAAGCACCTGTGCTTGATTCACTTTATTTGCGTAATAACTTTTCATAATTGATTGCGTCCATCGCAAACCACGTCACTAGAAACATCAACAGATACACAATAGAACGCAAGATAAAATACAGATTGGACATGTCTTACTTTGTACCGAAGATACGGTCGCCAGCATCTCCTAGTCCAGGTACGATATAACCATGCTCATTAAGGTGATCATCTAATGCAGCGATATATACATCTACATCTGGATGACTCTTTTGAATTACCTTAACACCTTCTGGTGCAGCTACTAAGCATACAAGCTTAATATTCTTTGCGCCACGCTTCTTGATTTGCGCAATCGCATCCTTTGCACTACCACCAGTCGCCAACATTGGGTCAACAACCATGACGATAGAATCTTCTAAATGACTTGGGAACTTCGCAAAATATTCTACAGGTTCCAAAGTTGTCTCATCACGGTACATACCGATGAAACCAACCTTCGCTGTAGGAACTAAACGGCGAATACCATCTAATAAACCAATACCTGCACGCAAGATTGGAACGATGACTACTTCTTTACTTAATTCATAACCAGTACACTTAGCAACCGGTGTTTCAATTTCAATTGGATTTGTTGGTAAATCACGGCATACTTCATATGCCATTAGTTCTGCGATCTCATCAAGATTCTCACGGAAATCCTTTGTTCCGCACTCTTTACGACGCATCTGTGTCAACTTATGTGTAATTAGGGGATGATTCAATACTTCTAACATTGTCTTCTTTCCTCCGTATTTCCTGTTCTAAATGATATAAGAAGATACCTATACATGCAAGGATATCACGGGTTATTTCGATAATTTTTCTGTGATGTCCTGCATGGTGATTGGACCTTGTCTTAAAATCACTAACTCTTCTTTTGTGCAATCTACAATGGTACTTGCTTCACCAAAGGAGACATTTCCTTCTAGCATTCCATCTAAATCAGGACAACTCTTTTCAATCTCATCTAATGATGTACAAGTTGGTTCTCCCGATTGATTCGCACTTGTCATAAAGATAGGTCTTCCTAAACCTTTGATGATCTTGGCAAGTGTATTTGACGTAGCCATACGAATCGCAATCGTATCCAAGTTTTCTTGGGATAGATTCACTCCATCTTTACGCTTTAATATGACGGTAATCGGCCCTGGCATAAAACCTTCAATGACCTTCTTGGCTCTATCATCTACTTCCGCAATCTCTTGAATCTGTTCAAGATCCGCACACATCACTGGAAAAGCCTTTGTTAGAGGGCGGTGTTTTACATTTCTTAGATTTTCTTCTGCTTGATGGCTTGATACCTGCGAACATACACCATATACCGTATCCGTCGGCACGCTAATAACCCCATCCTTTTTTAATATCTCAATGATTTCTTGAATCTCTTCTGCTTTAAAACGACGCATATACTTCCTCTTTTCTACTTTTATCTCTATGCCTTATAATTATAGCGCGAAATACGGAGGGTATCAGATGATTCGATTCGATAGTGACTATACTGAGGGTTGTATTCCCTGAAATACTAACAGCCTTAACAAATACAAATGACGAACAAACCATTGGTTATGGCAAAGATAGCCATTGTTTAAACGCAGCCAAACTAATTCAACAGATAATCAAGCGTAATGATGCGGATATTCACTTCATGGTTGGTGGCACACAAACCAATATCGCTGTCATTACATCTATCTTAAAGCACCACCAAGGCGCAATCTGTGCAGAGAGTGGTCATATTAACGCACATGAAACAGGTGCACTTGAATCCGTAGGACATAAATGTCTAGCCCTACCAACATCCAACGGTAAAATCACAGCCAAGCAAGTCGATACCCTAATTCAAAACCACTACAATGACATAAACGCTGAGCACACTGTACAACCAGGGATTGTATATATTTCCTTTCCTACAGAAAGTGGTACCCTATACTCTAAACAAGAACTCACAGAGTTATATACAGTATGCCAAAACCACAACATCCCTCTCTTTATCGATGGCGCAAGACTTGGCTATGGCCTCATGGCCAAAAAGAATGATGTGACCTTCGAAGATATCGCGAATCTATGCGATGTATTCTACATCGGTGGCACAAAAGTTGGTGCCCTATTTGGCGAATGCATCGTCATCTTAAATGATTTATACAAGAAAGATTTCCGCTACGCCATCAAACAACATGGTGGAATGCTAGCCAAAGGTAGAATGCTTGGTATCCAATTCGAAGAACTCTTTAAAGATAATCGCTATCTTACAATCTCAAAACACGCAATCGATATGGCAGATATACTCACCGAAGGATTTCAATCAAAGGGATATCGTTTCTACTTCCCAGCCGAAACCAACCAAATCTTCCAATCTTTGAAAACACAAAGTTGGAAGAACTTTCCAAAGAGTTCGCCTTTACCCCTTGGACAAAGGTTGATGAAACACATACTGCTGTACGCTTTGTGACATCCTTTGCGACAAAGCGCGAAAACGTTGAATACCTACTAACAAAAATATAGTTGCATTATCGCAACTATATTTTTCTATTCATGAATTGAAATGACTGTACCATCATTCTTCCAGATACTATTTTCATGTACCACACCTCTAACACAAGATGTTGGATATACACGAGAGTGTCTACCAATCACAGTACCTGGATTCAGTACTGAGTTACATCCTACCTCAACATAATCTCCAAGCATTGCGCCAAACTTCTTAAGACCTGTGTCAATACGATGATCATCCTCACGGATCGTAACTAGTCTTTTATCACTCTTTACATTCGATGTAACAGAACCTGCACCCATATGAGAATAATATCCTAGGATAGAATCTCCTACGTAGTTGTAGTGTGGAGTTTGAACATGGTCAAATAGAATTACATTCTTTAACTCACAACTATTTCCAACCACACAATCCGCCCCAACTAGTGCTGCGGAGCGAATGAAGGCACAATGACGCACTTCTGTACGTGGTCCAATAATGCATGGTGCACCAATATACGCAGATGGAAATACTGTCGCTGTCTTATGAATCCAGACATGTTCAGATACCTCTGAATATTCTTCCTTGTCCAAGCTTTCACCCAGCTTTAGGATGAAATCCTTGATTCCAGAGAGAGCTTCCCATGGATACGTAAATTGTGACAAATAGTCTTTCGCAGCTGTGTGTTCTAAATCATATAACTCATTAATACAGTACATAAATCCTCCTAATTTGTGGAATTATTGTTCGTTCCCTCAGGCAGTGTTTCCTGGGAAATGATTTCATCATTCATTACTTTATCAATCTCAGCGTTAATAAAGTCTACCTGATTTTGGTACAGGTATACAACAGATAATACTTGATCTGGTGCCGATGCACAGTATTCGTTCCCAGTATCACCATCAAGATGATACTTCACAATATTCCATTGGATATTCTGATCCAACTGTTTCTTACATAATGCATAAATTGAATCCGTAGAAACATTGGTTAAGAACTTACCTTGCAAGGCACTGAGAATATTATTAAACGAACTAATTAGATCTGGACTTAACAGCTTATGAATAATCGCTGATAAAACGATTTGTTGGTGGAGGTTACGATCAAAGTCCCCGTTAGGCAAACTATAACGTTCACGTACATACTCTAACGCTAGCTCTCCATCAAGATGTAATGTACCCTGTGGATATGTACGTTCTGTAAAGTGCGTTGTAAATTCAAATGGATTATCAATATCAACACCATCAATCGCGTTAATAATATCTTCAAATGTCGTAAAGTTTACTAACATGTAGTAATTCACATCTGTTCCAAGTAAGTTACTAGCACCCTTTAATGTATTCTGAATACCATTTAAACCAAGATGCGTTAATTTATCTTTCTGATTCTTATATGCAGGATTTGGAATATAAGAATCACGTGGCAAGTTCGTAATCAAAATCTGATGTGTATTTGGATTTACTGTTACTGCGATATCCACGTCAGTTCTTCCTTCCAAGCTTAACTCACCTGGCTGATCATTTCCTGCGATAAAGAGTGTAAATGGTGTATTCGCAAGGTTTGTCTTATCTTCTGTTGCTTGGGTTGTTTCTACCTTGCGTAAATAACTACCTATCAGTTTTGTGTCTGTCTTAAAATTCTTAAATTCATCTGTCTCTAAAACTGTCGATAAATACGAATCACTCAACAACAATACATCACCTTGATTTGTATACAAGTTTTTAACTGCAGACTGCACGGAACTACTGTTGACTGTCTTTAGATTATCGTTCTTTAAATCCACACGAAGCTTGTCTAATGTGTAGTTTTGATTATTCCCATCAACACCTAAGGCAGTGATAAATTTTGCGTTTTTGATATTCCGCTAACTTCATACTCTCTTTGTACTGAGAGTTAGCGAAAAACATCCTTGTGCTTCTCTTTATACGCATCTGTCATAACATAGATGCCAATTCTAACCTCATTTCCTAACACAGAAGAAAAAGACATTACTTAAGCGGTCTGTATAGTACGGTAGTGCAATATTTACAATAATGAGCGCTACCGCAAGCACTGTGTTTACAATCTGAGCAAATATATTATTCGGCTTTACCTTCGATGTTAATAAGAACGTTAACCAATCAATTACCGCAAGTACAAGTACAACGATAATACTCCACTTCATCGGAAACATTGGCATACGCCAGAATGTAATCGCAAATACAATACTCGCAAGGAAAAGTATCACCCACAAAAATCTTGCGCTGATATATCTCTTCTTCCGTTTTTTCTTCTTTTGAATTACTCTGTTTGGATTTTGTTCCGTCATAAACGATTTCCTTATTTATGAAGCCTTTACCAGCTTTCCAACTAATACATATCTACCATCATCAACATCATAGGAACATGTTGATAACATTACAATTTGGTCTGTAGCCAAAACTGTCTCATCACTCTTAAATGTTGAGGCAGAAACGAAACGATCGATATAACTTAAAAATTCACTATCACTACCAAAGTCATATTGTACATAGTTACCCGTACCCGTTGTCGAATATCCTGCAATCGGATAAATCTTATATGTGCCATTTGGAGTCTGGAAAATCATTTCCTTATGACTATCATAGTAAGACTGTTCCTTATACTTTTCGATATCCGCAAACATCGAGTCATTTAACATATGGTGACCATAAATCACAGTATTCTTATGGCTGAAATCTCTTCCATTGTTGTAATCAATAAATATTGTTCCACTTAGATTGTATGTACCATCAAATAAATGGTCCAAGTAATAGCTATTGCCATACTTATTTTCATCTGTACTAGCACCAAACACAACCGGATAATCTATATTGGAGTTTGGGAAGTGTAATCCAACCCGCAAAGTCTGGATTCTGCTCTAATAACTTTTGAAAGTCCAATGTAGAAGTTGTATCATCTTTGTCCGTATCCTTCTTAGTTGTAACGGCATTCTTGCGTAAGTTATCATACGCATTTCCTGCCTGGTTATAACTTGCTAGCCCTTTATATAACTGATAGCCAGAAAAAATCGCAACACCTAGACATACAACCATGATGATATCAAGCAAGATTCTTCCAAATCTAGACAATTTCTTTTTTTTCTTATTTTCTTTCATATTAACCTCTGCAATATTTTACAGTCGATTGACTGACTGTGCAAGCATTCGCCAAATGCACGCAACTATGTAATAATAATACCATGTTAGGCGTAGACATCGTAGATATGCTTCGAATTGACTTAGAAAAACCCATTATTTCACACGTTTTAACACAATCTGAAATGGTGGAATTTTCCTCAAAGCATACTACCACACAGAAAAAACAATACTTTGCAGGACGCTTTGCGGCGAAGGAAGCTATCTTCAAGGCAACCCAGGATAAAGATTACCTACAGTACAGTATCCTAAATGATGATAGTGGAAAACCTTATATCAAAGACCACCCTGAACTTGAGGTGAGTATCTCACATGACGCAAACATCGCTATCGCAATTGTACAAAGTATTTCAAATTTATAAATAAATTCGTTTTTTTAAAAAGGTTCTCTTTTTGTAAGAGAACCTTTCTATTATTCCTGATCTTTTGGTATTTTTCGATATATCAAATATGCCCAAAAAACAAGTAATACTAGTATCACTAAAATTAGAATTGTGAATAATACCGATATCTTCGCAATATTCATATCTATATCGGCTAAATAAAAATTAATATACAGTTGTATCATGATACCCATCAAAGCTAAAAGCTGTTAAATAAACACATAGAAATAATAATTTTTGTTTACTCATAAAACTCCCTTTCCAATTATTTAAAATTAGACAAGTACTGGATGAATGACGCATGGAATGTAATTGTGGTTGATTCAAGTAAGTGTTATCTGTACCCATATTATACGCTCAAAAAAAGGAAAGTATATAACTTTCCTTTTTAACTAAGCTTTCTATTTAATGAGTCCACTATTCTTTAACAGAATTTCAATATCCGTTCCCTTTGCGCGATTCAACACTTGATTGAGTACAAATTTTTCAATAAAGGATAATTCCTTTACTTCAGTAATTGGCTTCTTATCAATCGCGTAATAACATGCGCGCAATAATTCACGTACATCATACTTACTAGCCCAAACTTCAGGCACACCACGATCAATATCTAAGAGTGTATAGACAGACTCCATACCTGTACGCATGGAATATTCTGTTGTAAAGATCGTATCTCTTGGTGTCTCCGCAAATTGACCGATAAAGGCAAAGTTTACTGCTCCATCTGGTACAACCTTTGGACGATCAGATTCTTTACGTGGTTGGAAGAACGCATTGATATATGGCATGAAACATGTCGTTGTATTACATGCGTCTTGTGCAAGTGTCGCAATCTTATCAGTTGGAACACCAATATGATACAACCATTCTTCACATACCTCGATACCTGTACAATCACGCATTGGCTTCTTGATATAGTTACCTTCTTTATTCGTATTTAATGCATATAACCAAATTAATACGAGGCCTTTATCCTGTGACTTAAACTGTGGTTGACGATTGATAGTCCAAGATAGATACCAGTTATCTGTACTATCCTTAACCGTAACGATACCACCTGTTGTAACCTTACCAGTGCGTGGGTCACGCTTGCAGATATTTGTGATATAGCGAATGATTTCTTCATTAGAAGTAGCGACTGTCGCACTCATCCAGTTTGTCGCATTTACATCTGTACAGAAAGCTTCTGGGTTACCATATTCGCCATGCATTGCCTGCGCTGCGATTGCCTTCCACATATCCCAAGATTCTCCATAACCATTCTTTACATTTGATAAATCCGGAACATGTGTCTGGTCTCCATAACAGGAAGTGTCTGTACAACACCCATTGGTAATAAACACAAGGTCATCTTCAATAAGGTCAATGGACTGTTCAATTCCATCTTTCTTATATACGATTTGTCTAGCAATCTTCTTATTGCCACGTGTTTCAATCACAACATTCTTTACGTCCATTCCGTATTCAATATGAACCCCATGATTCTCCAAATACTTCACAAGTGGCAAAATCATACTTTCATATTGATTATACTTTGTAAAACGCAAAGCGCTAAAGTCAGGTAATCCATCAATATGATGTACAAAACGACATAGATAACGTTTCATCTCTAATGCACTGGACCACTTTTGGAAAGCGAACATCGTTTGCCAGTACAACCAGAAATTTGTATCCCAGAAAGAAGCTGGTAATACATCAGAAATCTTCTTTCCTTCCAGGTCCTTTTCAGGTGTTAAGAATAATTTAGATAATGCCATTGCGGACTTCTTATCAAGTTTAAACTGCTTGTCCGTATGTGCATCCTCACCACGATTTACAGTTGCTCTGCATAGTGAATAGTTTGGATCACGTTTATTTAACCAATAATACTCATCTAAGACCGATACATCCGGTGTCTCAATAGAAGGCACATCACGGAAGGTATCCCACATTACTTCAAAGTGGTTATCCATTTCACGACCACCACGCATGAAGAAACCTTTCGTAACATCTTTACGTCCATCACAGCTACCACCCGCAAGTGTAGCCTTTCTAATAAGTGAATATGTTCTCCACTCATCTGTCCATCACGGACAAGATAAAACGCTGTTGTTAAACCAGCTAGGCCTGTACCAATGATATACGCTGATTTCTTATCAACATCCTTTGGCTTTAAAGGTCTAGCAAATGACTCATAAGTTCCTGCTGAATAATACATATGAAATCCTCCTTCATCCATATGCATCATATCAGCTCTATATTCTTTTTCATTTAGCAGGGAGCTAAAAAAGATAAAAGTTTTATCACTTTTCTCATTGTGATAAAACTTCATACTTTGATAAAAATTTTAATACTGAAATCTAGTTAGAGAAGCACGAATGGAACCCTTAATCAGTTTATTCAAGCGCTCCACAATTTCTTGTGGGTTCTCTTTCATATCCTCTTTGATCCAATCTAACATGATACCGATAAAGATATAAGAATATGCATGTACGATAAATGTCTTATCCTCTTCCCGTACGTTGAGTCCATCTGCTTCTTCGTTAACAACATTTAGAATCAAGTCTTCTACGAGTGGTCGCAAGTAGATTTCAACCTGTTCACGATGAACGCAGCGATAAACATTCATGATAAATGGTTTATTCGCTTGTACAGCTTCTAATATCTGTAGGAAACCCTGTTGCCAAGTATCATAGGTCTTCTTCTCATCTAATGCACGCTTTGCGTCTGTTAGACATGCCCATTCAACCAAATCATAGATATCTTTGAAGTGATAGTAGAATGTCATACGATTCATACCACAATCTTCTGTTAAATCACTGATTGTGATTTTCGATAATGGCTTTTTCAACAACAAATTCTTGAGTGATTGTTCTAAAGCACGTTTCGTTACTTGTGACATACTACCTCCTTTACAATCAATGAAAATTAGTAATTTTGAATCGTATTGATTGGATAAGATTCTTGCATTTCTCTTGCGACAATGTATTCATTCTCCGCTTTACGCAATAGAATCAGTGGCATCGTACGACTTAAGAATAAGTGAATACCTTCAGTAACAGAATACGCACCACAGTTATTGAAAGCTAAATAATCACCCTCATGCAAGCCTTGTAGCGTTACATCTCTGACTAGTACATCTGCAGTTGTACAAAGACTACCACATAGACACCAATTCTTTTCTGTACGGTCATCACATGCATGCAAGTGCTGAATATGTGGCACTTTCATACCCATCATCTGCCCATAATAGTTAAGATGATTCATACCACCATCTACAATACAGTAATTTACACCTTCATTAGACTTACAATCCATTGCACGTGTGATATATGTTCCACAGAATGTGGAATAGAATCTACCCATTTCAATTGTTAAATCCACAACCTCAGATAACTCTTCAACTTCTCATGAACATTCTCAAGAGGTTTTAATGTATCGCTGAAATCATCGCCTTCAAATAATGGAACGGATAGACCTGGACCATATTCAATCTGTTCAACTTTACGGTTAAATGTTGTTTGAATCTCTTTGATTAATTCCAACAACATATCCAACTCTTTGATTTGTTTATCATTCTTCTTACGTTGTGTACCCGCAAAGTAGTGAATCCCCTTTACAATCACGTTTGGATATTTCTCTTCATTTGCATAGATTGAGAATAAATCATCCTTGGACATACCAAACTGACTACCTGCATTCAAACGTGGTAGAATTTCCACCTTTTTTTGGTACTTCCGGCAACACGATTGACAATATCCATGTGTAATAGAGATTCTGCTGTATAGTGAATCACACCATATTCCATCGCATCTGTAACATCCACTTCTGTCTTATTAACACCAGAATATAAAATCTTGGTTGGTTCTACACGAAGTGCTTTACAGATAGATAACTCTCCTGGACTACACACTTCTAACTTATCCGTAATTTCTGCCATCGTCGGAATCAAGAATGGATTTGCCTTGATGGAATAACATAGATGATATGCACCACCTACAATCTCTCTCATCTTTTTAACACGTTCTTTCACCGCTTCTAAATCAAAGATAAAACATGGTGTTTGGTAGTGTTCTGTGATATACCTTAGTTCTTTCTCTTGCATTATTCGATTCCTTCCATCTTCTTTAATACGGCACGATCAATCTTACCGTTCTTTGTCATTGGCATTTCATCCAAGTGTACTAACTTGTTCGGTACCATGTAGCTTGGCATAACGACCTTTAGTTCGTTATGTAATTCTTTTTGATCACGTTCACCTAACCAGAATAAGTAGATTCGTTTCTTATTGTGATCATAGATTGCACAGGCACGTACAACACCACTACGTCCTTGCACTAGACTTTCAATTTCACCTAGTTCAATGCGATGTCCTAAGTGCTTAATTTGGAAGTCTTTACGTCCAATATAAACAAGTTCTCCTTGCTCGTTGTATTTCGCAAGGTCACCTGTACGATACATTCGTTCATAGTACACAGTGTTCAATGGATTCTGCACAAATACAGCTGCTGTCTTTTCAGCGTCGTGATAATACCCTAACGCAAGACAAGCACCTGCCACACAGATTTCTCCACTTTCATTTGGTGTATCAACCAATTTATTATCATCAGAGAGTAGGAATACCTTCTCATTATCAAACGCTGAACCAATTGGAATGATTTCATCTGCACTATACTCACGGTTCTCTAAACGATAGTATGTGCAGTTACATGTAATCTCTGTAGGTCCATATAAGTTGATAAACTCTGCTTTTGGACAATTCTTCATCCAGATATTCAAGTGCTTAATTGGCATAACTTCTCCACTGAACATCACCAGACGAATTGTCTCAGGATTACGATAACCAAATCCATTCATAATGGACACAAAACACATCGCACTAACAGCCCATGTTAGTACAGTTACCTGATGGTCACATAAAAAATCCATCAAATGAGTTGGATTACTGAAGAACTCACGTGGAATCAGTTCTACTCTAGCACCCACATAGATACTACTGTAGATATCTTTAACTGATACATCAAAATCAAACGGTGCTTGGTTGGCAATACGATCATCAGCACAAATTCCAGATACCTTTACAAACTCTGGAATGAAATCAATGACGGAGCCATGTCCAACAACGACTCCTTTTGGCACACCAGTGGAACCACTCGTAAAGTTTACATAGAGAGGATCTGTACTAGCAGCCTGTTTACGAATCCCTGCAAGCATGTTTTCATCAATGATACCTTCATGGATGATATCTTCAACCTTTAAAATATTAGCTGTAGAGCCTAGTTTTTCACGCGCTTCTTCATAGAAACGTTCGTTACTCAAGATTACTTTTGGGCTTAATACTTCAATAATCTTTTCCACACGACCAATTGGTTGTCTTGTGTCAATCAGAGAATAGAATCCACCTGCATATACCGCACCATACATTGCGGCTAGCGTTGTATTACTCTTTTCCATATACATCGCAACCGCCTGACGAGGTTGGATATATTTCGCAAGTTTAGTTCCGAGAATCTTGGCATCTTTTACTAACTCTTCATATGTCATTTCTGCGGTTTCATCTGCGACCGCAATCTTACTTGGATGTTTTTGGCAAGAGGCTTCTAGCCACTCAAGAATATTCTTTGTCATAGTTTTTACTCCTAACGTATCTATTTTTACTATGTTCATTGATTTTTGAATGTAAAATTTATCTGAAAACACAAAAATGGAGGATTCCTCCATTTTTAGCAATTAAAATATACAAATAACATGCGGTCTTTACCGTTCATGTCTTTGAGTATTTCATAGCGAGCATCCGGTAACATCTCTTCTACCAGCTTACTCATACGTTCACGCTGGTCCCAGCCCATCTCAAAAGCCATAAATGCTTTCTCGTTGAGAACTTTCTTACAATCCTTAAAGATCATGCGATAGAACTTTAGTCCATCCTCACCACCAAATAAGGCAACATGAGGCTCAAAGTCCACAACAGAAGTTTCCATCTGTTCGTCCTGTGGGATGTATGGAGGATTGGAAATTAATACATCCAAATGACGATTTGCGTCAATTAATGGTTGTAACATATCCCCTGCGGTAAAGTCGATATCCACTTCATTATTTTTCGCATTCTGACGCGCAGTGACTAACGCTTCTTCACTGATATCCGTAGCGTGCATCTTTACACGACTCTCTTCTTTTGCGACTGTAATCGCAATGGCACCAGAACCTGTTCCAACATCCGCACACTCTACCGTTTTCTGTGTTGGGAAGATTTCATCAATGCGAGATAATATCAAGGCACAGAGTTCCTCTGTTTCACAACGTGGAATTAATACATCTTCATTCACAATCATCTTATATCCATAGAACCATGAATAACCTAATACATGTGCCATCGGTTCCTGTTTTAAGATTCTTTCCATGCCTGCATGGAATTCATTTGCGAGAGCTTCTGGCATCTCATCATCAATATGCATAAACAAATCATAGCGTTCACGTTGAGAGATTTCTAGAAGATATGCCATAACCGTTTCCGCAGGAACATCATTCTTTAAACACTCTTTTTCGTATTGCTTGATTGTTTTCGCAAATGTACTCACAACTGTGTCTCCTCGAGTTTTCTCTTTTCTTCTTCTGCTAGTAAGCCCTCAATGACACCATCAAGTTTACCTTCCATGATACGGTCTAACTGTGTAATTGTTAAACCAATACGGTGGTCCGTCACACGGTTTTGTGGGTAGTTATATGTTCTAATCTTCTCAGAACGATCACCAGTACCAATCTTGGCACGGCGAATCTTACCAGCTTCTTCTTCCTGAATACGCTTGAGTTCTTCGTAAACACGTGCGCGAATTAAGCGCATCGCTGTCTCACGGTTTTCAATCTGTGAACGTCCATCTTGACAGTTTACCGTAATACCTGTAGGAACGTGCACAATACGTACCGCAGAGTCTGTCTTATTGATGTGCTGTCCACCAGCCCCAGAAGCACGGTGTGTTTCAATCGTTAAATCCTTTGGATCAATTTCAATATCGGTATCTTCCGCTTCAGGTTGACATAGTACGGTTGCGGTAGAAGTATGAATACGTCCCTGTGTTTCTGTCTTTGGTACACGCTGTACACGGTGTACACCAGATTCAAACTTCAATTCCTTATACACATCTGTTCCCTTTACAGAGAAGATAATCTGCGTATATCCACCCGCTTCACTGACAGAAGCTTCAAGAACCTGTACTTTCCAGCCCTTACTTTCAGCGTACTTACTATACATACGATATAGGTCACCAGCGAAGATATTACCTTCATCTCCACCAGCTCCACCACGGATTTCCATAATGACATCATGGTCATCATCTGGATCACGTGGCACAAGTAAGTGCTGAATTCTTTCTAACAAGGCTTCACGTTCCGGTTCACATTCATCTTTCTCCATACGAGCCATCTCTTTGAGTTCAGGATCATTCTCCTTTAACATCTCATCCGCTTGTGCAATACGAGAGTCTAACTCTAAAAGTTGGTGATACGCATCAACCGGTTGTGTTAATCTAGCCTGTTCTTTGGATAATTTTGTAAGGAGCTTAGGATCTGACATTACCTTTTCATCCATAAGCTTCTCTACGATTTCTTTATATTGTTTTTCTATTTCACTTAATTTTGTTCTTACTGCGTCCATAGTATTCTCCACATATTTTCCATAACAACTTTAACATAGATTATATTCTTTGTATTCAAAGAAAAAGGTCCGGAATTATACCGGACCGGCTTTATTTCATACCGTACTTCTTATTGAACTTCTCGATACGTCCTTGAGCCTGTGCGAATCTCTGACGTCCAGTATAGAATGGATGGCAGTTTGAGCATGTATCTACTTTGATTTCAGATAATACAGAACCTGTTTCAAATTCTGCACCACAGCTTGTGCATACTACCTTCGCCTTGTGATAAGTTGGATGAATATCTTTTTTCATTTTTTATCTCCCTTCTGCCTTAAGCCTCTGATTGGCTTAAAGAAAGTGCTAAATTGCCTATTTATACTACCATAACAATTTTTTTCGTGCAATCTTTTTATTCAACAGTTTCACGCCAAATCACTGCACCTAGATTTTTTAACTTCTGGTCGATTTCAGCGTAACCACGATCGATGTGATATACATCATGGATTTCTGTAACACCTTCTGCTAGCAAGCCTGCTACCAACATTGCTGCACCACAGCGTAAATCGGTCGCAACGACCTTCGTTCCAAATAAGGAACTTGGGCCTTTGATACTAGCAGAACCTGTCGATACTTCAATATCTGCGCCCATGCGTTGTAACTCTCCACAATGTTTGAAACGCTCTATATAGATTGTCTCAACAACCTTAGACTCACCGTGTGCTTGTGTCATCAGTGTTGTAAGTGGTTGTTGTAAGTCCGTCGCAAAACCAGGATATGGTCTTGTGGTCACATCCGTCGCAACCAGTTTATCTGTATGACGGATCGTAATACGGTCTACATCGATATCCATATCAACACCCATCTCCTGTAACTTAGAAGTTAAGGCATCTAAGTGTTGCGGGATGATATTCTTGATGACCATCTTTTTAGCACAAGCAGCCGCGATAACTAGGAACGTACCTGCCTCGATGCGGTCTGGGATAATTTCATGGAAACAACCCATCAATTTATCAACACCATCAATTGTAATGACATTTGTACCGGCACCACGAATATGTGCACCCATCTTATTTAATAATGTCGCAACATCAATGATTTCCGGTTCCTTCGCTGCATTTTCAATCGTTGTACGCCCCTTTGCGTATACAGCAGCCATCATAATATTGATGGTTGCGCCAACACTTGCGATATCCAAGAAAATCTTCGCACCCTTTAATTCCTTGGCTTCAATTGTATAGCAAGCCTTATCATACGTGACTTTAGCACCCAAGGCTTCAAAACCCTTTAAGTGTAAGTCAATTGGTCTTGGGCCTAAGTAACATCCACCAGGCATCTTCATACATACACGACCGAATCTACCTAACAAAGCTCCCATGAAATAGTAAGATGCACGAAGCTTTGTGACTGCGTCATCTACCAAATCAATGTTTTGGATATTTGTAGGATCAATAATTAAATGATCAGAAGAACGTGCTTCAACTTGAACACTAACAAATTCAGAATCTTGGTTAGGGATTCAACGTCCGCAATCTGCGGAACCCCAACAATTGTGACTGGTCCATGAGCCAGTACAGTAGCAGGAATCAAAGCTACTGTCGCATTCTTCGCACTAGAGATTGTGACTTCTCCCTCTAGCGTATGTCCACCTTCAATTTTAATTACTTCCGGCATAGTTATTTTCCTTTCTGATCAGCTCTGTCAGCTCGTGTATATCCCTTACAAGTATATCCGCTTTTGATTGATCCTGGTAGAAGCGATTGTCAATTCTAGCAACAGTTCTTATTCCCGCCGAGATACCAGCTTGTATCCCTGCTGTACTATCTTCATATACCAAACACTCTTCTTTGCGCACTTGTAGTGCCTCTTGAGCTAGTAAATAGATATCTGGATATGGTTTGGAACGTTTGCAGTTTTCACCACTTTCGATAAAGTCAAAGTATTCAAAGATACCCATCTCGTTAAGACTTGTGACAATCAAGTCATACGAGGATGCAGAACATACTGCTAACTTTAAGCCCATCTTCTTCATCTGTTGTAATGCTTGTGGCACACCCGGAAACATAATTTCCTTAAAATGGATTGGATATTCTATATTGAAGTATCTTTCGTTATTCTCACGAATTACATCAAGAGGAACTTTTCCATCTAACATGTCATACAACATCTCATAGGTTTTCTGCATCGTTGTACCGATGATTCGGTAAATATTCTTAGCAGGCCCATCATATCCATACGCACGCATCTGCGCAACTGTCCCCTGCATATAAAAGTATTCACTATCGTAAAGAATACCATCCATGTCAAATAATACCGCTTTTATCATATACAGCATTTTACATGAATTTTCGTATCCATTCTAGATGTATGCAAAAGTTTGCGTCATCATTATACAACGAGATATAAGAAAAGAGGCTCATGTGAGCCTCTATATCACTCAATTTGTAATTAAGCTTTGTCAGCGGAACCGAATTGGTTAACCATTTCGATTACCTTAGCAACGATTGCGTCAGCACCTGGTTTGAGTAACTTACGTGGGTCAAAGCCCTTACCCTGTTGGTCCTTACCAGCTTCGATGTATTCACGAGTTGCCTTAGCAAATACAATCTGTAAGTCTGTATTAACGTTGATCTTAGATACACCCATTGTGATAGCCTTGTGTACTTGGTCAAATGGGATACCAGAACCACCGTGTAATACTAATGGCTTACCATTTACAGCAGCATCAATTTCTGATAATCTTTCGAAATTTAATCCTGCCCAGTCTGCTGGATAAACACCGTGGATGTTACCGATACCTGCAGCTAAGAAATCAACACCTAAAGAAGCGATTTCTGCGCATTCCTTTGGATCAGCTAATTCACCGTTAGATGTAACGCCATCCTCTGTACCACCGATACCACCAACTTCACATTCTACAGATACACCCTGTGAATGAGCTAACTTGATGATTTCCTTTGACTTTTCTAAGTTCTCTGCGAAATCATAGTGAGAACCGTCGAACATTACAGATGTGAAACCTGCTTCGATGCAAGCCTTAGCACCTTCAAATGTTCCGTGATCCAAGTGTAAAGCAACTGGAACTGTAATACCCATATGGTCATGAATGTTCTTAACCATATCTGCGCACTGCTTGAAGCCACACATATACTTTGCTGCACCTTCAGAAACCTGAAGAATGACAGGAGAGTTTGCCTGCTGGCAAGCAGCTAAGATAGCCTTTGTCCATTCCATGTTATTGATGTTGAAAGCACCAATTGCATAATGACCTTCATGAGCCTTTTCAATCATTTCTTTTGCTGAAACTAATACCATGAGATTATTCCTCCTTATTTAGCGTTTCATATTAAACTATTTCAGAACATTTTTAAAGTAGCATGATAAAAAAAGGCTGTTTTTTCAGCCTTTTCTCATTTAATTATCGAATGCGTCATCGCCCTTTGGTAAATCTAGACCAGCAACTTCAATTGGCTCATCTAATTCATCATCCTCAAGTTCGATTTCAGAAGTATCGATATGAACCTCTTCAAACTTACGACGGTTACGTAAATCCCACTTGTTATTATCTAAAGAAGCAAACCTATTATCCAACATCAAGTCACTATAGAATTGTGCCTTTTTACGTCTGATTTTATCTTCAGGAATATCCATTGTCTTTACAATTTCGTCCCAGATTTTTGAGAAATCTACTTCTCTTTTTCTTTTTTTCAGCCAATTGTAAGCTACGTCCGTCATAGTCTCATTATTAACCATTGTAAATCTCCTTTATACAAATGCATGTTCTGCTTGCTTCGCCATGGCACTATACCCCAAGTTCCAAATAAAGTCAAATATTTTTTATTGGGAGTTAAGTTTCAACATAAACGCAACACTCTGTTGCGTTAACTTGTGACATGTTATCTTTATTCCTGTGTATCTGTTGGACTCCTTTTTAGATATCAGGAGAAAACATTTATGTCAGGTAAACATTTCACACTTGAAGACCGTATCAATATCCTTATGCACGTTAAACAAAATCATTCCATGCGTATGATAGCTACCGCTTTGAATGCCTCTGCTTCAACTGTTTCCAGAGAACTTAAAAAGCATAGGATCCTTGATGAATACTCTTCATTTCATTCTGTCACTCCTACCTGCAGTCGAATCATGAAGGCCCCCTGGATATGCAATGGCTGTCCACGTTTCTCTGCATGTAGAAAGAGAAAGTATCGCTACATCCCTGCACAGGCACATAGTACTTATGAATCTACTCTTCATCTATCTAGAGAGAAGATCCGAACCGGGGAAAAAGGTCTGAGATTTCTCGATAATCTCGTCACGCCTTTGATTCGTGACCAAAGACAAACTGTCGCTCACGTATTCTCCACTCATGGTGAACAGATGGGAATATCCCGTTCTACTTTTTACCGCTATGTCAATGACAATAAACTCACCATTCGCAATATAGATCTTCCCAAGCGTGTTCGCTATCCGCTCTCCAAAAAGAATATCAAACGTGGCGATAACACTATGATAGACAACCAATCGTGCCGTGTGGGACGCGATTATACTGCCTTTCAGGAATTCATTGCCCAGCATCCGAAAAGCTAATATCGCTGAGATGGATTCCGTCATCGGTAAGAAAGGTGTCGGCGAAAAGGTGCTTCTAACTCTACTATTACGTAAGAGTAAATTTATGTTTGCCTTCCTAAGGAATAGAAATACACAAGCTTCTGTAACAGAAGTATTCGACCACATCCAAAGGAAGATCGGCTTTGCAAGGTTCGCTACTATGTTCCGTGTAGTGCTTACGGACAACGGTCCTGAATTCAAGGACCCCATTTCCTTGGAACGTGGTACACGCAACGTACAGCGCTGTCATATATTTTATTGTGATTCCCGCGCCTCTCAACAAAAGGGGCGCATTGAAAAGAATCATGAATATATTCGAAAATATCTGCCTCAAGGAACTTCCTTTAACGACCTTACACAAGAAAAGGTAAATCTAATGATGAGCCATATCAATTCTGTCAAGCGTGACTCATTGGATGGTCGTTCACCATTTGAATGTCTCACTAGAGCAGAACTCAAAACAATAAAAAAGCTTGGATTAACACCAATCGATCCAGATGAAGTCAATCTAAGCCTAGACCTAATTCAATAGGTCCCCAAAGTCCAACGGATACTCGACTTACACAAACTGGACTGTTGCGTTTAGTTGACACCTAAACCCTTCAGTTATTTTCATTGCGCCAAAAAAGCGAGTATTCCTACATAAAAGATACCATATTAACATTAAAAAGAGTCATTATAGATCAAAAAATCATCTGATAATGACTACATTAGTTCGTTATCTGTTGCCTTTATTTATCGTGTTGCGTTTACTTTGAAACTTAAGCATTTTTTATTGGGGTAAATTCCCAACATAATTTTTGGTGAAGTACGACCTCGTCATTCGACATTAACTGATACTCAACAGACCAGTACTCATCACATTTTTCCGCATGACAAAGCCTTGTCTGCATGTACATCTTTCCATACTGCGAGTCCACAGTACTTTCTCCATCTTTGTTATCATAGAGGGTGATTTTTGTATGAACATCTGCTTTACGCTCAAAAGAAATCAAATCATCCCCAAAATACACTTGATGAACACCACCATCATCCGCTTCGCGATAGCGTAATGTATTTCCATCATATAATGCATTTGTCTTCAATAAGATCTGTTTCTTATCTTCCAACAAATCATGTTGTGTTAATTTAACTGATATTCGCATATTCACCTTCCGTGAATGATTATATGCGAACCTGTCCTCCTGTCAACCTTTGCGCACATTAAAAAACTCCCACAGAAATCTATGGAAGTCAGTGTATCAAATTATTCGCAAGTAGCGATGAGATATAGCGTTCTTGAGCTAAAACCATCGACTGCGAGCGGAAGAGACAGGATTACCTTTCATCATTTTCATTTTCCTTATAAATACCTACTTGATATCTCTTACCCATCTCTACATCAAACGCAAAATTAATATCTGTAGCGTAATAATTCTTGTGCTTTGCTACGATGCCATTTTCTGTTATTTGGAAACTGCCAACGAATGTATGATGACCTGGTTCTAACGCTACGATTGTATCTAGCATTTGCCCCTTAACTGGATGATATAAAGCCGCATCTTGACCATCAATTTTCGAAACATTTCCATAAAAGTGCACAATTGCCTTCGTTGTATTTTTCTCAACAAGTTGTGCTTCCACCTTCTTACGCATCATCTGAATCGTAATAGATACCGCAAAAGCAACTGCCCAAATAATAACCACGGCGATTATCATATACATTTGGTTCATATTTCACCTCACAAACACTCCTAGAGCATTTTTCATAAGAATTATTATACAAGAACCGCTTTGATATTTATGTACAAAATGTAGTAATTTATTTGTACTTGTTATGATTTAAAACAATATGTTATTTCGTAATCTCAATTCCTTTCGGATAATATACGCTAAATACATCATGGACAGGTCCATGTACTAAACTATATACAATATTGGATGCGTTCGACATTTCCACAATCGTTCCATCCTTTTTCTTTACCCAAACCGCATCACCTCTACTATCTGTATAAGGCTCATATGGCATTTGATATACCTCATCCTTTGACCAATAGTAGTCTAGATTATATCCAGCTTTCTTCAGCTGATGACGTAACTTCCGGTTGTTAGATGGATTACTTTCAGAGTATGCAAATAATTTACGATCACGAATACGTAAGGCAAAGTCACGCACGATAGGATCCTTATGTTCACACAACATCGAAAAGCCATAACTAAATGCATATTCATCTAACATAAAGTACTGTTTTAAAGAAATCTTCTTGCCTGTTAAAACAGGTTTAAATAATGGAATGATTGAAGGATCACTCACACTCTTTAAATCCCTCAAACGCTTAAAGAGTAAATGTAGAATGGTCTCAAAACTACGTGCTACTGGATGATAATAAATCTGCCAATACATGTGATATCTTGCCATGATGTAATTTTCAACTGCGTAGACACCACTCTCTTTAACCACCAAACGATTTCCATCTACTACACGAAGTGTACGTAAGATTCTCTCTAAATCAAACTCACCATACTTCGTCCCTGTAAAGTACGCATCACGTAATAAATAATCCATGCGGTCGGCATCCAATTGTGAACTAATCATCTGTACCAATAATGGATTCTTACTCTTATGACGAATGACATCCGCAACATCCTTCGCTAGACCCTTAGCACTAGCTTCTAGTATCTTCGTAATCTCCGTATTCTCTTCGATGATACGACAGGTGAATACTTCATGAGAGGTCCCTGTAATAGCTTCAAACGCATGGCTATAAGGGCCATGACCAATATCATGTAGCAAACCTGCCAACATGATTGTTACCTTATCATATTCATTTAATGCATTTACGATATCCGGAACTTCCGTAACCATACGACGAACAATTTCGTACACTCCAAGGGAGTGAGAAAAACGAGTATGTTCTGCACAATGATATACAACATACGCTCCACCCAATTGGCGGATGCGACGTAAGCGTTGAAACCAACTGCTATTGACGATATCCCAGACCACCTGTAAATCAATATGTACATAGCCATGTACCGGATCACGTAACACTTTCACTTCTGATGTTTTCGCAAACATGAACTAACCCTCCTTTACAAGGAGTACAACTGCCTGTGCTTGTACACCTTCCGATTTTCCAACAAAGCCTAAACCTTCTCCACGTGTTGCCTTCACACTGACATTATCTAAATCACATATAAGTGCCCTAGCGATGTTTTCTCGCATTGCCATAATATGTGGTGCCATCTTCGGCTTTTCAATCATAATAAGACTATCAATATTTCCAATCGTGTAACCACGCTGACGCATCATCATGCCAACCTGTGCAAGAATCTTGATGGAATCTGCACCTTCCCATTTAGGGTCAGTATCTGGAAACCACTTTCCAAGATCACCTAACGCAAGTGCGCCAAGGATAGCCTCCGCAACCGCATGACATAACGCATCCGCATCACTGTGCCCTACTAGTCCCAAGTCAGATGGTATTTCTACACCACCTAAGATAAGTTTACGTCCTTCTGCGAGACGATGAATATCTGTTGATTGTCCTATTCTCATATAATCCCCCTTGTATCGGATTGCTTTATATCAAAAAAATATTTTACCTATAATAATCATAAGATGTTGTGGATTGAAATTAAAGGAAAAATCCGATAAACAACCCTATTTTATGCGATTATTCCTATGTTTATGAGGATTTCTATCCAATTCTTTGACAATCTAACTATAATAGAATTATGAAAATTCAGATTCCAGATTATATCCAAGTTCTTATCGACTTGTTAAATCAAAATCACTACAGCGCCTATGTTGTCGGTGGTGCAATTCGTAATGCATTACTAGGACTGCCGATTCACGACTACGACCTAACAACAGACGCAACTCCTGATGAGATGTTGCAGGTATTCTCATCATATAGACTATTTAAGACAGGTATTCAACATGGTACAATTACAGTTCTTTCTAAAGGACAGCCTGTTGAAATCACAACATTCCGTAGCGAGAATACCTACGAAGACCACCGGCATCCATCTGGAGTCTCATTCTCCGACAACATCGAAGAAGACTGTAAACGTCGTGACTTTACGATTAACGCACTCTGCTATAACCAAAGCGAAGGCTTAATTGATTTCTTTGGTGGGATTCAAGATTTACAACATAAAATTATACGTTGTATTGGTAACGCAAATGAACGCATTGACGAAGATGCTTTACGTATACTCCGTGCCTTACGCTTTGCAGGAAGACTCTCATTTACAATCGAAGAGAATACCGCAACCGCAATACACAAACAAAAAGATTTACTTCACTACATCTCAGAAGAGCGCATTCATAATGAATGGGTCGGCATCCTAGAAACAAATGCACTCTCTTTTATCCTTACAGAATATAGCGATGTCATACAGGTATTTATTCCCGAATTAAAAGAATATATCATCCAAGAAAGTTTAACTTCAATCAATCAATCTCCACTTAACGCAAATATCCGTATGGCAATTCTACTCAAGAATATTTCTAACGCAAAAGAAATCTTAGAACGCCTGAAATACTCTGGTGCAGAACAAACTGTCATCCTGAGTTGTATTCGAAATTCAGAATACAAACTTTCTTCAAAGATTGAACTAAAACAATTCTTATCAACGCTCAATATCCCATTTGATACCTATCACCAATATCGCACAGCAATTGATTCCAATTATGAAAGAGAAAACATTCATGCATATTATCAAGAAATACAAAACATGCATGAACCATATCAATTAAAAGATCTTGTGATAAATGGAAATACCGTAAAAGAGCTCGGCTATCAAGGAAAAGATATCAAAGATATCTTACAAAGATGTTTAGATGCAGTTATTGAGAAACCAGAAAATAATACAATTGAATATTTAATGAACATGATAAAACGCACCTTATAGTGCGTTTTTTAAAATGATTTTTGATATGCAATACGTTTATCACCATTCTTTAGATAAATCGTTCCACATGCATGATAACCTAACTTTGATAAGAACTTACGCATCGGAAGATTCTGATGGTGTGTATCAATACGAATGTCATGGAGTTGAGAATGAATAGCCAAACTCTCCGCAAACGCCATCAGTTGGCGAGCACAGTCTTTACCTTTATAGTTTTTTGAAATCGCAATGCGATGTACTACAACATAAGGATGATCATTAAGCCACTTTCCCTCTTCGATATAGTCATAGTTTGGCTCGTGTCCGGCAACGATATATGCTGTACCAATGACGTTTTCATCTTCTACAAGTACATAACTATTACTCGTTTGTATGTCCTGGGAAATAACTTCTTCATTTGGATACCCATCTTGCCATTGTGGGATTCCATTAGCACGCATACTTTCTTGCGCCTCATGAATCACACACATTATTCTTTCAATGTCTTCCATTCTACTTTTGCGAATTTCCATACTGTTTAACCACAGCCTCTAACTTTGTATTTACATCTGCACCGACAAGGTCAATACCATCGGCGTAATAATAGCGTACATCATCAATCTTCCAAAACTCCTTACATAAAGTCCGAATATAGGAGATTGCACAATCATTTTTCAGGCACGTACCCACCAGCCGTTACGATAAGCACTAGTTTCTTTTGCCTGACAAAGACTATAGTACTCACCCGCTTTATTTAAATCGAAGGTTAACCCTTGTGTACAGACAAGTTCAAGATATGCATGTAATACGGCAGGTAAACCAAAATTCCAGAACGGAGCCGCAATGACAATTTCATCAGCTTTAGCAAATTGCTTTGGCATAGCGATACATCTCATCACCAAATTCATGATTGCGTGAATCCTTACAATACTTCTCTAGCGAAGCTTTCTGTAAAGGATGAATATCTTCTTCCCCTAAGTTTACGGTTTCAATTTCATCCGTCAGTGTCGATAAATATTGTTGCGCTAATGCGTATGTTCTAGAATTCTGGCGAAATGCGGCATTCACAAATAATACTGTCATACTTTCTTCCTTTCCTTCATAACAAAAGAAAGCAGGTTCCCCTGCTTATAGCTTCTTGAATTGTTCGATATCCAATACAAAGATTGTCGCTCCGCCAATTTGTACTTCAACTGGGAAGGACGCATATCTACCAACGTCATATGATGCGGTGGATGGAACGATTTCTGTACGACGTTTTGCTTCTTCGCCGATAACAGCGATACATTTATCTACAAGTTCATCTTCCGTACCAACAATAATAGTTGTATTTCCAGCACGTAAGAATCCACCAGTCGTTGCTAAACGTGTCATATAGAAATTATTCTTCGTAAGTGCAGCAGAAACTGCAGATGCATCATCATTGGATACAATTGCCAAGATTAGTTTCATAAGAGCCTCCTATTGTTACTCCTATTTTATCATGATTCACTGTGAAAATGAGATGAATTATACATTGAAACGGAAGAAGACTACATCTCCATCCTTCATCAAGTACTCTTTACCCTCTAAGCGCATCTTGCCATGTTCCTTAACAGATTGTTCTGTACGATATTCCATTAAGTCTTCATAGCTATAGATTTCCGCACGAATAAATCCCTTTTCAAAGTCTGTGTGGATAACACCTGCACATTGCGGTGCTTTCATACCTTCATGGAAAGTCCATGCACGGCATTCTGGTTCGCCAACCGTGAAGAATGTTCTTAGACCTAGCAAGTGATAAGCAGCACGAATAATCTTATCCAAACCAGATTGAGCAATTCCTAAGTCCTGCATGAATGCAATCTTCTCTTCTTTATCAAGACTAGAAAGTTCTTCTTCCATCTTTGCACAGATAGCAATACATTCACTACCTTCATTTGCCGCAAATGCCTTTACCTTTTGGTAGTATGCATTACTGTCAGGATCACCGATCTCTTCATCGCTCATATTTGCAACATAGATAACTGGCTTTGATGTGAGTAAACCATAGTTCTTTAAAACCTCACGGTCAGAATCTTCTAAGTCCCCTAGACGTACTGGTGTTCCTGCCTCTAATAACTTTTCAAACTTCTGCAATGATGTATATTCAGCTACCGCATCCTTATCCTTGGATGTCTGTGCTTTTTTCGCAACCTTACTAATACGATTTTGAACTGTATCCAAATCACTTAAGCAAAGCTCTAAGTTAATTTCTTCAATATCACGAATCGGGTCAACAGAACCTTCTACATGCTCGATATTACTATCATCAAAACATCTTACAACGTGAACTATTGCGTCCGTCTCACGAATATTCGCTAAGAATTGGTTTCCTAAACCTTCTCCTTTTGAAGCACCTTTCACAAGACCTGCGATATCTGTAAATTCGAATGTAGTATAAATTGTCTTCTTTGGGTGGAAGATTTCTACAAAGTCGTCCATTCTTTTATCAGGAACTTCTACCACACCAACGTTTGGATTGATGGTTGCGAATGGATAGTTCTCTGCTAGGACCTGGCTGTTTGTAATTGCATTAAACAAAGTTGATTTACCAACATTTGGTAGACCAACGATACCTGCTGTTAATGACATATATGATTCCTCTTTTCTTTCCTCTTATTCCTGTGGCGCTTTTTCAATAATCTTCTTTAGCTTACGCTCAAATTCGTGTCTTGGAAACATGATAACTGCACCACAACCTAGACATTTAATTTTAATATCCGCACCCATACGAATGATTTTCCAATATTTGGACTTCTTGCATGGATGTTCCTTTTTCATTTCAACTGTATCGTTTAGATTAAAATCACTAATCATAGACCCTGCCTCTTTTCATATGCAGTGATTGTATTTTGCAATAACATACAAATGGTCATAGGACCAACACCCTTTGGTACAGGTGTAATCGCACCAGCCTTAGGCGCTACCGATTCAAAATCTACGTCACCACATAAGTGACCATCAACACTATTTACACCAACGTCAATTACATAAGCGCCTTCTTTAACATATTGGGCATCAATAATCTTTGGCTTACCCACTGCAACAATTAGAATATCCGCTAAATTTGTCAGTTCTTTTAAGTTTGCTGTATGGGAATGACAAATTGTAACTGTCGCATTGGCATTCTGTAATAGACGGGCAACTGGTGTTCCTACCAACTTAGAGCGGCCAATGACCACCGCATGCTTGCCCTTTGGATTACATCCCATACGTTTTAAGAGTTCCATGATACCAAGTGGTGTACAAGGCACAAAGGATGGTTGATTCATAAAGAATCTTCCAAAGTTTAATGGATGAAGTCCATCCACATCTTTTTGTGGATCGATACACGCAATTGCTCTATCTTCATCAAAACCTTCTGGTAATGGTAACTGAATCAAGATGCCATCAACCGCATCATCATTCGTACAATCACAGATTGATTTCTCTAATTCCTCTTGGGAGATTGAAGAAGATAAACGAATCGTATTGGTTTTAATGCCAACTGCTGCACAAGCCTTCTCTTTTCCACGTACATAGGACTCAGATGCTGGATTATCTCCTACAAGAATAACCGCAAGACATGGAGTTCTCATTCCTGCAGATACCCAAGACTCCACTTTTGAGCGCATACTCTCTTTTAATTCGGCAGATAATTCACTACCGTAGATAATTTGTGTCATTTTAAATCCTCCGAATCCAGCCATATTGTGATAGGGCCATCGTTGAGCAGTTCAACTTTCATATCTGCCGCAAAGATACCTTCCTCTACTTGTAAACCATAGCGTCGCAATACTTCATTAAAGTATAAGTACATCTCTTTGGCATGTTCAGGCTTTCCCGCCCCATCAAAACTTGGACGATTACCTTTTTTGCAGTTTGCGAATAACGTAAACTGTGAAATAGATAAAATCGCACCTCCAACTTGTTGTAATGCTAGATTCATCTTCCCATTTTCATCATCGAAAATACGCATTTTGGCAATCTTATCTGCCATCTTTTCTACTACTGCTTCTGTGTCATCATCTTTGATTCCAACCAACAATAGGAAACCTTGTTCAATTTTCCCATTTATGACGCCATCAATGGTAACACTGGCATGTTTTACTCTTTGAATTACTGTTCTCATATCGATAAAAATTATATCAGATATTGGAATAATGTTGCCGCATAATCACAAAAGAGCATACAATTTCTCTTATATGCTCCTATAAATAACTCAAAATATATCCTTTTGTATATTTATCACTGAATTTTAGAAACTATTGTTGTGTCTTTTCCATTACATAATTCATATGTCATATCCGCAAAAGGAATGTATTCTCTATCATGTGTAACACTGATAATTGTCTTTCCATCTTTTGATAGCTCTTTGAAATACGATAAAATCAGCTGTGTATTTTCACGATCAACATTAGATGTAATTTCATCCAATAAGTATATCTCCACTTTTCTCAATAACGCTCTTGCAATGCACAAACGCTGTTTCTGCCCAGTAGACATAATTTTTCCCGCTTCATAAATATCTGTATCCAAAGCATCGTCCAACGATAAAACATAATCTTTCAAATTCACTGTTTCTAGCGCATTCCAAAGCACATCATCCGCCATCTTATCGTCATTTACAATTAAATTGCTACGAATACTACCCGGGAATAAAGAAGGTGATTGCGATAAATAAGCCACCTGATTTCTTAAATCATGGCTATCAATATCCTTCAAAGATATATCATCAACCATGATTTTCCCTTCGTACTCTGTGTAGAACTTTTCTATTAGTTTTAAAATTGTACTCTTTCCAACACCACTTTCACCTAATATGACAGTCCATTTATGAGACAGTAATTCTAACGTTAGATTTTTTAAGATAGGTGTATTTGTATATTGAAAATTTACTTGTTCAAATCTGATTGCGCGCTCCATTGAGAATGGATACTGATTTGCAGAAATGTCATACTCTAATTCGAACAATTCCTTTGTCTTTGTGAATTCACCTTTGAACTTTCCTTTTTCAATTTCCGTTGAGAATATTGTATGTAAATAGGAATATAACAACTCACAATAGCTGACTACAGAAACAATTGTTCCGACTGTAAGTTTTGTTGTGTACATCATCAATAGCGCAACGATACCAAATGATAATCCAGTAAATAGAGACGTCATAAATCCATTAATCCATACACCAGCTAGAGATTCCATCGAAGCGACACTTCCCCAAACAGAAACGATTGCATCATTATTCTCTTTTATCTGATTGATATAGAATGTCTCTAGGTTATTACTCTTGATGTAGTCGATATTCTTAAACATATCCGCTTTTAATTGATTATTCTTTGCGTTCTTTTCAATTACACTATTTACTAATCCCTCTAACTTAAGATGAATAAATCTGACCGGAATAATACTAAGTGGCAAGAATAAAATTTGGAATACTCCTATCACAGGGTGATAAGAGCACAAAATTATAAAGATGATAATTGAGGATAGAATTGCACTATAGTAACTAGGAATATCTTTGATATAGAACAATAATAAGTTAGAGAGTTCTCGACCTGATTCCGTCAGTAACTCAATAGAATTATGCGTATCAAAAAAATGGAGTGGTTGATGAATTATCTTTTCCATCAGTTGAATTGCATACTCATTTCCTTTGTTTCGTGCAAATACAATCGTAAAGTAATTAAAAATTGATTTTACGCATATATGCAGTAGTGGTATTGACACAAATATTAGAATACTAATGATAATTGTATGCATGTTTCTTTTGTGGTATAACTGTATCAATGATATATTGCATTAATCTTGGGGATACTAGACTAATGATTTCTGATAAAAACACAAAAACCAAATGCAATCAATGCATACTTCAACGTGGATTTTTTTATAATCCCTTCTAGTTGTGACATATCTACCTCTTAGTACCTAATTCTTTCATTATCATTATTATATTTTTACGGAAGATAATACAACCCAGAAAAAAACATCGCACTTTTTCGTACGATGTTATTCAATATAAGAATTAATTGCGGAATTGGCAATCGATAGGAGAATACTTGCGATAAACGCTGATGGAAATCCTATAATATACGAACCTGGCGCAAAACTAAACGCTGTTGCGAGTACAACTGCATTGATAATCAATGAAAATAATCCAAAACTCAAGAATGTAACTGGTAAGAAGATTAATTTCATTAGCGGCTTCAGAGTCGCATTTAAAATCATTAGTACAAAAGCAATCGCAAATAACGCATTCGGTGTGGCGATGTATATAGATCTCATGAGGTAATCAATTAACCAAAGAGAAATTACATTCACTAGTAAAGCAGTTATAAATTTCTTCATTTTTTACTCCTTTTCATCTGAAAATATAGAACGCCTAATGCCGCTACGAGTATCAGGATAATTACCGATACAATATCTAATATACGCATAAGATAAGCTCCTTTACAACATGGTTATTTTACCATACTTGCAAGTATAGGAATACTAGTTATTCCTTAACACGAAGAAGTCGAACTGCGTTAATAACACATAACATTGCTACTCCTGTATCCGCAAAAATTGCCATCCACATATTCGCAATACCAAGTGCACCTAATACTAATGCAAGCACTTTAATCGTAATTGCGAAGACAATATTTTGATTTGCGATACGAATGATTCTCTTTGCCTGTCGAATGGTTGTGTCAATCTTGTTTAGATTATCATCCGTGATGATAACATCAGCTGCTTCAATTGCCGCATCACTACCAAGTGAACCCATCGCAAAACCAACATCTGCACTTCTCATCACCGGCACATCATTAACACCATCACCTACAAATGCGACTACACCATCTTTCTTGACAGTATTCACGCATGTAATTTTATCTTCTGGTAAGCAGCCTCCATAGATAGAATTGATACCAAGTTCTTTGCCCACTTCTTGGCAAATTTCTTTCGCATCACCAGAAACCATCATGCAAGCATGATTCTCATTTAAATTACGTATTGCATTGGCCGCATCTTGCTTAACTGTATCCTTTAGTAATATACAACCCAAGAAGATGCCGTTCTCTGCTACATATACATAGGTTCCTGGTTCTGTGTATTGTTTACAATCCACATTGTTTTCTTCCATCATCTTATAATTTCCAACGAGTACTTGATGATTTTCTAATATGATAGAAATACCTCTACCCGCAATTTCCTGCATGTCAGAAATCTTATTTTGATCAACTTCATCTTGATAAGAATTCTGAATTGCTTTCGCAATTGGATGATTGGAATAACTTTCCGCATAGGCTGCTAATTTTAATAGTTTTTCATCATCACTACTGTCTAATAGACGATTCACCGCAAACTGTCCTGTTGTTAAAGTGCCCGTTTTATCGAATACGATTGTACGAATCTCCGCAATCTTCTCTACATAGTTTGTGCCTTTCAACATGATACCGTGCATGGACAATCCACCAATTCCAGCAAAGAATGAAAGCGGAATAGAAATTACTAATGCACATGGGCAAGAAATAACCAAGAATGTACAAGCACGATAGATACCTTCATTGAGATTACCCGTCACAATCGCTACTACAATAGCCACCAGAATTGCTAGTGCAACAACCGTAGGAGTGTAGTAATGGGAAAACTTTGTAATGAATTTTTCTTGTTTGGACTTTGTCTCGTTATTTTCTTCGATGATATTTAGAATTCTTGAGACTGTAGATTGTGCAAACTCCTTCGTAGTACGAATTAATAACACACCACTCGTATTCACAACACCCGAAATTACTTCATCATTTACATCCACATCACGTAGATTCGATTCACCCGTTAAAGATGCTGTATCAAGGGAAGAACTACCATTCACAATAACACCATCTAAAGGGATTCGTTCTCCAGGTTTTACCTGAATGATGTCGCCAATCTGTACTTCCGTTGGATCTACTTTAATGAACTCCGTTCCACTTTGTACAAATGCATAGTCAGGACGAATATCCATCAAGGATGCGATAGACTTGCGAGAATGGTCCACTGCTAAATCCTGGAAGAATTCCCCAATCTGGTAGAATAACATAACACCAGTTGCTTCCTTACAATCGCCTAGATATAATGCCGCAAAAGTTGCGATAGTCATAAGGAAATGCTCGTCTAATAGATTTCCTCGTTTCAAATTATAGAAGGCCTTATAGATAACATCGTATCCAAGAATGATATACGCAAGTAATGTTGAAATATTACTTGTGATGCCTGTGAATAAGAATGATAAACCAAATAACACTGCACCGAGTACCAAGCGAACAATCATGATATGTGTACTATGTTCCTCATTCTGTTCAACCTTCTGCTCTGCATAATAGCGTGAAAATTCAACCTCTGGTTCTTCTCTAGCTATCATTACACGTAGTTCATTTTCAATACGTGTATATTCATTTGTTGCAAACTGAACTCGTAAAATCGCATGCATAAAATCAGCTTCCGCATGTTCTACACCTTCGATTTCCATTGCCTTTTCCGCAATCTCATTGGCACAATCCGCACAATCGATATTCTTGATATTAAATTTAAAGAGATGTTTTGGTTCTTCGTGTAGGGCTGTAATCACTGCATCAGGTTCATCGTCATGGATAATATCAAAAACCTTCTGTTCAATCACAGAATGATTTCTTTCTTCACAAGCAAAGTACATCTTCTGCTGCATAAAGTGAATATCCGCATCTACGACACCCTCGATTTTTCTGATTTCCTCTGCTAGTTCTGCGGCACAATCCGCACAATCAATTCCGACAACACGATATCTATATTCCATCTTTAGCACCTCTAACACATATAATATTTGAACAACTGTTCAAATATTATGATATTACTTTTTGATGTTTTGTCAATCTATGATAGGAATGATATAATTTCTTCGTTTTGGAGGTAATCCCCATGATTAAAGCAAATTATCATACACATACTGCTCGTTGTGGCCATGCAATCGGAACAGATGAAGAATATGTACAAGCTGCGATTCAAGCAGGTTTAACAACCCTTGGATTCAGTGATCATGCTGCATATCCTACACCATGTCCTGGATTACGTATGAACATTGAACAAATTCCTGATTATTACCAATCCATTCGCACCCTACAGGAAAAATATGCATCGCAAATTGATATTCATCTTGGTATGGAAGTCGAATACTATCCAAGTCAATGGGACACCATTCGTGAATACCGAAATACTTTAGATTATATTATTTTAGGACAGCACAATCTTACAATTGATAAAGATAGCGTCTACGAATTTGATAACAGCGATCAAGTAGAACGCTACGTAAAATGCTTAGAAGAAGCTTGCCAACATTATATGTGCGATTATATTGCGCATCCTGATGTATTTCTCTGGAAATATCCAAAAATTGATGAGAGCGTACTCAACGCCGCCGAAAAGATTGCTGATATATCTCGATTTACGATATTCCTTTGGAATTAAATTGTGGTACTGGCGTACGCATTGGTAAGAAAGAATATCTTGATGGGGAACGTTATGCCTATCCAACTAGAGCTTTCTTTGAAATTTTCGCAAAGAAAAAATGTCCAGTTATCATTGGTTTGGATGTACATGATCCAAAACAATTCTTAACTGAACAGAATCTAGATCGTGCTTTGTCTGTAGTCGAAGGCCTTAACCTAAACTACGTACAAGATATTGATTTAGTTGGTGAAGCGAAAAAGAGAAAACTAAAATTCTACTAAAAAAGTTTATGCACGCGCATAAACTTTTTTATATCTATTCTAATTCAAACGCTCCTGTATATAACTGGTAGTACTGACCCTTTTGGGCAAGTAACTCTTCATGGGTACCACGTTCAATAATTCGACCATGGTCTAATACGATAATCACATTTGAATTCTTTACCGTAGATAAACGGTGTGCAATAACAAATACAGTACGTCCATTCATCAAACGGTCCATACCAGTTTGAACAATCTGCTCTGTACGTGTATCGATAGAGGAAGTTGCCTCATCCATAATCATAACAGGAGGATCAGCGACAGCTGCTCTAGCAATTGCCAATAACTGACACTGACCTTGCGAAAGATTAGAACCATCGCCATTCAACATTGTTTGATAGCCTTGTGGTAGATGTCGAATAAAGCCATCAGCCCCCGCAAGTTTTGCTGCTGCGATACATTCCTCATCTGTCGCTGTTAAGCGTCCATAACGAATGTTATCCATAACAGTACCTGTAAACAGTACTGTATCCTGCAATACAATTCCTAAAGACTTACGTAAAGAAGACTTCTTAATCTTATTGATGTTGATACCATCATAACGAATCTTTCCATCTGCGATGTCATAGAAACGGTTAATCAGATTTGTGATTGTTGTCTTACCAGCACCTGTCGCACCTACAAAGGCGATCTTTTGACCAGGTTTACCAAATAATGTCACATCATGCAAAATCATCTTATCTGGATTATACGCAAAGTCTACACTCGCAAAGCGAACATCACCAGCTACCTTTGTATAAGTAACTGTACCGTCTTCATGTGGATACTTCCAAGCCCAAAGTTCTGTCTGTTCGTTTGTTTCCTTGAGTTCACCATCTTTTCCGTCGCATTGACAAGTGTCACAATTCCATCATCTACTTCAGGTTTCTGATCAAGCAATTCAAAGACACGTTCCGCACCTGCAAGTCCCATTACGATTGAGTTAATCTGTGGAGAAATCTGCTGAATCATACCCGCAAACTGTCGTGACATTCCTAAGAACGGCACAATAACCGCAATTGAAAATGGTAACCCTGAAACTGAGAAGTTCGGGAACTTTTCTTGAATAAAGATACCACCAGCTACCGCAACGAATGCATAAATTAAATAGTTTACATTGTTTAAGACTGGCATCAAGATATTAGAATAACGGTTCGCTGTATTAGATGCTTCATAAAGCTCGTTATTTGCTTGATTGAAAATTTCCTCAGCTTCATCTTGGTGGTTGAACACTTTAATTACCTTTTGCCCATTCACCATCTCTTCGATAACACCCTCTGTCTTACCAGTTGCCTTTTGTTGTAAGATAAAGTATTTTGCAGAAAGACCACCTAGCTTACGTGTAATTTCAATGGATACTGCAGCACCAATCAAGATAACCACTGCCATTGGAATACTGTAATAAAACATGATTGCGATAATCGTGATAATCGTAACGATAGAAATTAATAACTGTGGGAAACTCTGTGAAATCATCTGACGCATTGCATCGATATCATTTGTATAGTGAGACATAATATCACCATGTGGATGTGTATCAAAATAACGAATTGGCAGTTTTTGCATATGTGTAAATACTTCTTTACGTATCTTATGTAAAACACCTTGTGTAAAGAATGCCATTAACTGGTTATATACAATTCCGATGATTAATGCGACAAGATAAATCATCGCCAACATTGTAACGAGTTTTACAATAAATGGCTTTGTGACTTCCCAAGTCCAACCTTGTTCCCAAGCCTGCTGTAATACAGCGACTACATTCTGTTGGAAAATAGATGGTAAAGCGCCCAAAATTGCATTAGTAATAATTAATACTACAATCAGTGGAAATAGAACAGGATAGTAGGATAGTACCATCTTGATCAATCTCTTGAAGGATTTTTTACGATTCGCTTGTTTCTGATTCATATTAACGAACACCTCCTTCTTCCACGATTTCCTCAGTACCTTGTTTATTTTGAGATAGATAAACTTCACGATAGATTTGATTTGTCTTTAGTAATTCTTCACTTGTACCAATCGCATCAATCTTACCGCCATCCAATACTATGATACGATCCGCATCTTCAACAGAAGAAGTTCTTTGGGCAATGATAATCTTTGTTGTTTCCGGAATATATTCTTTCATTGCCTTGCGGATCATTGCGTCTGTCTTTGTATCTACAGCAGATGTCGAGTCATCCATAATCAAATCTTTGGCTGTTTCAAGAGTGCTCTAGCGATACAGAGTCTTTGTTTCTGACCACCAGAAACGTTTGTTCCACCCTGTTCAATCCAAGTATCATAACCATCTGGCATCTGTTCGATAAACTCATCTGCACAAGCTAAATGACATACATGTTTCACTTCTTCTAATGTTGCGTCCTTATTACCCCAACGGATATTATCCGCAATCGTACCTGAGAATAGCACATTCTTCTGTAATACCATTGCAACAGAATCACGTAATGTCACAAGATCATAATCTCTAACATCTTCTTTCCCAACACGTACTGTACCCTCAGTAACGTCATATAAACGTGGAATCAACTGTACAAAGGAAGACTTTGCAGAACCCGTTCCGCCAATGATACCAATAGTTTCACCAGATTTAATATGGACATCGATATTTTCAAGAACTGGTCTTTCTGCTGTAGGTGAATATTTGAAACGCACATGGTCAAAGTCAATAGAACCATCCTTCACTTCAGTAATTGCATTTTCCTTTGATGTAATAGAACTCTTTTCATTTAACACCTCAACGATACGCTTGCATGACTCTTCAGAGAATGTAATCATTACAAACACCATCGACAACATCATTAAGGAAACCATGATTTGGAAACCATAAGTCATCAAAGTAGATAGCTGTCCTACGTCTAAACTTGTCCCATTTGTCTTGATAATCATTTCAGAACCAAACATCAATACAAATAACATAACCGCATAAATACTTATCTGCATTAACGGATTATTCAAAGCGATAATCTGCTCTGCACGTGTAAACATTTTGCGAATATCATTTGATGTCTCATCAAATTTCTCGATTTCATAGTCCTCACGTACGAAGGATTTCACGACACGAATACCCTTTACATTTTCTTCTACGATGCGTGTAATTTTATCAAAGAGTGGGAATCCCTTTTTAAAGACTGGCATAACTGTTCTAACGATTAAATATAATCCAATTCCTAAGAAAGGAATAATGATTAAAAATATTACTGCCATTGATCCACCCATAATATATGCCATCGTAAAGGAGAAAATTAAATTAAGTGGCGCACGTACAGCAGTACGAATAATCATCATAAACGCCATCTGCACATTTTGAATATCCGTTGTCAAACGTGTGACTAATGACGCTGATGAGAATTTATCAATATTTGAAAAAGAAAATTTCTGGATATTAGAGAAGATATCATAGCGTAGATTTTTCGCAAAACCTGTACTAGCCTCTGCACAATAGATACCTGCTAAATATCCACATAATAGTGAAAGGAGTGATAAAACAACTAATTTCCAGGCATATCCTAAAATGACTGATAAATCACAACCTGCTTTTAATATCATTAATTAATAATGAGATTAAAAATGGAATCAAAGGCTTCAATGATTACTTCACCAACTACAAATGTTGGTGTTAGTATTGTTGCTAATTTAAACTCTCTAATACTTTTTCATTAATTGTTTTTACCATCGCTACCTCCTAAAAATCACTTGATTATTTTTACACTATATTTTAAAGAAACATAAAGGAAAGATTTTTACATCTTTCCTTTATCATTCACTTTATAATACTCTTCTAATGTAAGTCCAGAATCATAGACTTTCTTAGCTTCTTCGATACCGATATACCTAAAACTCCAAGGATTATATGCAATACCCGTAATCGATTCTTTTCCAGGTGGAAATCGAAGTATATAGCCATATTCATAACTATGCTTTAATAGCCATTGATATGCGGCAGTCGATTCAAATGAATCATCAATATCATGATCACGATTATCATCGGACAAGTCAACTGCTAATCCTAGTTGATGTTCGCAAGCACCGGGAATCGCATCATATGAGTCTGCTAAAGCTTTTCCATCTGTACTTACATATGTATTATAGAGAGCTAGTTGTTGTGCATAAGAACGATATCCACTAACTAAATATAAGTCAATCCCATCTTTATGAGCCGCCGCAAACATCTTCACTAATTCCGAAGCAGCTTCTGATCTTAGATATTGCGTACCATTTGAATTTACATTAACTATAGTTAAATTAGCAGGTACATATCCAGAATCAATTGGATGATTCTTATTTGTAATCTTCTGAATGGAAGATACAGTAGTCGTATCCACTGTTGATTCAACAGTTGGTTCAGGCGTTGGAGTAGGTGTCATTGTAGGACTAGGGGTTGGCGTAGTCTCTACAGAACTATTCTGATTCGTCTGTATAGCCGATAAACAATCTTGGCAATCTTTCCGATAATGTGCGTGGTGTAAAAAACATTAACTTAATTAATAAAATAAATAAAACACCAAATAAAATCGAAAAAACACCAATCAGTATGTGGATTCGTGATTGATATTTATCTGTACTTTTCATGGATAATATTATAACATCTAAACCCATAAAAAGTATAAAAAAAGGGAGAGCGATGGAAAACCATGCTCTCGATGACCCGGCAACGTGCTAGATTTGCTTGCGCTATTTTCGCCGCTACAGTGCTTAACTTCTGTGTTCGGGATGGGTACAGGTGTGGCCACTGCGCCATCATCACCGGATCTTGCTTCTTTTGGAAACTCTGTTCCCTGAAAACTAAATAACAGTTTCTGACTTCGTCTTTTTCAAACAGTCGTGTGTGCGTTCTCTCGTGAATAAATCTTCGACCTATTAGTATCAGTCAACTGAATGTATCGCTACACTTACATCTCTGACCTATCAACCTCGTCGTCTTCAAGGGGTCTTATTCATTTGAAATGATGGGAAATCTAATCTTGGAGTCGGTTTCACGCTTAGATGCCTTCAGCGTTTATCCGGTCCGTTCTCAGCTATCCAGCTATGCCACTGGCGTGACAACTGGTGCACCGTAGGAACGTCCACCCTGGTCCTCTCGTACTAGGGGCAGCTCTCCTCAAATTTCCAACGCCCACAACAGATAGGGACCGAACTGTCTCACGACGTTCTGAACCCAGCTCGCGTACCGCTTTAATGGGCGGACAGCCCAACCCTTGGAAGCGAATTCACCTCCAGGATGCGATGAGCCGACATCGAGGTGCCAAACCTCGCCGTCGATGTGAACTCTTGGGCGAGATCAGCCTGTTATCCCCAGGGTAGCTTTTTTATCCGTTAAGCGACGGCCATTCCATTCTGCACCGCCGGATCACTAACACCGACTTTCGTCCCTGCTCGACTTGTTTGTCTCGCAGTCAAGCACTCTTCTGCGTTTGCGCTCGTTGAATGATTTCCAACCATTCTGAGAGTACCTTTGTGCGCCTCCGTTACTCTTTTGGGAGGCGACCGCCCCAGTCAAACTGCCCATCTGCCACGGTCCTCTAGCCGGATCACGGCTTAGAGTTAGAATTTCAATTAAGTAAGAGTGGTATCCCAACAGTGACTCCTCTGATCCCCAAAAGACCAGTCTCATCGTCTCCCACCTATCCTGTGCATACTTAACCGAAACTCAATAGCAGACTACAGTAAAGCTCCATGGGGTCTTTCCGTCTAGTTGCGGGTAACCTGCATCTTCACAGGTACTAAGATTTCACCGAGTCTGCTGCCGAGACAGTGCCCAAATCATTACACCTTTTCGTGCGGGTCAGAACTTACCTGACAAGGAATTTCGCTACCTTAGGACCGTTATAGTTACGGCCGCCGTTCACTGGGGCTTCGGTTCAATGCTTCGACTTGCGTCTGACAAATCCCCTTGACCTTCCAGCACCGGGCAGGTGTCACCCCCTATACTTCGTCTTGCGACTTCGCAGAGAGCTATGTTTTAGTTAAACAGTTGCTAGGGCCTATTCACTGCGGCTCTTTCGAGCACCCCTTATTGCTAACGTACGGGGTCAATTTGCCGAGTTCCTTGGCAACAGTTCTCTCGCTCACCTTAGGCTACTCGCCTCAACCACCTGTGTCGGTTTTGGTACGGGCCGCTAGTAAATTATCGCTAGAAGCTTTTCTTGAGACCTGGTATCACCCTCTTCACTACTTGCTCGCGCGTTCGCTTGAGTCAAGCCTTTGAGTATCCGGCGCGGATTTGCCTACGCCACTCTCCTGCTTGCCTTGCCCAATCCATTAAGGACTTGGGCTAACCCCTATCTGTCACTCCATCACTTTACTCGCGGGTGCAGGAATATCAACCTGCTGTCCATCGACTACGCCTTTCGGCCTGGCCTTAGGTCCCGACTTACCCAGGGCGGACGAACCTTCCCCTGGAAACCTTGGTTGTTCGGTGTGTGGGATTCTCACCCACATCTCGCTACTCACACCGGCATTCTCACTTCCATACGCTCCAGCACTCCTTACGGTATACCTTCAATGCTGTATGGAACGCTCCCCTACCACTTATACCCTAAGTATAAATCCATAGATTCGGTATTACGCTTAGCCCCGGTTAATTTTTCGGCGCAGAGATACTCGACTAGTGAGCTGTTACGCACTCTTTGAAGGATGGCTGCTTCTGAGCCAACCTCCTAGCTGTTTGCGCGTCTCCACATCCTTTTTCCACTTAGCGTAAATTTTTGGGACCTTATCTGATGATCTGGGCTGTTTCCCTTTTGACCATGGACCTTATCACCCACAGTCTGACTGCTGAATATTCTTGCCCGGCATTCGGAGTTTGATATCATTTGGTACGGCGAGATGCCGCCCGCATGATTTCAGTGCTCTACCTCCGGGTAGATCCGTTCAACGCTAGCCCTAAAGCTATTTCGGGGAGAACCAGCTATCGCCGTGTTCGATTGGAATTTCTCCGCTAATCACAAGTCATCCGCCAACTTTTTCAACGGGGGTCGGTTCGGTCCTCCAGCTGGATTCACCCAGCCTTCAACCTGCTCATGACTAGATCACTACGGCTTCGGGTCTATCTCTACATACTTGTCACCCTATTAAGATTCGCTTTCGCTACGGCTCCGCATTGTCTGCTTAACCTCGCATGCAAAGATAACTCGCCGGTTCATTCTACAAAAGGCACGCCATCACACCTTAATGTGCTCTGACTTTTTTGTAAGCATACGGTTTCAGGATCTATTTCACTCCGCTCCCGCGGTTCTTTTTCATCTTTCCCTCATGGTACTGGTTCACTATCGGTCATATAGGAGTATTTAGCCTTACCGGATGGTCCCGGCCGATTCCGTCAGAGTTTCACGTGCTCCGACGTACTCAGGATACCACTCGCGTGAATCGGGATTTCGCCTACAGGGCTTGCACCTTCTGCGGCTGACCTTTCAATGCCATTCGACTATCTCTTTTCAATCACTTGTCGTGGTCCTACTACCCCAGCTCGTTGCTGGTTTGGGCTGCTCCGATTTCGCTCGCCACTACTCTCGGAATCATTGTTATTTTCTTCTCCTCCAGGTACTAAGATGTTTCAATTCCCTGGGTTGCCTTCTCTTAAGTTATGTATTGGCTTAAGGATGATAAAGCTTTTCAACTTTATCGGGTTTCCCCATTCGGATACCCCCGGATCGTTGCCTGTGTACGACTCCCCGAGGCGTTTCGCCGTTATCTGCGTCCTTCTTCTGCTCTATATGCCAAGACATCCACCGTACGCTCTTACTAATTTAATCACTTATATACGTTTATGCTTTACGAGAACTGTTAACTATTTCGTTTTAGACTTTTCTTAGTTAATCTTGTTATCACAACTTTTCGAAAAAAAGACCTATCTATTGTCTTCTTCTGTTATTCAGTTTTTCAAAGAACAGATCGCTTCCTTCTGAGTTACCTCTTGCGAGATCCCTCAAAAACTAAACAGGTAATAAAACTCTTAAACAACTTTTTACTTCACATCTTTCTCCTTAGAAAGGAGGTGATCCATCCCCACGTTCTCGTAGGGATACCTTGTTACGACTTGACCCCAATCACTAGTCCCTACCTTCGACGGCTCCTTCCTTGCGGTTAGGCCACCGGCTTCGGGTATTACCAGCTCTCATGGTATGACGGGCGGTGTGTACAAGGCCCGAGAACGTATTCACCGCGGCATTCTGATCCGCGATTACTAGCGATTCCAGCTTCATGAAGTCGAGTTGCAGACTTCAATCCGAACTGAGACTGTCTTTTAGTGATTCGCTTCCTATCGCTAGGTCGCTGCACGTTGTAACAGCCATTGTAGTACGTGTGTAGCCCAGGCCATAAGGGGCATGATGATTTGACGTCATCCCCACCTTCCTCCGGTTTATCACCGGCAGTCCCTCCAGAGTCCCCAACTGAATGCTGGTAACTGAAGGCAAGGGTTGCGCTCGTTGCGGGACTTAACCCAACATCTCACGACACGAGCTGACGACAACCATGCACCACCTGTCTCCTTGATAACCTCTACTGTATCTCTACAGCTTTGCAAGGGATGTCAAGGCCTGGTAAGGTTCTTCGCGTTGCGTCGAATTAAACCACATACTCCACCGCTTGTGCGGGCCCCCGTCAATTCCTTTTATGTTTCACACTTGCGTGCATACTCCACAGGCGGAATACTTATTGCGTTAGCTGCAGCACTGAGTTTCCCCAATACTTAGTATTCATCGTTTACGGCGTGGACTACTAGGGTATCTAATCCTATTTGCTCCCCACGCTTTCGTGCATGAGCGTCAGTCTTTGGCTAGCAAGCCGCCTTCGCCACTGGTGTTCCTCCATATATCTACGCATTTTACCGCTACACATGGAATTCCACTTGCCTCTCCAATACTCTAGCCTGCCAGTTTAAGTGGCTGGATTGGGTTGAGCCCAACAATTTAACCACTTACTTAACAGGCCGCCTACGCACCCTTTACGCCCAATAATTCCGGATAACGCTCGCCACCTACGTATTACCGCGGCTGCTGGCACGTAGTTAGCCGTGGCTTTCTGGTAAGGTACCGTCACTTAGATATTCTCTATCTACCGTTCTTCCCTTACAACAGAGCTTTACAACCCGAAGGCCGTCATCACTCACGCGGCGTTGCTCGGTCAGGGTTTCCCCCATTGCCGAAAATTCCCTACTGCTGCCTCCCGTAGGAGTCTGGGCCGTGTCTCAGTCCCAATGTGGCCGTTCACCCTCTCAGGCCGGCTACGCATCATCGTCTTGGTGGGCCGTTACCTCACCAACTAACTAATGCGCCATAAGCCCATCCACCAGTGTTTTTTTAACCTTTAATAATCAGAAGATGCCTTCCGATTACCTATCCGGTATTAGTCCCCGTTTCCAGAGATTATCCCAGTCTTCGTGGGTAGGTTGCTTATGTATTACTCACCCTGTTCGCCACTCCTTCGATCTCAGCAAGCTAGATCTCCAGCGTTCGACTTGCATGTATTAGGCACGCCGCCAGCGTTCATCCTGAGCCAGGATCAAACTCTTCATTTGATTGACTCTTTTTATTTTTACGAAGTCTTTCCTTCGTATAAGTTTTTGCTTGACGTTGTTTATGTGTCTTATTCCTGTTCAGTTTTTCAAAGATCTCTGCACTCTCCCTTCCGAAGAGTGCTGTATTAATATACCAAGTATCAAATTACCTGTCAACATATTTTTTTGAAAAATTATATTTCTAATTTTCATTTCAGTGATTTCGTAACTCAATTGGTACGATGCTTATTATAGCACCAAGACTTTGTTTGTAAAGCATTAAACATCAAAAAAATGCCTATTTTAAGGCATATTTTCATATTTCTATTAGTTGCACTTACAACTATCATTCATTCTATGTTTGTTAAAAATATATCTTTATGAAAGGCTTGAATTTATTGTTATAAATCAATGCTAATCTAAACCCATAAAAAGTATAAAAAAAGGGAGAGCGATGGAAAACCATGCTCTCGATGACCCGGCAACGTGCTAGATTTGCTTGCGCTATTTTCGCCGCTACAGTGCTTAACTTCTGTGTTCGGGATGGGTACAGGTGTGGCCACTGCGCCATCATCACCGGATCTTGCTTCTTTTGGAAACTCTGTTCCCTGAAAACTAAATAACAGTTTCTGACTTCGTCTTTTTCAAACAGTCGTGTGTGCGTTCTCTCGTGAATAAATCTTCGACCTATTAGTATCAGTCAACTGAATGTATCGCTACACTTACATCTCTGACCTATCAACCTCGTCGTCTTCAAGGGGTCTTATTCATTTGAAATGATGGGAAATCTAATCTTGGAGTCGGTTTCACGCTTAGATGCCTTCAGCGTTTATCCGGTCCGTTCTCAGCTATCCAGCTATGCCACTGGCGTGACAACTGGTGCACCGTAGGAACGTCCACCCTGGTCCTCTCGTACTAGGGGCAGCTCTCCTCAAATTTCCAACGCCCACAACAGATAGGGACCGAACTGTCTCACGACGTTCTGAACCCAGCTCGCGTACCGCTTTAATGGGCGGACAGCCCAACCCTTGGAAGCGAATTCACCTCCAGGATGCGATGAGCCGACATCGAGGTGCCAAACCTCGCCGTCGATGTGAACTCTTGGGCGAGATCAGCCTGTTATCCCCAGGGTAGCTTTTATCCGTTAAGCGACGGCCATTCCATTCTGCACCGCCGGATCACTAACACCGACTTTCGTCCCTGCTCGACTTGTTTGTCTCGCAGTCAAGCACTCTTCTGCGTTTGCGCTCGTTGAATGATTTCCAACCATTCTGAGAGTACCTTTGTGCGCCTCCGTTACTCTTTTGGGAGGCGACCGCCCCAGTCAAACTGCCCATCTGCCACGGTCCTCTAGCCGGATCACGGCTTAGAGTTAGAATTTCAATTAAGTAAGAGTGGTATCCCAACAGTGACTCCTCTGATCCCCAAAAAGACCAGTCTCATCGTCTCCCACCCTATCCTGTGCATACTTAACTGAAACTCAATAGCAGACTACAGTAAAAGCTCCATGGGGTCTTTCCGTCTAGTTGCGGGTAACCTGCATCTTCACAGGTACTAAGATTTCACCGAGTCTGCTGCCGAGACAGTGCCCAAATCATTACACCTTTCGTGCGGGTCAGAACTTACCTGACAAGGAATTTCGCTACCTTAGGACCGTTATAGTTACGGCCGCCGTTCACTGGGGCTTCGGTTCAATGCTTCGACTTGCGTCTGACAAATCCCCTTGACCTTCCAGCACCGGGCAGGTGTCACCCCTCATACTTCGTCTTGCGACTTCGCAGAGAGCTATGTTTTAGTTAAACAGTTGCTAGGGCCTATTCACTGCGGCTCTTTCGAGCACCCCTTATTGCTAACGTACGGGGTCAATTTGCCGAGTTCCTTGGCAACAGTTCTCTCGCTCACCTTAGGCTACTCGCCTCAACCACCTGTGTCGGTTTTGGTACGGGCCGCTAGTAAATTATCGCTAGAAGCTTTTTCTTGAGACCTGGTATCACCCTCTTCACTACTTGCTCGCGCGTTCGCTTGAGTCAAGCCTTTGAGTATCCGGCGCGGATTTGCCTACGCCACTCTCCTGCTTGCCTTGCCCAATCCATTAAGGACTAGGGCTAACCCCTATCTGTCACTCCATCACTTTACTCGCGGGTGCAGGAATATCAACCTGCTGTCCATCGACTACGCCTTTCGGCCTGGCCTTAGGTCCCGACTTACCCAGGGCGGACGAACCTTCCCTGGAAACCTTGGTTGTTCGGTGTGTGGATTCTCACCCACATCTCGCTACTCACACCGGCATTCTCACTTCCATACGCTCCAGCACTCCTTACGGTATACCTTCAATGCTGTATGGAACGCTCCCTCACCACTTATACCTAAGTATAAATCCATAGATTCGGTATTACGCTTAGCCCCGGTTAATTTTCGGCGCAGAGATACTCGACTAGTGAGCTGTTACGCACTCTTTTGAAGGATGGCTGCTTCTGAGCCAACCTCCCTAGCTGTTTGCGCGTCTCCACATCCTTTTTCCACTTAGCGTAAATTTTTGGGACCTTATCTGATGATCTGGGCTGTTTCCTTTTGACCATGGACCTTATCACCCACAGTCTGACTGCTGAATATTCTTGCCCGGCATTCGGAGTTTGATATCATTTGGTACGGCGAGATGCCGCCCGCATGATTTCAGTGCTCTACCTCCGGGTAGATCCGTTCAACGCTAGCCCTAAAGCTATTTCGGGGAGAACCAGCTATCGCCGTGTTCGATTGGAATTTCTCCGCTAATCACAAGTCATCCGCCAACTTTTTCAACGGGGGGTCGGTTCGGTCCTCCAGCTGGATTCACCCAGCCTTCAACCTGCTCATGACTAGATCACTACGGCTTCGGGTCTATCTCTACATACTTGTCACCCTATTAAGATTCGCTTTCGCTACGGCTCCGCATTGTCTGCTTAACCTCGCATGCAAAGATAACTCGCCGGTTCATTCTACAAAAGGCACGCCATCACACCTTAATGTGCTCTGACTTTTTGTAAGCATACGGTTTCAGGATCTATTTCACTCCGCTCCCGCGGTTCTTTTCATCTTTCCCTCATGGTACTGGTTCACTATCGGTCATATAGGAGTATTTAGCCTTACCGGATGGTCCCGGCCGATTCCGTCAGAGTTTCACGTGCTCCGACGTACTCAGGATACACTCGCGTGAATCGGAATTTCGCCTACAGGGCTTGCACCTTCTGCGGCTGACCTTTCAATGCCATTCGACTATCCCTTTTCAATCACTTGTCGTGGTCCTACTACCCCAGCTCGTTGCTGGTTTGGGCTGCTCCGATTTCGCTCGCCACTACTCTCGGAATCATTGTTATTTTCTTCTCCTCCAGGTACTAAGATGTTTCAATTCCCTGGGTTGCCTTCTCTTAAGTTATGTATTGGCTTAAGGATGATAAAGCTTTTCAACTTTATCGGGTTTCCCCATTCGGATACCCCCGGATCGTTGCCTGTGTACGACTCCCCGAGGCGTTTCGCCGTTATCTGCGTCCTTCTTCTGCTCTATATGCCAAGACATCCACCGTACGCTCTTACTAATTTAATCACTTATATACGTTTATGCTTTACGAGAACTGTTAACTATTTCGTTTTAGACTTTTTTAGTTAATCTTGTTATCACAACTTTTCGAAAAAGACCTATCTATTGTCTTCTTCTGTTATTCAGTTTTCAAAGAACAGTCGCTTCCTTCTGAGTTACCTCTTGCGAGATCCCTCAAAACTAAACAGGGAATAAAACTTCTTAAACAACTTTTTACTTCACATCTTTCTCCTTAGAAAGGAGGTGATCCATCCCCACGTTCTCGTAGGGATACCTTGTTACGACTTGACCCCAATCACTAGTCCTACCTTCGACGGCTCCTTCCTTGCGGTTAGGCCACCGGCTTCGGGTATTACCAGCTCTCATGGTATGACGGGCGGTGTGTACAAGGCCCGAGAACGTATTCACCGCGGCATTCTGATCCGCGATTACTAGCGATTCCAGCTTCATGAAGTCGAGTTGCAGACTTCAATCCGAACTGAGACTGTCTTTTAGTGATTCGCTTCCTATCGCTAGGTCGCTGCACGTTGTAACAGCCATTGTAGTACGTGTGTAGCCCAGGCCATAAGGGGCATGATGATTTGACGTCATCCCCACCTTCCTCCGGTTTATCACCGGCAGTCCCTCCAGAGTCCCCAACTGAATGCTGGTAACTGAAGGCAAGGGTTGCGCTCGTTGCGGGACTTAACCCAACATCTCACGACACGAGCTGACGACAACCATGCACCACCTGTCTCCTTGATAACCTCTACTGTATCTCTACAGCTTTGCAAGGGATGTCAAGGCCTGGTAAGGTTCTTCGCGTTGCGTCGAATTAAACCACATACTCCACCGCTTGTGCGGGCCCCCGTCAATTCCTTTTATGTTTCACACTTGCGTGCATACTCCACAGGCGGAATACTTATTGCGTTAGCTGCAGCACTGAGTTTCCCCAATACTTAGTATTCATCGTTTACGGCGTGGACTACTAGGGTATCTAATCCTATTTGCTCCCCACGCTTTCGTGCATGAGCGTCAGTCTTTGGCTAGCAAGCCGCCTTCGCCACTGGTGTTCCTCCATATATCTACGCATTTTACCGCTACACATGGAATTCCACTTGCCTCTCCAATACTCTAGCCTGCCAGTTTAAGTGGCTGGATTGGGTTGAGCCCAACAATTTAACCACTTACTTAACAGGCCGCCTACGCACCCTTTACGCCCAATAATTCCGGATAACGCTCGCCACCTACGTATTACCGCGGCTGCTGGCACGTAGTTAGCCGTGGCTTTCTGGTAAGGTACCGTCACTTAGATATTCTCTATCTACCGTTCTTCCCTTACAACAGAGCTTTACAACCCGAAGGCCGTCATCACTCACGCGGCGTTGCTCGGTCAGGGTTTCCCCCATTGCCGAAAATTCCCTACTGCTGCCTCCCGTAGGAGTCTGGGCCGTGTCTCAGTCCCAATGTGGCCGTTCACCCTCTCAGGCCGGCTACGCATCATCGTCTTGGTGGGCCGTTACCTCACCAACTAACTAATGCGCCATAAGCCCATCCACCAGTGTTTTTAACCTTTAATAATCAGAAGATGCCTTCCGATTACCTATCCGGTATTAGTCCCCGTTTCCAGAGATTATCCCAGTCTTCGTGGGTAGGTTGCTTATGTATTACTCACCCGTTCGCCACTCCTTCGATCTAGCAAGCTAGATCTCCAGCGTTCGACTTGCATGTATTAGGCACGCCGCCAGCGTTCATCCTGAGCCAGGATCAAACTCTTCATTTGATTGACTCTTTTATTTTACGAAGTCTTTCCTTCGTATAAGTTTTGCTTGACGTTGTTTATGTGTCTTATTCCTGTTCAGTTTTCAAAGATCTCTGCACTTCCCCTTCCGAAGAGTGCTGTATTAATATACCAAGTATCTATCCTCGTGTCAATGTTTTTTATTATTTTTTTCAAAAAAGTTAAGTTTCAACATAAACGCAACACTCTGTTGCGTTAACTTGTGACATGTTATCTTTATTCCTGTGTATCTGTTGGACTCCTTTTTAGATATCAGGAGAAAACATTTATGTCAGGTAAACATTTCACACTTGAAGACCGTATCAATATCCTTATGCACGTTAAACAAAATCATTCCATGCGTATGATAGCTACCGCTTTGAATGCCTCTGCTTCAACTGTTTCCAGAGAACTTAAAAAGCATAGGATCCTTGATGAATACTCTTCATTTCATTCTGTCACTCCTACCTGCAGTCGAATCATGAAGGCCCCCTGGATATGCAATGGCTGTCCACGTTTCTCTGCATGTAGAAAGAGAAAGTATCGCTACATCCCTGCACAGGCACATAGTACTTATGAATCTACTCTTCATCTATCTAGAGAGAAGATCCGAACCGGGGAAAAAGGTCTGAGATTTCTCGATAATCTCGTCACGCCTTTGATTCGTGACCAAAGACAAACTGTCGCTCACGTATTCTCCACTCATGGTGAACAGATGGGAATATCCCGTTCTACTTTTTACCGCTATGTCAATGACAATAAACTCACCATTCGCAATATAGATCTTCCCAAGCGTGTTCGCTATCCGCTCTCCAAAAAGAATATCAAACGTGGCGATAACACTATGATAGACAACCAATCGTGCCGTGTGGGACGCGATTATACTGCCTTTCAGGAATTCATTGCCCAGCATCCGAAAGCTAATATCGCTGAGATGGATTCCGTCATCGGTAAGAAAGGTGTCGGCGAAAAGGTGCTTCTAACTCTACTATTACGTAAGAGTAAATTTATGTTTGCCTTCCTAAGGAATAGAAATACACAAGCTTCTGTAACAGAAGTATTCGACCACATCCAAAGGAAGATCGGCTTTGCAAGGTTCGCTACTATGTTCCGTGTAGTGCTTACGGACAACGGTCCTGAATTCAAGGACCCCATTTCCTTGGAACGTGGTACACGCAACGTACAGCGCTGTCATATATTTTATTGTGATTCCCGCGCCTCTCAACAAAAGGGGCGCATTGAAAAGAATCATGAATATATTCGAAAATATCTGCCTCAAGGAACTTCCTTTAACGACCTTACACAAGAAAAGGTAAATCTAATGATGAGCCATATCAATTCTGTCAAGCGTGACTCATTGGATGGTCGTTCACCATTTGAATGTCTCACTAGAGCAGAACTCAAAACAATAAAAAAGCTTGGATTAACACCAATCGATCCAGATGAAGTCAATCTAAGCCTAGACCTAATTCAATAGGTCCCCAAAGTCCAACGGATACTCGACTTACACAAACTGGACTGTTGCGTTTAGTTGACACCCTAAACCCTTCAGTTATTTTTCATTGCGCCAAAAAAAGCGAGTATTCCTACATAAAAGATACCATATTAACATTAAAAAGAGTCATTATAGATCAAAAAATCATCTGATAATGACTACATTAGTTCGTTATCTGTTGCCTTTATTTATCGTGTTGCGTTTACTTTGAAACTTAAGCTTTTTTTCAAAAATTTTTTCATGCCTGCATAGAAAAAAGCAGCCTGTTTCCAGACTACTTCATTTCATGCGTTGATTAGAAGTCAAAGTTATGCTCTGACTTCATACGTTCAGCTAAAGCAAGAGCGGATTCTGCACTACTTACATGCACATCTGCGTTGCTACCGAGAATCTCTTCAGGCAATCTATTTGCAGTTGCCTCTGCGAGTTCTCTAGCCTTTTCTTCACGAATTTCCTTGAGTTCCATTGCACGTTCTTCAATACGACGTGATGTTTCACGGTCAAAGTTTCTACCTGTTCCGGCTGGAATAAGTTTACCGATGATAACATTTTCCTTAAGACCTTCAAGTTTATCAACCTTACCTCTAACCGCAGCTTCCGTAAGAACTCTTGTTGTTTCCTGGAAGGATGCAGCTGATAAGAATGAATCTGTTTCTACAGCTGACTTAGAGATACCTAAGAGTAATGGACCAAACTTCGCTGGTTTCTTCCCATCGAACAACAGATCTTCGTTAATTGCGTTCATATTAGCGAGTGATAATGTCTGTCCAGCACTTAAGCCTGAGTCATTTCCTTCGATAACAATGACTTTCTTTAACATCTGCTTGATCATTACTTCCAAGTGCTTATCAGAAATATCGATAGACTGAGAAGAGTAAACCTTCTTAACTTCCTTCAAGATATATTCCTGAACTGCTCTTACACCAGCTACTTCCAATAATTCCTTAGGAGCGATTGGACCTTCAGTTAACTTATCACCAGCAGATACATGATCGCCGATATTTAAGTTCTGACGCTTCACCTGTGTTAAGTCACACTTGTGTTCGATAGATTCGTTTTCATTCGATACAACAATAACTGTACCTGTCTTGTTTCATTGTCATGTACGTCAGTGATTTCACCATCAATCTTAGAGATGACAGCTAACCCCTTAGGTGCACGTGCTTCAAACAATTCTTCTACACGAGGAAGACCCTGTGTAATATCACCGTTCTGTGTTGCAACACCACCAGTGTGGAAGTTACGCATTGTTAGCTGTGTACCAGGTTCACCGATCGCCTGAGCGGCCATGATACCGATAGCTTCGCCTTCTTCGACGAGGTTACCAGTAGCCATGTTACGTCCATAGCACTTACGGCAGATACCATTTGTAGATTCGCATGTGAATACGTTACGGATGTAAACTTCTTCAACACCAGCCGCAACAACTTTCTGTGCTAAGTCTTCATCTACTAAAGTATCGCCATCAACAATCACTTCACCTGTCTTAGGATCTAAGATTGGCTTTTGTGTATAACGACCAACGATACGATCGAATAAGCCTTCAATTAATACTGGCTTTTCATCTGGACGTAGAATCTTATCTTCGTAAATGTTCTTAACAAGATAACCACGTTCTGTTCCACAGTCTTCTTCTCCGATGATAACTTCCTGTGCAACATCGACAAGACGACGTGTTAAGTATCCAGATTCAGCTGTCTTCAAGGCTGTATCTGTTAATCCCTTACGTACACCGTGAGTGGAAATAAAGAACTCTGATACGCTCATACCTTCACGGAAACATGAGTAAATTGGGACTTCGATAATAGATGGTTGATATTCCTTACGGGACTTAGACTGTGTAGGACGAGCCATCAATCCACGCATACCAGCTAACTGTGTAAAGTGGTTCTTGTTACCACGGGCACCAGATACCGCCATCATGTTGATTGGGTTCATACGAGCCATGGATTCCATTAAGTTGTTACCAACATCATTCTTAACATCATTCCAGAGTGAGGAGAACTTAGCTTCCCATTCCTGAGGTGTTAATAGACCTCTGTCACGTAACATGTTGAACTGTTCAGCCTTCTTACGACCTTCAGCTACTAATGCTTCCTTATTAGGTGCGACAGAGATATCGCTGAGGGCTACAGTCATACCTGCTAATGTTGAATAGAGGTATCCCATATCCTTCAAGCTATCCAAGATGTCTGATGTGCCATTTGTCTTATAGTGGTCAAAGACAGCCGCAATCAAGTTTCCTAAGTCCTTCTTCTTGAATTCAGATGCTACCTTACGGCCAGCAAATTCCTTCTTGATATCTGTACCTAGTGGAACAAACTCTGAATCTGGTGTTGCCTTTAGATTTTCTGGAGTTACCTCATTGAGATATGGGAAATCTGCAGGGAATACACCGTTAAAGATAATCTTACCAACTGTTGTTAATAAGTATTTGTTATTTTGTTCTTCTGTAAAGCCAGTCTTATTAACTGCTCTTGCAGGAAGAGCGATACGATTATGTAAGTGAACAACACCTGTCTGGTATGCCATCATTACTTCGTTGACATCCTTGAATACGTGTCCTTCATTCTCACTGTATCTTCTCCATCTTGCCGCTTCAGTCTTTTCGCCAAGCTTTTCTAGAGCGTCTGCCTTCTTCTTGAACTCTTCAGCTGTTTCTTCCATGTTCAAGTAGAAGTTACCTAATACTAAGTCCTGTCCAGGTGTAACGATAGGCTTACCATCCTTAGGACCTAAGATATTGTTAGAACCTAACATTAAGACTTCAGTTTCAGCTCTTGCCATCTCACTTAATGGGAGATGGACAGCCATCTGGTCACCGTCGAAGTCCGCATTGAACGCAGGACATACTAACGGATGTACGCGGATTGCACGACCTTCAACTAAGCGTGGGAAGAATGCCTGAATACCTAAACGGTGAAGTGTAGGTGCACGATTCAAGAATACTGGGTGGTTCGCAATAACCTTTTCCACAACATCCCAAACACGTGGGTCTTGACGGCCAATCAACTTCTCAGCTGTCTTAGGATTAGACGCAATCTGTAAGTTAACTAGTTCATTAATAACGAATGGCTTATATAAATTAATTGCCATTTCCTTAGGTAATCCGCACTGCCACATCTTGAGGTATGGTCCAATTGCGATAACGGAACGACCAGAGAAGTCAACACGCTTACCTAATAGGTTCTGACGGAAACGTCCCTGCTTACCCTTAAGGAGTGAGATAGAGACTTGAGTGCACGTCCACCAGCACCTGTAATTGCCTTGGAGCGACGACCGTTATCAATTAACGCATCAACAGCTTCCTGTAACATACGCTTTTCGTTTTGAACGATAATTGCAGGAGTTCCAAGTTCAAGCAATTTCTTTAAACGGTTATTACGAGTAATAACACGACGATATAAATCATTTAAGTCAGAAGTAGCGAAACGACCACCATCCAACTGTAACATTGGACGAAGATCAGGTGGGATAACCGGTAATACAGTTAATACCATCCACTCTGGCTTGTTTTCAGAATTACGGAATGCTTCTACTGTTTCTAAACGCTTGATTAGCTTCTTGCGCTTATCGCCAGTAGACTTTTCAAGCTCTGCCATAATCGCTGTATATTCAGCTTCAACATCACATTGTTCAAGTAATGTCTTAATCGCTTCTGCACCTGTTTGCGCAACGAAGCTACCAGCACCATAAATGGCGTTATTTCACGGTATTCTCTTTCGGAAAGAATCTGCTTGTATTCAAGCTTTGTATCACCTGGGTCAGTTACAATCCAGGATACAAAGTATACAACTTCTTCCAATGACTTAGGCGCTACGTTTAATAGGAGTGCCATACGGGAAGGAATTCCACGTAAATACCAAATATGTGCTACTGGAGCAGCTAATTCAATATGACCCATACGTTCACGACGTACGCTAGCCTTTGTGATTTCAACACCACAACGATCGCAAACTACGCCTTGGTAACGAATCTTCTTGAACTTTCCGCAAGCGCACTCCCAGTCCTTTGTAGGACCGAAAATGCGTTCGCAGAATAAACCATCACGCTCAGGCTTCTGAGAACGATAGTTAATTGTTTCTGGCTTCTTTACTTCGCCATATGACCAAGCAAGGATTTCTCTGGTGATGCCAGACCGACTTTAATCGCTGTAAAGTTATTAATATTCATCTAAGCATCCTCCTTATTGGTCTTCTTCCCCGAAGTCATCGAACCCTACGGTCGCAGCTTCAGGAATTTCTTCATCTAATTCATCTTTGATTGTTAGATCTTCGTTTGACTCCGCATCATTTACAAGTGTAGATGGATCGAAATCAAGAGTTGTTTCTTCCTTGAGTTCTTCCTGTTCCATCTGCTTGAGATCCATCTCATTGCCAGCATCATCCATCATGCGTACGTCAATCGCAAGAGCCTGTAATTCGTGTACTAATACACGGAATGATTCAGGGATACCAGGTTCTGGCATATCCTTGCCCTTCACAATTGCTTCGTATGTCTTTGTACGTCCAGCAATATCATCTGACTTCACAGTCAAGATTTCTTGTAGTACATGAGATGCACCATATGCTTCAAGAGCCCAAACTTCCATCTCACCAAATCTCTGACCACCATTCTGTGCCTTACCACCTAATGGCTGCTGTGTAACGAGCGAGTATGGACCAGTTGCACGTGCATGTAACTTATCGTCGACCATGTGTGCAAGCTTAATCATGTACATGACACCAACTGAGATACGGTCATCATATGCTTCACCTGTACGTCCATCATATAGAACATACTTACCATCTGGTGAAGAGTTCGATTCCTTCATGATGTCACGTAAGTCTGTATTAGAAACACCGTCGAATACTGGAGTCGCAAATTTCACGCCTAACTTCTTCGCAGCGAAACCAAGATGAACTTCCAACACCTGTCCAATGTTCATACGTGATGGTACACCGAATGGGTTCAACATAATGTCGATAGGAGTTCCATCTGACATGTATGGCATATCTTCAACTGGATTGATACGAGAGATAACACCCTTGTTACCATGACGCCCAGCCATCTTATCACCCTCAGAAATCTTACGTTTCTGAACGATATAAACCTTAACAACTTCATTTACTCCTGGTGGAAGTTCATGGTCTTCCTTACGCTTGAATACGCGGATACTGTGTACAATACCTGCACCACCATGTGGTACCTTCAAGGAGTTATCACGTACTTCACGTGACTTCTCACCGAAGATAGCCATCAATAACTTCTCTTCTGGAGTTTGGTCTGTTTGACCCTTAGGAGTAACCTTACCAACAAGGATATCTCCTTCCTTCACTTCTGCACCGACCATGACGATACCACGACCATCAAGGTTGCGGCATGCGCTTTCAGCGACGTTAGGAATATCACGAGTAATCTCTTCTGGACCTAACTTCGTTTCACGGCATTCAATGTCATATTCTTCAATATGTACAGATGTGTAGTAATCCTGCGATTGCATCTTTTCAGACATGATAATCGCATCTTCATAGTTATAACCATGCCATGTCATAAACGCGATTGTAACGTTTTGACCTAAAGCAAGTTCACCGTTTTCCATCGCTGGACCATCCGCCAAGATTGTGCCACGTTCAACACGCTCACCATCCCAAACGATAGGTCTTTGATTTAAGCAAGTAGAAGCGTTAGAACGACGATACTTCGTTAGTTCATATGTCTTCTCATTACCGTTATCTTCTGCCACAACAACCTTTGTTGCGTCAACATATGTAACAACACCCGGGCCTGTCGCAACACAAGCAGAACCTGAGTCACGTGCAATCACGTGTTCCATACCTGTACCAACAAATGGACTATGTGGGTTCATCAGAGGTACGGCCTGGCGCTGCATGTTGGCACCCATGAGGGCACGAGTACAGTCATCGTTTTCTAAGAATGGAACACACGCAGTCGCTACAGAAACAATCTGACGTGGAGATACGTCGGCGTAGTCAACTTGGCTACGGTCAACCATCACAGTTTCACCCTTGATACGAGCGATAATCTTATCACCTACAAGGTGGCCATCCTTAATCTCGTTTGCCTGCGCAATTACGTGATCATTTTCTTCATCCGCTGGCATGTACTTGATTTCATCCGTAACCTTGCCATCCACAACCTTACGGTATGGAGTTTCGATGAAGCCATATTCATTTACCTTCGCATACGTTGTAAGGTAAGAAATCAAACCGATGTTTGGTCCTTCAGGTGTCTCAATAGGACAGATACGTCCATAGTGAGAGTTGTGAATATCACGCACTTCGAAGCCTGCGCGCTCACGTGTAAGACCACCAGGTCCTAACGCAGAAATACGACGCTTATTAGATAACTCCGCAAGTGGGTTTTCCTGGTCCATGAACTGTGATAACTGAGATGAGGAGAAGAACTCCTTGATCGCAGCTGTTAATGGACGGATATTTGTTAGTTGCTTTGGTGTTAAGTTTGCAGTATCTGCGATAGACATTCTTTCCTTAACAACACGTTCCATACGAGATAAACCAATACGGAATTGATTCTGGATTAATTCACCAACTGTACGGATACGACGGTTACCAAGCATATCGATATCATCTTGAGAACCTACACCATCGAGCATTGTAAGTTCGTAGTTATATAGAGCATACATATCACTCATCGTGATTGTGTGTTTGTTATTTAATGGGTCGATACCAATCAAGTTCACTGGATGGCCTTCCTGCATTACAGTAACTTCCTGTACACAAGCACCTACTAACCAAACAGTTACTTCTCCAGAATGGTTTGTAGCTTCAGCCACGATTGTTTCTTGATCAGCTGTAGAAAGCTAGTCAGTTCAACATCTGGTAAGTATGTTGGACACATTACTTCACCATCAGCGTTTGTTAGATCTTCACCGTTTAATGTAACACGGCCGATCTCAAACATACGGGAACCGTAATCAAGAACAGCGTTAACATTATCGTTTGTTACCTTAACAGGGGAAGCGATAATACCGGCATAAACAGTTACCTGCTTGAATTCCTTAGCGATAGCCTTTACATCTTCTTCTGTTAGAACTGTACCCATTTCTAGTGTTGTACGTTCTGTCTTGCCATCTAAATCAACCGCTAAGATACGTCCTACCAAGCTATTCTTCCAAGATGTATCCATTACTGCTGTAGATGGATGTGAGAATGTATGTGTAAATGGTAACGCACGGCAATTGATACCTTTATCAATTTCAGCACGTAACTCATTTCTTAATTCCTTATCGATAACAACACCCTTCTTAACAAGAGTCTTGCCTTCAGCACTTACTAAATCCTTTTCAAGAGATAGGCCTTCCATACGGTCTAAGATACTTAGCTTCTTATGAACCTTATAACGACCTGCCTTTGTTAAGTCATATCTTCTGTAGTCAAAGAACTTAGCGTCCATTAAAGTAATCGCACCATCGATTGTTGCGATTTCATCCGCACGCTGATTTTCATACACTGTTAAAAGTGCTTCGTTCTTAGTCTTTGTCTTATCAGCCGCAAGTGTATTACGTACTTCTTCGTAGTTTCCGAAGATAGCTGTATACAATAACATGTAGTCGTTCTGGAATTCACGTTCTTCTTCTGGCACGATAACATCAGAATTTACAGGCAAGTTTAATGCCTTTAAGAACTTCTTCATGTTTGTTGTATCAAATGCGTTTTCACCACGTTCAAGGTTCAAGGATAGACCAATTGCCTTAAATAGGATTGAGCTTAATACTTTTCTTCTGCGGTCAATTGATACGTTTAAAATACGGCCAAGTGCAGCTTTCTTGTCATCACTCATGAATTCCAACCATGTGCCACGGCTTGGAATCAATTCACATTTGTATGTATCACGACCTGTGCGCTCTTCTGATTCAATATCAAAGTACGCACCCGGAGAACGAACAATCTGAGATACAATAATACGCTCAGCACCGTTGATAATGAATGTGCCTGTTGGCGTCATTAAAGGGAAGTCTCCTAAGAAGACCTCTTCATTCTTTGTGATTACTTCACCAGTTTCTGGATCCATAACTTCTAACTCCATCTTACCCTTAAGAGGAGCGCTGTAATTTACTTCTCTGTATTTGCATTCACTAATTGAATACTTTGGTTCCCCAAATTCATAATCTAGGAACTTCAAACGAATGTTACCCGCATAGTTTGAAATTGGATATACATCGTCAAATACTTCTTTAATACCGTCTCTTAGAAACCAGTCAAAAGCCGCAGTCTGAATTTCTACCAAATCAGGTAGATCTAGACCACTGCTAACTTTAGAATAATCTCTACGAGTTGCCTTGTTGCCATAATGCACAACGTGGTATGTCTGCTTATTTTCCATTTGTTCGCCATCCTTTCGCCTGCACCGCCAGAAATGTCGAAAAAGGGTAGAATAACCCCATCCCTATTCGACTCTTTTGCAATTTACTATAATAAAACAACTTTTTTATTCCGTCAACTTCCTACTTTGCAAAATATAGTATCCTCGATCCTTAGAAATAACCTCGCAATTTCCGAACACTTCCGCAAACTTCTTCTTAGCACTTTCTGCGCCTTGCTGTTTACGGATAACCGCATAGATCGAGCCACCCACTTCTAAGTGGTCATATGCATCTTCGAACATTTTATAGATAATCTTCTTTCCGGTACGAATCGGAGGATTGGTGATAATAAAATGATATTGGCCTTTGATTTCAGCATATCCATCCGAAACAAGGGCAGTACACTCCACTTTGTTCAAACCGCAGTTTAATTGTGCTAGTTCCACTGCACGTGGATTGATATCCGCCATTGTAACTTCACTACCAGAAAATAACGATTTTGTAATGATACCTAGCGTTCCATATCCACATCCCATATCCAAGATATTGCCATGGAGTTCTTCTTTGCTGATTGCTTTCAGCAAGACATAGCTGCCATAATCTACGCCTGTTTGAAAATACGCCATTGTCAGTCGTAAAGATATATAAACGGTCTAAAAACCGGAAAGTATGTTCCTTCCGGTTCTCATCCAGATTTCGGTTATCGGTAAAATAATGTGCCATTAACCGTTCCTTTCTAATACCCGAAAAGCCGAACAATTCAATATTCGGCTTTTCATGTGTTTTTTTGTGATTTTCTAGATTACTTGAATTCAACAGTTGCACCAGCATCTGTGAGCTTCTTCTTGAGTTCTTCAGCTTCTTCAGCAGCAACGTTTTCCTTGATTGTTGCAGGAGCTCCATCAACGAGCTTCTTAGCATCAACAAGTCCAAGACCTGTGATTTCACGAACAACCTTAATTACGCCTACCTTAGAGTCACCAGCGGCAGCTAATACAACATTAACTGTTGTAGGAGCAGCTGCAGCAGCTTCTGTTGGAGCAGCAGCTGCTACTGGAGCAGCAGCAGAAACGCCGTACTTCTCTTCAATAGCCTTTACGAGTTCATTTAGTTCAAGAATTGTAGCTTCATCAAGATATGCTAGGATATCTTCCTGTGTTAACTTTGCCATGGATTAATTTCTCCTCTTCTATTTCTTTCTTAGGCAGCTGCCTCAGCAGCTTCTTTTACTTCTTCAGCAACCGGAGCAGCTCCGTTAGCTGGCTTTGCCTCAGCAACAGCATTCACAACACGTGCGAATGAAGATACTGGAGCGTTCAATACAGATAGCAACATGCTGAGCATGCCTTCTCTGTTTGGTAATGCAGAGAGTTCCTTTACTGTGTTGAGGTCAACAACCTTGCCTTCAACAATACCACCCTTAAGAACTAATGCCTCATGCTTCTTAGCAAACTTAGCCATTACACGAGCAGCACCAGTTTCATCTCCACCGAATGCCAATGCATTAGGACCTGTTAAGCAATCCTTAAGATCACCATATCCTGCATCTTCAGCAGCCTTACTAGCTAATGTGTTCTTATAAACCTTAAGTTCAACACCTTCAGCACGTAATGCTCTACGGAGTTCAGTAACCTCAGCAACTGAGAGGCCACGGTACTCGGCAACGATAGTGGATGAAGAGTTAGTGAATTTCCTTAATTTCGGAAACGACACCCTGCTTAGACTCTAATACAGTCTGATTCATACTTCACCTTCCTATTCTTTGTTATCGAATACACATTTAGAAAGAAAGCCCTCGCAGACGGCGAGAGCAAAAGTACATTGATATGAACTTTCATCTACCTCGGTAACCTTATTAAGCATACGCCGTTACTGTCTGTGGTATTTGATAACGAAGATATGATACCATGCATTTTTAGAATGTCAAGTTCCATTTGTATTATTATATATTCCCAAATCTTCTCTCTGATTGAATCTCTATTATCAACACCACAAAAGTTTCAAGGTCTGCAAATAGAAAAATATGCACCTTAAACTTCAAGAAGTTATATACTAAGAAAGATAGTTTTAAATGAATACAAGAATTCATTACAAGTATAGATTTTAGAAGGGAGCCTATCCATGAATCCACGAGAATATTTAGAGATATTGCATGTTGCAGAAAGATTAAAAGATACCCCACGGCATTGCACAACAAGTAAAAGACGCATCGAGAGTGTGGCCGAACATAGTTGGAGAATTTCTCTTATGGCCTTTCTTTTGAAGGATGAATTCCCGAATGCAGATATTGATAAAGTAATCAGTATGTGCTTAATTCATGATTTAGGCGAATGCTTTACTGGCGATATTCCAACATTCCTCAAAACAGACCAAGATCGTTATATTGAAGATTCATTATTATCGCAATGGGTAGATACACTACCTAAAAGCATCTCAGCCCGAATGACAGAACTATATAACGAGATGAACCAGCAAGAAACCCTAGAATCTAAAATATACAAAGCCTTAGATAAACTAGAAGCAGTCATCCAACATAATGAATCACCGATTGATACATGGTCAGAGAATGAATATGAGCTCAACCAAACCTATGCATTTGATGTTGTACATTTTTCTCCATGGCTGACTCAACTTAGAAAAGAGATTCTTTCAGATACACTGACTAAAATTGATACTGAAACCAAAGAATCATAATTTATACTTCTATAACATATTTTAAATATCCCAAAACACTTTAGATGCCAACAAATCTAAAGTGTTTTTATTTCCTATTCAAACGAAGCATCCAACAACCAAACTGAAAATTGGTTTCTTAAAAACAGTAAAGGATGTGACACAATGCCACATCCCTTATCGCATAATTGCGGTTATGCTTTCTTGATTATTTATTACCTTCAGCTAATTCTTCTGCTGTTAATGGTTTCTTTGTGACTGCTAAGATGGCTACGATGATAAGCGCACCAATTAACATGTCTACTACGTACCAAACTTGTCCTTCAATAACACCAGTAATCGCAACGATACCACCGAACGCTACAACGGAAGATACACCATGTACCATACCTAATGCTCCAGCAATTGCTGTACCGATTGCACATGCAATCCAAGTATGTTTGAAGTCTTTACCTGCAAACGGCCATGCACCTTCAGTAATACCACCTGAGGATAGCAAGAATGCAGAGACACCTACAGAACGATCTGCCTTTGTATAATGCTTTCTTAAGATGAATGACGCAAGACCCATACCGAGTGGAGGAATTGCACAGCACATACGGAATACACCGTTAGGGCCGTAAATACCTTCAGCCATTAGCGCAAGTGTAAATGCTGTGGCAGCCTTTGAACACGGTCCACCAAAGTCAGCTGCAGCTAATAAACCAATTCCAAGTCCTAATAAGATTGCATTTGTTCCACTTAGTCCATTCATTACATCAACGATAACCTGTACAAACGCATTGATAGGTCCTGTTAAAACATAGATGTAGAAGATACCAACGACAAATGTCGTTAATAGAGGAATAAAGAATGTAGGCATCATTGGTTTCAAGGAATCGATAACCTTCCAAGTCTTCATCCACTTAACGAAGTAACCTACGATAAAACCTAATAGTAATGCACCAATAAATCCTGTGGATAACTGATCTTTACCAATAGGATTATTTGCGACATAACCCATAATCAAACCTGGAGCTAATGCAGGTTTACCAGCGATTGCGTACGCGATGTATCCGCAGATAACCGGAACCATCATGGAGAAACCTGCCATACCTAAGCTATACACATTCTGCCAGAACTGATTACTTGGAATGATTGCACCATTCTCAATATGACCTGTAAATAAAGTAAACGAGAATAACATACCACCAGCGATAATAACCGGTAAGAAATATGAGATACCTGTATTAAATGCTTTAAAGATACTACGTCCAGTTTCTTTCAACTTATTATTCATCTCACTCATTTGCCAAAGCCTCCGCTCTATCAATTAATTTCTTGATGTCTTTGATTGCTTGTGTTGGATCAACTTCGATAACCTTACCCTCATCACGTTTTTCATCAAAGCGTTCATCACCTTCAATGCCAATTGCGATAGCTAGGATAACGACATCAGCCGCGTCAACTTCATCTTGTTCCAACTCATTATTGATACCCATACCACCTTGTGTTTCAACCTTGCAGTCAATGCCTCTCTTCTTGCATTCCTGCTCGATTGCTTCTTGTGTCATGTACGTATGTGCGATACCTGCTGTACATGCACTTACTGCTACTAATTTCATGCTTCCATCTCCTTTTCAATCGATTTCAAAAGTTCGTAAGACTCTTCAGAGCTCTTTGTATTTAAGAATTTCTCGAGGAAATCTTCATGCATTAAATTCTTACTGAGTTCTGCTAGAATCTTCAAATGTTGCGTAGATCCTTTATCAGCAGGTACACCAATCATCATCATGTGTTCCACTCTGTCTTCTCCATCTTCATTTGCCCATGTACAACCATTCAAGAATTTTACATAGATAACAAACGCTTGATTGACCGCAGCTGAGATTGCATGTGGAATTGCAATACCATAACCGATATAGGTTGCGATTACGTTTTCACGGTCAATAACAGCCTTAGCATACTCATCGTTATTATTCACAAATTCATTTGGTAAATGTGCAATATCTTCAATTGCCTCATACTTGTCACGATAAACTTTGTCCGTGAAAATCGTTAATTCTTTTGCAAACATTTTTGTCTCCTTTCGCCTGTATCCACATTGTCCATCTATTCAACAATCGAGAACAGTTCACTTTTTCAATTTAGAAATGGAAATTCATTATACGGATTCTTCTTCAATCTTTAAGATAATTTCGTGTAACTTATCAAAACTCTGTGTACGGATCAATTCCTTTGTATATTCATCAGAGCTTACAATCTGACTGAGTACTTTATAAAATGCAGGCATGGTATCATCACCCTTCTCCTTCATGGATAGCAGGAAGATAATCTGCACCGTATCCTTATCCCATTGAATTGGCTTTTGTAAGATACCAATCTCCACAAAACTTTCTTTACCCATTGGGTGGATTGGATGTGGTATCGCAACCATGTTTCCAAATGCGGTTGCACCAACGCTTTCTCTTTCAAGCACAGCTTTCTCAAAATCATTTGAGATATCTACTTTCTTCTGTGCTTGCATGCATAAGAAATGGATCACTTCTTCTTTATCGTTATATGGTAAATCCCCAAAGAACATATCCTCACGGAAGTAGTTGAAGATTTGTAAGTCGCGTGTCTTTTGAATCATCGCATGAACATTTTCTATTGCACTCTTGCCTAAAAAGGCATTAACTTCAATGACCGGTTGATTTAGTTTTTCTTCAATTGGCACAGTCGTCAGAATGTAATCAATACCCTCAAGATTCTGACTATGCAATGTATTTAAACTAGCTGTACCAACTACCTCTAGATTCTTGCCAAACTTCTCTTCAATCTGATAGCGCAAAAGTTCTGAACTTGCACGTCCACTTCCACAGACAATTAGCACTTTTTCTTTCGTCTGTTTCTCACGTTTCTTCTCTAGTGCAACGTTAAAGTGTAGTGCAATATATGCAATCTCATCTTTACAGATACATCTGTTATACATTTTCTTTAACACACCGCAGGCAACAGTAGCCATTGAGTACGCAAGCACAAAGTGCTCACGAATCTGATTCGCTAGTGGATTATAACTTGCAATGTGATTTTGTAATCTGACTTTAAACGGTATGACGTGTAAGGATAACAATGTCGCAAGCTCAAAATCATAACGCAAATCAATACGGAAGGTTTCATTGACCGCTTCCAACATTGCCAAAACAATCTCAAAAGTATCTTCATCCACAACCGAACTACTCTGTTGCCCATTATTCAAACGGATAATCTTCTTACTGCTCAAATGCATTAGCACGTAATATACTTCACTATCCGGAAACTTTACATCAAATTCTTTTTCGATTTCTTGAATAATAGCCTTGGTCATCGCAAGGTCACCATCATTTTCCATCTGCTGTTCTGTCTCTTTACCAAGGGGGATCACTTTCCCATCTAGGATACGCTGAATTGCGATATAGATATGGAAGGTTAAATTATTGAGTGATAAATCAGATATCATAAAGTTGTATTTAACAACTTTATCCGAAATAATTTTATGAATACTATCTAGTTGATTATTTTCCGGAAGTTGTTGCGTATAAAACGGTTCTTCCATTTGGATTCGAGTTAAACATAGACGATACTGCTGTTCACTGCCAATTGCACGCATACCTTGATATGCACGATAATCAATCTCAATACCAAAATCCGCAAGAATATTGCGGACAGTCTTCATATCATTCTTTAGTGTTGCACGACTGATAAACATCGCATCCGCAAGATCATCCATGCGCACACTTTCATCAGAAGTGAGTAAGGTTTCTATAATCTGACGAATCCGGTCTTGCGTTGTCAAAACTCTTTCTCGATTACTTTCGATAGACTGCAAGTAATCCTCTAACTTTTCTTTATCTTGGATTTCAATTGAAATACCTTTACGTTCTATCTTGATGCTTGCCCCATTACAAACAAGCACATCATTGAGTGCTTCAATATCATTACGAATTGTTCTAGCAGTCACACCAAAAAGATCCGCAATTTCTCTAATTGATTTACTGCAATCATTTTCCTTCATTAATAAGAAAAGTAATTTATCCTGTCTATCCATGCTATAAACCCTCTATTCTAATTATACGTATTGTCCAAAAAACCTTCAGACAATATGTTTCCCATAAAAAGGTGAAATTCATTATCTCTAGCATGTTATACTATGCGTATGAAAATTACAGAAGGCTACATGCCATATTTAAACTATCAAACCTACTACCGTATTGTTGGCGACATTAGCAAACCCGCTTTAGTTCTATTACATGGTGGCCCAGGTTCCTCGCATAACTACTTCGAGCTGCTTGATTCACTTGCATGCGATGATTATTGCGTCGTCATGTATGACCAACTAGGTTGCGGAAATTCCTACGTTGAAGGTCATCCTGAATTATGGACACCTGAAACTTGGGTCGATGAGTTAATCACATTACGCAAGCATCTCAACTTAACAAAGATTCATCTCTTAGGTCAATCTTGGGGTGGTATGCTTGCGCTAGACTATGTATTACATTACAACCCTACTGGTATTGAATCACTGATTTTATCTAGCACATTATCTTCCGCTTCTCTTTGGGCAAGCGAACAACATCGCATGATTCATTTTATGTCTGAAGCTGATCAACGTGCGATAGAGATTGCGGAAAAAACAGGCAATTATGAAAGTGATGACTACATCATTGCAAACACCCACTTCATGCATGCACATTGTGCAGGTGTATATGAGGTTGGTAAAGCACCCGATTGCTTAACACGTCCAAAGAAGACAGGGAAAGAGGCCTACCTCTATGGTGGGGCCCAAATGAATATACACCAACCGGAAGTCTTGCAGGTTTTGAAGTAACAAATGAATTAAAGCATATTAATATTCCTACTCTTATTATATCTGGAACAAATGACTTATGCACCCCACTCGTTGCTAAGACAATGCATGACAACATCAAACATTCTACATGGCACTTATTCCCTAACTGTCGCCATATAGTCTTCGCCGAAGAGACAGAACAATATATTCAATTATTACAAACATGGCTCAAACAAAATGAAAGTGTATCCCGTTAATTCAGGATACACTTTTATCATTTATTCTAATTCCTTCCGATTCTCAATACTGTACGTAATGAGCTTCTCTTCTTTGGAAAGACTATTGAATTCCGTTTCCGAAATTTCCGTTTCAACAAGCTTCTCATCTTTCCACTCAAGCAATTTGATACTCACAATTTCATGAGTGCTACGCTTATTCTCTACATAGACTAGCCCCTTGTGTTCCTTCAGTAACACAAAATGTCCTACGGTTTCCGATGTACCAGTTTTATACTGCGAAGGACTGTCCAAAAGAAACGTACTGTCTGATACCATGCAGTCACCTGTTTTTGGATCGAGCCCAAAAATCTTACTCATCGCAATAAGTGGACCGCTATAGTGCTTTGTCACAAGCAATTGCGGGATTTCCTGATTCAGGTACACAAGGCGGTAAGTTGTACCACTAACCACTTCATCGCCCATACCAAAATCATATGCATCAATGTTATCTAACAATTCATTGTATGCATGGAGTGCTTCCATCACCTCCGGAGAAACTGTTTCCTTTGGTTCAGGAGTTTCTTTCTTTTGTTCTGTAACGGATGTCGATGTTGTTTGTGTACTACGGTTGCTTGATACTGTGCATGCAGTAAGTAAAAGTGTACCTATACATGCTAAGATTCTACACATTTCTTCATGAGTATTTTCCCCCCCATGTGTAAAACTATGCAATCACTCCATCAGTTATCTACAATCGTTCAATTTACTATTTCTCCACAATTAGTAAATCCGCAAAATCAGTTTTCCAACCTATATTTTCTGATAGAGGAATTGTAATACTCTTTTGTAGAGTCAATGTATCCGCATCAAATTCTAAGATTTTTCCTAATTCCGTTGTTTCAGAGTTTGGTGTTACGATCGCTGCCGCCTTTTTTCCTAGATAACGAATTCCATGTAACTTATATTCTGTATTTGAAAATAGTTTTGCAAAATCAGTTCCAGATAAATCCTTATCTGATACTAGTTTAAGGTCAGTTGTGTATTCCAATAGATGGTTATCTTCTGTCACGACACGGATAGAATCACCATACGTATAAGCAGTAATGATTCTTTTTGTATCTAGGGAAACAGTGTTTGCCTCTAACGTATCTGGATCCATACTTGTTAAACTAGACATCTCTGGAATTTCCTTTTCATCCATAAATCGACTATGAGAAGGATTTTCAACTGTGATGATTTTACCATTTACATATAAAAGTTCTTCAAATTCAACGGAAGTATGATACCAATAATCTACAAATTGGACTTCATTTGTCTCTTCGTCTAGGTAATACAATTCATATCGATCTTGAACCATGTCATACCCTACAAAGTAGAGTCTTGTGCCAATTTCAACCGCATGATAAATCGCCGCATGAATCACTGGCGATGTAACTACCTTATGATTTGGATTTGTGTATTGGATAGTATTACGTATCTCACCTGTTGATCCATCATCGATAGTGATGACTTCAATTCTTCCGTTCATTCCATTGAGTGCAAAATTTACAGTATATATATTTGAATCAAGCACGCCCTTGGACGTAGAGAATGTTGAATATCCTGATGAAGATTCAAAAAGTAGAGATTTATTTCCACCGAAAGAATATGCACGAAAAGTATTTCCTTCCTGGAATAATTTACCGGCTTTGTTTACTTTATCGCTGAATTCTAGTTGTTCTTGGTCATTATTTACAAAAATAATCTTTGTTTGTGGATTCATCTTTCCATTTTGATGAATGGAGTAGAAACTTACGACATAGTCGTATTTCGTTAAATCTTCTCCCGACTTCTTACTCTGATGATTCCAAGTCAATATTCCCAGGGAAATAACGATTATTCCGATAATTGATAGCATTAGAATTCTGCTCTTTTTCATGTTCTGAATCAATGAATATTCCTCCTTAATGAATTTACTCAATCACTTCTATTTCATGTGGATAGTGGTTTAAAACCTCACACCCATCCTTTGTAATCAAAACCAAATCTTCAATACGACAACCCAAAATACTTGGATGATAGATTCCCGGTTCAATCGAGAAGGTATTTCCTTCTACAGTTAAATCTGTAAATGCTTGTGATACATCTCCATACTCATGTGTTTCTGTGCCAATAAAGTGTCCAAGTCTATGTGTAAAATCTTCCCCAAAGCCACCTTCTGTGATGATGTTTCGAGCTACCGCATCGATATCGCAAAGTCTTACACCAGGTTTACAATAACGTTCCGCATTTTCATTAGCCTTGCGAACAAGATTATAGATTTCTACTTGTTCTGCAGTTGGATATTTCTTATAGAAGAAGGTTCTTGTCATATCCGAACAATAGCCATTCACCACACAACCAACATCGAAGAGTACTGTATCACCTTCCTGTAATACCGTGTCATCCGGCATATGATGTGGATCAGCCGCATTCTTACCAAAGGCAACAATAGGCTCAAAAGAATATCCGCTTGCACCTAGTCTTTGGTAGATACCTAACATCTGTGAGGCCACTTCTACTTCCGTAACACCTTCGTGTATGAATTTCTTAAACTCTGCCATTGCTAGGTCATTGATATGAGATGCAGCCCGCATGAGTTCTTGTTCACGAGCATCTTTCACAGTGCGTGTATGATCAACTGCATAAGATCCAAGTTTAAATTCTGCCGCAATCTTCGCTTCCATCATAGGAATTAGGAATCTAGCTGGCATGATTTATCTACGCCTAAGCTACCATTTTTATCGATAAACTGCGAAATGATATTTGTAATAGTATCTGTATCTTTATAATACTCTACTCTTACGCCAATCTCATCAGAGAAACGGAAGAGCTGATTTAAAATCAAAACTGGCTCAATTCCCTTTCCAATCAATAAGCCAAGAAATCTTTCTCCCGGTTCTATTTTCTTTCCACAAAGATACGCAATAGAAACTGGATCTGTAATTAATAAACAATCTGTTGTCATCTTCTCAATGACACGACTTAGTCTTCCTTTATCTAACATAGTATCACCTCTAACTTATCTCTATTTTATCACGTTTTTTAATATTCAAATTTGACGTTCTACTGTTGAAGAGTATTGGAATCAACACTATAATTTTCTTATAACTAGTAATAAAGGAGATTTTCATGAACATTCTTGGTTTATTCAAAAAGGCACTAACAGGCGCATCTGACGAGGATAATGCAAAAAACAAAGCTCGTATGCGCGAAATTTTTAATGAAGCTGTCCCAAATGGTGACGATTATCAACTGGTATATTGTCATTCCGAAAATTACCATAGTGCTGTCATTGCGTCAGTTACTCATCATTACAACTTTATCGTGGGATACAAATTGGGCGAAGTGGTTATTATCCATGTTGATCCAACTCTTTCTACATATGACCAACCAGTATTCTTTAATAAAGAAAATGGTTCATCGATACGTACATCTATGGGCTACTGCTTTGCGGAAAGTCCTACGGAATCCTTCCAACTTGAACCAATTACTTATGAACCAGGAATTGGTGAACGCGCAAAGTATTGTGTTTCCGTAACACAATCTACCGAAGAAGTATCCGCATTCCGTAAATTCTTTAAGCAAGGCTTCTAATCTAATCATTGCATATAAAAAAACTCACATCGCTGTGAGTTTTTAAATTACTTATTCAACTGTAACTTTGATACCAGGACCCATAGTTGTGGATACTGTTACACCCTTGAGGTATGTACCCTTAACTGTTACAGGTCTAGCCTTTAAGATACGGTCATATAAAGCCTTGAAGTTTCAACAAGAGCTTCTTCAGTGAAAGATACCTTACCGAATAATACGTTGATGTTTCCATCCTTGTCTACACGGTATTCAACCTTACCCTTCTTGATTTCATCAATTGCCTTCGCAACATCCATTGTTACTGTACCTGTCTTAGGGTTTGGCATTAATCCCTTAGGACCTAAGAGCTTACCTAACTTACCTAACTGACCCATCATGTCTGGAGTAGCTACGATGATGTCAAAGTCGAACCAGCCACCTTGGATCTGCTGAATCATATCAGCGCCACCAACGAAGTCAGCACCTGCTGCCTTAGCTTCATCTTCCTTAGCACCCTGTGTAATTACTAATACACGCTGTGTCTTACCAGTACCGTGTGGTAATACCATTGCGCCACGAATGTTCTGTTCAGCCTGACGTGGGTCAACGTTTAATACGAAGCTAGCTTCTAATGAAGAATCAAACTTAGTTGTGCTGATCTTCTTAGCTAAAGCAATCGCTTCCTTGTAATCATAAACTTTAGCGCTATCTACTTGTTCTAACGCTGCTCTGTACTTCTTTCCTGCCATTGTTACTTAGCCTCGCCTTCTACTACGATACCCATGTTACGTGCTGTACCAGCAATGATGTTCATTGCTGCTTCAACGTCATTAGCGTTGAGGTCAGGCATCTTATACTCAGCGATTTCTCTTAACTGAGCCATTGTAATCTTACCGGCTTTAACTGTCTTTGGTGTTCCAGAAGCCTTGTTAATACCAGCAGCCTTCTTTAATAAGATAGCGGCTGGAGTTGTCTTGATGACGAAGTCGAATGACTTATCTTCGTAAGCTGTAATGATTACAGGAACGATGTCACCGTGACGATCCTTAGTTTTGTCGTTAAATTCTGTACAGAATTTAGGCATGTTGATACCTGCAGATGCTAGAGCTGGTCCTGGTTTAGCTCCACCAGCAGGGAATTGTAGCTTAGCTACTTTTGCAATTTTCTTTGCCATGTGGTTTTCCTCCTTATATTTAGAATCCACATGCAGTGGTCAGCGGACATTGCTATCCTCCCACGCATGAGCGCACTAAAAGTGCTTTTATATAATAGGCTAATATAGGTTTAGCGTCAAGACAAAAGATGCCAAATAAGCCTATTTACCGCTCATCTAAGCGGTTTTTATTCATTTGTTGTCACAAATTGAGAGTTATATAACTTACTATAGAATCCATTTTGTGCCATCAGTGTATCATGATTACCCTGTTCAATGATTCTACCGGCATTCATGACAATAATTTGGTCAGCGTTACGAATCGTTGATAAACGATGCGCAACCACAAAACTAGTACGTCCCTTCATAAGATTGTTGAAAGCTGCTTGAATTTCAAGCTCCGTACGTGTATCGATAGAAGATGTCGCTTCATCAAGGATTAACATGTTTGGCTTGCTCAACAATACTCTAGTGATACATAGTAACTGTTTCTGTCCTTGGCTTAAACTATCATCTGTCACAATCGTATCCAATCCTTCTGGCATACGACGGATAAACTCCCAACTATGCGCTTCCTTAGCGGCTTCGATAATTTCCTCATTGCTAGCGTTCTCTACACCAAAGGCGATATTATCACGAATACTTGCGTTCTTTAGCCATGTATCCTGGAGAACCATGCCGAAGTTTTTACGAATTGATTTTCGACTTACATCATAAATATTCTGACCATCAATCAGAATTGCACCTTGATTTGCGTCATAGAAACGCATCAACAAGTTAATAAATGTTGTCTTACCGCAACCAGTAGGTCCTACAATGGCTGTGGTTGTACCAGCTTTTGCGCTAAAGTTAAAGTTCTCAATCAGCTTTTGGTCGGGTAGATATGAGAAGAAGACATTTTGAATATCAATTTCGCCATCTTTTTCAATCAAGTCTAGTTCTGAATCTGCACTTTCGGCCGGAGCCTCTATCAATGTAAATACACGATCTGCACAAGCCATCGCATTCTGTAACTCTGTCACAACAGAACTAATATCATTGAATGGCTTCATATATTGGTTAGCGTAAGACAGTAATACCGTTAATCCACCAACTGTCAAGTTGCCTTTCATAATACTGTAAGAACCAAGCACTGCCACAATCGCATAAATCACATTATTTACAGCACGTGTGGATGGATTTGTAAGCGAACTAATAAATAATGCGTTCTGCGTATATTCTTGTAGTTCCTTATTCATCTTCTCAAAACGTTTCGATGCACGTTTCTCATACCCAAATGCCTTTACAACTTTCTCACTACCAATCATCTCATTGATTAGTGCCGTCTGTTTTCCACGTGTACTTGTCTGCTTTTGAAATAAACGATACGAACGTGTCGAAATAAATCTTGCCACGAAGAAACTAACTGGCGTTAACACAATCACACAACAGGTAATCAGTACATTCTTTGATAACATAAATACTAACGTTGCGATGATTGTCACTATACCTGTAAACAACTGTGTAAATCCCAACAACAATCCATCTGACAATTGATCCACATCCGCAATAACACTTTGGACGATATCTCCTGTACTGTGTACATCTAGATAAGAAAGTGGAATATGTTGAATATGCCGCATCGCTTTGGCACGAATCTCTTTTACAGTCTGGTATGTTAAACGATTGTTGATGAGATTCATCACCCAAAGACTGATTGCCGCAACCGTAATACAAATTCCAATATGAATTAATACCGAAAGAAGTTGTGAATAATGCACCTCTCCTTGCTTGATGACTGTATCAATTGCGGCACCAAACAAGATTGGTACATACAGCTGTAATATTGCCGCAACAATCGATAATACAATACTAAATACAAGTAATATTTTATACTTTCCAATAAACTTTAAGACTTTCCTTAGGGTTTGGAATGATGTGTTCTTTTTCATGCCATAACCTCCTTTGGTTTTTCTTCTGGAAATTGAGAGTAATAGATTTCCTGATATACCTGACAATTCTCCATTAATTCATCGTGCGTTCCTTTTCCAACTAGATTTCCATCATCCAAAACTAATATCTGATTGGCAGCACGTACTGTAGAAGCACGTTGTGAAACGATAAAGACTGTCATTTGATTTCCTAAATTATGAATTGCGCGACGTAGTTTTAAATCTGTCGCAAAATCTAATGCACTTGCGGAATCATCCATGATTAATATTTCCGGATTCTTTAATAATGCACGTGCAATTGTAAGACGTTGTTTCTGACCACCAGATAGGTTACGACCATTCTGCTCAATCATCGCATCTAATCCATTCTTACTTCTTACTACATCTGCAGCCTGTGCAATTTCTAATGCATGCCAGATTTCTTCATCTGTCGCATCCTCTTTGCCCCACTGCATATTCTCTCGAATTGTACCTTCAAATAGAACTGCCTTTTGTGGAATCATTCCCACTTTCGATACAAGTTCTCCTTGTGGATAATCCTTTACATCTACACCATTCACGCATACTTTTCCGTTTTGCACATCATAGTAACGCGGTATTAATTGTGCAACAGTTGATTTACCACAACCAGTTCCACCAATGATACCAATTGTTTCACCACGATTCGCCACAAAACTAATATTTGATATCGCATCTGCACCAGCTTGTGGATAAGAGAAGGAAACTTGGTCAAAGACAACTGCTGGAGCACTTTTATCTTCTTTTACAGGTTCCATCTTGTAAACCATCTGACGCTTTACTACAAGCACTGCTTCAATACGTTCTAGACATGCAAGTGATTTATTGATTGTGATAATAAGAGAAGATAGTTTAATTAACTCTACAATAATCAGTGCCATTAAGTTGTATAACGCAACAATATCTGCCTGTGCAATGATTCCACCATCAACGCGAATTGCACCTACGTAAATTAATGTAATGATTGCTACATTGATTAAAATATACGTTAGTGGATTCATTAACGCAGATAAGCGACCTACATGTTCGTTATACTTTGTTAAGGTATCATTCTCTTGGTTAAACTGTTGAACCTCAGCATCTTCCTTGCGGAATGCACGGATAACTCTGACACCCAATAAGTTTTCACGTAACGTCCCAAGTAATTTATCCAAAGCACCCTGTACTTTTTTATACAGTGGAATGCTAAGCCACATAATTGTAAATACAACAACTGCAAGGACCGGTATCGTTACCACAAAGATAAGTGCAGTTTTTACATCAATTGTAATGCGACAACCATCGCACCAAACACAATAAACGGACTTCTTAGTAATAGTCGTAAAGCTAGATTCAGACCTGTCTGCACCTGCAATACATCACTTGTCATACGGGTGATTAAAGTATCTGTACCAAGTTGATCTAACTCTGCATATGTTAAATCTTGAATATTATCAAATAACTCTTGTCTTAAGTCCGTCGCATAGCCAGTACTTGCCTTGGCCGCAAACCACTGTGCCGTAAAGGAGAATGTCATACCTAATACCGCAAGCAATAATAAGAGTCCAAACATCTTTAAAACATAACTCATATCATTTTGCCCAATTCCATTTTTAATGATTTGAGCAACAACTAGCGGTACTGTCAAATCCATTAACGCCTCTAATAGCTTAAATAAGGGCGCAAGGATACTTTCTTTCTGGTATTTTTTTAAAAACTTTAAACTAATCTTCTGTTTCTTCATTACATGTCCTCCAAATAAATAAGAGTGTAGTTTCCTACACTCTTATTTCGCACCTTTATATTCAGCTTGTCCCATACCAATCACGATATTTCCGATTGGATTAGCGAAAATCAATAATGTTGTAATTCCGCCACTTAAGTTGAATGCCTTTGATTGCTTGCCGGATCTCTTGATATGAATGACGATAGACACAATCATCATCACAAGACCAATCCATCCAATAATCTGTATACCTGTATTAGCAGCAGCCAAGAACAATGCTAGCCCACCAATTGCACATACAAACCAGATAATTCCAGCAACCTTAGATTTCCAAACTAATTTGAACATCACTAGTTCACGTACCACAGGAATAAATGCAAGTATCTTATTCGCAGGTGTCTTACGTAAGAGTTTAAAATATCCGAAGGTTTGTAGGACATACCAAATTACTGCGAAATCGCATAATTTGTTAGGATCTTTGTTAATTCTGCTGTCATCTGAACCTCCTAGAACAATTCTACTTTTTCTAGATCACCATAGTTGATATCTGTTGGTGTCTCACGACCAAACAACATAATCAATACGTTAGCTGTCTGTGTCTGATCATTTAATGAGGCAACTCTTCCTTCCATTCCACTGAATGGACCAGCAAGAATTTTCACTGTATCACCAATCTCGAAATCAATTGAAATCTTCTTATCACTTTGACCAATACGGCGTAAGATAGCTTCCATTTCATCTGGAGCAACTGGGAATGGCTTCGCACCACCACCAGAGGAACCAATAAATCCTGTAACACCTGGAGTATTACGTACAACGTACCAAGCTTCATCTGTCATCTTCATTTCAACGAAGAGGTAACCTGGGAATACGTTTGTCTTAACATCCTTTGGTTTTCCATCCTTGCCAATAACAGTCTCTGTTTCTTCTGCTACTACAATACGAAATAGAGAATCCTGAATGCCCATTGTTTCAACACGCTTTTCAAGATTTTCCTTAACTCTATTCTCATGACCAGCGTATGTATTTACAACATACCATCTAGTTTCATGTTCATCATCAATTGCAGAAATTACTGCTTTATCATTTGTTGTCATATATTGTTACGCTCCAATCCCGAAAAATTTCATTAGATATGCAACACCTAAATCACACAACACAAAGAATAGTGCAAAGAAGATTGTGAACACTAATACTTCACCAGTATTTTGTAGTGTTCCTTCTTCGCTACCTTGGTTAGTCCAATGTGGCCAACGAACACGCTTTGCTTCTTTTGTAATACCACTGATTGTAAACCAATGGTCTTTTGCCGGTTTATTCTTCTTAGCTAACTTCTTAGCTTCTTTAGCCTGCTGCTTCTCAGACTTCGCAGCTTTTTTATCCTTCATCTCTTCAGACATCGCCTTGCCTACTTTCTATTTTGTTTCTTTATGGAGCGTCATCTTACCACATTTTGGGCAGAACTTTTTGAGCTCCAATCTCTTTGTGCTGTTTTTCGAACCATTTGTAGTATAGTTGCGTGCAAGACATTCTTCACACGCAAGAATAATTTTTCTCGCCTCTTTTGCCATTACGAAAAACTCCTTCAAAGTCTTGATTACAATAGCACATAATTCGCAAACTCGCAACGAGCCAACCGCCTGTTTCATATTAAAATCACAAATCAGTTTCATTTTGATATATGATGATAATAGATAAGGGTATTAATATGAGAAAATCATCCCAAATACTACATATCATTTTAACTTGTATCATTAGTTTCCTAGTTTTTCTATTATGTTACAAGTAATTTTTTTGGACTTTCACTTCCAAGGATTATATGTAATCGAGCCCCTTTTATATCTTTTTGATTTTTGTTTGGTCAAACTCTCATATTTTATGGCAGTAGCTATTTATTATTGAATCCATCTCATCGTATTCCAACATTTGTATTGCGACTACTCTGGGTAATTTATTTTTCTTGTGATGATTTTTATTACTATTTTTTTAGAGTCTATCATGACAACAACATTAACCTAAATCTTCTTGAACTCTTTAATTTTGAAACAACAAATCTTTCTCAAACTATATTAAATTTGATTCTATTTATTCCTATCGGATACTGGCTCAAACATTTAAAGATTAGTTCTGTACTACTTATATCCTTATTACTGATAACTTCTATTGAATTATTACAATTCGTTAGTCATCGAGGAATCTTTGATGTTGTAGATATTTTGATCAATACAATCGGAATTATGATTGGATATATCATATTCAAAACAGTTCATATCAAATTACATTAATATTTCTGATTGCTTTTGAATAATTAAATCACGGGGGTATTATGCGTAAACTCAGAAAATTATTTTTATCTTCTAGTATCATCTACACTATTACTTGGCTGTAAACCCTACACCAGAAATTCAAACATCTAATGCTAAAGAGACATTCAACTTAGAGTATGTTGACAAAAAAGATTCTGATATAAAAGAGTATTCATTATTGACGGATGACAATCCTGCATTTAAGGAAATCACATTTGAAAGTTCAATCAAGTTTTTTACAGAAGGATATTCAGGAATCCTATACTTTGGAAAAGTTGGCTGTCCGTGGTGTGAACGAGCTGTACCTATTTTGAATGCCGTCGCAAAAGATAATAACATTTTGATTTATTATATTGACGCAAACAAAGGTATGGGAGAAACAAAGAGAGAAAGGGAAGAAAACTACGCAAATCTTTCAAAGTATATTTCAGATAGCTTCCAAGAAGATGACAATGGTAAAAAAGGCATGTTTGTTCCTGATGTAATTGCCGTAAAAAATGGAAAAATGCTAGCCTATCACGTATCTTTAGTAGATGATTACGACATTCACAAAAACGACCAACTATCTGAAAGTCAAAAACAGGAACTGTATAATATTTACCAAGAGATGGTAAATCAAATAAAATAATATCTTCACACAAAAAGGTGGGCTATGAACCCACCTTCATTTCTGCATTCTTTAATAATAAGGAAACGATGTTTCCATCCTTTTGGTAACTAAAGGTTCCTACAACTGTAATCTCTGTTCCAAGATCCGGATAATCATCTGGATATTTATGGTTTCCTTCCCATTGGAATTGAATACCTTGTTGGCAACAACCCAACGCATCTTTGATAATACAACCATACATCGTATTACCATCTTTATCTTTTCCTAGCGCAAAGACACCAGAGATTTTAAATGTTTTATCCACATACTCTTCTGGATTTGTCATCATTGCATATACTTGCGAATACACAACATTTCCACTGAGCTTAGATAAGTCATAATCCACTTCGGTCTCTTTACTCTGCTCTGGTTTTACTGCGTTTGGTTGGTGTGTATATAGAAAAGCTAATGTAACAATTCCTACACTAAGAAAGATTAGGATAAACTTCTTGATATGTTTCATTGCCACTTACGCTTTCATTGTACGAATCAACCAACAGATAATAAACGCAATAATATCAATCGTTACAATTGTAGCACCTACAGGTGTGCTGCAAAGTATTGCCACAAGCATGCCAGTAACTGTACAAATTTCTGATAGAATCGCCGCACCAATCAATACAGCTTTAAAACTCTTAAATAACTGCATCACCGATAATGCAGGGAAGATTACAAGTGCTGATATTAACAAGGAACCCACAAGATTCATCGCTAGCACAACGATAACCGCAATGATAACTGCCAAGATCAAATTAATTTGGTCAGCTTCAGTCCAGTCGCCTTGGAGAAGTTTTCATCAAACGTTACCGCAAAGATCTTTGGATATAACATCACAAATATAATTAGAACGATAATTGATGCGATGACACATAGCCAAACCTCTGCTTTGGAGAGTGTAAGGATTGATGTAGAACCAAAAAGTGTACTACATACATCTCCACTGATATTGGCAGTCGGTGGAAATAGATTCATCAAGAGATAACCAAGTGCGAGTGCACCGGTAGAAACCATTCCGACTATCGCATCTCCCTGAACTCTTTTATTTTGTCCTGATTTGAGAATTAGGATAGCCGCTACGGTTGTAATCGGGAAAACAAGATACATCTTCTGTTGAATCATCCCAAGCACAAGTGCGATTGACATTGCGCCAAAGGCAACGTGTGATAAACCATCCCCAATATAAGAATATCTCTTTAATACAAGGATAACTCCCACAAGTGCAGAACATAAAGATATTAACATCGCCGCAACAATGGCATATCGTACAAAGGGATATTCAAGATAGCGTAATAATTCAGCTAGCATTTTTCCACCACCTTTCGATATTCATCTGTGGATACTTCTTTCACTGTACCATCCACAAAGCGAACGATGCGATTTGCATACTGCACCACTGCAGGCACATCATGTGTAATCATCACAATTGTCATACCTTCTTTGTTTAGTTTAGCAATTAAATCATACATATACTGCATAGCTTCTGGATCAAGCCCCGCTGCAGGTTCATCTAATAAGATCATCTTATCTGCAGCGCAGAGTGCTCGAGCGAGTAAAGTACGCTGTTGTTGGCCACCGGATAAATCGCGATAACAATGTTTCGCAAGTTTATCGACGCCAGCCTTTGCCATGTACTCCTTCGCGAGTTCTTTTTCTTTCTTGTTATAGAACCAGCGACGACCAAGATGACTAACAAAGCCAGATAAAACAACTTCTTCAACTGAAGATGGGAAATCTTTTTGAACTTGTGTCTGTTGTGCAAGGTAACCAATTTCTTTTGCGTTGAAGGAATCATCATGTTCAATACTTCCTTCAATAGGAGTGATCAAACCTAAGATGGTTTTCATGAATGTGGATTTACCAGATCCATTCTCTCCGATTACACATAAATAATCCCCACTGTTGATTTCCAAGCTAAAAGGTCCCGCAACTTTATTGCGTTCATGTCCAACGGATAGATTTTTACATGTAATCAAATGTGTCATCTTATTTAACCTCCGTGTTAAAGCTTTGTGCTAGTACCTTTAAATTCTCTTCCATTGCGCCATAGTATGTTAAGCCCTTATCGATATCGGATTGGCTTACGGACTGTAGCGAGTTCAATGTTAGTATATCTTGATTCTTATCTGTAGTGTTTTCAATGACTGCTTTTGCGAGTTTCTTATCAGAACCTTCAATTGTCATAATATGTTTGATTCCCAACTCATCTGCGTATTTTGCAAGACTAACGATAGTCTCAAAACTAGCATTTGTCTCTGTTGAGCAACCATTGAATGCGGCGTATGTGGTGATACCGTAATCTTTTGCTAAATAGTGGAAAGGCATACGATCTGCGAAGATCCAAGTTCTATCTTTTACAGTATTCACTGTTGACTCATAAGACTTGTCTAATGTAGAAAGTTTTGTGATGTACGCTTCCGCATTTGCCTGGTAATCTTTGGCATTTGTCGGATCTAGTTCTACCAATTCATCTGTAATTGCTTTTACGATCTTCTGTGCACGCTTGAGTGATAGCCATACATGTTCGTCGTATTCAATTTCTTCATGGTCATGGTCGTGATCTTTATCATCATGATCGTGGTCATGGTCTTCGCTTTCTTTTTCTAGGCCTTCCTCTTCTTCATCGATGTCATCGCCAAGCGCCTGCATCATATTTACAACCTTCATATCCTTGTTGGTCTTTTCTTTTAATGCATCATCTACCCATTCATCAGACTCACCACCAACGTATACAAATAGATTTGCATCAGAGATGTTTGCGATATCCCCTGCTGTTGGTTGATAACTGTGCAAGTCCCCACCGTTCTTCATCAATAATTGTAGGTCTACATTTGGATTGTCTTTCCGATAATCTCACGGATCCAATCATATTGTGGGAATGTTGTAGCTACGATCTTTAATTTTGTCTGATTCTTTTGTTGTTTTGGAGCGCAACCTGCAAGCATGAATGCCGCAAGTGCGATTGTCATTATCTTTTTGAATTTCATACTTTCCTCCTTCGTCTAATGACGCTGAAACATTATTTAATAACCGCACATTTGAACGAATATTCAAATCTTCTATAAAATGACAAAATGCATGCCATCGACATTCATCGTTGACATGCATTTCATATATCTGTTTCAGTTTCCTCTACTATCATACACTATCTGTCAAGTTTTCTTATTGATTATGATAGATGTAGTCTTTAATCTTGGCTCGAACTCTCTGTAATCTTCCATCATATGCCTTTACAGTACAGTTCTGATTGCGAGCTGCATCTTCATAACAATCCCCATCATACCAAGAGCGCATAACATCCACCTCTCGATGAGATAGTGACATGATACCTTGTGTCATTTGTTTAAACGCATCAACATACTGATAATAATATTCTGGATTAAACATCTTATTTGGTTGTTCGACAACATCGTAGAATGTTTCATCCTCATTCATCATCGCATCTAGCGCAAGTACATCTGCGCCTTCATTTCTTCCGATCGTTGAAAGTTGGCGTAGGACATTCCAAACTCTTCTCTTTGCGATGATACACAAGAAGGTTTAAAACTAGCTTGATTATCTTCTCGATAACAGTGTATCGCAACAAGTAAACCAAGACGTGCTTCCTGTAATAAATCATCTTTATAGTTCTTCACCGGTGGATACACCTGTATCGTTTGATTTACCAGCGATGTGAGTAAACCTTCATATTGGGCAAATAAGCGATATTGCGCATGCGCATCACCCATTCTGCACATATATAATAGTTCACTCGGATTGTCCTTTTCCATACAACACTCCCCCTATAGTGGGAAACGCATGTTGTAAATAGAATACATCAGAATACCAGCAGATACTGCCGCATTCAACGATTCAATCTTTCCTCTCATCGGTAGTGATACCACAAAGTCACACTTCTCACGTAGTAGTCTTGAAATACCCTTGCCTTCATTTCCAATAATCAATACCGTATTGAAATCATACTTTACAGAACGATAGTCCTGTCCATCCATATCTGTTCCAACAGCCCACCAACCTTTTTTCTGAAGGTCTTCTAGCGTTCTGGAAAGATTGGTAACAGAAGCACATTTCACTGTATCAATTGCGCCAGCACTAACCTTGGCAACGGTAGGTGTTAAGCCAACTGCATTTGTCTTCTTAAAGATGACACCCGTAGCACCAATCGCATCAGCTGTACGTAATATCGCTCCCAAGTTATGTGGATCTTCTAGTTCATCAAGCATGATGATAAGACCCTTACCATTCTCAGAAACACCTTGGACGATTTCATCTACACTATATAGACGATATGGATCAACTTCAGCCACAACACCTTGATGACGGTCAGTCTTTGTCATCTGGGTTAATGTCTTCTTATCCACTCTTTTGAGTTGTACACGTTGTTTACGTGCCAACTGTTCCACATCCCTATCATCTACTGACATGTAGATCTGTTTGATTTTGGAGTTATCCATCAACATCTGTTTTACAACATTTTTCCCGTACACAAATTGTGCCATAGAAGTCCTCCCTAAAGTGTCCGTACTTTGTCCCAAATTTGTCTAATACGGTCTTGCTTGTTTTCAAGATATAAAGCACCTAAGATTGCCTCAAATCCTGTCGACATACGATATGTCACAACATCTGTATTGTTTGGAACACTACCTGTATTACCATTTCGTCCACGGTGATACGTCGCTTCTTCCTCTTCGGTAAAGAAGTTTTCTTCATGAAGAAGCGAATAGAATCTTGCTTGTGATTTGCAGAGACATAAGAAATACTAAGTTTTTGTAACATTTTACCTTTTCCTTGTCCTTCTTGAACTAAGAAGTCACGTACCGCAAGAGACCAAACCGCATCCCCAAGAAACGCTAGTGTCCTACCATTACATTCTAATGGATTCATTACAACAAGCCCTTTTCTGCTAATTCATTACGATATTTATCTGCACTATCGAAGTCTTTATCTGCCTTAGCTTGATTCCACTTCGCAAATAATTCCTTCTCCGTTTCCCCAATCACTGGTTTTTCCACAACAATACCCAATACATCCAACATCTTTTCCACAGCGTTGCTGTAAAGAGCTACTTGTGCAAAGTCGATCTCTCTTTGGCGTAGTGTCTGATTTAATTTCTTAACTGTCTCAAAGATAACTGCATATGCATTTGGTGTATTCATATCATCATCGAGGCAATCCAAGAATGCACGATAAGATTCCTTATCGTAATCATCACCCATGACATAATTTGCGAGTGCAGCTTTGATATATGCCTGCTTGAGTGGTGTTAACACCTTCTCTAATTCCTTACGTGCAGTTTCAATTGTCTCATCTGAGAAGTTTAATTCCTTACGATAATGTACAGAGGATACTAACCATCTCGTTAGATTTGTGCCTAAAGATAGTACAACATCCTTTGCCCACATTGTATTACCTAATGACTTAGACATCTTTTGTCCGTCAATATTGACCATGGCATTATGTACCCAATAGTTAGCCAGTGTATTGCCATGCATCGCTTCCTGTTGAGCTGCTTCATTTTCATGGTGAGGGAACTTCAAGTCCATACCACCGCCGTGAATATCGATGCAATCACCAATATTATCATTGATCATTACAACACATTCCGTATGCCAACCTGGACGGCCTTCTCCCCATGGAGAATTCCACTTAATACCCATGTCTGTCTTCTTCCATAGCGCAAAGTCATATGGATTTTTCTTTGGTCATTTGTTTCAATACGTGCACCAGCCTCTAGCTGGTCCAAGTGCTGATGAGAAATCTCACCATAGGTAGGTACAGATTCAACTGAGAAATATACGTCACCATTTGCTTCATAGGCATGACCAGTCTTTACAAGTTTATCGATAAAGGCAATAATCTTATCCATTGTTTCTGTAACACGTGGTGTAATATCAGGAAGTTCTGTATTCAGTAATGTACGTACTTCCTGATACGCATCGATATAACGCTGTGCAATCACTGCTTCTGTTGTATTTTCTTCAGCAGCCTTCTTAATAATCTTGTCATCCACATCCGTGAAGTTAGATACATACGTAACGCTATATCCTTCTGCTTCAAATAAACGCTTCAATACATCAAACACAATCATTGGTCGTGCATTACCGATATGCGCATAGTTATATACGGTCGGCCCACACACATACATGTCCACATGTCCCTCATGAATTGGCTTGAACTCTTCGATTTGTAAAGTCTTTGTATTATACAGTCTGATCATTTTCTTCCTCCTGTTAAAAAAAGCGTCTTTCTTAAAAAGACGCCATGCGTATCCACTCTTTAGAATTTCACTGATAACATTAGTGCAACGTTCTTCTCTACATATCAAGAAGACCCTCTCGGACGCATTCCCATCAACACCATCTGCCAAAGCACTCTCACCAAATGCACTTCTCTCTTTATGCCGGTATATTGTGGTACTATTTCCGATCAACGGTTTATTTGATTATATCGTAATTCTAATAACCTTAAAAGTAGAATACAAATTTGATACAGATATTTTACACATCACAGGTGATTCATGTTACTATTTTTCCATGTTTACATTCATGAATTATATTCTTACACCTGAATTTATGGTGATTGTATCACTTGCGATATTCTTATACTCCTTCTTCAAGGATTCCAGACGCTTTCGGAATGCCGTGTTCCTATTAATTTTATTAATTGCACTCTTTGTTTTTATCTGTGCAGTATTCAGGTATATCCAGGCTTGCAACATTATACTCAAGTATATTTGTGACTACATTTATATTCCTAATATTTATCATTCCATTCTTGTTGATGGCAAATAGTATACAGATGCTACGTAAGGAAGGTTTCCACATTACAAGTTTCTTATCGATTGGATTTGGCATCTTTATCTTAGCCGGTGAATTTATTTCATGACTTCGATGATGGTTGCCGTAAGCAATTTTATAGATCATCAAATTCATTTCATACAAGATTTTCCTACGATGATTAAAATGGGATTTGGATTCACCGTCTTATATATCTCGCTTGTATTTGTAGCATTTATGTTTTATTCCATTTTTATTCAAATACTTCCACGACATGTTGATTTTGACTACATTGTTGTATTAGGTGCTGGATTAATTGATGGTTTAACACCAACAAAACTACTTGCCAATCGTCTTGATAAGGCGATACGCGTATTCAACAAGTCTGTATCTTCTTGTTATATTGTTGTTTCTGGTGGTCAAGGTTCCGATGAAAAAGTATCTGAAGCGGAAGCCATGCGTACATACCTAATTGATAAAGGCATTAAGAATCACCAAATTATTATGGAAGATAAGAGTGTTAATACATCGAAAACATGCGTAATTCCTATGAAATCATCAAGCGTAGAGGTGGCCGCATGCAGATTGCAGTCGTTACTTCTAACTTCCATGTCTATCGTGCATTACTTCTTTGTCGCTCATTAGATATTCCTGCAATTGGTATCGGTGCTCCTATTGCACTCTACTTCTGGCCTAGCGCAATGATTCGTGAATATGTTGCATTATGCAAGCATTATCTAAAGGGTTATCTATTAGGTTGGTTTATATTTGTAGGTTTCTTTCTCACTGTACTTTCTGTATTTCTATAACAGAAAGTACAGTTTTATTTTTGTCAAAAAGAAAATGCCTCAATCTGAGACATTTTTGAGTTCTTATAAAGTTAATAATAAAGCCATCTTGAACTTTTCTGTTGCGGTTACTGCATGTAGTCCACCCTTTGCAAAACAGAACTGTTCTCCAGCATGGATTTCATGTGCTACACCCTCATAGATAATTGTAGCACTACCATCTAACGCAAATACGATTGCTTCTCCTGGTGCTGCGTGTTCAGACAAGCCTGTTCCTGCGTCGAATGCCATCACAACAAACTTCATCTTTTCGTTGTGTGCAACATCCATGTTTACAATCTTGCCATCTTGGTATGGCACTAAATCCTTTAAGCCAAATACTTCACCTGGTTTACTGCACTGTTCATCATACTGTTTTCTCCTATCATGACTTCTGTATAAATGGTTCCTTGATCCGTCTTGATTCCTACTGGGATATTGGTTTTCGCAATAATTGCTTCACCGACATTAACAACTTTCTCATCGTCATTTGTATAGATAATTGCTTGTCCCGTATGAACATAGATCAACTTGTAATATGGGTAGATTTCTGCACTGATATCTGTATTCTCTGCCAAGGAATAATAACTGACATTCTTCATCACTTCTTTTGAAACTGTACAGCTTGTTACCCATGGGTTATCCTGTGCAATTGAATAAACTGAACCTATTTTTTCTTTCATTTCATCACCCTGTTTTACTATAACATCGTTCCTTCAATAACCATGAAATTACTATCTCAAAACTTTCACTTGTCATCTTTCAAAACATAAAGATATACTAGTATCCATGCAGGGAGAAAATGATGAACACACATTTAGAAATGGAACAAGTACTAAATTATCTGACAAAGCTATCCCAAGCATTACTTGCCAATGGTTCAACCCTTGAACATGTTGAATATGTCATTGAAAAGAATGCAGAAGCGTATCAGTTAACAGAACTCAGTACCGTTATGACGCATCAATACGTTAGTATATGTTTCCGCGGTACGGATGGAAATACATATACAAAACAATTAGGTATTTTTGGAATCACAATCAACCTAGAAAACTTACGTGTTTTAAATAATATTATGCATCAAGTAGCCAATCACCCAATTCCTACGGAACAGTTACAGAATGTATTAGACCAAGTTGAAAACACAAGGAAGTATAGCCTTATTACAACTGTGTTATGCCAGGTATTAGCAATCACCAGCGTATGCTTTATCCTTGGTGGTAAACCTCGTGATATGATTGCGACCGCACTTGTATCATTTTGTTTATTCTGGATTAATCGTGCACTTTCAAAACTTCGTACAGATAAGATTATCAATAATATCGTGAGTATGTTCTTAGGCACGGTTCTAGCCTTCTTACTTGTTAAAGTAGGATTGATTGCGGATACACAGTGGACTTTGATTTCTATCAGTTTACTCATGATTCCAGGTATTCCTCTTGTCAATGCATTCCGTAACTTAATCTGTGGTCATGAGTTTAACGGTATCTTACAGTTATTAAATGTATTCTTAGAGAGTGCATCTCTAGCAGCTGGTATGTACTTCGCGGTTATCTTGATGGGAGGTACAGGCGCATGGTAAACAATATCTTGATTTTACTATTATCCTTCACTGCTTCATTAGGTTTCAGTGTTACATTCGGTATCCGTGGAAAAGATAAGTTATTATATGCTGGTCTTGGTGGATTCCTAGTACGTCTTGTAAATATTACACTCTCCAGTTTCACTCAGAATCATTTTATTATTACATTGATTTCTGCCCTTGCGGCATCACTGTATGGAGAGTTTATGTCTCGTAAGCTTCAAGTTCCTTCTGCTTACTTTATCTATCCATCCATTATTCCATTAATTCCCGGAGACATGTTCCACTACATGATTGCCTCTATCGTAACGGGTAATATCCGACTAGCGGAAATTCAAGCATTTGATTGTGGACTATCTCTTGTAGCACTTAGTCTTGGTACAATCATTGGTACAACTACACTTCACAGCATTCGCAGAAAATAATGCATGTATACAAAAAGAATGTATTTATAGGGCTTTCCTACAAATACATTCTTTTCTTTATATTTCTACTGTTGTATCTGAAGCTGGTAAATAGATTGCATAGATTGAATTTGATATTTCCAACCAATTCTTCAAATCAGGCATCCAGATATAATCATCCTTGCAAAGAATTTCTTGTTTGATGAACTGCACTAATTCAGCGTCTGTAAATGGGCCAAATTTTTCTGTGCTACCTCGTTTTGTATAATACCAAAGTCTGTCCATGTGTTTCTCCTTGCCTTAGTTTGCTTCTAATTTAATCGTTACTTCTGTCGTCTGACCATTCATAACTTCTACTGTAGTCTGCTCTTCTGCCAGTTTGAATCCATTTGGAATATCACTAGGTTTGATGATATTTTGAACATAGTATGAACCAACATTTAATTCATATGTCTTCGAACCAGCGCTACTACCATCTGGTTTTTCAAGATTAACCTTAATCTTACCTTTGCTGATAGTATACTTCATCTTTGCCTTCGTTGGTACACTTTCTGTGTATGCAGGGTTAGATGAGAGTGCTGTAATACTAATCTCATGCTCGGAACCTTCCGCAAATGAGATACCATCAATTGTAATAGATGTTCCATCAACATTTGATGCCGCAACTGTTCCATCGATTGAGATGTTATATTTATCCGCATTCTCTACTGGTGACCATGCAAAGTGCCATGCATTCTGCAAGCCTGTCGCAGTAATATCTGTTGGTGAGTTGAGCTGTACTGTCTTTGCATTATAGGCAAAGTTGATAGATGTCTTCTCACTTGTCTTATACTTATCTTCCTTCTTGGAATGTGCTGTGATTGTTACAACGTATGTCTCTCCATCCTTTAACGATGAGGATGCGATACTATCACTATTAGAAATAATATTCTTATGTTCTGTGATTGGATTTGTATTGACTGTTAATTCATAGTAATCCGCATTTCAACCGGATCCCAAGTAATATTTACGTTCGCTGTTGTAACTGTGAATGTAATGTTCTTCACTTGTGATAGTTTCTTAGCATCTGACTTGAACGAATTATCGTACTGGTTACTAGAGTTATCACCATAACCATACATCTTGCCAGAACGATTGAACGCAACGAGTGTATCATCGTACGCTGCGATATACTTTACATCTGTCCAAGCTTCAACAGCTTCCTTTAAATCTTTATCATCTGAAACAACACTCACTGTGCCATCTTCATGTACACCAACTACATAGTTTTTACCAACTGCAATAGATGAAATCTTTGTCCAACTAGACACATCACTTGTACTATTTCCCTTTAGGGATACAGCAGATACACTGCCATCTTTCTTTAAAACAAGTACTTGTGAATCTCCAATGGCTAACTTCTTCGCATCACTAACTGCACTGAAGTTTGCGGAATTACCAGAAACTTTTACCTGTCCATTTACAATTGCAAATGTCACATCATCGCCAGCGTAAATACTATCTACATCTGACCAATCATTAACCTGACATGCAAGATCACTACCTGCACAAACAACCTTACCATCATTTGTTAAACCAACAGTATGGTCTTTGCCCGCTGCGATAGCCTTAATATTCTTCCACTTCGCAACTTCCTCATTCTTATCGGTTGTTACGACTGTACCATCTTTCTTAAGACCAACCGCATGACTTCCATAAGCGCTGACCTGTACAACATCTTGGAATTCATTCTTATATTGGAAATCACCATAGACTTCTAGGGAATTATTCTTATCAATGAATAATGTAAAGGTGTCACCTTCCGCAATACGGTTTAAATCTGAAGTTTCTACTGTAAAGCCTGACTTACCACCGGTTGTAAAACGAAGGATAATTGCGATAACCACCACTACCGCAACTAGGCATCCCGCCATAATGGCATAAGAAATCTTCTTGCGATTCTTTTGGTTATCTTCTTTCTTAGTTTCCTTTGGCTCTGTTACCTTAGCAGCTGTCTTAATTTTACCTGCATCCATTACACGTGTACTGCCTAAGTCATTTTTAACAGAATTCACTCTCTGTGTGTGGATTGCATCCGCCTTAACAGTTTCATCTGGCTTTTGTTCAGTTGTTGATTGTTGCGGTTGTACTTGTGGCACCACCTTTAACTCAGGCAATTCAATTACCTTTCGATTATCGATAAATGTTTCAACCGGAACACCAAACAATACTGATAACTTACGAATATTTGATATTGATGGGATACTGTTGCCATTTTCCCAGTTCATATAATCGGTAAATTTCACATTGATTTTTGTTGCGACATCACCCTGTGAAAGACCGTAATGCTTTCGAAGAAGTGTTAATTTTTCTGGAAATTTATTTAGCATTCGTATTTACCTCCTGCCTTTCTATTTTAATGGTTACAAGTATAGTTTTCAATATACCTCACCTAAAGGGTTAGCGAATGCTAAGCCATGCGCAAGTGAACAGTTAAATTCTTAATTACTACTTATCAAAAAAATTTAAAACTGTTCTATTAAAATCAGAAACTTCTTGATGTACTGCATGACCAGAGTTTTCAAAAAAATAATTTTCTGACAATTAATTTTTTTCAGCAAGTTCATTAGAAAATTCTACTGGTATAACTTGATCTAATGCTGCACCTATAACCAGAGTTTTTAGATTGAATTTTATCCAATTTATCAAAAAAACATCAAATTTTAAGCATGATCTAGCTAAAATAATAAATCTATTAAGCTGATCTGATTTTTGGCTTAAATAGAATTTGTACTAATATAGATAACCACTTATTTTTTTGCTATATATTTTTTTGAATAAACAGTTTCAAGCATATTTTTTTGCAGTTCTTGTAACTCACCATTTTCAGCTAAAACAATCCATCTATCTACGACCTTGTTTGTTGTAGAATTATTTCTTGATGTAGTTGCCACTAAAACTAGTTTTTTAACAATGTCAGGGTAATTTATAGCTAATAGTTGAGCAATCATTCCCCTTGAGATACCCCTACAACATCTACTTCATCTAAATTCAACTTTTTGATACAATAAGCAATCTCTTCTACCATATCGCTAATCTCATAATTCTCATTGAGATGTTCTTTATGATCAAATATAAAAACTTTATAATCTCTCAAAAAAATTTCTATAGTAAAAAAAGCAAGTTGTAAAAGCTTTTTCCTTTTATTCGCTCAGTATTCAAACCTGGTATCAATAATAAATTCTTGTTTCCATAACCAAATGAAATATAATTGATTGTGTCATCGTAGAATTTAATTTGACTATTTTTTTGCATTATACATAATATATCTCTCTTAATGCATTACTTATACAACAAATTGTATCATATTGATATAAATCACATACATTAGTAGCCGTACCCCTTGCCATTCGCTTATCTAGCCAATAGCGAAAACGTTGAAATAAATTATTCTTTTTCATGTCCCCTTACCCACTTTAAAAATAATTTGGCTGAAATCGATGATGTGTATAAAAAATAATAACCAGTATTATCATAACACCTTTACATATTTCTTACATAGGTTCCTTCACATTCCATCTAAGAGACTTGTATTCATAAATAATTAAGCCTAATATAAGACTTGAACTTTCTAGGAATAATTTAAGGATGGTGAACCATGAAAGAACAACAAATGTCAGACGCATTCATCACTTCTGCCTTCCTCGCTTTTAGCGGAGGACTACAAGATGCCTATACTTTTAATACTAGAGACCATGTATTCGCAAATGCACAAACCGGCAATCTAGTCTTAATGACACAGAACTTGATGGAAGGCAATATCGCACATAGCCTAAACTATCTATTGCCTATCTTCGCTTTTATCGTCGGTGTATTTGTCGCTGAACAACTACAAGGTCGACTAAAAGAAAAGAAATCTCTTCACTGGAGACAATTTATTGTACTCATTGAGATTATCACGTTATTACTTGTTGGTTTTATCCCTGGTAGTCTTAACAATATTGCAAATATGCTTGTCTCATTCTCCTGCGCCTTACAGGTACAATCCTTCCGTAAGGTAAATGGAAACACATATGCTAGTACCATGTGCATCGGCAATATTAAGAGTGCTACCGCAAGATTATCTGCATTCTTTCGCACCAAAGATAAAACATACTTTCACCAATCCATGCATTACTTTGGAATTATCATAATATTCGCAATTGGTGCAGGTCTTGGTGGTGTAATATCCAAACAGTTCGGGTATCCAACTATCTGGATTTCTTGTGCTATTCTATTGATTCCATTTATTTTAATGCATGAACGTAAAGCCTAAATATAGAAAATACCGCAAAATCTGCGGTATTTTTAATTTCTAAAGCTTTTTACCCAATTGACCAACGAATCATGATAAACGTTATTTGCGACATCACGTTTCATTTGTTCTGTTACAGGGCCATTCTTTGCAAGTTTTTCTAGAACACATGCTTGTAGTTCTTCAACACTCATCTCTTCATAAGATTTACTATGATCTACTGTCACCTGCTTGATTGTTTCCTCTTTTACTGCAACTTGTTTGATTTCCGGAATCTTAACTTCTGTTTCCTTAACAACTGTTTCATCATAGTCTTTCATCCAGATTTGTCCTGAACATGCACGCAGATGAACATGTAGATTTCCATCAACAGTTTGAATTTCTCCACTCAGTAGTTCTATATAAGTTCCGTTTGCTGGAATATCTAACGATGAATCCACTTCATCGTTATTCACTACAACGATTGCCTGTTTTATCTCGTTTGTACGTGAGAAAGCATACTGACGATTTGTTAATCGTAGTTCTTGATAAACACCATCTGAAAATACCGAATTCTTCTGTCGAATTTCCAAGTCTAGCGATAATATTGGTACAACCATTCTCACTTACTGCATTTGAATAATCTTCTAAGTTAATTGCAGGTCGTAATACTGCATCGGAATGTTTTTCTTTTCTTCCTTCAATGCCAAACTCACTTCCATAATAAATAGAAGGAATACCAGGTAGTGTATACATCAAAATATGTACTGGTACAAACTCTTGTTTGTTATGAAGTCTTGTATAAATACGTTCAACATCATGATTATCCACAAAGTTATAGAGATGATATGGTAGATTACCTTTATCTAATAGATAACGCACTGTATGTGCAATCTCAAAATAGTTATGTTCATTATGTCCAGAATATAACGCTTTATATAATTGATAGTTTGTCACAGAATGTAACATATCAGGATTTACCCAACGACTATAATCGCCGTGAATCACTTCCCCCATCAACCAGAATTCAGGCTTGATTTCATTTGCTAGCATACGTAACTCATGCATAAAGCCAAAGTCTAATACATCTGCCGCATCTAGTCGAATTCCATCCACATCAAACTCACTTACCCAACATTTCACTACATCCAATAGGTATTGTCTTACCGCAGGATTTTGTTGGTTGAGTTTTACAAGTAAGTTATATCCACCCCAGTTGTCATAAGAGAAGCCATCATTATATTCATTATTCCCCTGGAAATTCACATTACAATACCAATCTCTATATTGAGAACTTTCACGATTCTGTTGAATATCCTTAAACGCGAAGAAATCTCTTCCCGTATGATTAAAGACACCATCAAAGATTACGTGAATACCTTGATGATGACACTCTTTTACAAACTTCTTTAGATCATCATTATCACCAAGTCTAGAATCCAACTTATAGTAATCGGTTGTTTCATATCCATGTCCAACCGATTCAAATAATGGTCCAATATATAACGCATTACAGCCAATTTCCTTGATATGTTTGATCCAAGGACCTAATTGATTCAAACGATGTTCTGTAATTTGATAATCATTATTCTTCGGTGCATCTGTTAATCCTAATGGATAAATATGATAGAACACCGCATTCTCATACCACTTCATAAAAATCTCCTTTAAAGCACCCTACTATCATAATATGTAATTGATAATTTATCACCCTAATCAGAAACATAATGGTCTACCACAAAGTAGACCATTATGTTATTCATGATTTATTTTTGAGATACGTTGATTCATCTGTTTTACCAGTTTCTTCTGTTGTAGATAGAATAGAAACCAAATTCCAAATGCAACGGCAATCTCTTCTAAGAGTATCGCAATCATCAATAGTGGTCCATGGTTCATAGGAATCCAACCCACAAGATACGCAGTAACAGTCATAACAATACAACCAGCACCCATATGAATAATTGTCTGTATAAAAAGTGATAACTTCTCATTGTCATAAACTATTGCAGGTAGCCCAAAGCCAAGTCCAATTACCACGGTTGCGATAGCCATCTTAGAAAATGCATAATTTGTCATTTGCATATTTCCATGGAAGATACAGTCAATAATAACTCCAACGATAATAAACATCATTGCGGCAATACCCATTGATACGAATATGTTAAATAGCAGTGTTTGTTTCTTTGTTTTCATCTTTAGCCTCCTTAAATTCCTAGATATCTTTTTAGATCAGGTAGATATTTTCTTGATACATAATCAGAAGAACCATTCTTTAACCTTAGTAATAATGTCCCACCAAATCCTGTCTCTATACTTTTTATACAAGAAAGATTAATAACAGTTTGTTTCGATATTTGCATAAAGCCAGTCCCGATCTGCTCAAACATCTCATACAAACGTCTTCGGGAATAATACTTCTCATTTTCAGTATAGATAACAGTATCTCTACCCTCCACACGAATCATATATACCTCTTTTGCCTTCAAGACTACCATCCGATCTTCATTCTGCACTATCAGTGGTATATCCTTAGAGTCGAGTACATCAATCACTCTCTGTACTTCATCCGTGATTGCATCCGCATAAATTGTTACATGTGGAGGGGAAAACTCTTTTGATAGTTCTACATTTACTTTCATCTTCGATTCTCCTTTCGTATCTTTTCTACTGTGATATTACCGCAAGTATTTTTTATTGTCTCGCCGTTTTCGCTAAGATGCATAATTTACAATGTAAGATACATATATTCACCATCTAAAGAGAAGATGTAAAAAAATCACACCTCATGCGAAGTGTGATTTAACTGCTTTTCTTTGAAAAATAGAAATAATCAATCATAATCTTAATCAATAAATTCTTTGAATTCCTTTTTAAATTCCAATAAATCTTCTTCCGTAAGATGATGAATATAATCATTAGCATCATCCGAATCCATATAACCACTTAATATTTTATCAGGGCAGTCATAACCAAGTTTTCTAGCAACACGTACTGCAAACTCATTAAACGCACTACCTACTGCTGTAATTATATTTTCATCTTCGACTACTGATTGTGGTACAAAATTCTCTTCTTCAACAAAATTAAGCAATTCCATCATTTCAGCATATAATGAAGCGGTATATTTTTTATTTTTCAATAAACCTGCTTGCGCCAAGAATACTGGACCAGCACAAATAGCACCAATAACAAAAGTATTATCATTTGCGAATGACTCTAAAAACTCTTTTATTTTTTTATTCCGTATAGGTTGCGTTAAATTACTGCATCCCGGAAGAATCAAGCAATCATAATCCTCTTTGCAAAACTTATCACACGTTTTTACTGGTTGTACTAAAATCCCTTCTTCACTCTTAACAGGAGATAGGTCTGTATATATAACATCCGTAAAAGTATCAAAAGCCCATCGAAAGAAATACATTAAGTTAGTCACTTCTTGTAAACTAAAATCAGGATAAACTAATAACGCAATACGTTTTTTCATTAACTGTTCCTCCATAATTTTTGGTAAATCAATTTTGATTCACATTATGTCAATATTCTCATATTCTATCATTTAATCAAGTTAAGTATTTGTCTTTTAGGAAGAAAAAACACTTTACCAGTTAGGTCTGTGTCATGACCTTAAAAAAATCACACCTCATAAGAAGTGTGATCTTTAGATTGCTTAGGTTAATTACTTAACGTTAGCGAAGTACTTGATTGTACGAACCATCTGAGAAGTATATGAGTTCTCATTGTCATACCAAGAAACTGTCTGTACCTGGTATGTGTCGTCATCAATCTTAGCTACCATTGTCTGTGTAGCGTCGAAGATAGAACCATGTGTTTCATCAACGATATCAGAAGAAACGATTTCTTCTTCATTGTAGCCGAAGCTTTCAGAAGCAGCAGCCTTCATTGCAGCGTTGATAGAATCAACAGTTACATCCTTACCCTTAACTACAGAGATTAAGAGTGTTGTTGAACCTGTAGGAACAGGAACACGCTGAGCAGCACCGATTAACTTACCATTTAACTCAGGAATTACAAGACCGATAGCCTTAGCAGCACCTGTTGAGTTAGGAACGATATTGCAAGCACCAGCACGGGAACGACGTAAGTCACCCTTACGCTGTGGTCCATCCAAGATCATCTGATCACCTGTGTAAGCATGAACTGTTGTCATGATACCAGATTGGATTGGATATAAATCATTTAATGCCTTAGCCATTGGAGCTAAGCAGTTTGTTGTACATGAAGCAGCAGAGATAATCTTGTCTTCAGCTGTTACAACATGTTCGTTTACACCGTAAACTACTGTTGGTAAGTCGTTTCCTGCAGGAGCAGAGATAACAACCTTCTTAGCACCAGCCTTGATGTGTGCTTCAGACTTAGCTTTGCTTGTGTAGAAGCCTGTGCATTCTAGAACTACATCGATGTCTAATTGACCCCAAGGTAGGTTGCTAGCATCAGCTTCCTTATAAATTGTAATTTCCTTACCATCTACAGTGATTGTTCCCTTTTCATCATCTGCAGAGATTTCATGATCCCACTTACCGTGTGTTGTATCATGCTTTAATAAGTAAGCTAGCATGTGAGGTGTTGTTAAGTCGTTGATTGCAACAACTTCGTAACCTTCAGCTACAAACATTTGTCTAAAAGCTAGACGGCCAATACGGCCAAAACCGTTAATAGCAACTCTTACATCTGTCATATTGTCTTTCAAAGACCTCCTTTTGTTGCATTTATATTATATGTTTTTATATGTTTTCGGTCAATTAAGAGCACTTGAATGTAAGCGCTATCGTGATGAATTTCACTAAAAATTCTTCTAACTTTTTTTGAATAAATTGATACCATGTGAATTTAAAGACTTTTTATACTTATTTTTAATGGTCCTTTAATAACTTCTCAAGAATCTCTCGAATATCCGATGTACTATCCGCAATTGTTTCTTGGTTTTCGTAAGCGATAAGTCCCATAAGTTTATAGCCATACCAATCGTCACTAGTCAGATAAAAAAATTCAGTGCTTTATCTCCCTCGTCAGATAACTTCTGTACCGTTACGATTCTCCCTCCTATGGTGTACTCTTCTCTTTCCAAATCGACAGGATGTAAATTTGTAAATTGATGCGGTAAATTTTCCTTCGTGACATACAATCGAAAGGTATATCCCTTCTTATTTCGATATGAATTTACAATATATTCAAAATATTTCCCAATATACTGCTTCTGTGCAAAATAATTTCTTTGAACATAGATGTTTATAATTTTTAGGTTCTCTATCCCACAATCCCAAGGAGGAACCCCTGTTTTACAACCTAACACATCATCATAATCAAATCGCAAATGATATTCTTTCAATGCCTCTTTTTTGAGTTCTTTGATTTCATCTTGATTGGTAGAACTAATGATTCTCTCATTAAAGAACTCTGGTCTTCCTGGGATTCTTGGAAGTAAATATGGAATGATACATACTACGAGTATGAAAACTACGCTGTAGATTGCAAGATGAAAGAAGTTAGCATGATCTCTTCTCATAACAATCACCTCAATGATATAGATTTCTGTTTTTATTTATTATATAGCACAGAAAAAGAAGGATATACACCCTTCTTATGCAAATTCATTTAGATTAAGTGGCTTGATGCTTGTCGCAAATGCTTGTTCAACCGTAGAGATATCTCTACCTACAAGTTTTGAGAATAGCTTTGCGTCATTGAGCCTTGCCATTGTAGAACCGTATGTCTCAACCTTTGTCTCTGGGAATACGAGCGTTAAGTCTTCTGCTTCTGATACATGTAATTCCACAACATCCTTTTCAAATAGTGCTGCGTTACATAGTTTCATAAGGGCAGTTGAATCAAGGTAGATGAGTTCTTCAATTTCTAAAACATCTCCCTTTGGCAACATTGTCGCATATCCTCTAATTTGATCTTTACCATTGTAGTAGGCTACAATCTTGCCACCTTGTGCGTTGATTTCTTTCTTATACTTTACAAAGTATTCTAGGTCTCTTGCATAGTAACCATTGAATCGACGGATAAATGCAGAATATACCTTTAGTAAATCAATCGCAGTTGGTTCATAGGAACATCCAAAGTTTGTACTACGCTTTACATCATCACGAGTTAAGCGATAGGTAGAGCGATTGTAGATATTACGGAAGCCATATGGTTCATATAGTTTCTGGTCATATGCCTGAATAAGAGTAATCAGTTCAGTATGCTCGCATGCGTCTAATACAATTTCCATTAAACGCTTCATGTATCCGCGTTTACGGTATGCAGGTAATGTACCTACACCAAGAATCATGCTAGTACGTAGAACTTTATCATTAAACATCATCGCATGTGGAGCTCGAATGATTGCTGATACCACATGACCTTCTTCTACATATACAAAGCAATTTCTGGCACAAATAGATTCTTGAAATAGTAATCAATATAGCCTTCATCCTCTTGTGGAAAACATACTTTCCAAAGATTCTTTACTTCGGTAGCTTGTTCTTTCGTTGCCTTTGTAATCATGATTCAACACCTTTCTTAATGCGATACTTCTCAATAATATTGACTGGGTGATAGGACAGTTTAGCAGCTCTTAGATTTTCACGACCTGTATCATCTTCACGATTGACTAGTTCAATACCCGGAAATTCATGACTTAACATTTCTTTCATGATGCATTGGTAAAGGCCTCTAACATCCCCATCTGCCTTCTCGATATTCTCTTGACACATACGGTCTGATAACATTGATCCAATCGCAAAGCACGTACCTTGCCATCAATTCGAATCAAACCACCCTTACAAGGTAATTCATCATACAAGTCTAAGATGCGGAATGTACCGATTCTCTCACTCTGCAAGAAATCATCTGGATCTTCTGATTTCCAATCCTTCAGATATCCAATACAATCATCGATATTAGTCGCATCAAGAGTTTCGTATGACCATCTACCCTCAAAGTCTTTATAGAACGCATTCAAATGATTGCGCTTTTTTTGCATTTTCTTACCAGCATAGGTACGTAAACGTTCTCCATCATAGACATAATCATCTGCCCAACTTTCATGAATGGCTGTATATTCTGGATAAAGTTTAATGACTTCATCTACCATCTCTTTTGTAAAACAGCTGAGTGTAAAGTCATGTCCATAGTGGTCAAAGATTTCCTTACCCTTTTTTATCGCTTCAGCGATATATTGTTTTTCACATAGTGGCATATACATGAAGAAACATCCTTCGTGTATACCCAACAACAACAAATACTCTTCTCTTTTATAGTAAAACAGCGGATATGTCTGTAACCACATAATCATATTAATAATATTGTGATTTGATTCTTCATATTTACAACGCTGTAAATATTCTTGAACCATAGGCCAATCCATCACTTGTAAAGTCGTAAAATCATTTTCTAATATTTCAGTGGTTACGTTTTCCATAGTCTTATTCTCCGTCTGTATGTTCCTCATATTCGACATCAATGATATCACTTTGATTTTTCTTAGGGCTTGAATATGACTGATAGAAAGTACGATCAATATCCAATTCTTCTACTGCAGCATTTTCCATCTGCTTATTTAATCTTCTGGCTTGTATCAGCCCATAAATCACAAATCCTACAATTGGTAATAGTAATAATAGGATGAGCCACCATAGGTAGCGAAATATCAACATCACGATAACCAAGAATACAATTGTGGATACCGCTGTTTGTAGTTGTGTTCTATTCATCTTGTTTACCTCTTTCATCGCTAGTTCATGAATCTTCACAAAGCGATGTTTCATGCCTGACTTCGAAACAATTTCTCCTGTCTGACGTTCATAGATACTACACAGCTCCATTAAGGAAGCTTCTGGGTTTGCCTTACGGAGTGTGATGATATCTTGTAGTTTACGGTCTAATGTTTCTATCTTCTGATTTTCTTCTAAGATTCGAATATCATCAAGTTGACCACTCGCAGCCGCAACTGCCTTTACTTCATTGGCTAAGTCCATATTATTCATGCGTTGCAGAGAGTTACTAAAGTCTCTTGAAATACGAATATTTTCAAACTTTAAGACTGCTTGGTCAGCTTCAATCAAACGCAAGAAATCCGCAATCTTCTCAGCTGACTTCACATACAGAATTACTTTCTTTCGACGTGTTGTAATCTTTGCAAGAATGTTAAATCGCTCCAACAGGGATACCATAAATAATGCATGTTCTTCACTGGTAGCTGTAATTTCCAAGTGATAGGATGATTTTTCTGGCGAGTTGATAGAGCCACCTGCCATAAACGCTCCTGCCAAATAGGCACGTGCATTATTGTTGGTCTGTACGATTTTCGCAAGTGGCTTATCTAATAAACCACGTGTACTATAAATTCCTAAATCCTCCAGAATCTTTGGAGCTGCACTCATAATACGCATACCATAAATACGATTCTTACGAAGATTCATCTTTCTTTTTACAAACAAGCTAATTTCTACGCCATATCTTTCTTTCACCAAACGATAAATTGTACGTGAAACAGCCGCATTTTCTAGACTCACTAATAAAGTCATACCACGATTAGATAAGGAAAGTGATGATGTCATTTGAATGAGTGCGGATAGTTCTGCACGTATATCATTACCCTCCATAATCTTCTGGGCTACTTCTTGTTTTACCTCTGCCGCAAATGACATTACCTCACCTCCAGCAATTCTTGAATCACTGCTTTAATTTTTTCTGGATCATGGTGTATAAATCCATTACGGAAGCTTAGTAATTCTTTTGTTACTACCTGATAGGGATGGTCTTGCTTTACAAGATTTACCTTTGTACTTCCATTTAAGGAGTAGCGTTCTAGTATCTTCTCTGGTATCTCATCACATGCGACGATTACTTTATCAACTGGCGCATGGTGATATAACAATGCGTCTACGTGATCTTCTACTGTATACCCATCTGTTTCACCAGGTTGTGTCATCGCATTACAGAAATAAACCAACTCTGCCTTTGTACTACATAACGCTTCTTGAATTTCTGGAATGATAACATTCGGCAAAATACTTGTATAAACAGAACCGATACCATAGATAACTAGATCTGCATTCTGTATCGCTTCAACCGCTTCCTTACATGCATGTACCTCATCCTGATAGAATACACGCGTAATGTGGTGGTTATGATTTGGAATATTCGCTTCTCCACGCACAATGACTCCATCTTCCATGCGTGCATATAGAGTGATTACATCCGTACTTGCAGGAATGATATTACCCTTTACATTTAAGATGTGACTCACTTCCTGAATAGCTGTCATAAAAGAACCAGTCTGTTGTGTAAGTGCAGTTAGGATAAGATTTCCTAGATTGTGGCCAAGAATATCATCTTCTTTTCCATCCGGATCATCAAATCGATAATCCATGAGGGAACTTAACATATTTTCACTTTCTGCCATACTGATCATGACATTTCGAATATCACCCATCGCAGGAATATGAAAGTTCTTACGCAATCGTCCTGTACTACCACCATCATCAGCGACCGTAACAATTGCGTTTAAATCAATATTTGAAATGGTCTTAACACCACGACAGATTAATGACTGTCCATGTCCACCACCAATGATTACGACTCTATGCTTCTTCATGCGTTAGCCATTCCTTCTGATCACGGTGATCTAAATAACAGTTATATCTTTCCTTGTATACATCATATAAATAGTTTGCAATCGTAACAGAACGGTGTTGTCCACCTGTGCATCCAATCGCAACAGTAAAATGATTCTTACCTTCCTTTGTATACTGTTCAAATGCATAATCTGTAAATGCTAATAAACGCTGAATAAATTCCTGTGTCTCTGGTTTATCCATGACATAGTCATACACTTCTTTATCATTTCCTGAGAAATAACGAAGCTTCTCATCCCAGAATGGGTTTGGTAAGAAACGTACATCAATCATCAAATCTGCGTCGAGTGGTACACCATACTTATATCCAAAGGAAATAAATGAAATAGAGAATGATGGAATTTGCTTCTTTGCAAAGTAAGATTCTAACTTCTTCTTAAATTCCTTTTCGGAAGAGAAAGATGTATCGATTGTAATAACATTATTATCAAGATTCTGTTTGAATCTATGTCTTTCTTCTGTGATAGCTTCTTCAAGGGTATTTGCGGTATTACTTAATAATAATGGGTGAATACGTCTTGTGCTCTTATAACGGTTGAGTAATACACTATCACTGGCATCGATAAAGAGTACGCTTACGGACGCGTTAATTCCATTTAACTTACGAGAGAAAATTGGGAAGTCTTCTGCCGATGTACTTAATGCAATATAGCTATATCTTGGGTCAGTTGAAACTTCTATCATATCTACGAACTGGTCCACGAGCACAACTGGATAGTTATCAATAATGTGATATCCCATATCCTCTAAAATGCGCGTTGCTGTACTCTTACCAGCACCACTCATTCCACTTACAAGTATGATTCTCTTACTAACTTCCATATCCAATTACCTCGTTCCTATTTTATCATCCGAGTTTAACCTTCTCAATTTTGTGAAAGTCATAACTGTTCTTCTCATTTTATACCATTCTTATTATACTATTTATAATAGTAACGTTAATAGGAGAGTTATATATGAACACACCAATTGTTAGTATTATTGTCCCTGTATATAATGCCGCAAAACCACTCGATGGAGATAAAACTGTATTACATCGCTGTATCGATAGTATTTTGAATCAAGAATATCGCGACTACGAACTAATCGTCGTAGATGATGGAAGTAAGGATGAATCCGGAAAGATTCTCGATGAATACGCCGCAAAAGATAGTCGTATCAAAGTCATCCACAAAGAAAACTCAGGTGTATCAAATACCCGTAATCTGGCAATACAAAATGCACGGGGAAAATATATACAATTCCTTGATGCGGATGATTGGATTACAACTGACGCCACTAAATCACTTGTCCGTACAATGGAAGAGTCAAAGGCAGATCTAGTTATCGCAGACTTCTATCGTGTCGTAGGAGAAAACACATCCCATAAAGGAAGAATTGACTCTGACAAAGTTCTTACAAGAGATAAATTTGCGGACTACATGATTCAAAATCCGGCAGATTACTATTATGGTGTTCTTTGGAATAAGCTATATAAGAAAAGCATCATTGATACCTATCATCTCAAGATGGATGCTAGCCTTTCTTGGTCGGAGGATTTTATCTTCAACCTTGAATATCTACTCCACGTAAAACATGTCGCCCCATTACAGTTACCAATCTATTATTATGTAAAAACAGAAGGTTCTCTTGTGTCCCAAAGTCGCTTCGATATTCGTAACATCGTAGACATGAAACTATCTGTCATTAAATACTATGATAACTTCTATAAATCCATCTACGATGAGAAAGAATATACTCGCAAGCGCCCAGAAATTATGAGCTTCTTAGTAGGCTTTGCGACAGATGACTCTGCAATCTCCTTCTCTACAAAAAAACTTGGAGAAGAAATCGTTCCAGTCGCAAAACTAAGTGACCATAAACAAGATGCGATACTACATAACTACTACACTACAAAACTCTTAGAGCGCTTATTACAACGCATCTCAACGGAAACAGGCTTAAGTTCTAATGAACTCATTGTCATTCATTATCTATATTGTTTCCCACATTCAAATATCACAAAAGATATGTCCCTATTTACAGATATTAACCAATTCTTGTTAGTGCCTTTATTGGAGAAACTTGTATTTAATGAATATATCACAAGGGATAAATCTAATGATTCTGAAACATACTACTCTCTGAGCCAAAAAGCAGAATCTATCACAAAGCAACTCAATCAGTTAACGCAGGATTTTCGATTCTATTCGCTTTGCAGGAATTGATTCTTCCACACAAGAATTACTACAAACCACAGAAGATACAATCTACGAAAATATTCGTAACAAATTGTTATAAAGATACTTTTTTTAATTCATCATTTGCTATTCGTTATTATATCAATATGGTAAAAGTAAACATTTATTCTAATAAAAGCTTGTAAGTCAAAAAAATCTTCTCTTATTTATCTATTAATAATTATAATTTGAGTAACTTTTTATTTATTTGCTCCGAAGGAGAATTTCAAATGATTAAAATTAAGGATGTAACATATTCATATAACGGAACTCCCGTTATTACTGATCTATCATTCTCTTTCTTATCTAGCAACATTTATACAATTATAGGCGAAAATGGGTCCGGAAAAAAACAACGTTACTACGCTTAATTCTGGGTCTTCTAAAAACCTGAAAGAGGAAGTATTCAATTTGTAGAAGAAGCAATCATCTCATATTTGCCAGATCATAATGGATTATACGAAGATTTATCTATTACGGATAATATTAGATTTCGACTTGCTTTTATATAAGCAAAGTTTTTAGTACTGTTCAAAATGAATATTATTCTCTATTAAATAAATATCATCTCTATGATAAACGGGATGAACCTATCTCTTCTTTATCATTAGGTATGAAAAAGAAAGCTGCAATTATTGCTACAACTCTTGTTCATGCAAATGTATACATTTTTGATGAACCAACAGGTGGTATTGATCATGATGCAAAAGTCGAAATAATTTCTTTATTCAAAGAGATGGATCTAGAACAGAAATGTATTCTAATTGTCACGCATGATGAGGAACTACTATCTGAAGTACCTTCAATCCTTTTAAAAATGCAAGAAGGAAGGTTGATGGAATGAAGACATTGCATATCTTCTTGGAAAAAGAATTAAAAGAAATAATAAAACATAAACGCATCTTCTCGCTTGTGCCAATTCTGATATTATTTCTCCCCTTATTGAACCTATATATCCCGCATTCTTTTTATAACAGGTATCTCTCCATCAATTTTTCTTACCATATAGCTATTTATTAATTGGTGCATATTCTACTGAATTCATATTTGAGATGATGAATAATGAATATAGACAGAAAACAATTGATATTATTTGGACAAGTAAAATTTATCCAACTGTATTCCTTTTTTTCGAAAATGATAATACCTGTATTTATTGGTGTGCTGCTATTTTTTTCGAGTATTCTTTTGAATAATATCCTGTTTTTCTATTTTTTTAACCAAGGCTCCTACTACATACCATTCAACTTATGGTATATAGTCTTTGGGATATTAACTGTTGTATTAACGAATATTTCTACACTTACAATTTATTTAAAATTTAATCAAATCATTACAAGAGAAGTTTATACTCTTACAGCGTTCATAACAGGATTGATTGTTCTTTTAATATATCTCTTGGGATATACATTTGGCATGTTTCTAGCCGTGCTAATTTACCTATGCACTATTACAACACTCTTTCTATACACAATTGTATTATTTTTCAGGTCAACACATTTATAATCAAGTTCAAAAACCATCAGGATTTCCATCTAATAATTGGATTTTTAATCTTGCTTCAAAATTGCACAATCCATACACTACACTTAAAAAGTTGGATATTTACTTTTTAATGGCTATTGGATCTGGACTCTTTATTAAAGAACTTCAATTATCATTACCATTCCCATTTATTGCTGATTTGTTATTGATTACATTATTTTTGCAGAATTGCGACAGATATATTATTACGCCAGTATATCCTTGATCGTAGACTGAGAATAGATGAAATAGTGCATATGAGTAGAATTCCGAATTTTTGTAGTTCATATTTTTGTATTTTTTTCAGTTTATGCATTTCTTTCATTAATATTTTTTTAATCATATTTCATATTTCCTTTTGGAGTTTATCAAATATTATAATTCATCTACTGATTATAGGATTAGTTGGATTATTTACAGTTTTTTTCTTTCAGGATTTTGCTGATATAAGCCACGAGAAAAATATCTATCGGAATTATTATGCTCATAGTTGAAATATTAACTTTTATTACAATACTTCTCCTACACTAAATAATTCAATTTCTCATTCAGAATTCTTCCAGTACAAGCCCGTAATCAAATCTATGCTAGCATGGCATAGGTGTCACTTATATGAGCTCTATTTTATATCAGTCAAGAAATAGTATATTCAATATGAACTATGTGGTTAGTTTAACTTTTTACTATAAGAAAATAAACTCTGTATACTATCTTCTTTATTCCATTTAACGTTTATTGTAATTTTTTTAAGTTTTATAATGAAAAATCAACTCATCATCCGACTTGGTAGTATTATTCTTTTATACTTTTTGTCAATTTCTTTATATATTAATCTATATGTTTCGTTTGAAATCCTACTCTTCGGTATCCATCTATGATAGAGATATTCTAGTTCTTTTGAGAATCCCATTACTTGCATACTTTCTTATACGCAAATTCATTCGCATCCATCTCATATGGCTGGCTTATATACAAATTCTTTAGGAATTCCTCATCACCATTGATTTTTATATTTATAATATTTGTCTCCAACTTTTTTTATAGCACGTGCCATCGTACATAATGATATACGATAAGCTTTCATTAATAATATTGTTAAATGATTGGGGATTGGTATATTGTAATGCATGTCGTAATTCATGAAATAGATAGAATGCTTGTTCAAACTCTTCTCTATCTTTTAATAGATTTTTATTTATAAAGACCGTTAGTGAGTTCAAATCAAATGTACCAAATGCCGTTTCATATCCATCCGGCATAGTAAAAGATAGTAACAGTGAAAGTCCATTTTCTTTACAGTATTTTTCAAAATGTTCTTTGTACCGAAACATTACTATCACTTCCTTTCTATACAATGCAATATATCACTCATTCTCCTATTCGGTTTTTGCATGTAGCTCAATTTATTTCAATCTCAATAAAAGACTGCTTTACTTCGGTTAGTTCTTTTAACTTTTTCTCTAAGACACTTGAATCCATTCCGTTTTGAACCGCAATTTCATAATACTTATCAAATTCAGGATGATTATTCTGTTTTACTACAGCTAGAATTTCCGCAAAGAATCCCCAAACATTGTTGTAACTTCTGGTGGAACGGTAGTCTTCTCGTTTTGGCATCCATTGTAATTTAATAAAGAATTTATATAGGATCTTACTCCAAGTTTCCGCATCATCGTCATAACAGAAAAACTTCGCTTCAAGCAGGCTCCCAAAACGTCTATCCCAGAATTTTACAGTATCAGGTAAATACCAAGTATTACGAGTATCTCTACAAATCATTTCAATTGCGATTTGTTCCAGTATTACACTTGGATCACCACCAGCACAACTATAACTTCCAGCTACCATGCTTTGAGCTGCCTCTTCCTTTAATTCTTCATAGGCTGTTTGGCTATCTAGTAAGCCATCGCAATTTTTGCACGGTCACCAAATGCTCTTCCTGCACTCAACATCCGATATTTCTCAAGTTCACTCATACTTCCTCCTAAATATCTTTCTACTCTTTTTTCTATTATGAAATCAGGAATAATCTAGTCCTGATCATAGAGAAAAAACTTCAGAAGAAGAATATGATATAGAGGTCAGGAACACTAGAATGTTTCTGGCCTTTCTCGTACAGGCATGTATGGGAATTGGTCTGGGTAAAGTGAGAACGTACTCTTTTTTAGACCAGTGATATCATTGAGTCCGTCACAAAAAACGTTCTGCTTCCCTCCTATATTCTTAGGCTGCTTTATCAAGATGACAATCCAGGAAACAGTTAGATATGTCGTATATAAGCCAGAAAAATAGTCGGATGTGGGGATGGGAAGTTTACCAAGACATTATGCATATCAGAAAGAAAGGAGTATTCCATCATGGAAGGACCAATCATTACAGTGGATGTATCAAAGGGTTCCTGTCATTACCAGCCTTTCATAGAGAATGGGCATCCGATGAGAAAACCAAAACAGCTTTCAGCTACGATTGATGGTTTCCAGAAATTAGGGCAAACTATCAAGGACCTTGAAGCCAAGACAGAACGAGAAGATATACCAGTTATCTTTGAGGCTACAGGTGTCTATCATCGACCACTACAAAAATATCTTGAAGACCACAAGATAAGGTACTACATCATTTCGCCATTATTATCTGCTACCTATCGTAAGACCGACCTACATAGTAATAAGACAGACGCATTAGACTGTGCGCATATCGCCAAAGCATACTATTGTGAGAAGGAACTAAGACAATATCAAGCACAACCACAAGAGTACAAAAGACTCTACCAATTGAGTCGTATATATGAAAGCGAGTTGGTTCATCTTCGGAAGCGCAAAGTGAGTTTGAGATCCATGCTGGATATCATATATCCAAGGATTGATAAGACCTTTAAAGGGAATCAAAATCTGTATGATCCAATCCCAATGGAGATATTGAAAAGATATCCTCATCCATCCTTACTTTTGAGCCATAGAGAGGATACCATCGTTAAGACCGTTGGGCATCGTACAGGTCATTTAAAAGGATATACAGAAAGAATCGTACATAAGATCTATGAGAAGGCAAAAGAGTGCTATTCAGGATGTGAAATCAATGATATAGAAGTAATCAATTTGCCAAGATTGATAGAGAACGTACAGGAACAGAAGAAAAAATGCGATTCGCTATTGAAGGAAATGATAGAGATAGCACGAACATGTCCTTATTTCGCATCAGTTGTTAGTATTGTTGGAATCGGAGAGAATCTAGCAGCTCGTATCATAGCAGAGCTTGGAGATGTGAACCGATTTGATAACAGAGCAGCCATCGTGGCATATGCAGGCTTGAATCCAAAGATACAACAATCCGGTGATATCGATGGACTGCATCTCAAGATATCAAAGAAAGGCAATAAGCATTTGCGATGTCTTTTATATCTTGGTGCACAATGTAATTATCGATTGCGCAAAGAAGATCCACTATATGAATTTACCAAAAAGAAAAGACAGCAGACCCAATGCCCATTGTCGTCTAAAGCTGCCTATACTGCTAGTGCTCATAAATTACTGGTCATAATCTATAGCCTATGTAAGAATGGTACTCTATATCATTCTTAGCAACAGTATAAACCCAATCTAGCAAAATGGGAGATATAATTTCTCTTGTTTTAATAATGCACTAAAATGAAAAAGAAGAAATCACTAAAGATTAGAAATTTCTTCTTGACTTAAGTTATCAAGTTTGTGTATTCTTATCAACTATAGAATTATCTTGTTAATTTACGGTTCATATACTTCGGATTCACAATTGTGATATATACATACATATTTACGCAAAGCATTACCCCAGCCCAGAAGCCTATATCTAATTTATAACCCAACACAACCACAAAACATTGTATTAAAGAATACAATGATTCAATCTTTGTATTCTTCGCTCGTTGTTTCAGATCTTTTTCATATCTATGATTACTTGCCATCCATATTGAACATGCAAGAAGTAGGAATAATTTTATAACCTTTGCATACACTTTTGTGTTTGGATCTTCCCATGGCAGCATGCATATATTCAAACGTAGCCTGTAATATAATTGCTAGACTAGTTGAATTTGCATGTAGTATTTTATTGTTCTCTTTTATCTTTGGTGAATCTTCATCACTTTCATACGAATCCATTAAAAGATAGTCTGTTGTGACACCAAATAACTTACTCAGTTGAACAATATTATCTGCGTCTGGTAAAGCCGTACCATTTTCCCAACGTGAAACTGCTTGACGAGATATATTAACTTGTCCTGCTAGTTCTTCTTGAGACATTCCCTTTGACTTACGTAGGGTTCTAATCTTCTCTGAGACGTTCATTTGTGATTTTCCCCTCTCTTTTACAACTTCATTCTATTATCCTTATCAATTCACTTCCATCACAAGAACTTTACATATACGCAACATATGTTTACATTTATCTTTTAAACTATTGAGATGGCCATTCTTTATTCAAATTATATCATTTTCTATCAACTATCTTTAGAGGAAAACCAACAACGCATATAAAAACCAAGCCAGAACATCTAGCTTGGTATGTTTTTATAACTTTTCGTAAGTCCAACCGTGTGTCTCTTTTAAGATCTCTTTTAGTTCAGATAAATCTCCGATAATCGCATTTGGTTGTGCAGATTCTAATTCTCCAAGTTTTAACTTGTCACGTTCATCTGCTGTTGGATCATTACGCTTTGGATAGAAACCAATCGCATAACATCCTGCTGCCTTAGCTGCTAAGATATCTGACTTACTATCACCGATATAGATACAGTTATCATGACCTTCCTTTAATCTCTTACATGCATATAGGATACCTGCAGGAGAAGGTTTTGCCTTTTCATATTGGTCACGACCAACCACTACATCAAAGTATGATAACTTAAACTGTCTTAACCATGAATCACAAGATTCTGTTAAACGTGAAGATACAATACCCAACTTATAACCATCTTCCCACAAGTCATGTAAGACTTCTTCTGTATGTGGGAATAGTGTTACGTCATTGGACCATGAGAATGAGCCTTGGTATGTACGGTACTCTTCAGCTAACTTGGCATCATCCTGTTCAGGGAAGAATTCCTTAAAGGAAGTACGTAAAGGTTGAATGAATACCTTTCTTTGTTTATCAATCGTAAAGTTTTTGATGTTGCTGTATTTTTTGAAGAAGTATCCAAAGCACAACAATACCATACGACGACTATCCATCAGCGTTCCATCTAAGTCAAATAAGATAACTGGCTTATCTAATGGATGTGTATGGAGATAAATATAACCAAGTAAGGCAACCACTACACAAAGACCCGCCATGATGACATCATGTGTACCACGTACATCCCACTTGAATACGGTAGCCAAGAATGAAATTAAGCCAAACCACATAAATGTAGTAGCAGATGTTTCACCACGTCTTCTACCGTCACGATAACGGTGAATTTCAAACCAGATAATCAAGAAGCCAATAAAGTCTAGTGCGATTACAACCATAATGTATGTGCAGCCATTGCACGACCAATTCTTGTAATCGTAATCATCAACATCGCAAGTGGTGCTGTCATATCTAGCGCACGGCGCCAACTCATATAGTGTTCACGTGTATAAATCCATGTGCCTAGCGCTACACCAATCAATCCACCGGTCGCATCATAACCACCGTCAGTAATCAAGAAGATGTATGGTGTATATTTCATATATTCAGAAAGATTACCTAATACCCAGAATAGACGGCTAAAGATAAAGCCACCAGCAGCACAGAATAAGAATAATTCAACTGCTACGATACGTTTATAACCATGTTTCTTATTTTCTTTCAATAAGAATATAAATACTACGATTGCTGCGAATATCGCTGCTACAAGATATGTTGGAATGCGGAAATTCCCTATCTTCAATAAAGTTATATCATCGGGGAAAAATGTCATTTTATTCATCCTTTCCTACAAAACGAGAAAATCGTTCGTTGATTTCGGCAGCTCCACTATAGCCTGCCTCTTGCAATCTAAAGTTTCTAACCGCTGATTCAACTAAGATAAAGGTATTACGACCTGCACTAACTGGAATCACAATTGTTGGCACAAGAACACCGAGAATCTTTGTATAGCGTTGTGTTTCATCACCGATACGGTTATATTCCGCATCTCTTTCAAATGGTACCATGCGTATAACAAGTTTTACTTCCGCACGATCTGCGACTGCAGAAGCACCAAACATCTTTTCAACGTTAATCACACCGATACCACGGATTTCTAGTAAGCCCTTTGTGATTACTGGTGCGTGTCCAAAAATACTATTTTGAATATGTTGTACATCCACACGGTCATCCGAGATAAGTACCTGGCCATCACGAATCAGGTCTAGAGCAGTTTCAGATTTACCCATGCCACTCTCACCAAGAATCATGACACCTAAGCCATATACTGACATTAAAACACCAGACATTGTATCGATAGGTGCTAACTTTTCATCTAAGAATGTGATTAAATCTGCAGTTAAGCGGTATGTCTCTAGATTTGTACGCAACACAGGGAAGTTGTTATGTATTGCGACTTCTCTTAGTATAGGTGGAATCTCATTTCCACTCGTAATAATAATACATGGAGTTAGACCATCCATTAAGAATTGGAATCTAGATCTTTGATCATCCTCGCTCATCGTACGAATAAACTCAGATTCTTTATTACCGATGATAACGATACGACGAGGTTCCGTACTCTTAAACACACCGGCAAGTTCAAACCCAGGGCGATTTAAGTCCTGAATAACTGTCCATCTATTTAAAGAAGAATCATCTCCTGTTAGTTGTTCTAACTGGAAGAAAGATACAATATCACGAATTCCTACTTTTTTATCATAAGTTTTTTCTGACATATCGTCCTCCATCAATACTACTTATTATAACATGACTTATAAATCATGTTGATATGTTAGTTTTACACAAAGATATACATCCACTACTAACTTATTCCCTCAAATAAATCCCAAAAAAATATCATAATTCATTTGTAGGCATGCTATTCTCGGCTGTCAATTTTTTTACTAAATATTAGGTTGCACAATATATATTTATATTGTTGGTTTATACACATATCCTACTTTAATGTTGTATTTTTTTCAAGAAATATTATTCGTTTGTTTTTTTATCGAAGTATGATTATATAATAGGTCAATAGGAAGGATGGATTTGATTACCTGATGAATACACAGAAACTTTTACGTAAATCAATATTCTATGGATTATTATGTACCGTATTTCTTGGTACATCTTTTTACCGTCCATTATCTGTACAAGCAGAAACAATTACTGCATACACAAGCGATACCCCTAGTGGTTTGCCAGAAGATGCGTTTAGCGACTATTGGAAGATGGCCACCAAAACATATACTTATACACCGCAAGTGGATGACTATACAACTGTACAAGGAGATAGTTCATCACTTACAAATCCAAACCAAATCAAGCCTTATGAATCCTTTGTGGAAAATCCAACCACTAACCAATATCAAAAAGTCTCGGATTTTACTGTTTTAGATTCTGATGAATATGATAGTTCTTTATTCTCTGATTATACTTTGAAATATACAACTGATGAAGATGCAGTAACAAACTATATCAATGCACATTCAGAACTATCTAATGTCACAGATCATCGCATCTTACTACCAGTTTTTGAGTTTGATACGGATAATGATTTAGCGACTTTCCAAAATCATTTTGATACTGACCTTGCGAATGGACTAATTCTGGCAGGGGCAGTTGGTCGTGATAATCAAGCTGTCATTGACCCAAGTCAACCCCTAGGACAATACTCACTCGAGAAGACCTTGACATATGATACTGTACATGGTTTCTATTACATCTACAAATTACATGTAGGTATCGCTGATGTGGACCGTCAAATCACTACCTTTGTGGATAGTAGCGGAAATGAAACAGAAATGAATGGGCTCTACACAGCACCTGCAGTATTGGGGAACGATATCCTAGACCACAAGAAAGTTTTCCACTATTTCATCCCAGAAGGAAAAGAGGGTGATGGTAATCTTGTACGCCTGCCATACATATCACACGTACTTACTATTATTACAAGTTGGCCCATACTGCATATGTAAGTGATGATGGCACACCCCCTTAAACCAATGGATGAAGGTCTTCAACCAGCACCAGCCACAATTTCATCCTATACATATAACCATACAGATGAAGCGGCAGCCGTCCCTACTTTAGATGTAGATAAAGTAACACAACGCTTATTAAATCAACTCAAATCACAAGATGTAACTCAACTGTTCTCTCGTACTAACGCAACGCAAGTTGGTGATATTGTTATTGAGAAAGACATAAATAATAATCCAAGCATTTATGTCTTGGAATCTAGTGGGCTTTCTTATAATATTTCTTATGACGAAAATGGTAATCTTCGTGTAATCGACAACGATGGAAACCCTGTCTACTATGATAGTACTTTCCAAGATATCTTATATACAACAGCTACAGACGATACATTACCAGTTGGTGAATATCGCGTTACATACTCACTTTCACCGCTCATCCACGATTTATATCGTATGGATTCTGTACAACATCTCTTTGTAAATCTTGTTGTAGGTACACGCGATGATAGTCGCGTAGAGAATTCTGTTGACCGAACCCATGTATATACTAAAGTCCCTGAACCAACAACGCCACCTGTACAAAATACACCAGGGCGTACACCAAATACAGCGGACTACAGTCATACTTCACGTGATGCGTTTATTTTAGGAATTTCTTTATTCTTTGCGGTTTGTATTTCGTTGGTTAGAAACCGTATTGATAATTCACTACGTTAGTGTTGCTGTTTACACTGTATACCCGAGTACTCTTACAAGACTTGGGTATTTTTATTTTCTATATTTTGATAAAAGTACTAAAAAAATAATTAATAAAAATTACAATTAATAATGAATTATTTTTAGAAGAGGTGAATGATTCAGTGAATAGCGTCCGTCAACATTTCAAACATTTTTATTTTTATTTACACTTATATTATCCTTTTTTTATTTATACTAATTCAAATTCCCTTTTATAAGGGACAGGAATATGGTTATCAATATAAACACGTGATGATAAAACTAAAGTATCTCTCTATGGAGAATGATAACTCTATCGATGTTATATTTTTAGGTGATAGTGAAGGAAAGGATTCCTTTGACCCAGTAACTCTTTTTCATAACCAAGGTATTAGCTCCTATAATCTATGTACGAACTTTCAATGGTCACTTGATACACTGGCACTCACAAAGAATATGTATCAATATCAATCCCCAAAGCTAATTGTTATGGAGACAAACTTCTTTCTAACTACGCTCAGAAAAAGACGTATTCTTTTAGCGAAGTATCTACCCATCTTTAACTATCATGAACTATATAAAGAGTATTTATTATATCCACAGTCTGCGGATGAATGGAAAGGATTTAGTGCCACCAACCAAATTACTCCATATACAGGCACCTTGGATTATATGACTACAGATAACAGCTACTACCCTGTTGATGAATGGACTTTAGATTACATGCGTCAAGTCAAAGAAATCTTAGATCAACATGGCACAAAGCTGCTGATGGTAAGTGCACCAAGCCCTCTTAACTGGACGACCAGTAAGCATAATACATTACAGGAATGGTGTGATCAAAATAATGTAACCTACATTGACTACAATCTAAATCCAGAAGAATTAAATATCAACTGGTTAACTGATACACGTGATGGTGGTGATCATCTGAATTATAGCGGTTCTGAAATTCATGAATGTGCTTGGTAAATACTTACAAGAAAATTATGAACTGACAGACCATCGTAATGACCCCGCATATACAAAATGGAATGAAGACTACAAATCCATATTTGGAGGTGCACAATGACAAACTTCATGTATTCTGCACCAATGTATTTCGCTGTCTTTTTACCAGTAGTAATCCTGTTGTATCAAATTTGTCCACAGAAGCTTAGAAAGTTTGTAATATTATTTGCGAACTATACTTTCTTCTTTATATGGTCAAAGTTCTTCTTGGTCTATCAAGTAATTACCATGTTCATAACGTATCAATCTGCGAAAATCATTGACCGTACAACGAATAAAAAAATAAAAAAGATATCGCTTATCATCGCAATTATAATTAATCTTGGTGTTTTGGTTATATTAAAGTACACAAACTTCTTTGGCGAAAATATCTTCGCTATCTTCCATCAAGCATTTACACCTGTACGCTTAATCGCACCAATTGGAATTAGCTATTATACCTTACAGATGATTTCCTATTTGATGGACACATCAAGTGGAAAGATTCATACAGACCACAGTATTGTGGATTTTGCGGTATATGCAAGTTTCTTTCCAACTTTGATTCAAGGGCCGATTACACGTTTTAATGAAGTCAAAGATAGTATTCATGCATGTAATCCAATTACATATCAAAATCTAAAGTTCGGTAGTCAACGAATTCTATTTGGTTTAATGAAGAAGATGATTATCGCAGATAGACTGGATCCTGCAGTTAGTAAATCTTTACGTCTTACACACAAGATGGACTATTTAGTCTAATCGGTGCTGTGTTATGTACAATCCAGTTGTATATGGATTTCTCTGGTATCGTTGATATCTGCTTGGGTAGTGCAGAGATTTTCGGCATTCAATTACCAGAAAACTTTAGACAACCATTCTTTGCGGAAAACGCATCTGACTTTTGGCGTCGTTGGCATATCACACTAGGTACCTTCTTGCGTGACTATATCTTTTATCCAATTTCGTTAGCCAAACCTATTCATCGTCTATCAAAGTTTTTCACAAAACATTTCGGCAAAGCTGCTGGCAAGTTCATCGGACCATTTATCGCACTATTTGCGGTATGGTTTCTCAACGGTTTATGGCATGGCCCTTATTGGTCCTACATCTTCTATGGTCTTTATTACTTCTGTTTTATGATTCTAGAGATTCTATTAAAGAAACCTGTCGAGAATTTCTTTAAGAAACATCAGATTGATGAGAAACAGATTGGCTTACGTATCTTTCGATTTATAAAGTTATTTATTATTGTCATCATTGGCGAGCTATTCTTCAGAGCTCAAACTTTATCAGTTGGATGGACGATGTTTAGCAGTATCTTTACAAACTTCAATCTCTCCACATTTACGGAGATATTACCATTCTTGCGTTTGGATATGATTGACTGGATCATTGTGATTGTAGGGACAATGATTATGTTCCTTGTGGACCTCTATAAAGAATTCCATGGCTCAATCCGTATCGCAATCGCACAAAAACCAACTTGGATACGTTGGTCAATTATCTATACCTGTATATTCGCACTCATCCTATTTGGCGCTTATGGTCCTGGATATGATATCGTTGCGATGATATACGCAAAATTCTAATTGTAAATACCTAATATAAAGGATGGCAATTTTCAGCCATCCTTTATCACTATTTATATTTTTCAGCTTGTGTATTCCACATTTGGTAATACAGTCCTTTTTTATCCATTAGTTGGTTATGATTACCTTCCTCAATAATCATCCCATTATCCACAACTAAGATACGATCCATATCACGAATACTTGCTAGTCGATGTGCAATTACAATTGTAGTACTTGCCATACTATATATTAGTTTCATGACTTGCTCTTCTGCGATTGGATCTAATGCTGAACTTGGCTCGTCAAATAATAGCAATCCAAATTTACCCTCCAATATACGAGCAATCGCAAGTTTTTGTACCTCACCACCTGACAACACAATTCCATCATCAGAAAATTCTTTTGTTAGTTCACTTTCATGATTTTGTAATTGTTGAGTAAGTTGGACTTGTTCTACTACGGACGATATGTCGTCATCTATATGATCTTTATAAATATCTAAATTATCTTTTATAGAAAAATGCATATACATTTGAGTCTTGAAATACTGTTCCAATACACTTTCTATACTCTTTGGTATCATACTTTTTGAGGTCGATACCATTTACTTTAATATATCCATCTGTTGGATCGTATAGTCTTAGTAATAATTTTATCAATGTAGATTTACCTACACCATTTTTTTACCAACAATCGCAATCTTTTCTCCGGCATTAATATGAATGTTTACATTATTTAATACCGGTTTCCCTTTATCATATTCAAACATCACATTTTGAAATGTAATTTCATATGGAATTTGTGCTGTACTTCCTACGCAATCCTCAATTACTGGTTTTAATTGATAAAACTCTTGAATACGCTTTACATAGATATTTATCTGATGAATATCTTTAACTTGATCAAATAGTTCTGTTAAACAATCACTGATTTTATTGATAGATAAGATTGCAGTTATCCAGACGGCACTGGCAAGTAACGAATTATCCATTATACTCTTCAATAAGAAAAGCATGGACAATAACATCATGAAATGATATGCAAAGCCACTGAAAACAGCCCATTTACAAAGGCTCTTTGCATAATCTCGCATATAACTTTCCTGCTGCGAGGTATTTCTATCATATTGTTTTAGAATAATATCTTTTAGTCTTGTTGTACGAATATCTGCGCTATACTCTTTTAAATAAAAACAAACGCTGTATATAAGAGAATTTTTCGATTGGTATGTACAACTTTCTTCTGCCTTTCAATATAGAACTCATTATATTTAAAAATATCCATATGTTCTTAATATTGTCCCAATTAGAATTAAAGCTAAGATAATAGGATTAATTGTAAATAAAAGTAATGCTAAGGATAGTATTTGACCTATTGACGCAATACATCTGGTTAGTACCGAGAATGCTTTACTAGATTGTTCTGCAGTATGTTCTATTGCCCAGGTATAATTTTCATAAAACTCTGATTTATCCAAATGACAATAATCTACTTTTGCGGAAAAATTCATAAATTTCTCTATTGATATTCGCCTCTACAAGGGCTTCTGAAGTATCTCTAAAATAAATATTATATAAATCTTCAATTGCTGGAATCAAAAAAATCAATTAGTTGAAATCCAATAATACCAATAATAATTTTTACAGCCGGACTCTTTGTATCGATAGAAGAAATAATAAATTCAGGAAAGATAACATCACAAAAATTTAGAAACGGTACTAATATTCCAAAGAACACTAGTGAAAAAAACAAAATATTTTTTTGCATATCTTCTATAAGGTTTTAATAACCATAACCAATTTTTTTCATGTAATAACTCTTTGGCATTGATATGCCAATCCTTATATTATTTATAACATTATTTTTGTAGAATCAAAAAGCAGGCTAGTTATAATAGTGCATCTAGTGCTCTAATTAACTATATCCTGCTTTTTAATTTATTTTTGGTGTTCTTTTGTCCACTCAATTGTTTTCTTTAAATACTGACCTGTCCAACTTTCTTTGACTTTGACGATGTCCTCTGGTGTTCCTTGGGCAACGATTGTTCCACCACCATCTCCACCTTCAGGACCTAAATCAATAATCCAGTCAGCACACTTAATTACATCTAGATTATGTTCAATGATGATAACTGTATCACCATTATCCACAATTCTTTCAAGTACAGCGATTAAGCGATTTACATCATCTGTATGTAGACCGGTTGTAGGTTCATCTAAGATATAGATAGTCTTACCAGTTGGACGTTTCTGTAATTCACTAGCGAGTTTAACACGTTGTGCTTCACCACCAGATAGTGTTGTAGAGGACTGTCCAAGTTTGATGTAATTTAATCCTACATCAGAGAGTGTCTGTAATTTATTCTTGATCTTTGGATGATTTGCGAAGAAATCTAAAGAATCTTCCACTGTCATCTCTAATACATCATAGATATTCTTACCCTTATAAGTACACTGTAATGTCTCTTCGTTATATCTCTTCCCATGGCATACTTCACATGGTACATAAACATCTGGTAAGAAGTTCATAGAGATTACCTTTACACCATCACCTTGGCAAGCTTCACAACGTCCACCTTTGACGTTGAAGGAGAATCTTCCTTTTTCATAACCACGTAATCTCGCCTCTGGTGTCTTAGCGAAGATATCACGAATATCATCAAATACACCTGTATAAGTAGCTGGGTTTGAACGCGGTGTACGTCCAATTGGATCCTGGTCGATCTGTACTAACTTATCAATATTCTCAAGTCCCTTGATAGACTTATATTTACCTGGGTTCGCTTTTTGTTTGCCAAGATTTTGTTGAACAGCTTTCATGAATACATCGTTGACGAGTGTACTCTTACCAGAACCAGATACGCCAGTCACAAGTACCATCTTCCCTAATGGAAATTTCACATTGATATTCTTGAGATTATGTTCAGATACACCCTTCAGTTCTACAACCTTACCACTACCTTTGCGACGTGTTTCTGGCATTGGAATGACTTTTCTACCAGATAAGTATTGTCCTGTAATGGAGTTTGGAGAATTCTTAATTTCTTCTGGCGTGCCATTTGCGATGACTTCACCACCATGGATACCTGCACCAGGTCCAATATCCACAATCCAGTCTGAATGTAACATCGTATCTTCGTCGTGTTCCACGATAATTAATGAGTTACCAAGGTCTCTCATGTTTTGAAGGGTCTTGATTAACTTACTGTTATCACGTTGGTGTAAGCCAATGGATGGCTCATCCAATACATATAGAACGCCCGATAGTCTTGAACCGATTTGGGTTGCTAGACGAATACGTTGTGCTTCACCACCAGAGAGCGTTCCTGCCAAACGATCAAGTGATAGATATTCTAGACCTACATCCTTTAAGAAGGATAAACGGTTACGAATTTCTTTAAGTACTAACTCCGCAATCTTTGTCTTTTCAATATCTAGCTTTAGATTGTTAATCCAATCTAGTGCTTTACCTACGGATAGTTGTGTAAACTCGCAGATGTTTTTATCTCCAACACGTACACTGAGTGCTTCTGGATTGAGTCTTTGTCCATGACACTTCGGACATACTGATTCTACCATGAAGGAGTGATACCATTCTTTACTCATAGAGCTGGTTGTTTCTACGTAACGACGTTCAATCATATTCTTAATTCCTTCAATGAAGTCATTACGGTTATAACTATTACCGCCAGAGGATGTGATGGTATAACGAATTGGCTCATCACTACCATAGAGAATTACTTCTAATTGTTTCTTTGTAAGATCTTTGATTGGTGTATCTAGATCAATCTTGTAATGTTTGAGTAATACCGAGAATGTCTGCCATTCGATATTATCTGTACCGATAATATTCTTGTAGTAGCGAATACCACCTTGGCGGATAGACTTAGAGCGATCTGGAATTAAGTTATCCACATCGACTTCTTCTGTAATACCCAAACCATGACAGTTGTCACAAGCACCAATTGGCGCGTTAAATGAGAATAAACGTGGTTCTAGTTTTGGCACTGTAAAACCACAGATATGACAAGAGAAGTGTGTGGAGAAGTCTAATTCTTCTTCCCCATTGAGGACAATGGCATGTCCATCCGCAAGATTTAGTGCTGTTTCAATAGAATCATATACACGTGATCTAGATTCATCTGTCTTAACGATACGGTCAATGACCACATCAATATCATGACGCTTATTCTTTTCTAACTCTGGTTCATCCTCCAACATCACAACTTCACCATCGATGCGTACACGGATATAACCATCTTTCAATAGCTTCGCAAATACATCTTTAAAGCTACCTTTTTTATTTCTAACCGTAGGCGCAAGTACTGTTAACTTACTACGATCTGGTAAGTCCATCACTTGGTTAACCATCTCTGTAATAGTCTGCCCTGTGATTGGAATATTGTGATTTGGACAATATGGCACACCTGTTCTTGCGTATAGAAGACGCAGGTAGTCATAGATTTCTGTTACAGTACCAACCGTAGAACGTGGGTTGTTGGATGTTGTTTTCTGGTCGATGGAAATTGCTGGAGATAATCCTTCAATTAACTCAACATTTGGTTTTTCAACGCCACCTAAGAACTGTCTTGCGTATGCGGAAAGGGATTCTACATAACGTCGTTGTCCTTCGGCGTAAATCGTATCAAAGGCAAGTGAGGTCTTTCCACTTCCTGAAAGACCTGTCATTACTACCATTTTATTGCGAGGTATTTCCAAGGAAATATTCTTTAGGTTGTTCTCCTTGGCACCTCGTATCGTAATCTTATCTAATTCCATTACTTCTTTACCTCCTCACAAAGGTCACTTAACATCACCCAAGCCTCACGTGGAGAAAGATTATCTGGGTCAACTTGTTTTAGTTTCTCCATCAAAGCTTCTGTACGTGGATCTTCCTTATGCATTTCTACCAACTGGTAGTTTTGTTGCACAACTCTCTTGGTTGATTCTAATTCCTTCTGTAAGTCTTTTGCCCGATTTAATACTGCATCTGGTAATCCCGCAAGTCTTGCGACATTAATACCATAAGAATGTCCAGCAGGGCCATCTGCCATCTTATATAAGAATGTGACTTCATCATTGTTTTCTTTGACGACTACGTGCATATTCTTCACATTAGGAAGATTATCCGAAATTACAGTTAATTCATGATAGTGTGTACTAAACATTGTTTTAGCGTGAATACAAGTTGCGATATATTCAATCATTGCCTGTGCTAATGCCATACCATCATAAGTGGATGTTCCTCGACCAATCTCATCAAATAAGATTAAAGATGCGGAGGTCGCCTCCTGCAAGGCAAGGTTAGCTTCTGACATCTCTACCATGAATGTAGATTGTCCACTGAGGATATCATCCGAAGCACCAATACGTGTAAAAATCTTATCGAAGATAGGCATGATACAACTCTTCGCCGGAACGAAACATCCCATCTGTGCCATGATAACGATTAATGCAGTTTGACGCATGTAGGTAGATTTACCACCCATGTTTGGACCAGTAATCAGTAAAATATCCTGGTCTTTATGCATATCTGTAGAGTTTGCGACATACTTTGGATTCTTCATCATGTCATCCAAGATTGGATGCTTCCCGTTTTCAATGAAGAGACGGTCTTCATCAAACTGTGGACGTACATAACCATACTTGGCAGATACTTCTGCCATGGCAACCTGTGCATCAACCTCTGCCAAAAACTTACTTAACTTCTGTAGTCTTGGTAAGTATGCACGGATTTCATCTAATATCATTTGGAACAATTGTTTCTCAATGCGAATCGCATTTTCTTCCGCATGTAAGATTGCGTCTTCTTTCTCTTTTAATTCTGGAGAGATAAAACGTTCATTATTCGTTAATGTTTGACGGCGGATATAACCCCAATCATCCTGAACAGCTTGTGCAGCTGCTTTAGAGATTTCAATATAATAACCAAAGACTTTGTTGTAGCCGATTTTGAGTGTCTTAATACCGGTTCTTTCTCTTTCCTTGGCTTCTAATTCCGCGATGAAAGTTCTACCGCTATGTTGAATCTTGCGTGCTTCATCTAGTTCTGCGTTATAGCCATCTCTAAACATTCCACCATCGCTAATCTGTACAGGTGGATTATCCACAAACGCATCTTTCAACTTCTGATAGAGTTCCTGTAGAGGATCAACTTTTCGCTTTTCATCAAAGACAGTCTCATCTAATGCATGCATGATAGATGGCACTTCTGCTAAGGTCTTTGTCAAACGTTGACAATCTACCGCATTTGCCGTATTCATAGCACATCTAGCAATGAGTCTTTGTAAGTCATAAATATTACTAAAGCTATCACGCAACTGTTGCCTTTGCATGAAGTTTTGAATTAACCACTCTGTCTTATTAAAGCGTGCTTCAATCTTTTCTCTTGAAACAAGTGGCTTTTCAATCCATTTACGTAACTGTCTTGAGCCCATTGATGACTTACACGCATCTAAAAATGACCATAGTGTAATTGCCTTGCCATTTTCATGTAAGGATTGGACGAGTTCTAGATTCTGACGTGTCGCAAAGTCCATATATAATACTTCGTCTTCACGTTCGATACGTGTTACCTGTAAGTGACCTAACATGTGCTTCTGGGTATTTTCCAGATAGTTTAGCATTCGACCATATGCTTGCATGTCATAATCTTTGAGGATACCTTCCGTCAATGGTAGATACTCCTCTTTAATACGTGTTTCATCACAATAAGAAATGACAATCTGCAGTTCTCTAAAACTCTTGAGTGTCTTTTCTTTAAAATCACTAGCTACTACAACTTCACGTACATTCGAACGCAGTAGTGTCTGCATTAACAACACATCTTTGTGCTCGATATTCTGTACATAGTTTTCACCAGTACTCATTTCTACAATCGCTAGCGAATACCCATATCCATAATCGGTAATCGCGGCTAAATATACAGAGGCCTTTTCATCAGAGATTTCCTGCATCACAGTACCTGGTGTAATCACACGAATGACATCACGTGTAACTAGACCAACCGCTTCTTTTGGATCTTGTGTCTGTTCACAAATCGCAACTTTAAAACCACGGGATACAAGTCTTGGGATATACGCAGCTGCCGCATGATGTGGAATGCCACACATTGGTACACGTTCCTCGACCCCCGCATTCTTTCCTGTTAGTACAAGGTCTAATTCTTTCGAAGCAATCTTCGCATCATCAAAGAACATCTCATAAAAATCGCCTATGCGATAGAACAAGATTGCGTCTTCATATTCTTTTTTGACTGCTAGATACTGCTGCATCATCGGTGTAAAATTTTCTGCCATATTCGCCTCTCAAAACATATGTATTATAGCATAGTTATACACATTCCTTGCGCTCTAAGACCGATGGGTATGCATCAAGATATGTATCATATTTATTATTTCGACTATACTCGAAATAATATTAATTATTGCTTATAGTTTCGATTATAGTCGAAGATAATCTTGAAATTATTTTTATATTTCGACTATACTCGAAATATAAATAGGAGGTGCTACATGGAGTATATTTTACGACAAAGTTATCTAGATGAAATTCAAAAATTTATTAATAAGCCTGTCACTAAGATATTGATTGGTATGCGCCGTGTTGGTAAATCTACAATATTAAAAATGATTTCTGAGGTTCTTTTAAAAGATATTCCAAGTGAAAACAAAATCTTTATGAATTTTGAAAGCTTGGAATTACTTAGTATTCGAAATGTAGAAGCTTTTGCCAAGTACCTACAGCCATTCCTCAAACAAAATAATGACAAAAAATATTTCTTCTTCGATGAAATCCAAGTAGTTCATCATTGGGAAGAAGTTATCAATGGCCTACAAGCAGATTATGATTGCGACATTTATATTACAGGTTCTAATTCCACAATGTTATCAAGTGACCTTGCCACTGTCCTTGCAGGAAGATATGTTCAATTTGAAATCTATCCATTTACGTTCAAGGAATTTATTGATTGTTATAAAGATTTGCAATTATCACAAGAAGAATACTTCACTAAGTTTGTTGAAATTGGTGGTCTTCCTGCGGTAAAACACTTTCAACTCGATCCAAATCCAAGCTATAAATATCTTTCTGATATCTATAATACCGTTTTGGTAAAAGATGTTTTGGAATATAATCAGATTCGCGATATTGATATTTTTAATCGTATTTTGTTATACGCTGCCGAAAATATCAGTCATACTTTCTCAGCGTTAAATATCCGCAATTTTCTTAAGAACGAAGGTCGTAATGTCTCAGTAGATACTGTCTTAAATTATCTAAATTTTTTTGTATCAATGCCTTTATTTTTGAAGAAGGTTCCTCGCTACGATACCATTGGCAAAAAAATATTTTTGAAAGTTGAAGAAAAAAATATTTCCCTAACAGATCATGGTTTTTAGACAGGCAAAAGGTTTCTCCAATACGAAAGATATTGAACGTGTATTAGAAAATATTG